>OFHG01000009.1_pt1 | contig 109117 bp, 91 predicted proteins | sample 1521931 | NCBI WGS metagenome assembly OFHG01 (sample SAMEA2468438, study PRJEB22500) | soil metagenome | biome: Glassland; feature: Farmland; material: Clay | place: Australia | collected 2013-01-31 | depth 0.55 m
AGGCACGATCAGCCAGGTGGCGAACGGCTTTCTCGACCATGATCAGCCCGTGCGTCCCGAAGCGCGCCTGGGAATTGTGCCGCTCGGCACCGGTGGAGACTTTCGGCGGACGCTCAAAATCGGCCCGAAAATCGAGGACATCGTCGAAACGCTCGCCAGCGGCGTTTCGCTGGGAATAGACGTGGGCAAGGCAACGTTTTGCGGCCACGACGGCGCTCCGCAATCTCGCTACTTCATCAACGTGGCCAGTTTCGGAATGGGCGGCGAGGTGGCGGCCCGTTGCCAAAATGCCGCGCGGGCACTGGGCGGCGGCGCAGCTTTCTTCTTGGCGACGTTTCGCACCTTCGTCACGTACCGCGGCAAGCGCGTTCGCCTCGAACTCGATGGCGAGAAGCTCCCGGCCGAATTCCTGATCACCCACGTCGCGGTGGGCAACGGCGAGTTCCACGGCGGCGGCATGCATCCCTGCCCGCGGGCGGTTCTCGACGACGGCATGCTCGAGGTCACGGTGATTGATTACCTGCGAATGTTCGAGCTGGTGCGGGACATCCGCGTCCTTTACTCGGAGGACGTGTACCGCCATCCGAAAGTCCATCACTACCGCGCGCGGCGGGTGGTAGCACTCGCGGATGAGCCGGTGCAACTGGAGCTGGATGGCGAGCCGCTGGGCCGCTTGCCCTTCGAGGCAACGGTTCTCCCCGCGCGAATCGCCGTCGTGGTCCCGCGATCGGGCCCGCTACCTGGGGGGAGGACGGCGTAGGAGTCTCAGCGCGCCAGGCGGTTGATGCCGTCGAAGGCGGCTGTCTTGTAGCACTCGGCAAGGGTGGGATAATTGAAGACGATATCCAAGAAGTAGTCAATATTGCCGCTGTAAGCAAGCACGGCCTGTCCGATGTGGATCAGCTCGCTGGCGCCTTCGCCGATGATGTGCACGCCCAGCAACTTCCTCGTTTCCAGGTGGAAGATCAACTTCAGCAAGCCGGTGGAGTCGCCGATGATTTGCCCGCGCGCGATCTCGCGGTACTGCGCCTTGCCGACTTCGTAAGGAACTCCGGCGTCGGTCAGCTCTTCCTCGTTGCGCCCCACCATGGAGATTTCGGGGATGGTGAAGATGCCGTAGGGAAAAAGTTGCGGCACGCTGTCCGCCTTGGCGCCGAAGGCGTGGGAGGCCGCGAGCCGCCCCTGCTCCATGGAGATGGAAGCAAGGCTGGGAAAGCCGATGACGTCGCCGACCGCATAGACGCCCGGGAGGTTTGTCTGCATCCGCTCGTTGACGCGGATCCCCTTGCGGTCGAAATCCACCCCGGCGGCCTCGAGGCCGACACCGGCCAGGTTCGGCCGTCGGCCGACCGCCATCAGGACCATGTCCGCGGCGACGGTCCGCCTGCCGCCGGCAGCGGCGGTGAACCGCCCCCCCCCCGGCGCGGACCCCCCGCCCCCCGCGCCTGCCCACCCGGGGGTGCGCGGGGGGCGCCGGCGGCCGCGACGGCCGCGTTCCGCCCCGCCAAGCCGATGGACAACACCGATTTCGGCCTGGCGTGGCGCAAGGAGATGACGCGGCTGTACGTGAAGCGGGCGTTGCAGGAACTCAGAGGGCGGAGGCCGCGAATCCGGCGCTGAAGCGCCGGCTCGTTCTCCCGGGGCGTCTTTCAAGACGCGTCCGCGGAGCGGCCGAGCCCGCGCTTCAGCGCGGGAATCCACGGCGTCAGAAGTAGCGCAGGTACATGTACACCTGCGCGATCACGATGCTCAGCAGCATCACGGGAAACGCGATCCTGGTGTAGGCCAGGAACTTGAACGGCACCCCCTGGCGCTCTGCCAGCCCTGCGACCGTCAGGTTCGCGCTCGCGCCCACCAACGTGCCGTTCCCACCGAGGCACGCCCCCAACGCCAGCGCCCACCAGAGCACGTTGACGTCGCCGCCTCCCGCGAGCTGCGGCCAGAAGACCGTCGGAATGATCCAGACCCTGGCGAGATCGATGAGCTTCAGGTCCGACAATAAATAGAGCCCTGTCGCCGCTACCAGGATGGCCGTGAACATGGCCTTGGGCACGGCAAAATCGGTCAGATAGAAAACGCCGGTCAGCTTGTGCGGATTGCCCAATCCCCCCCGTTCGAGAAAGAAGCCGAAGAATACGCCGAGGGCAAGGGCCGCAACAAGATTCATATGTTCACTCAAGAGAAAGGGAGCGCTCATGACCATAACCTCCTGAAGAGTGATGCGAACAGAAATCCGCTCGCGAACATGGCAATAACGAAGATCCAGCCCGACAGGGCGAGTTCGGCGCCGCCCGTGAGCGCAACGCCGCTCGTACACCCGCGAGCGAGCCTGCTGGCGAAGCCGAGAATCACGCCGCCGCCCAGGGCCGTCATCACCCGGGTAGCGATGCTCATGCGCGTGGGCCGATCGAGCTTCACCTTGAAGCCCCTGCCCCAAAGGACGCCGACAAACGCGCCGATCAGCACGCCGCCGATCAGAATGACGGTCCAGTCCTCCAGAGGAGACCGGTCGAGGTAGTTCGCCAGGTACGTCAGGGACGCGGTGTATTCCGGGAGCACGGCCTTCATGCCCGTGCCCGCAACCACGGTGAATGCGCGTGACGCGCCGAGTCCCTGCCCCGCAATAACGAACGAGGCCAATAGAGTTACCCCAATCCCGACGCCGGCGAGGTAGGGAGGCCAGAAATTTTCCTTCTTCATAAGCACCTCCAGGGAACCTGCATTGACGGTTAAAAGTCTACCAGCAATGCAACTATAGGATAAATTCTCTCCTGCGATTTCCTTCCCGTTTCCTGTAAAGTGAAAGTTCCATAGGCAGCAGAATGGGACCACGATGGCAGGTATCAAGACATAAGATATCACCGGTGAGACTCTCTAGAGCCTCTCTCATGATTTTTTTCGTCACACATCTCGCTCGGTCATGAACACTTATGTTACTGCCGGATGAGCTCACCTTTGAACCAGTATTTTCGGTGCTTTCTTGCCCTGCCAGTAAATCTACTTCAAGTATAGCGCTCTACGCGCTGAAAATTATCCTATTTTTAAAGTTTATTATTCTCTAATACTCAGCTATCTCAGCAACAATAATGTCGGCGATAACTGGGAACTCGGTGCCAAATAATTTATGCGATGATTTATTTAAGGCGTGGTCCATCCCCCCCAAAGCTGAGAATAGAGTGGCGCCTTCGGTCCCTTTTATGCTATAGTCGCTTTAGGGCGCGCTTCTTTCAGGAGTTTGTTCGGCCTCTGATATCGGTCATTGCTGCTATTTTGCCTATGGAAAGACTTTCGAAAAGAGATGTATTGGCCCTGGCCTCATCGAGCGGAGACGCTTCGAACTGCGACCTCTCCGGGGTGAACTTAAGGGGGATGGAGCTGATCGGCATGCGCTTCGACGGTTCGAATTTCACCGGGGCGGACCTGAGCAGCTCGAACCTGAGCGGATCGAGCTTCAGAAATGCTTCTTTCGCGGGTTGCAACCTGAGCAGTTCCAACTTTACCGGCTGCTCGTTCAAGAAGGCGAATCTCGACAGGGCAGACCTCACTTTTTCCACCTTCGTCGGGACCGATTTCGCGGAAGCGAGCCTCCGGGAAGCGAATTTCACGAACTCAAAACTATCTGGCGCTCTTTTCGAAAAGGCCGATCTCACGGGCGCCAATCTCCAGATGGTCGACGCGGCCATGATCCGATGCAGCGGCGCAACGATGGCAACGATTCACGCCCGGGGCGCGAGCATGATCTGCGCCGTGCTCTCGCGGTGCGATCTGCGGGAAGTGAAGCTCTACGGCACGGACCTCTCCAACGCGGACCTTTCTTCGGCTGATCTTCGCAAGGCGGACATACTTGATTCAACACTGACTGCCGCTGATCTGACCAATGCCGATATCCGGGAAGCGCGTCTCAAGCGCACCGACCTCACCCGGGCGAAATTCGACGGGCTCAGGCACGGAGAAGAACTGCGTGACCTCCTGTCGCGGTACGCCAGACGTGCCTTGTAGGGCATCCTGGGAATGTAGTGCCCTATAAGAAAACTTTGTTGTTTCCTGCGGAGCATAACTCAATGATGCCGCACGTTCGGTTTCAACGTCCTCTCTGATTCTTCCCATAAGAAACATCTTTCGGTAACTGATAATTTCGTCGTCCCTCTCACGACTATCTGCCGTACAACATTGTTCATTGTCCCCGTAAAGAATTGACCACAATGGCACACTCATTACCGCCTTATGACATTCCTGGCCTATCAAGTGTTTTCCCATCCTTCCCTGCTGCAACCTTCGTATCAAAAACCGCAGCACGACGCTGATTGGTATCGTTGACGCCTGCGCGGGCTGGTGCTATCTTTTAAATAAAGGATTTTCATTGTCCTTTTTCACGGGCAATTGCGGAGGATCTTCAATGTCGGGGGCAACGATCTGGAAAGGATATATCCATTTCGGGGACACGGACGTGCCGGTGAAGCTGCATACCGCTGTAAGGGAAGAGCGGATCCAGTTTCATCTCCTTCATAAGCGTGATCAAGTAAAATTGCGCCAGCAGATGATTTGTGCCTATGAAAAACAACCCGTGCCCACGGAGGAACAGACCAAGGGATTTGAAGTGGAGGACGGGAAATATATCATCGCCGATCCGGAGGAGCTTGAACAAACCGTTCCTGAAAGCAGCCGGATGATCGAAGTCCATGAATTCGTCAAAACCGCGCAAGTCGATCCCATCTTCCTTGATCGCGTCTACTACTTGGAGCCGGATATAACCGCTATTCAGGGAAAAGGGTATAACGCCCTTGTCAAGGTTTTAAAGGAGATTGGTGTGGACGGGATCTGCACCTGGAGCATGAGAAAACGGTCTTATGTGGGGGCATTACAGGCAAGCGGGAAGGTTCTTCGCCTGACCACGCTGCGGTATGCCGACGAAGTGGTCCCGGTGGCAACCCTTGGATTGCAGGACGTGACCTTATCGGAAAAAGAACTGAAAATCGGCGGAGATTTGATCAATCAGTTGACTGCTTCTTTTGAGCCGCGGAAGTTCGAAAACGAACATCAGAAGAAGCTGCAGAACATGATCGAGAAGAAAGCTCGTGGGGAGAAAATTGCGGTCCTGGCCCCCCGGCGCTTGAAACCTACCGAGTCAGACCAGTTGCTCCAGGTCCTCGAAGCGAGTCTGAAGAAGGCCGCCTGAGGGGAAACAATTAAGAAGTAAGAAGGTTTTCTTAATTCTTACTTCAGCCTTCTTACTGAGAAGGAGGAATACAATGGCTGTCCAGGGAATATGGAGCGGGACGATCAGTTTCAGCCTGGTGGCGATTCCGGTGCGGCTGGTAAAGGCTATCGAGCCCGGCCGCATCTCGTTTCACCTGCTCCACAGCAAGGATTACTCCCGCCTTTCGCGAAGACTGTTTTGTCCGGAAGAGAAAACGATAGTCCCCCCGGATGAGATCATCAGGGGATATGAAATCGTGCCCGGCAAATACATTCTGATGACGGACGAGGAGCTGGAATCCGTGTCTCCGGAACGGAGCCGCACGATCGAGATCGTCGAGTTCATCGATATAAAGGAAGTGGACCCGATCTATTATGACCATCCGTACTATCTCATGCCTTTAAAAGGCGGCGAAAAAGCGTATCAGCTGCTGGTCGAGATAATGCGGCGAACGAACAAAGCCGGCCTCGCGAAATTCGTGCTGGCTGAACGTGAGTATCTGGTAGCGGTCACGAGCCGGGAGGGCGCGCTGGCCCTGACCACGCTTCATTACAGCGATGAAATACTTCCTGATGAGGACATTTCACCGAAGAAAGGAACAATCGAAGCTGAAGAGGAAAGCCGGATGAAAAAAAGCATTGAGCAGATGATCGAAGACTTTAATCCGGGGAAATACGCCGACGGGCGCAGGAAAAAGCTTATGGATCTCCTGGCGACGAAGTCGAAAGAAAAAGCCCTGGTTACGGCACCTGCAGTAGAGGAAGACGAGGGAGAAGGTCCGGCTGACCTGGTCGCTGCGCTGGAAGAAAGCATGCGGAAAGTGAAGGCGAACCAATGACCCGGACATTTGTCGAGATAGTGGGCCGGAGACTTCCCTTATCGAACCTTGAAAAGGACCTCTATCCCTCCTATGGTTTTACGAAGGCCCGGATTCTGGAATACTACCGCGGGATTGCGCCCTTCATCCTGCCCCATTTGAAAGACCGGGCCTTGACCTTGAAACGCTATCCCGAAGGAGTTGAAAAGGACTTCTTTTTCGAGAAGCGTTGTCCTTCGCACCGCCCGGCCTGGGTGAAAACAGCGGAGGTACCCCAGAATCATTCAGAGCCGATAACCTTCTGCCTTGTCAATGATCTGGAAACGTTGATATGGGTGGAGAATCTCGCGTCTCTTGAACTCCATGTGCCTCTGGCCAGGGCCGGTTTCCCGGAGACGCCCGATTCCATGGTCTTCGACCTCGATCCCGGCGATGAGGCAAACATTCTCGATTGCGCCCGGGTGGCGCTGATACTTCGGGACCTGCTGTCCCAAATGGAACTTTCGAGCTATGTAAAAACCTCGGGCAGAAAAGGGCTCCATGTATATGTCCCCCTGAACCGCAAAGAGACGACCTTTGAGGATACCAAAACATTTTCAAAGGCCGTGGCAGGGATCATGCAGAAACATTATCCCGAGTTGGTGACCGCGAAAATGGCGAAGCAGGAGCGGAAAACGAAGGTTTTTATCAACTGGTCTCAAAATGACTCTTCGAAAACGATGATTTGCGTTTATTCCCTGCGTGCACGGGAGAAACCATTCGTTTCGTTTCCCCTCGAATGGAGGGAGTTGGAGAATCTCGCAGGGCTTGGCGACCCGGAAAGGCTGCAGGTCTTGCACGCTGAAGCCCTGAAGAGGGTTGAAGAAAAAGGCGATCTGTTTCAAGAGGTGCTCGTGAAAGAACAGAAGCTGCCGCATCTGTGACGAAGATTAACACGAAGCACCAAATAACAAGCACCAAATCACAAATACATTCCAAATTTCAAGGACCAAATTCCAAACGTTTCGGTCATTGATGTTTGAGTTTTGGTGCTTATTTGAGATTTGTCATAGGGATTTGGAATTTTTCGGATATGGGACTAAAAGACTACGCATCGAAACGGGAATTCGAGAAAACGCCTGAGCCGAAACCGGGCGCTCTCCATGAGAAGAGCCGTCTTATGTTTGTTGTTCATAAGCACGCGGCACGGGCCCTTCATTATGATCTCAGGCTGGAGTTGGATGGGGTGCTCAAGAGCTGGGCCGTGCCGAAGGGGCCCTCGCTTGATCCCTCCTCAAAAAGGCTAGCTGTTATGGTTGAAGACCACCCGCTTGATTACAAGGATTTCGAGGGCGTTATCCCGGAGGGCAATTACGGCGCTGGAAGCGTCATCATCTGGGACAAGGGCTTTTATCATCACCCTTCCACGCGGGATGAAGACGAAAGCGAGAAGCTTCTTCTGGAGGGATTAAAAAAAGGGGACATGAAATTCGTCCTCGAAGGGGAGAAGCTCCACGGTGAATTCGCATTGGTAAAGATGAGAACGGATGGAAAGTCGTGGCTTCTCTTGAAGAAAAAAGATCGAAATGCCGCCAAAGGGGACATCCTGAAGGAGAACCGTTCCGTCGTGTCTGATAAGACTTTGGAGGAGATGCTCAAAACTGACACGACGAAATCTTTCAGACAAAAAAAATCAAACCAGATCCGTGTTCACGAAGCGATGGAAAGCGTTGATTTGAGGGATGCACCGGCTCAACCGATGCCAAGGTCGATAAAACCGATGCTCGCGACCCCGGTCGAGAAGCCGTTCGATCATCCCGATTGGATCTTTGAGGTGAAATGGGACGGATACCGGGCTGTTGCCGAAATCCGGGACAGGGCTGTTTCGCTTTACTCCCGGAATGGGATCTCGTTCAATAAGAAGTTTTCTCCTATTGTGGAATCGCTTCGGAAATTCGGATTTGACGCTGTGCTGGACGGCGAAATTGTTGTCGTGGACAAGCAGGGACGTTCTGATTTTCAGATGCTGCAGCATTACCAGGACTCCGGAGGTCATTTGCTCTACTACGTTTTTGATCTTCTCTATTTCCAGGGACACGATCTGACGGGCCTGCCTCTGGTGAGGAGAAAGGAAGTCTTGAAAAAAATCCTCCCCTCCAGCCCAAAGATACGATTCAGCGATCACGTAGTGAAAGAAGGCGTCTTGTTTTACCAGGTCTCCAAAGAAAAGGGATTGGAAGGGATCATCGCCAAACATGCTCAAAGCGCGTACGAAACGGGCAGAAGGAGCCGGCAATGGCTGAAGGTGAAGACGCGACTTACGCAAGAGGGCGTGATCGCGGGATTCACGGAACCAGGAGGGGGCCGAAAATATTTCGGCGCCCTTGTCCTGGGCCTCTTCGAAGGAGACGAGTTGATTTACATCGGGCACGTGGGAGGCGGATTCGCGGAGAAAGATTTAAAGGATATCCGCGAACAAGTGGGCCCCCTGATCCAAAAAGAATGCCCCTTTCCCCTGGAGCCGGAGACCAATGCCCAGGTAACCTGGGTAAAGCCGGAGTTGGTCTGCGAGGTTGACTTCTCCGGCTGGACTGAAGACGCCGTCATGAGGCAGCCCGTGTTCTTGCGGCTGCGCGAGGACAAAGACGCCCGCGAAGTGGTGCGCGAAAAACCCCTGGGGAGCGGCGAAGGAGGACCGTAAAATGATGAATATCTATGTCGGTACAAGCGGGTTTGGACATAAGGAATGGAAAGGAAAATTCTATCCTGAAAAGATCTCGCCCAAGGAAATGCTTCGCTTCTATGCCGAACGCCTCAACACGGTGGAAATCAATAACACCTTTTATCATATGCCCAAAGAGAGCGTGCTCCTGTCCTGGGCGGAACAGGTCCCGCGTGATTTTGTGTTCGCGCTCAAAGCGCCCCAGGTTATAACGCATATGAAGCAGTTGAGAAATGTGTTCGAGGAGACCGAGTACCTTTTCAAATCGCTGTCGGTCCTGGACGGGAAACTGGGCCCAATCCTTTTTCAGTTTCCCAAGAGTTTTCACGCGAACGCGCCAGCCTTAGAAGATTTTCTCGCCCTGATTCCCGACAACATGGCCTGCGCATTCGAGTTCCGCAGCCCGTCGTGGCTCGATGCTGGAACCCCGGACATTCTTCGCAAAAAGGAATGCAGCTGGTGCACCGAGGATACTGATGAGAACCGGGTACAGGAGATCATCAGCACGGCGCCATGGGGGTATCTCCGCCTGCGCCGTTCCGATTACACGGATGTCGATCTGTCACAATGGGCGGAAAGGATCCTTTCGCAAAAATGGGAGAGGGCCTTTGTTTTCTTTAAGCATGAGGACGAGGCCAAGGGGCCCGAAATGGCGATGCGATTTCACGAGCTTGTCGTTTCCAGGCTCAAGGGGGGAAAAATCAAGACAGGAGGGGCAAGTCAAGCCCGCTAGCAGGTTGCTGAGAAACTCTCGAAACGTCATTGCGAGGAGCTTCGCGGAAGGCGGAATGTTGGCTTGAATTTTCCCCTTCATCCATGGTAAAGTGCCACTCGTGATCGCGGCGCTCGTTATCTTCATCATCACCTATCTCTTCATCGGTCTGCGGCAGATCCCGCGGGTGCATATCGATCGGCCCGCGGGCGCGCTCGTGGGCGCGGTACTCATGATCGTCTTCGGCGTGCTCACCCTCGACCAGGCCTTTGCCGCCATTGACATGAACACCCTCCTTTTGCTGCTCGGAATGATGATCATCACGGTCTATCTCCGGGCGGCAGGGTTCTTCGAGCTCATGGCCGACAAGATCCTTTCACATTCGAAAACGCCGCTCCAGCTCCTCGTCTTCGTAGCCCTGTCATCCGGCCTGCTCTCGGCCCTGTTCGTGAACGATACCATCTGCCTGCTCTACACGCCGATCATTTTAGCGGTGACCATCCGCCTCAAGGTCAACCCCATGCCGTACCTGATCGCGCTCGCAACCTCGTCGAACATCGGGAGCGTCATGACCGTGACCGGCAACCCGCAGAACATGCTGATCGGCATCTACTCGAAGATCCCTTATCTTTCTTTTCTCGGGGCGCTCTTTCCCGTGGCACTTGCGGGGCTTGCAATATGCGTCGTGGTCATCCGGTTCCTTTATCAAAAAGAGATGAAAGCCGCGGCATTCGCGTCGAGGCCCGCCATGCCGGAGTACCGGGTCAGGAAGCCGCTGCTCGTCAAAGCGCTCCTTGTCTGCGGGGCGGTGCTCGCTGCTTTTTCGCTCGGCTATCCCTATGCGCTCGTTGCCGCGGCCGGAGCGGTCCTGCTCCTGGTCGTGGGCGGAGTGGCTACCGAAAGCATCCTCGAAGGAGTGGACTGGACGCTCCTGCTTTTTTTCTCCGGTCTCTTTGTGGTGATACATGGGGTCGAGGTCTCGGGCCTTGCCCGGGCCGCGATCGAGCACCTGGGAGACCTTACGTCGCGCTCCGCTTCCGGCAAGATTGCGGGGCTGTCCCTGGTTTCCGTGGTCCTCTCCAATCTCGTGAGCAACGTGCCCGCGGTCATGCTCCTGAAGCCGCTCACGCAAACGCTCGGCAGCGGGCCGTTCTTCTGGCTCGCGCTCGCCATGAGCAGCACCCTGGCGGGGAATCTCACGCTCATCGGCTCGGTCGCCAACCTGATCGTGCTGCAGCAGGCGAGGCGGAAAGTTGAGATCGGGTTCATGGAATACTTCCGCGCGGGCGCCGTGATTACGGCCGCGACCATCGCTATCGGCATCCTCGTGCTCGCCCTGGAAGTGCGCGTTGCGCACGGCGCCGAGGCCTCTGCGGCCGGGAAACCGGAAACGCAGATGACGGTAACCATCACGCCTGCGGACCGGCATGACAGTGCCCGGACCTTCCGGGTCGTGCTCCTGTGCGACAGGCCTGAGACGCGAATGAAAGGGCTGCAGGGTTTCAGACAATTGACGCCCGGCGAGGCCGCATTATTCATATTCGAGAAGCCGGAGCCTGTCACGTTCTGGATGGGCAGTGTCGCATTTCCCATCGACATCATTTTCGTCTCCCCTGACAATGAAGTCGAGCGGGTGTATCCCTCCTGCAGACCCGGGAGCCTGGAATATTATCCTTCGGTGGGGCGGGCCAAGAGGGTAATCGAGACCGCGGCGGGGTCGGGGATCAGGGCGGGGGACAGGGTGAGCTTTTGAATTGCGGATTTTAGATTGCGGATCGCGGAATGAAAGGCGATGCATAAACTATCATATATAGGATAAGCGTAGTCTTACGGGAAAGATCGTGTGTTTTAAAATCCGAAATCAACAATTCGAAGTCCGAAATGGGTTGATATGGAACTTGGCTATCGAATAATCAGACCCGGCGATGTAGGAAAGTACCCGTTGCCCCTTGCCCAGATATCGCTTTGGCGCACGGCGAACTGGGGTGTATCGGAAGGCGAACCCGCAGTCAGGGAAGCAATCGAGATCGCTGCGGCATGCAAAGCGCGGGGCATCCGGACGGTCTTTCATCCGCTCGAATATCCCTTGACCAATGAGCACGGCGCGTTGACCAGAGACGTCTTGCGCAGGCTGGCAGGAGCCAGCGACCTCGGGATCATCATCCATGACGAGGGAGGCGCAGACGGTAGCAGGCTCCCGGGCAACGATGCTGAGCATTATGAAAAAATTATCCGTGAGATCAGCTCGCTTTGCCCGATCTCGCTCGAAAATTCCTACAACTCCGGAGACATCACCTGGTTCTGGGAGCGGTTTGTGATGCCCGCGCCTCCCAGCGTGTCTATAACGCTTGACATCGGCCACCTGGAGCTCGCGGGTCTTGACTCGATTTCCTTTGTCCAGGGCGTGCAGAAGGAGCTCGTCGAGCGCATCGCTTTTGTGCACATGCACCATCATGACAGCAAGACCCGGGAGGCGGTCCCGGACCACAAGCCCCTTGTTAAAGGCTGCCGGGAGATTGAGGCCCTGAAGCTCCTGCTTCAACGAAAGCGGGACCTTCGCGTTATACTTGAACTGGACGCGGCGGAAGACGGGATGGCGCAAAGCATCGAGCTCCTGGAGCAATTGCGGAATGTACCCTGCGCTCGCGCGGAGCACTCGTGAGCGCGGGCATAAACGGATTTCGGATTGCGGAATGAATAGAAAAGGTAGCGGGATTTTAATGCTTTATCTGCTCTTTTGTGAAAATCTGCGTCCCCTGGACTTGCTTTTCAGCTTTTCTCCGCCCTCTCGGCGAACTCTGCGTAAAAAAATTACATGAAAATTATTCCCCTTGCAGCAGAATCGCTCGGCGTCCGGAGCGCCGCCTGTTTCATCGAGACCGCGGACGTCAAAATCCTCGTCGACCCCGGGGTGTCGCTTGCGCCGCTGCGCTTCGGCTTGCCGCCGCACCCGCTTGAGACCAAGGCCATGAACGAGAGCTGGCGCGTGGTCAAGGAATACGCCGGCTGCGCCGATGTCCTCATCATCACCCACTATCACTTCGACCACTTCGATCCCACTGAGCCGCTTGTGTTCAACAACAAGGCCCTCCTCCTCAAACACCCGAAAGAGAACATCAACACGAGCCAGCGGGCGCGCGCGCGGGAGCTGATCAAAAATTTCAGGATCCTGCCCCGAAGCGTCGAATTCGCCGACGATAACGAGTTCCAGTTCGGCGGAACAACGGTCCGGTTTTCTCCGGCCGTGCCGCACGGCCCGAGCGCCAGGGTCGGGTGGGTCGTCGAAGTCTCCATCCGGGAAGGGGGGGCCTGCTTTCTCCATACCTCCGACATCCAGGGCGCGAGTCTGCCGCAGCATATCGCGTTCATCCGCGCGGAGAATCCCGACACCCTGTATCTCGACGGCCCGCTCTCCTACCTGATGGGGCACGCATTCAGCCCGGCCGATCTTCGCGCTTCGATCGACAATGTTTGCGCACTAATCGATACAACGCGAGTGCATACGGTCATCATCGACCACCACCTGTTGAGAGACCTGAAATGGAAAGAGAATATCAAAGAGGTCTTTGCGAGCGCGGAAAAGACCGGCAAGAAGATCGTGACCGCGGCCGGCTTTCTGGGAAAAGATGATGAAATGCTCGAAGCGCTCCGCCGGCAGCTTTTTGCACGAAACCCGGACATGCCTGAGGAGCCGATCCAGCGAAGCAGGCAGTTCCACCTCGTGAAAGAGCTGGAGAAATAACGGGTCGTTGAATTTTTCCGTTGAAAGTGTAATAATGGACGCTCGTGAAAGAGCAGGTAATATGATGACCATGAAGAAGACAAGTGTAAGAGTGATTAAAATAACGAGTGCCTTTGCACTGCTGATCGCGTTCACGCTTTTTCCTGCCGGAAGCCCGCGGGCCGCCGATAAGGTCGTCACCATCGGCGGCACCGGCTGCGCCCTGGGCGACATGAAGGAAGTGGCAAGGGCATTCCGCGCAAAGCACCCGGAGGTCGTTTTCCACTTCCCCCCGAGCCTGGGGAGCAGCGGGAGTATCAAGGCGCTCCTGGCCGGCGCAATTGACCTGGCGTTGAGCAGTCGTCCCGTGAGTGAAGAGGAGCGAAAGCAGGGGGCGGTGTCAGCGGAATACGCGCGCACGCCCTTTATCTTCGTGACCTCCCATAAGGGACGGCTTCCGGACCTTATGATCGAAAAACTGGCCGCGATCTACGCCGGCGAAACAAAGACCTGGCCGGACGGCGCTCCGTTCAGGGTGATATTGCGGCCGGCGGGAGATGCGGACACGGCATATCTTAAAGACATGTCTCCGGCGATGGATAAAGCAGTCCAGGCAGCGCTGTCGCGGCAGGGGATGGTGACGGCGGTCACGGACCAGGATGCCGCCGAGATGGTCGGCCGCATCAGGGGAGGGTTCGGGGCATTGACGCTGGCACAACTCGTGGCCGAACGAAGGCCGCTCAAACCGCTCAGCGTAAACGGGGTCGCACCGGGGCTTCGAGCGCTGGCCGACGGATCATATCCTTACTACAAGACACTTTCTCTGGTAACCGGCCCGAATACGGGCGAGGAAACGCGGGCCTTCATCAAATTCGTCAACTCGCCGGAGGGGCGGTCTATCCTTGCAAAAACCGGGCATCTCGTGTTGCGGGAAGGGAAATGAAAAAGACCAGCGCAAAAGTGATCAGGATAACGGGCGCCTTTGCGGCATTTCTGTCGGTGATCGTGGCAACCGCGGCGCCGCTCGGCTATTTCATCCTTGCCTATGAATACCAGGCAACAGTGCTGAAGACGGAGGTCGTAACCAAAGCCCACGAGGCCTCAGAGATGATCAGCGCGAACCCGGACTATTGGCGGTTCGAGCAGCACCGGCTGGAGGAGTTCCTTTCGGAGAGGGCTCTCGGCCAGCACGATGAAATACGCCGCATCGTTGACATGAACCACACGGTCATCGCCGAAAGCGCGGACACCATCGATACGCCGATCATGACGCGCTCCCATGATCTTTACGATTCCGGCGTGGCTGTCGCGCGGATGGAGATCAGCCGTTCTCTGCGGCCCCTGATCATAAGGGCGGTCCTACTGCTGGCGCTCGGCCTTCTTTTGGGGGCGGCGATATTCGCTACCTTGAACGCACTTCCCCTGCGTGCCCTGACCGAGGCTCTGCAATCGCTCCAGGAGAGCGAGGGCAAATTCAGCGCCATCACAGCTACGGCGGCTGATGCGATCATTGTCATGGACAACAAGGGCATTATCACCTACTGGAACTCCGCTGCGGCGAGAATCTTCGGATACGCCGCGGAGGAGGCGCTCGGCAAAGAATTGCACTGTCTGATCGCGCCGGCGAGATACCGCGAGGCTTACCAAGAGGGCTTCAAGAAGTTCAGGGCCTCGGGACAGGGACCTGCAATCGGGAACACGCTCGAGTTTGTCGCCGCACGGAAAGACAGCACGGAATTTCCGATAGAGGTCTCCACCTCGACCATTCCCATGGCGGGAAAGTGGCACGCGGTGGGCATCGTCCGCGACATCTCCGGGCGCAAAAAAACAGAGCAGGAACTGGTCAAGCTTGAGAAGATGGAGTCCCTGGGGGTCCTTGCCGGCGGCCTGGCCCATGATTTTAACAACCTGCTCACGACAATTCTGGGCAACGTTTCCCTCGCCCTCGTTGATACTGAATTGACGGACCAGAATTTTAATCGCCTGACCGGCGTGGAAAAAGCGGTCATGCGTGCACAGGATCTGACCCGGCAGCTGCTTACTTTTGCAAAGGGTGGCGCGCCGGTCAGACAAACCGCCTTGATCCGTGAAATTATCGAGGATTCATGCCGGTTTTCCCTGAGCGGCTCAAACGTCAAGTGCGCGTTCTTCTTTGCCGGGGACCTTAAGCCCGTCGAGGTCGATGTGGGCCAGATCAGCCAGGTTATCAATAACCTCGTGATTAACGCCGTCCAGGCCATGCCCGACGGCGGGACCATCGAGGTGAAAGCTGAAAATGTAGTTGTTGGCCTGCCGGATGAGCTGCCGTTGGCCCCTGGCGAATACATACGGATATCCGTTCACGATCAAGGGATCGGCATCCCGCAGGAGAACCTTTCAAAGATATTCGACCCGTATTTCACTACCAAGAAGAAAGGAAGCGGCCTCGGCTTGGCCATAAGCTATTCCATCAGCACGCGGCACGGAGGATATATCGCAGCGGAGTCTGTCCCGGGAAAAGGTTCGGCATTTCATGTTTATCTCCCGGCTTCCCGGCGGGAACCGTTGGTCGAAGGAATGCGGGAGAAGGCGCCCGTTGCGGGTAGAGGGAAAATCCTGCTCATGGACGACGAAGAATCGGTCAGGGGCGTGGTCGGTGAAATGCTGAAGGCCGTGGGATACGAGTGCGAATTGGCAAAAGACGGAGCGGAAGCCGTTGAGCTCTATAGGCGGGCACGGGACGGCGGACGGCCCGTTGACGCGGCCATCATGGACCTGACCGTCCCCGGCGGCATGGGGGGCAGGGAGGCCGTGAAAAAGCTGATAGAACTCGATCGTCGGGTCAAGGTGATCGTGGCGAGCGGCTACTCCAACGACCCGGTCATGGCGGACTTCAAAGCATACGGCTTCTCCGGCGTTATCACCAAGCCGTATGGCCTTGCGACGCTGAGCCGGACCTTGCGTACTGTCCTTTCCTGACTCGGGCAAGCCGGGACCAAAAAGACAGCCACGAAGGCGCGGAGGGCGGCTGCTTATATAAATCTATAAAACGCTTGTTTTTATTCTCTCCATTGTTTATAATAAAATTTCTAATTTATGTGACTGCTCAGGTTAGCCACTGTGCTTCGGCGGCGCACGGCACGCGTGTTTTTTTGCTCCTGTGCTCAGCGGAGACCCGGGTAGCCGCAAATTTATGACAATACGCATCAGAAACGATGGCTCGGAGGTTGATGACATGCCGGTATACGAATACGAGTGCGGAAGCTGCGGCGGCCGCTTCGAAGTGATGAAGAAATTCAGCGATCCAGCGGTTACTTCCTGTACGCTCTGTAACGCGGAAAACGTGCGGAAGGTGCTTTCACCCACGGCGTTTGTGCTCAAAGGCTCCGGATGGTATGCCACCGACTACCCCTCGAAAGAACGGAAAAAGGCGAGAGAGTCCGATAAAACCCCCAAAGAGCCGACGTCGGGATCCGGTTGTCCCGCGGGCGGGTGCGCATCGGGCGCCTGTGCGTCAAAAGGCTGAGCCTGATGGAGCCCGTCCATATTCACATCCCCTATCCCAAGCTGAAGGACTTTTTCGAGATGATACGGCTTCGCCGCTATGATCTCGAGATCTATTTTTCCGCCGCCGTTCTCGACCAGATAGAGCGGGAAGATTTGGAGAAGCTCAAGACAAGCCTGGACTGGGCCCCCGCGCTCACACTCCATGCGCCGTTCATGGACATGAACCCCGGAGCGGTGGATCCGATGATACGGTCAGTGACCCTGATGCGGTTTCGCCAGATTCTCAACGTCGCGGCCATCCTCAAGCCGCGCGCCACCGTGTTTCATGCAGCGTATGATAAATGGCGCTACAGCGGCAGGAAGGACGTATGGCTCAACAACAGCATCGAAATCTGGCATACGGTAATGGATGCGGCGTCGAATATCGGCATGCGGGTGGCGGTAGAGAACGTGTTCGACGAGGACCCCGAGGCGCTCCGCATGCTTATCGAGAAGATTGGCCGGCCGGGCTTCGGGTTTTGCTTCGACACGGGTCATTTCAATCTTTTCTCCGCTGTTCCCCTTGAACAATGGTTTGCGGGCCTCGGACGGCACCTCATCGAGGTGCATCTGCACGACAATGACGGCACTGCGGACTCCCACTGGGCCATCGGGAGAGGAAACATTGATTTCGAAAAATTTTTCGGGCTCATGCGCAACCATGCCCCCGCTCCCGTCTACACGGTCGAGGCGCACGAGAAGGAAGATATCGAGACAAGCCTCGGGCAGCTGAAGTCGCTTTTGAAGCGAAGTGAATAACACTACCTCGAACGCACGCCGGCCGCGGAAATCCTTCCCGAGGCGTGTGAGAGAAAGCCGTCATATAGCTTTATACTAGGATCGAGAGACTCCGGTTCTCTTAACGGAGTTTGCCTTGACACCCCCCGGGAGTTGACTTAGACTAATACCTATGAAGAGAATCCTGATTGTTATCTTACTGATGTTTACTGTTTCCTCCTGCGCCTCCTCCCCGGTCAAGATGCCCCAGTGGAAGGCGGATAGCATGAGCCCCGAAGCGCGCGAGAAGGCCGACGCCTATTACCATTTTATGGTCGCCGCTCTCCACGAACAGGACGGGGAGTACGACGCCGCCATGGAGGAATACCAGGCCGCCTATCGCCTCGACCCCGATTCCGCCGAAATCGCGTTGTCGCTCTCCTCCCTGTATCTCCGCAAGGGACAGACGGATCAGGCGGCAGTTCTCGCAAAAAGGGCCGCGGAACTCGCCCCGGACAAGACCGGTGCGCTCCTGCTCCTTGCCAATATTTATACGAGCAAGAAAAAATACGATGAAGCGGCGGACCTCTATCGCAAGGTGATCGCTGTCAACCCCCGGAAAGAGGACACCTATATTTATCTCGGATCGCTCTTCGCCGGGCTGAAACGCTATGACGAGGCGGTCGGGACGTTCAAAGCGCTCGAGAAGGTGAATCCGTCCTCCCTCATGTCTCCGTACTATCTTGGCAGGATCTATACGGAGCGGCAAATGTACAACGAAGCCCTGGCCGAATTCAGGCGGGCGATCTCGATCCGGGACGACTTTGAGCCGGCCTATACCGGCATGGCCTTCGTGTACGAGCTCATGAACAAGCCTAGCGACGCCATCAAGTCGTATAATAAAGCGCTTGCGGTCAACCCGCACGATCTCGAGATCATGGCCCACTTGGCGCAGCTCTACATTCAGCAGAACGCGCTCGATGATGCGCTGGAGCAGTTCGCGCGGATTGTGGCCAATGATCCTGATAACTATGATGCCCTTATCAAGATGGGGCTCATCTATGCCGAGAAAAAACAGTACGAGAAGGCCCTGGCGTCTTTCCGGACCATTGCACGCGCCGAACCGAACGATTTGAAGGTGAAGAGGTACGTGGCCTCGACACTCGTGGCCATGGAGCGGTACGATGAGGCGCTCAAGGAATACAAGGCGATCCTCGCTGCCGCGCCCGACGACACCAATTCCCTTCTGCAGGTTTCTTATATCTATGCGCAGCAGAAGAAGACGGCAGAAGCGATCCCACTGCTGGAAAAGGCGCAAAAGGAGCAGCCCGGCAAGCCCGAGATATACCTCTATCTCGCCAGCGCCTACATGGACGTGGAAAAGTACTCGCGGGCCGTGGACACCCTGAAGCAGGGCATCGAGCTTGCCCCGGACCGCGATGACCTGCAGTTCAGCCTGGCGATGGCTTATGAGAAGCTTGGCCGGCGCGACGATATGATCGCGGCGCTCAAGAAGACGATTGAGCTCAAGCCAGACAATGCCGATGCGCTTAACTATCTGGGCTACACCTATGCGGAAAAAGGGGAGAACCTCGACGAGGCGGTCCAACTCATCAAGCGGGCGCTCCTCATCAAACAGGACAACGGGTATATTCTCGACAGCCTGGCCTGGGCCTATTACCAGAAGGGATTGCTGAACGAGGCTCTCGTGGTCATGAAAAAAGCAATAGCCAAGATGCCTGACGACGATCCCGTAATGCGCGAGCATTTCGGCGATATCTACCTGAAGCTCTCCGATAAGGATAAAGCTCGCGAGCAGTGGTTGAAATCGCTCGAGCTCGATCCCAAGAACGAGAAACTCAAGGAAAAGTTCAAGGAAGCGGGATTCGGCAATCCCGAGGTTCTGCTGAAAGACGTGAAACCGAGGAAGAAGAACAAGAAGTGAAGACCGCAAGCCTCATGTCTCTCGTAATCATCCCGCTTCTGTTCGCGTGCCTCCCCAAAAAACCGGAAGTTTCCCTGCCTGCGGTCCCGGCCCGTCCTCTAGTGCAGGCGCTTGTACAGCGCCGGCAGATGGTTTCCGGGCTCAAAGCAGTGGCGAGCGTAGAAACGGTCAGGTCCGGCCGCAAACGTTCCTATGATACGGTCGGCCTGGTGGTCGACGGACGGCGACGTCTCCGCGTGGAAGCCTACGGGCCCTTGGGACAATCCCTGGTAACGCTCGTCTGGGACGGCAGCACGGTGCTGCTCCGTCTCGACGATGGCAGGGTGCTGACGCCGGGTCAGGCAGGTCTTGAGAAGATTCTCGGCGTAGCCATGGACGCCGGAGAGCTCTGTGCCGTGCTGACCGGCAATCTTCCCGACGCCCCCGTGGAGGATGCGACGGCGTTTCAGGAGCCGGACGGAAGCTACCTCCTCGAACTGCGCGAGGGGGATTTTCTGCGCCGTCTGTTCCTGGTGTTTCCCGGCCCGGGTCCCGAACCGCGGGTCCGGATCACGGTCAGTGAATTGTACCGGTCGGACAGGCTTGTTTACCGGGCCCGGTACGAACAGATAGAGCAAATCTCGCAGTACCTGATGGCGAAGGCCGTGCGCATTGAAAACCCCGGCAAAAAGGTATGGCTGACCGTCGCCTATGACGAGATGGATGTGAACGCGTCTCTTGACGATGATACATTCAAGCTCCCGGACACGAACTAGGCGGGTAGCGGAAAAGGCAATGATCTAATGAAAGAAATTACGATCCTGGCCCCGGCAAAGATCAATCTCTGCCTGTCCGTGCTCGGTCGCAGGCCCGATGGATACCATGACGTCAAGATGCTGATGCAGATGGTCGGCCTCTACGACGAGGTACGGGTCTCCCTGGGAGGGAGGGGCGTCAGCGTGACCTGCGACGCCGGTACGGTCCCTTCGGGAAAGGACAACATCGCCTGGAAGGCGGCGGCGGCGATGCTCTCCCGTTCAGAGAGTGAAACCGGGCTTGCCGTGACGATTAAGAAGACCATTCCGGTGGCCGCCGGGCTCGGCGGAGGGAGCAGCGATGCCGCGGCAGTGCTCGCCGCAGCCAATAAGCTGCTCGGGACCGGGCTCGACCGCGGACAGCTGGCCGAGATAGGCGCCGGTCTGGGAATGGATGTCCCCTTTTTCTTTCACGGGCCGCTGGCCCTGGCCAGCGGGAGGGGAGAGGTGCTCGCCGGCCTGGGCGTTCTGCCGAACTTCTGGGTTTTGCTCGTCAGTCCCGGCTTCGAGACCTCCACGGCATGGGCATATAAAAACTTAAATTTGAGGTTGACAAAAAATGTTGACTGTAATAAAATCGCAAGGCTTACGGTCCGAAATATAGCAGAAGGACTCCACAACGACCTTGAGACCGTTACCGCGGCCGCACATCCGGTGATCAACAGGATCGAAGAAGCGCTCATGGCCCACGGGGCCGTTGGCGCCCGCATGAGCGGGAGCGGCCCGACGGTATTCGGCATATTTGAGAATGAAGATGGTTGCCGGGCAGCTGCGGTCAGCCTGTCCGGAGAAGGGTGGAAGCTTTATCCCGTTGAGGCATTGACGGAATCGCCTCTTGAGGTGTACCATACATAAGTAACGTTTCGGGGCGGCGAGAGGTAATTTCGACGCTGCACCGAAAACCCGCGACTTGAACACCATGAGGGGGTACGAGTATGGAAATCACAGAGGTCAGAGTATTTCCGGTCAGCAACGAAGAGAGGCTCAAGGCCTACGCCACGATAACCATCGACGGCGCGTTCCTCATCAGGGACCTCCGCGTGATCAACGGCAATGCCGGCTTGTTTGTGGCCATGCCGAGCAGGAAGATGAAGGACGGGACCTTCAAGGACATTGCCCATCCGCTTAACAGCGAGACACGGCAGATGATCGAATCGAAAGTTCTCGCCGAATACGAGCGGGAATTGGCCAATCCGACGAAACGGGAACCGCCCCCGAAAGAGAAAGAGTCCGCATAGCGGGAACAGCGCACTGATTTGAGTTCTGCCGATTCTGCATCTGATGCAAGAGGATAGGCGTGAAGCCTATCCTCTTCATGTTTATCCGGCCGACTGCCTTCACACACATAGTTCGACGATCGGGGATCGTCTAATGGTAGGACAGAGGCCTTTGAAGCCTTTAATCGGGGTTCGACTCCCTGTCCCCGAACCAGCAAGCGAAACGAGGAATTGATGGTCATGGTGAGAAAACGGGAACTCAAGGTATTTTCGGGAAATTCGAACCTCGGGCTGGCCAGGGAAATCTGCCAGAAGATGAATATCCCGCTCGGCAACGCGGTCGTCGGCAAGTTCAGCGACGGCGAGATCAACGTGCAGATCGTGGACAACGTGCGCGGCATGGATGTTTTCGTGGTACAGCCCACGGCGAGCCCCGTGAACCGGCACCTCATGGAGCTGCTCATCATGATCGATGCGCTGAAGCGCGCCTCGGCTACCAGGATAACGGCCGTGCTTCCCTACTATGGATACAGCAGGCAGGACCGCAAGGTACAGCCCCGGGTGCCCATTACCTCCAAGCTGGTGGCGGACCTGATCACGTCCGCCGGCGCAAACCGGGTGCTTACCGTGGACCTGCACGCGGGGCAGATCCAGGGGTTTTTCAACATCCCGGTGGACAACCTTTTCGCGTCGCCAGTACTGCTCGAATATATCCGGGAAAAAAAATTTAATAATCTTACGGTGGTCTCGCCCGATGCCGGCGGCGTGGAACGCGCGCGCGCTTTCGCAAAGAGGCTGGACGCAGCGCTGGCCATCATCGACAAGCGGCGGGACAAGCCGAACGTCGCCCAGGTCATGCATATCATCGGCGACGTCAAGGGGCACGACTGCCTGCTTCTCGACGATATGGTGGATACCGCCGGTACGTTGACGGAAGGAGCTGCGGCGCTCAGGACGAACGGAGCGGGCAAAATCTGTGCGGCCTGCACGCACGCGGTCCTCTCCGGCCCGGCCATCTCGCGCATCAACGAGTCTGCGCTCGATGAGCTGATCACGACGAACACCATCGCGTTGGACAGCAAGCAGCAGGAATGCAGAAAGCTGAAGGTCCTCTCCGTGGCGCCGCTTTTGGCCGAGGCGATCACGAGGATACACGAAGAGACGTCGCTCAGTTCGCTGTTCGTATAAAAAATCAAGCAGTTTAATCCGTTTAAACGGTTTAAGCGACTTAAACGGTGTTTACCTACGGAGGAGAAATGGAAAAGATTGCATTAACAGCACAGATCAGGGAAAAGGCTGGCAAGGGAGTTGCCCGGGGCCTGAGAAGGAACCAAATGGTGCCGGCGGTCCTCTATAGCCACGGGAAGTCCATGCCGATCGCTATGGGCGATAAGGATATCACGAAGATCTTCAATACCGAAGGCGGCGAGCATGCGCTCATCAATCTCAAGCTCGAAGGGGGAAAGGGAGCGGCTGACCGTCTGGCCCTGATAAAAGACTATCAGATAGACCCCATTAGCAGCAAGCTCATCCACGTGGACCTCATGGAGGTCGCGATGAATGAGAAGGTGAAGATCGAGGTGGCGGTGCACATTACGGGAAGCGCGATCGGCGTAAAGGAAGGCGGCATCTTTCAGTACGGCCTGCGCAACCTGGAAATCGAGTGCTTGCCGGGGCAGATCCCCGATTCCATCGAGGTCGATATCTCGGCGCTCAAGGTCAACGAATCGATCCACGTTCGGGACATCAAGCTTGCCGAAGGCGTCAAGATCCTGAGCGACCCGGATGCAACGGTCGCGACCATCCAGCCGCCGATCTCGGACGCCAAGCTCGAGGCCATGCTGGCCGCGACCCCTGTGGCGGCCGCGGAGGGTGGCGAGCCTGAGCTCGTCAAAAAGCCCAAGAAAGAGGGCGAGGCTGAAGCCGCACCGGCTGCCGAGGCCAAGGGCACGGGCGCGTCGAAAGAGGCTGCGAAGAAATAGTGTTCAATACAAGCGCCAAATATCAAGCATCAAATGACAAATAAATCTCAAGCACCGGGGCCAATTTTCAAACGTTTCGGATCTGAACTTTCGTACTTGGATATTATTTGAGATTTGTGATTTGCAATTTGGAGCTTGTATTTCATGAAGATTATCGTCGGTCTCGGCAACCCGGGCAGAAAGTACGAGCGCACGCGTCACAATGCGGGATTCATGGCAACTGACGAACTTGCAAGAAACCTGCACATTGAGGTAGCACAGGAAAAATACCACGCTCTTGTTGGCAGGGCACGGATCGATTCCGAAGAGGCTGTTCTGGCCAAGCCGCAGACATACATGAACGAGAGCGGCAGGGCCGTAGGAGCAATCCTCAGGGGCACGTACGCAGCTGTTTCGGACATCATCGTGATCCATGATGAGCTGGATCTTCCGCTCGGCGCGGTCAAAATCAAGACCGGCGGGGGGCATGGCGGGCACAACGGGCTCCGCTCCATCATCGAAAATCTCGGGACGGCTGATTTTATCCGTATCCGCGTCGGGATCGGAAGGCCGGCGTCCGGCATGGACCCCGCCGACTATGTGCTGAGCCCGTCCCCCGCCGAGGAACGGCAGGCCGTACCTGAAATTATGGCGCGCGCAGCGGATGCGGTCAAGGCAATCGTGCTGGAGGGCCCGACGCGGGCCATGAATATCTTTAATCAAAAGTAGTTGTTTCGTAAGCCCGGACCTGAAGGATCTTCCCGACAGCTCCGGGTTTTTTGTTTGTCAAAGCCACCACAGAGATGCACTCTGCACTCGCGTTGGCACTCGTATGCGTTGGGCGGCTCGCAGCAGCTGGGCGCAGGCAAGAGGCGGTGAGTAAGACAAAAAATAAAATAGTCTGCTTTTCTCTGTGACCTCAGTGCCTCTGTGGGTTAACATGCAACTAAGGAGTCTTTATGGGTTTTAACTGCGGTATTGTCGGCCTGCCGAACGTCGGCAAGTCTACCATCTTTAACGCGCTCACCTCGGCGGGAGCGCAGGCCTCGAACTATCCCTTCACCACCATCGATCCGAACGTCGGCGTTGTGGACATGCCCGACGAGCGGCTCGACAGGCTGGCCGAGATCTACGTGCCCAAGAAGCTGACGCCGACCACCATGGAGTTTGTGGACATCGCCGGGCTCGTCAAGGGCGCGGCCCAGGGCGAGGGGCTCGGAAACAAGTTTCTCGCCAATATCCGCGAAGTGGACGCCATCGCGCACGTGGTGCGCTGCTTTGAAGACCCGAACGTGATTCATGTCGCGGGCAAGGTCGATCCGAAGTCGGACATCGAAGTGATCGAGGCCGAGCTCATGCTGGCCGACCTTGACGCGGTTGAGAAGCGACTGTTCAAGGCCGAGAAGCTGGTCAAGACCGGGGACAGGAAGACTGTGGAAGAAGTGGAGTTCATGAAGCGGCTCAAGGGCATGCTTGCGAAAGGAGAGCCCATTCGCCGCGCGTCTCACTCCGAAGAAGAGACGATGTGGCTCAAGGGTTACGCGCTGTTGTCCGCCAAGCCCGTGCTGTATGTGGCGAACGTTGCCGAGGAAATGGTTGACAAGCCGAACCCATTCGTGGACGCTGTCCGGGCGATCGCCGAGATCGAGGGCGCCAAAGTTGTGGTCATCTCAGGCCAGGTAGAGGGCGAGATCGCCCAACTCCCGAAGGAAGAGCGGCGGGAATATCTGGCGGGCATGGGGCTCAAGGAGTCGGGCTTGGACCGGATGATCCGGGCGGGCTACGAGCTTCTGGGCCTCATTACGTATTTCACTGCCGGCAAGGACGAAGTGCGCGCCTGGACCATTCCGAAAGGGACGAAGGCGCCGCAGGCCGCGGGAAAGATCCATACTGACTTCGAGAAGGGTTTCATACGCGCCGAAGTGTTCCACTACGATGATCTGATGAAGCTCAAGACCGAACAGGCGGTAAAGGCGGCTGGGTTGCTCCGTTCCGAGGGCAAGGAGTATGCGGTGAAGGACGGGGACATCATGCTCTTCAGGTTTAATGTGTAATCTCGACAGGCTGTCTCTGCTGCGCACGCGGAAGCAGAAGAAGAGGTAGTTGCATGAAAGACAGTATGAGGCGGAGGGGATGACGCTCTTTGGACGGGAACTTTTGGGAGCTATAGTTGAGGTATGATCCGAATCGTTACGCTTTCTCGGCGTGCACGACCTTCCGGAGCGAGCGCATTTTTATTGATTGATAGAGAGGATTTTCCCGATCTGGCGCTTTTGCGGTAAAAAATTTCCCTTTTGAGCAGCGGTCGTATCGTAAATGGCTAACTTCCCGCCCCCGTCAGTTCATTCATAAGAGTTTTTACCGAAATGATTTTGTCTACTCGCGAGGCGTTCGTGCCGACCGTGTAGAGCGCTTCTTCCTCGTTCGCGTTGTATCCGCTCGAGCTCAACAGCCCGTTGCAGATACAGAAGTAATTCTCGTTGCTTTCTTTCGCCGGGCAAACGGAATATTTGCCTTCGGAGTCCTTCATAAGTACGTAACCCTTGTCGCACTTGGGCTTTCGCAGGCGCTGAAGAGCTGAAACATACATGGGCGATTGTTTGATCACCCTGAAGGGCAGGCCGCAGGGTGACCCCGGCCGATGGGCAACAATGATATCCTCTTTCTTTGCCAGCACCACGGCCTGTTTGTACGCCTCGGTGGCGCTGCTTTCCTCAGTGGCGAGAAACCGAGTTCCCATCTGCACGCCGTCGGCGCCCATGCTCATGTATTTGACGATATCGGCATGCGTGTAGATCCCCCCGGCGACGATAACGGGGAAATCGCCGCATTTCATGGCCATCTCCTTTACCGGCGGCAGGAGGTTCTCGAGCCTGTTGGCCTCGAGTTCCACCTGGTCGATCCTGAATCCCAGATGCCCGCCAGCAAGCGGCCCTTCAAGAACTACGGCATCAGGCCGGTATCTCAGTTTCTCCCATTTTTTGCAGATAATATCGAGTGCCCGCGCCGATGAAACGATCGGGATCAGTGCCGTGTCCTTCGGCGGCTGAATGGCAGGCAGAGTGAGCGGCAGCCCTGCGCCGGAGATGATCACATCAGCCCCGGCGTCAAGGGCGCCTTTGACCGAATCGCTGTAATCCCTGACGAGGGCGGCCATAATATTGATGCCGGCGAAGCCATTTCCTATTTTTGAGAGAGATACCTCTTCATACGCTGCCTCATAGGTATTTACCTTTTTCTCGGCCCTTTTTGAAACAAGACGGTCGAGGCAGGCGCTCGAAATGATCCCGAGACCTCCCTCGCGTGCAACCGCTTGCGCAAGGGGATGAAGCGATACCCCGACACCCATCCCGCCCTGGATAATGGGCACCCGAATTTTTTTTCCTTTGATGACGAGCGGCTTAAGTGCCGTGAGAGACTTCAAATGGCCCCCCTAAAATTATTAAACGCAGACCGATGTTAAAAACGTGCACCTTGATTTTCGGCCTGCGTTTCCTAAGAGTGAAATCAACGCCCAAAAACACGCAAAATTATACCATAAATTAGGACCTTATACAACCAAAGATTTTAGGTTTCAGGCAAAATGAGGCATCTGAGATAAATTGCTCGATATGTGACATGCGGCACGATAAAATACGCTGTTTTTTCAAATAACTATAAAATGGCCAGTCCCTATACAGATTTATCGGCAGATGTTGACTCCACGCATTTTAATTTTTGTTATTGACGTAAAGACGATGAAGAGTTACTATATTTCTTGTTTGCGTGTGCATGCGCACTTATTTCAATAGCCCACAGCGGGCCCGCACCTCTGTGGAGAAGCGATCCTTTTATACAATCATGTTTTTTTCTTTCCTATTAGTAGCTGGATTCATACTGGTTCCGTCCGTCGTCTTTGCCTGGGGGCCAATGACCCACATGTATCTCGGCAGTGAACTTCTGTCTTGCGCGCCGCTGCTCCCCGCCGGCATTCTCGCCCTTATCAAGAAGCACAAACAGGACTTTCTTTACGGCAATCTCATGGCCGACATCATTATAGGCAAAAAGTATTTGCCCGAAGATAAAAGCTCACACTCATGGGATGTGGGGTTGAAACTCTTGGACCAGGCCAAGTCCTGGCCCGAGCGGGCTTTTGCCTACGGATATCTCGGTCATCTTGCTGCCGATACCGTCGCCCATGAAACGCTGACCGATGAAATGGGGAACGTGGGACACACTTGGACAGAGATGAAAGCCGACAGCCTGATTGACAAAGCTTACTGGCTCCAGACGGTCACGATCAGCAAAGTAGTCCGTGAGCGCAGCGACCTGCTCCTCGAGAACTCCCTTGACCGCTATGTCTTCTCCTTCAAGACCAACCGGCGAATATATAAAAGCATCGTTTTTCTTTCATTTCTGAATAAGAAGAGAAGGCGCGGGGTGGACCGGGCGCTTATCCACGACCTTCATGAAGAGTCTCTTGCTCGCATGGTCGATCTGCTCAAGCACGGCACCGATTCTTCCGTACTCACCAAAAGTCCGCTCTGATGTTTCTTCCGGCAAAGAACGCGCCGTCTCCGGCCAGGCTGTGCAGACGTATTCCTTTTTCCGGCCTATCCTACGAAGAGTATCGCGCAGTGGGAGGGGATGCGCTATCAGGCAAGGCTCCGTAAGGAACCGGACTGATGCATTCTCGGCGAGCCGAAGGATTTTTCCATATCCCTACGGTTTTTTTACCAACCTTGTCAATCGCTTGAAAAATCAGGAAAACGGATAAGAGCCGAGAAAGTCATCACGCTCCTGCAGAAGCTCGTATGGGGTCCCCCCGTAACGTTGAAGATGCCGGGGACGCATATTTTCACTGAATCGTGAGGGTGCATGGTTCTCCCGGGCAGATAGCGTATGCGCAAGACGGGTCCCGAGACCACGACCAATTCTGGTATACTATCTGTCATTAAGCAAGCCACTTTTTCGGAGGTATCCATGGAGACAAAGACGATCCCGGTAGAGATCCCCGAGGGGTGCAATGTAATCCTCGGCCAGACCCACTTTATCAAGACCGCCGAGGACCTTTACGAGATCATCGCGACGACGGTGCCACGGGCAAAGTTCGGCGTCGCGTTCACCGAGGCGTCCGGCCCCTGTCTCATACGGACCGAGGGAAATGACGACGGCCTCATCGCCGCCTGCGTCAAGACCCTCGAATCGATCGGTGCGGGCCACGTGTTCTGCATCTTTCTCAAGGACGCATTCCCGATCAACATTCTCACCCCTATTAAGAATTGTCCCGAAGTATGCCGCATCTTCTGCGCCACGGCAAACCCCCTTGAAGTCGTCGTCGCGTCCACGGTCCAGGGCAGGGGTATCCTCGGCGTGATCGACGGCTTTTCTCCCAAGGGCATCGAGACGCCTGCCGACAGGGCGACGCGGAAGGAATTTCTCAGAAAGATCGGCTACAAGCTGTGACGCCCTTTGCGACAAAAAAGAGCCTTGCATATTTTCTGGAAAAGCAGTAAACTCCCGCGTACGATTCAAACAATTAAACAATCATGTATCGTGTTTCACGCGTCAAAGCGACTCGTGAAGAGGGATTGCACGAACAAGGAGTATGATCATGAGACAGTTCTTTTTTATGTTATGTGCAGCATCTTTGTTGGCAGCCCTTCTCTGTGGCGGGGCCTTTGCCTCGTCTAAGACGCCTAAAGACTCCCTTGCAAAGCAGACAACTTCCGTGAAGGCCGAAGCAAAAAGGGATCTCGTGCTATCGGGAAAAGTCGTAGAGACGATGAACGCCGGCGGGTACACCTATGTTTGTCTCGGAAAGAAAGGGAAAAAGACGTGGGTTGCCGTGCCCGAGATGAAGGTGACGGTAGGCCAGAAAATAGGGTTCCAGCCCGGCATGGAGATGATAAACTTCACAAGCAAATCTTTGAACAGGACTTTTGAGCGGATCATCTTCTCCGGCGGTCCCAACATCAGACCGGCGGGAGAGGTAAAAACCGCGTCCGCGATGCAGGGCAGCGGCAAGGCAGCCACGGCCCCCGGCGAAAAGATCAGCGTCGAGAAAGCAGCCGGGCCGGATGCCTATACGGTTTCCGAGATTTTTGCACAAAAGGCGTCACTGAACAACAAATCGGTTGTTCTCCGGGGAAAAGTCGTGAAGTTCTCACCGGGGATCATGGGAAAAAACTGGATACACCTGCAGGACGGGACCGGTGACGCCGAGAAAGGCACCCACGATCTCGTAGTAACTTCCCAGGATTCTGCGGCGGTCGGCGATGTTGTGACGGTCAAGGGCATTGTCTATCAAGACAAGGACTTCGGCGCTGGGTATAAATACAGCGTGATCATGGAAGAGGCAAGCATTCAGCGCTGATCCGCGAGTTTATTCCAAATGTTTCTACGAGCCCCGCGTCCTGAGCGGGGCTTTTCTTTTTTTCAGTTGCCTCTTTACTTTTGTTTTTTAATCGGGCATAATACGACCCACCATTTTTTCCACAGAGCCGATTGATTTTGTGAGGAGGATTTCCATGGCATCAGTGAACAGACTGCCCCGGTCGCCCTGGAGGGCAATGATCGAAAGCGCGTTTTACGCCAATTCCGTGCGAAAAACGACGATGGCCGAGCTCTACAAGCTTGCGCTCAAACAGCCCGAGGTGATGGCCACGTCCCATCCCTTTTACAAACCTTCCCAGTACGGCCTGCCGAAGGACGCAAAGGTGCTCATCTCGAACGACGGCGGCATCGTGGGCCGGACCGCGCGCGCGCGCAGACTTGTACGTGAGATGGGCAAGGACCGGGACAAGTACCTCCGGATCCTGGGAGAGGTCACCTACCAACTCAACAAGAAGGAGTGCCTGTGCCTCGAAGCAATCGTGGGTCTCCATAAAGACTTCATGGTCAAGGCGCACCTCCTGAGCCCCGCCACGGACGCGAAGAACATGCTCGACTGGGGCTGCAACTTTACGCCCTGGATGAAACCCTGGAGCGAGGTTTATAAAAAATCGAAGAAGCTTGACGAGCCGGACATCCTGGTGATCGCCGACCCCGACTGGTCCGACCCCGAGTTCCCGAACGGGCTTGTGATCATCGACGAAGAGGAGAATTGCATTGCCATCCTCGGGCTCCGCTACTTCGGCGAGCGCAAGAAAGGAACGCTCACGCTTGCCTGGACCATCGGCGTCCGTTTGAACATGGTGGCCTGCCACGGCGGCATCAAGACCATCGGCAACCATCCTCCCGTTGCGGTGTTCGGACTCTCCGGGTCCGGGAAGTCCTCTATTACGAACAGTCACGACCACGGGGGCACGCTCAAGAAAACTGAAAAAGTGACAGTGATCCACGATGACGCCTTCCTCATCGGGCTGGACGAGAACCTCACCGTGGCACTGGAGCCCTCCCTCTTCGACAAGACCGATGCCGTGGATTTCCGCGATCCTATCATCAGGTATTTCTACTCCGCCCAGAACGTTGCGGTCACCGATCTCGGCAACGGCAAGCGCGAGATCGTGGGCCAGGATATCCGGAACGACAACGGACGGTGCATCAAGTCCCGCGATATGTTCAATCACGACGACTCGTGCGGCAGGCCGGGGCAGCTCATCTGGCTCCAGAAGGACCAGTCCCTGCCGCCGGTCACAAAGGTGACGGACATGGGCCTCGCTGTGGCCATGGGCGCTTCGCTCAGCACCAAGCGCGCGAAAGGGGTCGAGAACGTTCCGAAGGAGGAGCTTGCCAAGCTCGTGATCGAGCCTTTTGCCAACCCCTTCAGGGTCCATCCTCTCCTGGAGGATTGCCGCCAGTTCCTGAAGCTCTTCAAGCTCGGCACCGAATGCTACATCATGAACACCGGGGCCTTCGGCCTTCCCGACACGGAGGTCGACATCCCGAAGGAACTCTCGCTCGCCATCGTGACCCAGATGGTGCGCGGCAAGATCGAGTGGCGGGAGTGGAAGTCCTTCCCGGGCCTGCAGCTCCCGGCGAACGGCATCGACCTGTTCGGCGCGGACTACGACAAAAAATACCGGCCGTCGCGGAACCCCGAGTACCTCCAGTTCATCAGGAACCGGATGCAGGACCGCATCACGTTCCTGTCGAACAAGCGCGACCTCGATCAGGACATGGACAGCGCCTTTATCGATCCGCTCGTCGCGGCCCGGACCGTGATCGACAGGATATTGAACCCGATATAAGAAATTTATTTGCCGCAAGAGACGCGGAGCTTGCAGAGAAAATTATGGGGCCGGAGAAAATTCTCCGGCCTTTTGCTTAGCCGGGATTCGCCGTCAGAAGCATGGCGTTGATCGTTCCCCTCAAGCCAAGTTCGTTTTACAGTCAAACTTATTTTTCTGCTACACTTGCACTCATGGAGATCATTGGCTTGCGGAGGGCGCCGATCCTCTCATCGCCGAATGTGCGTACCGGCCGGGACAAGTGTCGAAAGTTGGCCTCATTTAAACCCCGAGACTAAACCCCGAGACCGCGGCGCGGATCGCCGTGGAATCGCACGCCAAACTACTCCATCTTGTCCACTTTGACGCCAGTCTTTACCCCACACTTAATGATAGGCGGCTTGCGGAGGAAACCGCAAGGAGTATTTTTCCGAATACCGTGGCATCTTTCGACGGCATGCAGGTCGAGATCTAAGAGGATGTTACGCCTTTATAACTATACTGAACTTTAGTTTTTTTTCAGCCCCCCTTCTATGCCGCCAGCCTGTGCTATCATAAAGATAGAGGCATGTTTTAAGCGGACGAGCCGCTTGTGCCGAAAGGAGGAGACCATGAAGATAACGTTGAGCGTCATAAAGGCCGATATCGGTTCCGTGGGCGGACACATTGCACCGTCGGGAAAAATCCTCGAGACCGTGAGGAAGCACGTGGCGGAGAAGGGCAAGGGGCTTCTGATGGACAGCTATGTGAGCTTCACCGGGGACGACGTGGCGATTCTCATGACCCATACCCGCGGCATGGATGATGAGAAGATCCACAAACTGGCATGGGATGCTTTTGTCGCCGGGACCGCAGTGGCGAAATCTCAAGGTCTCTACGGCGCGGGACAGGACCTTTTAAAGGACGCATTCTCCGGGAACGTCCATGGCATGGGGCCCGCCGTCACGGAGATGGAGTTCGAAGAGCGTCCCGGCGAGCCGTTTTTATTCTTCGCTGCGGACAAGACCGACCCGGGGGCCTATAACCTTCCGTTGTATTTTGCCTTTGCCGATCCCATGAACACGCCGGGGCTCATGCTTTCCCCCAAGATGGCCAAGGGGTTCCGGTTCATGATCATGGACGTGAATTATACCGAAGGCGACCGGCTCATCGAACTGAACGCGCCCGAGGACCTTTACGACATCGCAACACTCCTCCGGGACACGGAGCGGTTCGTGGTGGAGTCTATCTGGTCCCGCGCGGCGGGAACGCAGGCCGCTTCTGTGGCCACGTCCCGTCTCCATAATATCGCCGGAAAATATACCGGCAAAGACGATCCGGTGATGCTGGTTAGAAGCCAGATGGATTTCCCGGCCACCGGCGAGGTCCTCGAGCCCTTCGGCATCGGCTACTTTGTGGCGGGCTGCATGCGCGGCTCTCACAACATGCCGATCATGCCGGTCAAGCTCAATTCAACAATCAGCTATTTTGACGGGCCGCCCATCGTGAGCTGCGCGGCGTTCTCCGTGAGGGACGGCAAGTTGACGGGGCCGGTGGACGCTTTCGACCATCCTTTCTGGGATAGGGTGCGGGGCCATGTCGCGGACAAATCCATGGACATGCGGCGGCAGGGGTTCTTCGGAGCGGCCATGCTTCCCATGAATGAACTGGAGTATACCGGCATCATGGAGAAGCTCGAAACCATTGAGAAGAAGTTCACGGTGCGGGCGATGAAAAAGGCGGCGTAAAATCGTCGTCTCGCGCAGAGATACGGAGATCGTAAAAAATCGGGGGGCCGGAGCGAGTGTTCCGGCTTTTTTTATTGTCGCGGTGCTACAATAAAAACAGATCATCTGTTTTCAATCACGGCTGTTCATAAGTGGTGTGGGTATCCATGAAAAATCAACAAATTGCTGCAATATTCAACGAAATCGCGGAACTGCTCGAACTAAAGAATGAGAGCGTCTTCAGGATCAGGGCCTACCGCAGGGCGGCGCAGAACATCGACGGTCTTTCAAAGGACGTGGCCACGCTCTCGGACAAGGACCTTACCTCCATTCCCGGAATCGGCCCCGATCTCGCGGGCAAGATCCATGAGTTTCTCACGACCGGAAAAATCGCAAAGCACGAGGAGTTGAAGAAAGAGATTCCGGGAACCGTCCTCGAACTGCTGCGTATACCCGGCCTCGGGCCGAAGACGGCGAAAATGCTGTATGAAAAAAAGAAGATCAAAAACATTGACGAACTCGAGGCGCTTACCCGCGCAGGAAAACTTGCCGGACTTCCGGGCATCCAGAAGAAGACAGAAGAGAACATCCTGAAAGGCATCGAACTTCTGAAGCGGGGAACGGACCGGCGGCCGCTGGGCCGCGTGCTGCCATTGGCCGAGGACATCGTACGGAGAATGAGGGATTCCGCGCCCGTGGACAAGATCGAAGTAGCAGGCAGCATCAGACGTTGGAAGGACACGGTGAGGGACATCGATATCCTGACGACATCGAAAAAACCCGCGGAAGTCATGGACGCCTTCGTGAAGCTCCCTCATGTGGGCCGCGTGCTCGCGCACGGCGAGACCAAATCCTCGGTCGTCACCGACGAGGGCATCCAGGTTGACCTTCGGGTCGTGGAAGAAGACTCCTTCGGCGCGGCGCTCGCTTATTTTACCGGGAGCAAGCAGCACAATATCAAGCTCAGGGAGATGGCAGTGCGTGCCGGCCTCAAGATCAACGAATACGGCGTGTTCAAGGGGCCGGAGGAAAAGAAGATCGGAGGCAAACACGAGGAGGACGTTTACAAGGCGCTCAAGCTTCCCTTTATTCCTCCGGAACTGAGAGAAGACACGGGCGAAATCGATGCGGCACTTTCGGGGAAACTGCCCGATCTCGTGGCCATGGAAGACATCAAGGGTGATCTTCATGTTCACACCAAATGGTCCGACGGAAGCCACGACCTCGATACCATGGTCGAGGCGGCAAGGAAGAAAGGTTATCAGTACATCGCCATCACGGACCATACCAAAGGCCTTGGGGTCGCGCATGGTCTCGATGAAAAGCGTCTTGCCGAGGAGATCCAGCTCATTGATGAAGCGAATAAAAAGCTTTCGGGGTTCACGATCTTAAAAGGTACGGAGATAGACATCCGCACGGACGGCAGGCTTGATCTTTCGGACGGAGCCCTTGCCGGACTCGATATCGTCGTTGCCGCGATCCACTCCGGGTTCAAGCAAACAGAGGAGCAGATTACGAAGCGCATTCTCGCCGCGATCAGAAATCCGTATGTTTCCGTGATCGCCCATCCCACGGGTCGGCTCATCGGTGAGCGTGACGCTTATGCCGTGGACATGGACGCGGTGCTCAAGGAGGCTGCAAAATACGGCGTGGCCATGGAGATCAATGCGTATCCTCTCCGGCTCGACCTGAACGACCTTCATATCAAAATGGCGAAGCAGTACGGCGTGCAGCTGGTGATCAATACCGATACGCATGTTACCAGCCAGTACGACTTCATGACCTACGGTGTCTCTGTTGCGCGACGGGGATGGGTGGAGAAGAAGGATGTGCTGAATACCCTGCCATATGAGCAACTCATCAAAAGATTGAGATCCTCCAAAGCAAAAAAGCTTAAAGCAGTATAGCCCCGCGGTTAATTCAAAATTTATTACTTTGCAAAGACCCACGGTAAATATCTTGACAATAGCTTTAGTTGTTTTTATAAACCAGGGTATGGAGCGCGACGGAGGAAAGTGCTTGCGGCGCGGTGCAACTGACGAGCCAGAGCCGAAGTCGCAAAATATTTCTCATGAAAAACGAAAATCAGATCATCCAATTCCCCTGCATGTTCCCCGTCAAGGTCATGGGGTTAAATAATGAAGCGTTCTCATCAGCGGTCATGGCCATATTCCGTAAACATCTGGACATTGACCGGGCAGACAACTCCCGCAGGACCAGCAGCGGCGACAAGTATTTATCCATAACCGTGACGTTCATGGCCGAAAGTAGAGCTCAACTGGATGCGATCTATCAAGAATTGAACGATCATGAACTGGTCTTGATGACTCTTTAGAATGGATATTACCCTTCCGGATCTGACAGCTCTTGAACGTCTCTGCTGACCGCCTGGCTCCCTTTTTATCGGGGATTTTTGCGTCGTCGTGGATGGAGGTTTTAATCCCGGTTGCTTCCCGGCAACCGCGCCTTGAGGAATTCCCTGTTCAATTTCGCGATGAACTGCACTTTTATCCCTTTTGGACAGACTGCTTCGCACTCGTAGTGATTGCCGCAGTTGCCGAATCCCTGACGGAGCATCTCTTCGGTCATGACGCACACGCGACGCGCGGCTTCGACCCTGCCCTGAGGGAGCACGGCAAGGTGGGATATTTTCGAGGCGGTAAAGAGCATGGCAGAGCCGTTCGGACAGGCCGCAACACAGGCGCCGCAGCCGATGCATTCGGCCGCATCCATGGCGGCGTCGGCATCATGCTTGGGGATGAGGACGGTGTTGCCGTCGGGCATGCCGCCGGTATGAACCGAGATGTACCCGCCGGACTGGATGATCCTATCGAACGCGCCCCGGTTCACGATCAGGTCTTTAATGACCGGGAAAGCCTTTGCGCGGAAGGGCTCGATGTAGATCGTGTCTCCATCCTTGAAATGGCGCATATGCAACTGGCAGACAGTTGTCCTTTTGCGCGGGCCGTGCGGTACGCCGTTCACGACCTGGCCGCACATGCCGCAGATGCCCTCACGGCAGTCGCTGTCAAAGGCAACGGGCTCTTCTCCTTTTTTGACGAGTCCCTCGTTCACCGCGTCGAGCATCTCGAGAAAGGACATGTCAGGGGTGATGTCGCGCGCGTCATACTGAACAAGTTTACCCTTGTCCCCGGCACTTTTTTGACGCCAGACGTATAAGGTCAAATTCATAAAAACCTCAAAAATTTCTTCGACACAGATTTAAACTGAAAAGTTATGATTTATCAGTGCTAATCCGGGATTCCATCACGCCCTTTCAGTGTAAAAGGTTTTCATTTGTAACTTCTCGTAGCCAGGTGCGCGTGTTCGAACGCCAGCGGCTCTTTGTGCACCTCCGGTTCCTTGTTTTCGCCCTTATACTCCCAGGCCGCTACGTAGCTGAAATTCTTGTCGTCTCTGATTGCCTCGCCGTCGGGCGTCTGGTGCTCGACCCGGAAGTGAGCGCCGCAGGATTCGTTTCGGTGCAGGGCATCTATCGTTAAAAGCTCGGCAAACTCCAGGAAGTCCGCAACACGCCCCGCCTTCTCGAGCTCCTGGTTCAGCTCCAGGCCGCTGCCCGTCACGTTCACGTTTTTCCAGAACTCTTCGCGCAGCTCCGGGATACGTTTGAGCGCTTGTTTCAGACTTGCTTCGCTCCGTGTCATGCCCACGTTGTCCCACATAAGCTTGCCGAGTTCGCGATGAAACTCATGGGCGGTTTTTCTCCCTTTGATCGAAAGAAGCTTCTTGGTGAATGCCTCGACCTCTTCCCGGGATTTTTTGAATTCCTGGTGTTCGCTATCTACAGCGCCCGGCTCCGAAGCGGCAAGCTTATTGGCGATCGTGTAGGGGACGATGAAGTATCCGTCTGCAAGGCCCTGCATCATCGCGCTCGCACCTAAGCGGTTCGCGCCGTGATCCGAGTAGTTCGCCTCGCCGAGGACGAAGAGCCCCCGGATGTTGCTTTCGAGATTGTAGTCCACCCACAGTCCGCCCATGCTGTAATGCGGCGCGGGATAGATGCGCATCGGCTGTTTATACGCGTTCTCCGCAGTGATGCGCTCGTACATTTCGAAGAGGTTTCCGTAGCGCTCGCGGATGGCGTCTTCTCCCTGGCGCTTGATGGCATCGGCAAAGTCGAGGTAGACCCCTCGACCGCCGGGGCCCACTCCGCGCCCCTCATCGCACACCTCTTTGGCGGCCCGTGAAGACACGTCGCGGGCAGCGAGGTTCCCGTACGAGGGAAATTTTCTTTCAAGAAAATAATCGCGTTCGCTTTCCGGGATGTCGCCGGGCGGCCTACGGTCGCCCTTGACCTTCGGCGCCCAGACCCTGCCGTCGTTCCTGAGCGATTCGGACATGAGCGTGAGCTTGGCCTGGTGCTCGCCCGTGACGGGGATGCAGGTGGGGTGGATCTGGGTAAAGCAGGGGTTCGCGAAGAAGGCGCCCTTTTTGTACGCGCGAAAGGCCGCATTTACGCTTGACATTATGGAATTCGTAGTAAGGAAATAGACGTTGGAATAGCCTCCGGAGCAGAGGCAGACCGCGTCTGCCGCATAAGACCCGATCTTGCCCGTCACGAGATCGCGCACCGTGATGCCCTTTGCCTCATTGTCCACGAGCACGAGATCGAGCATCTCAGTGCGGGGATGGAGCGTGACCGTCCCTGCCCTGATCTGGCGCGAGAGCGCGCCGTAAGCTCCGAGCAGAAGTTGTTGGCCTGTCTGGCCGCGCGCGTAAAACGTGCGAGAGACCTGGGCGCCTCCGAAGGAGCGGGTCTGAAGGTACCCCGCGTAGTCGCGTGCGAAGGGAACGCCCTGAGCCACGGCTTGGTCAATGATGTTGACCGAGAGCTGCGCGAGCCGATACACATTCGCCTCGCGCGAGCGAAAATCCCCGCCTTTGATCGTGTCGTAGAACAGACGCTCGATGCTGTCGCCGTCGTTGGGGTAGTTTTTGGCCGCGTTGATGCCGCCCTGGGCCGCGATGCTGTGGGCTCTTCGGGGCGAGTCCTGGAAGCAGAAAACGTCGACGTTGTATCCCAGTTCGCCCAGCGACGCGGCAGCCGATGCGCCGGCAAGGCCCGTGCCGACCATGATGATGCGGTACTTCCGTTTGTTCGCGGGGTTCACCAGCTTCATATCCGCGAGACGCCTGTCCCATTTTTCAGGGAGCGGGCCAGATGGTATTTTCCCGTCGAGGATCATAATGTTATAACCTTAAAGGTTATCTCTCGCAGAGGCGCAGGGTCGCCGAGAAAAGCGAAGTGCCTGTCTTAAACCTCTGTGTCTTTGCGAAAAAATAGTTTTTACTATTTTAATAATCCCGCTACAATCGTAATCGGTATAGCCGCATACCCCAGGAACAGGATGATTGCCGCGATTGTCCCGGTTTTCTCGACAACGGGGAGCGTCCGTTCATTGTTCATTCCCCAGGTTTGGAACGAACTCTGGATCCCGTGCATGAGGTGAAGCAGTAGGGCGACCAACGATACGATGTAAATAAACGATATATCGCCGTGCTGGAAGCTCCGGACGACCATCGCGAACGCATCGGGCCTGCCGAGAGTGTCGGGATGTGTGTCCGCGGCGATAGAAGGGTTCGTGACCTGGAAGGTAAAGTGCAGAAGATGGTACACAAGAAAGGTAATGATGAATGTCCCGGTCCAGATCATGTTCCGTCCGGCGAAGGTGGCGTTGAGGTAATGGGTGAGCGCATATGCCCGAGGTTTTGCCGAATAGTTCTCGAGCTTCAGTATCGTGCCGTACCACATATGGAGGGCGAAGGACGCGACCAGAACGGCTCGACCGCCCCAGACAAATACCGGCAGGCCGTATAAGCCGGCGACATAGGCGTTGAGCGCGTGAAAGAAGATCGTCGAATTGCCTGCAATGTGAAAAATGATGAACAGGACCAGTATCTGGCCCGTGATAGCCATCACGATTTTTCTGCCGACGGTGGAGGTGGGGAAAAACATAGTCTAACCTTGGGCCAAAGCTTATAGTTTATGGTTTCCAGTTTTAAAGACTATAACTGCAAACATGAAACATGCAACTCGTAACTTCATCCCGTCATCTTCTTCGGATCAAGCAGCCGGTCCAGTTCTTCCTTCGAAAGCTCCGTCATCTCGGCGGCAACATCCTTGAGCGGTCTTCCTTCCGCATAGGCCTTCTTTGCGATTTGTGCGGCCATGTCATAGCCGATCACGGGGTTGAGCGCCGTCACCAGAATCGGGTTCCTGTCCACGAGGCCGGCGATGCGCTCGCGGTTCACGGTGAAGCCCGCGATTGCCTTGTCGGCAAGGAGGTGCGAGGCGTTCCCCAAGATCGTGATGGACTGGAGCAGGTTCTGGGCGATGACCGGCAGCATCACGTTCAGCTCGAAGTTGCCATGCGAATTACTTAACGCGATAACAATATCGTTTCCCGTTACCTGGGCAGCGACCATCATCATCATCTCGCACATCACGGGATTGACTTTTCCCGGCATGATGCTCGAACCCGGCTGGAGCGCGGGAAGCGATATTTCGCCCAGACCCGCAATCGGACCGCTGTTCATCCAACGGAGGTCATTGGCCATCTTTATGAATGACGAGGCCGTCGTCTTTAACTGTCCGGACAGTTCGACCGCGGTATCCATGGTCGCCTGAGCGGCAAAATGATTCTCCGTCTCGATAAACGGCAGTTTCGTTCGGCCGGCCAGCCTGCTTGCCACGATCTTGCCGAAGTCCTTCGGGGCGTTCACCCCCGTACCCACTGCCGTGCCTCCGATGGCGAGCTTCGCGAGACGCGAAAGCGTGGATTCGATGCGTTCGACGGACTGCTCGACCTGATACGCCCAGCCGCCGATCTCCTGGCCGAGCTTCACCGGCATGGCGTCCATCAAGTGCGTTCGGCCCGTCTTAACGACACTGCGGAACTCCAGTTCCCGCCTTTTGAGCGTCACGTGAAGATGCTTGAGAGCGGGAAGCAGCACGTCGTTCACTTCGAGATAGGCGCTCACGTGAACGGCTGCTGGAACTACATCATTCGAGGACTGGCCCATGTTCACATGGTTGTTCGGGTGGATTTTCGTCCCGTTGCCCAGGATCTGCGAGGCCCGGGTCGCGATCACCTCGTTGGCGTTCATGTTCGTGGAGGTGCCGGAGCCGGTCTGAAAGATGTCGAGCGGGAACTGATCATCCCATTTTCCGTCAGCCACTTCGAGGGCGGCCAGGTGGATTGCATTGGCGAGGTTCGCATCGAGCAGCCCGAGCCCCGCGTTCACCTCCGCCGCAACGGCCTTGATGAGCCCGAGGGCCTTGATGAAGACGCGCGGAAAGCGCATGCCGCTTATGGGGAAGTTCTCGATCGCCCGCTGGGTCTGCGCCCCGTAGAGCGCGTCTGCCGGCACGTTTACTTCGCCGAGGGAATCTTTTTCGATGCGGTAGTCGGTCATAGTGAAAAAAATAAACTGCGCACTTCACGATAACGCTCTGTACGGTGTTTGAGTTCAATTATACCTGTAATGATCGAATTTTGCACGGCGTTTTTAACGAAGAAAAGCCCGTGATGCAGCCCGCTAGGTGCGGCTGTCGGGACCGATTTTTTTGATTATGCCATTTACGGTCCTCCCGGGTTGACCAGCGGGACATTTGAACATATAATGAAATGAGAAGGAGGCTTGCATGGACACGCGCGCGAACAATGTCTGCAGTCCCAGTCCCAGTTACAGCATAACGATACGCGTGGAGATCGAGAACCGCATCGGCATGTTCGCAAAGATAGCCACGGCCATCGGAAGCGCGGGCGGAGACATGGGCGCCGTGGACATCGTGCGCGTGGAAAAAGGAAAGATTGTCCGGGACATCACCGCGAACGCCCGCGACGAGGAGCACGAGAAGTCCATCGTCAGGGCCATCAAGACCGTGGCCGGCGTAAAGGTCCTGCGGGTGACGGACCGCACCTTCACCGCCCACGAGGGCGGCAAGATTGAGGTCAAGAACAGGCTGCCGGTGCGCGACCGGAACGACCTTTCGAAAGTCTATACCCCGGGTGTTGCGAGAGTCTGTATGGACATCCATCACCATAAAGAGCATGCGTACCGCTACACCATCAAGGGCAACTCCGTAGCCATCGTGTCCGACGGGACCGCGGTCCTCGGCCTTGGCGACATCGGGCCCGAGGCGGCCCTTCCCGTCATGGAAGGCAAGGCCATGATCTTCAAGGAGTTCGCCGGCATCGACGCCTTCCCGATCGTGCTCGCGACCAAGGATGTCGACGAAATCGTCACGACCGTGAAAAACATCGCACCCGCGTTCGGCGGTGTCAATCTTGAAGACATCTCCGCCCCCCGCTGCTTCGAGGTAGAGGCGCGGCTCCGGAAGATGCTCCGCATCCCCGTGTTCCATGACGACCAGCACGGCACCTCCGTGGTCATCCTTTCCGCGCTCATCAATGTCTCGCGCCTGCTCAAGCGCGATCTCAAGAAGTTCAAGGTCGTCGTGGTCGGCGCCGGGGCGGCAGGCTCGGCCACAGCCAGGATACTCCTTGCCTCGGGAGTGAAGGACATCATCGTCTGCGACCGGGCAGGAGCCCTTTATAGGGGCAGGAAGCAGAGCATGGACCCCGCCAAGCGCGAGCTCGCGAAACTGACGAACCCCCGCATGGTCAAAGGGAGCATCGCCGAAGCAATGAAAGGCGCACAGGTATTCATCGGTTTGTCCGCTCCGAACGTGATCACTCCTGACGACGTACGGCGGATGGGCAGGGACCCGGTGGTCTTCGCATTGGCCAATCCCGATCCCGAGATCTCGCCCGAAGAGGCCCAGTCGCTCGTTCGGATCATGGCAACGGGCCGCTCGGACTATCCGAACCAGATCAACAACATGCTCGGCTTTCCCGGCATCTTCCGGGGCCTGCTCGACGTGAGGGCGCGGGGCATGAACGAGTCGGTGAAGCTCGCCGCGGCGCGCGCCATAGCCCATATTGTCGAAGCGGACGAACTGCACGAAGACTACATCATCCCGAGCATCTTCGACCGCACGGTTGTCGCCTCCGTGGCGGCTGCCGTCGCCGAAGTCGCGAGAAAGACGGGATTGGCGCAAAAATAGTGCCGAGTGTTGAGCTCGGAGCCTGCACCCAGCGGTTACGATTGCGCCAGCGAGAGTGCAGGGTGTTCGGAGAAAAAGTCGTTCAGTGTGCTTGCGCCATCTTTAGTTTGCTCAGAATTAAGAACATATTTACGAGGTAACCATGAACCGCGACCACGAACGCCTGCACCGCGACGAGAAAGACCTGCGAAGCGTCGGCATGACCGAGCTGCAGGCCATCTACGCCGACCTCGCCCTTTCGCAGGAAGAACTCGACCTCTTATCAGCCCCCCGCCGATCCTTTACCGTGAGCTTCCCGGTGAAGATGCCTTCAGGAAAAACACGGATGTTCACGGGCCACCGGGTGCAGTACAGTGACGCCCGGGGGCCGTCCAAGGGAGGCATCCGGTTTCATCCCGAAATGACCGCGGAGCACACGAGCGAGCTTGCCTTTCTCATGGCACTGAAGTGCGCGGTGGTAAATATCCCCTTTGGCGGGTCAAAGGGCGGCGTTGTCGTCGATCCTCTGGAACTGAGCCAGGGCGAACTGGAGCTGGTGACGCGCGGCTACATCCGCGCGATCGCGGATTTCATCGGGCCTTTTAAAGACATTCCCGCCCCCGATGTTTACACCGATGAGCACATCATGGCATGGATTCTCGACGAGTACGAACGCATTAAGCGGGAGCACATCCCTGCAGTGGTGACGGGAAAGCCACCTGAGCTGGGCGGCATCCACGCGCGGCGGTACTCAACCGCCCTGGGCGGCATCCATGTTCTTGAGCGGGCCATGAAGGAGCGCGGCATGGAGATGAAAGGGACGCGCGTGGCAGTACAGGGCTTCGGGAACGTAGGAGAAAACGCCGCCCGCATCCTCCATCACTGGGGCTACACAGTCGTTGCGGTGAGCGACGTGAACGGCGGCATCCTGAATCCCGGGGGTATCGACATCACGGTACTTAGACGGCACAAGAACAAGACCGGGACGGTTGTCGGCTTCGAAGATGCCAGAAGCATCACGAATGCCGAGCTTCTCACGACCGATTGCGACATTCTGATTCCGGCAGCCCTGTCGAACCAGCTGAACGAGAACAATGCCGGAGACGTGAAGGCCAAGATCGTACTCGAGCTCGCCAATGCCCCTACGACCGCCTCTGCGGACGATGTCCTGTTCAACAGGAGTATCATGGTCATACCCGACATACTGGCCAATGCCGGCGGAGTGGTGGTAAGCTATTTCGAATGGAGCCAGAACCTGAGCAATGATTCCTGGCCGGAAGCCAAGGTCCTCGAAAAATTAAAACAGATCATGATCACCGCATTCAACGATGTTCACGCCCTCTGCAAGGAAACGCAATGCAGGCTCAGAAAGGCCGCGTACCAGCTCGCCGTAAAACGCATCCTGTACGCTGAGAGGTTGAGGGGAAACCTGTAATGATTCTCTCCGGTTGTCAAACCGACAAGGGTAAGAATACAATATTGTGTTTCAGGGGGCAAGTCGCCTGAGCTTGACGGCCCCCCCCCATTTTTTGACAAAAAAAATTAGTGGGTCGCGGTGCCCCTTGCTTTCCTCATTGCGCGCAATCTGCTTGACAAGATAACGCTCATCAACTTATAATCGTACACTCCGCACAACGGCAACGCCTCTTTGCACGAGAGCTCAGGGTCTTGCATTTGATTTTCTGTCCGTCCGGGCATCTGTTCTTGTGAGGCTTGTCGAAGCGCATCGTGTATCTCTCATCACGCATTGTAGAGCTCTTACCTCCGCCGTATCACGAGGTTAAAAAGGAACGAGCCTTAAAAATCGTCTGAAGGAGGAGTACGTTCTGTGAGAAAATTTTTTTTATTTTTGATAATCTTTGCGGCGTTCCCGCTTGTTTTTTTGCCTCATCATGAATACGGCCGTGCCTCTGCTCAGGGGAAAGACGCCGTCAAGGAATCTTGTATAACCGCTAAATGTCACGCCAAAATGGGGAAGGACAAGTTCGTCCACGGACCGATGGCAGGGGGGGAGTGCGATGCCTGCCACAAGCAGACAGGCAAACATAAATTCGAGCCGATAAACGACGTGGGCGGTCTGTGTGAGCAGTGCCACGAAAAACTGACAACGCAGAAGGTCGTCCACCCGCCGGTTAAGCAGGGTCAATGCACCATGTGCCATAGCCCGCATCAATCTCCTTACAAGTTCCAACTTCGCGCTTCCGGGAGCGATCTCTGTTTTCTTTGCCATGACAAGGCCATGGTCAGCGGGAAATTCGTCCACGGCCCGGTCGCTGAAGGAGGCTGCAGCACCTGCCACGCCACGCACCAAAGCGAGTTTCCGAAGCTCCTCATGGCGGATGGGAACGAGGTCTGCTTTACCTGCCACCCGGACAAGGCCGATGCCATTAAGAGCGCGAAGTTTGTTCATCCGCCGGTGCAAATGGGGTGCGTAAGCTGCCACAGCCCTCACAGCAGCAACTACAAGTACCAACTCCTGGCGGAGGGAAACCGCGATCTTTGTCTGACCTGCCATTCGGACAAGGAAAAGGAGATCAAGGAGGCGGCGGTCCCCCACAAGGCGCTTGATACGCCAAAGAGGTGCCTCGCCTGCCATGATCCTCATGTTTCAAAATATCCTAAGCAGCTCATAGCGCAACCGGCTGAACTTTGCCTGGGGTGCCATGACCGGGACTACAACGGTCAGGACGGCCCGATTGCGAACATGAAGGCGATCCTGGACAGCAATTCCGACCACCACGGTCCCCTTAAAGAGGGTGACTGCTCGGGTTGCCACAACCCCCATGGTTCCCCCAATTTCAGGATGTTGCGCGAGCCTTTCCCGCAACTCTTCTACGCATCATACAACCCTGACAATTACAAACTCTGCTTCATGTGTCACGAAAACTCCATCGCCCGTGATGAAATGACCACGACGCTGACGAATTTCAGAAACGGCGACCATAACCTGCACTACGTCCATGTGAACAGAGCGGTGAAGGGGCGCACGTGCCGGGCGTGCCACGATGCACATGCCACGAACAACCCGAAACACATTCGTGACAGTGTGCCCTTCGGAAAATGGCAGCTTCCGATCAACTATAAGAAAACGGGAACCGGCGGGAGTTGTTCGCCGGGATGCCATCAGCGATTCGGTTATGACAGGGGTAAACCGGTTGTGAACGGGCCGCCGGCCTCTTCGCACTAGGTTATATTGAGGAGCGGATGGAGAACATGATGCCACTCACTTGCCGGAAATTGTCGTTCACCCTCATTGTCCCCGCCTTCTTGCTTGCCGTGCTGCTTTCACCCTGTGCTGCCGGGGGCGATGAGGGCGTGAAGGACGCGACGAAAGGAACGGCAGTACCTGCTATTGCCACCGGACGCGCAGAAAAAATAGATGAGGAGATAGAAGCCGCCAGGGCAAACGTCAAGGCGGACCCTTCCCGGGCGTCAGCCCATGTCCGGCTGGGCTATCTTCTCGTCCGGAAAGGGGCATTCGATGAAGCCATGCTTTCCTTCGACGAGGCACTGAAGCTCAATCCCCGCTCACATGATGCCAAAACGGGTAAAGGGGTGGTCTTGGCGCAAAAAGGGGACCTGCAGGCCGCCGAACAGGTCCTTAAAGGCGCCCTTCTGCTCAACCCGAACCCGGTGAGGGCCCACTATGAACTCGGTCTTGTCTACGAAAAGCTCGGCGACCTGGAAAAGGCCGTGGCAGAGTTCAAAGAGGGGATCAAAAAACATGAGGAGGGGAGATGACCGCTCCCGGGAAAAGGTTTATGGCGTTCCCACGAGTAATGCTGGTGACGGCATTAACTTCCATTTTGGGAGTCGTTCCTTTTGCCCCTGCCGCGGCCACCTTGCAGGGCCTCCAGCCGGGAATGGAAGCGCCCGATTTTTCCCTCAAGACCGTCACGGGTGAAGTAAAATCGTTTGCAGACCTCAAGGGTGAGAAGCTCACCCTGCTCGTTTTCTGGTCAACGTGGAGTCCGAAATCGGAAAAGATTTTGGCGCGGATGCAAAAACTCCATGAGCAGTACGGGGGGCAGGGGCTTTCGATCATCGGGGTGAATGCCGACGAGCAGCAGATATCCAATCAGACGATAGCGGACATACAATCGTTGTCCGCGAAACTGAAGATAGGCTTCCCCATGCTGGTGGACCAGGGTTTGACCGCCTTCCATGAGTATGGAGTGATCGCCCTCCCGACAACGGTCATCATGGACAAGGAAAGAGTGATCGCCTATGAGCTTTCCGGGTATCCACTGATAGGGTCCGAAGCGATGGTGGATTTCGTCACTTCAACCATTGAGGGGAAGAAGACGCCGACTGCCGAAAAACAAGCCCGGTACCGGCCGAACAAGAATGCGCTTCGTTTCTACAATATGGGAAAGGCCACTCTGAAGTCGAAGCGTATGGCCGAGTCCGCCGAGATGTGGTTCAAGAAGGCCATCGAGTCGGACGCCGCATTTGTGCTCCCTCATCTGAGCCTCGGCAAAATGTACCTCCAGGAGGGAGATGCGGCCCGCGCGCAAGGGGAGTTCAGGGAGGCGCTTGCGAGGGAGCCTGAAAATCCCATCGCCCTCTGTGAATTGGGCATGATCCTCGTGAACGAGGGAAAGGGGAAGGAAGGCGTGGCCCTGTTCGAAGTCGCCAGAAAGGTGGAAGAGTCGTACGCACCTTGCTACTATTATGCGGGATACGCTTACGGGAAAGAGGGGCCCTTGGAGACCGTCCTGCATATGTTCGACGAGGCGGAAAAAGTAAATCCGTTTGACTATCGTAACTTTGTTTACAAGGGTAAGGTTTTTGAGGAACGCAAGGACCAGAAAAGGGCATTTGAAGCTTATAAAAAGGCGCTCGAGATCATTCTCCACATTAATTGAGCATCCCGCTCAGACTCCGTAACCCATGCCCCAGGAAGGGAATGGTATGAAAAACATTTTATTTATATTTGCTGTCTGCGCGATACTGATCTTCTCGTCTCTCGGGAAGGCGACTTTTGCCGGGAGTCTTCGCATCGTGGTCCCCCCCGATAATACATACGTGGAGAGTGATTTGATAAGTGTTGTCCTGAAAGACTGGCCGACCATGGTTGACGAGATTACGATATCGGTCAACGGCAAGAAACAGGCCCTGCCCGCAGGACCGTTTAATCGATACGTGGCCTGTTACGGCGGCATTTATCTCTCATACGGGAGGAACAAAATAACCGTCACCGCCCTGAAGAAGGGCAAGGTAATCGAGGAACTGACCCGTCAGGTTTTTTATCGTTCCGATCTTTCAGCGAATGCCGCCGGCGCGCCCGCCTCATTCAAACAGTATTTCTTCCATACCCCCGGGAACGAAGGGGGATGCTCTCAATGTCACAATCTTGATTTCCGCAAGGCGGGGGAGCCGGAGGCGCCTGACCAGTCGCCCTGCTATAAGTGCCATAAAAAAATTATGAGCGAATATAAATTTGCTCATGGCCCCTCGGCTGTCTGGTCCTGCCTCCTATGCCATGACGGAAAATCGCGGGAAAGGAAGCTGGCCGCTGCTGCGCCCATTGACGGAAAGTGCTTTAACTGCCACGAAAACGCCTGGGAGAAGAAGAAATATAGGCACGGCCCGACCGCGGCCGGCGCTTGTACGATCTGCCACAATCCCCATGGGGCAAACAGACCGAATTTCCTGAGAATGGCTCCCCAGGATTTGTGTCCATCGTGCCACGGAGAGATCCTTCAACAGCCTCATGTCGTCATGGGCTTTTCAGGGAAAGGACATCCCCTGTACCTGAGCCCCAATCCGTTAAACCGCAACAGGGATTTGACCTGCGTCTCCTGCCATAACCCTCACGGCGAAGATTCAGACGTATTCCTCAACGGCTATGACGAATCCAAATCCCAGAAACGGTTCTGCACGACCTGCCATCGATCGTAATCCGGTCAGTTCTTGTACGGGATTGTCTTCTTCAGTCATCATCCCTCGTCACGTTGGTGCCGTTTGGTGACTGAAATAAAATAACAATTCTAACCACGTGTAATTTTGCCCGAAATTATTCCTGCCAAGGCCACCACATACATGCTGTAACCGGCTTACTTTTTAAATCGTAATTTAAACCATCTATTTTATAAATGAGCAAATTAAAGATATTTTTCATCTGCTTCTTTTCTGCCATGTCTTTTCCTACACGGCACAATAATTGCGTTATAATAATATAAAGATTTCGGGGCACAGGGGATTCGAAGATCCAGTATTTGGCTGCTGTCAGACGGGTACGGTAAGGAGGTAGACATGGAGGATCATTTGAACGTCAAAGGGCATTGCCATGTGTGCAGGGAAGAGATGACGACAATCCACACGGAAGTGGCGGGACTTGACGTTTTTGTCTGTGAAAAGTGTCTGGAAAGCGCTAAGCAGAACTTTATCTGGATCTGTGTAAGCTGCGGGAGCGTGTACATCAGGCCGAAGGCCCTCGTTCTCAAGAGGCTCAGGGACCCCCGGCTCAAAGAGGCATACCGGCAGTGCGAGGATCTGCAGATCATCCAAGGGATCGAGCATTGCATTGAATGCGCACCCGAGAAGATTGTGGAGTACGTGGCCGCGGCAAAAAGTGAAAAATGCGGAGGGCATTGCTGATTCGCGCGCATCCTTATATCATATCATAAAACGTCGTGGGCTTTGGTTCGGTAAAACAGATAAAGCTTAAAGTTCCCTCGGCTTAATCTTTGCGATGAGAGGAGGGCAGGTGCGAGGGCATTTTAAGAGGAAAGCGCAGGTGATGCGGTATGAAAAAGGAACTCGCAGAACAATTCAGCAGGGAAGTGGACAGCTACCGTAAGGCGCTCCTTTTTTACGCCAGGAAAAACGATTGGGAGGAGTTCAAAGCGAAGGCGGGAAGGCTGTTCGATTACGTGGAATCCATCGAGCACGTTGAGCTTGAAAGGAGGTTTTTCTCGGTTTTCTACGTCATGCTTGCAGCGCTCGTGCTGACCGTTATCGCTCTCTTCAGCATAAACTTCGAGGTCAGCCCCGAATTGATGAGGCTGAAGAATACTGTAATGCTTGCCGCCCTGGCAGTGAGCAGTTTCGAGCTGTATTTCTTCATCAACTATCGGACGTATATCGGCACCAGGACTTCTATCTACACTGAGCGGCGTGAGAACTTCATCAAGGGCATCGAACGGGACTTCCGCAGTTTCGACCTCCAGCCCACTAGCCATGCGGCACGATCCACGCAGAGACCTCCCGGAGAGATTTCAGTTGCACTCTCCCTCAGAGGGGGATTGACTTCAACGGGGAAGGGGAGGTAATACTCTTACTTTCCGGATTTCCTGAATCGGATCTTAGCTTCAACCCGCGCAATCCCGCGGCCGGATGCTGTTTCGCGTATTATCGGCCCCCTTTGAGATACTCGCCCAGGAGCCCCCTGCTGTGCTCGTCTTCATGACAATAAATGCAGAGGTTCTCCCAGTTGGACCCGTCGGGGGGATTGTTATTGTGGTTCCCATCTTTGTGGTGCACCGTAAGGAGATTCCTGTTCGCGGAATCGAACTCTCTGCCGCATTTGGCGCAGATCAGGCCGTGGATCCTGAGGGATTGCTCCCGGTAATCTGCATTGGGCGCGGCGGCCGCCAGACCCCTCAACTCCCGGATGATCTCTTCGGCGCTTTTTTCTCCCGCAGGCTTATGCGGCTGAGGTTTTCTGATCTTTATCCGTTGCCTGTTTCCCAAACGGACCCCTTTCTCACTATAATTTTTATTATAGACGATTTGCAAAATCGTGTACACTGTCATTTTAAGCGCACGCAGCTAGGCCCTTGAAAAAATCATCCGTCCTTGTATTCTTTCTACATGAAAACCAAAAAGAACTTAATCATCGTCGGGGATCGAGTCCTCATCGATCCCGACGAGCGGATGGATAAGACCCCTTCAGGACTCTACCTTCCACCCACGGTCAAGGAGAAGGAAAATATCCTGGGCGGGCCACGTTGTGAAGACCGGGCCTGGAAACCCGATTCCGGACACGTCGCCGGACGAGTCCTGGACCGCGGGCAAGAAGGACATAAAGTACCTGCCTCTCCAGGCTTCGGAAGGCGATTACGCGATCTTTCTCAAAGACTCCGCCATGCAGATTGAGTTCGAGGACAAGAAATATCTCATCGTCCCTCATTCCGCAATCCTCGCGCTGGTCAGGACGGAACTAACCGAGGACAACTGATGTTTCATCTCTTAGCGTTGTTGCCCCACGATTCAGCCGTACCGGTCTTCATCCTTTTTCGGCAACTCTGCACCATTGAAAAATTGTGCTAAAATGTAAATAGAGACAGGCACATAGCAGTTTAAGGGTGCAATCGAAAGTCTTTCAAAATACGGGACAAATTATATCTAGATTCATCGCCTTCCGCCTTGCGCGGCTGTCTCATAATACTTTTGTCAAGAGAGGCGCAAAAAATGCCGAAGAACCTGACGCACAAGATACTGGAATCCCACCTCGTCGAAGGGAAACTTGTCCCGGGGCAGGAGATCGGGATCAGGATCGATCATACACTGCTGCAGGACGCAACAGGAACGCTCGCCATGCTCGAGTTCGAGTCGCTCGGGATTGAGAAGGTGAAGGCCGAGCTTGCCGCCCAGTACGTGGACCATAACCTGCTCCAGACGGACAACAAGAACGCTGACGACCATAAATTCCTCCAGACCGCCGCGGCCCGCTACGGTATTCATTTCAGCAAGCCGGGCAACGGCGTATCGCACCAGGTTCACATGGAGCGCTTCGGCATTCCGGGCAAGACGCTTCTGGGCGCGGACAGTCACACGCCTGGAGCGGCAGGGGTCTCGATGCTCGGCATCGGGGCCGGCGGGCTCGACGTGGCCCTGGCGATGGCAGGATATCCCTATCACTTTCCATGCCCCAAAGTGCTGGGGGTCAAGCTCACGGGCAAGCTTCCCGAGTGGGTGAGCGCCAAGGACGTGATCCTCGAGATGCTCCGCCGTTATGACGTCAAGGGCTGCGTTGGAAAGATCGTTGAATATTACGGCCCGGGGGTCAAGACTCTATCGGCCACGGACCGCGAGACCATCGGCAACATGGGAACCGAGACCGGGGCAACGACCTCCCTCTTCCCTTCCGATGAAAGGACAAGGGAGTATCTGATCGGACAGGGACGGGGCGACGCGTGGGCGCCGCTTGCCGCGGACGAGGGCGCGAGCTATGATGAGTATGTTGAGATCGATCTTTCGAAGCTCGAGCCGCTTATCGCCAAGCCGTCATCGCCGGGGAACGTGGTCCCCGTGCGCGAGGTTGCGGGAACGAAAGTAGATCAGGCCATAGTCGGGAGCAGCGTGAACTCGTCCTTCCGCGACCTCATGATGGCGGCAAAGATGCTTGAAGGCCGGCGCGTTCATCCTGACACGTCGTTTCACGTGAACCCGGGGAGCCGCCAGGTTCTCGAAAACGTGTACCAGGCGGGCGGGCTCCTCGTCTTCCTTTCTTCAGGCACGCGCGTGCATGAGCCCGGGTGCCAGGGCTGCATCGGCATGGGCCAGGCGCCGGGCACCGGAGAAGTGAGCCTCCGCACGTTTCCGCGAAACTTCCCGGGGAGAAGCGGGACCAAGGACGACAAGGTCTACCTCTGCTCGCCCGAGACGGCAACGGCGGCCGCATTAAAAGGCGTCATTACCGATCCCCGCGACCTGTCCAAAGAAATGGCTTACCCGCATATCGATGACCCGAAACAGTATCTCATCGAGGAAAAATCCATTATCTTCCCGTCCGAAGACCTGAGAAAGACGGAGATCATCCGCGGCCCGAACATTAAACCCCTGCCGGAGCTTGTACCGCTGCCAGACACGCTTCAGGCAGAGGTAGTGCTCAAGGTCGGGGACAATATTTCCACGGACGCCATCATGCCGGCGGGAAACCGGGTGCTTCCGTTCCGTTCCAACATCGAGGCGATTAGTGAGTTCGTCTATTCGCAGATTGATCCCGACTTCGCGAAGAATTGCAAGGCGCGGGGAACGGACGTGGTCGTGGGGGGAGAGAACTACGGCCAGGGATCGAGCAGGGAACACGCCGCGCTTGCGCCGCGCTATCTTGGAGTGCGCGCCAAGATCGTAAAGAGCTTTGCCCGCATCCACAAACAGAATCTCTGCAACTTCGGTATATTGCCGCTCACGTTCAAAGATCCCAAAGACTATGATCGCATCGAGAAGGGCGACAAGGTGGTGTTCCCCGATGTTCGCAAGGTTATTGAGAAGGGCGGACGGGAGATCCCGGTCGAGGTTGACGGGAAAACGATCATGACGGTCCTGGACGTCTCAGACCGGCAGAGAAAGCATCTGCTCGCTGGAGGGACGTTGAACTTCGTGAAGCGGGAGCTATTAGTAGCTGTTTGATAAATGAGCACGGAGTCACTGTGTCTCCGTGTGTGATGAATTGGTTTTAAAAGGAAGGTGTTGTTATGGCAATGAAGGCTCAAATAAGAGAGTTCAGGAGTAAAAAGCCTGAGGAAGAAAAAACGAAGAACATCGGGCTACGGGGCGTTACGGTAGCGGACACCAAAATCTCCGACGTGGACGGCGCGAACGGCATTCTTATCTACCGCGGATACCGGATCGAAGAACTGGCGAAAAATTCCACCTTCGAAGAGACCGCGTACCTGCTTTTACATGATGAGCTGCCCACGGCGGAGCAGCTCAAGGGGTTCTCGCGCAAGCTTATCGAAGCGAGGCGGCTCCCGGGTTTTGTACTCGAAAGTATGAAACGCCTGCCTGCGCAGGCCCTGCCCATGGACGTGCTGCAGGCGACGATACCGCTCCTGGCAATGGCCGATTCGGAGCTTCTCGATGAGACAAGAGAGGCGAACGTCTCGAAGGCTGTCCGGCTCATTGCGCGGGTCGCCGAAGTCGTGGCTTCCTGGCACCGGATACGGAACGGCCTCGAACCGCTCCCCTCTGATGACGCACTTTCTCATGCCGGTAATTTTCTCTGGCAGCTCTCGGGGAAGAAACCCGATCCCGAGATGGCGCACGACCTCGACATTGCGTTGGTGCTCCATGCCGATCATTCGTTCAACGCGTCGACGTTCGCCTGCCGTGAGGTGGTATCGACGCAGGCGCACATGTACGCGGGAGTCGCGGCCGGCGTGGGGGCGCTTTCCGGCAGTCTGCACGGCGGAGCCAATGCCCAGGTCATGAAGATGCTCGCGGCACTGCAGCATGAGAAGGATGTCCCCGGGTGGGTAAGACGGCAGCTTGAGGGCGGCAAGAAGATCATGGGCATGGGACACGCCGTGTACAAAACCACGGACCCGCGGGCGAAGTTCCTTAAGGAGATGGGCAAGCGGCTCGGCAAGAAGTTCGGGCAGGAGCAGTGGCACCGGCTATCCGCGGAAATCGAGGAAACCGCCGTCGCAGAGTTTGAGAAGCGCGGCAAAACCACGATCAAGCCAAACGTCGATTTCTACAGCGCGCCGGTCTACCACTTGATGGAGATCCCGGGCGATCTCATGACCCCGGTATTCGCCGTGGCGCGGGTCGCGGGTTGGACCGCCCATATCATCGAGGAGAAGTTCGCCGAGGCGCAGGGAAAGCCGGCTCTTTACCGGCCGTCGTCGGACTACATCGGCAACTACTGCGGCAAGATCGGTTGCACGTATGTACCGTTGGAGAAGAGGAAATAGAAAATTGAGGATTGCAGATTTTGGAATGCGAATTTTAACAACATCAAATTACGTTTTGAGGAGGATGCAGATGGCGACGAAGAAAGCAACTGTGACGGTGCGTCGGGGCAAAAAAGGAACAGTTCGCCCTGGGCCGAAGCGTAGGGCATCCTCCAAGCAGGAGGCAAAAAAAATGAAAGTCAGCTCATTAAAATCGTTTAAAGAAAAAAGGATGACAATCCAGTCGATCAATCCCTTTACCGAAGAGGTGATGCAGGAGTTTAAGCTCATGACGGAGCCTGAGATCAATGAACAGGTCGAACATTCCCGTCAGGCCTTCAATGGATGGAGAAACTTGTCCGTGTCGGACCGGGCGATCTACATCAAGAAACTGGGAGAGCATCTCAGGACCGAGAAACGGAAATACGCCGAGCTCATGACCCGCGAGATGGGCAAGGCCATTAAAGAGTCGCTCGCCGAGGTGGAGAAGTGCGCCTGGCTCTGCGACTATTACGCTGAGAACGCCGCGCGGTTCCTCACGCCCGAAGAGATCAAGACGGAAAATAAAAAGAGCTACGTCATGTTCCAGCCGCTGGGCCTGGTGCTCGCGATCATGCCCTGGAACTTCCCGTACTGGCAGGCCTTCCGCTTCGGGATCCCCGCGATCGCGGCAGGGAACGTGGTCCTCTTGAAGCATGCCTCGAACGTTCCGCAGACGGCGCTCTCGATCGAAGACGCCTTCAAGGCGGCGGGTTTTCCGGACAATGTGTTCAAGACCCTGGTCATCGATTCGAAGGAAGCGCTTAGGCTCATCGATAACGATAAGGTCGACGCCGTTTCATTGACCGGCAGCAACAAAGCCGGCGAGGAAGTGGGCGCCCATGCAGGAAGCAAGATCAAGAAGGTCGTGCTGGAACTCGGCGGTTCCGATCCGTTCATCGTGCTTGACGACGCTGATGTCGAGAAGGCGGGCAGGATGGCAGCCAACGCGCGGATGATCAACGCGGGCCAGAGCTGCATTGCGGCAAAGCGCTTCATCGTGATGGACACGGTTGCCGGGGAGTTCAAGAAGCACTTCATCGCGCGCCTCAAGGAGCTGAAGGTCGGCGATCCCATGGACGAGAAAACCGATGTAGGCCCCGTGGCGAAAAAGGACATCCTCGATTCCCTGAAGGAACAGCTCAGGGACGCGAAGGCGAAAGGCGCGGAGGTCATGCAACTGGAGAACCCCTTCAAGAAAGGCCTGTTCTTCCAGTCCGCTGTCATATATAATCCGAAACAGAACAGCAAGGTCCTGACCGAGGAGGTGTTCGGGCCGATCGCGCCGATCATTACAGTCAAAGACGAGGACGAAGCAGTCCGCGCGGCAAATGACACCGAGTACGGCCTCGGATGCTCCATCTGGAGCAGGAACACGGAGCGGGCGGAAAGACTCGCCGCCAGGATCGAGACGGGGACCGTGGCGATCAACGACATGGTGAAGTCCGATCCACGGCTGCCCTTCGGCGGCGTCAAGAAGTCGGGTATCGGCCGCGAGTTGTCGCACTACGGGCTGAGGGAGTTTGTGAACATCAAGACCGTAGCGGTGAGGGAATAACCGTAAGCGATAACCACGGAGACGCACCCTGCACTCGCGCTGCCGCAGGGCCTGTATTCGCGCAACGCGCTCATAAGCACTGGCTACAGGCTCGTAAACGCTGGGTGTAGACGGAGACGCGGAGAAAGTAAAAAAGGTGTGACACTGGAGTGGAATGATTGTTTATTGATCAGCACGAAGAGGCACCGGATTTTAAATCATAACAAATCAGTGTAGTTCAGTGTCAAAGACTTTTTCAGTGTTTCGTGACTCCGTGGTAAAATTTTGTTCGGGAGACGTGCATGAAAGCATCCGATTTGTTCGTCCGCCAACTAGAAGAAGAAAGGGTAGAGTACATCTTCGGACTGCCGGGCGAGGAGAACCTGGATTTTCTCGAGTCCCTGCGCACGTCGACGATCAAACTGATCATTACGCGCCACGAGCAGACGGCGGCGTTCATGGCTGCCACTTACGGGAGGCTTACCGGAAAGGCCGGGGTATGCTTCTCGACCCTGGGGCCGGGGGCCACGAACCTCGTGACGGGCGTTGCGCATGCGCAGCTGATCGGCGCGCCGTTCGTCTCTATCTCGAGCCAGAAGGCGCTCAGGGAGAACCGGCAGGCGCGGTTCCAGCTCATCGACGTCATCAGCATGATGCGGCCGATCACGAAGGAGTCCGTCTCCATCGTCGATCCGGGGACCATCCCGACCGTGCTCAGGAACGCCTTCAAACTCGCCCAGGCGGAGCGGCCCGGCGCTGTGCACGTGGAGCTCCCCGAGGACGTCGCGGCGAGCCAGACCGACGCGAAGGTCCAGAAGCCGGGTCTTGTCCGCAGGCCCATGCCGGATCGCAAGGCCCTGATTCGGGCAGCCGGTCTGATCAACCGGGCAGAGAACCCCCTCGTCATTCTGTCCTCGGGCGCAAACCGCAACCTGATTACGCGCCAACTCATGCAGTTCATAGAAAACACGGGCATCTACGTCGTACACACTCAGATGGGCAAAGGCGTACTCTCCGACGCGTCCATGTACAGCCTCTATGCGGCCGGCATCCACGGCCGGGACTATGTCAACTGCGGCATCGACCGGGCGGACCTGATCATAACCATCGGATATAACATCGTCGAGTATCCCCCCTACGTCTGGAACCGGGACCTCGACAAGAAGATCATCAACATCGACTTCGTCGAGGCCGAGGTCGACAAGTATTTCAACCCGGATATCGAAGTGACCGGCGATATCGCAAGCTCGCTGCTGCAACTGGGGGAACTGGTATCGGTTCGCAAGAGCAGCGACACCTTCAGGGCCATGCGTGCGTTCCTGAACAAGAAGCTATCCCTCAATTCGGAGAAGCGCTATCCCCTGACCCCCCGGGAAGTCGTGTACCACGTGCGTTCGGTGCTGTCCCACGAAGACGTCGTGACCCTGGACAATGGTATCTATAAACTCTGGTTCTCACGGCTCTACCGGACTTACAAGCCGAATACATTTCTCCTGGACAACGCGCTGGCGACCATGGGGGCCGGGCTCCCGGCCGCCATCGCCGCAAAGATGGTCTGCCCTGACCGCAACGTGCTTGCCGTAGTGGGCGACGGCGGATTTATGATGAACTCCCGGGAGATCGAGACGGCGCTTCGCTGCAAAACCCCCCTCGTGGTCCTCATCCTGAACGATAACGCCTACGGGTTCATCAAATGGGAACAGCAGGCCAAGGGGTTCCCCAACTTCGGGCTCGACTACGGAAACCCCGACTTTGTGAAGTACGCGGAGAGTTACGGGGCCGTGGGCATGAAGGTGGGGAAGAACGATTCGCTGTCGGAAATGCTGCGTAAGGCGTTCTCGCTCGACACCGTCGTTATCGTCGAATGTCCGATCGATTATTCCGTCAACTACGAAACATTCTCAAAGGAGCTGTCGAATATCGTTTGCGATATATGAGAAAACAACAATAACCATTGGGAAACAATTGAGTCCTTACAAAATTGGCATCCGATGAAAAAGGCATATACAATTATGCCCTTTAAAGCCGAAGCAATTGAGTTGCTATCATTATATTATATTCCGAAGTTAGTAAAACAGCTTTCTAATGAGGGGAATACTATTTAGCGGTGCTAATATTAAGGAAAATATTCTCTCTGTCGTTTCTTCTATTTTTTATCTCAACATGGCAAAAACCATGAGACCACGCGAACTCATTATTGAATTGCAGAACTTCTACATTCTATCGTTTAAGTCTCTTCTCGGAATATTCCGGAGGCCCTTTTATTTCAGAGATATGGTTGAACAGATGGACTATGCTGGGGCGGGTTCCTTTTTCATCGTATTTCTCGTTTCGCTCTTTATCGGAATGGCGCTCTCCCTCCAGGTAGGAAAAGAACTTACTTCACTGGGTCTGGTGATGTATACAGGAAAGATCGTCGGCATCTCCATCATAAGGGAGATCGGCCCGGTGGCGGTCGCATTCAGTTATGCGGGCCGGATGGGATCGGGGATGACGTCGGAACTCGGCTCAATGGCTCTCGGGCACCAGGTGGACATGCTCAGGGTGTTCGGTATGGATCCCATGAAAAAGCTTGTCACGCCGCGAGTGGTGAGCTCGACGATCATGCTCCCGCTCCTCACGATCATGGGTGACGCGGTCTCGCTCTTAGGGGGATACTATATTTCCACGGCGGTGGTGCATCAGAGCGGGTCGTTCTATTGGGCGCAGATACGGGACATATTGATCTTCGGAAATGTCTTTCCGGGAATACTGAAACCGTTTCTCTTTGGTTACCTCATCGCCTGCATCAGTTGTTACATGGGACTTACCGCGCGGGGAGGGGCGAGAGGACTGCGGCAGGCGACGACTGCCGCAGTCGTACTTTCGACCGTAATGATTATCATAACCGATTTTATGCTCACGCGCATATTGATTTTTGTTTTAGGATAGAATCTTGATATGATCGAGTTCCAGGACGTGACACTTTCCTACAACGGCGACGACGTGCTGAAGGGCGTGAGTTTTGCCGCGCATTTCCATGAAAAGGTGGCCATCATCGGCGCGAGCGGCGAGGGCAAGACCACGATCCTCAAACTCATCGTCGGTCTGGTGCGGCCGGACTCCGGGAGGATTCTTATAGACGGCAAGGACATCACGGAACTGCCGGAAGCCGATCTTCGCGGCATCAGGAGAAAATTCAGCATCGTGTTCCAGGAGGGGGCGCTCTTTGATTCCCTAAACGTAAGGGAGAATGTCGCCTTCTGTCTGCGCGAGTGCGCGGACCTGCCGGAAGAAGAGATAGAGAGAATCGTGCGCGGTCTCCTGCGGAAAGTTGGGATCGAGCAGGCCATCGAGCATATGCCCGAGGCGCTGAGCGGCGGGATGCAGCGACGCGTGGCAATCGCCCGGTCTCTGGCTGCAGGCGAGCCCGAAATGATGCTTTACGACGAACCGACGACGGCCCTCGATCCAATCACTGCCGACAATATTTGCGACTTGATAAACGAACTGTCTTCGGGCGTGCCGCCCGACCGGCGAGGGCTTATGATCGTGACGCACGATGTGCCGCATGCCGCACAAGTGTCGGAGCGTTTTATGTACCTCAGTCACGGCACGATCGTGTTCGACGGCAGCCTTGCGGTCCTCAAAGGCACGGAAGACCCCGGCCTGAGACGGTTTATTAAGGGAATCCTTCCTTAACAGCGTGACGAGGAGGTCGGCCGAATGAACGAATACAGAAAGCAACTTGACCGGGCAAAGCTGAGGGTCGGCCTTGTCATCACTGGTGCTCTCGCGGTCCTCTTTTTTACCATACTCTTTGCCGGAAACCTGGGAGAGTTCTTTGCCTCTCGAACGACGATCTACGCCGCCTTTGACGACGTAAAGGGCCTTCAGCGCGGCGCGCCGGTATGGTTCGCCGGTGTTCAGGTCGGCGCCGTCAATGCCATTCAGTTCACGTCCGGAGAAAAAGTAAAGGTCGCGATGTCCATAGACAAGGGTGCGCTTGCCTACCTCAAAAGAGACTCGCGGGCGACCATCCTCACCCTCGGGCTCCTGGGCGACAAGTATGTTGATATGAGCCCGGGCTCGAGAGAAGCGGAAGTCCTTGCTCCGGGAGGCTCTGTCGAAGGCGTTGCCCGGCCGGAGGTAAGCGACGAGGTCTCGCGCCTGCTAAAGAGCGCAGAGAGCGAGAAAAGCTCCCTGGGCAGGCTGCTCCGCGAAGATACGCTGTACCGCGAATTTTTATCTTCCGCAAGGGACATAAAACGCTTTGCCGAAACGCTGAACAGGTCCCAAGGGACATACAACAAATTTGTGAAAGACCCGGAACTCTACGAAAGGTTCCTCAAGGCTGCGCAGTCCCTCGATGCCTTTTCCGGCAAACTTGTTTCGTCCAGGGGCACGATGAACCGGCTCATTGAAGATGAGAGCCTGTACGTCAACATGAACGCGGCAATGGTTAAGATGAATATTCTTCTCGACAGGATCAACAAAGGAGAGGGGACCGTCGGAAGACTCGTGACGGACCGGCAGCTTGCGGATGACCTCGACGCGGCAGCCAAGGAAGTGGAGACGTTGGTAAAAGACATCAAGGAGCACCCGAAGAAATATTTCAAGTTCAGCTTGTTTTAAAAATTAAAAAGGAAGCCATGTTGCTTCATGCGATCTTCAACCGATGGGAGACAATTAAAAATGTTGTTTTCACGAGTAATATGAGCCAATGGATACTCTTATTTTTTGCGGGCCTGGCGATAGCCGTGACATCAGCCCATGCTGCCGGCTCGGAAGATATTCTGGGAGTGTGGAACACCGAGGGGAAAGAAGCAAAGATAATGATCTATAAATGCGGCGTAAAGTACTGCGGCAAAGTTGTCTGGTCCAAGGACCCCAATTATCCTGCTGATTCAAAAGAGGGTACGCCGGGCACGCCGATACTCGATCATAACAACCCGGACCCAAAACTGAGAAAAACTCCTATCATCGGTCTTCAGATCCTTTATGACTTCACGTTTGCCGGTGACAACGTATGGACTGGCGGAAAGATTTACAACTCGGATAACGGCAAGACATACAGCGGCAAGATGACACTCGTGTCGCTCAACCAACTAAATTTGAGGGGCTTCATCGGCATATCGCTCATCGGCAGGACGACGACATGGACGAGATAGCTCTGAATCTGTCATATTCCCGTATGGTCCTCATTATGAAGGAGCGCTGACAGGACGTTATTGTCTGAAAGCTGAAAAGGTAAGAACTTTGACGTTCCGGGCATTTTTTCGAGCTATAATAAAATCAATCATTATAAAAACATTTTGTAAGGACTTAATTGTCTGCCGGTATTGTTGTTGATGATGAGTTTGGAGTTTTTAGTTTTAAGTTAATAGCCAAAAAGAGAGCGGAGTGTCATTTTGTTCCGAGTTTAACTATAAAACGGAGAACTCTAAACTATAACTTCGAAAAGAGAAGGAGACAACATGATTACCGCATTTGTTCTGATCACCGTCCCCAGCAAGCGTTCCAGCGAGGTCGTCGAGGCGCTCCGGAAACATCCCGAGGTCCAGGAGGCGGCTGCGGTCTACGGCGACACGGACATCATCGTCAAGGTGCAGGCGCCGTCTCTGATCGAGCTTGACCGGGTGATCATGGATGGCATCCAGGCTAGCCCGGACGTGAAGACGACGCGCACCTATCTGGTAGTCGAAAAGCTGCACTGGAAACGCTAGCGGTTAGAGTCACGATTTCCCCTGCGACGGCTGTTCCGATCGGAACGCCGCCCCGGGGATAGCCAGAATGAAAGGATTGGACAGCACAAAAGAACGCAGTTCCCGTGCGAGTTTTTCCCCGGTTTCTGTGCGGTTGTGAAATATCACGTTCGATTTTCCGAGTGCGGATGAAAGGGTTATTCTGCACTTCTCTTCCCGCTCCCCGATTGCCGCCTAATTATAATAAAGCTCTCCGGTGAGGCCGTCAAAATAATTATCTCTTTTGGAGGGAGGAAAGTTTGGAGCTGTGAGCAACGCGTGTTATAATGGGAGGAGCGATTCGGGAAAGGCAGCCATGAATATGTCCGAACGAAAAGATTTCGACAAGGAAGCGGCCGCGTGGGACGAGGACCCGGGCAGGGTCAAACTCGCCAATGATGTTGCGGACGCGATCATCAGAGAGAGCGGGCCGACCGGAGCAATGGACGTCCTCGACTTCGGGTGCGGCACCGGCCTCGTGACGCTGCGGCTTCAGCCCCTGGTCAGGACCATCACCGGCGCGGACAGCTCGAAGGGCATGCTCGGCGTGCTGGAAAGCAAGGTGAAGGCCCGGGGGCTTTCGAACGTCAGGACGCAGCTTGTGGATTTTGAGAAGGGTGAACGCATCGAAGGAAGATTTCATCTCGTCATCAGCAGCATGACTTTGCACCATGTGCCGAACACTGCCGTTCTGTTCAAACAGTGGCACGACCTCCTGCTGCCCGGCGGAGTTCTGTGCGCGGCGGATCTCGATGCCGAGGACGGATCGTTCCACCTCAACAACACCGGCGTCTTTCACCTCGGCTTTGACCGCGAACAATTGAGGATGCTTCTCAAGAAGACCGGTTTCAGCGAGGTCCGCACGGTCACGGCCGCGACCATGGCCAGGGACATCAAGGGGGAAGGGAAACGGGAGTTCCCGGTGTTTTTGATGCTTGCAAAAAAGTAAAGGCCAAGGGAAATGATTTCTGCCATCATTGTGAGCCCTGCGAAGCAACCGTGGTTCTGACTAAATTGCCGCGTCGCTTTGCTCCTCGCAATGACATCCTTTGCGACATATGCTTAAAACTATCATCTCTCACTTTTCCATCCCCGGGACGTTCATCCGGGCCGAGCGCTTCGGCTCCGGCCTGATCAACGACACCTATCTCTGCGAGTTCAGCGAGGCGGGCGAAACGCGCAAGTACATTCTCCAGCGGATCAACACGATCGTGTTCAAACATCCGGAGCAGGTGATGGAGAATGTCGAAGTTGTGACCTCCCATATTGTGGACCGGCTCCGCAGGGAGGGGGTGACCGACCCTTACCAGGTCACGCCCGCGCTCATTCATACCCGCGAACACGCATCGTATCATCGGGACGCTTCAGACGCCTTTTGGCGGATGTTCCATTTTATCGAATCAGGCGTTGTGTTCGACAGGATCACCGATACCGGCCACGCCTATGAAATAGGCCGCGGGCTCGGCAGGTTCCAGTTCCTGGTTTCGGACCTCGACCCCGGGAAACTTCACGACACGCTTCCGGGTTTTCACCATACGCCGAAGTATCTTGCCGAATATGACAACGCCCTGAATGCGGATGCGAACCGGAGAGCGGCGGAGCTTGCGGCCGAAGCGGCCTTCGTCTCTCGCAGGAGGACGCTTGCACCGCTCCTCACGGACCTCATGAGCAGCGGAGAAATTCCGCTCCGCATCGTGCACAACGATCCCAAGGTGAACAATTTCATGATACACAAGGCCACGCGCGAAGCTTTGTGCATGCTCGACCTGGACACAGTGAAGCCCGGCATCGTGCATGCCGACTTCGGCGATTGCGTGCGCTCGGCCGCAAACCCCGTCGGCGAGGATGCGGAAGACTTGGGCGACGTGACGTTCGACCTGCCGCTCTTCGAGGCCGTGGCGAAGGGATACCTGCGCGAGGCGGGCGCGTTCCTCACGAACAAAGAAATCGAGCTGCTCCCCGCGTCGGTCAAGGTCATCACCTTCGAGCTCGGCGTCAGGTTTCTCGCCGATTATCTGCGCGGCGACACGTATTTCAAGATCAGGTATCCGGCCCACAACCTCCACCGCGCCAGGGTGCAGTTCAAACTTCTCGAAAGCATCGAGGCGGCGGAAGAGCGCCTGGTTCTCGCCGCAGGAGACATTGCCGGACGATCACGGTAAACCGTTTCCATTTCCCCCTTTACCTGCCCCGCCTCTCTGTGATAATATACCTGCTTGTGGCCCCCATTCAACCAACGATTATTCCACGCTCGGAACATGCCATTTCCCGCAAGTGGATCAGCCCCAACGCCGTCCGGGTACTCTACAAGCTCAAGGAGCATGGATACTTTGCCTATCTTGTGGGCGGCGGCGTGCGCGATCTGCTGCTCGGCCGGGAACCCAAGGATTTCGACATCGCCACGGACGCCACGCCGAACGAGATAAAAAAAATATTCCGCAACTGCCGCCTCATCGGAAGGCGGTTCCGCCTCGCCCACATCCATTTCCATGACGAGATCATAGAGGTCGCCACGTTCCGCTCCTCGTCGGTTGATGAATCTCCGGCGGAGGCCGCGGCACAGGTCGAGGCTCAGGTTGAGGTCGAGAAGGCCGCCCCCGCTCCACCGCCGGGAGAAGCTGCTTCAGCCGCCACGAGAACGGTGACCGCCCCCGCCCCCCGCCCCCGTCCGCCTCGCATGCTCAAGACCGAGGACGGCATGATCCTCCGGGACAACGTTTTCGGCACGCCGGAGGAAGACGCCCTGAGGCGAGACTTTACCGTGAACGCGCTCTTCTACAATATCGCCGACTTCTCGGTGATCGATTATGTGGGCGGCATGCAGGACCTGCGGAGCGGGCTCATCCGCATCATCGGCGATCCCGTTGTCCGCTTCACTGAAGACCCCGTGCGGATGGTGCGCGCCGCGCGTTTCGCCGCCGTGCTCGGGTTCGAGATCGAGGAAAGCACGATGCGCGCCCTGCACGAACTCAAGGACCGGGTCGCCCTCGCGTCTCCCTCCCGGATGTACGAAGAAGTGCTCAAGCTCTTCCTGCTCGGCGAGGGGGAAAAAACCTATCAGATGCTCAGGAAAACCGGCCTCTTCGGCGTCATTTTCCCGCGTTTGAACGAATGGGTCGATACGGAGCGTGACGGGTTTCCGCACACCTGGATCGGCAAGGCGTTTGAGTGGGTCGACGCTTATGCACAGGCCGGCAAGCAGGTGCCGCCGCACATCCTCTTCTCGCTCATGTTCGGGCAGCATATAGAGGAAAAGGCCGCGGAGCTCAAGTCTTCGGGGTTGGCGGCGCTGGATGCCGTGACCAGGGCGGTGGCCGGGGTCCTCACGGAGCAGGCGCATCGGGTGCAGATACCGAAGAAGATAGGCCTGGCCATGCGCGACATCTACTGGAACCAGCAGCGATTCGCGAAGCGCGAAGGAAAATATCCGCGCTATTTTCTGCGCAGGCCGGGGTTCGGGGACGCGTTCGAGTATTTCCGCTTCACAAGCGAAGTGACTGGTGAAAACCAGGACCTCCGCGCCTGGTGGAAGGAGTTCATCAAGACCCACCCGCTTTCCCCGGGGGAAGAGAAGGAAATCAAAAAAACAGCCGAAAAGAAGGCGAGACCGAAACGACGCAGGCGGAGAAGGGGCGGAAAAGGAAAACCGGAAGCGCATAAACCGAAAGCATAGGACAAATCTATTTAGCCACGGATGGACACACCCTGCACTCGCGTATCGAGGCAAATTATGGCAAGACTTCCTCGATTTTTCATATCTCCTGATCAGGTATCCGGTTCGAACATCACTCTCTCCGGCGAGGATGTGCGCCACGCCGGTGTGGTCCTGCGGATGAAACCCGGAGACCTGCTTTCGCTCGCTGATGGGACGGGGACTGAATACACGGTCAGGGTAGTTGACGCCCGACACGGGGAGATCCCGACCGAGATCGTGAGCCGATCGAAGCGGGAGGTCGATTATCCCCGCGTCTCGCTCGGCCAGGGCCTGCCCAAGTCGGACAAAATGGACTGGATCGTGCAGAAGGCGACGGAGTTGGGCGTCTCCACCATTGTCCCTCTTGTTACGGAGCGGACCATCGTCAAAGTCAGGGATGAAGGAAAGCGGATCACGCGGTGGCGGAAAATCTGCCGCGAGGCGGCCATGCAGAGCAATCGCATTGATATCCCCGTGATTGAGGCGATTCGCCCGTTCAGCGACTTTCTCCGAGCTTCGAACTCCGAACCAGGAACCCTCCGGTTGATTCCCTGGGAAGAGGGGACCGAGTCGATTAAGAATATTCTCAGACAACATCAAGGAATGAAACAGATCGTCGTCCTCATCGGACCTGAGGGCGGCTTTTCCCCGGCTGAAGCGGAATTGGCAAAGAGCAGGGGATTTCATCCGGTGAGTCTCGGGCCGAACATTCTCCGCACCGAGACCGCGGCTGTAGCAACGCTCAGCATGATCCTCTATGAAACAAGCGCCAATGATCAAATAACAAATCCCAAATAATTGTCAAGGTGTCAATCATCGAAACTATTTGGAATTTGAGTTTTGATATTTGGTCATTGCTTTACCCCTATTTCCCTTGACACCAAAACAGCCGGGATGTTAATATCAACGATTATGAAAGGCAGGTTTTCACGTGAAACTGGCGATTGGCTGCGACCACGGCGGCTTTGAACTGAAGGAAGAAATCCTCAAATTCCTCAAGACCGTCGCGAACATCCAGGTCTCTGATCTCGGGCCCGCAGGCAAGGAATCCGTGGACTACCCGGACTACGGGGCGAAGGTTTCCGAGGCTGTGTCAAGCGGCGCGACGGACCGCGGCATCCTTATCTGCGGCACGGGCATCGGCATGTCGATCGTGGCCAACCGCTACCCCGACGTGCGGGCCGCACTTTGCCACGACCATTTTACGGCGCAGATGAGCCGCGAGCACAACGACGCGAACATCCTCGTCATGGGCGAGCGGGTCATCGGCAAGGGCGTTGCGCTTGAGATCGTAAAGACCTGGCTCGATACGGCATTCGCGGGCGGCCGGCACCGGAAGCGGCTCGACAAAATAACGGACATAGAAAAATCACTCAAAGGATAGGGCGATGTCAGAACTGAAAGAGACGGACCCGGAAGTCTACGACGCGGTCAAGGGCGAGGAGGAGCGCGAGCTCTCCAAGATCGTTCTCATCGCATCGGAAAATTACGTGAGCAACGCGGTCCTCGAAGCCCAGGGCTCGGTGTTCACGAACAAGTATGCCGAGGGGTATCCTCGCCGGCGCTACTACGGCGGGTGCGAGTTCGCCGACCAGGTTGAGTCGCTTGCGATCGAACGCGCGAAGCAGCTCTTCGGGGCCGAGCACGTGAATGTCCAACCCCACTCAGGCTCGTCCGCCAACATGGCCGTCTACTTCAGCGTGCTCCAGCCCGGAGACGCCATCCTCGGCATGGGCCTGCCGCACGGCGGGCACCTGACGCACGGGGCATCGGTGAGCTTTTCGGGCCAGCTCTACAAGTCATTTGCCTACGGCGTGGACAGAAAAACGGAGCTGCTCGATTATGACGAAGTGGAGCGGCTCGCTGTTGAGCATAAACCCAGGATGATCGTGTGCGGATTCAGCGCGTATTCGCGGGTCCTCGACTTCCCCCGGTTCCGGAAGATCGCAGACAAGGTCGGCGCGTACCTTATGGCCGACATCGCGCACATTGCCGGCCTCGTGGCGGCAGACGAGCACCCGAACCCGTTTCCCCATGCTGATTTTGTCACGACCACGACGCACAAAACGCTCAGGGGTCCGCGCGGCGGCATGATCATGTGCAAGGAAAAGTTCGGCAAGGCTGTGGACAAGGTCATCTTCCCCGGTATCCAGGGCGGGCCGCTCGTGCACGTGATCGCGGCCAAGGCGGTCTCGTTTAAGGAAGCGCTCCAGCCGGAGTTCAAGGACTACCAGCGCCAGGTAAAGGGAAACGCCCGGGCCCTGGCCAAACGTCTGACGGAAGACGGGTTCCGCATCGTCTCCGGCGCCACGGAAAACCATCTCATGCTCGTGGACCTGACCCCCAAGAACATTACCGGCAAGGACGCCGAAACCTGGCTCGATGCGGCGGGCATTACGTGCAATAAGAACAGCATCCCCTTTGACCAGAAACCGCCGGTGACCACGAGCGGCATCCGGCTCGGCACGCCGATCGTGACGACCCGCGGCATGCGCGAGCCCGAGATGAAAATCGTTGGCGATCTGATCTTCGAGGCCCTGAGCAACGGCCACTCTCCGGAAAAACTCGCCGCCATCAGGGAGCGGACCAAGGCGTTCTGCAGCAAGTTCCCCCTGTTCGCGATGAATATGGAGGAAATTTCAAATAACAAATGACAAATCGCAAATAATATTCAAACACGAAATATCAATGTTTAAACGCTTGGGATTTTGAATTTGACGTTCGGAATTTATTTGTAATTTGAAGTTTGATTTTTGGAGCTAGCAATGACTCGGCCTACTTGGGATGAATATTTCATGGAGATTGCGCACCTCGTTAAGCGGCGCGCCACGTGCCTCCGCCGCCAGGTCGGGGCCGTGCTTGTCAAGGACAAGAACGTCCTCGCCACGGGCTATAACGGCGCCCCGTCCGGCATCGAGCATTGTCTCGACCGGGGCTGTTTGCGCGAACAGCTCGGCATCCCCTCGGGCGAGCGGCACGAGATCTGCCGGGGGCTCCACGCCGAGCAGAACGCGATCATCCAGGCGGCCAAACACGGCACGAGCATCGAAGGCTCCACGCTCTACTGCACGAACCAGCCCTGCGGCATCTGCGCCAAAATGATCATCAATGCGGGCGTGAAACACATCATCTACGAGGACGGCTATCCTGACCAGCTGGCCGCTGAGATGCTGAGCGAGTCCGGCATCAAGATCACACACTATAAAAAACCGTGACATGGGGAATGAGGGACGAGGGAGGAGGGACGCGGCTGTCAAGGTTAACAGCAATTGATCGTCCATCGTCCATCCTCCCTCGTTTTTTATTTCGGAGATTTCATGCGTTGCCCCTACTGCACCAGCCTCGACAATAAAGTGGTGGACTCCCGGATCGGCAAGGAAGGCGACTCCATCCGGCGCAGGCGGGAGTGTCTCCAGTGCGAGGGGCGGTTCACCACATACGAACGCGTCGAGGAAGTGCTCCCTTCGGTCATCAAGAAGGACGGCAGGCGCGAGCCCTACGACCGGCTGAAGATCCTGAACGGGCTCAAGAAAGCCTGCGAAAAGCGGCCCGTCAGTGTCGAGGCGCTGGAAAAGACCGTGGCGGACATCGAAAAGTCCCTCCAGGACAGGGGCTTAAAAGAGATCCCGAGCACGGTGATCGGGGAAGAGGTGATGGCCCAGCTCCACAGCCTCGACGAAGTGGCCTATGTCCGCTTCGCCTCCGTCTACCGCTCGTTCAAGGACATCAACGAGTTCATGAGCGAGCTCAAGGATATCCTGAGCAGCAAGGAAATGAAGGCGCTGAAGGACGGCGCGCCGTAAAAGATCCACGATACAGGATGCCGGTAGTTTTTGAAACTCCACACTCCGAACTTCGCGCTCACAACTGCATTTGCATCCCATGTCCAACCTCATTGTCGATATAGCCGTCGGCGTTTCCGTCAATAAAACATTTCACTACCGTGTTCCGGAAGAGATGCAGGGGGACCTTGTCCCCGGTTCGCGTGTCCTTGTCCCGTTCGGAAGCAGGCGTATTCCCGGCACGGTCATGGGTTTTCCGGGCAGGGCCGAGGCTGCAGACCTCAAGTCCGTGATCAAAGTTCTCGATAATCCGCTGCCGTGCGACCTTCTCGAACTTGCCCGCTGGATGTCCGACTATTATATGTATCCCCTCGGCCAGACCGTAGAATCAGTGGTGCCCAAGGCCCTCTTTCGCGCCAAACCGAAGAAAAAAAAATATGTAAGACTGCTGACAAACCCTTCCCCCGGCGGGAAGAGGGACAGGGTGAGGGGAAAAAAACAGGCTGAGCTCGTATGCCTCCTTTCGGATCGTGGAGAGATGAGCATCGATGAGCTCGGCGCCTTCTCCGCTCAAACCGTTAAATCCCTGCGGGAGGCGGGGATCATCGAAGTCCTTGAGCGGGAGGCCGCTGCTTCCGCGCCGGGAGAGTTTACGCCGACCATTCCACCCGAACTCATGACCGAGCAACGCGAGGCGGTGCGACGCATCGATGAGGCCGTTTCGAGCGGAAGCTTCGGAGTGTTTCTCCTGCACGGCGTGACCGGAAGCGGCAAGACCGAGGTCTATCTTCATGCGATCAAGCAGCTTGCCGGCGTCGGCAAAGGCGCCATCGTTCTCGCGCCCGAGATCGCACTCACGCCGCAGCTTTTGTCGCGATTTTGCCGGCGCTTCGGCGATCGCGTGGCGGTGCTGCACAGCGGGCTCACGGACCGCGAACGGGCGGACGAGTACCGGCGCATCCAGACGGGGCGGGTGGATGTCGCGATCGGCGCGCGGTCGGCTGTGTTCGCGCCCTTTGAGAACGTCGGGCTCATCATTGTGGACGAGGAGCACGAGAATTCCTACAAGCAGGACGAGGGCCTTCGCTACCATGCGCGGGACGTTGCGATCATGCGCGCGAAGTTCCGGAACGCCGTTGCCGTGCTCGGCTCGGCCACACCGTCGCTCGAAAGCTATTACAACGCGATGAACAACAAGTACCAATACCTCAGGCTTGAGAGACGCGTGGACCACCGTCCCATGCCCGCAGTCGAGATCATCGACGTGAAGGCGCTTCCCAAACAGGAGCTTTATTCGCCCCGGCTTCTTTCGGATATCAGGCAGCGGCTCGAAAAGAACGAGCAGACGCTCTTGCTCTTGAACCGCAGGGGCTTCTCCTCGGTCCTGATCTGCCGGGAATGCGGCGCGGCGATCAAGTGCCCGAGCTGCAGCGTGTCCCTTACCTATCACAAGCCGGAGCAGAAGCTCAAGTGCCACTATTGCGGACACCTCACGAGGCCGCCTGATAAATGCCCGGGCTGCGGCGGCATCGAGCTTGCCCTCATCGGGTCCGGCACGCAGAAGATAGAAGAAGAGCTTCAAGCGTTCTTTCCTGCGGCGCGCCTCAGAAGGATGGACAGCGACGCCGTGAAGGGCAAGCAGGCCTATGACGAGCTGCTCCGGCAGGTGGACCGTCGGGAAGTGGACATCCTTCTGGGCACGCAGATGATCGCCAAGGGGCATGATTTTCCCGCGGTGACGCTCGTAGGAGTTGTTGACGCCGATGTGGGATTAAATTTGCCGGATTTTCGGTCCGCTGAAAAAACGTTCCAGCTCATTACCCAGGCCGCGGGCAGGGCGGGAAGGGGAGAGACCTCGGGCGAGGTTATCATCCAGACCATGAACCCCAACCATTACTCGATCCAGCACAGCAGGACCCACGACTACGAAGGCTTTTATAACGAAGAGATCGTGTTTCGTACCGAGCTCGGCTACCCGCCGATCGGACGCATCATCAAGCTCGAATTCAAAAGCCCGCAGGAGTCTCTTGCCGCGGAAGCGGCGAAGACCGCGCAGAATCGCATCAGGAACCTCATGCGCGGAAAAGGCACGGTGCTTCTGGGGCCCGCGCCCGCTCCTCTCTCCCGCTTGCGGGGACAATACCGGTTTCAGCTTCTGCTGCTGTCTCAGAAGCGGGAGGCGATCAGGTCCCTGGCAATCGAGGGGAGGAATGCGGTGGAAGAGAAGTTTGGAAGGAAGTGCAAGGTAATTGTTGATGTCGACCCGATAAACCTGATGTAAAACCTCACCGATCTCTATTGTTTTACTACCGGGATGAGCGGGCCTGTTACGGGTCACGCGTTGCCTGATTCCGGCCGTGGTCCGTTACGCGGTCGTACTCCCGGTCGTTTTTTTTAGCTTCCTCCAGGACCGCTTGCTCCAGCGCGTCTGCTTTCTGCTTCAACTCTCCGCATGACGGATATGCGGGGAGCAGCAGGTAAAGGTAATCGTACATATCCTGGCTTGCTTTTCTGGCTATTTCCTCATGTCCTTTTTCGTGGTTCTCCAGGGCAGCAAGGTTCCTGTTCCACCCGTCCGCCAATTTTTGATCACTGCTGATGTCTTTCCATCGGGGATACGTGAAGGTTATCTTGGTATCGACCCTCACGTGATCGATCTCGCACACGTTGTCATGTTCCCTGAAGTCATAATATGAGCTATACGAGGCGTGGGTAAGGGCCGCGTAACCCTCCGGACCGAGACCGGCAACCTGGGCGCGGAGTTCTTCTTCGTTCGAACCGCTGATATCGTAATACTTCGTGTCCGTGCTTATATGGACGCCAGGTTCGCTGATTGCCGTGCCGGTTGTGTCGGAATAGAGGATATCGATGGTTCCCGGGATGCCGGTGCTCCCGGTGGCAACAGCGGAGACGAGGGCAACGACGAGAGCAAGAAAGCAAATAAGCGGGAGTGAGCTTAGCGAAAGGCCGATAAGAGCACGTTTCCTCGGCTTGTCCCTGAATGTTGCGACGATGCTGAAGGGGAAAGAAACAATCGTGCCCCAGAAGATGATAGTATCTAAGGATGATCTCAGGAAACTTCCGCAGGGCGGGTTGATCGCGAACCACGCGACGAGCGCAAGAAGGGGGGCGAGAGCAAGCCAGATGCTGATCGTTCCCAGTCGTGTTCGGGGCTGTTCGTTCATTGGTACGATTATAGAAGAATGACAACAATGATGCAATCGATAATCTTCCCAAGGCAGGTCTCTATCGTGTGATTAGGGGGCAGGGCGGCTGATGCGAAAAAACTCACGACGCGTGCGCACTTTCGGCGCTGGTGTCTTCGTCTTTAATTAATGCGCATCTATTGGCGGGGCACCGGCAGCGGGCTTCTGCCAGTGCATGGTAAGGACGAGCGGCAGCATGCACAGGATCAGGACGCAGATGATCAGGAACGCATCGGCAAAAGCGAGGGTCGACGATTGCCGCACGAGCTCGTGGTAGAGCATGCCGTCGGCCCCGGACGGCGGAATGCCCTTTGACGCCAGAGCCGCGGCGATCCTGCTTTTGGCCATAACGTAACCGGGGTCGAGTTGCGAAAGGTGCTCGACCAGGCGGGTCTGATGGAACTGGGAGCGCCGCGAGAGCATGGTGGTCGTGAAGGCAATGCCCACGCTTCCTCCCAGGTTCCTGAGAAGATTATAAAGCGACGTGGCCTCGGTCATGTGTTCTTTCGGGATATGGGACAGGGTCAGGGTCGTGAGGGGAATGAAGGTCATTCCCATGCCTAAGCCGAGGAACACCCGGGGCCAGACAAAGGTCCAGAAATCGGCGGTAAGGTTAAACCGCGACATCAGGTAGGTGCTTAAGGCGCAAACGAAAATGCCGGCCAGGAGAAAACGCTTCGGGTTCACCCTGCCAACGAACTTGCCGACGAGGGGCATGGTCAGGAGGGTGGCGGCGCCTCCCGGACCGAGCACGAGTCCGGCGTCGTAGGACGTGTAGCCCATGAGTGACTGCAGGAAGATGGGCAGGAGCACGATGCTGCCGAAGAGGTTCATGAACACGAAGAACATGACCGTGGCCCCGCTCGTGAAGGTCCGGTCCTTGAAGAGTTTCAGGTTCACGATGGGCTGGCTGGAGAAGTATTCGTTCACCACGAGGAAAACGAGACTGACTGCGGCAAGAACCGCCAGTGCCACGATCAGTTTCGATCCGAACCAATCTTCATTTTCGCCCTTGTCCAGGACGAACTGCAGCGCCCCGAGGCCGACGGACAGAAAAAGCAGGCCCCAGTAATCGATCTTCATCTTCTGGCGCTTCATGTAGGGCGGGTCCTGGATCACGAGGATGTTCATGATGATCGCGACGATGCCGATGGGGATGTTGATGTAGAAGATCCAGCGCCAAGTGAGGGTGTCGGTGATCCAGCCTCCCAGGAGCGGCCCGACAATAGGGCCCACCATGGCGCCGAGGCCGAAGATGGCCATGGCCTGGCCGTGTTTTTCCCGCGGGAAGCTTTCGAGCAGGATCGACTGGCTGATTGGCACGAGCCCGCCGCCGCCGATGCCCTGGAGCACGCGAAAAAAGACGAGACTCGCCAGGCTCCACGACGAACCGCACATGAAGGAGCTGAACGTAAAGAGGGCGATGGACGCGACCTGGTAGTTTTTCCTGCCTATGAGCCGGGCGAGCCAGCTGGCCATGGGGATGACGATGGCGTTCGAAACGAGGTAGGCCGTGATGGTCCACGTGGCCTCGTCGTAGCCCGCGGAAAGGGATCCGCGTATATGGTCGAGCGAGACGTTCACGACCGACGTGTCGATGATCTCGATAAGCGTGGGGAGCATGACCGTGAACGCGATAAGACCCCGGCTGGTGGTCTTGTGATCGATGGTCATCGGGTGATCACCGTCGGCTCCGCGGACATGCCGACTCGGAGGAGGTGGTCCTTGTCCTCGCCCCGGTTAAGGACGATCTTGACGGGGATGCGCTGGACGACCTTCACGTAGTTGCCCGTAGCGTTCTCCGGCGGAAAGAGCGAAAAGGTGACGCCTGTACCGGCCATGATGCTGTCCACCTTGCCGGTGAAGATCTTGCCGGGAAAGGAGTCCACCCGGATCTTCACGGTCTGGCCCGGGCGGATGTCCCCCATCTGGGTCTCCTTGTAATTGGCCGTCACCCAGATGTCGTCAAGAGCGACCACGGCCATGAGAGGCTGGCCGGCCAGGATCTGGTTGCCGATCTGGACCGACTTTTTCGTGACATAGCCGTCGGCAGGCGCATAGATTTTCGTGTACTGGTAATTGAGGTCCGCGAGGGCCGCAGAGGCCTCCTTTTGTTTGATCGTGGACGCCTGCGTCAGTTTCTGCGATTCCGCTGCCCGGAGCTGCTCCTCGGCCGCCTTCACCTGGGCCGCGGCCACCTCGTAGCCCGTCATGGCCCGGTCGTAGCGGTCGCGGGGGATGGCTTCCTTTTGAAAGAGGTTTTCGGACCGCGTTTTTTCGATTTCCGCAAGTTTGAGGTTCGCCCGTTGGAGTTCGAGGTTCGCTTGTGCGGCCGCGATCTTTGTCGTCGCCTCGGCCAGTTTCGCTTTTTCCGCGTTGACGACGGATGACGCCTCACGATACTTGACGCTGTAATCCTCGGGATCGATCTCGAGCAGGAGGTCGCCCTGCTTCACGGCCTGGTTGTCGTTCACGTAGATCTGCTTCACGGTGCCGCTGATTTTCGCCGCAATGGTGTGGATGTTGCCGTCGATGAAGGCGTCGTCGGTCGAGACGTGCGTCTTGCGATAGTTGTTGTAGAACCAGCCGCCGATCAGCCCGAGGAGGACAAAGGCCCCGACGATCATGAAGGCTTTCCGTTTTTTATTGTTATTCACTGTTGATTGTTCGGCCATGATTTATCTCCTGAAAGAGAAAAATTTCAAATGACAAATTTCAAATAAATTTCAATGATTAGATTTCGAATTTTGGCGCTTAAACGCTTATTTCCCGTACTCGCCCATGAGGTCCCTGCCCATGGAATAGAGCAGGCCGGCCTCGGCGCGCTCGAACCCGTAGAGCGCCCTCCACGAATTGGTCTCCGCTGTGGAGAGGAGCGTCACCGCGTCGAGCACCTCGATGGCCGTGCCCACGCCCTCCTGGTAGCGAAGACGCTGGAGCCGGAGGTTTTCCTCGGCCGAGGCCACCGAGGTCTTCGTGACCTCTATCTTTTGCGACGAGCTCTGGAGGTCCAGGTAAGCGGATTTCACATCGAGCCTGACCGCGTCAACGATCTTGTCCCTGGTGATCCGGAGCGACAGGAGTTCTCCCTTGGCCATGCCCACCCGGGAGCTCGTGGCGCCGCCGGACGAGAGGTTGAGGTTCACGCCCGCGATCAGGGACCAGTTGTCCTGGTGGACCATGTACTGATTTTCCTGGTATTCGTAGCCGCCCGATAGAAAGAGGTTGGGAAGATACTCGGCCTGCACGGACTTGATGCTCTCCTCCTTGGCCTGGATCCCGGCGTCGATCACCTGAATCTCCGGGCTTTCCGTTTCGGCTGCGGCCCAGGCTTGTTCGAGGGTAATGCCCGCCGATGGGGCCTTCTTGACCTCTTCGAGCTGCACGGCGTCGTTCAATGGCCGCAGGAGCAGGCTGTTTACACGCGACGCCCTGAGGGACCGGAGGTTGTCCGCGGTCAGATACCGCTGGCGCGAATCCGCAAGCGTGACATCTGCTTCGAGGATCTCGTTTTTGGTGACCACGCCCGCATTGTACCGCACCTCGGCGTCCTTTTTGTGCGCCTCGTAGCGCTGCACGTCTTCACCGGCGACCTGGAGCAGCTTTTCCGACTCCAGGAGATCGTAGTAGGCGATGATGAATTCAAGCGCGGCCCGGTTCTTCGCGCGCTGCGTCTCTATCTCCCTGGCCTTGAGCCCGTACTTCGCCGCGTCGATCGATGAGGAGGTTTTGCCGAAATCATACAGGAGCTGCGTGGCCCTGACGCCGTACGTCAGAAACTTGTCCTGGGATGTAGGGGCTATTAGCGTCCCGAACTTGGCCTCTGGCTGGTACCGGAGCCAGGTCTCGTTGCCGTAAAGGTCCACAGAGGGAAGCCAGGGTGAGCGCGCGAGCGATACCGAACGCCGCGCCACGCCTTCATCGGATTGGGCGATCTTCACATCGCGCCCCGTTTCCGCCACGATCTTCAAGCCTTCTTCGAGGGTCAGGGCGTTGCCCGTGCCGGGGAAGAAAACTACGCTCAAAAACAGAAAAAGTATCGCTCGCTTCATGCGCCACCTCGAAATAGGTCAGGGAAATGTAAGTAAGTACTATACTACACGAAAATGAAGAAAAAGGGAAGCCCTCATCCGGATAAAATTTTACTTTTAGCCACCTTGTTTCAAGCTTGATATTTCGCTTCAAGAATCCTTTTTCGCGGGGTATAGTACATGTCGAAACAGACCGGGACTGAAGCATTTGAACCGCAAGGGCGCGAAGGACGCTAGGAAGGCCTCAAGGTTTAAATTCAAGATTACCTTTGCGCTCTCAGCGCCTTTGCGGTAAATTTTTTCTATTTCGCAAGAACGTCGATGCTTAATTACTGAGGAGCAGAGAAACATGCCGCAGGTCATCTCTATAAGCAGAAGGACGGACATCCCCGCTTTTTATTCAGACTGGCTCGTCAATCGGCTGAAAGCGGGCACGGTCTTTGTCCAAAACCCTTTCGCAAACAAGCTGATACGCGTATCCTTGCGGCCGGAAGACGTAAGCGCCATGGTCTTCTGGTCCAAGAACTACACGCCGCTCCTCCCGAAACTGGAAACGATCGAAAAAACGACACGGAGCCTCTTCTTTCATTTTACCATCACCGCAAACAGAGAGCTTGAATTCCACACGCCGGACTACCGCGACGCGATCAGGGATTATATCCATATTGCCGGACGATATTCGCCTGAGCAGATCATCTGGCGGTTCGATCCCATCACCATAACCGATAAACTGTCATTCGAAATCCACGAGGAGCGCTTTGCCTGCTGTGCGGAGCTTTTGAAAGGCCATGCTCAGAGATGCATCATAAGCTTCGTGCATCCGTACAAGAAGGTCCTCGTGAACCTGCAAAAGTATACTGACCACGGTTTAATCGATTTGTCGGAAGAAAACAGGCGGGAGTATGCGCGGCGCCTGGCTGCGCGGGCGGAGGCGTATGGGATAAAGCTATACGCCTGTTGTAATGATTACGTGCTCTCTCCCTCTGTGCTGAAGGCGAGCTGCATAGACGTGCGTTATTTGTCCGGAATTTTTAAAACAATGATCGACACCCGGAAGGCTGGAACGCGCAAGGAGTGCGCCTGCACCAAAAGCGTTGATATCGGCGCCTACGATACCTGCGCGCATGGGTGCGTGTATTGCTACGCGAACGTTGATAAAGACAGGGCAGCCGCGGCACTGCAGCGGCACGACCCCTCCTGGAATGCGCTCCGTAGGCCGGTGCATGAGGATGACGCCGGGTCAGCGGAGGAACAAGGAGCATTTAAATACTGATACACAACGAACTGATACGCGTTCCCTCTCGGCACCCCTCTACCTGAAGCCTCTCCCCGCGGGGAGAGGGCGTGGGTGAAGTGAAGCACATGTTCGTATTACGTGTTAATGCATCTGTATTCGTCAGGCGACTGAACGCTCTACCTTTACGACGTGTGTTGCTTTGGGTCCTTTGGGGCTGTCAACGATTTCGAGCATTACTTCCTCGCCTTCGAAGAGGCTCTTGTGGCCTTCGCCTTCGATCTCGCTGTAGTGCACGAAGACGTCTCCGCCGCTTTCCGTGGCGATGAACCCGAAGCCTTTGGACTCATCGAACCATTTCACGGTCCCTTTTACCGTTGCCATCGCGATACCTCCTTTCTCTCAATCCGAAGATCCCGGAACCGTCGCAATAAAAAACCGCGAAGCTAAGAGTCTTCGCGGTCAAATATACTGCAAACAACATCCGAACTTCTATACATATATTCACACTCTCGAAGCAGGAAGTCAAGGCTTATTGACGCAAGTTCATTGACAATCCCAGGAGAAAAGTCTACATTGTTTCCTATGCGGTTCCGTGATGAGGTCCGCAGCGCGCCCTGACCCAATGAAAAAAAATATCCTGATAGGTATGATTTTCCTCTCCCTCTTCGCCTGCGCCAGGCATGCGCCCGTGACGAGGCCTGAAGATGCGCTTAAGCGGATTTCGTGGTGGCGGGCTGCGGCGCCAAATGACGACCGGGAGTTTGCGGACATCGCGACCGCGGTGCGCCAAAGTCTGGCGTATTACAGAAAACTTCCGCCCGAAACGCTCTTCTATCTCGGTCCAGACCGGGTAAGCGCCCTCGATATGGTCGTGACACTTCAGAACTTCCTGTTGATAATAGAGAATGATTCTTTTACCTATGAACAGAAGGTAAAACAGATAAAAAAAGGTTTTGTCCTCTACCGTTCGGTCGGCTCGAACGGCAGCGGCAGAATACTCTTCACCGGCTACTACGAGCCGCTCCTTTCCTGCCGGACCGCGGCGGATGACGTCTATCGGTATCCTCTCTACAAACGGCCGGATGACATCATCGAAGTAGACCTGGCCCAATTCGGGAACGGGTTCCCTAAAAACAAACTTTTCGGCAGGCTCGACGGGAAGAAGGTGGTTCCCTATTTTTCTCGCGAGGAGATAGACCAGAAGAAGGCCATCGCAGGGAAAGGCCTCGAAATACTCTGGTGCTCGGACATCGTCGATATCTTCGTGCTCCAGGTGCAGGGCTCGGGCAAGGCCGACCTCGGGGACGGGAACATCGTGAGCATTCTCTACGACGGACAGAACGGCAGGCCCTACAAGAGCATCGGCAAGTACCTGCTCGACAGGGGGGTCATTCCCAGAGAAGCAATGTCCATGCAATTGATCCGTCAATACCTGAGGGACAATCCGGAACAACTCCCCGCGATCCTGGACCAGAACCCGAGCTACGTTTTTTTCCGCATGGACAGGGGCCCCTCGGTCGGGAATATCGGTGTACCGCTCACCCCGGGCCGCTCCATCGCCACGGACAGCAGGCTCTTTCCCAAAGGCGCGCTCGCAATCATCTCGACGACGAAGCCGGTCGTCGAGGACGGAGCGATCAAACAGTGGGTCTCCTTCACGCGTTTTGTCGTGAACCAGGACACCGGCGGCGCGATCAAAGGGCCGGGCAAGGTCGATCTCTTCTGGGGGGAGGGGCCCGAGGCGGAACTCGGCGCCGGCTCCATGCAGCAGGAGGGGGAGCTGTATTTTTTGGTGAGGAAGAAATCTCAGTAAATCCCAAGCCCTCCGCACGAAATCCTAAACAAACCCAAAATTAAAAATTAAAAGTTTAACAGTCTGCTGAAAAAATCCCTGTTACGTCATTGCGAGGAGCGATTTTTAGCGACGCGGCAATTATAATTTCTGGTTTGATCAAATGCAAGATTGCGAAGTTTACCCCGAGTTTCAAAAAGCGGGATTGCTTCGCGTTGCCTGCAACGACAAGCGAGGGGCCTCTTGCAAAGCCGGCAAAATATTTTTTAACAGCTTGCCAATAACACTCCGCTCTTTCCTTATCTCCCCTGCATCAGCTCAGACTTAAGGTATAATATAAGCAGCGACACACGTCATCATCATCGCGGAATTCATGTTCTTATTCAAAACGAGGAGGGCCATAATGGATCCGAAAATCTTTGAAGTCCCGCTTGCCGAACTCCGCCACGCGAGCGACCCCGCGGAATTCCCTTTCCAGACCACGGCGGAGCTGAAGCTCGCGGAAGAAGTCATCGGCCAGGCCCGGGCCGTGAAGTCGATCGAGTTCGGGCTTTCCATCCGGAACCACGGGTACAATATCTTCGTGTCCGGCATTCCGGGCACGGGCCGAAACACCATCGTCAAGTCCATCGTGAAGCGCATCTCCGCAGACCGTCCGGTCCCCGACGACTGGTGCTATCTCAACAACTTCAAAGACCCCGACCGTCCCCGCGCCCTCAAGTTTGCGCCGGGCAAAGGGCGCGAGTTCCGGCGCGATGTGGAGAAGTTCATCGAGTTCATGCAGAGCGAGATCCCCAAGGCCTTCGAATCCAAGGAGTATGAAGAACAGAAGTCCCGCATCGTGGAAGACGCCGAAAAGGCGAAAGAGGTCCTCTTCAGCGAGGCTGGCCGGCGCGCCCTGGAATTGGGCTTTCAGCTCACGATTACCCGCACGGGCATCGTCAAGGTGCCGCTCATGAAGGGCAAGCCGCTCCAGCAGCACGAGCTTGATAACCTCACCCCCGAGCAGCGGCACGAGCTTGAGGAGCGCGAAAAGAAAGTCGATGCCGAGATCCGCGATTTCCTGGCCAAGGCGCGCCAGCTCGACAAGGAAGCCCACGAGAAGGTCCATGAACTGAACCGCCGCGTCGCGCATTTCTCCATGGGCCACCAGCTCGAAGACCTGAGGGAGAAGTACCGCGACAATCCGCGCATCCCGGAGTATCTCGCGGAAGTGGAGGAGGATATTCTGGGCAACCTCCGGGAATTCCTGGGTCAGACCCAGGAGCTGCCTTTTCAGATTGAAGGCATGGACAAGGCGAGCTTTCTCGACCGGTACAAGGTGAATGTGATCGTGGACAATGCCGAGACCAAAGGCGGGCCGGTGGTGGAGGAGGCGAACCCGACGTACAGCAACATCGTGGGCCGCATCGAGCGCAAGGCGCGCTTCGGCGCGTTCTACACCAATTTCATGATGATACGGTCGGGCTCCGTGCTCCAGGCGAATGGCGGCTACCTTGTGCTGAACGCCCTCGACGTGCTGCGGAGCCCCTTCACCTGGGACGCGCTCAAGCGGATCATCAAGAAGAACGAAGTGAAAATCGAGGACGTGACCGAGTTGTACGGACTTGCGACCGGCGGCCTCAAGCCCGAGCCCATCCCGGTCTCGCTCAAAATCATCATGCTCGGAAGCCCCTGGTTGTACTACCTTCTCTATTATTATGACGAGGACTTCCGGGAAATTTTCAAGGTCAAGTCGGATTTCGACACCCAGACGAAAAGCTCCCGCGACGAGAAGATGCGCTACGCCAATTTCGTCGGCAATCTGGTGAAGAACGACGGGCTGCTCCCCTTCGACCGGGGCGCGGTCGCCGGGATCGTGGACCATGCCGTGCGCCTCACCGAGAAAAAGGAAAAGCTCTCGCTCAGGTTCAGCGACCTCACGGACCTGGTGCGCGAGGCGTCGTACTGGGCCGCAAAAACCGGGAGCGCCACTGTAACAGCGGGGCACGTGGACAAGGCCCTGGACGAGAAAATATACCGCGCGGACCTGATCGATGAGCGTATTCAGGAGCTGTATACGGACGGCACAATCATGGTCGACGTGGCCGGCGCGGTCCCGGGACAGGTGAACGGGCTCTCGGTCTATGACATCGGAGACTTCGCGTTCGGCAAGCCGTCGAAGATCACGGCGCGCGTCTACCTCGGCAAAGGGGGCGTCATCGACATTGAGCGCGAGGCCAAGCTCTCGGGCCGCATTTATAACAAGGGCGTGCTCATTCTCTCGGGCTATCTCGGCGGGACCTACGCGCAGGACAAACCTCTCTCGCTCTCAGCGAGCCTCGCCTTTGAGCAGAGCTACGGCGACATCGAGGGCGACAGCGCTTCCGCAGCGGAGCTCGTGGCCCTCATCTCCGGCATCGCCGAAGTCCCCGTAAAGCAGAACATCGCCATCACGGGCTCGGTCAACCAGAAAGGGGAGATTCAGCCCATCGGCGGCGTTAATGAAAAGATCGAGGGCTTCTTCGCCGTGTGCAGGAACCGGGGGCTCACCGGCGACCAGGGCGTCATCATCCCGCAGATCAACGTGAAGAACCTCATGCTCAAAAAGGAAGTCGTGGATGCGGTAAAGGACGGCAAGTTCCGCGTTTATGCCATCAAGAACGTGCATGAGGCGATCGAGATATTGACCGACCTCCCTGCCGGGGAGCGCCGGACGGACTGGACCTGGCCCGAGGACACCGTCAACTTCCTGGTTGACAAGCGGCTTAAGGAGATGGCGAAGAAGCTGAAGGCGGAAGACAAAGGAGAAGAGAAGAAAGAAAAAAAAGAAGAAAACAATAACGCCCCTGTTAAGGTCTAATCCCAGCAGCACAATCACTGCGAGGCAACCGCGGATTTCATGAAATTCAACGCTACGGCAGGTACGGTCTTCGGCATCGTCGCCCAGAAGGTTGGGAACATGGCATCGCCGGCGGTGTCGGTGTATAACACGGACGGCACCACGAAGCTTGCAGGCACGTCGTTTCCCTCCGTGTATTCGCGGATGACGTGGACCGCTCCCGCGAACGGGACTTATTATCTCAAGGTCGCTCCGTTCTGGGGCACGCAATCCTCGGGCGCGAATACAGAGTATCGCATCACGCTGGGCAATGTGCAGAGCCCCGACCTGATTGTCGAGAATTTCTGGTACCAGGGCGCGGGATTGCCGGGCGGGGTGATCGACGTGAGTGACACCATACGCAACCAGGGTTTTGCGGATGCAGGTCCGTTCGATGTGTCGGTATATATATCTGCAGATGCAACGGTCACCACCTCCGACACCCTGATCGGCACGCGCACTGTGGCTTCGCTCGCGGCCAACCAGTCCACTGCCGGTTCGTGGCTGGAGTACTCCCTGCCGATGCTGCCCGACGGCACTTATTACCTTGCGACCATAGTTAACCCGAGCGGCGTCAACGAGATCGTAACATCGAACAACACAAGCACCGTGCTTCCCATCACGATCCAGGCGCCGACCACATGCACGGCTGACGCATACGAACCGGACAGCGATTATACCGTCGCCAAAGCGATTACCGTCGGCGCCGCGCCGCAAGCGCACAACCACTGCCAGGACTCTTCGGATTGGCTCACATTCACCGCCGAGGCGGGAAAAAACTATTCCGTCCGCGTTGTGCGCACGAGCGGGTACGATTCTCCATGCGCCCAACTGTACGGGACCGACGGCACGACGCTTCTTGCCGGCGACTGCAACAACAGCCCCCGGGCGATCGACTGGCATGCGAATGCTTCCGGGACCTATTATATCGAAGTCAGCGGGACGCAGGGCGCGGGAAATGAATACACGGTGCAGCTACAGCCGCAATTGCCCGACCTCACCCAGGACCTCATGGTGAACTGGCCAACGGTTGCTGCAGGGGGCGTACTTGACGTTACCGACATCGTGGCGAATCCCGGGTATGCCGCTGCCGGTCCTTTTGAGATAGGAGTATACCGGTCGCCCGATAACGTGGTTACGACAGGGGATAGCCTTGTAGCGGTTCGTTCCCTCCCCAGTCTATCCGCTCAGACGTCCATTTGGGACGCGAACCAGGCATCCTACTCCGTATCCTTCCCCAAGAGTCTAGCGCCCGGCACGTATTATCTGGCAGCCATCGCGGACGATGCGGGTGCCGTTACAGAACTGAACGAAAACAACAACACCAGTCAGCCGATCGCGGTGGTCGTCACGGCTCCGTCATGCTCGTGGGACGCGTACGAGGACGACGATGATCCGGCCAGCGCCAAAGCGATCGCGGCCGGAGAGACGCAGTCGCGCAACTATTGCGACGACAGCATCGACTGGGTGAGCTTTACCCCGTCGGTTGACGGCATGTATGTCGCGGATTCTACCTCTTCGATTTACCTGGAGTTATATGCTGCCGATGGGAAAACAAAAATGACGCCGCACGATACGAACATGTACTCCCGCCTCTCCTGGATGGCGACGGGAGGGACAACATACTATCTCAAGAACTACAGCGGCAGCGGCACCTATGAGCTCACGGTGTTCCAGTGCACACCCGACGCATACGAGGATGACGACAGCTCAGCTGCGGCAAAGATCATCGCCACAGGCCAGTCGCAGACCCGCAACCTGTGCGAGGACAACAAGGACTGGGCGAAGTTCGACGCCGTGCAGAACGTGACCTATACCATCGAGGCGACGAACGGGGTGAATCTCTGGCTTGAACTTTACGACACCAGCGCCTGGGGTGTTCTTGCGACCGGCCAGATGGGGAGCGGGCAGACAAAAGGCATGTCTGTGATCACCTGGACCGCGCCATCGACCGGCACGTATTACCTCAAGGTGTCCCCGGTGTGGGGTTTCGGAAAGAGCCTCGACTACACGCTGAGCCTAAATTAACAGGGTAGTGTAGCCACCGTATGAACATACCCCCTGTGTGTTTCCGCACTGGGGGGTATTTTTTTGCGGAGGAATCGTTGATGCCTAAGTCCGGCTTATAATTTTTATTTTATGGATTCCTCAAATCAACTGATCTTCTATATTGACAACAATCAAGCAGCGTAGGCGAGCTGGAACCAGAGCAGGGAGACGCGCCTATTACGATAGCAACCTGATGATATCGAGTTCTAGTAAACGGAACCGATACATCAAATTCGCAGACCCCCCTCCTCGACATTTCATGAGGAGGGGTTTTCTTTGGATAAACAGCTTTATAAACTTTTCGTTTGATTTTATCCCGGTGTGATGTTATTATTTTCGATACTGTCCAAAAAGAACGGAATATTCTGAGGTTGCAATAATCATGATGAAAAAATGGTTTGAGAAAAGCAAGGAACTGTCCCGCCTGGCCTGGGAGAAGTTCAAGGTTTTCTGGTTCACTGTTGCCGTGCCATGGGTCAAAGCCCTCACGCCGAAAAGGGCGCTCAAGTTACTTGCCGTGGCCTTTATGGCCGGGGTCCTTTTCATCGCGTCTCTTTTCTTTGTCCTCTCCTTCGGCTTGCCCACGGTCGAGTCACTGAAGGACTACAAGCCGAACCCGGGCACGATCATCCTCGCCGAGGACGGCAGGGTGCTGGGACAGGTGAAGATCGAGAAGGGCATCTACGTGCCGCTCAAGCGGATCCCCAAGTACATGAAGGACGCGATCATCGCCACCGAGGACCCGCGCTTCTATCAGCATGGCGGCATCGATTACCGCGGCATCCTGCGGGCGGCGCTCAAGGACCTTGTCTCGGTCCGCTTGAAGCAGGGCGGCAGCACCATTACGCAGCAGCTCACGAAGGTCGTTTTTCTCTCGCCCGAGCGAAAGATCACGCGCAAGATCAAGGAGATCATACTCGCGCGCCGGCTCGAGAAGGAACTCACCAAGGATGAGATCCTCGAACTCTATCTGAACAAGATATACTTCGGCCACGGCGCCTACGGCGTGCAGATGGCGTCCAGGACTTATTTCGGCAAGAACATCTGGGAGATCAACCAGGCCGAGGCCGCGCTCCTGGCCGGCCTGCCCAAATCGCCGATGGTCTACTCGCCCTACAGCGATGTCGATCTTACCAAGCTTCGCCAGATGCAGGTCCTGAAGCGCATGGTGGAGGAGGGGTATCTCACCGAGCAGCAGAGCCTGAAGATCTACAACCAGCCGCTCAATCTCGAGAACCTGCGCTCGCAGGAAAATATCGCGCCTCACCTCGTCGACTATATCAGGAAATACATTGAGAAGAAGTACGGATCCGAGAAGCTCTACCAGGGAGGGCTCAAGGTCTACACCTCTATCGACTTTGACCTGCAGCGCCAGGCGGTCGCGGCGCTCCAGGACGGGCTCTGCTCTCTCGACAAGCGGCAGGGCTACCGCGGCAGGGTCGGGTTCAAGAAGCTCAAGTCCGCACCGGTCCAATGGGGCCCGCTTCGCGTGATGATGAAACCCGGCGAAAGTTTCAATGCGCACGTGCTCGCGGTGGGCGACTACTACATTACGGTCAGGGGTCGCGGGCTCGTGGGCTACATCATGCCGGACAATATGGCTTGGGCGCTCCTTAAGCCGAAGAAGAAAAAGAACGGTCCCGACGAGTTCAGGAAACCCCAGGAGATCGTTCAGCCCGGCGACATCATCAAGGTCCGTCTGAAAGATTACGACAAGAAGAAGCAGGTCGCCTCGTTCATCCTCGATCAGACGCCTCTCGTGGAAGGCGCCGTGGTGTCGATAGAGCCCTACACCGGGTACGTGCGCGCAATGGTCGGCGGCTACGATTTTGTGGAAGGCGGGTTCAACCACGCAACTGAGGCCAGGCGTCAGCCCGGATCGTCGTTCAAGCCGTTCATATACGGCGCGGCGCTCGAGAACGGCTTCACGCCGGCCTCGATCCTGATGGATTTGCCGGTGATCCACGAAAAGAGCGAATTCGAGAAAAAGGGGTGGAAGCCGACGAATTACGATGAACGGTTCCTCGGCCCCATGCGTTTGAGGACAGCGCTCGCGCTTTCCCGGAACGCATGCACCGTCGGGCTCCTGGAGAAGTTGGGGCTGGACAAGGCAATTGCCTTTGCGCGCAAGGCGGGCATCACAAGCCCGATCAGCTACGACTACACCACCGCCCTCGGGTCGTCGGCCGTGACGCCGCTCGAACTGACCTCGGCTTACGCGACCTTTGCTTCCCAGGGCGTGCGCGCGGAGCCGATCCTCATCAAGAGCATTGTTGACGGCAACGGCGCGGTGCTTGAAAACTATGATCCCCAGCCCGTAGAGGCCATCGACCCGACCACGGCCTATCTCGTCACGAGTCTTCTGGAGAGCGTGATCAAGGAGGGCACCGGCAGGGGCGCCCTGGCGCTCGGGAAGCCGGTGGCCGGCAAGACGGGCACGACGAACAATTATGTGGACGCATGGTTCATGGGCTACGCGCCCTCCATCGTGACCGGCGTATGGGTGGGTTACGACAATTCCCAGGCGTCGCTCGGCGATAGGGAGACGGGCGCGCGCGCCGCGCTCCCTATCTGGATATCGGTCATGGCCAAGGCGCTTGCGAACAAACCGGCCGAGGACTTCGCGCCGCCCGAGGACGTCGTGTCCGTGAAGATCGACCCCGACACGGGACTGCTCGCACGCGAGGGCGCGGCCAATGCCATCACCGACGTGTTCCGCAAGGGCACCGAGCCCACGCAGTATGCGGACAAGAACGGACAGCAAGCGGGGCGGTTCTACGAGGCCGACCAGGGCGGTCCGGAAGATACGACAAAGAAAACCCCGCCGGAAGACGAGGTTTCGGATTAGATGGATTATAAGGCGACGCGCAGTGATTGCGGATTTCGGATTGCGGATTTGAGAGGACAGGCAGGATGGACTATAAGACAACGTTGAATCTCCCCAAAACCGATTTTCCGATGAAGGCGAACCTGAAGGACCTCGAACCGCGGATGATCGGGAAGTGGCAGCAGGAAAAGACCTACGATCTCATGCTGGAGCAGGCGGAAGGCAGGAAGAGCTACATACTGCACGACGGGCCGCCGTATGCGAACGGCCACATCCACATCGGCCACGCGCTCAATAAGATTCTCAAGGACATCATCGTGAAGTTCAAGTCCATGGAGGGCTATAAGAGCCCTTACGTGCCGGGCTGGGACTGTCACGGTCTCCCGATCGAACACCAGGTGATGAAGACCCTCGGCCCCAAGAAGACAGGCACGAGTCAGAACGAGATCCGCAAGCTCTGTCGCGAGTACGCCGAGAAGTTCATCGGCATCCAGCGCGAAGAGTTCAAGCGGCTCGGCGTGTTCGGCGACTGGGACAATCCCTACCTCACGATGAATTACTCATACGAGGCGGCCATCGTGCGTGAACTCGGCAAGTTCGCGGGCGTCGGCGGCGTCTATAAAGGCAAGAAACCGGTGTACTGGTGCGGGTTCGATGAAACTGCGCTCGCCGAGGCGGAGGTCGAGTACGCGGACCATGAATCGCCGTCGGTGTACGTGCGCTTCGAACTGCCCGACGCTGCCAAGGCCCTTCCGTCCCTGAACGGAAAGAAGGCCGCGATTGCGATCTGGACCACAACGCCCTGGACCCTCGTGGCGAACCTCGCTGTTGCCCTCCATCCCCAGTTTGATTACGTTGCCGTCGAAACTGACGGGTCGGTGCTCATCCTTGCCGAGGGACTCTCGAAACAGGCAATGGAGAAGTTCGGCGTCAATAATTACCGAGTCATCGAGAAGTTCAAAGGCGGGAAGCTTGAGGGGCTCAAGGCGCGTCACCCGTTCCTTCAGCGTGACTCACTCGTCATCCTCGGCGATCATGTGACTCTCGAGGCGGGCACCGGCGCCGTTCATACCGCGCCCGGTCATGGTCAGGAAGACTACGAAGTCGGCCTGAAATACGGTTTGGACGTGTATGCGCCGGTCGATCAAAAAGGACGATTCACCAAGGAAGCGGGCGAGTTTGCGGGCCAACATGTATTCAAGGCGAACAAGGGCATCATTGAGTTGCTCAAAAGCAAAGGCGCGCTTCTTGCCGAGGAGAAAATTTCGCACTCCTATCCCCACTGCTGGCGGTGCAAGAACCCCGTCATCTTTCGCGCTACGGAACAGTGGTTTATCTCGATGGAGGAGAACAATCTTCTCAAAAAAGCCGTCGAGAACATCCACCAGGTCGCCTGGGTGCCCTCCTGGGGCAAGGACCGTATTCTCGGCATGATGGAAAACCGGCCGGACTGGTGCATCTCGCGCCAGCGGGCGTGGGGCGTGCCGATCATCGCTTTTACCTGCACAGCATGTAAAGAGCTTCTGCTCGATCAGAAAGTCGTCAACCACGTGGCCGATATCGTGGAAAAAGAAGGGGCCGATGCCTGGTTCGTGAGGTCGCCCGCGGAGCTCCTTCCGTCCGGGACGACATGCAAAAAGTGCGGCAGCAAGGATCTTGTTCAGGAGAAGGATATTCTCGATGTTTGGTTCGACTCGGGCGTAAGCCACGCGGCCGTATTGAAAGCGCGCAAAGGCCTTTCCTGGCCGGCCGATATGTACCTCGAGGGAAGCGACCAGCACCGCGGCTGGTTCCAGTCATCGCTCCTCACCTCGGTGGCCACGACGGGACGCGCGCCGTATAATACGGTGCTCACGCACGGCTTTACCGTGGACGGCTCGGGCAAGAAGATGAGCAAGTCCGCGGGCAACGTGGTCGCGCCCCAGGAAGTGATAGACAAGTACGGCGCCGAGGTCTTGAGGCTCTGGGTTTCGGCCGCCGATTACCGGGACGACATCAGGATCTCCCAGGAGATACTGACGCACCTGGCTGAGGCGTATCGCAGGATAAGAAACACGTGCCGCTACCTTCTCGGGAACCTTTCCGATTTCAATCCCGCTACGGACAGGGTCTCCGATAAGGACCTTCTCGAAATCGACAGATGGGCGCTCATGCGGCTTCAGAAGCTCATTCAGCGCATAGAAAAGGCCTATGATGATTTCGAATTTCACGTGGTGTTCCACTCGCTCCATAATTTTTGCGCCGTGGACATGAGCGCGTTCTACCTCGACGTTCTGAAAGACCGGCTTTATACGGCGAAAACGAAGTCCGTGGAGCGGCGCTCGGGCCAGACGACAATGCACACGATCCTATCGTCCATTGTCCGGCTCATGGCGCCGGTGCTCTCGTTCACAGCCGATGAGGTATGGGGCTACATGCGGGAGAGTGCGAAGGACAAGAGCGTGTTCCTCGCGCCCTTCCCGAAAGTCGAGGAACGGTACCTTGACAACGCCCTCGAGACTCGTTGGGACAGGGTCCTTGCGGTCCGCAGCGAGGCCGCGAAAGTGCTCGAAGCGCTCCGGCGGGACAAAAAGATCGGCCATTCGCTTGACGCTAACGTGACGCTTTATGCCGGACCGGAGCTTAGTGATTTCCTGAACACGTATAAGAAGGACCTGGCGTTCATCTTTATTGTATCGTCCGTCGAGATTGCACAGGAGTCTGATGCCCCGGCTGATGCGTTTGCGAGCGAAGTCGTCAAAGGGCTCAGGATCGCCGCGGGCCCCGCGACGGGAAAGAAATGCGGTCGCTGCTGGATGTACAGCGAGACCGTCGGCATGGTGAAGAACCACCCCGAGATCTGCGGCAGGTGCGCGGAAAACCTGAAGTAATTTCGGATTTTGGATTGTAGATTGCGGAATAAAACGAAGCCGTCATTCCCGAATGGCGTTATCGTGAATCCAGCGGTTTTGATTTTTCCACGAAGGAGTATTGCTTGAAAAATAAATACCTCTGGGTCGGTTCCATCATCGGCGTTGTCCTCGTCCTCGACCAGGTAACCAAATATCTCGTTGAAAAATATATCCGCATGTACGAGGTCATCACGGTCATCCCGGGGTTTTTTAATCTTACTCACGTGAGGAACCGGGGCGCGGCGTTCAGCCTCTTCTCCACCATGCCTGGGGGGTTCCGGAGCATCTTCTTCATCTCGGTCACGCTCGCGGCCGTGGCCGTGCTCGCCGTGCTCATCAGGAAAACCCACGAGCGTCTGCTCATCGCCGCTTTCTCACTCATTGCCGGCGGGGCCGTGGGCAACGTGATCGACCGCATACGGTTCGGCGAGGTCGTTGATTTCATCCAGTGGTACGTGAAATCCTACTATTGGCCGTCGTTCAACGTGGCCGACTCGGCCATTTCAATCGGCGTCGGGCTTCTGGCGATCGACATGCTGTTCAATAAAACGAAAACAAGCGCCAATTTTCACGAGCCAAATAACAAATAAATTCCAAGCATCAAATTCAAACGCTTGGAATCGGGACATTGTCATTTGGTGCTTATTTGAGATTTGGTGCTTGAGATTTGGAGCTTACCCATATGCATCCCATACTCTTCGTAATACCGAAATTATTTGAAATTCATTTTCACGGCGAAACGTATGTCATCGGGAACTTCCCGATCAGAATGTACGGCCTGATGATAGGCACCGGTTTTCTTCTCGGCATTTATCTGGCGTCTCGCCGTGCGAAGAAGGAAGGCTTGAACCCGGATAGTATCCTCGACTTGGGCGTATATTTGCTTTTCGCGGCCATCATCGGCTCGCGCGTCCTCTATGTACTGACCGCGTGGCAGGAGTTTACGGCAAACCCCCTCGACATGTTCGCGATCTGGAAGGGCGGGCTCGTGTTCTACGGCGGCGTACTTGCAGCCGTTCCCACGGGCATCTGGTACGTGCGGAAACACAGCCTTCCCGTCTGGAAAACGGCGGACATTCTTGCCCCCTACATCGCACTAGGCCACGCGTTCGGCAGGCTTGGCTGTTTTTTTGCCGGCTGCTGTTACGGGGCACCATGCAGCGGGCCGGTCTGCATCACGTTCAGCGATCCCCACTCGCTCGCGCCTTTGGGCGTGCCGCTTTTTCCGACCCAGCTCATGGAGTCCGGAGGGGAGTTCATTGTATTTGCGCTGCTTCTCGTCCTCAGGCGATATAAAAAGTCGGACGGCCAGCTCTTCTGGCTCTACATTGCCTTCTATGCTGTCCTGAGGTTTACCCTCGAGTTTTTCCGCGGCGACCTTGTGCGTGGTGTATACTTTGGCGGTCTTATCTCGACCTCCCAGATCATTGCGATCGGAATGTTAGGATTCTCATTCGTCATGCTGGCAAGAGGGTGGAGGAAGAACAGAGCCCACAATTTAGGTTAAGGTTGAGGTAACGTCGAAGTGTAAGAAGCAGCTGAGCCTAAGCCTGCCTCGACCTCGTTTCATCCCATGCCCACAAAGACACTCACCGTCACCGTCAACCACGCCGGCAAGCGCCTGGATATGTTCATCCAGCATCACGAGGCGTACAGCTCCCGGAACCGCATCCAGACCCTGATCAGGGAGGGGCTCGCCCGTGTCAACGGCAAGGCCGAGAAGCCCGGGTACAAGGTTCGGGGCGGAGATATGGTCACGCTCGAACTTCCCGAACGTCACGTGCGCGAGGTCCTGCCCGAGAACATCCCCCTGAACGTCGTGTTTGAGGACGATCACCTGGTGGTTCTGAACAAACCACCGGGACTGGTGGTCCACCCCGCGCCGGGCAACTATACCGGCACGCTCGTGAATGCGCTGCTCTATCACTACGGGAGCCTGCCTGCTCTCGGCACGAGCCCGCAGGGGAGCGAGCGTGAGCGCGCGGGCATCGTGCACCGGCTCGACAAGGACACCTCGGGCGTGATGGTGGCGGCGAGGACGCAGGAAGCGCTCAAGGCCCTCTCCGCTCAGTTCAAGAGCCGTGTCGTTCAGAAGCGCTATGTCGCTCTCGTCTCCGGCGTGATCAAGAAAGGCTCCGGGACCATCGATGCCGGTCTCGGCAGACACGTGAAGGAGCGAAAAAAGATCAGTGTGCACACGCACAAGGCGCGCGAGGCGGTCACGCTCTACAAAGTCAAGGAACGCTTCAAAAACGCGACACTCGTGGAGGTGGAGATCAAGACCGGCCGCACGCACCAGATCCGCGTGCATATGGCGCACATCGGCCACCCCGTTCTTGGCGACCGGACCTACGGCGGGGCCAGGGCGACGAAGCTCAACGACGACGCCATACCGCGCCAGATGCTCCATGCCGAAACGCTTTCACTCCTTCACCCGATCACGGGCCTTCCGATGACCTTTTCCGTGCCGCCGCCGCAAGACATGGCGGAGGCCATCGAGCGGCTGAGACGGATGAAATAACGTGCATCCGGAGACATCAGAAGGGATTCGGACGGTTCCCGATACCCTTGCATGTCATCTCCCGCCCGTAGAGCGCGTTCGCAGTGTCAAAAGAGCATTTCACTTTGGCCTTGCTTTTTTTTACCGCCTGTTATATTTTCATCTTGGAATTGCGAGCTTTGGAACGAAGCCCGCAGAGGGAACGACATGCAACGCAAGGTGTGGCATAAGGAATTAGTCTTCCTGAGTTTGCTTTTTGCAGCGGCACTCGCTTTTGCTGGCATGGGCAGGGGCAGTGAACAGCAAAAAACGGGCCAAGCGCCCGAGCCGGAGTTGGTGATCGCGAAATACGGCTCCGTTGCAATAAAGAGCACGATATCCGGTGCTAAGATTTACATCGACGACATCTATAAGGGCGGCACGGGCGCTGTCGTAGAAAACATCGTCGTCGGCTGGCATGTGATTTCCTGCCGCACCGCGGGACATTCGGTTTCCGGCACGTTTCAGATAAAAAAGAACGAGACGCTCCGGCTGGAGGCGCGCTTTGACGAGGGAAAGCTCGTCGTGTTGAAACGGCCCGCGAAGGTTGAGTTTGAAAAAAAGAAGACGGAGCCCCTGCATCGGGGAGCACCGAAAAAACCACTCGCGGAGACAAAAAAAGCGGAGCGGAAAAATCCCCAGGAAGACCGGCTCAGGACGCACCTCAATGTCATGAGGCTTGCCTATGACGTCACCGCCTCGCCGGATATTCACGTCAGCCATACGACTGCGCCCGTAATCACGAAATATACCATGCGAAAGTTCAAAACCGGCGCGTATCACCGGACCAAGCAGGGGGTGTTGCTCTGCGACGACGGTCCCTGCGAACTGACCTGGACCGCGTCCTTTATCTATACCGATGAGACCGGGAAGGCGGACGCGCTTCTTCTAAACTGGAAGGAAACCGTGTTTAACGGGATCACCCCCACGGGCACCAGCAAGCGGGAGCTTGAGTGCTGTCTGAACGGGAAGTGCTCCCAGATGGAGGACAACACTGCAACCGACCTCGAGCAGGAATATGAAGTGGGTCGATACCACCTGTACTGGACAAAGACCTCGGTACTTGTCAGGCGTTCGGATATCATGCAGGAAATTACGTCCGCAGGGCGGTCTCTGGCGGATTACTAGGCGGCAAGAGCATATGCAGTAAATGAAGAAATCCACCTTCGGGCCCAGACCGACGGTGGATTTTTTTGTCCGGCAGTCAGGCTTTTTCCTATGGCACTATGACAGGGACAGGGCGACGCGGCTTAATGAAACTTATTGCAACAGGCACGGATTGCTGATATAGTCATATTGTTCAACCCGTCCTTTTTAAGTACACCTCGAATCCTCACCAGAGAGTCTTTTACTCCGATACCCCCGACCAACACATGACGATCAGCGGTGGAACGGCGGCAATAGCCCTTGACGCGTGTCGAACCTGAAGGTCGATGGCTTCTCGCTTATCAGTGCGAATACCGCAATTCCGGGCATAACGGTGTTGGGTATGCTTGCAACGTTTATTCCGGTGGGATGCGGCGGCTCTGTATATGGCATTATCAGTCGGGTTTATCGGTAACGCTGGCCGCTATTACTTATACTGGTAGCCTGTCGGCTCAGGCGGCTCCCCGAATAGTGTTACGCCAACAGTAATGGATCATAATTAGGGAAAAAAGGTTTGATGCTGCTGCGGTGAAAGAAGTGAATAGTGAATATAGTTTAGAACTGTACAGAAGGGCCCAGGAAATTTCCGGATCTTTTTTTATGGCAGATTGAAGTTAGACTTATGAGGACGCTGCCCTGAGCTGGCCGCAGGCGGCATTGATGTCGTTGCCACGACTGTTTCTGACCACGGCCACGAAGCCGTGTTTCACCAGGATGTTTCGGAAAGCATAGACGCGTTTCTCGTCGGGCCGCTCGAAGGACGCGCCCGGGAAGGGATTGAACATGAGCATGTTGATCATGCAGGGAAGCCCGGAGAGCAGTTCCATCAATCGGGCCGCGTCCTCGTCTGAGTCGTTTATTCCCTTGAAGAGCGCATACTCGATCGTGACCGTATTCGCCGTTACCTTGCAGTAATAATGAAGCGCCTGCATCAATCGCGCAAGGGGATAGACCTTGTTCACCGGCATGATCCGGTCCCGCAATTCATCGGTCGTCGCGTTCAGCGAGACCGCGAGGCTCGCGTCCATTTCGGTATCGTCCGCCATCCGCTCGATGGCGGACGCAAGCCCGCACGTCGATATAGTTACCTTCTTGTTCGAATATCCCATCCCGCTTCTGTCCGTCATCGTCTGAACAAAAGACCTGATCGCGTCATAATTGCTCAGAGGCTCTCCGGTGCCCATGAGCACGATGTTTGTGATAGGGGCAGCCACGATCTTCTGTGCTGCGAAGACCTGGTTTACGATCTCAGCAGGGGTGAGGTTCCGAACGAGCCCTGCTTCGCCGGTGCGGCAGAAGCCGCAGCCCGAAGCGCAGCCGACCTGAGATGATACGCAGAGCGTGAGCCGGCCGCCTGGACCGGGGATGAGAACGCCTTCAATCGTGTTGCCGTCATCCAGCCGGTAGAGCAGTTTTTTTGTCCCGTCATCGGACGTGGTCAGTTGCTCAACGGCGAGCTGCGATATCCTGCACTGCCGCCTCAACTGCTCGCGGAAAGGCCGGTTCAAATCCACCATTGCATCGAAGTCCTCAATCTTTTTTCGGAAGAGCAGCACCGCCACGCGCGTTCCCTGGCCGGGTTTCTGTCCGAGGTGACGGAAGCAGAACTGCTCGATCTCCTGCGGGGTAAGGCCCTTGAGGTCGATAAGATTAGATGCATTTTCCATAGGTCAAAAAATAAATATTTTTTGCCACTGCGGCCTCCGAGTGCTCAGAGGTAAAGAAATTTCATTCTCCTGTAAACTCCGAGTCCTCGGCGGCTATACGATTTTAATCCGTACTTCACGACAATGCAAGCGGTTTATAGGGAAATGCATTGACAGCCCTGCCATGAACATGCTAAGAATGTTCATCATGAAAGCATTGCTTCAGCGGGTATCCTCGGCCAGAGTCGAGGTTGACGGCCGGGTCGCGGGCGAGATCGGGAAGGGCCTTTTAGTGTTCCTGTGCGCCGTGCAAGGGGACGTGGAGAATGACCTCGAGTATGTCGTGAAGAAGGTCTCACTCCTCAGGATCTTTGACGACGACCAGGGCAAGATGAACCTGTCGGTCATGGACATAAACGGAGAGGTCCTCGTGGTTTCCCAGTTCACGCTCGCTGCATCGACGCGGAAAGGCAACCGTCCCTCTTTCGACGAAGCCGAAACATTGGAGAAGGCGAAAGCGACGTATGAAACGTTCGTTCAACGGTTGAATGACCTGGATATACCGGTCAGTACGGGCGTGTTCGCCGCAACCATGTCTGTTTCTCTCACCAACGAGGGGCCGGTGACCGTACTCATCGATTCGCGCGAAGCGTGACCTTTTCGCCGTCAACGGATGACGAAAAGTCTCGTGGTGGAGCGCCGGCAGTCGGGGTGCGGTTCCAAAATCATTCTTGACAATCGGCGTCTTTCTCTTTATTATTACACTTCGTTGTCGGCCGTCGGCCGTGCCGAAGTGGTGGAACTGGTAGACGCGCTGCGTTCAGGGCGCAGTGGGAGCAATCCCGTGGGGGTTCGAGTCCCCCCTTCGGCACCATTTCAAATAATTGAGAGGCGTAATGCGGGGCTATCCACGGATTTCACGGATTGCGAAGATTTGAGGAAGAGCATTTTTCAATAAATCCAAAATTGCGTAATCTGCGGATAACCGCTTTCCCCATGAAAAAAATACTCATCATATCGATGTTAATCCTTCTTGCCGGGTGCGCTTCGAAAGAGCCGCCTTTCGATCCCGTGACTGCGTTTCAGGACGCCGAAAAAAACATGCTCAAGGAGAATTTCGAAAAAGCGCGCAAGGAATACCAGGAGATCCAGGAAAAGTCTCCCGACAAGAGCTACGATGCCGCGCTCATGCTGAGGATTGCCGACACCTATTTCGGCGATGAAAAATACGACGAGGCCCTCGTCGAGTACCAGGCATTCCTGAATTTCCACCCCGTGCACAAGGACGCGGTCTATGCCCAGTATCAGATCGCCATGTGCAGCTTCAAGCAGATGACGACCATAGACCGGGACCCCGCGCCGACGCGCGCCGCGCTCAGGGAATTCCAGACGCTCCTCCGGAAGTACCCGAAGAGCATCTATGATGAGCCGGCGAAAAGGAACATGTCCGCATGCCTGGACCGGCTTTCTGAATACGAGTTTTACGTCGGCCGGTTCTATCATAAAAAGGGCGCCTACAAGGCCGCCGCGGGAAGGCTCGACAATCTTCTTCTCGTCTACCCCGGGTCCTCCGCGGAAAGGGACGCGCTCTATTACGACGGGCTCTCGCATCTCGAGCTGAATGAACGGGACCGAGCACGGGTCGCATTTGAGACGCTCATGAAGAAATATCCTTCCATGAAAGGGCGCGTCGAGCCCCTCGTGGAAAGGGAAAAGCTCGTTAAAAACTGACATATGAAATACTACCCCGTATTTCTCGATCTTCGCGAGCGGTCCTGCGTGGTCTTCGGCGGCGGCCGGGTGGCCGAGCGCAAGACGCTCTCGCTCCTCGAGGCCGGCGCGAACGTGACGGTCGTGAGTCCCTCCCTGACACCCAAGCTTCTGGAACTTTCCTCTTCAGGAAAAATTACCCATTTTGCTAAGACGTTTGAGGACGAGGATATCGCCGGCGCCTATATCGCCATTGCCGCCACCGGCGGTCCCCAGGTGAACGCCGAGATCGGCAGACTGTGCAGAAAAAAACAGGTCCTCGTAAATGTCGCCGCGCCGCCCGACGAAAGCAGCTTCATCGTGCCGTCGGTCGTGGATCGCGGGGCGCTGCTGATCGCAATCTCGACGAGCGGCGAAAGCCCGGCACTGGCAAAAAAAATACGAATGGAACTCGATAAGATGTTCGGGCCGGAGTACGATCTCTTTCTCCAGCGAATGTCGGCGTTGCGCGGCAGGCTTATGGCACAACAAAAGGACGAAGGGGAACGGAGCCGGATTTTCCAGGCCGTTGTCGACTCCGACGTCCTGGATTTGCTCAGGCAGGGAAGGCTCCATGAAGCCGACATCCTGATTGCAGAACTGTCAGGAATGAAGATGAAATAGGGGCAGATAAATAGTCATCTAAAAAAAGTTTCGTCTTGGAGCCGCTGTTTGTCCGTGATGTTTTATGGGGCGGCTCACTTTTGCTGCGCTCGCGCAGCTACGCTGTCCGGCGAACAATAGTAATCAGGGTCATGCAAAGCGCGGTCATTGCTCACGGACCGCAGGTGCATTTGAACTGCAACCGCGTAGCGACGATTTCTCCAGTTTGTTTCCTGCACTCTGCATCCCGCAATTAAAAGCTTCCCCGTCTCCTCGCTTCTCGCGTCCGCTTCCCGATTTACCGCCGCCGTTGGATGAGGGTTTCAATGGCACAGCGGCCCGCTGGACCGAGATGAGAAAAACGCAGACCATATTTGTTTTGATCAGATGCGGTCTTGACGGTCCTGGTCACCTCTGCCTGTGTTTCGACGATTACGGCAGGAGGCAGGGTAAGGGAACAACTGATCCAGTCACCTTTTTTCAGGACCGCATCGGCTTCGATCAGCATCCCCGTAACGCTGATATTCTCGACCTCGCACTCGAAGTGACTGCGGCCGGACAAGCGCGCGCTGCGCGCGGTGAACGGGAGGCGGTAATCGGCCCTCTCCGGGACCATGAGGAAGCGCTGCAGGGTGCTGCGCAGAAGGCGTGACTGGACCGGCAGGGTCATGACCGCGTTGGCCCTGCATTGCCGGCTTTCACGCAGTTCGATTTCGTTATCCCGGCAAAAGACGATCACCGAAACCTTCCGAAGGTCCGGGTCCTCCCTGATCGCGGAGCAGAGCTGAACCGCCTTCATGCCCGACCCGTACAGTTCCGTTATGATCAGATCCGCTTTTTTCTTTTGGTGGACAATCAGCGCGCCTTCGTTCGAATATGCCGTGATTGTCTCGACCTCCCCGCATTCCGGACTGATTTCGAAATCCAGCTGTTGCCTGATGCGGTCAACGACGATGATCTTCTTCATGGATTACGCCCCCTTCATAAGACTTCACCGCTTCTCCGGCATAATAAATCTTTTGGATGTTAATGCCGTGATTAGAATCACACAAACGAACGTTTCGCACGGTGAGATCCAAGAAGATGTAAAAGCAGCGCGAATTTGATGAGGAGATGCCGTCCTGATGAGGCGGGATAGAGAAGGCAAGATAAATCAAATCATACCGGTTCTACTTCTTGTCTTTGAACACCTTCTTGAAGAGGCCGGCCTCGCCTTCCTTCTCTTCCTGCACCGCTCCCCCGGCAGCCTTGATAGCCTCCCTGATTTCGTTCGAGGCCGGGTTTCGCCGCAGGGCGTCGTTGTACACATCGAGGGCCTTTATCTTGAGCCCGCTGTGCAGATACAGTGCCCCGAGTTCGAGATGATACGCCGGTTTGAGCGGGTCGATCTCAATGGCTTTCTTGAGGTTTTCCTCCGCTTCGTGACGTCTCCGGGGGATATGCGTGAGCGATACGCCGTAATGATAAAAATAGTCGGACTTCACGGGGTCGAGCCTCGTGGCCGATGCGAAGGATTCCGCGGCCCCCCAGAAATTCCCGATCTTGAAGTCATTCATCCCCGCGTTGAAATAGGCGGCAGCCTGTCCTGTCTTCTCCGCATAGTTCTCCCGATGCTCCGAATGTTTCTCTTCGTACTGCGCCGGGCGTTGCCGGCCGGTTCTCATCATATCGTATTCCTGGCGCTTTGCCGGGTCGCTGAGCGTCTGGTAGGCGCCGTGAATCGCGGTGAACAGGGATTCAAACTTCTCCTTGAGGACCGCCATCTCGGGTTCCAAATGCCGGTCGGGGTGGTATACTTTCGCGAGCTTGAAGTATGCTTTCTTGATCTCCGGCGTCGTTGCGGCGGAGGATATGCCGAGCACCTGGTAGTTGTCCTGGTGACGCAAGGCCTCATATGCCTGCTCGATCATGTGTTTGCTGAGCGGGGCCGCATCGGCCTGCGCGCCTGTTTCGGCGGTTTGCTCCGGCGCCTTTTGCTCCCCGGCGGACGCGGCATTCCGGATGGTCGAGCGTGAGGATTTCATTTCTGCTTCGGTTTTTACCGCTCCCTTGCCGACCATGTCGAGCGCCAGGAGCAGGTGGACAGCCTTGAGCGTATTGAAATCGCCGATGCCGGACTGCGAGCAGAGTTCTTCAATGCTTCGACGGCCGTCTATCAATGAAAGGACCGTGTGACAATCCTGTTCGAGGCCTGCTCTCTGCACTATCAGGGAGGGGGCTGCGGGCGGACGGAGCACGGTTTTCAGCGAGGGAAGCGATTTGCGCACGACTTGCCAGTCAAGGCCCCGTATCCCCTCGACGATCAACTCGCCGGTACTCATCTGGAGCGGAATGATTTCCTTGAGGGGAAGCGGGCTGTTATCGAAGATGTAGCGGCCGTCGCGCCAGCCAAACACACTGAGGACAATCTGCTTCACCTGGAGCCTGGTTCCGGCCACCAGGTCTTGCGGCGAGAGGAACTCGTATTCGACGAGCACGGCGCCGAGAGCCTTGCCCGTCTTTTGGACGATCTCGGTGGTGGCATCGAAGTACTGCTTGGTGATTTTGCCGTCGCGGAGCAGACAGGCGCCGAGTTGGTCGTCGACGAGATTGGAATCGGCGTAGATGATTTCTCCGCCCTTGACGTAAACTTTTTTGACCGCCTGCTCGCGGGCGAAGAGCACGGACCCGCTCCGCTCTTCTTTCCGCAGACCCTGGAAAAGCCAGGGAACGGTCATGTCCTTGATATCGCCGGCGGGTACGATCATGCCGCTCCTTTGGCGTTGGCGTGAAATGACATCATTATAGCATTTCTCATTTATTCTTGAAACACAAAAATTTGTTTTCGTCGCGGGACTTTTTTCAAGCTTTCAGGAATGTATGTATTGACTCCCGCAGTCGTTCTTACTATAATTACTCCGTTTGCGCTTGTCTGCTTCAGCGCCGCTTTTTCACGCGATACCGGAATCGTCATCTCTCTTCAAAGTAAGGAAAGGCTCATGCAGAAGAACCTCTACCTCGGCATCGACATCGGCTCGGTCAGCATCAAGATCGCGCTCATCGACAAAAAGGCCGTGCTTCAGGCCGAAATCTATACGGTGACCAAGGGGGATCCGGCCGCCGTTCTCACCAGTGAGCTGTCAACACTGGCGGCGAAATTTCCCGAGGAGCGGATACGGGCCGCCGGCATCACGGGCAGCGGCGGCAAGCAGGTTGCTGCGGTCATCGGCGCACGCTTCATCAACGAGATACTCGCCCAGTCGGGTTTTGCCGGGCACTTCCATCCGGCAGCGAGAAGCATCATCGAAATGGGCGGCGAGGACGCAAAACTCATCAACCTTCTGCCGGATGCAGCGAACGGCGGCGTCAGCATCGAGGATTTCTCGATGAACACGGCCTGTGCGGCAGGTACGGGCTCATTCCTCGACCAGCAAGCCGCGCGTCTTCACCTGACCATAGAACAATTCAGCCGCATCGCCTTGCGGTCGGAGAGGCCCCCGCGCGTGGCTGGCCGGTGCAGCGTGTTCGCCAAGAGCGACATGATCCATCTGCAGCAGATCGCCACGCCGGATTACGACATCGTTGCCGGGCTCTGCTACGCGATGGCCAGGAACTTCAAGGCCACGGTGGGCAAAGGCAAGAAGTTCCGGGCCCCGCTGCTGTTTCTGGGCGGCGTGGCGGCCAATGCAGGCATGCACCGGGCCTTCCGCGATGTCCTGAGATTGTCCGAGTCCGACATGACGGTGCCCGGGCACTTCAATACTTCCGGCGCCATCGGCGCCGCGCTCACCGTCATGAAGCAGCCGGAATCCGAGGTCCCGTACCGCGGGGTCGCCGCGCTTACGGGTTATCTTGCGTCAACGGGGAAAAGGGTCGAGAGCGGCGTGAGTCCGCTCTCCGCGCCGTGCGGCATCATGCCGAATCCCGGCCAGGACGCCGCGCCAGGCCCGGGCGGGCTGATCGAGGCATACCTCGGGGTGGATGTGGGCTCGGTCTCTACGAACGTGGTGGTGATCGACCGACAGATGCGCGTGCTGTCCAAGCGGTACCTTCCCACAGCCGGCCGGCCGATCGAGGCGGTGAAGCAGGGCCTGGCCGAGGTGGGTGACGAGATCGGTTCCCGGGTGAAGATCCTGGGCGCAGGGACCACGGGCTCGGGAAGGTATCTTACCGGCGACATGATCGGCGCCGACGTGGTCCGGAACGAGATCACGGCACAGGCAACGGCGGCAGCCACGATAGATCCCGGGGTGGACACCATCTTCGAGATCGGGGGCCAGGATTCGAAGTTCATCAGCCTGCGGGGCGGCGCCGTGGTGGACTTCGAGATGAATAAGGCCTGCGCCGCGGGTACCGGTTCGTTTCTCGAAGAGCAGGCCGAGCGGCTCGGCATCCGCATCAAGTCGGAGTTCGAGGACCGGGCCCTCCGCGCGGCGTCGCCCTGCAGGTTCGGGGAACGCTGCACCGTGTTCATGGAATCCGATCTCGTGCATTCCATGAACACCGGCGCCGGCGTGGAAGAGCTCACTGCCGGCCTTGCCTACTCTATCGCCTATAATTACCTGAACAAAGTAGTTGCGGGCAAGCACGTGGGCGAGCGCATCTTTTTTCAGGGCGGCGTTGCCGCGAACAGGGCCGTGGTGGCCGCTTTCGAGACGATCACGGGCAGGCCGATCACGGTTCCTCCTCACCACGAGGTCACCGGCGCGATCGGCGCGGCCATCCTTGCCATGCAATCGGGCATCAGCACAAGCAGCTTCAAGGGGTTCGATCTGAGCAAACGCTCCTATGCCATCACGACCTTCGAGTGCGCGGAGTGCGCGAACCGCTGCGATATCAAGCGGGTCAGCTTCGACGGCGAGAAGCCGCTCTTTTACGGCAGCCGGTGCGAAAAATACGACGTCAAGAAAAAGAACGCGACAGCCCACACCCTGCCTGACCTCTTTGCCGAGCGAGAAGAGCTGCTTGCGTCCGCGGTCATCCCGGGCAGTGTCCCCGACACGGCCCCGACCGTCGGCATCCCGCGCATGCTCTATATCAACGATTATCTCCCGTATTGGCGGGCATTTTTTGGAGAGCTCGGTTATCGCGTCGTGCTCTCGGAGCGGACGAACCGGACGCTCGTCAACCGGGCGATCGAGGCCTCGGCGGCCGAAACCTGCTTTCCTGCCAAGGTTGCGATTGGTCATATCCAGGACCTGCTCGACAAGAAGGTGGACGTCCTGTTTGTCCCGAGTTTTATTCAATTCCCCGCATCTCACGGCCAGTCGGGGAACTCCCAGGCCTGTCCCTATGCCCAGGCATTGCCGTACATCGCAAAGGCATCGATCAAGTTCGGCGAAGCGAACGTGATCGAACCGGTCCTCCTTCTTCGGGACGAACGCCATTTTGAGAAGAGCATGCTGGAAATCGGCAAGGTCCTCGGCAAAAGCCGGGGAGCGGTGAAGCGGGCGCAACGGCTTGGCTGGGGCGCACAGGAAAGATACTACGCCGCGGCGGAAAAGCGCGGAGGAGAGGTCCTGTCGGCGCTCAAGCCTGGCGAGAAGGCGCTGGTCCTCGTCGGCCGGAACTACAACACCTGCGATGCCGGCGTGAACATGAACCTTCCATCAAAGGTCCGCGACCTCGGTTTTCATGCCATCCCTATGGACTTTCTGCCGCTCCACCAGGTGGACCTGTCCGATCAAGAGCACATGTACTGGCGGTCGGGCCAAAAGATCATGGCCGCGGCCCGGACCATTCGCGGACACAAGAACCTCTACCCCCTCTATATCACGAACTTCGGGTGCGGCCCCGACTCGTTCATTACCCATTTTTTCCGGCAGGAGATGGGCGGCAAGCCATTCCTCCAACTCGAGATTGACGAACACAGCGCGGACGCCGGCGCAATCACCCGGATCGAGGCGTTCCTGGACAGCCTGAACAACGTGAAAGATGACCGCCCGGCAGCATCGTTCGCCATTCTCAACAAGGGCAACGGCAACGGGTCGCTTCGTCCCAAGAAGGTCTATTTCCCGCCCATGACCGACCATGCGTTCGCCCTTGCCGCGGCATTCAGGGCCTGCGGCGTGGAGGCGGAGGTTCTGCCCGAGTCCGACGATGAGACGGTGCGCATCGGTAGGGAACACACCTCGGGCCGCGAGTGTTACCCGCTCGCGCTCACGACCGGCGATATGATCAAGGCGACGCGCAGGCCGGGGTTCGAGCCGGACCAGACGGCCTTCTTCATGCCCACGGGCAGAGGGCCGTGCCGCTTCGGCCAATACCATCGGTATCACCGGCAGGTGCTCGACAAACTTGGACTGGAGCGCGTCAAGATTTTGGCCCCCATGCAGGACGAGTCACTCCACGACGACGTAAGCATGTTCGATAAGGATTTCGTGCTCATGAGCTGGCGAGGGGCATACGCCGTGGACATGCTCCAGAAAGCGCTCTGGGAACACCGGCCCTATGAGAAGCAGCAAGGGCAGGCGGACCGCGTATACCGGACCTCTCTCGATCGCCTGACCGGAGCCATTGAAAAGAGGGAAGACCTCCTGCCCGTATTGAGACAGTCCTATGAGGACTTTATTGCCATTGATATCGCCGATCGCTCCAAACCCGTGATCGGCGTCGTGGGAGAGATCTACATCCGCTCGAACCGGTTCAGCAACGAGGACCTGGTGCGTCAGATCGAGAGGCTGGGCGGCGAGGCCTGGGTCGCACCGATCTCCGAATGGCTCCTCTACGTCAACAATACGGCCAAGGTGTCGGCAAAGATGAACCGATCGTTGAAGGACCTGTTCAAGGCATACCTGACGCAGCACGTTCAGCACCGGGATGAACGGCGTTTCCTGAGCGGCTTCAACGGGAGCATGCGGAGCCTGCGCGAGCCGAGCATCGAGCAGACCCTGCGCGCGGCACGGCCCTACATCCACCATTCCTTCGAAGGAGAGGCCGTGCTTTCCGTGGGCAAGGCCATCGATTACATCAACAGGGGTGTTTCGGGCATTGTGAACGTGATGCCGTTCACCTGCATGCCCGGCACGATCGCGACCGCGGTCCTGAAGCGCGTGCGCGAAGAGCACGACAACATCCCTCTTTTGAACATTGCTTATGAGGGACAAGGGGATTCCCAGACCGTTACGCGGCTCGAAGCCTTTATGCACCAGGCAAGGTCCTATCAGGCAACGAAGAAGTCCTGCATTAAATGACCTTATATTTTTTTCGTAAAATCACGACGCCGGAGGGCATTTTTAACAGCAAGTTGAAGGGAATAGAAGAAAATTGCCTGCTCAGAAAATATTGATTATCAGCTTGACAAGGTATGGGGAAAACGGTATTCTTTATTTATATATATCCGAGGAGAATTCCCGGATAAAATTCAAACAGAAACAGAGGAGAAACAAGAATGGCTAACGGTGTAGTGAAGTGGTTCAACAATAGCAAGGGGTTCGGCTTTATCACGCAGGACAATGGCGAGGACGTATTCGTGCACTTTTCGGCCATCGCGGGAGACGGCTTCAAGTCTCTGAACGAAGGCGACAAGGTTACGTTCGAGGTCGTAAAGGGACCTAAGGGCCTTCAGGCAGCCAACGTGTCCAAGACCTCGTAATTTAAAAAACAATTTAATTAACCATGTTAAAGCCCCGGTGTGAACCGGGGCTTTTTTTATTGGCCGGATATTCGAGCGGCATAAAAAGAATAAGGCGATGATTTCTCATCGCCCTTATGTCGAATTCTGAAGTAAGCGCATTCCGCGCTCCGCATTTGTAGCTACTTTTATACCGTCTCAGTTGCTTCTTTCTTTGCGCGCATCGCTGACGGGGCTGATACCACAAAACCCAGCGCCGTACCCAAGAGACCGCCCACCACGATGCTCACCGCAGCCGCACAGGCGATCCCCACCGCGATACCCATTACCACTGCAGCCCGCACAAACAGCGTCGGCTCGACCGCGCCGCCCATGAGCTTCTGGAGCAGGATCAAGGTCCCGTAGCTCCCGAAGTAGAAGCCCGGTACAATCCCCAGTACCAGAAACACCAGCCCGCCGATGGTCGCCCCGATCTTCATTCCCGCTTTTACCGTCTCGTTCTTCATGATTGCCTCCTTATTAGTCGCATCTAGATTATTTTAATCCAAACTATATTGTTAATTGCGCCTGATGCTCGCATTCTCTTCAGCCGTACGCAGGTGAGCGCCTCCCGCTGTGGCGATCACGTTTCCGACGAGCCATCCCGCAGTTGATGTCGCCGTAACAATGGCAATGCCCGAGGCCATCACTCCGACGAGCATGGATACCAGCACGATTGACCTCGATACGACCCCCGGCTCAAGCGGAAACCCGAGAAACATACCGGCAACTTTGATCCCCGCCGCGCCGCCCAAAAGGCTGCCGGGTAGAAGCCCGAAGATCGCGAATAGCACCAGTCCCGCGCCTGCCCCTATGTATGCCGATTTTCTCGATAAAGTCGTTTTCATTTTTGTTTCCTCCTTTCGTCCGTTCTTGCTGAAGTAAATTGCATCATGCATGCCAAAATATAACTCGTTGTATTTTCGAGAATCTGCGCAAGAGTTTTTTTGCAGGACTGAGAAAAGGCGGCTTCAGGTTATCCGGAATGCAAAGAAACGACATTGTTGGACGATCGCGAGGAGGGGAGATTTCGTGATCTACGGCAACTCAATTTTGAGTTCTTTCAGAATAGCTATTTATAAACTTACTACGTGACTACTCAGGAGAACGGCGGGAAAAAGTATTTATCCGCAGAGAAGAACAAGGTTCAGACTTTTTTCTTTATGTTCTTTGCTGCCAACCTGAGCAGTTGCTTTACCACAAATAAAAAAAGGCACCCCGTTTTCTGGGTGCCTTATTTTTTTTTGGAGAATGACTTCCGGTTTTACCTATGTCCACCGCGACTGGCGGCCGGGCTTGGCGCCTCTGAAGTCTCCGGACTTGCCGCCTTCGCTTCTGAAGCTTCTCTTGTCATCCCGGGAGATCCGGCTGTCCGCATAAGGCTTCCTGCCCGTTCTGGCGCCGAAGAAGTTTTTAGGCGATGCGCCTTGTCCATACAGTTTGCCGGCTGATGCCACCTGCCAGCGTTTTCCTGAAGACGGGGCTGATGCGCCCCCGCCGCTAGAACGGCGTAACGGGCGCGCCGGCTCCAGCCCCGGGATCACCTGCTGGGGGATCGACTGGCCGATGTAGCGCTCGATGGAGCGGAGGGAATCGATCTCTTTGCCCGATGCGAAGGAGATGGCAATGCCCGTGGCGCCGGCCCGGCCGGTCCGGCCGATGCGGTGCACGTAGTCCTCGGCGTTCTTCGGGAGGTCATAGTTGATCACATGGGTGATGCCGGAGACGTCGAGGCCGCGCGCCGCCACATCCGTTGCCACGAGGAGGCGCACTTTGCCGCGGCGCATGTTCATGATGGTGCGGTTTCGGGCATTCTGGTTCATGTCGCCGTGCAGGGCGGCGGCCGAATGCCCCTGCGCCGCAAGTTCCCGGGCGAGCTGGTCGGCGTTCCGTTTGGTGCCGGAAAAGATGATCGCCCTGGTCATGCCGCTGTCTGAAATGAGGTGCTTCAATAATCTGTTCTTATGCTGCATGTCGTCCGCGGCGTGCAGGCGCTGCTCGATCGCTTCGAGCGTGGTCTTTTTTCCCGCGATCTCGACACGCACAGGCTCCCTGAGCAGGCGTTGGGCCAGCTTTGCCATGGTATTGTCCATGGTCGCCGTGAACATAAGGGTCTGACGGCTCCCCGGCGTGGCCGCGGCAATGGCGTCCACTGCCTCGCTGAAACCCATGTCCAGCATGCGGTCTGCTTCATCAAGGATCAATATCTCAAGACGGGAAAAATCGATGCGCCCCCGTTCCATATGGTCCATAAGCCGCCCGGGCGTTGCCACGATCAGGTCCACGGGCTGGGACAAGAGCCTCTGCTGCTCGAAGTAAGGCATGCCGCCAAGGATCGCCCCGCTCCGTATGCGCATGAACTTTCCGTAAATGCGAACGGCGTCCGTCACCTGGTTGGCCAGTTCGCGCGTGGGCGTGAGCACCAGCACGCGGGGGCCTTTGGATCTTCCCGCTGCTTTTGAGGGCGTGCTCAGGCGCATGAGCGCCGGCAGCACGAAGGCCGCGGTCTTGCCGGTCCCTGTCTGGGCCGAGGCGATCAGGTCCTGGCCCGCCAAAGCCTTGGGAATGGCCTGCTCCTGGATGGGCGTGGGTGCGGTATAGCCGCAGAGTTTTATTGCTTTGAGGATCGGTTCACTGAGCTGCAATTTTGAAAAAGACATACTACTCCTTTGATCTCTTACGCCGGAACAAACAAGAGACTCCGGAAACAGAGATCCCGTTAAGGGTTTGCGTGCGGGCCGCAGGGACACAATGGTATTCCTGAGAGCGAGGACGACGCCAGCACAAATATGACCGGCATAACTACATCGTTCGCCAACCATAGTGCTGCTGTGATTTCAGAGAGGGAGCTGAAAACAAGGGGGGTCAGAGATCGATGATTTGGAGGGCAGGGAGATGGTGATGTGTGAGTGTACTTCAGTCAACTCCTGCCGCATTGTTAAACAGTCGAAATGCATAATACAGGATTATTTTAAAATAGCAAGACAAATTTCCGTAATCCGGCGTTTTTATACTGTCGAAAACCGCCCTTATTTTGACCTTTCCTCGTGAGAAACGGCAACGCAGGTTTTTTGAATGGACAAAAGCCCACGAAAAAAAGTATTATAACAACAAATTAGTATGACGGAGGGTATTATGAAGAACCGGCTCGGTGTTGTCTTTCTTTTGTTCTCGACCTTTGTCGTTATTTCCTTTGTCATAAGGACCATCCTGCTGGTTAAAGCGCTTCCCCAACTGGACCTCAGCCTGGGCCTGTGTCTCAAGATCTACGGAACGGGGTTCTTTTTTGACTTCGTAACATTCTCCTACTGCGCGATCCCCTTTGTCCTTTATCTGGTCCTCGTTCCGGACAGGATATTCAATCATACCTGGCACAAGCCTGTCGTCTATGCCGCGTTCTTCGCTGTTATCGTCGCCCTCGTGTTCGACGGCGTTGCCGAATACCTCTTCTTTGACGAGTTCGGCACCCGGTATAACTTCATTGCCGTTGACTATCTCGTTTATACCCGCGAGGTTGTCGGTAATATCAAGGAATCCTACCCGCTCGTCCCGATATTCAGCGCCATCTTCCTGACGGGCGCCGCGATCTTCATGATGCTGAGAAAACATATAGGCCGCGTTATCGGAGGAACAAGCATCCTGAAGCAACGGCTTCTGGCCGGGGCGGTCTTTGCCGCGGCACCGGCGCTGTCCCTGGCTTTTGTAAGTCTGCCGATGACAGCAATATCGACGAACAGCTATGCCAACGAGCTGGCCGGGAACGGCCTGTACGACCTGGTCGCCGCGTTCAGAAACAATGAGCTGGACTTCAACAGGTTTTACCTGACCGGGGACGAACACTCCGTACTGGCGATGATCAGAGAGCAGATGCGGGAAAAGAACAATCACTATTCTTCAGCCGATCTGCGCGACATGACCCGTATCATTACGAACCGGGGGGCGGAGAAAAGGCTGAATGTCATTGTCGTGGTCGAAGAGAGCTTGAGCGCCGAATATCTCGGGGCCTTCGGCAACCGGCTAGGACTTACGCCGAACCTCGACCGGCTTGCCCTCGCCGCTCCACTTGCCCGCGTTCTCGAGCAGGTTCCACACCGCTCGCTGGAGCCGCTCCCGGTAGCCGTCGACGACCGTCGGCGTGACGTCGAGGCGCCAGTCCACCTGCGGGTACAGCGACCGGGCCCGCTCGACCGCGTCCTCGACGAGCTCGTCGAGCTGGACCCGCCCGCGCTCGAGCCGGGGATCCTCGCCGCGCGCGAGCTCGAGCAGGTCGGCGATCAGCGGCCGCCTCCCGTGCGGCTCGCGCTGGGGGGCGGCG
>OFHG01000010.1_pt1 | contig 97796 bp, 90 predicted proteins | sample 1521931 | NCBI WGS metagenome assembly OFHG01 (sample SAMEA2468438, study PRJEB22500) | soil metagenome | biome: Glassland; feature: Farmland; material: Clay | place: Australia | collected 2013-01-31 | depth 0.55 m
GATGTACTCGGGAGGGAACCTCTTTATCGGCACCAACAGAAATGTCACCGCGAGAACCATTTACAAGACGCTTAGTTATCGTGAGTCGACTCGCGAGGCTTTGGTAGAGAAATCCTATTTTAGTACGAGCAAGTCTATCGGTGGACGCATAGAGAAGCGTCACACGAGGAAGCTGGAGGAACGGGTGTTCGATAAATCTGCACGCCAGTCCTGGCGTTCAGCCCCCGGTCTATCGAAGGGGGAAATTCAATCGCGCAAACGTACCGGAGAGCTCGCACGAATGGTGCGCCGGGTCGAACCTGAAATACTCGACCTAGGCAGTTCCAAGGGAATACGGGATGCATTCAGCGGTACAGGCGGTGTGTACATTCTTCATGGCGGTGAAGAGGGGCGTCATGTGGAAGAAAAATTCATGGATGTCCTGGAGACGGCAGGGCATCAGGGGCGCTCCATAGTCGCAGGCAAGATGCGCCCCTGCCTGACCTGCTCCGGACGAATGGAGCACATGAAACATAGCGGCCACGACATACAATTCAATCCCCACCCGGGAAAAGTGTGGATAAGCCGCTTTGAGGATCAGCCTGGCAAGGTTCGGAGTCATACCATCAGGCTTGCACAAACAAAACATACTTACCGTTCGTCTACCGGCTGGGGCTATGGTTCGGACTCCGATTCAGACTGAGTTGAGTGGTATCTATATTTGGCAACACTGCTATTTGGCGGGTTTTGGCGATGGCGGCAGCACGATGGTCGAAGGTGGTTGCGCCAAGCCTAACGTCTGCTCCAGCCGGATGCGCGCGGCATCGGCGTCGTTCAGGCTGCCGAAACTGCCGGCGGCGACCACCTGCCAAGTCTGCCGATCGGTGTCGACGACGGCGATGATTTGAGAAGGGTAGCCGAGCTTTGTGAGCCGGGCGTTCAACCCGTTCGCGGCCGCAGCATCACTGAACATGCCGGCCTGTAACGCGTACTGCGCCTTGGCGGGAAGCGGGCTGCGTAGCAGCAGGCTCTGGTAGGGCAACGGCTTGTTCTTGTCATCGCCCTTGGCCGGGGCACTCGCCGCGCCGGATGCCGTATTGGTATCCGCCCCCGTGGTGCCGGCCTTCATTACCGCCGAGTGTGGGACGACGTTTGCGATGCCGGCGGCGACATAACTGTGCAGCGACGGAGGCGCCATGGTGCCCACGATAAACATCAAGGCACCGAACAGGATCACCAGCAGTATGAAACCGAACTTTGCTATCATCTTTTCCCTGACAACTCTTTCCGTAACGGACGCCGGCGGCAATGGCCGGGATGTCGGTGCTGACTGAAATCGCGGAGGTTATGCAACACGGACGTTGCATGGTTCAATTATCCATGCTTCGGCGGTCTTTGCGCAATACCCGTCGAGGCATCTTTGTCTTTCCAGAAAAGTGCGTGTTTAACGGTTATTAAGTGCGAAATTTCTGCTTTGTTCTTTGGTATAACCTAATCGTTCCGAGATATCTTCCCCAGCCTTTAATAACGGTTCGACCCATTCATCTCTACGCCTTTCAATTGGTGCTGAGATAGAGAGCCCACCTACCACTTGATCATTGGCACCGTAGATAAGGGTGCCGATACAACCGACGCCTTCTTCTGCTTCCTCATTGTCATAGGCAAAACCCTGCACTTACACACTGGACGCCAGATTCATAGAAATACTTGTAAAAGAGGGCTCCATTCACATGTTTATTCACAGAAATACTTGGACGTCCATTGTCAGATGTGATGTGTCGCGCGCATATCTTTATATTTAACATAATATACATTATGCGCAATTCGGGTTACTGAGATTCAAGCGGAGCGCCTGCAATCATGAGCGATCCCGGTCCGCTGCTGCGTCTGGCCTATGCGGGCAATTTGCCCGACTCGCCACCCCTTCGTCATCTGCAATTGCTGGCCGGTCTGAGCCCGGAAACCTTCCGGCGTTGGCACACTATGGGTAACAGCTTCCACGACCTTTTCCCCGTTGGGCCAGTGATCACTAGCGGCCGCGTTGCTCGCCCTGGCCATCGAGTGTATAAACGACGTTGTGGATAGCGTCATTCACAAAACATTAACCTATTGTTTTTATTTGATAAATATAGCCATGTGATTTAGCTTGGACACAACTTGCTCTATAATGCGGCCTTTACCACCTGCACCGCGATCAGATGGCTGAGATAAAGCAAAAGATAGACCCACAGTATCTCCGGAATTTCGTGCCCATTTCTGAATTGACGCACGACAATCTGCAGGAATTGGCTCGCAGTACTGTCGTCGAACAACTGTCGACAGGCGATGCCCTTTTCAATAAGGGCGACCACGACAACCGTTCATTCTATGTCTTAACGGGTGAAATTGAGCTGGATAGCGGCGACGGCCAGATAAAGGTCATCTCCGGCGGTACTGTACCATCACGTTTCCCGCTCGATCATCACCGCCCTCGCCAAGCTACCGCCAAGGCACGAACACCTGTTCAGTATTTTCATGTAGACAACAATCACATGGATCTGTTGCTGACTTGGGATCAGAACGCCAGCTATATGGTTTCCGAGATCGACGAGACCGATACTGCGATCGATGAAGGCGATTGGATGACACACATGCTGCGATCCAGCATTTTTCATCGAATTCCTGCATCGAATATTCAGGCGATGTTCATAAAAATGGAACCGAAACCTGTACGGGCCGGCAACATTGTGATTCGGCAAGGGGATGATGGTGATTACTATTACTACCTGAAGCAGGGCCGTGCCGTCGTGACCCGTGTAACCAAGACCGGTCAAACCATCAAATTGGCGGAGTTGGAACCGGGCAGCAGCTTCGGTGAGGAAGCATTGATTTCGAATACCAAGCGCAATGCGAATGTGACCATGCTCAGCGACGGTGTTCTCATGTGCTTGGCCAAAGCGGACTTTGCCTCGCTGCTTAAAGAGCCCGTGTTGCAAAGTGTCGGATATGACGAGGCCCAGCGGATGCTAGCCCAGGGAGCGATACTTCTTGATGTACGTCTGGATAGTGAATATAAAAATTCGGCATTACCCGGCAGCATCAATATTCCATTGTATCTTCTTCGACTCAAGGCTCCCGCGCTCGATCACAGTAAAAAATATGTTGTTTATTGCGACACCGGGCGCCGTAGTTCTTCGGCCGTTTTTCTGCTCACAGAACGTGGATTTGACGCGTATGTGCTGGACGGCGGCCTGATGGCGATCAAATCAATAGCAGAATAACTATTACGAGCCTCGATCGGCGCCGCTATTCAGGCTTGAATAGGCGAAAAAAGTTTGCGGTGGTGACAGCCGTTATCTCATCCACACCGACGTTTCTTAGTTCCGCCAGCCGGGCCGCAACGTATAATACGTATGCCGGCTCGTTCGGCTTGCCGCGATGAGGAACCGGCGCCAAATAGGGTGCATCGGTCTCGACCAACAAGCGCTCGCTGGGAACACGTCTTGCCACATCGCGCACTTGAGCGGCATTGTTAAATGTCAAAATGCCGGAAAACGAGATATAAAAACCGAGATCCAGGGCCCGCATCGCCGTATCCCAGTCGTCGACAAAACAATGCATGACGCCGCCGACGGCTGCGGCCTCTTCTTCTCGCAGGATATTGACTGTATCGGGTTGTGCATCGCGACTATGTACAACGAGCGGCTTTCCAACAGCCTTTGCTGCACGGATATGCCGTCGGAAACGCTCGCGTTGCCACTCAAGGTCACCCTCGCTTCGAAAGTAATCAAGACCGGTTTCCCCGATGCCGATAACCTTGCTGTCTTGTGCTGCCGCAATCAGTTCATCTACTGACGGCTCGTACCCTGAATGCTCGTTCGGATGCACGCCAACGGTGGCGAATACGTTGTCATAGCGGTGTGCCAATGCCAAAACATCCGGCATGTGTTCCCAATCGATGCACACGCAAAGCATGCTCCCCACGCCATTTTTGGCGGCGGCGGCAAGGACTGCATCAAGTTGACCGCCATAGGCTGACAGGTCAAGACGGTCAAGATGGCAATGGGAATCGACGAGCATATGGGATGTGACGACAGGCGATATGGAAACGACGGAGCCTCAGCATTCGCAGCGGGGCGGCTTACATAGTGTGGGTTGGACGATCGGATTTGAGTGCGCCGGCAAGGTACGTTTCAATCTTATTGCGAACCGTGCCGCCATCCTGTTCGCTGAATTGCACACCGATACCGGCCGCCCGATTGCCCTGTGCACCCTTCGGCGTAATCCAGACGATCTTGCCGGCAACAGGCAGCTTCTCCTTCTCTTCCATCAGGGTCAGCAGCATAAATACCTCATCTCCCAACTGATAATCCTTATTGGTCGGGATGAACAGGCCGCCATTCTTAATGAACGGCATATAGGCCGCATATAGCGCGCTTTTATCCTTGATGGTCAGGGACAGTATGCCCTGTTTGGCGATCGGTGCCTTATCCATATACTCTTTATCTCGTTCTTGCCGCTCGACACGCCGAGCTGCTCCATCCCAGCAGAAGCTCCTCGCATACCAGCTGGGAGTTCAGCTGTCCGCGCATAAGGCGCAACGTCTCCTGCAGGCGCTCCAATTGCTGAAACAGGTCGGCTAAGTCTACATGCTCCGTCAACGCTTGCAAACGCTCACGAAGATCGGGATTCGACAACTGTGCCGAGGGTCCCGCAATCCGTAATCGCACCATATCGGCATACCAACCGATCACCGTCCACAGGATATCGGTGGTGGGCAATGGATTCCATTCGGCCGCAACGGCAACCGGATCTTTACGGCACTCTGCCGTGGCAACGAAATCGTCGAATAATTTGTGGCGCCTTTCGACGGCCCCCTCCTCCGCCATGGCACGGGCACGCAACGGCGCGCCGTCGGCGATAGCCAGTGTCAGCGCCGCCTGCCCACCATCGCCAAGTTGACCCGCCAGCCAATCCAGTGCGGCACCGGTATGTTGTGGCGGAAATAACAGCTGTTGGCAGCGACTGCGGATGGTCGGGAGCAGCATCGCGGGGCGCGCTGCCACCAGCAACAGCACGGTCCCTGCGGTCGGCTCCTCCAGCGTCTTGAGTAAGGCATTCGCGGCATTACCGTTCATCCGCTCCGCCGGTTCGATAATTGCCACCCTGCCGCGGCCGTACTGCGGGGTCAGCGTCTGGTAGGCCACCAACTCACGGATCGCGCCGACCGTAATCTCTTTGCCGACGTCCAGCGGCTGAGTCAGCTGGAAATCCGGGTGGGAACCCGCATCGAACAACCGACAGCTGCGACATTGGCAGCAAGGCTCGCCATCAATGCCGGGATGTTCGCACAACAACGATTTGGCCAAGCGCCGAGCAAAGTCGAGTTTACCGATGCCGGCGGGGCCGCTCAGGAGGAGCGCATGGGGCAAGGTCGCCGTGCTGCGGCGCTGTTGCAATGCCTGCCACTGGGCCTGCTGCCATGGATAGGGCGCCGCCATACTCACCGCAACGCCTCGGCGGCAAAATAATCGGCAAGCACCTCATCCAGTGCCGTCTGGACCTGGGCCAGCGGCTGACTTGCATCGACTACGCGAAACCGTGCAGGGTCGCATTCGGCGCGCGCCAGATAGGCGGCTCGCACGCGCAGGAAGAATTCCTGCTGTTCGCGTTCAAAGCGATCGGGTGCGCTGCGTTGGCCGGCGCGCGCCAGGCCCTGCTCCACCGGCAGGTCCAACAAGATGGTAAGGTCGGGCGCCAAACCGCGTTGCACCCACTGTTCCAGCATGGCGATACGCGCATTATCGATGCCGCGCCCGCCCCCCTGATAGGCATAGGTAGCGTCGGTAAAGCGGTCGCACAACACCCATTTGCCTTGCGCCATGGCCGGCCGGATCAATTCAGCGAGGTGCTGGGCGCGCGACGCAAACATCAACAACAGTTCGGTATCGTCCACCATGGCCGTTTGCCGGTGATCGAGCAATAGCGTGCGGATCTCCTCGCCCAACGGTGTGCCGCCGGGTTCCCGAGTCAGTACAACGTCCTTTCCGGCCTCCTGCAACCGACGCCGGATATGTTCGAGATTGGAGGTCTTACCGGCGCCTTCGCCGCCCTCCAGAGTAATAAAACGTCCGCGCATGCCTAGATCCGATAGGGGAAACCGGCTCATGCTACCATAGCCGCAGGGATGGAATACCTTACGCGGCGGGCTCCGCTTCCCATTGTTTCAGCAGGTCGTCCAGCCCTTTTTTGAGATTCTTCATCGCTTCCGGTGCCTCGATCTCGACCACTTGCTCCACTACCCACTTGTTCTCTTTACCGCCCATGATCTCCTCGATATTTTGGGCCAGGAAACGCAGCGCCTGATAGCTGCTCTGCCCAGCGGCGAATTCGAACTCGGCGTAGCTGCCCAGGTGGCCGTTGACCTTATCGATAAAACCACTGCGATAATCGCCGGGGCCGAAATCTTCCGCCAGATTGTCTACCATGGTCTTGACCAGATGCTGCGCCATGGCGCCGACGAAGCGTTGCCGCTGCTCTTCATCGAGCCGGTCGTAGACCAGTCGGTCGGTCAGTTGCAGCAGGAAGATCGCGAATTCGCCGACCACGGCCAGCAACTGTGCCTGGGAGCCAAAATTGAAACCGGCAGAATACATCTTATCGGCCCGCTCCTGTGCGGCACGCCAAGCGATGAATCCCATGACGCTGGCCGCCTCTTCAAGCGTTTTCGGCGTCCCCTTTTTGTGCCACTTGCTTTTGATGCGCACTAAAACCACCTCGATTGCTGCATGTAGCGCATTTTGCGCCGGACCAATTGGCAACGGCGCACGGCCATGCTAGGGTTAGTAATGTTAAGTATTTTACTCAAGTATTATTGGGGAACCAAGCCCCATGGACTTTTGTCGTAAAGGTTCGATATGAATGCTGATCTTCACACCCTGGCAGCCCAGGTGCAATACAACTGCCATATCTCCGATGCGCGCCATGCCCGCAACTACTCCTTATGCATCTATTTGCTGAAGATGCGCGAGTACTTCCGCTGGGAGATGGGCTACGGCTACGGCGAGCGTCTACCGGAGAAGCAACTTGGCGAGTGGCTGGTGGAGCGGGAACGAATGTGGGCCGATCTAGAGGAGATCGATTATCGTCCGCTGCAGTTCGGCGTGCATCAAATTCTGCCGTTCGAATCCGCCTCCATCAACGAATTCCTGGTTCCCACCGGCCTCGTTTACAGCGGCGGCTACGGTGGTCTGGCAAAACCCCATTTTTTCCTGGCGGAATTGAACCGCGTTGAACAGCGTCACGATCATAGCATCTACATAACGGGCAAGGAGCACGCGCGCGACATTACGGCCCCGCCGGCGATGACCCAGGACGGGCTGGTGTTTGTGCGGCGCGAATCGCTGCGCCGTATGCTTTGGGAGAAGATCGAAGAGTGGCGCTGGCGCCCCCAGGACAACGCCATGGGCCGCGCCTTGAAATTTTATCCGCTCGATCAGCACCTGGAGCAAGCGCTCGATGCAATGACCGATGGCGAGACAGAAACCCTCATTCTGCATGAGTTGGGGGAAGCAGAAGCGGGAGCATTGTTGGGAACGCACTGGGAATCGATGCTGAATGCGCTGTGGCATACCCGCGCGGAATATGCTGCACGCGCCGTTCGTGACCACTTGGCCGATTGCCTCATGACCTTGCCTACGTTATTGCAGGAGGCGCGGGCCGCATCGCTACACTTCTATTTTGCCAATCTCACGGGAATGCGCCAGGCCTTGTTTCCCATGTTACAGGCGGCATATCGGACATGGCATGACGACGGTGATGCCGCGCCGCTGGCAGATGCGGTCGAACGAGGACGGGAGCACTGGCTCAATGTCACGCAACGCATGCTGGCGCAGTACGGCGGAACGGATGAGGGCGCCGCAGAGCGGCTGGACGGAATGCTGGATGAAATAAAGCTATAAATAACGACGCCCGCATCCGCGGGCGTCGTTGCAACAATTAATAACCGCCCTTGCGCCGGGTCTCCGGCAGGCCAGCGATCTTCGTCGCCTGCTTGGACGGTTGCATCGGGAACAGTTCATACAGATCCTTGGACTGCACGGCGGTCCCCCATTTGTCGGTCATGGCCTTGACGATGTTGCGATCGTTGGGCTGGTTGCCGCCGTTATTGAGGTATTCGTCGCGTAAATAATTGATCAGGTCCCAGGACTTCTCGGTCAGGGTAACGCTCTCGCTGGCGGCGATAGCCTTAGCCACTTCCTCGTTCCAATCCTCGATGTTGGCCAGGTAACCGTTCTTGTCGGCCTCAACGGTCTTGCCGTTCACTTCATAGGACATTACTACTCTCTCCTCAAGTTGTTTCTAAGGTATTAAGGGGAACCGTCTATTCTTTGGTAACTTTTTTAATTGACTTATGCGGGATAAACACGCCACACCCCATTCCGCGGTGGGGACCGATACCCTGCTCTTGAAGTTTGACCGCATCTTCGGGTTGCAGATCGGCAACCATCAGGCTGCGTGTGAACAGCAATCCTTCCGGTGTCTGCAAACAGGTATGTTTGCCGGCCAAAATCTTCTTAAAATGTACACCCATGTCCCGCAGTTGCCGAACAACGTCGGCGATAAACTGCTCCTCGTCCTGATCCTCCCGCGCCGCCACGTAACGGGCATATAGCGTCGGATTCTTGCTGAGAAGCGTCACCTTGGCGCTACCCACCCGCATCGGGTGGCCGGCGACATCAAGCAGCGAACCGCTCAGGGTGCGCGCATTTTCCACCTGATTTAGGGGTAGACGCAAGGTCAACTTCGTCCGCCGCGACAGATAGAGCAAATCATCGGCGCCGGACGGACGTTCCCAGCCGTTGCCCGAATCGGCCACGTGAATCACGTGCAACCCGGTCTGCTCATCCACGCCAAACCAGGGCAATACCCGTTGTATGGCACTGAACAACGCGTAGGCATGATCGACCGGCAGGCTCTGGCAGTCGATGCTGAACATCAGGTCAACGACGTTGTCCGGGACCACGAACTCCAGATTCTCCTTTTCCTCTTGCCAATACATGGTCATGCTGTCGGTAACCGGCTGCGCAGCAGATCGCGGTCGTACCACCAACCATCCGGCACCAGGGTATCGAGAATCTTGCCCAAGCGCGGCAACACCTTGCTGGGGTCGTTCAGCTCAAGGCGCTCCACCCAGAAATCGAATATCTCCTTGTTATCGACCACCTCGCTGTGTTTTTTGGCAACCTCAGCGAGCATGCTGGCGGTGAAGAATTGCAACTCCTCGCGCTGCTTGTCCCGTGCTCTCAATTCGACCAAATAGGCAGCGGCCGCCGCCGGGATGGCCGCAGCATCGGTTTTCGGGGGCGTCTCGTCGACCAGATGTTTCAGCATCAAGACCGACACCTCCGGATCGATGGGATACGTTACGCCAAGCCATACGCCATGGACCAGCGCCTTCAGGGCGTCGTCCTTTTCCGCCTGATAGATGATGTTGAATGCATGCACCGCCGGCTCCCAGGATTCGCTGTCGAGAGCCTGCCGCAGGGCTTCGTGCCCCCGCGCCCATCCCTCTTCTTTGCGCTCCAGGTCGAGCAGCAGGTAACCGGCCTCGTTGGTGAGCTCCAGGCGTTGTACCGGCAGCGCTGTCTCCTGGAGTGCGGCCAGCTGAGCCAGAACTTCCTCCAACCGTTCCTCCTCCATCTGCTTGGGGCGGATGGCGTCAGTGGCGCAGTCGGCGTCGCCCAGGAAGGCTTCTTGTTCCATCTGCAAATATTTCACGTATTGTTCCTATGGTATTGGCTGGGACGCGCTTTCACGACGTAAAGGCGGCTTCCAGACGATCTTCCCAGTTCTCCGGAGTATCATCGTAGGTCGGTTTGATGTCGATGCGAAAGAACATCTCTCCCTTGGCCCGCTGCCGCACCACTTCCAACAATTGTTCGAAGGTCTCCAGTTGCGGACTCTGGATCATCACCTCGCTTAAATAAAGCATCGCTCGCCTCTTAAAATGTATCGATTGCCTTCTATATGGTGGCTTACACGGCGCCCGTTCAAGTAGCGCCGTCGTCGGTGATGCCGTTGGTCGACAGCACGGAGTTCGGTTACTGCTGATGACGCAGGATGGTGGGTATTGAATCGCACGAATCACGTCTGTGACAAGCAGGAATCTGTGATGGAGCGCACGGCCGATACTGCGGCGACACCGAGACGCAATTCTGTCATACAACCTCAAGTGCGCATGGTAACTTATTGTTTTTTAATTATTAAAATATATGTTAATGCACTTATAAACCATAAGCGGAACGGGTTTTATATATCCCATTAAGGATAGTCGCATCCACCCCCTCCCCCCCATTGGAAGGATATTTTGCTTAATAATGAACTTCTAAACTTCGGTCCATGTTGAAAAGGGCGGTAATCCTGCTGTCCCATTTCAGACAAGTAGTTTGGCCCACCCCCAAGCAGCGGGCGGGCAGATGGGCGGCCAAGGTAAAAATCCTCCGGGCGCCCCGCAACCCAACAGATCTCTGACGGGAGAATGACTAATGGCTACTAAGATGCATAACACCCCGATGCTGGACCAGCTGGAGAGCGGCCCGTGGCCGAGCTTCGTGACCGGCCTCAAGCGCTTGGCCAATGATGAGGGCAAGCCTTACGCCGATATGATGAAGGACCTGCTGGGTCAGCTGGAAACTTCTTATCGGACCCGCAAGGGTTACTGGAAGGGCGGTACCGTAGGCGTGGTCGGCTACGGCGGTGGCGTCATTCCCCGCTTTACCGAGCTGCTGGGCGACGACAAGAAGCCTATGTTCCCGAAAGCCGCTGAATTCCACACCCTGCGCATCATGCCGCCCGCCGGCATGCATTACGATACCGCGACCATGCGCAAGTTCTGCGACATTTGGGACGAGTATGGTTCCGGCCTGATCGCATTCCATGGCCAGTCCGGCGACATCATGTTCCAGGGCTGCACTTCCGATAATGTCCAGCCCGCTTTCGACGCGCTGAACGAGATGGGCTTCGACATGGGTGGCGCCGGTCCCGCCGTGCGTACCGGCATGTCCTGTGTCGGTGCCGCCCGCTGCGAGCACTCCTGCGCCAACGAGCAGCGCATCCACCGTACCCTGGTGAACCGCTTCCTCGACGACATGCACCGCCCGGCGCTGCCGTACAAGTTCAAGTTCAAGGTCTCCGGTTGCCCCAACGACTGCATGAACTCCATTCAACGTGCTGACTTGGCCACCATCGGCACTTGGCGCGACGACATGAAGGTCGACCAAGCCGAAGTGAAGAACTTCGTCGAGGCCAAGGGCCGCAAGTACGTGATCGACAACGTCATCACCCGTTGCCCGACTCAGGCGCTGAGCCTGAACGACGACGATACCCTGGCCGTCGACAACAAAAACTGCGTCCGCTGCATGCACTGCATCAACGTCATGACCAAAGCGCTGTCCCCCGGCGACGACAAGGGCGTAACCCTGCTGGTCGGCGGTAAGCGTACCCTGAAGATCGGTGATCTGATGGGCACCGTCGTCGTTCCGTTCATGAAACTGGAAACGGACGAGGACTACGAGGCTCTGGAAGAACTGGCCGGCAACATGATCGACTTCTTCGCCGAGAACGCTCTGGAGCATGAGCGTACCGGTGAAATGGTCGAACGTATCGGCGTGGTTAACTACCTCGAAGGCCTGGGCTTGGAGATCGATCCGAACATGATCAACAACCCGCGTACGAACCCGTACGTCCGTATGGACGGCTGGGACGAGGAAGCCAAGAAGTGGTTCGAGCGTAAGGCCGGTTAAGTCGGTCACTGCGTAAAGTGCGGGGCGTTCCCGGGTAAGGCCGGAACGTCCCGCAAACTAAATAAAATATGAATTCCTGAGCGTAATTGGAGGTAAACATGTCTGCACCTCGTATGCCCATCGAGAGCGGTGTACCGGATCCGTTTCCGTTTATGCACCCGTCGCTGAAGAAGAACTTCGGCCAGTGGAAATATCACGACCGTCCGCGTCCGGGCGTTCTGCACCACGTTGCCAAGACCGGCGAGCAGGTTTGGACCGTCCGTGCCGGCACCCAGCGTCAGATGGACACCTATACCATCCGTAAGCTGATGGACATCGCCGATGAGTTTGCTGACGGCTATGTACGTTTCACCATCCGTTCCAACATCGAGTACATGGTCAGCGACGAGAAGAAGGTCCAGCCGCTGATCAACAAGCTGCAGGCCGAAGGTTTCCCCATCGGCGGTACCGGCAACTCCGTGTCGATGATCTCTCACACCCAGGGCTGGTTGCACTGCGACATCCCCGGCACCGACGCCTCCGGCGCCGTCAAGGCATTGATGGATGAGCTGTACGAAGACTTCATCAATGAAGAGATGCCGAACCGTGTACGCCTGACCACCTCCTGCTGCCAGATCAACTGCGGCGGCCAGGGTGACATCGCCATCAACATCCAGCACACCAAGCCGCCCAAGATCAATCATGACTTGGTAGCCAACGTCTGCGAGCGTCCGTCCGTTGTTGCCCGCTGCCCAGTGGCCGCGATTCGTCCGGCTATGGTCAACGGCAAGCCGTCGCTGGAAGTGGACGAGAAGAAGTGCATCTGCTGCGGCGCTTGCTTCCCGCCCTGCCCGCCGATGCAGATCAACGACCCCGAGTACTCCAAGTTCGCCATCTGGATCGGCGGCAAGAACTCCAATGCCCGTTCCAAGCCGACCTTCCACAAGCTGGTTGCCGCCGGCGTGCCGAACAACCCGCCGCGCTGGCCGGAAGTCTCCGCGATCGTGAAGACGATCCTGAAGTGCTACAAGGACGACGCGAAGGATTACGAGCGTGTTGGCGAGTGGGTCGATCGCATTGGTTGGCCGCGTTTCTTCGAGTTGACCGGGCTGCCGTTCACCAAATACCACATTGATAACTGGCGTGGTGGCCGCGTGAGCCTGAACGCCTCTGCCCACATCCACTTCTAAGCGGACGGAAGGAAGAGGTAAATGAAGTTTACGATTCAGATTAACGAAGGGCCGTACACTCATCAGGCATCTGATACGGCGTACAACTTTGCCAAGGCAGTACTGGAGAAGGGACACGAGATTTATCGCGTGTTCTTCTATCACGACGGGGTCAACAACGCGACCCGTCTGACCACTCCGCCGCAGGACGACCGCAATGTGGTCAACCGCTGGAGTGAGCTGGCTGCCGCGCATAATCTCGATCTCGTAGTCTGTGTTGCCGCGGCCCAGCGCCGCGGCATCGCCGACGCCGACGAGGCCAGGCGCAATGGCAAAGACGCCAACAATCTTGCTCCCGGTTTCCGCATTTCCGGTCTGGGCCAGTTGATCGAGGGCGGTATTCAGGCCGATCGCCTCGTCGTATTCGGCGATTGATTGGGAGAAGATGACGATGAGTGAAGAGATGATGGAAGGCGGAACCGTCAAGAAGTTCTGTTACGTGAATCGTAAGGCGCCTTACGGCACCATTTACGCCCTGGAATCCCTTGAGGTGGTGCTGATCGGCGCCGCTTTCGAACAGGACGTTACCGTGGTGTTTATGGATGACGGCGTGTTTGAAATCACCAAGGGGCAGGACACCGCCGGTATCGGCATGAAGAACTTCTCCCCCACCTACCGCGCACTCGAAATGTACGACGTCGAGAAGCTGTATGTGTCCAAGGAGTCGCTCGATGAGCGTGGCCTGACGGAAGAGGATCTGTTGGTGGACGTCGAAGTTATGACGGCCGATCAGATCAGCAGCCTGATGGAAGAACAGGACGTGCTCCTGAGCTTTTAATGTGGGGACGATGACATGCTACATACCGTAAACAAATCGCCTTTTGAGAAGAATACCTTTGCAAGCTGTATCAACCACGCTTCGAAAGGCAGTGCCGTCCTACTGATTGAAGATGGCGTCTATGCCGCGCTGAAGGGCTCTGCCGTATCCGGGAAGGTGCAGCAAGCCATGGGCGATATCACCTTCTATGCCCTGGAAGCGGACGTCAACGCTCGCGGCCTCAAGGACAAAGTGATGGAGGGTATCAACCTCGTGGACTATGCCGGGTTCGTGGACCTGACCGTCAAGTTCGATCGTGTTCAATCCTGGCTGTAAGCCAACTTATTCAATCCATTGATTGAGGAGATGAAATAATGGGTACTATGACTGCTGGTGGTAAGACTGTAGAAATCGACGAGGAAGGCTACCTGGTAAACATCAACGACTGGACTCGTGAGATCGCCGAAGAACTGGCGAAGTCCGAGAACGTCAACATGACCGATTCCCACTGGGAGGTTATCGACTTCCTGCGTGAGTATTACAATGAATACCAGATCGCTCCGGCGGTCCGCGTACTGACCAAGGCCATTGGCAAGAAGCTCGGTCCCGACAAAGGCAACAGCAAGTACCTGTACGAGCTGTTCCCTTACGGTCCTGCCAAGCAGGCTTGTAAGATCGGCGGTCTGCCGAAGCCGACAGGCTGCATCTAAGTTGTGCCCTGGGGGGCGCCAGCCCCCCACCCCCTTTTTCCAGTTATTGCGGAGGGCTGAATACCCATGACCGGGTTTTACGCAGCGCTGTTCTACTTTGCGACCGCCGTGTTCGTTCTTGGACTGGTCAACAAGATTGTCCAGTACGCCAGGACACCCGCACCGCTAAAGATTCCCACTACTCCCGCGCCAACGACTACCGGCGGCGTGGCCATGCGAATGGCACGCGAAGTCGTATTGTTCGAAAGCCTGTTCAAAGGCAGCAAGTGGACTTGGCTGTTCGGCTGGATGTTCCACCTTTCGCTGTTGCTGGTGCTGTTGCGCCACATGCGCTATTTCGAATATCCGGTTTGGCTCATCACCTGGATCGTGCAGCCTTTCGGCATCTATGCCGGCATCACCATGGTGCTTGGACTGCTCGGATTGTGGGCGCGCCGAATTTTCGTGGAACGTATTCGTTACATCACCAATCCGTCCGATCACCTGATATTGGCGCTGCTGGTTGGCATCGGTCTGAGCGGCCTGTCAATGAAATTCATTCGACACACCGACATCATCTCGGTGAAGGCGTTCTTCCTCGGCCTGATGCGCTTCGATCTGCAACCGCTGCCGCACGACGGCTTGCTGCTGCTGCACCTGGGCCTGGTCGCATCCCTGTTGATTGTCTTCCCGTACAGCAAATTGCTGCATGCGCCGGGAGTCTTCTTCAGCCCCACTCGTAATCAAGTGGATAATCCGCGCGAGCACCGTCATCTGGCGCCGTGGGCTGCTGAACTCGACAAATAATCATCGCACTTAGCGCTTTGAACGTATAAGGAGAAACGCGTGGCTGCAGCAAAGTTCGACATGCCGAAAATGCGGGATTACCCAAGCATCCCTGCCCTCCAGCCGGACGCGACGGCTCATGTTAGGTCGTTCCTCGCGGCTCCGGACCACAACACCTTCATCGGCTTTCCAGGCGAGCTGGTTGATAACTGGCAGGAAAAAGCTATCGAGAAGATGGGTGACTTGCTGGGCAAGTACCGTGGCTTCCGCGTTTTTCTGGATGCTTGCGTCAAGTGCGGTTCCTGCACCGACAAATGCCAGTACTTCCTCGGCACGGCGGACCCGAAAAACATGCCGGTGGCGCGCCAGGATCTGCTGCGCAGCGTCTATCGCCGCTACTTCACCCTTGCCGGCAAGTTCTTTCCGAAGCTGGTGGGCGCACGCGATCTGACGCGCGAAGTGCTGGACGAGTGGTACACCTACTTCCATCAGTGCTCGCAGTGTCGCCGCTGCTCGGTGTTCTGTCCGTACGGCATCGACACCGCCGAAATCTCCATGGCCGCGCGCGAGATCATGGACTCGGTCGGCTACGGCCAAAAGTACTGCAACGAAATCATCGGCAAGCTGGAGAAAATCGGCAATAACCTCGGTCTGCCCGGACCTGCTCTGAAAGCGACTCTCGCGGAGTTCGCCGAAGAGGTCTCCGACGAAACCGGCTGCGACGTCAAGATGCCACTGGACGTAGAAGGCGCTGACGTGTTGCTGATCGCCCCGTCTGCCGACTTTTTCGCCGAACCGCATATCGACGGTCTGATGGGTTACGCCAAGGTGTTCCATGCGGCCGGCATCAGCTGGACACTTTCCAGCTATGCGTCGGAAGCCGCTAACTTCTCCATGTTCATCGGCTCTTATTCCAACTTGAAGACGGTCGTCGAACGTATCCGCAAGGTCGCCATCGAGCTGAAGGTCAAGCGCATCATGGTCGGCGAGTGCGGCCACGCGTGGCGCGTTGCCTACGATTTCTGGAACACGACGGCCGGTATCGGCTCCGGCGGCAACGATCCCTACGCGAAACAGCTGCAGGATCAGCTGGATCACAGCTTCCCCATTCCGCAGCACATCTGCGAATTTACCTGGGATTTGATCCAGCAGGACAAGCTCAAGTTCGACAAGTCACGTAACGATCACCGTACCGTCACCTACCACGACTCGTGCAATGTCGCCCGCGCCACCCGCATGGGTCCGAAACCGGGCGGCCAGTTCGAGATACCGCGCAACATCATCAAGACCGTATGCAACAACTACGTCGATATGGATCAGGACACCATCGGCGAGAGGACTTTCTGTTGCGGCGGCGGCGGCGGTCTGCTGACCGACGACCTGATGGAGATCCGCGTCAAAGGCGCGTTGCCTCGCATGGAGGCACTCAAACGCGTAATGGATGAAGACAATGTCAATGTCATGGCGGCGATCTGTGCGATTTGTAAGGCGCAGTTCAGTAAGGTCATGCCCTATTTCGGCATACCCATGGACACCATTGTCAGCCTGCACCAACTGGTGAAGGATGCGATCATCCTACCGGGACAGAAGACGGAAGAGGCGGCGCCTGCGGAAGAGGCGAGCGAGTAAAAAAATTACATGTTCCGCGGCGAGGGGTTTCGCCCGGAACCAGACCAGGCTACAGGCATAGGAGATTAAAATGGCAACTTCTAGCGATGACATGAAGAAGGGCTTTAGTTACCGCCGTTACAAGGACGGCGACAGCAAGCACCGTCCGTTCTCCCAGGAAATCTTTCAGGCGAGTTGGACCCACAAGTGTCCGACTTATGTGCACCGCACTCCGCCTTGCCAAGGCTCCTGCCCTTCCGGCCACGACATCCGCGGCTGGCTCGACATCGTGCGCGGTATCGAGAAGCCGGCCGAAGGCATGTCGATGCAGGAGTATGCCTTCCGCCGTAACACCGATGCCAACCCGTTCCCGGCGATCATGGGCCGTGTCTGCCCGGCACCGTGTGAAGACGGCTGCAACCGCAACCAGGTTGACGACCATGTCGGCATTAACTCCGTCGAGCAGTACATCGGCGATCAGGGCCTGTCCAACGGCTACAAGTTCGAAGCCGGCGCCGACAGCGGCAAGAAGGTTGCGGTCATCGGCGGTGGCCCCGCCGGTCTGGCAGCCGCCTATCAGTTGCGCCGCAAGGGTCACGCCGTCACCGTCTTCGAACAGAAGGAACTGCTGGGCGGCATGGTCCGCTACGGCATCCCGGGCTATCGTACCCCGCGCGAGGTTCTGGATGGCGAGATCAACCGCATCGTCGAGATGGGCGTTACCATCAAGACCGGCGTGAAGATCGGCAAAGATATCACCGTCGACCAGCTGGCCAAGGATTTCGATTCCGTACTGTTCGCCATGGGCGCCTGGTCCGGCCGCAACCTGCCGATCCCCGGAGCTGACGCGCTTAACTGCATCACCGGCGTCGCCTTCCTCGCGGCGTTCAACGAAGGCCGACTGAAACATGTCGCCGGCAAGGTCGTGGTCATCGGCGGTGGTGATACCTCCATCGACGTCGCTTCCGTCGCCCGCCGTCTCGGCAACATCACCGTCGAGAACGAAAAGGATCGTCCGGAGCACGTCATTATCAATCAGACCGCCCATGACGTGGCGCTGACCGCCAACCGTCAGGGCGCCGACGTCACCCTGCTCTCCCGCTCCCCCATCAACAAGATGGCGGCAGCACAGCACGAGATCGAAGACGCCACCCGCGAAGGCGTCGAGATATTGGGCCAGCTGAATCCGGTAGAGGTTATCAAGGGTGCCGACGGTCGCGCCAAGGCGCTGCGCGTACAGAAGCTGGAAGAAGACGGCAAAACTCCGATCGCCGGCTCCGAATACGACATTGAGTGCGAGTTGATCGTTGCCGCCATCGGCCAGACTGGCGATGTCGACGGTTTCGAAGGTTTTGCCAACGACAAGGGTCTGGTCAATGCCGACAAGCACTTCCAGGTTCCCGGCAAGCCGGGCTTCTTCGCTTGCGGCGATATTGTGCGTCCGCATCTGTTGACCACCGCCATCGGTCAGGCCTCCATCGCCGTAGAGAGCGTCGACCACTACCTGCGTCATCAGGAGCAGGTACATCGTCCGAAGGTTGATGTGCACCATTTCAACCTGATGGAGAAGCTGATGGAAACCGGTCTGCAGCCGCAGCACTTCGAGGCGCTGGACAAGGAGGCCGTCATCAAGGCTGAAGGCTTTGCGAAAGACATCGACCGCGGCGTACGCGGCACATCCGATGCAAGCTTCGCTGTACACAACTACGAAGACCGCTCCTTCGCCGAGATCATCCCGGCCGACGAGCTGTTCCTGGGGCACTTCAACTACACGCCGCGCAACAAGCGCGACCATATCGAAGTCGCTGCCGATGAAGTCATCGGCCACTTCCAGGAGCGCCTGGTGCCTCTGAACGAAGGTCAAGCCGTGGACGAGGCCAAGCGCTGCATGAGCTGCGGTATGTGCTTCGAGTGCGACAACTGCGTAGTGTTCTGTCCGCAGGACGCGGTAAAGCGTACGCCGGTCAAGGAACGGACCACCGGCCGTTACGTTTACACCGACTACAGCCGTTGCATCGGTTGTCACATCTGCGCGGATGTCTGCCCCACCGGCTACATCCAGATGGGTATGGGCGAGTAAGGTGGCTGGGATGAAACGTCTACTAGCGTTACTTTTCGCCGCGGCTGCGCTGGCGCTGACCTTGTCGGCGCCGGCCCAGGCCGCCGACAAGGATGGGCGGGTTCCCCTGCCCTATCTCATCCCCGCGATGAAGGGTACCAAGTGCGTGCAGCCCACCGACGTGATGCGCCGCGATCACTATGAGTTCCTGCTGCGTCATCGCGAACAAACGGTGCACGAAGGCATTCGCACCAAGAAGTACAGCCTCAAGGCGTGCATCCAGTGCCATGTGCCGCAGGAAGGAACCACGGCCGCGGCTGAAGCCAAAGGCAAGGGTTTCTTCTGCCAGAACTGCCATCTATACGCCGGTGTGAAGGTCGATTGCTTCGAATGCCATTCGAAAAAGCCCGTAAAGGACACCGCGTTTCATCCGATGGTGACTCCGGGGGCGGTTGCGATGCAGGCGGCGGAGCGTTCCAACGGCACCAGTTCTGCCGCAATGCTCAATCAGGCGGCAGGCGACAATACGAACACGACGGGGGCCGCTCATGAGTGAACAACAGCAACCGGATCTGGCTCGTCGCAACTTCTTTACCCGTAGCATCAGTGTCGCCGCCGCCGGCATGGCAGTAGTGGCGCCGGGTGTGATGCTCTACGGCGTAGCCGAAGCCAAACCAGCGGATCAGCCGGTAACCAGCAAGCAACGCTGGGGCATGTTGGTGGATACCACCAAATGCAGCAGCAACTGTCACGATTGTGTTGACGCCTGCGTCAAATACAACGGACTGGATAACGAGGTGCACTCCAATGCGGAGCAGCGCACCCAATACATCCGCAAGGTGGACCTGCGCAACCTCTCCACCGGCAACACCTACTCGCTGCCGATGATGTGTCAACACTGCGCCAACCCGCCGTGTGCCGATGTATGCCCCACCGGCGCTTCGTTCAAACGCGCCGACGGCATCGTGCTGGTAGACCGCCATCTCTGCATCGGCTGCCGCTATTGCATGATGGCCTGCCCGTACAAGGCCCGCTCCTTCGTACATGAAGAGCTGCACAATCAGGTACCGCAGGATCCGCGCGGCAAGGGTTGCGTCGAATCCTGCAATATGTGCGTGGATCGCGTCGATGCCGGTCAACAGCCGGCGTGTGTCGATGCCTGCGCCGCCAACGGCAGCCGTGCGATCATCTTCGGCGACCTGAACGACCCCAAAAGTGAAATTGCCCAACGCCTAGCGAAATACGCCTCGACCGAGATCCGTGCAGATTTGGCACTCGATACCGGCGTCCGTTATCAGGGCATTTAACGAAATGGTGAGCTTCTAGTATGAAAAAAACAAAGTTCGAGGAGATCGGGGGCGGCAAGGGCTATTACGGCCTGCTCGCCATACTGGGTGTATTCATTTTGGGTGGCTTGGTGTCGTTCATCGCGCTGGAGACCAACGGCCACTGGATAACGGGGATGAACGATCAGACTGTGTGGGGCCTCCCGCACGTGTTCGCCATCTTCCTCATCGTCGCTGCATCGGGTGCGCTCAACATCGCCTCCATCGGCACCGTGTTCAACAAACGGGTATACCAGCCACTGGGCCGCCTCTCCGGGCTGCTGGCGGCCACCCTGCTGATGGGCGGCCTGACCGTTCTGGTATGCGACCTGGGTCGCCCGGATCGTCTCATCGTGGCGATGACCCACTACAATTTCCGCTCGATATTCGCCTGGAACATCTTCCTCTACACCGGCTTCCTCGGCCTGGTTGCGATTTACCTGTGGACGATGCTCGACCCGAACCCGGCGGTGAAGCGTTTTTACAAGGCGTTTGGCTTCGCCTCCTTCCTGTGGCGCCTGATCCTCACCACCGGTACCGGTTCCATCTTCGGTTTCCTGGTCGCACGCGAAGCCTATGACACCGCCGTACTGGCGCCGATGTTCATCATCATGTCGTTCTCCTTCGGCTTGGCGATCTTCATGCTGGTATTGATGACCATCTATAAATTCGACAACCGCGAATTGGGCGATGTGGTGGTCAACCGTCTGAAGAACCTGCTTGGCGTGTTCATCGCGGCGGTGCTCTACTTCGTGTTCGCCTACCACCTGACCAACATCTACATGGCCAAGCATCGGGCTTTCGAGTCGTGGATCCTGCTGCACGGCGGCATCTATACCTCGCTGTTCTGGTTCGGCCAGATCGTGATGGGCAGCCTGGTTCCGCTGGCGCTGCTGTTCCATCCGACGACCGGCAAGTCCCGTGGCTGGATCGGCATCGCGGCGGCGCTGGTGATCATCGGTGGCCTCATCCAGGTCTATGTCATTGTCATCGGCGGACAGGCCTTCCCGATGGAAATATTCCCCGGCTACGCGGTGCACAGCACCTTCTTCGACGGTGTCGTCAACAGCTACACGCCCAGCCTGCCCGAGCTTGGTTTGGGTCTGGGCGGCGTCGCGCTGACGCTGGCGCTGACCACCGTCGCCATCAGGGTGTTGCGCTTTGTGCCGGCCAGCTTGGCCGACGCGGTGATCGATCCGCATCAAGGCAGCCAAGCCGCCTAGGCGGCATCTGGTACGACAGCCACTTCCGATGCCCCTTCATAGGGGCATCGGCGTTTCAGGGTATCGGACAACAGTCTGGGTAAACGATGCTAACCTTTATTTTCCCTGCCTCAGTCCCCATAACGCCCCTATTGCGAGTCGGACTGCAGCCTAGCTGTACTCCGGACCGATAGCGACCAACCGATATTCTGAGGAGTCGGGCATGCCCCAGGAACATCCGTTTGCACAGTACGTCCGTATTCTCGGCAAGGGCCGCAACGGTTCCCGCGCCCTGTCGCCGGACGAAGCGTTCGAAGCCTTCCGCATGATCATGGCCGACCAGGTGGAGCCGGTACAGCTCGGCGCCTTCCTGATGCTGATGCGCGTCAAGGAGGAGAGCCCCGAGGAAGTGGCCGCGGCCGTGCGCGCCATCCGCGCCACGTTGCAGCTTCCCGCCGACATGCCGCAGGTCGACCTCGACTGGTCCTCCTATGCAGGCAAAAAGCGCCAGCTGCCCTGGTACCTGCTGGCCACGCTGCTGCTCGCGGACAACGGCATACGCACCTTTATCCACGGAGCCAGCGGCCATACCGCCGGTCGTATCTATACCAAAGATGTTTTGCCGGCTCTCGGCATCCCGGTCGCCCACAGCCTCGAAGAATCGTGCCGCCAGTTGGAACGCGACAACTTCTCCTACCTCGATCTCGAGTTTCTGCATCCCAAATTGCACCAAATAATCGAGATGCGTCCCCTGCTCGGCCTGCGTTCCCCGGTGCATACCATCGCCCGCATGCTGAATCCGTTTAACGCCCCGAATATGATGCAGGGGATATTCCATCCCGGATATCACGACACCCACCAGGAGGCCGGCAAGCTGCTGGGGCAACCACGTATGGCAGTAATCAAGGGCGAAGGCGGCGAAATCGAGCGCAACCCGGATATTGCCTGCCTGATACGTCTGGTGCGTGACGGCGAAATGAGTGAGGAAGAGTGGCCGCCGATGTTCGAGCGGCGCCACATCCGTTCCGACGAACTCGATCTCAGCCACCTGATGCAGGTGTGGGATGGTAGCCGCGAGGATGACTACGGTATCGGCGCCGTGATCGGCACGGTGGCCGTGACCCTGTATATGATGGGACGCGCCGCTACGCGTGAAGAGGCCGAAGCCCAAGCCAACGCCATGTGGCAAGCTCGCAACAAGGGGCGCTTCCGCGCCGCCGCCTGATCGTTCCATGGCCCATCTGCTCATCGCCGCCGCGCACAAGTCCTCGGGCAAGACCACCGTCACGCTCGGTTTGTGTGCGGCGCTTCGCCGCCGGGGATTGATCGTTCAGCCGTTCAAGAAGGGGCCGGACTATATCGACCCGATGTGGCTGAGTCGGGCCGCGGGCCGGGATTGTCACAACCTCGATTTTCAGGTGATGAGCGACAGCGAGATCCGCTCGACCTTCGCGCGCCATGCGGGGGAGATCAGTATCGTCGAAGGCAACATGGGCTTGTTCGACAGCATCGACGTCGAAGGCGAGTACAGCAACGCCGCCATGGCAGCCTTACTGCAGGCCCCGGTCGTCCTGGTGGTCAACGTCCTCGGCATGACGCGCAGCGCAGCACCGCTGGTACTCGGTTTCCTGCAGTTCGACCCGCGTATTCGCATTGCCGGCGTCATCCTCAACAATGTCGCGGGCAAACGCCACGAAGAGCGCCTGCGGCAGGTGTTCGAGCGCTATGTTGATGTTCCCCTGCTCGGCTGCATTCACCGCGACCCGGAGTTGGCCATCTCAGAACGCCATCTCGGCCTGATCCCCAGCAACGAGGCTGGCGAGGTCGAACGCAAACTCGACTATATCGCCGCCGCGGTGGGACGCCAGGTGGACCTGGACCAGCTGCTCGCCATCGCCGACAGCGCCGCCGCCGTGAGCACTCCCCCCGCCGCCGCCGAGGCGGCGGCGGCGGGGCCGGCGGTACGTATCGGCATCGCCCGAGACGCCGCCTTCGGCTTCTATTATGCCGGCGACCTGGAACAGCTCAGGCTGGCTGGCGCCGAGCTGGTCGAGTTCGATACCTTGCGGGACCGCCGCCTGCCGGCGGTGGACGGCCTGTTCATCGGCGGGGGCTTTCCCGAAACGCACATGGCCGCGCTGGAGAAGAATAGCGGCCTGCGCCACGAAATCCGCGCAGCCATCGAGGCGGGCATGCCCGCCTATGCGGAGTGCGGCGGCCTGATGTACCTCGCGCGTTCGATCCTGTGGGGCGATCAGCGGCGCGAAATGGTGGGGGTCATCCCCGGCGATGCCGTGATGCACGACAAGCCGCAGGGCCGCGGTTACGTACGCTTGCGCGAACTGGACAGCCATCCATGGCCCAAAGCCCAGGTGCCGCAGGAGTTCAGCGCCCACGAATTTCACTACTCCATGCTTGAAAATCTGCCGTCAGGACTCACCTTTGCCTATGAGATGGCACGGGGTACCGGTGTGGACGGACGCCATGACGGCATCGTCTACAAAAACCTGGTAGCCAATTACGTCCACCTGCGCGATGTCGAGGGCTACCGCTGGGCCCGTCGTTTCGTGGATTTCGTGCGGGAGCGACGCGTCCAGGCCGGCGCGGCCTGATCTTCCTTCATAGCAGCACAACCGAAGAGGTCCGATTATGATCACAGTTACAACTGAAGCCGCCAAGCAGATCCGCCTCGCCGCCGAACAGAGCAACGTGGAAACACTGGCGTTGCGCCTGGCGGCCCGTCCCACCGAGTCTGGTGGACTGGAGTACGGTATGGGGTTTGATGAACCGCATGACGACGACCTGAGCATCACCACCGAGGGCATTGAGGTGGTGTTGGAGCCGCAATACGGCCCATTGCTCACGGGGACCGTGATTGATTTTGTGGAGATCGAACCCGGCCAGTTCCACTTCATCTTCATGAATCCGAACGACCCGAACTATGCCCCTGCCGGTGGCGGCGGTTGCGGCAGCAGCAATGGCGGCGGTTGCGGCTGCGGGAGTGGCGGCTGTTCCAGCTGAGCCGGCCCCGTCGGCCCCGTCGCGCGGCAGCGCCGACCGCTACCCCGACAAGGGCAGTAGTGTGATAATATGCTTCGGTTATGACGCGATAAATTTCTGTTAAGAGAGGCGTGTTTCCGAGCATTGTCGAATGATGCGCAAAGCCCACGAACTACAGGAAAGTGAACGCCTGCAGGGACTTGCAACATGGCTGTTGCCCCCCGCACCGGACTGGCGCCGTAAGCTGGCGGCGTTCAAACGCCATCACCTATGGGTTCCCATTCTCGGCCTGCTGTGCTGCCTGGCGTTGCTGGGTGTCGTCGGTTTCATCTCCTGGCGCGACCGCCACTGGTCGCCCCTGCTCCTCTCACTGCAACTGGTCACCATCCTCGGCACGCTGGGCTTCGGTGTTGCCCTGGTATTGGGCGTGCAGCGTCAACTGCTCGAACCGTTTACCGTGCTGCGCGACTGGGCGACACGGGTACGCAGCGGCAATCTGGCCGTGCGGCTGCCGGTCAACGGCGGCGACGAGTTCGATGAGTTGTCCGATGATCTCAACAATCTCGGTAACTCGCTCCAATCCCTATCGCAAAATCTCGACGCGGAAGTGCGGCGCCAGACGGAACATATCGCCCAGAAAACCCATTCGCTGCAAGTGCTGTACGACGTCGCTGCAAGCCTCAACGCCTCGCGCGATCTGAAGGACCTGCTCACACGCTTTCTCTACACCATGCGCGACATCGTCAATGCCAAGGCCGGAACGGTGCGGCTGCTCACCGACAACGATCAAATGGAGCTGGTGGCCAGCATCGGCCTGGACGACGAGGTGGTGACCAACGAACGCATGGTCCCGGTCAAACGCTGTCTGTGCGGCAATGCAGTGGACGAAGGCGAAGTGCTGTTTCAGCAGGATCTGCTGCCCTGCCAGCAATTCGTCGGACGTCCGCTGTTGGACAATGACAATCTTGGTATGATCGCGGTACCGTTGCAGTATCGCGGCAAAAATCTCGGCGTCTATAACCTGTTTATCGACAAATCGGAGTTCGAGGCCCGCGACGAGGTCAAGGCGCTGTTCACCAGCATCGGACGCCACCTCGGCATGGCCATCGAGAAGGCACGCCTGGACAGCGAATCCAAGCGCCTCTCCATCATGCAGGAGCGCAATGCCCTGGCCCACGAGCTGCACGACTCGCTGGCCCAGACCCTGGCTTCGCTGCGCTTCCAGGTGAGTATGCTCAACACTACCCTGAGCGAAGACGGCGGGGCGGCTGCGGAGCGTGAAATCGAACAGTTGAAAAACGGTCTCGACGAGGCCTATACCGAGTTGCGCGAACTGCTGGCGCACTTCCGTGCCCCGATCGATGCCCGCGGCCTGCTGCCGGCAATCGAGGATATGGTGAGCCAGTTCCGCAAACAGACCGGTATTCACACCTTCCTGCAAAAGGAGTGGGACTCCACCCGCCTGCCGGCCAATATGGAGATGCAGGTTCTGCGCATCGTGCAGGAGTCCCTGGCCAACATCCGCAAGCACAGCCACGCGCAGAACGTGCGCATCATGTTGCGCTGTAACGCCGAAGGCAACTATCGCGTACTGATCGAAGATGACGGCGTCGGCATGCGGGAGCCGGCGTTTTCCGGACACCCGGGCGAACATATCGGGCTCTCTATCATGCAGGAGCGCGCCCGTTATGTCGGGGGCGAATTGCGCATCGAAAGCGAGGAAGGCGAAGGCACTCGCGTGCTACTCACCTTCCGCTATCCCGATCCTAAACAAAACAGAGAACAACAGCGGTTTGCGCTCATTTGATGAATATGCGTGTACTCCTTATTGACGACCATACCCTGTTCCGCAGTGGCTTGGAGACTTTGCTTGAACGCCATAATATCGAGGTGGTCGCCGCCACCGGCGATGGCCGCGAAGGCATGCACTTGGCGCTCGAAATCAATCCCGATATTGTTCTGCTGGACATGCGCATGCCGGACATGAACGGCTTGGAGGTGCTGCGCGCCCTGCGCAGCGCCGGGATGAAAATCCCGATCGTGATGCTCACTACCAGTAACGAAGAACGCGATCTTGTAGAATGTCTGCGCAACGGTGCACAGGGCTATCTGCTCAAAGACATGGAGCCGGATGAACTGGTCAACGCGTTACGCGACATCCAGGCGGGCCGGACGGTCGTGGCGCCGGAGCTTGCCGGTGTACTGGCGCGCGTGGTGCAGGGGGAAAGCATTGAAGCCGACCGGCAGGAGACGCCCTTTTCCGAGCTGACGCCGCGCGAGCTGGAAATTCTGTGTCTGCTGGCCGAAGGACAGAGCAACAAGGTCATCGCCCGCAACCTGGGAATATCCGACGGTACGGTTAAGTTGCACGTCAAGGCGGTATTGCGCAAACTCAACGTCCATTCCCGCGTGGAAGCGGCCGTGATGGCCGTGGAAAAAAATCTCTGTCAAAAGGAAGCCTGATGAACAAGTTTGCCTGGTCCAGCCCGCGATGGCTGCTCTTGGTCATATTTTGCCTTGCCGGTGTTCTGCCCGCCTATGCGGCCGATCAGGACCAGTGGTACAACGTCGAACTTATTGTGTTTTCCCAGCGTCATCCCGACGCCGGCAATGAAACCTGGCCGGATAATCCGGGCTCGCCCGACTTGACCGACGCCCAGGAGATCCCGACCACTGCTGTTCCCAACGCGCAGCTGCAACCGCTGCCGCCGGATCAGTTCAAGCTGCAGGCGGAGGAACAAAAGCTGGCAGAAAACGGTAACTACGAGGTCTTGCTGCACACCGGCTGGCGCCAGCTCGGCGTACCGCGCGAAAAGGGGATACCGGTGCATGTCCACACCACCGCCCCGGCAACAACGGACACCGCCGCAGCCGCCGCGCCCGCGGCACTGCCGCCCCCACGCCTCGATGGCGTGGTTGAACTGACCGTATTGCGCTACCTGCATCTGGACGTCGATCTGCTGTTCAGGGGCCAAGCGCTCACCTCTACCAACAGCGTCTCCGACTTTTTCGCTGTGGCACCGGCCAAGCCATCGGTTCCCATCTATCGGTTGCAGGAATCACGGCGCATGCGCAGCAACCAGCTGCACTACTTCGACCATCCCATGTTCGGCGTCATCGCGCTGGTGACGCCATATACTCCGCCGGTCGCGACACCGGCGGCACCGACGTCGACGCCGCCGGCTGTGCCAACCCCCGCCGCGCCAGTCGTATCGAAACCGCAGGCGCCAACCGCCAACGGCAACGACGCAACAGGCATTATTCAGCGCAATTGAGTGCGTGGTGCCGCGGTCAAATCCGCGGCACCACGCACTCCAGCAGTGCGCGCACCTTGTCCATCCCGCTGGTGAGATTGTGCTCGATCTCCTCCATGGTGATCGCGCCGACGCCGCGACCAGCGGCCATGTTCGCTACCACGGCACAGCACGCATAGCAGACACCGAGTTCGCGCGCCAATGCCGCTTCCGGCATGCCGGTCATGCCCACCAGGTCGCAGCCGTCACGCTCAAGCTTGTCTATCTCTGCCGCCGTCTCCAGGCGCGGCCCTTGAGTGGCGGCATAGACGCCCTCCTCCACCACCGGCAAATGGATTGCGCGTGCGCCGTCGATAAGCACTTGGCGCAGTTCCTCGCAGTAAGGAGTGGTGAAATCGATATGGGTAACGTGGGTCAACCCCTCTTCAAAGTAAGTGTTGATGCGATTCCAGGTGTAATCGATGAGCTGATGGGGAAAGACGATGTGACCGGGCAGCAAGTCGGAACGAATGCCGCCGACCGCGTTGACGGCGATGATCCGCTCGGCGCCCGCCGCCTGCAATGCCCAAAGATTGGCACGGTAATTCACCTTGTGCGGCGGGATGGTATGACCGTAACCGTGGCGCGCAAGAAACATGATCTCTTTGCCGCCGATGGAACCGTGGGTCAGCGGTCCCGACGGTTCGCCATATGGAGTGTGCACCACCTCGCGGTTGATGATCTCCAGATTCTTCAGTGAGGTCAGGCCGGTGCCGCCGATGATTGCCAGTTTTGCCATGTTTCTATTGAGTCCTAAAAGCAATTAACCACGGGGAACACGGGGAGCACGGTGTGTATGTAGCGCTAACACAGGTATTGGTTTGATATGCCATCATGAACCCCTGTGTTCCCCGTGCCCCCCGTGGTTATGTTTTACTACATGCCTTTGACCGCGTAGATGCCCGGCGCGTTGCGCAGGTACTCCTTGTAGTCCATGCCGTAGCCGAAGACGTAGCGGTCCTCCACCTGCAACCCGACGAAATCGGCCTCCAGGCCATTCTTCCGATCGTGCATTTTTTCCACCAGCACCGCGCTGTACACCGCGGCCGCGCCCGCCTGGCGGCACTCACCGAGGATCGCCGCCAGGGTGGTGCCTTCGTCCAGGATGTCGTCGACCACCAGCACCACGCGTCCTGCCAGCGGCGTGCGTGGCCGTGCCAGCCAATGGATCTCGCCGCCGGCAGTGGCGCCGCGATAGCGGGTGGCGTGCACGTAATCGATCTGCAGCGGAAAGTCGAGATGCGTAAGCAGTTGGCCCATGGGCACCACTGCGCCGGTCATGACGCACAGCACCAATGGATCGCTGTCGGCGATGCGGGCAGTGATCTCGTCGGCCATGCGCACGATGGCAGCCTTGACCTGTTCGTCGGTGTAGAGGCAATCGGCCTCGCGATAGACTTGTTCAACCTGTTGCGGCGTAACACCCATTACATTGCTCTCTCAAATAGCGGACCTTCAGTGCCGGCGGGATAGCGAAGAGTCCCCAGGTTCTCTCGCCGAGCCGCCAACAGCGCCAAGGGTTCAATTATCTTTTCGTAATTGCCATCGTCATCGTGGATACGGAGCCCTATCGGCGCTCGTCCTTCGCTCTTCCATGTTCCTCCGATTCCCTTCGCGTTCTTGGTATCCCGACGAGAGCCCTCCGTCCGCGACGCCAATCTAAGGGTTCACAGCTTAAACCATTTCGCCGTCGTTGAGGCGGCAGGCACCGCCGTTGAGTTCAACCGTCAACGGAAGCGCCTGCGCCGTCGGGGCCGATGTGCACGCCGTCGGGGATGTAAACGGTCGAGGTCGGGAAGGCGATCTCGGCGCCGTGGCGGCTGACGATGTCGAGCACCTTGAGCAGCACGTCCTGCTTCACTTCGTGAAACTTAATCCAGTTGGTGGTCCTGGTGAAGGTGTAGACGAAGAAGTCCAGCGACGAAGCAGCGAAGGCGTTGAAGTTGACGATCAGCGTCTGGGTCGCGTCGATTTCAGGATGCCCCTCCAACATGGCGCGGACATCGGCGACGATGGCCCCCAGCGCGGCGGCGTCGTCGTAGCGGATGCCTATGGTTTCGTAGATGCGCCGGTGGCTCATGCGCGACGGATTCTCCACCGCGATACTGGAGAAGGTCGAATTGGGCACATACAGCAGCCGCTTGTCGAAGGTGCGGATAACGGTGAGGCGCCAGCCGATATGCTCCACCGTTCCCTCGATCGGCCGGTCCGGCGAACGGATCCAGTCACCTACCACGAAGGGCCGATCGAGATAGAGGATCAGGCCGCCGAAAAAGTTGGCCAGCAGATCCTTGGCAGCAAAACCGATGGCGATACCGCCGATGCCGCCGAAGGCGAGGACGCCGGAGATGTTGAACCCCAGGGTCTGCAACGCCACCAGAACGGCGGTGATGATGACCGAGACCCGCAGCAGCTTGCCGATGGCATCGACCGTAGTGCGGTCGATGGGCTTGCCGCGCGCCTCGCCCCGTTCGATATAGTGTTGCTCCATACCGCCGACGAAGCGCACCGCGAACCAGGCGAGCATGGCGACGACACCGAGATCGCGCAGCGGCAACACGCCCTTGAAGATCACGGCGTCACTGTGTTCGCTGATCATCTGCGCCGCGAAACCGATACCGACGATCCAGATCAGCAGGCTCAACGGCGGGCGCATGGCCTCGAACAGCACCTCGTCCCATTGATGGCGGTTCTTTGCCAGCGAGCGTTGCAGGTGCAGCATGAGGCGTTTTTGCACGAAATCCAGCAACAGCGTAAGGAACACGACGAGAAAGACCTGAATCACCAGGAACCAGGTGTTTTGATGTTGCGCCAGCGAATGCCAAAGGGTCTGAAAAGTCATGGGTCACATATTCGCGGGTCAGAAAGCCAGTTCGAGCGTCGGATCCTGCGCCAGACGCTCCAGCGCGTGCACCGCCTGCTGCCAGCGCGGGTCACGGTGCAACGACTCGCGGGTCAACGGATGACGCCCGTGCATGCGCGCAAGCCGGGTGTGCAACACCGGGTCGTGTGGCGGCCGATAGCCGTCGAGCAGCGCCGTCGCCCCGCTACGATTGTTGCATACCAGCACCATGTCGCAGCCGGCGCCGACGGCCGCCTTGGCGCGTTCGACATAACCGCCGACAACGGCAGCCCCCTCCATCGACAGGTCGTCGCTGAAGATTACGCCCTGGAAGCCGAGACGCCGGCGCAACACCTCCTTCAGCCAAAAGGGCGAAAAGCCGGCCGGTGCCGGATCGATGTTGGGATACAGCACGTGCGCCGGCATAATGCCGGCCAGTCCCTGGCCGATCATTCGCTCGAACGGCACCAGGTCTTCGGCTTCAACGTCTTCGTAGCTGCGGGGATCGACCGGCAGCGCCTGATGCGAATCCGCCTCCACCGCGCCGTGCCCGGGAAAGTGTTTGCCGGTCGCCGCCATGCCCGCCTGGTGCATGCCCGCGACAAAGCTCTGCGCCAGCTCCGCCACCACATCGGGATCGCTATGGAAGGCACGGTCGCCGATGACGCGGCTGATGCCGCGTTCCACATCCAACACCGGGGCAAAGCTGAAATCGACGCCCACCGCGCGCAGTTCGCTGGCCATCACCCAACCGGTCGTTTCGGCCAGGTGACGGGCGCGCCGCGGGTCGTGCGCATAGAAGTCGCCGAACAAGCGGGCCGGCGGCAATGGCGTGAAACCGTGGCGAAAACGCTGCACGCGCCCGCCTTCGTGGTCTACGGCGACCAGCAGACGCGGCTCCCGCAACGCATGCACCTGTTGCAACAGCTCCGTGAGCTGCTCCGGCGACTCGTAGTTGCGGCTGAACAGGATGATGCCGCCCACCAGCGGATGGCGCAGCAGATCGCGCTCCTCCGGCAGCAACTCCGCCCCCTGCAGGTCGAGCATGACCGGTCCTAATGACATCTATGGGACTCCCTGCAGGGTGGCGTAGGGTGCTGCTGCGTATCCTGTCATAACGGCGGTCACTCGCCTGTCTGATGTGATGACGATTCGTCTCTCCGATCCTGCGACGTTCCGTTGTGATTCGCCTGCCTGCGTTGCCCAGGTGACCGCCGTTCCCGCGTGACCGGACTGGCCGGCCGCTCATGGCTCCTGTTGCGGTCGGCGTCACGGCCGACATTGCGGCTGCCACGCTGCTCATCCCCTGCCCTGTCGTTGCGGCGATGTGCCTCATCACGCCCCGCGTGCCGTTGCCTATCCTGGTCTGCATGGTGCTCTTGTCGCGCCGCTGGTTCGTGGATGGGGCGGCGCAGGTGGTTATCGACGACGATCACGCCCGGGGGTTGCGGGTAGTACACGGCCGCGCGTCCGTCACGTTCGCCCGGCATGACCACGCAACCGGCCAACCCGGCGGCGCTCACAACCGCGATGATTACCCCAGCGATATACCGCATCCACCACCTCCTCCACTCATTGTGCTTTGATCAGGACGCGGGTGCCCACCGCCACCCGCTCGAACAATTCCATGATATCCGTATTCCCCATACGCACGCAGCCATGAGAGCCGATTTGCCCGAGACGCACGTCGTCGGGAGTGCCATGGATGTAGATGTAGCGGCGCATGGTATCGACATGGCCGAGGCGGTTGAACCCCGGTTCGGTGCCGCTCAGCCACAGGATGCGCGTCAGGATCCAGTCCCGCTCGGGAAAGCGTTCGCGCAGCTGGGGCGTATACCGCTCGCCGGTCGGCCGCCGTCCGACGAACACGGTATCGGCCGGGCAGCCGGCACCGATCTTGGCCCGGATCACGTGAGCGCCGCGCGGCGTGCAGCCGCTGCCGTTGATCTCGCCGGGACCATTGGCCGCGGTGGAGACGGCCACGTCCATCACCGCCGGCCCCTCGTCGAACAGGCGCAGCCGCTGCTCCGCAAGGCTTATCTCAATCCGCAGCATTGCGCTCCTCGGCGCTCCAGGCACGGTAGGGATGGTCCACCAGGCAGACGTTGTAATAGCGCGGCTGATGCGACACCTCGCGTCCGGCCCAGGGCGGCAGCTCCAGCACGTCGTCCTCGCGCGCCAGCTCTACCTCGGCCACCACCAGACCGGCGTTGTCCCCCTCGAACACGTCGATCTCCCAGACACGGCCGCCGTGGTACACGTGGTAGCGGGTCTTCTCCACCAGCGGCTGCGGGCACAGGGTAGCGAGCATCTCCTGGGCGTCGGCCAGCGGGATGGCGTATTCGTACTCCTGCCGTAGTATCCCCAGCGTCGCGCTCTTGACGTTGAGCCGTGCCTCGTCGCCCTCGATGCGCACCCGCACCGACGCCTGTTTGGAGCCCACCAGATAGCCCTGCCGGTAGGGCGTGCCGCCGTCCGCCGCGGCCCGCCACTGGTCGTTCAGGAGCAAAAATTTGCGTTCGATCTCGGTACCCATAGTCTCCTCGCATTGCAGCCCCGATCGTAGGCCATACACCCGCTATTGTGTATGCTTTGGCGCCGCAACAATACCCCAATGAGACGATATCCATGCGGAAAGCGGCAGCGGCCGCCGGACATATTACCGCCAATAGTGCCGCCTGGGCCCGCCATCGAGTGGCGCGTAGCGTCCTGCCTGCGCCCACGGACTACGGCAGGATTAACGCACCAAAACAGATGTCCCGGACATTAGAACAGCTGGGCACAAGCGGGTATACTCGCGCTCATGGTCGGTACGACCACCCAAATGGGCAAGCCCACTTGTTTGCCTGACAACGGCCCCTTGGGCGACAGCGTAGCGCTGGTCACGGATTGATTACGATAGGAGTTCCGGCTGATCGGGTGAGGATGCATGGCGAGACATATTTCATATAATATTTTTCGTATCCTGCAAGATCTCGACGACGGCGTGTTGCGCCACACCATATGGATGAAAAATGTGCATCGTGCCCTGGTGTGCGACGCCGGCAGCATCAACCAGGACGATATCGACACGCAAGCGCATCATCGCTGCGAATTCGGCAAGTGGTACGACCGCGTGGATCAGGCTGAACTGCTCAACGAACCGTCGTTCGCGCGCATCGGGGAGTTGCACCGGAACATGCATCTCGCAACGGGCATTCTGCTGCGGCAGCGCCAAACGGGCGGCGACGCCGTGATCGCGGACTACGATCAGTTCATTAACGGTGCGATCGACTTCAAGATGGAAGTCCGCCACCTGCAATTCAAACTTATGAAGGAGGTCTGCGCCGTCGATCATTTGACCGGGGCGTGGAACCGCCAGACCATGTACTACAAACTGGATGAGGAATACGAACGCTTCCTGCGCGCCCGCACCCCATGCTGTGTGACCATGATCGACATCGATCATTTCAAGAACGTAAACGACACCCACGGACACCCAGCCGGCGACCGTGTGTTGCAATCCGTGTGTACCCTGCTCAAATCCTCTTTGCGCCGTTACGACACCGTCTTCCGCTACGGCGGAGAGGAGTTCCTCATCTGCTTGCCGGACAGCGACATCAAGCAAACGACGAAGATGCTGGAGCGACTGCGTTCAGCGCTGGAGACGATGCCCTTCGAGCTGGACGACGGTACCGTCTTGACCATCACGGCCTCCTTCGGTGTAGCGAAAATGGATGAGGAAAAGAGTCTCGACGAGCTTATCGAACAGGCCGACCGTGCCCTGCTCTGCGCCAAGGCCGAAGGCCGCAACCGCGTTTGCGTATGGAACGCCTGACCCGCTACGCCGACTGTGCGCCTTACCTGACCAGGGACGGCTCCGAGATCAGGGAGCTGATGCATCCGGACCACCACGGCAATCGCAACCAGAGCCTGGCCGAGGCGACCATCGCGCCGGGCGCCATCACCCGCCTGCACCGCCACCGTCACAGCGAGGAGATCTACCACGTCACCGCCGGACGGGGATTGATGCAGCTCGGCGACGAGGAGTTTGCTATCGAAGCGGGCGACACCGTCTGCATCCCACCCGGCACGCCGCACGCCGTCTGCAACACCGGCGACGAACTGCTGCGTATCCTCTGTTGCTGCGCGCCACGCTATACGCATGAGGATACCGAGCTGCTCGATCAGCACGCGACGTAACACGCCATAGAATACGCATCACTCAAAGCGCCAGCGCCGCGATGGTCTGGGCTTAGGAACACCTGACAAAGGCATCTCCCTTTCGCCGTGAAAAGATTCGTCTTCACATTATTGCTCATCGCACAGCCGGTACTCGCGTCCGCATTGCCCCGGCCGGACCATGTGGTGATCGTCGTCGAAGAGAACCGGGCCTTCCACCAGATCATCGGCAGCGCCGAAGCGCCCTACCTCAACCAACTGGCCGGCCGCGGCATGCTGTTCACTAATTCTCACGCCGTCGCCCACCCCAGCCAGCCCAACTACCTGGCCCTGTTCGCCGGCACCACCTACGGCATCGACAGCGACATCTGCCCGCTGGAACTGCGCGGTCCCAACCTTGCGGAGGACCTGATCAAACATGCTCTGAACTTTGCGGTCTATTCGGAAGGACTGCCCGCCGCTGGCGCCCGGGGTTGCGGCTATGGCGACTATCGACGCAAACACAACCCGGCGGCCAACTGGAGCGACCTGGCCGCCGCGAACCTGCCGTTCGGCGCGTTTCCCCAGGATTTTTCCCGGCTGCCCACGGTGTCCTGGGTGATACCGGACCTGCAACACGACATGCACGACGGCACCATCGCCCAGGGCGACGCATGGCTGAAACAGCACCTGGCCGCCTACACGGATTGGGCCGAGCACCACAACAGCCTGCTGATCATCACCTGGGACGAGGACGACCGCTGGTCGGGTAACCATATCGCCACCCTGTTTGTCGGCCAGCCGGTCCGGCGCGGCGGCAGCGCACAGCGCATCGATCACTACGATGTGCTGCGTACCGTTGAGGCGATGTATGGCCTGACGTTGTTGAACAACTCCGCCCGGGCACACACGATTGAGGGAGTGTGGGTCGAGAAAAACCATCGCTCTCGTCAAGACGCAAAAAACGCCAAGTGAACACCGGAATCCACACTCTTCACCGGCTTGGCATCTTGACGAGAGAAGTCCCTTCTGGTGCTCACAAATTCTGCCGACGAGCCATAAAACCGCAATACCAACACGACAAGAGGCGTGATAAAGGCTGACGCTCAGCATTTTAGCCCCCTCTCACTCAGGGAGAGGGCGGGGTAAGGGGTCAATACAATCGTTCCAACTCCTCACCCGGTTCATCTACCCACATGGAATAAATCCCTGAGGGCAAGGAAACGTTATAATCCGCTTCTGCGATAAACTGACGCAACCACAGACAACAGTAATCCGAAAACACCCCATGCGCATCCTCCTCGCCCCCATGGAAGGCGTCATCGACGCCCCGATGCGCCGACTATTGACCGCCATCGGCGGCTATGATGCCTGCGTCACCGAATTCCTGCGCCTCAGCGACGGCGAACTCCCCGAACGCACCTACCACAAGCACTGTCCCGAACTGGCCCAAGGCAGTCGAACCTCCGGCGGTACGCCAGTGATCCTGCAGCTGCTCGGCAGCGAGCCGGAACTGCTTGCTGTCAGTGCGGCGCGAGCAGTGTCGCTCGGCGCCACCGCCATCGACCTCAACTTCGGCTGCCCTTCCCGCTTCGTCAACCGCAAACAGGGCGGCGCGGCGTTATTGAAGGCGCCGCAACGCATGGCGCAGATCGTCGCCGTCGTGCGCACTGCGCTACCCGCAAAGATCCCCGTCTCCGCCAAGATGCGCCTCGGTTACGACACCCCCGACCGCGCCGCCGATATCGCCCTCGCCCTGGAACAGGCCGGCGCCGATTTCATCACCGTCCACGCCCGCACCCGTGACGACGGCTACCGCGCACCTGCCCGCTGGGAGCAGCTGCGGCCGATCCGCGAGGCGTTGAAGATTCCGCTCATCGCCAACGGCGACATCAACAGCGTCGAGGATTGGCTACGCTGCCATGAGATCAGCGGCTGCGAGCATCTCATGCTGGGGCGTGGGGCGTTGATGCAACCGGACCTTGCGCTGCAATTACGTGCGTGGCATCAGGGCGATGCAATCGAGGCCATGCAGTGGCGCGATATCCAGCCTCTCCTGCCTCGCCTGTTGGAACACTACACTCCTGGGACACGGGGACTCAGCGCCCGCCTCAAGCAGTGGCTGGGGATGTTGCGGCATCGGCATACGGGAGCCGACGAGGCATTCTTGGATATCCGTCCCCTGCGGGATCTGGACAGCATACTGGCGGCGTTGACTGCCTGATAGCTATCAACCGTCGGCCGTATCTACGGCAGAAAAAGGTAAAAAGGTGACGGATTGTTTTTGCCGCAAACGGAAATGAATTAGTGTGCGCGGAGACGGCGAAAGGCATTCCAGGCAGTGCCCTATTGGCATTGACAAACAACTGTATAAGCGTACAGTATGCCTCATAAGGCACCGCGCGGGGGTGCAGCAACACCCGCCGCACGGCTAACCCCAAGTCCTCGCTCATAGAACTTGGGGCTGCTCGCGAGTATATCAATTTCGCCGGAATAGTCAGCCCGGCGTTCCCGATATTCCCCCGGCGGCCCAGGTTCGTTACCCGGGCCGTCCGTCTCATGCGGCCCCGTACATGGAGGTAACGCATGAACCGTTCAACGTCGCAACACCCCCTCTCCGCCCGCCAACGCCTCGCCGCCAACCTGCGCCTGCGCCGCCTGCTGCTCGGCTGGTCGCAAGAGGCCCTGGCCGCACAAGCCGGTCTGGACCGCTCCTACATCGGCGAACTGGAAAGAGCCCAACGCAACATCAGTCTCGATGCGCTGGAGAAACTGGCGCAGGCTTTCGGCGGCGAGATATCCGATCTGCTGGTCGATCTGGAACCGTCCCATCTTGGCGAACGCCTGATCGAACAGGTGCGGCGGACGATTGCCAATCGCAATTGCGTGCGGGAGGAAACGGCGATTTATGCGTGACGGGACGACGCGCACAATTCATCGCGGCGCCGCCGCTCCTGATCCTATCCCACGCCTAAATCAACCCGCAGGAAGCATACAGTTGAACTACTATTGGGAACATGGTTTTGTCATTTTCCTACCGTACAGGGGAGGCAACCGGACCGAGCCGAACAAACTAACCGAGCCGATAAAAGTGTCGGCGCAGTTTACCAGTGACATCAGGCACTGCAGCATTATCCTTAGTGCCGCATTTACAGGGGGTTGCCATGGAAAGCAGCGAACAGGAAAAAGACAAATTGGCGCGGCAGTACGACATGCTGGCCGGTAAATTCAAGGAACTCTATCTGGCAGGAAAGGAGCGCGGTCGCGAATCGATGTCGGCGGCGCTGGAAATGGCGCACCAGGAGTTGGCGGCGCTCGGAGAGTTCAGCGAGAAACAAGGGGAAGAGTTGAAGCGGTACCTCGCCCGCGACCTCGACCTGACCATCTCCGATGCCCAGCAACTGGGCGAAGAGGCCAAGGAACGGCTCAACCCATCCCGCTTGGGTGCAGGAGCCATCGCCTCCCTCGTAAGCGTGCTGGAACTGACCGGCAATGCGCTGCATTCCCTGAGTGCCAAAACGAAGGAATCCCTGACCTATCGGACCGGTGAGATAACGTCGGCCGGCACCCTGACCTGCCGGGCGTGCGGACAGAAAATACATATCAAGCAAACAGGGCATGTCCCGCCTTGTCCCAAGTGCAACGGCATCCTGTTTAACAAGGGCTATTGATTTCCCGGTATCCGCAGCAATGCCGCAGGTGGGCTTGGCGCGAATCCCCTATGGCTAGCCGAGCAAAAAAGGTCTGGGGCGGAAATGACCGAAGGGCGCAGGAATGTTTTTTTGGCTCGTCGGTATGGACAGAAAGAGACGTTCTCTCGCCCGGACGCCGAGCTCGCAAAGAGAGTGGGGCAGCAGGTGTTCCCTCGGCGTTCTTGGCGTCTTGGCGAGAGGTCCGGGTTCTGTTTTATCGAGGAAAAACACGCTCTCGCCCAGACGCCAAGAAAGCAATCGCAGCAAAGCCGCTCCTACGGGGGGCGTTTCAAGAAATCATTTCCCTTTGACAAACAACGCAATCGATTCCACATGCGCCGTATGCGGGAACATGTCCATCACTCCCGTCTTCTCCAGCGTGTAGCCATACTCGTTGACCAGTATCCCCGCATCGCGTGCCAGCGTGGCCGGGTTGCATGAGACATAGACGATGCGCCCTACTTTCATCTTGGCGATGTGCGCCAGCGTCGCCTGCGCACCGGAGCGCGGCGGGTCGAGCAGTACCTTGTCGAAGCCCTGCTTCCACCACGGCGAGTGTTCCAGGTCGCCGGCGAGGTCGGCGGCGTGGAACTGCACGTTGTCCAACGAATTCTCCACCGCGTTGGCACGGGCCCGTTCCACCAGTTTCTTCTCCCCTTCCACGCCCACCACTTCAGCGCAGCGGCGCGCCAACGGCAGGGTGAAATTACCCAGGCCGCAGAACAAGTCGAGCACGCGATCCTCCGGCTGGAGGTCGAGCAGTTCGACGGCGCGGTCGATCATCTGGTGGTTGATCTCGCTGTTGACCTGGGTGAAGTCGCCCGGCCTGAAGCTGAAGCCGACGTCGTACTTGTCCAGCCGGTAGCGCAGTTCAATCTGCGCCGGCCACAGCGGGGTCAACGAATCGGGGCCGCCGGGCTGGAGGTAGATGTGAATACTGTTTTCGATGGCAAACGCCTTCACCTTCGCCTCGTCGTCGTCGCTGAGCTCCGACAGGTTGCGCAGGGCGAGCGCCGTCTGTGTGTCGTCCACCGCCACTTCGATTTGCGCGATCTTGTCGTAGACCGATAGCGAGGCGATCATCTCACTCAGTGCCGCGATGCGCTCGCCGACACTGGGGTGCAGCACCTCGCAACGTGAGAGATCCGCCACGAAGCCGCCGATGCGTTCCCGGAAACCGACCAACACCTTGCCCTTCCTGGCCACGTACTTCACGCCGGGCCGCGCCTTGCGCCGGTAGCCCCAGTGCGGTCCCAGCAGCGGCTCCAACACCTCTTCCGGCTGCACCTTGCCGATGTGCTTGAAGTCGTCCAGCAACACGTTCTGCTTGTAGGCAATCTGCGCATCGGAGGCGAGATGCTGCATGGCACAACCGCCGCAGACGTCGAAGTGTGGGCAGCGCGGCTCCACCCGCTGCGGCGATGCCGTGAGGATGGTGACCGCATAGCCTTCGTCGAAGTTGCGATGGATCTCGCTGTAGACGAACTCCACCTCTTCGCCCGGCAGCGCACCGGCAACGAACACCGTCTTGCCGTCGACGCGGCCGACGCCGCGGCCTTCGTGATTCAGGCTGTCGATAGTGAGGCGCACCGGCGTCGTGGGGAGGGATTTCTTTTTGCGTCGTGCCATGATGACCAACAGTCAATTCTTACAGATTGTGTAGGAGTGGCTCTGCCGCGATGCGGCCCTCAATCGCGGCAGAGCCACCCCTAAGGACGATGCGCCAAGCGCGCTTATTTCCAATTACCGAGGAACTCGGAGAAGTGGGGCTTGCCCTCCTTCTCCAGATACTCGCGCACGCGGCTGCATTCGGTCTCGTATTCGGTAGGAGTGAGACGGCCGCGGATCAGTTCGAAGCGCAGGTAGACCAGAAAGGTGTTGAGCACGTCGGTTTCGCAGTAGTTGCGGATGCCTTCGATGTCGCCCGCCTGGTAGGCGTCCCACACCTTGTCGCCGCTCATCCCCATCTTGCCGGGGAAACCGAGCATGGTGGCCACCTCGTCGAGCGGCGCGTTGGCGCGCGGCTGGTAGCCGGCGATCACGTCCATCAGATCGGTATGGCGGCTATGGAAGCGGCTCAGGTAGTTGTTCCAGCGGAAGCTCTGATCGTCTTCGCCGCTCTCCCAGTAGCGCGGCGCCTGCACGCCGTGCAGCAGGGCGCGGTAGTTCAGCACCGGCAGGTCGAAGCCGCCTCCGTTCCACGACACCAGCGTCGGCGTGAAGCGATCGATGCCGTCAAAGAAGCGCTGCACCAGTTCCGCCTCGGGGGCGTCGGGTTCGCCCAGCGACCAGACCCGCAGCGTGTCGCTGTTGCGCAGCACCACCGAGATGGCGACGATGCGCTGAAGATGCAGACGCAGGAAATCGCTGCCGGTCTCCTGCCGCCGCTTGTGAAACATCACGTTGGCGACATCCTGGTCGCTCAAGCCGTCGAGACCGTGCAGCCGCCGGCCGCTGGCCACGTCGGGGACGGTCTCGATGTCGAATACCAATACGTTCATAAACTACAGGCCATCGCAAAATTCAAAATCGAAAGATATCAACCTCGGGGAACACGGGAAATTTCTTGCCTGGATTGAGCATAACATTGCCGATTGCCCGAATTATTACCCTTTGTCTCCGTGGCTAATCGCTTTTCACGCAGGAAACACGCCGGTGGAGAGATAGCGATCGCCGCGATCGCAGATGATACCGACGATGACAGCGTTCTCCACTTCGCGCGACAGTTTCAGCATGGCCGCCACGGCACCGCCCGAAGACACGCCGGCAAAGATACCTTCGCGCGCCGCCAACAGCCGGGTGGTTTCCTCGGCCTCCTGCTGACCGATGTCGATGATGCGGTCGACCCGCGCCGGCTGGTAGATGCGCGGCAGGTAGGCCTCGGGCCAGCGCCGGATGCCGGGGATGCTCGCCCCCTCCGCCGGCTGCACGCCGACGATCTCCACCTCGCGGTTCAGCTCCTTGAGGTACTGCGAAGTGCCCATGATGGTGCCGGTGGTGCCCATGGCGCTGACGAAATGGCTGACGGCGCCCTGGGTGTCGCGCCAGATCTCGGGGCCGGTACTTTCGTAGTGGGCCAGCGGGTTGTCCGGATTGGCAAACTGGTCCAGCACCTTGCCGCGCCCCTCGCGCTGCATCTGATCGGCCAGATCGCGCGCGCCTTCCATGCCCTGTTCTTTGGTGACCAGTATCAGTTCGGCACCGTAGGCCTTCATCGCGGCACGCCGCTCGACACTCAGGTTCTCCGGCATAATCAAAACCATGCGGTAACCCTTGATGGCCGCCGCCATGGCCAGGGCGATGCCGGTGTTGCCGCTGGTGGCCTCGATCAGGGTATCGCCCGGCACGATATCCCCGCGTGCCTCGGCATGCCGGATCATGCTCATGGCGGGCCGGTCCTTGACCGAACCGGCCGGATTGTTGCCCTCCAGCTTTGCCAGCAGGACATTGGAGGTCTTGCCCGGCAGCCGCTGCAGCCGCACCAACGGAGTGTTGCCGACAAACGATTCAAGCGTCGGATAGCTCATAACTCTATATGTTCCAAGATAATTAACAAAAAATTACGTATGGCGGGATTATAAAACAAAGCTTGCCCCATCTGGAGTTTTCGTTACACTAACGGAGCAAGCTGTTGGTCGCTTAATCACCCAAGGAAAGGAGTGAAATTATGAATGCAGTCACTCAGGTAATCGACAAGGATCTCGCTCTGGCTCGCGCAGGCGGCAATTCGCAACTGGCGGAAGAACTTTTCGCGATGCTGCTGAAGGAGTTGCCGGAACAACGCACCAGCATCCTGGAGGCCGCCTCGGCCCACGACTACCAAAACCTGAAACGCTTTATCCACAAACTCAACGGCTCGGCAACCTACTGTGGCGTCCCCGCCCTGAAGGAGGCTGTAGACGGTTTCGAGACACGTCTCAAGCGCGGAGAGATCGAAGACGCCCCCGAAAGGGTGCGCGTAGTGGTGGAAGAGATCGATCGCGTGCTTAACGTCGCGTAGCGACGGTAGCGAGGTAGAACGAAACGACGGCCACGGCCGTCGTTTCGTTGTCAGGCAATGTCGATATCGGGCGATAGGTAGACGTCCTGTATGGCATTCAACAATGCGATACCTTCGGCCATCGGCTTTTGAAACGCCTTGCGCCCCGAGATCAATCCCATGCCACCGGCGCGTTTGTTGATCACTGCGGTGCGGATCGCCTGGTGCATGTCATCTTTGCCGGACGGTCCGCCCGAGTTGATCATCCCCACCCGGCCCATGTAGCAATTGGCGACCTGATAACGCACCAGATCGATGGGGTGATCGGTAGTCAGCGTATCGTAGACGTTGGGGTGCGTCTTGCCGAACTTGAGCGCGTTGTAGCCGCCGTTGTTGATCGCCTGCTTCTGTTTCACGATATCCGCATTGATAGTGACCGCCAGGTGATTGCCCTGCCCCGTCAGATCGGCGCTGGCGTGATAATCGACGCCATCCACCTTGAAGGCGTTGTTGCGCAGATAGGCCCACAGCACCGTGACCATCCCCAATTCATGGGCGTAGGCGAAGGCCTCGCTGACCTCCGAAATCTGCCGCCGCGACTCCTCCGAGCCGAAATAGATGGTTGCGCCGACGGCGACGGCCCCCAGGTCGAATGCTTGCTGCACCGACGCGAACAGGGTTTGATCGTAAATGTTGGGGTAGGTCAGCAGTTCGTTGTGATTTATCTTCATCAAAAACGGTATCTTGTGCACATATTTCCGCGCCACCGCACCCAGCACGCCGAGCGTCGACGCCACGGCATTGCATCCGCCTTCAATGGCAAGGCGCGCAATATTTTCCGGATCGAAGAATATGGGATTGGGCGCGAACGAAGCCCCCGCCGAGTGTTCGACACCCTGATCCACCGGCAGGATCGAGAGATAACCGGTACCCGCCAGGCGTCCGGTATTGAACATCAGTTGCAGATTGCGCAGCACCGCCGGCGAGCGATCCTTCGGGGCTACCACCTGTTCTACGTAGTCGGGTCCCGGAAGTTGCAACAGCTCCCGAGGAATCCCGCTGCACTTATGCCCCAGCAGATACTCCTGCTCTTCACCCAGCTGGTGGATTACGTCGACCATTAGCGTTTTCCTCCTTATTGTCCCATGCCGTATGTCGTCCTCGTAGCTACAGGATAGGACGGGATCGGCCGCTTGGCCGCAGGAGTTTCACGATCGTCGGCAAAACATTACACTTTCCCGAACTCAGCCGATAGACGATCCGATGCGAGGCGCAAAACTCCTTATCACTGTGCAGTTGTTGTTCTGCGGTGCGTCCGCCGCTGCGGGCTCCCCAGGTCTCCCCGATACCCCCGCGCAGACCTATAAGCTCGCTACCATCGCCGTGGTGCGCGATACACCGGAGGGTCACATCGATGATATCTGGAGTGAGGGAACCCTGTTCACCGGACGTGCCGGCGCCAACCATTGGCTGCGTGTCAGCGGCCATTTTCCCCATGGCAAATGGCGGCCGTTACCGCATCCGGTCTGGATTCTAGACTATTACGCTCAGGATATTTCGGCGCAACCCGCCCGTTCGCGGCATCCCGGCCATGATCGGTTTATAGTGATCGACAAGAAGCATTTCCTGCTGAAGGTTCTGGACGATACCAAACGTGGCGACAAGGTGGTGTACAAGACCAAGGTGGCGCTGGGGATCGACGGCTGCAAACCCGAAACGAAAGGCGGCCGCTGCTATTATACCGAACCGGGAAACTATCACGTGCGCTGGAAGGTGCATGACCCGCACGGCATCGAGTGGTGCATCCCCAAGTCGATGGACGAAGAGTATAAGAGTGATATCCGTGCCGGCCGACGCTGCTTTCGCGGTCCCCTCGGCCGCTACGCCCTTAACATCGGCAAGACCTACGCCATTCACGGCACCGACCGCCCCGACATGCTCGGACGTCGGGTATCCCACGGCTGCATCCGGGTGGCCAATTCCGCCATGCGCGTGATCTACAAGCTGATGGATGTCGGCGATAAGGTGAAAATCATTCGATAGCCCGCCTGGAATCTTGCCAGCGGCGTTATTTCGGATCCCTTAATCTTGCTGTGCGGACTGAGAGTTTGATGGAACATACGATAAAGAAAATAGCCGTTGGACAGCTCCGCCCCGGGATGTACATTCACGACCTCAATTGCGGCTGGATGGATCACCCGTTTATCGCCAATAAATTTCTAATCAATAGCTTAGATACGGTTAAGCAGATAGCGGCGCTGGGCATCAAAGAGCTCTACATCGATACGACGAAAGGCACGGACGTCAGTGACGCCCCGGCCCGCGAGGAGGTCCAGGCCGAACTGCAGCAGCGCCTGGAGCGCGTCGGCAAGCATCCTTCGGACGGTTCCGGCAACGTCGTCAGCGTGCGCGAAGAGCGCACCTATGCCGCCAGCGTTCAACTCGAAGCCTCCCGTCTGGTGACCAACATCATGCGCGACGTGCGCCTGGGCAAGCAGATCGAGGTGGAGCGTGTCGGCCATGTGGTGAACGACATGGTCTCGTCCATCTTCCGCAACCCCCATGCGCTGCTGAGCCTGGGACGCATTCGGCAGATGGACCAGTACACCTTCGAGCATTCGGTGAGCGTTGCCGTACTGCTGATCTCGTTTGCCAAGGAGTTGGGGCTGGAGCGCTCCGTTATTCAGGAGATTGGGGTCGGTGCACTGCTGCACGACATCGGCAAACTGCAGATTCCCGACCACATTCTCAACAAGCCGGGACGCCTTAGCGAGGATGAATTCGTCATCATGCGCCGCCACGTGGAGTACAGTCGCGAACTGCTGGAACAGACCGGAGGGGTGTCCGCCACCGCCATTGCGGTCGCCGCCCAGCACCACGAGCGCTACGACGGCAGCGGTTATCCCGACAAACTCAGCGGCGACGCCATCAGCACCTATGGCCAGATGGCCGCCATCGTCGACGTCTACGACGCAATTTCCGCCGATCGCTGCTATCACAAGGGCGAGCCGCCCACCGTGGTGCTGCGCCGTATCCTGGAGTGGAGCAAATTCCACTTCAATCAGCCGTTGGTCCATCAATTCATCCGCTGCGTGGGTATCTATCCGGTCGGCACCGTGGTGCGCCTGGAGAGCGGGCGCCTCGGCGTGGTGATGGAACCGGGCGAGAAAGGGCCCCTCTACCCCGTCGTCCGCGTGGTCTATGACACCAACAGGAACCGTTTTATCAACGCCCACGACATCGACCTTTCCAATCCGATCACCCGCAGCGGCGACGATCGCATCGTCGGCGCCGAGTCGCCGGAGCGTTGGAACATCAAGGTCGACGTGGTCATGAAGTCAGCGCTTTGATGACGTAGATATCGAAGCGGTGGTTCTTGGTGGCGATGGTCATCGTCGCGCGCCTGCCCGCCAACGGCTCCGCATAGTCGGGACGTTTCACCACAACGCGCCTACGAGCCGCCGCCAGCGCGACATCCAGCAGCTTGTCGGCATCCAAATCCTCGCCCACCAGCAGGCGAAACAGGCGCATCTCTTTTTTTACCATGGCCGAGCTGTCGCGGTGCGGATACATGGGATCGATGTAGACGACGTCGGGTCGCGCATCTCCCTCACATTGCCGCAACAGCGACTCGGCATCACCGCAAAGCAGATGCATGCGGGCGATAATCGGCGCCACCTCGACATCCCGCCGTGCCCGCTCCATACCGTCCTCCAGCAGCGCCGCCACTGCCGCTGAACGCTCCGCCAGCGTCACCTCGCACCCCAGACCGGCCAGCACGAAGGCGTCGCGTCCCAAGCCTGCGGTGGCATCGAAAATATGCAGCGACTCCGTCCCCTTCAGGCCCACGGCACGGGCAATCGCCTGACCGCGGCCGCCGCCGAAACGACGGCGGTGGCCGACCGGGCCACCGACAAAATCGACCGCGACCGGACCGGGAGCCTGCGCTCCCGCCTGGCACAACTCCAGGCGCGCACCGGCCTTCAGGCAGAGCGCCGCGTCGCATCGCTCCCGATACGGCAATTGCCATCGCCGCGCCAGTTGCCCCGCGGCCGCGGCCCATTCCGGCGCCGCCGGGATCACCGGCACGGCATTCATAAGATATCGGCGGGCAATGCCCCCTTCGGCCGGTTCGGATCGGGCGGCTCGTTGCCCATCCCACCCAAAGTCGCGCCACTGCCGTCATGCACGAACACGCTGTTCACCATATCCAGAAAGCGCTTCGCCTGCGGCGACAGGAAGCGTCCGCGCCTCACCACGATGCCATAGGTACGGCGCGGGAAATACTGATCCAGCGGGATGCGCGCAAGCGGCTCCTCGCCGGTGAGGCAGACGTCAGTGACAATGGAGATGCCCAGCCCCAGTTCGACGTATTTCTTGATCACCTCCCAGCCACCCGCCTCCAGCGCCACGTTGTAGGTCAGATTGTGCTGTTGGAACACCAAATCGACGATACGCCAGGTGGAGAGGTGGCGTGGCGGCAGGATCAGGCCGTAGGGGCTGATGTCCGCCAGACGCAGATTCTCCTTTTTCGCCAGCGGATGATCCGGGGCAGTGATCAGGGTCGGGTCGTAGGTCACCACCGGCTTATAAATGATGTCGTCCGGCACCTCGATCATGGAACCCACGGCGAAATCCACCTCGTCCGCCCGCAGCATCGCCAGACCGTCGCGGCCGGTCACGTTGTGCAGCTTGAGGCGGATATGGGGATAGGCCTCGGCGAAGCGCTTCATCGGCTCCGGCAGGATATAGAGGATGGTCGACTCGCCCGCGGCGATGTTCAGGTCGCCCGATTCCAGCTTGCCGAACTGGGCGGCAAAGGTCTCGTGCAGCTTGTCGATCCCCTCCACCAGCGGTTCCGCCAGCAGATAGAGGGTATCCCCTTCCGGCGTCATCTTGATGCTGGGGCCGCGCCGCTCGAACAGCGTAATGCCGAACTCCCGCTCCAGCGCCTGGATCTGCAGCGACACCGACGGCTGACTCAGGAACAGCGATTCGGCGGCCAGCGTGATGCTGCCGGTACGCGCCGTATGGCAGAACGCGCGCAGCTGTTTGAGGCGGTTTTGCTTGTAGTAGAGATTGGGCATCGTGGCCATGGCATGCCTCCATTATTGTCAATTTCAATATTAAGAATTGAAATAATTGGGAAGTCAAATAAATGAAATAATTTTAGACTCTCTTCACACACAGGGAGTACGGTCATTTGTTGACATATTCAGTATGGATTTGGCGTAAGCATTAAGTTACTTAGAGGCTTCAAGGTATGAGCCCTATTTTACACATCGCCGCATCCGGTGCATTCATGGCCTCCCTCGGGGTGACGTTGGCGTCCCTGCTCGCCTTCGCCAACCGTCGTCTCTATGTGTTCGAAGACCCGCGCATCGATCAGGTGGACGAGATGCTGCCCCACGCCAACTGCGGCGCCTGCGGTACGGCAGGCTGCCGTCAGTTCGCGGAGGCGCTGATCGACGGCCGCACCGATCCGGGCAAATGTACGGTCAACACTGCAGAAACGAACCAGGTGATCGCCGACCTTCTCGGCGTCGCCGTGGGCGACCACGAAAAACAGGTGGCGCGCCTGGCCTGCGGCGGCGGCACCCACGTGGCGCGCACCCGCGCCCGCTATGAAGGGATGAAGTCCTGCCGCGCCGCGGCGCTGGTCTCCGGCGGCGGCAAGGCCTGTTCCTGGGGCTGCCTGGGACTGGCCGACTGCGCCGAGGTCTGCGACTTCGACGCCATCGCCATGGACCGTCACGGCCTGCCGCTGGTCGATGCCGCCAAATGCACCGCCTGCGGCGACTGCATTGAAGTCTGCCCCAAGGGGCTGTTTTCGCTGCAACCGGCCAACCACCGCTTGTGGGTGGCCTGCAAGAACCAGCAACTCGGCGACGAAGCGGAGCTGGAGTGCCAGGTGGCCTGCACCGCCTGCGGGCGCTGCGCCGCCGACGCCCCCGAGGGGCTGCTCACGCTGCGCAACAATCTGGCGACGGTTGATTACGGCAACAACAGGCTGGCGTCCCGCATCGCCATCGAACGCTGCCCCACCGGCGCGATCGTATGGCTCGACAATGAGGGAGCGGTGAAGGGACGGGATGCGAAGAAAGTAGTACGCCAGGAGGCACTTCCGGTCGGCTGAATTGAAGTGGGTCGGACTGATGTCCGACCCACATGCAAAACGAGGGTGAGTTACATGTTCGGAAAGAAAGAGACCAAGACGTTCAAGTATCCCGGTACGCGCATGGCGATGGACGGCAACTCCGCCGTCATCATGTGCGAGCGCGAGGCCAGCGACGCAGCGGGTGCCTACCCCATCACGCCATCGACCCAAATGGGCGAATACTGGGCCGACGCCGCCGCCGACGGCCACGTCAACATCTCCGACCGTACGCTGATCTTCGTCGAACCCGAATCCGAACACGCAGCCGCCGCGGTCACCGCGGGTCTCTCCATGACCGGCCTGCGCGCCACCAATTTCTCCTCGGCCCAGGGCGTCGCCTTCATGCACGAGTCGCTCTATGCGGCCGTCGGCAAGCGCCTGCCCTACGTCCTGAACATCGGCTGCCGCGCCATCACCAAGGCCTCGCTCAACGTCCACTGCGGCCACGACGACTACCACTGCATCGACGACACCGGTTTTTTCCAGGTGTTCGCCACCAACGCCCAGGGCGCCGCCGACCTCAACCTCATCGGCCGCAAAGTGGCCGAGCTGGCCCTGACCCCGGCCGTGGTGGCGCAGGACGGTTTCCTCACCACCCACCTGATCGAGCCGCTCAACGTTCCCGAGCGTGAACTGATCGCGGAGTTCCTCGGCCTCCCGGACGACATGATCGAATGCCCCACCGCCGCGCAGAAGATGCTGTTCGGCGAGAAGCGCCGCCGCGTGCCGGCCATTTGGGACGTGGACAATCCGATGCTCTCCGGTTCGGTGCAGAACCAGGACGCCTATATGCAGACGGTGGCGGCGCAGCGCCCCTATTTCTTCGCGCACATTCCGGAGCTCACCGACCGGGTGATGGACGAGTACTACCAGCTGACCGGCCGTCGATACCAGCGCGTCGACGCCTACCGCACCGACGACGCCGACTACGTCATCCTCGGCATGGGCTCGATGATCGTTCAGGCCCAGGCCGTGGCCGACTACCTGCGCGACAAACGCAAACTGAAAGTGGGTGTGGTCGACCTCACCCTATACCGCCCCTTCCCCGGCGACCTCATCGGCAAGGTGCTGAAGGGCAAGAAGGGCGTTGTCGTGCTGGAACGCACCGACCAGCCGCTGGCGGAAGACCTACCGGTGATGCGCGAAGTGCGCGCGGCACTCAACAAGTGCCTGGAGAACGGCCGCGCCGGCAAGGACGAAGAGCTGCCCTACCCGAGCTACGCGGGGTACCAAAGCGAAGAGGCGCCGCGCCTCTATTCCGGCGCCTACGGCCTCGGCTCCCGCGACCTGCAACCGGAGGGTCTGATCGCCGCCGTCGAGAACATGCTGCCCGACGGCAGCAAGCGCAAGTTCTTCTATCTCGGCATCGACTTCGTGCGCGATGAGGCGGCCACGCCGAAGCAGGAGATCCACATGCAGCAGATCCTCGACGCCTATCCGCAGGTGAAGGGGCTGTCGTTGCGCGGTTCGGAGAACCCGAACCTGATGCCGGAAAATTCGATCACCGTGCGCATGCATTCGGTGGGCGGCTGGGGCGCCATCACCACCGGCAAGAACCTGGCGATGACCCTGTACGACCTGCTCGGTTTCGAGATCAAGGCCAACCCCAAGTACGGTTCGGAAAAGAAGGGTCAGCCGACCACCTATTATCTATCCGCCGCCCCGACACCGATCCGCGTCAACTGCGAATACCACTACGTCGACGTGGTGATGTCGCCGGACCCCAACGTGTTCAGCCACTCCAACCCGCTCTACGGTCTGAAACAGGGCGGCGTATTCATCATCCAGTCGAGCTATGACGATCCGAACGAACTGTGGGCCGGCTTCCCGTTGTGGGCACAGAAGTTCATCGTCGACAACGACATCCGCGTGTTCTGCATGGACGGCTTCAAGATCGCCCGCGAGGAGGCATCCAACCCCGAGCTGCAACTGCGCATGCAGGGCAACGCCTTCCAGGGCGCCTTCTTCGCCGCCTCGCCGCTGATGAAGCTGGCCGGCCTGGATGAAGCGAAACTGTTCAAGGCGATCCACGACCAGCTCGAAGCCAAGTTCGGCGCCAAGGGCAAGCGCGTGGTGGAAGACAACATCCGCATCGTGCGCCGCGGCTTCGACGAAGTGCATGAGGTGGTGAACAAGGTTGTCGGCGCCACGCGCCAGACTCTGAAGAAGAAGGAGAATGCGCTGCCGGTGATGTTCAAGCATCTGCCGGCCGGCGCAGGCGGCGTCGCCGACGTACACCGCTTTTGGGAACAGACCGGTTCGTTCTACGCCACCGGCAAAGGCTCCGACAATCTGGCCGATCCGTTCCAGGGTATGTCGCTGATCCCGGCGGCGACCGGCGTGTTCCGCGATATGACCCAGATCCGTTTCGAATATCCCAAGTGGGTGGCGGAGAACTGCACCGCCTGCGGCGACTGCTATAGCGTTTGCCCCGACTCGGCCATCCCCGGTCTGGTCAATACCATCGGTGAGGTGTTCAACACCGCCATCGGCAACATCGAGCTGAAGGGCACGCCGACCCAGCACCTGCGCCGCGAGAGCCGCAAGGTGGAGAAGAGGCTGCGCGCCCTGCTCGACGCCGCCGGCGAAAGCGCCAATGCGCGCAACCTGCTGGACCAGGCGATCCTTGAAACCCTGGCCGAGTCCGAGCTGGAAGGTGAGCAACGCGAAAAACTGGAGAAGGAGTTCGGCCTGCTGATGGACGCCATCGGCGGCTTCGAATTCTCCGTCACCAAACCCTACTGGGCCAATCGCGAGAAGAAGGCCAAGGGCAGCGGCGGCCTCTTCTCCATCACCGTCAATCCCTACACCTGCAAGGGCTGCATGGAGTGCATCGACGTGTGCGACGACAACGCCCTGGTCGCCACCAAACAGAATGACGAAGCGGTTGAACTGATGCGCAGCAACTGGGCCTTCTGGCTCGACCTGCCCACCACCGATCGCGACTTCATCCGCATCGACGATATGGACGAAAAGATCGGCGCGCTGGAGACCATGCTGCTCGACAAGCGCAACTACGGTTCCATGGTGTGCGGCGACGGCGCCTGTCTCGGTTGCGGCGAAAAGACCATCATCCACCTGTTCACCGGCACCGCTACGGCACTGATGCAGCCGCGCGTGAAGAAGCACCTGGCCAAGCTCGATGAGCTGATCGCAAAGCTGGAGCAGCACATCCGCCTGAAGCTGGCCGAAGGTGTCGATCTCTCCAACGTGGTGGCCATCGACAGCGCCGTGCGCAAGGTCAATGGCAGCGACCTGACCCTGGCCTCCCTGTCCGAGAACCTCGATGCCGGTCACGAGAAGACGGTGATTGATCGTGACTGGCTGCGCTGGGCCACCAACCTGCTCGACCGCCTGCGCGACCTGAAGTGGCGCTATGAGCAGGGACCGAGCCAGCGCGGCCGTTCCGACATGGGCATCGTCAACTCCACCGGCTGCACTTCGGTATGGGGTTCCACCTTCCCCTACAACCCCTATCCGTTCCCGTGGGCCTCGCATCTGTTCCAGGACAGCCCGTCCATGGCGATGGGTCTGTTCGAAGGCCACATGGTGAAGATGGCCGACGGCTTCAAGGCGATCCGCATGGCCGAACTGGAGCTGGCCGGCAACTACAACGCCGCAACCCACGATGCCTGGTTCCGCCGCTTCAACTGGCGCGAGTTCAGCGAGGAGGAGTGGTTGATGTGTCCGCCGGTGGTCTCCGTCGGCGGCGACGGCGCCATGTACGACATCGGCTTCCAGAACCTGTCGCGCGCCCTCGCCTCCGGAGTGCCGATCAAGGTGCTGGTGCTAGACACCCAGGTCTACTCCAACACCGGCGGCCAGGCCTGCACCTCCACCTTCGTCGGTCAGGTGGCCGAGATGTCGCCCTACGGCAAGAACGTCAAGGGCAAGACCGAGATCCGCAAGGAGATGGGGCTGATCGCCATGGCCCATCGCACCAGCTACGTGATGCAGGGCGCCACCAGCAACATCACCCACCTGCTGGAGGGCTACATCGACGGCCTAAACAGCCGCCGCCCCGCGCTATTCAACGTCTATGCCACCTGCCAACCGGAACATGGCGTCGCCGACGACGCCTCCGAGCGTCAGTCCAAACTGGCGGTGGAGTCGCGCGCCTATCCGCTGTTCCGCTTCGATCCGGATCAAGGAGAAACCTTGGCCGAATGCCTCGACATGGAAGGCAATCCGTCGCTCGACGACGACTGGCCGATGTACACCCTCGACTACGTGGACGAGAACGGCCAGCCGGCCAAGCTGGAAGTGCCGATGACCTTCGCCGACTTCGCTCTGACCGAAGGCCGCTTCCGCAAGCACTTCAAGAAGGCGCCGCCGGAGACCTGGAACGACGTACAGGGAAGTACCAATGCCGCGGGCGCAGGACGCGCAGGAGCGGCGAACGTACAGGGAAGTACCAATGCCGCGGGCGCAGGACGCGCAGGAGCGGCAGATGAGATGGTGCCGTTCCACGAGTTCCTCGCACTGGATGAGGACGATCGCGACGGCAAGTTCCCCTACATCTGGACGGTCGATACCCGGAATCGTCTCAGTCGCGTGCTGTGCACCCGCGAAATCGTCAAGTCGGCGGAAGAGCGCCGCCAGTTCTGGCGCCAGATGAAATCCATCGCCGGCCTCGATCGCCAAGTCGACGTCAACGCCATCGTTCAGCAGACCAAGGCGGAGATGGCGCAGAAGCTCTCCTCCACCCTGATCTCCCTGGCGGCCTCCGGCGACATGTCGATACTGGCCGGCGGCGCCGTAACAGCCAACGGCAACGGTGCGGCCCCTGCCGCGGCAAACGGCGGCAGCGGTGCAGCCGCGCCCGCCGACTACGAGCCGGTATGGATCGACACGCCCGAGTGCACCGCCTGCGACGAGTGCACCAACCTCAACCCGAACCTGTTCGGCTATAACGAGCAGAAACAGGCGGTAGTGCTCAACCCGAAGGGCGGTGCGTTCAAAGACATCGTCAAGGCGGCGGAGAAATGCACCGCTGGCTGCATCCATCCCGGCACACCGTTTAATCCCGACGAGTCCGGCGTGGACAAGCTGCTGCAACGCGCCGCGAAATTCCGGTAGGAGCGGCTCTGCCGCGATGGTTTGGATGTGTGAGGTACGACAGGCAATCGCGCCATAGGCGCTCCTACGACAACGAACATGCGGTAGGAGCGGCTCCGCCGCGATGGTCCGGAGTGTGAGGTAAGACAGGCAATCGCGCCATAGGTGCTCCTGCAACAACGAACATGCGGCAGGAACGGCTATGACGCGATGTTTTAACAGATTGATCACGGTTTATTTCGGTGCTCCCTCCGAGAAGTTGTCCCTCCCCATTTTGGGGAGGGAATTTTTTTCGACCGGTAAGGCAACCATGAATATTGGTCCGCGTTGGGTTTGATCGTCGGGGTTGAAGAACGATGACTTTACTTAAATGGTTCGGACGGAAGAGCTTCTCCCACGGAGTTCATCCGCAGGAACACAAGGACGGCACGGCGCACCGGGCGATTCGGCGGCTGCCGTTCGCGCCGCGCATGATCGTGCCGCTGGCGCAGCATATCGGCAAGCCGTCGCGGCCGCTGGTCAAGGTCGGAGAAGAGGTGTTGCGCGGCCAGTTGATCGCTGAGGCCGACGGTTTCATGTCGGTACCGCAGCATGCGCCGGCCACAGGCGTGGTCGAGGCGATCGAACTGATGCCCAGCGCCCAGGGGCCGCGCGTCCGCTCCATCGTCATCAAGGTCTATGAGGCCTCCTCGCAGGAGGTATTGTGCGACCAATCGCAGGATGTGGACAACCTCGATCCCGATGCCATCGTTCAGGCGGTGCAGGCGAGTGGCCTGGTAGGTCTCGGCGGCGCCGCCTTCCCCTCCCACGTCAAGCTCAAGGTTCCGGCGGAGCATGCCATCCACACGCTGGTGGTCAACGGCTGCGAGTGCGAACCGTTTCTCACCACCGACCACCGGGTGATGCTGGAACAGACCGACGACCTGATCCGCGGCACCCGCTACGCCATGCGCGTGGTCGGCGCCAAGCGCGCCGTCATCGGCGTGGAAGACAACAAGATGGATGCGGTGGAGACGATCCGAGCCCGGCTGCCGGCGGACGGCAACATCAGCGTCGAGGCGGTGGAGACCAAGTATCCGCAGGGTTCGGAGAAGATGCTGATCACCTCCCTGCTCGGCCTGGAAGTACCGTCGGGCGGACACACCTTTCATATCGGCGTGGTGGTCAACAACGTCGGCACCCTCGCCGCCATGGGCCAGTTGCTGCCGCGCGGCCGCGGCCTGATCGAACGTGTGGTGACTGTCGCCGGTCCGGGCGTCAGCAAGCCGGGCAACTACCGGGTGCCCATCGGTACACCGTTGCGCTACCTGCTCGGCTACGCCGGTTTCAGCGGCAGCGCCGCAGAGGTGATCCTCGGCGGCCCGATGATGGGCAACGCCATCGCCTCGCTCGATGTGCCGGTGACCAAGGGCGTCTCCGGTGTACTGGTCCTCTCCAGCAACGCCATCGGCCAGCCGCGCACGGTCCATCCCTGCATCAAGTGCGGCCAGTGCGTCTCCGCCTGTCCCATCCATCTCAATCCGTCGCAGCTGGGACTGCTCGCCGCCAAGCGCGAATACGATCTCATGGCCGAGGACTTCCATCTTAAAGATTGCATCGAGTGCGGCTGCTGCAGCTTCGTCTGTCCCTCCAGCATCCCGCTGGTGCAGTACTTCCGCATCGCCAAATCGGTATTACGGGAGCGCGCGGCGTAATGAGCAAACCGCAACCCACCATCGAACTGCGCACCTCGCCGCACATCAAGTCGGCGCCGACGGTGGAACAGATCATGCGCAACGTGGTGTTCGCGTTGCTGCCGATCAGCGCCTTCGCCGTCTATGAGTTCGGCATCAGCGCCTTGGCGCTGATTCTGACGGTCACCGGCAGCTGTCTGCTTACCGAGCATCTGTTCAACCGCGCCGGCGAAAAACCCAACTCCCTGCGCGACTGGAGCGCAGCCATCACCGGCCTGCTGTTGGCGCTGACCCTGCCGCCCGGCTTCCCATTGTGGATGGGCGTGGTCGCCGGCTTCGTCGCCATCGCCCTGGGCAAGGTGTTGTTCGGCGGCCTCGGCTTCAACGTCTTCAATCCCGCCCTGGTCGGTCGCGCCTTCGTCCAGGCGGCCTTCCCGGTGGCGATCACCACCTGGACGCCGCCGCTGGCGCCGGGCCGCTTCCTGGAATTCATCCCCTCGACCCTGACCGCACCTTTCATGACACCACCCTCGGTGGCCGCCTGGAGCCACCACGCGGTGGACGCCTTCAGCGGCGCCACGCCGCTGGGCCTGTGGAAGTTCCAGGGTATCGTCGTCAGCACCTCGGACCTGTTCACCGGCATGAGCGCCGGCTCCGCGGGCGAGACCTCGGCGCTGCTGATCCTGGTGTGCGGCGCCTACCTGGCGGCGCGGCGCATGATGGACTGGCGCATCCCGGCGGCAATGCTCGGCACCGCCGCGCTCACCGCCCTGGCATTCCGCCTGTTCGGCGGCAGCCACTACCCGACGCCGCTGTTCGTGCTCTTTTCCGGCGGTCTGATGCTCGGCGCGCTGTTCATGGCGACCGACATGGTAGCCTCGCCGCTGACCCCGCTCGGGGTCTGGATCTACGGCGCGGTGATGGGTTTCATCACCGTCATCATCCGCTACTTCGGTGGCCTGCCGGAGGGTGTGATGTATGCGATCCTGCTGGGCAACGCCCTGTCGCCGCTGATCGCCCTGATCACCCAGCCGCGCGTCTACGGCGCGCGCCGCGAACGGAGCAAACCATGAGCGTACCCTCCAACGGCATGGCCCCCACCCAGACCAGCAGCGCAGCGATGATCCGCGTGCTGGGCCTGGTGGCGATGATCTCCGGTCTGCTCATCGTCACCGCCTACGAGGCCACCAAGGGCACCATCGCCGACTACAACCGCCAGCAGCTGGAGCTGGCGGTGCGTCAGGTGATACCGGGCGCAGCCACTATCCGTACCTACGCCGTGGCCGGCGACACCGTGCACTTGGCCGAACCCGGTGACACGAACCGCTTCTACGCCGGCTACGACGCAAAAGGCAAACTCATCGGCCTGGCCGGCAAGGCGGCGGCGCCCGGCTATGCCGACCTGATCATCCTGCTCTACGGCTACAATCCGAAGTGCCAGTGCATCAACGGCGTCAGCGTGCTGCAGGACCACGACACCCCAGGCTTCGGCACCAAGGTGGCGACGGACAGCGCATTCCTCGCCAACTTCACGGCCCTCGACGCGCGCCTGCGGCCGGACGAGAGCGCCGTCGCAAATCCCATCGTCACCGTCAAACACGGCACCAAGCGCCATCCATGGCAGATCGACGCCATCTCCGGCGCCACCATCAGCTCGACGGCGGTCGGGACGGCGCTGCGCCGCGGCACCGGCAGCCTGCTGCCGGCGCTGATGCGCCACCTGGCACAGATTGAGGCACAGAGGTAACGCCGCCATGAAGACAACCGACACGACTATCGATTTCGGCACCTTCTGGGAAGGGGTATGGAAGGAGAACCCCGTGTTCGTGATGATGCTCGGCATGTGCCCGACCCTGGCGGTCACCAGCAGCGCCACCAACGCCCTGGTGATGGGCGTCTCCACCGCCTTCGTGCTGGTCTGTTCCGGTGCGCTGGTGTCGATGTTGCGTTACCTGATTCCCAAAGAGGTGCGCATCGCCACCTACATCGTCATCATCGCCACCTTCGTCACCATCGTCTCCTACGTGTTGCAGGCCTACGCGCCGGAGATCTACAAGGTGCTGGGCGTGTTCGTCGATCTGATCGTGGTCAACTGCATCATCCTCGGGCGCGCCGAGGCCTATGCCTCGAAGAACAGCGTGCTGCGCTCGGTGGTCAACGCCGCCGGCATGGGCGCCGGCTTCACCTTCGCCCTGCTGTGTCTCGGCGCGGTGCGCGAAATCCTCGGCAGCGGCACGTTGTTCGGAGTCCATCTGTTCAGCGCCCATTTCCAGCCCTGGCTGGTGATGGTGCTGCCGCCGGGCGGTTTCTTCGTGCTGGGCGGCTGGCTGCTGCTGTTCAACTGGCTGAAGCAGCGTGTCGCCAGCGCCGGCACATTGCAGGAGGAGACGGCCCGTGCACAATGAATCGCTCACCTTCATCTTTCTGCAATCGGCCGTCATCAACAACTTCGTGTTGGCGATGTTCCTGGGGATCTGCCCGTTCCTCGGCGTCTCCGGCCGGGTCAACACGGCGCTGTCGATGGGACTCGCCACCTCCTTCGTGATGCTGATCAGCTCCATCTGCGCCTTCGGTCTCAATCTGATCCTGGTGCACTACCACATGGAGTTTCTCCAGCTCATCAGCTACATCGCCGTCATCGCCTCGGCGGTGCAGCTGGTGGAGATGGCGATGAAGAAATTTAGCCCGGCCCTGTTCCGCGCCCTCGGCATCTATCTGCCGCTGATCACCACCAATTGCGCGGTGCTGGGTCTGGCGCTGTTCCAGACCATGCGCCACTACAGCTTCGCCCAGTCGCTGGCCTTCGCTCTCGGCGCCGGCGTCGGCTTCACCCTGGCGCTGCTGTTGATGTCGGGACTGCGCGAACGGCTGCTGCTGGCCAATGTGCCCAACGTCGCCCAGGGGGCGGCCCTGAGCCTGATGCTGGCCGGTATCCTGTCGCTCGCCTTCATGGGCTTCGGCGGTCTGGGAAGTCTGTGAGATGTTGACCAAACTCATCAGCACGATGGTCGTGATTCTGCTGCTGATGCTGGGCTGGGTCCTGGTGCAACGGTTGGCGCGGCTATTCGCCCGCCGCCACCCGGAGTTCGGCGCCTATCGGGAGGGAGGCAGTTGCGGCAGCGGCCATTGCAGTTGCGGTAACGCCGACTCATGCGAACGTGGCAATGAGCGCTGACACCATATAACGTTTAAGATAATGAAGTCTGAAATGCCGGCGCTGCCGGCCAGGGAGCGGTGATGAACTCAGTTATTCAAACACCAACCGTACAAAGGGGTGAAACAGTGGACGAACGCGTAATCTGGTTCGAATCTCTCGGCATGGACGATGTGGCACGGGTGGGCGGCAAGAACGCCTCCCTGGGCGAAATGATCCGGGGGCTCTCCGCCGCCGGTGTGCGCGTCCCCGACGGCTTTGCGACCACCGCCTCCGCCTATCGCGAATTCCTGCGCCACGGTCACCTGGGCGAACGCATCAACGCCCGCGTCGACAAGGTCGACGTCGACGACATGGAGGAGCTGGCGGGCGCCGGTGCCGAGATCCGCCAGTGGATCATCGATACGCCGTTCCCCGAATCCCTCAACGCCGCCATCACCGCCGCCTACGGCAAGATGGTGGAAAAGACCGGTGGCGATATCGCCGTCGCGGTGCGCTCCTCCGCCACCGCCGAGGACCTGCCGGACGCCTCGTTCGCAGGCCAGCAGGAGACCTATCTCAACGTGCGCGGCCTGGACAACGTGCTGACCGCCATTCACTACGTGTTCGCCTCGCTCTACAACGACCGTGCCATCTCCTACCGTGTGCACAAGAACTACGCCCACCATGACGTGGCGCTGTCCGCCGGCATCCAGCGCATGGTCCGTTCCGACCTGGCCGCCTCCGGCGTCATGTTCACCCTCGACACCGAGTCGGGTTTCCGTGACGCGGTGTTCATCACCGGTTCCTATGGCCTCGGCGAGACGGTGGTGCAGGGTGCGGTCAATCCCGACGAGTTCTATGTCTACAAGCCGGGCCTGGCCGCCGGCAAACACGCCGTGCTCAGCCGCAAGCTGGGCAGCAAGGCGATCCAGATGGTCTACAGCGACAGCACCGAGCAGGGCAAGACCATCAAGACGGTCGACGTACCGGTAGAGAAGCGCAACGAGTTCTGTCTCAGCGACGCCCAGCTGGAAGAGCTGGCGCAGCACGCGGTGACCATCGAGAAGCATTACGGTCGGCCGATGGATATCGAGTGGGCGCTGGACGGCAACGACGGCAAACTCTACGTGGTGCAGGCGCGCCCCGAGACCGTCAAGAGCCGCAGCAACGGCCAGATGATCGAACGCTATCGCCTGAAGGAAAAAGGCGAGGTGATCGCCACCGGCCGGGCCATCGGTCAGCGCATCGGCGCCGGTCCGGCCCGCGTAATCATGGACGTCAGCGAAATCGGCGAAGTGCAGGCCGGCGACGTGCTGGTCACCGACATGACCGATCCCGACTGGGAGCCGATCATGAAGCGCGCCTCCGCCATCGTCACCAATCGCGGCGGCCGCACCTGCCATGCCGCCATCATCGCCCGCGAGATGGGCATCCCCGCCATCGTCGGCTGCGGCGATGCCACCAAGCGCATCAAGAGCGGTACGGACGTCACCGTCTCCTGTGCCGATGGCGACACCGGCAACGTCTACGGCGGCAAGCTCGACTTCGAGATCCAGCGCGCCGACGCCGGCAAGATGCCGGATCTACCGGTGAAGGTGATGATGAACGTCGGCAATCCCAGCCACGCCTTCGAATTCTCCAGCATCCCCAACGCCGGCGTCGGCCTCGCCCGCCTGGAGTTCATCATCAACTCCACCATCGGCGTGCATCCCAAGGCGCTGCTCGACTTCGACGGCCAACCGGACGACATCAAGGCCGCCATCCGCAAGCGCATGGCCGGCTACGACGACCCGGTGGAGTTCTACGTGGAGAAGCTGGTCGAGGGCATCGCCACCCTCGCCGCCGCGTTCAATCCGAAGCCGGTGATCGTGCGCATGTCCGACTTCAAATCCAACGAGTATGCCAACCTGCTGGCCGGCGATCGCTACGAACCGCACGAAGAGAACCCGATGATCGGTTTCCGCGGCGCATCGCGCTACGTCTCCGAAGACTTCCGCCCCTGCTTCGAGCTGGAGTGCCGCGCCCTGCGCAAGGTACGCGATGAAATGGGGCTGACCAACGTCGAGGTGATGATCCCCTTCTGCCGCACCCTGGAAGAGGCGGCCGAGGTGGTCCGGCTGCTGGCCGCCAACGGCCTGGAACGCGGCAAGAACGGCCTGCGCATCATCATGATGTGCGAGATCCCCTCCAACGCCGTGCTGGCCGAAGAATTCCTGGAATACTTCGACGGCTTCTCCATCGGCTCCAACGACCTGACCCAGCTCAGCCTCGGCCTCGACCGCGACTCGGCGCTGGTGGCCCACCTGTTCGACGAACGCAACCCGGCGGTGAAGAAGCTGCTGAGCATGGCGATCCAGGGCGCACGCGCCAAGGGCAAATACATCGGCATCTGCGGTCAGGGTCCGTCCGACTATCCCGACCTCGCCGAATGGCTGGTGGAACAGGGGATCGGCAGCATCTCCCTCAACCCCGACACCGTCGTCGACACCTGGCTCTACATCGCCGGGAAACAGGGGAAATAAACGCGACTAACCACGGGGATCATTTATACCCTTTGGGTACCGGGCGCACGGGGAGTAGTAAGATAGGGAATATCCCAGTGTGCCCCGTGTTCCCCGTGGTTCAATATGTTATCGGATAGTATTGTAGACCGGACATAGCGTAGCGCTGTCCGGCAAACCCTGCCCGATGCCGCTGCACTCTATCGGGCCTACGACAACCGGCGGTGAGGCAGATGTCGTTGCTGGTATTTATAACCTCCATGCCCTTCGTGCCCTCAGTGGTTAATGTTTCTACCAGGTAATCGGACAATGCAGCATCGCCCCGTATTCTTCGTTTCCGATCGCACCGGCATCACCGCCGAGACCCTGGGCCGCAGCATGATGACCCAGTTCGACGGCATCGAATTCAGCTTCACCCGTCTCCCCTTCCTCGATACGCCGGAGAAGATGAGCGAGGCGATCGAACGCATCAATACCGTGCTGGAGGATGAGCGCGTGCGTCCTATTGTCTTCAGTACGCTGGTGAACGCCGAACTGCTGGAACAGTTGCGGCGCGAGTGCAAGGGGCTGTTGCTGGATTTCTTCGACGCCTTCAATGCCCCATTGGAGGCGGAACTGGGGATCAAGGCGGCCCACGTGATGGGGCGTTCCCACGGTATCGGCAACTTCGCCAACTACATGGCGCGCATCGAGGCGCTCAATTACGCGCTGAACAACGACGACGGCGTCAGCACCAAGAACTATCCCACCGCCGACATCGTGCTGATCGGCGTATCGCGCACCGGCAAGACGCCGACCTCGCTGTTCCTGGCACTGCAATTCGGCATCCACGCCGCCAACTATCCGCTTACCGACGAAGACCTGCACAGCCGCCAGTTGCCCAAACCGTTGCAGCCGTTCAGCGATAAGCTGTTCGGCCTCACCATCGACCCCGATCGCCTGCAACAGATCCGCAGCGAGCGCCGCCCCAATAGCCGTTACGCCACCTCGACACAGTGCCAGCTGGAAGTGGATGCGGTGGAGAGCCTCTACCGCGCCGAAGGGGTGCGTTACCTCAATACCACCAATATGTCGATCGAGGAGATCTCGACCACCATCCTGCAACAGGCCGGGCTCAAGCGGCGGCTGTTTGCCTAGAACCTGAGAAGAATTAACCACGGAGAATTCGCTGTAAAAACGCCTAATGCCATCTTTACACACGTTATTTGCCTCGTGCCCCGGGTTCCCCGTGGATTATTCTTCGTAGCCATGTAGGCCGGACTTAGCGCAGCGGTGTCCGGCAAGCTCTGCCCGATAACGCTGCGCTCTATCGGGCCTACGGCTGTTCACCCAAGGATTATCCTGCGTCACAATCCCAACGGGCCGCGCCGCGCCATGCGCACTTGCAGGCGCGTGATGCGCTGCCGGCGTGCCGGACTGGCGGGCAGGCGTATCGCCAATGCCAGCGCATACTCCAGTTCGCCAGTGACGTGTTCGTAATACTTGGCCAACGACTCGATCGCCTCGCCGTTGCCGCGTATCGCCAGTGGCTCCCAGAGTGCACGCGCCTCGCTCCACGCACCATTGCGACGGTAGAGATTCGCCAGCAGCAGGCGGCCGTTGGCCGACAACGCGGCGCCAGCCGATTCCAGCAGCGCCACCGCCCTCTCCTCCTGCTCGTTTTTGAGCCAGGCGCGCGCCAGTGCAACGACGTCTGCGCCACAACGGTGTGGTTCTTCATGTGCCTTATCCAGCGCCGGTAGCAGGGACGCTAGTGATACCAGGTCCCAAATATTGTGATCGACCACGCGCAAAAGATCGTCGCTGTTGCCGCTGTGCAGATAACGCAGCCAGGCGGCCGGCGCCTCGCTGCCCGGCAGGTCGTTGCTGCGATGAAAATTGAGCAGACGCCGCTCCGCCGTTTGTAGGCGGCAGTCGTCCCAACGGCTGGCAAACGCGCGGCGCGTGGAGTGCAGCAGATCGAGATGGAACAGGTGGTCGTAAGGCGTACGCCGGCCATGCATGCGGTTGCGGGTAACGAGCAGCGGCAGGTCGAAGCTCTTGCCGTTGAAGCTGACGATCCCCTGCGCGTCTTTCAGCCACTCTTCGCCCGTCTCCAGCAGTGCCGCTTCGCCGCTGAAGGCGGTCATGGTCAGCTGGCGCACCACCAGAGCATCGGCCTCCAGGCGGGCCAGACCGAGCATGAAGACGGCGGTGCCGCTGCCGCCGGAGAGGCCGGTGGTTTCGGTGTCGAGGAAGACCAGGCGGCGCGGGTCGATCTCGCCTGCTTCGGGCAGCGCCCGTGGTGTTTCAGCGATGCATTTAAGCGCCATGTGGCCATGATAGTCGCCGAGGGGGAAACGGCGTACTACCTCGATCAGCGACGGGGCAATGAGGCTGCCGCCGGCCTGTTCGGCCAGCGCTGCCGGGTCGACGCCTTGACGGCGCCGGCCGTGACGGGTCAGGCGATCGGCGATCGACGGTGATGGCGCCAGCGTTGAGGCTGGGACTACGCCGGTCTGGCGTTGCAGCGATTGCAGACGTGCCTTAAGACTCATGACCGTCGATCAGCGCCAGCACTCGCAACGCCGCCTGCTTGGGTGAATAACCGCGCACCTCGTCCGAGGCGAGGATCGGACCGATACAGCTGGGACAACCGTGTTTGCAATCGCAGGCATCGATCAGCCGACACGTGTCGCGCACGATCTCGCCACGGCGATCAAATAACGGTGCGGAGAGGCCGACGCCGCCCGGATAGTTGTCGTAGAGGAACACCGCCGGGCGGAAGCGGGTCTCGGCATCGGGGTTCAAGGCATCCCCGCGGGCATCGCGCATCTGGCCGCGACCGTTGCTGCCGACGGTGGCGAACCACTGCGCCTCGCCGTCGCCCACCGCGCGTCCCAGATCCTGCGGCTCGGCCATCATGCGCAGGGCGGCAACGTGGTGCATGGCGTAGGCGGCGCCGAGGAAACCGTCGAGGGCCTGCTGGCGGCTGGGGAACGCCGCTTCCAGTGCAGTTGGTTCCACCTGCCACCACGCAGCGGTGGTGTGCATCTCCTGGTCCGGCAGGTTGATGTTGCCGTAGCCGATGTTCTCGTGGCTGTAGTAGCGAATCTTCTTGTAGCCGGCGATACGCCGCACCAGATGCACCTCGCCGTGGGCGCTCGCGCCCTGCCCCTGCCGCGCGCCGTCGAAGCGATCGAGGATCTTCAGGCGCGTGTAGTCGATGGCGTCGGTGTAGTAGTCCGCGCGGGTGCGGCGCACGAAGGCCTTGCGTCCCTCCCAGGCCAGCTTTTCCACTTGATAGGGCGCGGCCTGCACCATGTAGATGGCGCCTTCGTACAGGGTCATCGGTGCACTGGAGTAATCGACCTCGGCCACGACGCGCTGGCCGCCGTCCGTAATATCCACCACCACGAAGTTGCCCTCGGCCACCGAGCGTAGCGAGACGCTGTTGGCCGGGTAGCTGTCGGCGCTCCAGTGCCAGCGTTCGCCCTCGCGGTGGACGATCCCCTGCTCCTCCAGGTAGGTGAGCAGCGCTTCCAGATTTTCCCTGCCGAAGCGTTCGCCCTGTTGGAACGGCAGTTCGAAGGCGGCGCAGCGCACGTGGTCGAGCAGGATCAGCAACTGGTCCGGATCGATGCGCGCCTCCTCGGGCGAGGCGCCGAGGAAGAATTCGGGATTGCGTACGATGTACTGATCCAGCGGTTCGCTGGAGGCGACCAGCACACCCAGCGCCGGACGCAGGCGGCGGCCGGCGCGACCGAGACGCTGCCAGGTGGCGGCGACGGTGCCGGGGTAACCGTTGAGTACGCAGACATCGAGCGCGCCGATGTCCACGCCCAGCTCCAGCGCGGAAGTGGAGATGACGCAGTCGAGCGTTCCGCCGCGCAGTTTGCGCTCGGTGTCGCGCCGCTCGTTGGGCAGGTAGCCGCCACGGTAGGCGGCGATGCGCGCCGGCTTGCGCGGGTCCTTGTCGAACACGTCCTTCAGATATTTGGTCAGCACCTCCACCATCAGCCGGCTGCGGGCGAAGACGATGCTCTTCAGTCCCATGCGCAGGGCGTGGCGGGCGATGCGGGTGGTCTGCGAACGGTTGGAGGCGCGGATGCCGAGGTCGGGATTGATCACCGGCGGGTTCCACAGCAGCAGGTGGCGCTCGCCCTGGGGCGCGCCGCTTTCGGTGATGGCGCTCACCTCGTCGTCGATCAACCGCTGCGCCAGCTCCTGCGGATTGGCGATGGTGGCCGAGGCGAAGACGAACACCGGGTCCGAACCGTAGAAACGGCAGATGCGGCGCAGGCGGCGGAACACGTTGGCCACATGGGAGCCGAACACGCCGCGGTAGGTGTGGGTCTCGTCCACCACCACGTAGTGCAGGTTTTCGAAGAACTGCGCCCACTTGGTGTGGTGCGGCAGTATCCCCTGGTGCAGCATGTCCGGGTTGGAGACCACGATGTCGCCGCGGGTGCGCACCGCCTTGCGCGCATCGCCCGGCGTGTCGCCGTCGAAGGTATAGGCGCGCACGCCGAGGCCGCCGGCCTGGTTCAGCTCCAGGATCTCCGCCACCTGGTCCTGGGACAGCGCCTTGGTGGGAAACAGATAGAGCGCCTTGGACTCGCCCGTGAGCGCCGCCTGCAACACCGGCAGGTTGTAGCAGAGGGTCTTGCCCGAGGCGGTGGGCGTCACCACCACCGTGTGGCGCCCCGCGCGGATGGCATCCCAGGCGGCGCGCTGGTGGCTGTAGAGCCGGCGCACGCCGCGCGACTCCAGGGCCTCGCGCAACTTGGGGTTGAGGTCATCGGGCAGCGCTGCGTAGCTGCCCTGGCGGCCCGGGACCACCAGCTGGCCGGTGATGCGGCCTTTGTATTTGCGTTGCAGGTGTTCGACCAGCCGGCCGACCGGATCGGCCATTTCCTGCTTGACGGATTGCGCCACGGCGTTCATGGTTGTTCTCTATCGGTTCTCTTAATCGGAGTCTATAGAACCAATGGAGAACAAACAAGCCACCCTCACCCGCGGTCAGCAGGAGGTCTACGACTTCTTGCGTGAACGCCTGCCCGATTTCCTACGTCCGCCGACCCTGGACGAGCTGTGCCAAGCCATGGGCCTCAAGTCCCGCGGCTCCCTGCACAAACAGTTGCAGGCCCTGATCGACGCCGGCCTGGTGGCCCCCATGAACCGCCGGCAGCGCGGCGTGCGCCTCACCGATTCAGCCCCAGCCAACGAGGACGAACTGCCGTTCCTCGGCTACATCGCCGCCGGCCGTCCCATCGAGGCCATCGCCCAGCCCGAGACCATCGCCGTGCCGGACACCCTGCGCACCGCCCGCCCCTGCTACGTGCTCCAGGTGCGCGGCGACTCGATGATCGAGGACGGGATACTGGACGGCGACTGGGTGGTGATCGAACAGCGCAACCACGCCCGCAACGGCGAGGTGGTGGTGGCCCTCATCGACGGCGGCGAGACGACTCTGAAGCGCATCGAACAACAGCCGGGCGAGGTGCTATTGCATCCGGCCAACAGCACGCTGAATACGCAGCGTTACCGGCCGGAGCAGGTGCTGATCCAAGGGGTGCTGGTGGGACAGATGCGGCGCTACCGGTAGACCGGCGCCACGCGACATCAGTCGACGTAGCTGTAGGTATTCTTGCCTTGACTCTTGGCGGCGTACATCGCCTGGTCCGCCAATTTCACCAATTCCGCACCATCGCTGCCGTGGTCCGGAAACAGGACGATACCGATACTACCCGAGATCTGTGCCGCGACCTCACCGAACCGAAATGGCTGAGCCAATGCCTTGATGATATCTTGTGCCACCTCTTCCACACGCGCCCTATCGACAACACCGGGCAGAATAACCGTGAACTCGTCCCCGCCAAGCCGCGCCACTGTATCCGAACTGCGCACACAGCCGGTGATCCGGCCGGCCGCCTCGGCCAGCACCTTGTCACCGACAGCGTGGCCGTGTTCATCGTTTACCTGTTTGAATCCATCCAGATCGATGAAATAGAGTGCCAATCGAGAGCCGAGAGCGCGACAGTTATCGATTTCGCCAGCCAGACAGACAAAGAACAATTGCCGGTTGGGCAGATTGGTGACGGTGTCGTAATGGGCCTGACGCCAGATGAGATCGTTGAGGCGCTTCTTTTCGGTGATGTCCGAAGCGACCTTGACGTAGCGATAGACACCGCCGTCGCCGTCCCGGACCACGTTCATAATGACCTGTTCCGCATATTCCTCGCCGTCCTTGCGTCGATTCCACCACTCCCCTTCCCAATGACCGTAACGTTCCAGGGTCTGCCACATCTCTTGATAAAAGACGTTACTTTGCCTGCCCGACTGCAGCAGACGCGGATCACGACCAATCACCTCCTGTGCCTCGTATCCGGTAATTCGACTGAATGCCGCGTTGACCGCGACGATCCGGTTATCGGCATCGGTGGCGACGATCGACGCGGTGCTGGCGTTGAAGATCAGCGAAGCCAGCTTCAACTCCGCTTCCTGACGCTTGCGTTCGCTGATGTCCCGGGCAAGGATAAAGATCACCCCGCCGCGAATGTCGGCATAGGTAACGCTCAGTTCAAGCTCGACCAGCTGCCCGTTCTTGTGGCGGTGCTTGGTCTCGAACAGATCATGGCCACGCTCCATCACCTGACGAATGTGTTGCGCCGTGTCATCCGGTGACTCGATTGCCTCCAGATCGGACACGCTCATGTGCAATAACTCGTTGCGCGAATAGCCGACCATAGCGCAAAAACGATCATTGACCTCGATAATGAGCCCGTCGGATATGCGAACCATCCAGTAACCGTCGCCGACGGCCTGAATCAAAGCGCGGTATTCGATTTCGCTCTGTTTGCGCGCCGTGACGTCCCGGCATACGGCAACGATGAAATTTTCACCGTTATAGTGCACGGTGCGCACATGGATTTCGACCGGTATGTGTCTGCCATCCCGGTGCAGATGCACCGCCTCGACGGTACAGTGTCCTTCGCGCGCGACTTGCGTCATGCGCTCCGAGAATCTATCGGCCGACTCCGGTACGTTGATCTGTTCCGGCCGCATGCGGAGCAGCTCTTTACGGCTGTAGCCCACATGTGTGCAGGCCGTCTCATTGACTGCAACGAAATTGCCGTTGACATCCATCACGAAAATCGCATCGCCGACGTGTTCGAATAGCCTGCGATAGGTGCTGTCCGTCAATGCCTCGCGCCGACTCGAACCTGCGTCGCCCGCCGGTCGCGGCATAGCGCCTTCCCGGAATTCCTCTCCACTCATAAGAAAAATCCTTACCATTCATTCCTTAGCGACAGGCGTGCAGTATACCTGCGTGCCGCAAACGCCATTGTCATTCTCGCCTGCACCGGCGCATACCGCCCCGCGCATCGGCACCCTCAATCGTAGTGCGTTCCTGTACCGGCGACTGCGGATATTAATTTGCCGTTAACACTGGCGCTGTTCATTCAATACCGCGACGTCTTACGACCTCACTACGTATGCAGGCCCGGCTCATCGCGCGAACCGTTGGCACTCGCTCCGCAGTCGCGGCGGATTTGGCGTCGTCCGTGAGTGACGACAAAATCCGTGCATACTGGTATGCTATTTTGACGAAGAGCGTCGCACGATGCTTGCGACCTGTAGCGTGCCACGACCCGACGTAAAGGAGCCGCATATAGGACTAGGAATGCACCATGAGGCAATTTTGCTAGACTTCATTGGGTAAACGGACTAGCGCAAGTTTGTACACTCTTGCCAGGGAGGCGCCACAACTCGATAAATACACGCCATTTTTGCGCGGATATGGGCGCTGGGTAGACCATGCCAAGTTTTCGTTGTAATGTGGCAAATATAATAAAAAGGACCTTGATGCCATGACATCGGCCGTCAACAAGCGCACCTACCCCCGGTACCCCGTCGCGTTGGAAGCCGTTGCCATTTCCCCCCGAGGAACCTCCGTCGACTGCACCATCCACGATTTTTGCGCAGGCGGGATGTTCGTCACGCCGCATCCACATAACGGCCATGATGTGCCGTGGAATCACGGCGACAGCATCATCATCAACTTTCCCGCCGCATCCACTGAGGCCGCCGATGACTTTCGCGTATTCGGCCATGTGGCGCGCGTCGCCGACACCTCGCTGGGTATCGCATTTGAACAACTGGACGGGAGCGCCCTTCAATATCTGATGGAACGGGCCAAAAGTGCCTCCGACAAAGCGGCGAAGGAACAGCCGCGTTCACCGCACTTGGCCGACTCCGCCGCTCTTGCCGCCAGTTGCCGCGAGAAAACAGAGCGCCTGCTGGAAGGACTGGTGGACCGATTCATCAGCCAAGCGGTCACCAGCCTCGACCAGTCCGACGAACTGTCGAAAAGGAATTGGCGCGGCATCATTGAGACACAACAGAAGCTACACAGTGGACGCCAGCAACTGCTGAGCTGCTACAGCAATGCCGTATTCGAAGGTTTCGACCACAAAGGCAAGCAGATCAAGCCGAATGCCGGTATGGCGCAAAGCAACGAACTCAGCCTGATCGAAGACCACGATTTTCAGAACTGGTTGACGATCACCGCCCTGGTCTCGAAGCTCGAGTCGCATAACGAAGAGACACTGTTCGGATTGGAGCCACGCCTCGGCGTCGTACTGCACCGGCAGGTGAACCGCCAAAGCAACCCACTCGGCGCGCACGTGCTGGTACAGCAATTTCAGGAGTGTTTCGACGCGCTGGCGCTCGAAGAGGACATGAAATCCGTTGTGTTCCGTGCATTCGAGAACGTGGCCCTCACCGAGATCGGCATCTTCTACCAGCAGCTGGACAAATTCCTCAAGGAAAACGGCATTCTGCCGGAGCTGAAGAAGGACTTTCGCCTGGTGCGGCAACCGGGCGCCGCACGACGACCGGCACCTGCGCGACCACAGCCCCCAAGCGAAGGCGATGAACACCCGCCCGAAAGTGACGTGGGCACGCCGTACGCTCCCGCTCATCATGGCGGCGCGGCGCCTTCGTCGTCGGCCGGCGCTGTAGGCTCCGGCAGGCCGGCCCCCGCCGCCTATCCGAGCGACGGCGGTGCATCGATACCGGACGCCTCCCCAGAAGGCGGCAGTGCCGCCAACGTCGGCGCGCCCGCACAAACGACCTTCCCGGGCGGGGCCGCTCCCGCCTCGGCCGCTGGGCTCGCGCAAGGAAGCTATACCGCAGGTGCTCCGACACTCGCCACTGGCGGTTCCGCTCCGGCATCCCGGACGGCCACCAACGAGGCGACGACGCAGCCCGCCACAGGCATTCAGCAGGGCGCCATGATGCCCCAGGGAATGGCCGGTGCCAGCATGGTCGCGGGCGACGACTACGTCGTGCCCACCCCCTACGCCGCAGCCAATGAACTGCTGCAATTGGAACGCACCGCGATACAGGCCCGCGGCGGTGCATCCAGCCGGTCAAGTGCGCCATCCGCGGCCGCGGCCGCCAAAGGCAAAGGCGCCGCAACAACCGCAGCGGTCGCGCATTATTCATCGCAGGAACTGAACAACGGCTTGGCGCAGCTGCGTCAACAGGGCGTGCGCGTCAATCATTTGCGCCAACAGGGCAGCAACCTCTCGACGCGTCTGGCGGAGGTACTGGCGACCCAATCGGGCGGGAGCGACAAGCAACTGCCGGTGGAAATGCACGACAAACTGGACGTTACCGAGAGTCTGTTGTCGTCGATCCAGAGCGATCCCATTGCCGACGCCAAGCTTAAGGACTGGTTCGAGGAGATCGAACTGCCGTTTGTCCAGGTCGCCCTCAACAACGAACAAGTGCTGCAGGACCGTTCGCATCCGATCCACCACCTGTTCAATACCCTCGATCAACTGTTTCAGATGCTACCGCCGGAGAAGTCCGAATTACGCAAGCAACTGTCACAAAAAGTAGAGACCGCGCTTGAAGGTCTCGATGAAGCAAACGGCGACACCAAGGCATTGGACGAGGCGGTCAATTCCCTCGACAAGCTGTACGGTGAACAGTCGAGTGAATACAAGCGGCGCGTGGATGCGGTAATCGAGCAGTGCAGGAACGAACCGAATGCCCGGCAGCAAACCCTGGATATGCTGCAGGACATCGATAAGCTGTTCGACGAATCCGGCAAACGCATGATCCCGAAAGTCATTCTGCAATTGATGGATGCCGGCTGGAAAAACCTGCTGTGGCGTTACTTCCAGCGCGAAGGCATCGAAGGCGAGAGCTACCGCAGTTCGCGCGCCACCATCGCACAGTTGCTGGCGCGTTTGTTTGGCCATCCGGCCAAAGGTCCCAAATCCGATTGGCCCAATTCGAAACTGATCGAAGAGGTCAGCAAAGTACTGGAGCGGCTCAACAAGGAAGATGCCAGGGCGCTCGACCTGGTAGCAGAACTGATTACGGCCTTGGAGCAGGCGAAAGAAGACCCGTCCAAGATCGAACGTATCAAGAAAGGATCGATGGCACAGATGCTGTTGGCCGCCTGGGAGCAGGAAAAGGCGGCGGCAAAACCGGTGGAGCTGTCCAAGGTGGAGTGGTCGCGCTGGCTCGATCGCGCCCGCACCATGGAGGATAGCGAACTGATCTCGTTCAAAGGCGACAAAGAGGAGTCCTTTCAGCAAAAACTGGTGTGGTCCGATCACAAATGGGGACGTTATGTCTTTGTCGACCGTGAAGGCAACAAGGGACTCGACCTGCGTCAGGAGGCGATGGCGGCGGCCATGTCCAAGGGACGCCTGTTGATTCTGGAAGGATGGGATCGGCCGCTGATGGATCGTGCCACCTATACCATGCTTCAGTCGATTCAGGATCGTCTCATCGAACAGACCAACCATGACGCATTGACCGGCCTGCTCAACCGTCGTGGTTTCGAAAGCGCACTGGATGAGCTATTGGCGAAGGCGCGCAACAGCGGCAGCAACAATGTACTCTGCTATCTCGACCTCGATCGCTTCAATGTCGTCAACGTCACCTGCGGCCACGAAGCCGGCGACGAACTGGTCGGTAACGTTGCCGCCATCATCCGCAAGGCCGTGGGCGACGACACCGTCGTCGCCCGCCTCGGTGGCGACGAATTCGCCTTGATTCTGGAGTCGTGCGATCGCAATCAGGCGTTAAAACGGGCCAGCGACATACGCCGTGCCATCACCGATTTCCGTTTCACCTGCGAGAACAAGGATTTCGCGGTCGACGCCAGCTTCGGACTTGCGGAAGTGCAGCCGCAGCACGACTCGGTGCGCAGTCTGTTGACGGCGGTCGACTCGGCCTGCTTCGCCGCCAAAGAAGGCGGACGCGGCCGCATCGAGTTCTACGACTCGGGCAACGAAACCATCAAGAAGCGCCAGGGCGTCATGGAGTGGGTCGGCCGTATCAACACCTTATTCGACAAGGGCCTGATTCAGCTCAAGTGCCAAAGAATTACATCGCTCAAGCACGCCAGCGAGCGGCCGCGCTACGAAATATTGTTGCAGGTTAAGAACGAGCAGGGCGAACAGGTGTCCCTCGATCAATTCGTACTGTCGGCGGAAATCTACAACCGCATCGGCGACATCGATCGCTGGGTGGTCAACAAAGTGTTTGCCTGGATGAAAGACAACCGCGCCAGCCTCAACAAGATTCACTCCCTCTCCGTCAATCTGTCGGGACGCACGATCGAGGACGAAGAGTTCATGAATTCCCTGGTTGAGCGCCTGGAGCAGGCGGAAGTCCCCAGCGGCCAGCTCTGTTTCGAGGTAACCGAGACGGCGGCGATGACCGATCTGGACCGAGCCAATTACTTCATGCGCCGTCTGCACCAAACCGGCGTACAGCTGGCACTGGACGACTTCGGTTCCGGCCATGCCTCGTACAACTACCTGAAGGCGTTGCCGGTGGACTACGTGAAAATCGACGGTAGTTTTGTGCGCAACATCGGCACCAACATCTTCGACTACTCGGTGGTCAAGTCGATCCACGAAATGGCACGCGCCCTGGGCAAACGCACCATCGCCGAATACGTCGAGAGCGAGATCGCGCTGAACAAGATTCGCAAGATTGGAATAGACTACGGCCAGGGTTTCATCATCGAAAAACCGAAGCCTCTCGATGACCTGTTGAAAGGACTCGCCTGATCGACGCCGATAGTGGGCGTGTCTTGGCCGACACGCCGCTGGCAATGGCGGCCTGGATGCTTATGCCGGTGGCTATCGTTCAGCCAATCGCCTCGCGCTGCGGATTACGCCAGGCTGATACTGCTGGTGTCGATCTGCGGCGCCTCCACCTCTTCGTGCTCCCGCAAAATGGCGCCGGGCTCGGCCATCGACAGGGTGCTGATATCGATCGCCGGCTCCGCCACTTGCGATGGTGGGATGATCTGCACACCGACCTCCGCCATGGAGAGGGTACTGATGTCTACCTCGAGGTCGGACATCACTTCGGGTTCGACGATATCCACACCGACCGCAGCCATGGTCAAGCCGGCAGTATCGATCTGCGCGCTCTCCACCTGTTCCGGCTCGATGATCAGCACCCCCGCTTCGGCCAGAGTGGCATTCAATACCGGAACCGCCGAGGCCGCCGCGCTCGCTGCGGCAGATTGTTGCGGAGCGGCGGCCGCCTGCGGCGCAGTCGCAGGTGCCGCAGAGACGGGGGCCGTTTTGGCAGCCGCCGGCTGCTGAGCCGCGGCCAGGTCCACCACACGACACAGGCCGCCCGCCTGTTGCAGTGCCTGCTGGTATTTCTGGGCAGTCGCCTCATCCAGCCCTTTCTTGATCGCCACCGGCCGACCGGCGAACATCGGCTCCACCTTGGCGACCTCGACCTTGAACAGTCGGGCGAAATTGGCCTTGACCTGTTCGACCTCGGCGCCTTCCACCAACCGGCCGGTAAACACCACGGCAAACGTGCTCTCGCTCATACCTAGGTCCCAATCCCTTCTCTGTAAATTCTGTGCAGGCTGAACCTTAAGGGTAGGCGCGAATGGGGGGCTCGGTCAAAGCCAGGTCCCGGTCGCCGTCATCGGACTGACACCCTGCACCGCTACACTGCCCTCCTTCCTCATGCCGCCCAGACCCCATCATGTCCAGCACCGCATCCGCCATCCCCGCCCCGCCGTCCGCCTACCGCCGTTACTGGCTCCCCGACCTGCTGGTACTGTGGGCGCTGGCCCTGCTCAGTACCGTGCCGTTCTGGGTCGGCAATCTGGACATGCGGGTAGCGCGGCTGTTCTATCACCCCGAGAATCCAGGGAACCCCTGGCCTCTGCAACACTTGGCGCTATCGCAATTCCTGTTCCACGCGGCCCCCTTCATCACCGGTCTGCTGCTGTTCGGTGCGCTGTTCGTGCTCGCCTTCTCGCGCTTTTCCCAGGCACTGGCGCGGCGCCGCATCCACGCCCTGTTCGTGCTGCTGGCGGTGCTGCTCGGTCCCGGCCTGGTGGTCAACACCCTCCTCAAGAACGACTGGGGCCGCCCGCGCCCCCACCATGTAGCGACGCTCGGCGGCGACATGCAGTACGTGCCGCCCGGCGCCATCGGTGTACCCGGCCGCGGCTGGTCCTTCCCCTGCGGCCACGCCTCCATCGGCTTCATCTACGGCGTATTCTGGCTCATCTGGCGCCGCCGCCGGCCGCGCCTGGCCGCGGCCGCCCTCGCCGGTTCGACCGCACTGGGGCTCCTGCTCGGCTTCGGCCGCATGACCGCCGGTGCCCATTTTCTCTCCGACGTGCTGTGGGCCGCCTGGTTGCCGTGGCTGATCGCCCTACTCCTCTACTACTTCGTGCTGCGCGTACCGCAACGGGAACAGGCGCTCGCCGCCGGCGCCGTGGTGCCGCTGCCGCGCCACCGGCTGGCCCCGATGCTCGGCTACACGCTGCTCGCCGTCGCCATCCTGTTCGGCCTCTCCATGGCGACGCCGCAGGACAACATCGTGCACTACGCACCTACGGCGCACCAGCTGGCCGGTATGGACGGCCTGCACCTGGATGTGGGCCGCGGTGATGTGGAACTGGTGCTGAACCGCCATTTCCAAGGGATCGCCATGCGGGCCCACTATCAGGGGTTCGGTCTGCCCTCCAACAAACTGGCCCAGCAGTGCCGGCTGCGGGACGGCGTGTTGCGCTATCGCCTCAAACCCGAGGGACTCTATTCCGAATACAACGGCCGGCTGACCGTTACCGTCGGCAGCGGCGCACCCGGGCGAATCAGGATAACCGCCGCCCACGGCGACATCCGGGTAATCGGTCCGCGTGATCCGCGCCTGCAGCTGGTGCTGAATGCACCCAACGGCACGGTCGAACGTTGAATCAGACCACCACTGCGTTACCTAAATAGGCGTTCCGAAATGGTAACCACTATCTTGTCCCTTCTCCCTCAGGGAGAAGGTTGGGATGAGGGGTGTGATGATCACCATTTCCGAACACTTAATTAGCGGCGGGTACAGACCAGATACCAACTGCTGTGGCGTCGCGCGTTGCGCTTGCGGTTGAAGCGATAGAGCAGCCGGTCGGTCAGCGAGCCCGCCTCCTCTAACGGTTGGCAGACCGCACCGGCAACGGAGCGGCCCGCCAGGGAGCGCAATGCCGTCACCGTGGGCGGCGCCGAGCCCAGCAGCACTACCGCCGGATAGCCGGGATAACGGTCCAGGGTGTCGCCCACCAGCTGCGCACCCGGCGGCAGCGTCGGGTGCAGCAACGGATTGGCCGGTTGCAGGAAGAAGCGTTGCATCAGACTCTCGCCGCGGCCGTCGAAATCGAGGAACACCGCCCGGGGATAACGCTGCAGCGTCTTGGCGAACGGCACGATACCGGCCGCCTGGGTGTTGTTGAACAGCGCCAGCGGCATGGCCGTCAGCACGAACAGGGCAAACACCGGCGCATAGACCCAGCGCACGCTGCGCCGTCGCGGCACGTAGGACCACAGCGCCGCCAGCGCGATCCACAACAGGCCGATCACCGGATAGAGGAAACGCTCCTCCTTGTGCGGCACCAGGCTGTGTGCGGCCACGAACACCAGCAACGCAATCATCAGATTGCGGTGCTCGCGCCACAACCGTCCCAGCTGGTCCCAGAACACCAGCGAAAACGGAAACAGCGTAAGCCCGAGGATGAACAACCAAGTGTTGTACCACGGCATCACGCCGAACGCGGCGGCGCCGTCGGCATTGGCGTCCAGATAGGACCACAGGGTGGCCAGCGCGGCCCGGCCGCTGAGCAGGTCGATACCGATTTCCATCCCCAGCGTCAACAGCCCCGCCACCACGACGACCGCCAGCGGACGCCAGCGACGCTCCAGCAGCAGCACCAGGCCGAGCGCCACGTAGATCAATCCCACCTGGAAGCGGAACAGCGTCGCCAGTCCGATGACCAGAAATCCCGCAAAGGTCCACCACAGTTCGTGGCGCGTCCTGCCGCTGCGCGGCCATTCCAGCAGCGCGATGCCGAGCACCACCAGCGGCAGCGCCACCGCCTCGCCGAAGGCGCGGGTGGCGATGAACGGCATCACCGGCTGCAACGCCACCAGGTAGATGGCCAGCGCGCCGAACAGGTGCGACCCGCGGCGCTGTACATAGAGATAGGTACCGCCGACGGCCAGCAGCGAAAAGATACCCAGTCCGGCATACATCGCGCGCACCTGCACCAGCCCGGTGTGCAATCCCAGCGGTGCGGCGATCTCGAGAAAACCGCTGAGCAGCCATACCAGCAGGTAACTGCGAAATGCCGGCAGCGTCACCGCCTGATGCGAAAACAGCTGCCAGGCGGGCAACACGCCGTGGTAGTAGTCGTCCACCGCCTGCGGCCCGTAGACAAACCACGCGCTGCACAGGCGCAGCGCCAAACCGATGAGCAATGCGACGGCGAGGTGGTAATGCAGCGAATGGGATTCGATATAGCGGAGCAGGAGTTTCGGCATCGGTTGTCGCTCGGTGACAGGTCACCCACAATAATGCGGGCCGACTGTGACGACAATCTTGCAGCAGACATTCGTCATTTTTTTTATCCCATTTTCACCAAACCCATTCTGCCGTTTCGCGCAACACTGTGTTCTGGCCAATGCACACCTCCGCATTCCGGCGGCAGCGATAGCGCAACCGGCACGATCGCGAACGCCGTATCACGCGGGTACGGTGGGAAAAAGTCCGTTTTCATCGCAAACGGAGTCATGGCTGAAAGCAGCGAAAACAGGCCACCTACAGGCCGTTTTCTGCACGTTGACTAATTACTCACAATAAAGATAAGGTTTTTGGGTTCCGGGAAAATTCCGGAATTGTCCGGTGCCACCCGTGGGACGCCGGGCATAAAAAAATATAAACATAACATTGGAGGAAGTCATGAAAGATCCTGTTGCAATTGGGTTGTTCGGTTTTGCGGTGCCGCTGTTCATTCTCGCGGGGATGTTTGCGGGATATCTCCCCATGGAAGGACTTGGTCTGACCTTGGCGTTTGCATTGGCCTTCGGCGGCGCCTGCATGTATGTCGGTGGAGCGCTGACCTGGCAGATCGGAAACTCCTATGTCGCTACCGCCTTCTTCGTCTATGGTTCGTTCTTCCTGGCGTTGGCGATCGGCGGCTTCACCGGCATGTTGCCGGCGGCGCTCAAGGCTGCTCCGTCAGTGGTCGCAGTGTGGTATTTCCTGATGGCGCTGATCAGCTTCATCCTTTTCATCCCGACCATGAAGCTGAACGTCGGTCTGGTATTGATGTTCGGTCTGCTTACCATCGGCTTCGTCGTCATGGGTCTCGGCATCACCAAGATCGGCGGCCTGCTGTTCGGCGCCACCGCGATCGTCGGTTTCTACCTCGCGGCGGTACACGTCATCAACCCGTTGATGCCCAATACGCTGCCGGTCGGTAGCTTGGCGAAAAAGGCCGCCTGAACGACATGAGGTAGGCGATATCCATGGATTGCGGGCGGAAGCGTTCCGCCCGCAACTCCTTTACCGAAGCCTTCCCTGCCCCGCATCACCGCCGAGGCTATCGCGCCTGAACTGATCACCGAATACATTGGCATCGGTGCTGCTCATAAACTACAACTTCAAGTCGGGAGATACGGGTTCATAAAGTGACAGCGAAACCTCCATTCTCCGATTCCAATCCCGGCATGCCTCATGATTAATTGACGTTTCGTTTGGTTCGATGCGACAGGCTCCAAGGAGGCACTATGACGGCAAAATCACCTTGCGCCCATATCGACGTCATCACTGCGGTCAAACAGCCGAAACGCCATGAGTGCGAGGAGTGCATCAAGACCGGCGACCGCTGGGTTCATCTGCGTACCTGTCAAATCTGCGGCGCCACACTGTGCTGCGACAGTTCACCCAATCGGCATGCCACCCGGCATGCGCAAACGAGCGGGCATCCCGTCATCGCTTCGGCCGAACCGGGAGAGCACTGGCTCTACTGCTATCCGGACGATACCTACGCGGAATACTGATTTGGCGCGAACAGCGGCGTTCGGTACGTGGCGGCAGCCGGGCGGCGCGGGTACACTGGCCATCACCGGCCCGCCACAGCGGCGGTGCTCGGATGTGGTCGTCTCCTGTCGTCCGCCGCTTTTGGCGCTGATCGCACGGCAGGAGTCATCAACCCCGTTCCCTCAATCCAGTCACGGCCGACGATATGCCTCACAACGACTTCAGCGACCAATTCCCGCTCGATCCCGGACTGATCTACCTCAATCATGCGGCCGTGGCGCCCTGGCCGCGCCGCACGGCCGAGGCGGTGCAGCGTTTCGCCGCCGAGAACGTGCATCAAGGTGCCTTCCACTATCCGCGCTGGATGGAGACGGAGGCACAGCTGCGCGAACAGTTGCGGGTGCTGCTCAACGCCCCGTCCTGCGACGACATCGCGTTGCTGAAAAGCACCTCGGAGGCGTTGTCGGTGGTGGCCTACGGTCTGCCGTGGCAATCCGGCGACAACGTGGTCATCAGCGATCAGGAGTTCCCTTCCAACCGCATCGTCTGGGAGTCGCTGCGGGATATCGAGGTCGAGACTCGCCGCGTCGACCTCACCGCAGCCGCTTCGCCGGAACAGGCACTGGCTGCCGCCATGGATGAACGCACCCGCCTGCTGGCCATCAGCTCGGTGCAATACGCCGGCGGGTTGCGCCTGGATCTGGAACAGTTGGGTGCGCTGTGCCGCGCACACGGTGTGCTGTTCTGCATCGATGCCATCCAAAGCCTGGGCGCGCTGCCGCTGGACGTCCAGCGCTGCGGCGCCGATGTCGTCGCGGCCGACGGCCACAAGTGGCTGCTGGGCCCGGAAGGCTGCGCGGTGTTCTACGTCAAAGCGCAACTGCGCGAGCAACTGCAGCTGACGCAATACGGTTGGCACATGGTGGAACATCCTATGGATTTCGGCCGTCCCGATTGGCAGGTGGCCGCCAGCGCCCGCCGCTTCGAATGCGGCAGCCCCAACATGCTGGGAATTCATGCACTGAGCGCGAGCCTGTCGCTGCTGGCCGAGGTGGGCATCGAGGAAGTGGCGGCCCGCGTGCTGGCCAACAGTGCCTATCTGATGGAGACCCTGGGCGCTCTGTCGGGCGTCGAGATCCTCACACCGCAACAGGCAGGACGCTATGCCGGCATCGTCACCTTCCGCCACAGTGCCGTCGATCCCGCGGAGCTGCACCGCCGCTTGTGGGCACGCAACGTAATCTGTGCCCAACGCGGCGGCGGGGTGCGTTTCTCACCGCACTTCTACACCCGGCGCGAACAACTGGAGGCGGCGGTTGCCGCGGTACAGACGGCCATAACGACCGGCTGACGCCGTAGTGCTGCGCCGCGATAGGCTCTGCAACGGACAGGTTTCATCGCGGCGCAGCCGCTCCTGTGGTCACGCCGCCTGGAGACAATGGATGCTGAACAGCGCGTCGTCGTCCTGCCACACTTGCACACCGGCCAAGCCTGCTTGCGCCGCCAGGCTCTGAAACTCCTCGACACTGTATTTGTAGGAATTCTCGGTGTGGATGCTTTCGCCGGTCTGGAATTCGAAACAGCAACCGTCGATGCGAACCCGCTGCCGCATGGTGGCAATGAGATGCATCTCCACGCGGCCCAGCGCCTCGTTGTAGATGGCGTGATGACGGAAGGCGGAGACGTCGAAATCGGCGTCGAGTTCGCGATTGATCCGCGTCAGCAGATTCAGATTGAAGCACGCCGTGATGCCTTGGTTGTCGTTGTAGGCTGCATACAGGCGCGCCGGATCCTTCTTGAGATCGACACCGATCAGCAACCGCCCGTCGGCACCGAGCAGGCCGGCGACGCGTTGCAGCAACTCGCGCGCCTGGTTCGGTTCGAAATTGCCGATACTGGAACCGGGAAAGAACACCGTCCGCCGCTCCGCATCGAGACAATCGGGAACCTCAATGGGCTTCGAATAGTCGGTACAGATGGCATGGACCTCCAGTGCAGGATGGTCGCGGGCGACAGCCCCGGCCGAAAACCGGAGGAACTCCCGCGAGATGTCGATCGGCGCATAGGCCTGGAGCCGCAGCGCATCCAGCAGCACGCGAATCTTGATGTTGCTGCCGCTGCCCAGTTCGAACAGCAGACCGTCGTCGCCCAAGATTCCGGCCATGTCTCCGGCATGGCGTTGCAACAGGCCGATCTCGGTACGCGTCGGATAGTATTCCGGTAATTGGGTGATGGCATCGAACAACTGCGACCCCTGTTCGTCGTAGAAGAACTTGGGCGACAGGTGTTTGACTTCCCCGCTCAGACCGGCAATGACTTCCGCGTGGAAATCCTCAGGCGCGGGATGCAGATCATGAAAATAAAAATTGGGCAGTGCCGCTTCCATCACACATCCTCGGCCAGTCGAAATCCCTGAAACTGCCAGCGCTCATGGGGATAGAAGAAATTGCGATAGCTGGCGCGAATATGGTCGTCGGCGGTGACGCAGGAGCCGCCGCGCAACACCATCTGGTTGCACATGAACTTGCCGTTGTATTCACCGAGCGCACCGACGGCGGCACGGAAGCCGGGATAGGGCCCATAGGCGGACGCGGTGTGCTCCCACACGTCGCCATACATCTGCAGCAACCCCTGCCCTGCCACTGCCGCAGCCGGGTGCAGATAGCCGCTGTCGCGCAGATTGCCCGCAATGGGCAGGGGCCGTGCCGCCACCTCCCATTCCGCTTCGGTGGGCAGCCGCCTGCCCGCCCAGGCGGCATAGGCCTCCGCCTCGTAGTAGCTCACATGACAGACGGGTTCGGCGAGGTTGAGGCGACGCAGTCCGCCCAAGGTGAACTGCCGCCACTCGCCGTTGCTCGACTCCCAATGGAGCGGCGCGGACCAGTGCAGGCGCTTCACCGTGGCCCAGCCATCGGACAACCAGAACTCGGGGCGGGAATAGCCGCCGTCGTCGATGAAGGCGAGATACTCGCCGTTGGTCACCGGCCTTGAGGCGAGCCGGAACGGATTGAGGTAGCTCCGGTGACGCGGCGCTTCATTGTCATAGGCGAAACCGCCGCCTTCATGCCCAATCTCATGTACCCCGCCGGCATACTCCAGCCACTCAACGCTCACCGCCGTTGCGCGCGGCGACGACGGCAGATCGTTGCGGTAGGCCGGGTGCAATGGATTCGTAGCGAGATTGAGTTTGATATCGGTCAGCAGCAGCTCCTGGTGTTGCTGTTCGTGATTGAGGCCGAGCTCCAGGCGTTGTTGCACGATCGGCCACAGCGCCTCGCCGATGCCGTGCAGCAGCGCCAGCATCTGTTCGTCCACATGGGCTCTATAGCGGAGTATCTCCTCCACACCGGGGCGCGACAGGAAACCCCGCTGCGCGCGCGGGTAGAAGGTGCCCACCTGCTCGTAATAGGAGTTGAACAGATGGCCGAACTGGGGATGGAACTCCCGGTAACCGGGGAGATACGCCTTCAGCAGGAAGGTCTCGAAGAACCAGCTCACGTGTGCCAGGTGCCATTTGGCAGGGCTGGCTTCGGGCGCGGTCTGGATCACGTGGTCTTCGGGGGTCAGCGGGGCACACAGCAGTTCGCTTTGCTTGCGCACCCGCAGATAGTCCTCGGTCCAGGCGCTGCGCTGACGACGTTCCGATAATGCTGAAGCTGAATGGGAAAAGGCCATGACACCTCCGTTGTCGGCATGAGTCGCCTGCGGAACACCATCGCATGGCGCACGATCTTGTAGGCGACGGACGGCACCTTCCGAAGAACCAACGCTACGCACATAGCGACGGAAAGTTACCGGCGACACCGCACTAATTCCTGAGAATCTTAGTCGGTTCGATGCGCCGATTCAAAGGACGCCCGGGCTGTGGCGCCGTGCGTGCCCCCCGGCCCCAGCCGCTCGCCATGTCCGTCGTGAAAAGCGTATTCGCGGCCCGGCGGCTCCGGACGACACTCCGCCACGTCTATTTCGGCGCCGGCCCCTCGCTGGCCTGCACCAAATCCGCGGGCCGCAGCCATTTGGCGAATGCCGCCTGGACCTGTTTGGCGTTCAGCGCCACATAGTGCCGTGCCGCAAGGGTGGGCTCATTCAGCGGCAACCCCTTGTCGGCCAGATAGAGCAGCCCTTCGGCAATGCCGTCCACGCTCGCTTCGGAAAGCGGAATCTCCCGCAACAGCACGGCCTTGGCGCGGCGCAACTCGTCGGCGCTGACCGGCGTCTTCTGCATTTGCACCAGGTCGCGCACGAGGATGGCGCGGGCCTTCGCCACGTTGTCCGGATCGCAGGCATAGCTGGCCATATAGACCGAACGGTTGCGGCCAAAACTGAATGAGGAACCGACCGTATAGACCAGGCCGTTCACCTCACGCAGGTCGTGATAGAGCCGCGTGGCGTAGAACCCTCCGCCCAGCACGTGATTGCCCAGGTTCAGAGCGAAACGATCCGGATTGAAACGGGTGAGGTGCATGGTCTCGCCCAGCACCACCTCGTCCTGCACCCGGCTCGGGTCCGGCACATGGGTCACCGACGGGCCGTTGTCGGGCACTGCCGGGAGTTCGGTCGCGGGCTTGGCACCGGTCGCACGCCAGCCGCCGAAGTACTTGCCGATCACGGCCTCGGCCCGTTGCGGCGTGACGCGACCGATCACCACGATGGTGGTCAGGTCCGGTCGGAAAACCTTATGGTAGTAGGCGGCAACCTGATCCAGCGTGAGCTTCGAGACGGTCGCCGGGGTGGCATGGCGCAGGGTCGGATCGGTAGCAGGGAACAACGCGCGCTTCACCGACTGCTGCATCATGAAGCCGGGGCTTTGCAGCTCGCCGCTCACCTCCCGTGCGCTCTGCGCACGCACCACCGCGAAGGCGCGCGAAGGCAATGCCGGATGCAGTTCGTTGTCGGCCAGCAGCTGCACGCCGCGCACAAAATGCGGCGCCAATACCGCCACGGAAAAGTCGGCTCCCGCCGACTCCGAGGCACCGATGTCGTCGAGGGCCTTTTGGAAGGCGACACGGTCCAGCTGCTTCGAACCGTAGTCGAACAGCTGATCGAGGATCTGCGCGACCCCCTCCTGGCCTTTCGGCATCTCCCGGTCGGGCCGGTTGTGGATGTGACCGTAGACATTGATGGTATCGCTGATGGTCTCGGGCTGCACAATGAGCTTCAGGCCGTTGGGGAAGACCTTGACCACCGGCTTGACCGCCGACGCCGGCACATTCAGCCGACCCAGTGCCTGATGGGCCCAGGCCGGCAGTTCGACCCGCCGGGTCTGTTTCGGCGCAAACGATTCCTTGCCGCCAAATCCGCGCGACGCCGTCGCCATGGCGGAACCCTCAGGCGTCAACGTAGCGCGCAGGAAACGGGATGTATCCAGGTAACGACGCGCCACCCGGTTGACGTCGGCCACGGTCACCCTGTCGATCGCCGCCATATCGTCGGCCGGCGCGCGGCGTCCCTCCACGGCCAGCGCCTGCGACCAGACCGCCGCCAGTCCCGGAATGGAGTTCTTGCGTCCGGCAAAGCCCGACCGCTCCTGGCGCTTGGCCGCTGCCACCATGTCGGGCGACACCCCGTGCCTGACGATCCCGGCCAGGGTCTGCTGCAGCGTCTTCATCAGCGCGGCGCTATCGGTTCCCTTGGGGAAAGCGGCATAGACGATGCCCATGCCCGTTGGTGCAAACGCACTGCTCTGAAAGCCGCTCTCCAGCGCCTTGCCCTCGGTCACCAGTTCATAGAGCCGCCCGCGTTCGCTGCTCAACACGTCGGCCAGTATCTGGCTCGCCGCATAATCCCTGCTGTCGTAGCCGGGCATGCGATAGGTGATCACATCGATGCCGTAGGGCGAATCCGTTTTCAGATGCAACCACTGCGGCGTAACCGGTTGCAGCTTTACCGCCGGGCGCGGCGGCAGCTTGCGTGCCGGGATGGAACCATACAGATGGTCGATCTCGGCCAGCACTTTCTTCGGCTCTACATGCCCGACCACCACCAGGATTGCGTTGTTGGGCGTGTACCAGCGGTCGTGGAAACGTTTGAGCATCTTGCCGCTGGTCTTGTCGAACGATGCGCGCGTGCCCAGAGCGTCGTGCGCATAGGGCGTACCCTTGAACATCGCCGCCAGCATCCTGCTGTACATCACGTACTCGGGACTGGACAGGTCCCGCGCCACCTCCTGCTCGATGGCGCCGCGCTCTTTGCTCCACAACGATTGGCTGTCCAACACGCCGCGCATGCGCAGCGCGCCGATGTGCAGCGCCACGTTGACGTCATTGGCCGGCACGGTGAAAAAGTACTGGGTGACGGTCTGCTGGGTATCGGCATCGAACTGACCGCCCATGGCGCTGGAGATATCGGCCAGCTGGGCCGCCGACAGGCCGGGGCTGCCGCGGAACATCATGTGCTCCTGCGCATGGGCCATGCCGGGGAAACCGGCCGGCGCCTCGTTGGAGCCGACCAGATAGTTGAGCTCGGTGGTCACCACCGGCGCCAGATCATTGCGCACAATCACCACGCGCAGACCGTTGTGCAACGTCGCGCGCAACACGCTGGTGCCGTGCGGCGTGTTTGCATAGGCACCGGACTGCAGCGCTGCCAGCGCCAGGCCCAAAATCGCGCTGGTCATCGATGTTCCGGTACGGCGGCGTCTATTCATTGTTGGTTGTCATCCCTGCTGCACAGTTGTTGTAGTCGGTAGGACCGAATGTATCTTATATTGGTTCAACCGCGAGGAAAAATGACGATGGCGTCGTGATGGCGCGCTGAACCACCCTCTGCGCCGCTGCCTGGCGGCAGGTTTCCCGCGTCGCGACGCGCGCCATTTGATTCTGTTGCGACACGCACGCCTGTTTGCTACAAGGTGGGGAGACCCTGCGAATGTTTCATCAGGAGCGGAAGCCGCATGCCGGAACGCATTTTCAATATTTTCGCCATCGTGCCCGAAACCGGCCGCTCCCACAGAGAGCCGATATACGACTGTCGCAACCATGAGATACATCTCTGGCGAATCATTCCCGATGAATGGATCTACCCTCACACCCACCCCGGCACCGACGACATCTGGTACATCGTTCAGGGCAAGGGGGATTACTACACCACCGCAACGGAGCATAAGGCCGTAGGCCCCGGCGACCTGTTGCTTGCATCTCCGCGGGAAGTGCACGGAATATTCAATTCCGGCACCGAGGATCTGATCGTACTGTCCGTGCTTGCCCCGCTTCCGGTGGAAGTGGCCGAGGCCCCCGGGTTCCAATACCCGACCGCCCCGTCGACGCTATTGCGTTGACTGCCCGACGCACCTTACGCCGCCATCGCCCCCGCCTGTCGCGGGTTGTGCGCCTGACGCACGAACACGGCGTTGTGCTGAAGGACATGGCAGGGTAACGGCGCCCCCTCGTCATCAAAGATCCCACAGTTCGGGGAGTGGTTCACGGCTTGGTGTCGCTGAGGTGTTCAACGAAGGTCTGCGTGGAGATCGGCCGATCTGCGGCGCATAGGCGAACAGCGCATTCACCGCACCATAAAATGAGGACGTCCCTGTCCTTCATGACTGACCGCCCGGTTATCAGATACGCCTCTTCGGTAACGGAAACCCTCCCTGACGATTGTTCCGGCCCGTTATCCCCGTGCCGCCAGGGATTTTTCCGCCATCACCTGGGCGGCGTCGACGCCCCACGCCGGCACCTTGCCGTGGCGGCTGAAGAACAGGGTCTTGTATTGCATCTTGAGCATGTAAGGCACATAGCCCATCTTCAATACCGCCGTGTCACCGCCGTACCAGGTGTTGGAGCGGATATAGAAGGCCTGGTGCTTGCCCATGTCGCCGATACAGAGCACCACCGGCTGCAGATGCTGATCGGCGTCCGCATCGCTCATCGCACCGACATCCTTGGCGATCTGCCGGCCGACGATGTCGCACTGCTGGTGGCCGATGGCCCCCAGCTTCGGCACCGTCACCGCCGCGGCATCGCCGGCGGCGAACACCTCCGGATAACTCGGATTGCGCATCAGCAGATCGGTGACCACGAAACCCTCGTTGTCGCTGATCGGCAGGTTGCGCAGGAAGTCGTGGGGCACCCAGTCGGGAAAGATGATCTTCACCTCGGCCTCCAGCGACGCGCCGTTGGTGAACTCGATGCCGTCCTTGGTGAGGCGGGCGATATCCTCGGTCTTGTTGAGGTAGCCGAAACCCATGCTGCCGGCGATCCCCAACAACTGGTTGACCACGGTCTCGCCGGCGTCCTCGGCGATGATCTCCGCCGGGGTGAACACGGTGATGTTCTTCGGCCCACCCTTGCCCTGTTCCTGCAACCAGGTGGCGGCCGCCAACATCGTCTCCACCGGCGGTCCCTCACAGGCCGCCTCGGCCGGGGGAATACGCCCACCGGGATAGGGCTCCAATCCCTCCGCGCCGTTGCCCTGATGGAAGCGTGCCGAACCGATGGCGATATGCCCGCCGCGGTACTCCTGGTGCAGATAGCGCCGCAACAGGTTGCCGTGGTAGGTATCCGACACCGTATGGCCGTATTCGGCGAAACCTTCGATCCGGTCGTAGGCCAGGCGATTGCCGACCGCGACAACGAGATAATCGTAACGGAGAACGTGGGACTCGGAACCGGGCCGTTCGCTGGGAACATAATCGACCGTTCGGTTGTCCGGGTCGATGCCGGTCACTTCGCCCTGGATAAAATGGATGCCGTCGTGATCGAGCGGCTTGATGATATCCATGAACATGCTCAATGCCGGATCGTGGTTGGCGAACACCTCGGCCGGTATGTTGGGAACGAACAGCAGGTTGGACTTCTTGTCGACAACCGTAATCTCAACGCGGTCACCGGCGTACTCGCGGATCTTCTGAGCGCTGCCCAGGCCGGCAAAGTTGCCGCCGAGCACCACGACATGCGGTTTTGGATGGGTGGCCATGGTATGCCTCCTTGGAGTTTACGTGCGTTTGTGCCTGTATTTCCTCCTCTTGAAGCCAAGAAATGATGTTTAACGAGCGCGTTATTCGTAACCCGCAGATTAAATAACGCCAGGGTTCAATCCTCATTACCTGACATTCGCTGTCAAGTAATTATAGTTCAAGGAAGCGGATACTGGGCGGTGGCCGCAAGCGCCCGAGCCCTGGCGGCTGCCAGTGCTCGGACACAAGCTATCGTCGAGGTCATCCAACAGATCGCCGACCAGACCAACCTGCTGGCTCTCAACGCTGCCATCGAGGCGGCGCGCGCCGGCGACGCCGGACGCGGCTTCTCCGTAGTGTCGGACGAGGTACGCAAACTTGCGGAGAAATCCCGCACCAGCGCCGAAGAGATCGGCACCGATATATCGCGTCTCAGCGCCGAAGTCGGCCATGTGGCGCAGGACACAGAAACTGAATTGAGTAACGTCGCCAGTCTCACGAGCATGCTCGAAACCATCAAAACATCGAGCGGACGCACAACCGAGACTGCTGAACGTACCCGCAAGGTTGCCGATACGTTGCAGGAACTGGCCCAGACCCGCTATTCGCGCTCCTAGGAGCCTGTCGGACTATGGTGCCCGTAGCGAGCAAGGTGGGAGAGCGAGGCCAAATTTTCACGATTTCGAGGCGCATAGTTGTTCTACGCAACGAGAAATCGGGGAAATTTGGGCCGCTCTCCCACCGGCGCAGTAGGAGCATCCATAGTCCGACAGGCTCCTAGCCAGCCGGCTTCTGTCTTAAGCCGAATAGCGGTGCCGGACGGCGCCCCCAGAGTACGTATTCACCGAATCTTTACATTTCTTTGCCTTCGCGGCGATCTACTTCACACGCCGCCCGCTATCCTGCAGATAACCCTACATTGTCAGGAGTCACGGGAATGACAACCGATCACGGCACGACGCTGCGCAACTGGTCCACACCGATCACCATCGGCGCATTTCTCATCACCGGCCTCTCCGGCGTCTTCATCTTTTTCCATGTGGGCGAAGAATTGTTCCACGACGCCCACCAATGGCTCGGCCTGGCCCTGGTCGTCGGCGGGCTTCTGCACATCGTCAAACACTGGAAGCCGTTCACCCGCTACTTCAAGCGCCGGCCGTCCATGACCGTCATCGCTCTTCTGCTGGTGGCGGCAACGGGCGTGATGGCCATCTCCGGCCACGAGGACGAACACGGTCCGGTGCGCGCCGTCATGCACAACATCGAGGAATCTTCCATAAGCGCGCTGGCCGCGCTGCAGCACCGCCAACCGGAAGAGCTGCGGCAACGGCTCACCCGGTCTGGGTTCAGGGTGGCCTCGCTCGACGACAGCCCTGCGGCCATCGCCGCGGCCAACGGCACCGACAGCCGCGAGCTGGTCATGCTCCTCTTCGACGGCGCCCCGGCGGCGCTGGAGGCGGCGCGCTAGGCCGTGCGTCCGCGGCCCCGTTTCCGACTGCCGTGGGGGGCCGGGACATGCGAGGTGAAAACGATGACTAAGCGATCTGAAAACCTGCTGATTGACGACGATGAACGACGCTTTATCGACAGTCTGTTTGCGATCAATCAGGAGGCGCTGGACGAACTGCCGCAGGAGGAGATGCAACTCACCATCCCGGCCCAGGCACCACAGCTGGAACAGCTGCTGCAACGCGCCGACAGCCTGCGCCTCGAACTGCGGCTGCGTAACTATACCCTCCACTTCCACCCGCACCTGGAACAGGACACAGTCAGCGGACTTTGCTGGCTGCGCCTGGGTTACCCGGACATCATCGAGCACTACGGCACCGCGCGCAGCCTCCGCCTCGACATCGACGCCACGGAAATGCAGGTCGTCGACATCAGCGGACGGCTCAGCCATCTGAGCGTCGCCAACATCTCCGCCACCGGCGCGGCGCTCATCGCCGACAACACCGAGCCCGGCATGACCCCCGGCACGACCCGCCTGCGCCTGAGCATCAACTTTCCCGACGCCAGTTCGTTCACCGTCGAGGGCATGCTGGTGCGCCAGGACGAGCTGCACGCCGACCGGCAGCGGCTGGCACTGAAATTCACCCGTATTCCGCCGCAGATGAAGGAACGGATCAACGCCTTCATCTACCAGCATACCCTCGCCCCGACGGCCGCCTCCGGCACGTAGCCCGGCCTCAGGACCGCGCCGCCGCTGCCGGACACTCCGGCACCGGCCGACTCAGTCACCGACGTCCGTGCGACTGAAAATCTCGGCGATTAACGGCCGAAAGTCTGCCATTCACTCCACCCTTGTGGACAGTGACCGACCGACTGCCCCCTCCTGATGTTCGCGACTTTTCATTAGCTGTAGCAAAAACAGGATAGAATTTATGGGAATTCTACTATCCTGAAATAGAGCATGGACTAGCCATGGAAGGACACAAAAATGATTCGAAATCAGCCGCCCTCCACGTTGATGATTCTTGCCGCAGCGGCCAGTTATTTGTTGGGACTTGCGGCGACGCTAGGTCTCGCACGGCTCGGCTTCGGCGGCCCCTACGTTGCGGGCTTCGTTCTCACCGGCATGACCCTCGCCATCTCCTGGCTGCTGGTGCGCTGGGCGATACTCCTGCCGCTCCACCAGGCGCTGGCAGCCATCGATCCTCGCGCGGATATGCATACCGCCGCTGAACTACAGCGACACAAGATCGTCGGTCCGCTGATCGACAAGTTCATGAAAATGACCCGCAGCCTCACACAGACCATCGGCGGCGTGAACAAGATCGTCCAGGAGAATTCCATTGCCTTGGCCGAGACATCCCATCAGGCGGATGTGCTCAATAGCGGCATGAAAGTGGTGGTCGCCAAGAGCGCGGACATCGCCGACTCGTCCCACACCATCGCGGCGACGTCGGCCCAGGTGAGTTCCAGCGCCGCGACAGCCGCCCAGTCTGCCCATCGCGCTCAGGAGGATTCACGCTCCGGTCAGGAGGCGTTGCAGGAGACCATCGCGGAAATGCACAAGATGGCGGCGCGAACCGAAGCGGCGTCGGCCTCGATCGGCAAGCTCCAAAGCAGTTCCGTCAAGATCGAGGAGATAGTCAAAGTCATCGGCGAGGTCGCCGACCAGACCAACCTGCTGGCGCTGAACGCCGCCATCGAGGCCGCCCGCGCCGGCGAGCACGGCCGCGGTTTTGCCGTGGTAGCCGACGAAGTGCGCAGCCTCGCGGCAAAAACCTCGGCGGCAACAAAGGAAATCAACAGCAACGTCGGCGAAATCATGGGCGAGACACAGCAGGCGGTAAGCACCATGAGCGCCCTTCTCGATGATGTGCAGAGCGGTGTTACCCAAATAGAAAGCGTCGGTCAGCGCCTGAAAGGAATACTTGAGTTCTCCAATACCCTCTCCCAGGAGCTGCAGGTGATCGTCGAGGCAGCCGAACACTCGGCCCGCGAAGTCGAATCGATCTCCAATCACCTGGGCGACATGCAACGGCAGTTGGGAGATTTCGGCTCGCAGATGCAATCCATCTCCAACCAATCGATGGAGCTGTGCGAGTTGGGCGAAGGGATGCACGAACAGCTTGCCGACCTCGAACTCGACACCATCCACAACCGCATGTTCAAAGTGGCACAGGACGCGGCCAGCCAGGTGCAGCAGGCGTTCGAACAGGCGATTGCCGCAGGACAAATCGGCGAGGCGGATCTGTTCGATCACGATTACCGCCCGATCCCGGATACCAACCCGCAGAAATACAGTTCGCGCTTCGACGGTATCGCCGATAAGCTGTTACCGCCGATCCAGGAGGCGACGCTGCGCGACCATCCGGAGCTGATGTACGCGGTATGCACCGACGAAAAGGGCTATGTGCCCAGACACAACGACAAGTATTCCGAAGCGCTTACAGGCAACTACGAGGTGGACCTGCTTCGCAGCCGCAGCAATCGTCTCTACACCGACCGCACCGCACGCCGCTGTTGCGAAAACACCAAGAAGATGCTGCTTCAGACCTACAAGCGCGATACCGGCGAAGTGACCCACGACCTGTCGGTACCGCTCTATGCCGGCCGTCGCCACTGGGGAACGGTCCGCGTCGGATATACCGCTTCGTAGCGGCCGTGGTATGCCCATAAGGCTAAGCGGTCTGGGGCGACTCAAGGCGCTTCGTTCCAAGCACACATCGTGCGGCGAAAATCCCTTCCTGAAAGTGTGCGATCAACGGCATGCCGTCTATCTGAATCGCTGGTTCATGTCCGAAATTACATGAGAGCTCCATATTGATATACAATTGCGCGCCCGCCCCGTTAGCCGCCAAGGTCAATCATGAACAAGCAAGAAATCGAACTACTGCGGCAGGAAGTCGAAATGCTGATGAACGAGCGATTGCAGCTGCTCAAGGTCGTCGGCGCGGCTGCGGTATTGGTAACGAACACGGATGCCGGCAGTTTGCCGCCCGGCGTAGTGAATGCCGCCGAAGTGTTGTCGGAAGAGTTAAATGCACTGCCCGAGGAAACATTGAATGATGCACTGGAATCCGTTCATGCCGAACGTGATAGCTCCCCCGTATCGTGAGAACCCAAGCCTGACACGTGCAACGTAGCATCGGACTCAGCGTAACATTGTCCTGGTCCCAGCGTTTACCAAAGAGTGCCGTGGTGTCATCGAGATTGAATACGGTATAACGACAGCCACGGCCGGAGGTTTCTCTTTTCCATCCAGGAGCCCTCGTTCAATGGTCAGCTGCATATATCATCAGGATTCTCAAGCTCCAACAACCGTTCGCTGCGACGGCCGCAGCTCCATCTGCCGCAACGCAACAGAACCGAATCATATATGTCCTATCTATTGGACCAGTTTGCGACAAGGGCTTCGGTGCAGTGAACCGAGCGGTGCCGCGCCGGTCCAAACCTCATAAGTGCCGTTACGAGCACCCGCCGCGGCGACGACATCCAGAGGTCGCATCACAATGAGCACAATCGTCCAGCAACACGCACCCATTTACGCTACCGGCGAACGCACCGCCTATTCTGCGTTACGCAAACTCCTAGGATCGATCTGGCTCCTTAATGCTTGGTTCCAACTGCACGGATGGCTGCTCATGCCGCATGGACAAGCGGCTGCCAATCTGCTGCACGACTTCAGTAAGCCCATCGTCGGCGCCCCGGCCTGGCTCCAGGGCTACCTCGGTACCATCGTCCACGGCATCCACGTCCTGGGACCGAATACCGTCGGGGCCATCATGGTGACGTTGGATCTGCTCCTGGCCGTGTCCCTGATCTTCGGCGTGCGCGTGCGGCAGTTCTGCTGGCTCGGCATTCTCTACAGCCTGTTCTGCTGGACGACTCTCGACGCTCTGGGCTTTCCCTACACCAACGGCCAGACCGACCCCGGGGTGTTCGTGAACTACATGCTGGCATTCTTCTTCGTGCTGAGTGCGTTGTCCATGGGCGAATCCGACGCCGCGAGCAAGGAGGACGCGGCACGAGGCGATCCGTTCATCGCCGGGAGGGTACTCTTCGGCCTACTGTGGGCGTTCGATGCGATCCTGAAGTGGCAGCCCGCCTTTCTACACCATTTCATGGAGCAGCTGTTGCCCGCGATGCAGGGACAGCCGGGATGGATCGCAGCCTTCATCCAGCTCGTGATCACCGTCGTGCACTTCATCGGTCCCTACCCGGTGGCCATCGTTATCGCCGTTGTGGAGACCTTGATCGCCGTCAGTCTGCTCACCGGCCGCGGTCTCAAACTCTCCGTCCCGATCGGCATGTTTTATTCACTGGCGGTCTGGATGACCGCCGAAGGCTGGGGTGGGCCCTACACCGCGACAGGTACTGGAGTGCGGGGCAATGTGCTCGGCAATGTCATCATCTATGCCTTCATCTTCGCCTACCTGTGGGTAGTGGTGCGGCCACTAAAACGCAGGAGCACCACCGGCGCCTGACTCAAAGGGTTCGAGACATCCTTATCTTCTGCCGGGATAAACGGTTTGTAGGCTTAGAATCGCTTTAAGGGTACTGACGTCCCCCCCAAAATCTCTTGTTCCAAACCGTTGTGAACAGCCACACTAACATTGCGTATTCTGGTGTTGCGACGCGCGGAGACCTAGACTTGAGAAGCCATCATGTGAGCGGATCGAATGAGCGCATTGCTGAACATGCGATGAAGGTGACGGCGGTGTCGCGCCATTACCTGGCGAATGGAAAGCAGCCCCTTGGCAAGTGTCAATTGACGTCGGTGCGCACGTCGATTCCAGAAAGGAGGCGAACATGGGAGAGCGTAGATATCCAAACGAAAGCGAAGAGTATCGCAATGCCCGCGACGCCTTGCTTGAGGAAGAACGCGAATTGGTAGCGAAGGTGAAGGCAGTGGCGGCGCTGCGGCGAAATCTTCCGCCCGGCGGGCAACTGAAGGAGGACTATCTCTTCGAGTGGGCCAATGACGGAAAGGTCGGAGAACAGGTGAAATTCTCCGAGCTGTTCGGAGACAAGAACACGCTGCTGCTCTACTCGTTCATGTACGGACCCAACTGGGACAATCCCTGTCCATCCTGTACTTCATTGGTCGATGGATTTGACCGTTCATGGTATCAGGTCACTCGCAACGCCGCGTTCGTTGCGATTGCCAAGGCACCCGCCGCACGAATCAACGCCTGGGCCCACAAGAGGGGCTGGTCGCAGATCGCCCTGGTTTCCGGCCTGCATTCCACCTATCAGGCCGATTACAAATGCCAGGGCGATTCCGATGATATGCAATGGCCGGTAATGCATGTCTTCACGAAGCAGGATGGAAAGATAATGCACTTCTGGGGCACGGAACCGATGGGAGGACTGTGGCTCAACCACCTCGACACGGTTTGGCCCTATTGGAATCTCATGGACTACACGCCGGAGGGGCGGCCCGATATACCTACCCCACCGCAAAATTTCACGTCAGAATTCCTGGAGGCGAATTATCTCAAATAGGGTCTTGTGCGCCCGCAGTCCTACTAAATGTCCTGATTGCCACGACCGTGGTCGTTCTCCGATTATTTCCGGTGACCTCGGGCCGTGAAGTGGCGGACCGTAGGCAGTAGGCAGTTGCTGGACCAGGGTAAGAAGGGCGTTTATGCTTCTTACACGCTGAAACACAATCACTGCAAGTGACGATCACCCCAACCACAGCCCGGAGAAAAACGATGCGCCTTCTGATGTTCGCACTGCTGCTCGTCACCGGCGTCGCCTCGGCCGCACCGGTGCATTTCACCATCGACCCGAACCATACCTATCCGAGCTTCGCCGCCGACCACCTAGGTCTTTCCATCTGGCGCGGCAAGTTCAACCACAGTACCGGCGCGATCACGTTGAATCGTGCGAAGCGGACGGGCACGGTGCACATCGTGACACGGATCGACAGCATCAATTTCGGCAATCCTCCGCTCAAGCGGATGGCGTTGCGCGACGCGATACCCGCGGAAATATGCAAGTCGCAATGCGCCTTTTTCGACGCTGCAAAATATCCGACCGCCGTATACGACGGCAGGCTCACCGACTTCGTCGACGGCGCACCGACCCGGGTGGTCGGAAAACTGACGCTGCACGGCGTCACGCGGCCGCTCGTTTTGAAAATCGAGCAATTCAAGTGCATCCCCGATTTCGTGCTCAAACCGCGCGAACGCTGCGGCGCGGAGGCATCCACGACGTTCGATCGGTCCGCGTTCGGGATCGACGCCGGCCAGTCGTTCGGCATGGACATGAAGGTGAACATGCAGATCCAGGTCGAGGCGGTGCAGGACCAGTAACACCGGTTCAATAGAAAAGGGGTCGGCGACCCGCGTGAAGAGATGCCGACGGGGCTGCCGTTCCGTCTCGCCGACTATATGGCATTGGTCGACTGGACCGGCCGTGCGCTGCGCGAGAGTAAGCGCGGTCAAATACCTGCCGACCTGCCGCCGCTCCTCGAACGCCTGTAGATCGATCCGCACTACTGGTTGCACATGGCAAATAGCTTCGAAGGACGATTCAAGGGACTGGTCGGCGCCGCGTATCGACTGAAGGCCGCCTGTGCGCGATTCAACGTAACCCTGTCTTGGCCCCAGCGTTTACCAAACGGAGCGTTGATGTCATCCACCATCCAAAGGACCCGACCGTTCAGACAGTCGCAGGCGTCCGGTAAAGCCGTCTGGCGACACCGGCACCTTTGAAAAAGCAGCGTCCGAACGCTTCGGCCGCTTGCCTGATCTTCACGAGATGGCCGATGACGGTAGGAGACTCCGTCGAAACGGCTCCGCTTATGTGCGCCAGATAACTCGCCGGTTCGAGACCCAGGCGTTGCAGGATGGGCGGTATGGTTGGGTCGATGGCGCCGCGTTTGCCCGTCCGTACCGCCCGGCCGGCCCAATCGACCAGTTCAATATAATCCCTGGTTGTGAAACCGATGGCGCTTCGATGCGGGTCTTTATGCTGTTTGACCAGCGGCATGAGCGGCACCAGCGATTGGTCTTCGTCAGAGCCCTGCTGTTTGGCATTTGCCGTATGGCGCCGTATTCGTTGCTGGATGGAGGTAAAATCCGACGCCTCGGGCGTATCGGCGAGCGCAGCGCGAACGGGATTGAGATCGACGTAGCTCATGCAGGTCAGGACGGCGGCCTCATCCAGCAGCGCCTGGCTCTTGAATCGTCCCTCCCAGAAGCGCCCCTTGCAGTCGTCCTCTTCATTGCCGCGGCGCGCCAGATGCTCATTCAGCGCGCGCATGAACCACGAGATATCGGTAAGCCGTTCGCGCCAGGTCTCGATAACGCCCTCGGCGGTCTTGTTTTCCGCCGCGCTCGTCGTCTCACCCGCCAGATAACGCGCCACCAGCACCGGCAAACCATGGAGCCGTTGCCAACGCTTGGCGACCTGCTCATGGGTCCACGCCGTGCTCTTATCCTGGTCCACCCGCAGCACCAGGTGGTAGTGGTTGGACATCACCGCATACGCACAGATATCAATGGCGAAAATACCCGCCAGTTCGCGCAGCCTGTCGACCACCCAGACTTTGCGATGCTCGTAGTTCTTGCCGGTCAGGGAATCCTCACCGCACAGAAAGGCCCGCCGCACGCAGCGGCTGATGCAGTGATAGTACGGAGTGGTTTCGATCGAGATAAGCTGACTACGGGCGCGAGTCATCGACTTTTCCTCCCTGAAAAGTGCGGTTCCTGTGCAAAACAGTGTACCCGGTCAATCGGTCATGTCAACCGAATCATGGGTGTCCTATCTTTGATAAATCTCCAAAAGAGATGTATAACGAGCTTAATCAAGCGGCTGCAATAGCTGCACTGCAGATATTTGGTTCTACAACCTTAAAGGCGCTCAACGCCGACTTTCCTCTGAAATTCTTCCTAAGTTCATTTATGGCATTATTTGGGGCTGGATGGTTCTCATGATAAAAGATAAGTTTCTTATCGTCGTGTCATGGCTAGCGATGTTTGCAGGCCTGTTTGCTGGCGGTTTTTTGGTAATGTTCTTATGGTTCGCTTGCTCATTATTTGTAAGAAACGTTGTTTGTAGCGAAGAAAGTGGTCGTTGGATGCAAAAAGAAATAATGCAAAATAGTCGATTTCGCATGATTTACATGCTTTATCTGTTGTTGGTGGCATCAGTAATAGCCATTAAGTCAAATTTTTTCTTGAAGGATGTTTCGGGTGGCATATTTGGGTTGTTTATTGTCTTCCCTGTTGTGCTGAACGAATTATTTCTTGATGCTTCTTATGTCCTTGGAAAGAATAAAAGAGTGAGCCGAAGTTAAAGAGAAAGCTGACTCCGGAAATTTTTATTCCGGTATTGGGGGAGGTGTTTTTTATTACACCAGCATTTTTTGTGATCGTTCTTGAGAGCATCGGGGTCAGGTCTTGCCTTTTGCCTTCATTCCAACCAAGCACTGCCAACCTCCTACGCGCCTCCCCATCTCGTTATTGGAAATGACACGTCCGTTCCAGACATCCTCCATGCCGCGCTCGACCATCCGTTCGAATGCCAGCTCACGCATAATCTCTTCATAGCTGGCCTCATCCGGCTGTGCCTGGATGATTTCGATGATACTTTCTTTAACCGTTGCCATGACTTCGTCACATCCCCTTCGCCAACCCCAAGCGCCCACACATCGCGCCAATGGTGGTTTCATAGATGGCGTCGGTAACGGTGCCATAAGGGTACGCTCAGGGTCAGGTCTTGCCTATTGCCCGTCGCTCCCAGACCGCTTCTCATGACTCTCTCCCCGCCTCACGATACACCGGCAATATGCAATCGTTCAATATAGCTAACCCAACCGCCTTCTCATCCAATTCAATTTCCCTAAATGCTTCCGCGATCAACGCCTCACGAAACGATTCATCACGCAGGAAACGCTCGCGCACTGTGTCATCGAACGACCGGGTGCGGCACTTATGCAGCATAGATCGATTCCCTCGACTGATTGATATTCGCAAGCACGTAAGGATTGCGCACCGCCCCCGCCATCACCAAATCGACATGTCGCCCGAGCAACTTCTCCAGCGATTCGTTGAAATCGAAATATTCCGCCAGCGTAGGGTAATCACTGTCCGGTGCAAATTCGACAAGGAAGTCTGCATCGCTGCGCTCCGGGTCAAAATCATCACCCCGCGCCGCCGAACCAAACACCTCCAGCCGACGCACGCGATAGCGCAGGCAGAGTTCGGCGATT
>OFHG01000011.1_pt1 | contig 94920 bp, 83 predicted proteins | sample 1521931 | NCBI WGS metagenome assembly OFHG01 (sample SAMEA2468438, study PRJEB22500) | soil metagenome | biome: Glassland; feature: Farmland; material: Clay | place: Australia | collected 2013-01-31 | depth 0.55 m
GGCGCCCACGCCGGGCGCGATGGGCGTTCGGGCCGTGCGGGGGGGTCCGGCGGCGCTGCGTGGCAGGGCGGTGGCGCCGTGCCGGAGACGGGCGGTGCGGGCAGCGGTTTCGGTTGCGCTGCCGGTTCGGCCGCTTCCGGCCTGGCAGCAGGCGTCGGGCGCGGCGGCGCGGGCGGCGCGGGCGGCACGGCGATCGACGTCGGCGGAGGGCGGGTTATCGGCGGCGAGGTCATGTCCGACGCTGTGGCGGCGGTCGGACGCTGCGGTGGCGCGGCGGTTGCGACGGGCTGGGCCGCGGCCGTTTCGGGCGCGGCGGCCGGCGGCGCCGGCGCTTGCGCCAGATGACGCAGGGCCCCGGCATCGCGCATCGCCAGCAGCCGGGCCGGGTCGCTGCAGAGCACGATCTCCTTGCGGTGGAGCAGGGCCTGGGTGAACACGTTGTGCGGCAGTTCCTGCGGCAGCGGCGCCGGTTCCATCTGGCTGGCGCCGGCCAGCGCCACCACTTCGTCGACCCACAGCGCGTAGCCGCGGCCCGCGACATGGACCAGCAGCAGCCGGCCGCGGTTGCGGTCCGTGGTGTCGATACCGAAGCGGTGACGCAGGTCGATCACCGCGACGGTCTCGCTGCCGTGGTGGAACATGCCCGGTCGGCCGGCGTCGGCGCCGGGGGCCGCAGTGAGGTGGGCCGGCGGCGGCAGTATGGTGTCGGTGGACAGGGTGGGGACGGCGCAGGTCACCTGGCCGATACGGAATAGCAGCCAGGTGTCGTTTTGCGCTGAGTGGGTGTTCGCCTCCATGTCGGCAGTATAACGTCCGTCCTTCTCCGCTTCTTGAACCGGTTAACGACTTGGGCGGCCGTTACCGCGACCGGCTGCGGAAGCAGCCGGCGACATGGTCGTCGACCAGTCCGGCGGCCTGCATGAAGGCGTAGCCGATGGTGCTGCCGACGAACTTGAAACCGCGTTTCTTCAGCGCCTTGGAGAGCGCATCCGATTCCGGCGTGGAGGCGGGGATGTCGGCGAGCGTCCGCCGACGGTTGCGCAGCGGCTTGCCGCCGACGAAGTCCCAGACGAAGCCGCTGAAGCCGCCGGATTCCCGTTGCAATTCCAGGAAAGCGCGGGCGTTGGTCACCGTCGCCTCCACCTTGAGCCGGTTGCGCACGATGCCGGGGTCTGCGAGCAGCGCTTCGATCTTGCGCCGGTCGTAACGGGCGATCTTGTTCGCGTCGAAGCCGTCGAACAGACGGCGGTAGTTCTCGCGCTTGCGCAGGATGGTGATCCAGGAGAGCCCCGCCTGCGCCCCTTCGAGGATCAACAGCTCGAACAGCTTGCGCTCGTCGCGGCAGGGCACGCCCCACTCCTCGTCGTGGTAGCGGCGGTAGAGCGGGTCGTCGCCGGCCCAGGCGCAGCGCGGTTTGTCGTCGGATTGGCTCATGGGGCTCCAGCTTATCGCAAAAAACCGAGGATAAAGTGGTTAACCACGTAGGGTATGAAGGAAAATGGACGCGCACGCGACGCTCCCCGGCTGATGCCGGCTGGCGCCGCGACCGGAGTTTTGCCATAACCCAGCGACAAGGAGCCGACGATGACGACACTGAAACTCTATGACCTGGACCGCTCCGGCAACTGCTACAAGGTGCGGCTGCTGCTCTCCATGCTCGGTCTCGACTACGAGCGCATCGCTGTCGATACCGTCGCCGGCGCATCACAGACGCCGGAGTTCAAGCGCCTCAACCCGCGCGGTCAGATCCCGGTGCTGGTGGACGGCGATGCGGTGATCTGGGACTCCATGGCGATCCTGATCTATCTCGTCCGCCGCAGCGGCGGCGTGCAGTGGCTGCCCGCCGATCCGCTGGGCGAGGCGCGGGTGATGCAGTGGCTCGCCGTGGCCGAGAACGAACTGCTTTACGGCCTCGCCCGCGCCCGGGTCGCGGTGCTCTTCAAGCGGCCGTTCAACCTGGAGCAGTGCCACGCCGACGCACGCCAGGGGGTCGCGGCGATGGAGGTCCGGCTGGGTGCGCAGCCGTGGCTGGCGGCGGACCACGCGACCATCGCCGACCTGGCCTGCTATCCGTATGTATCGCTGGCCGGCGAGGGGGATTTCCCGCTGGAGCCCTATCCGGCGGTGCGGGCGTGGTTGCAGCGGGTGGAGGCGTTGCCGGGTTGGGTGCCGATGCTGGAGTGAACGGGATGCCGTCACGTTGAACTGTAACGACGCGCTGAGAAACCGAGGGTCGGACTTTAGTCCGGCAACGGCGCCCGATTAGCGCAAAGCCGTCGGACTGAAGTCCGACCCGCATGGGGCTGTCCGCGATCTCGGGACGGCCGTCTCCCGGTGTAGCAACAGCTTCGCCGTGGTCTCCTCCAGCGTCGCTGCGGGGAGGCGCAACGCAGCGACCGCAGGCGCGCTGCGGGATGTACACGAATGGCTCCAGACGATCGCATACAGGCCTGGCGGCGTGCCGAACAGGCAATAGGCCGTCCGCTTCATCTCAGCCGGCATCGCCTCGCCGGATCTGCCATTGGAATCCGGGTTGCGGTTCGAGCGCGTATTGGGCCACGAGCCGTTCGCCGCCCCGCGGCCGGCGCAATTCGCGCACCGGCCGGTCCAGCGTCAGGCTGCATTCATAGGGGTCAAGGCGGATGTCGCGGAACAGTCGGATGCGGGTGCGGGTGACCAATTGGTATTTTTCCGGCATCGGGTTTGGGAGCGTCAGTTCGCTCACCGGATATGCCTCTATCGCGCTCTGCTGCGTCAGATCCAGCAGCGGACCGAGTTCGATCCAGGAGCGGGTGTCCGCGTCCAGCGGGTCGCTCTGTCGGAACAGGCCTGCCTCCACCCGGATCGATTCGGGCACCATAATCCCGCCGGGCATCATTTGCGGCGTCAGGTTGGCGACGATCGCCGCCTGTGGTTCTTTTTGCAATGCCGCCATCATGGTCTCGCTGACCATGACGTGAGGCCGCAGCGATGCCGGACAGCGCCAGCGGGTGGCGTCCGCTTGCACGCTGTCGATCAGGTAGGGCGTCAGGCCAAGCCGTTCCGTCAACCTCCCCACCGCCTCCAGCGAGCGGGCGTGATAATCCAGCAACACGAAGCCCAGCTCTTGTGGTGTGAAGCGCAGTACCAGCGGGAGCGCCAGCAGGCCGAAGGGGCCACAGCCCGCCTCCAGCAGGCGGATGCGCTCACCGGGGAAGCGGTGTTGTGCCTCGCGTACCGCAGCTTCGACGCCGCGCAGAAAACGCGCGCTGCGCTGATACTCCCACAGACAGCGTGCCGCCGTGCGCACCGAGACCGCCTTGCCCAACGGCAGCCAGGTCGATTGCCGCTCCTCATCGGCGGGCTGCGCGTCGTCCAGGCCGACGGCATTGTTCAGCGCCGTATACAGCGTCTGCACCGTTGCGCGCAGTTCGCCGTGGCCGCTGTTCGGGTCCAGCAAAATGGCCGAGCAGCGGCGGAACAGTGAACGGAGATCGTCAGTGGCGGGCATCGGGTAAACGCTCCTTGTTCGTTTCAGGATTGAAACTATCGTAACGGCATATCGTTATGCGCTTTTGTAGTTGGACACTTCAAGCAGGTTGCCGTCGGGATCGCGGAAATAGACCGACTCGATGGCGCCCACGGCACCGGTGCGCGCCACCGGGCCTGCGATTATTTCGACCTTGTTTGCAGCGAGGTGCGCGATCACCTGCGGCAGCGGCGTGGTCGTGATCAGGCAGAGATCGGCCGAGCCCGGCGTAGGGCTCAGTGCCTTCGGTTCGAATTCCCGGCCCTGCTGATGCAGGTTGATCTTCTGCATTCCGAATGCGAGCGCCTTCCTACCGCCGCCGAAGCTGATGACGCGCATGCCGAGCACCCGGCTGTAGAAGGCGCAGGTGGCATCGATCTCCTTGACCGTCAGGACGAGATGGTCGACGGCTTCGATGTTCATGGTCGGGTCAGTCTTCAATCCCGGACGCATCGCGCTCGGCGAAGACCGCCTGCGCCGCGAAGGTGCCGTTGAGCGCCGCGGGGAAACCGGCGTAGACCGCCATCTGGATCATGATCTCGACGATCTCCTGCCGGCTGCAGCCGACGTTGAGCGCGCCGTGGATATGGACCTTGAGTTTGTCCCAGCCTCGTTGGTAGCGGTCGGATTCCATATGTTGGACTCTCTATGTGATTTGAATGTGGAGAATGCGGTGAGCGCAACGAACCGCATCGTTCGTGTTCCCCTGCCGTTGCAATTGATGCGGTTGGTACCTCACCACATCCTACCTTGTAGGTATCAACGAGTTTTGCAGCAGTTGGCCAGCGCCGCAAACTCCGCCAGCGTCAGCGTCTCTGCGCGGCGCTGCGGGTTGATGCCGATTGATTCCATCACGGCGGCATCGACCAGATCCCGGAGCGTGTTGCGCAGGGTCTTGCGGCGCTGGCCGAAGGCCTGGGCGACCACTTTTTCCAACGTGGCGACGTCGTCCACCTGCACCGGCGGGGCGTCGTAGGGGATGAGGCGGACGATGGCGGAGTCGACCTTGGGCGCGGGGGTGAAAGCGCCGGGCGGGACGGTGAACAGACGCTCGACCTTGCAGCGGTATTGCACCATCACCGAGAGGCGGCCGTAGTCCTTGCAGTCGGGGAGGGCGGCGAGGCGATCGACCACCTCCTTTTGCAGCATGAAGTGCATGTCGCGGATGCAGCGGGCCTGACTGAGCAGATGGAACAGCAGCGGGGTGGAGATGTTGTAGGGCAGGTTGCCGGCGATGCGCAGTTTGTCCGCGCCGGCGAGGGCGCAGAAGTCGAACCTGAGGGCGTCGGCGCTGTGGATGGCGAGCGCGCCGCGGCCGGCGCACAGGGTTTCCAGCTTAGGGATCAGGTCGCGGTCCAGTTCCACCACCTCCAAATGGCCGGCCGCTTCGAGCAGCGGCAGGGTGAGGGCGCCGAGGCCGGGGCCGATCTCCACCAGCCGGTCGTCGGGTTTGGGGCCGATGACGCGCACGATGCGCTCGATGACGCCGCGATCATGCAGGAAGTTCTGGCCGAAACGTTTGCGGGCTTTGTGTTCCATGGAAGTTCCTAAAGACAAAAGCGATAACCACGGGGGCACGGGGAGCACAGGGCAAAATGTGTATACCGTACTGGATTAAGCGGTTAGTTTACCGCAGGGTACGGCCACAGTACTCATGTGGTTTCGCAGCAACGCTCTCAGGCGGGTGGCGCGAATACAGGATCTTGGGCTTGCCTACCCCGTGTTCCCCGTGGTTGAAGGTCCTTTTCCGCACATTTGCAGCGCCACTTCGATGGCGTATTCGAGGCTGCCGGTGTCGGCCCGGCCGCTGCCGGCGAGGTCGAGGGCGGTGCCGTGGTCGACCGAGGTGCGGACGATGGGCAGACCGAGGGTGACGTTGACGGCGCGGCCGAAGCCTTTGTATTTGAGTACCGGCAGACCTTGATCGTGGTACATGGCGAGCACGGCGTCGGCCTGGGCCAGGTGGCGCGGGGTGAACAGGGTGTCGGCGGGCAGCGGGCCGATGAGCTGCATGCCCCGGGCGCGTAGCGTCTCCAGGGTCGGGCCGATCACTTCCAGCTCTTCGCGTCCCAGGTGACCGCCTTCGCCGGCGTGGGGGTTGAGGCCGCAGACCAGGATGCGCGGTGCGGCGATGGCGAAGCGCCGGCGCAGATCGTGATGCAGGATGGTGAGCACCTCGGTGAGCAGCGCGGGGGTGATGGCATCGGCGACCGCGCGCAGCGGCAGATGGGTGGTGGCCAGGGCGACGCGCAGACCCTCGGTGGCGAGCATCATCACCACCCGCGGGGTCGCGGTGCGTTCGGCGAGGAATTCGGTGTGGCCGGTGAAGGGGATGCCGGCGTCGTTGATCACCCCCTTGTGCACCGGGCCGGTGACCAGGGCGGCGAAGCTGCCGTCGCGGCAGCCGTCGACGGCGCGGCGCAGGGTCTCCAGCACATAGGGCGCGTTGGCGGGGTCGAGGCGGCCGGCCTGGACGGTGGCGGCCAGCGGCACCGGCAACAGCGTCAGCTCACCGGCTGCGGCGGCGCGTGGCGCCGTGGCCGGGTCGAAGGTGCGCAGGGTCAACGGCAGGCCAAGCTGCTGCGCACGGGCGCGCAGCAGCTCGGGATCGGCGATGGCCACCAGCTCCAGCGGCTGCGGCCGCTGCGCCAGTTGGAGCACGAGGTCGGGGCCGATGCCCGCCGGTTCGCCCGGCGTCAGCGCCAGGCGAAGCGGGAGGAACGGGGTCGGGGCGTACTCGCTCCGCCCTCGGTCGTCATTGGGTTGTGCGCGTAGCGCGCGCTTGCCCTCATCGCTCGTCACTCGTATCCCGTACCTGTGTTCTAGTTGCCGTTGAGGTGGTATTCGACGTAGGCCTCGTCGCGCAGGCGGCGCAGCCAATCCTGGGTCGCCTCTTCGATCTTGCGCTGGCGGATCGCCTCTTCGGCGCGGGCCTGACGCAGTTCGTCGGTGTTGTCGCGTTGGCGCCGGCCCAATACCTGCACGATGTGCCAGCCGAATTGGGTCTTGAACGGCTGGCTGATCTGACCGGGTTTGAGCGCGTCCATCTGTTTCTCGAACTCCGGCACCAAAGAGCCGGGATTGACCCAGCCCAGGTCGCCGCCCTTGGATGCGGAGCCCGGATCTTCCGAGTTGGCGCGGGCCAGATCGGCGAAGCTTTCGCCGGCCAGGATGCGGTCGCGCAGGCGCGAGAGTTTGGTGCGGGCGTCGTAGTCGGAGGTGATGTCGTTGGTACGGATCAGGATGTGGCGAGCATGGGTCTGGGTCACCATTTCACGCTTCTCGCCGCGCTTTTCATAGAGTTTGATGATGTGGAAGCCGCTGGAGGTGCGGATCAGGCCGCTGATGTCGCCCGGCGCCATGGTAACCACGGCGTTGGCAAATTCGGTCGGTAACTGGCCCCAGCGGCGCCAGCCCAGGTCGCCGCCCTGCAACGCATGCTGGCCGCCCGAATAGCTGGCCGCTTCCTGTTTGAAATCGGCGCCGCCGCGCAGCTGCGTCAGTACCTTCTCCGCCTTGGCGCGGGCCTGTTGCACCTGTTCGGGCGAGGCGCCCTCGGGCACCGAGATCAGGATGTGGCCGAGGTGGTATTCCACGTTGAGGTTGCTGCTGCCCGCGTTGCGTGTCAGAAACTCGTCCACCTCTTCCGGCGTCACGTGAACCTGACTGTCCACTTCGCGTTGGCGCAGGTCATTCATGATGATCTGGTCGCGGATCTGCGTGCGGAAATCGGCGAAGGCGACGCCCTCCTTGGCCAGCGCGGCGCGGAACTGGTCGAGTGTGAGCTTGTTCTGCGCGGCGATGCGGCCGATGACGGCGTTGAGTTGCTCGTCGCCGACTTTGATCCCCTTGTTAGCCGCCATGGTCAGCTGCAGCCGCTCGACGATCAGCCGCTCCAGAACCTGGCGCCGCAGCAGTTGCAGCGGCGGCGGCGGGGTGTTGTTCTGGCGCAGCTGCATCAGCACCGTATGCACCCGCTTGGCCAACTCGACGGCGGTAATGACGTCGTCGTTGACCACCGCAACGACGCTGTTGAGCGGTTGCGCCGGGGCGGCGTTCTGCGCGGCGGGCTGGGTTGCGGCCGGCGCGGGCTGGGACGGTGCCGCATACGACGACGGGGCGAGGAACGACAGGGAGCCGACCAGCAAGGCGGCGGCGACAAGGATTCTTTTCATAACGGCTTCCGGAATTACTGAGAGTTTAGGATATCACGATCGGCCACCTCTTCGCGGCGCCGGCCAAGGCGCCCGGTCCTTGCAGTTCGAGGGGCGGCTACACGCTGCGGGTGGTTTTCGGGGCGCCGAGGTCCAGGCCGCAATTCCCGCGGCCCGGCAGGCGCAGCGCGGCGTGAGCGGCCGGAACGCCGTCACGCCGGTCTGGCGCAGATGCGCGGCGGTAACGGTAATCCAGGCCCGGCAAGGTGCCCTCCTCGGACGGTAGCGTGCCCCAAGGGCCTCCGCCAGGGTCACACAGCGGTTGCTGAAGTTATCGATGTGACCGATGCCGGCCCGCAACAGTTCAATGCCGATGACGGCACCCTGCGGAGGGGCCGCGGCGAGGATGAGATTGCCGCTATAATGGCGGCTCCCGTCTTTTTCGTGAGAGTGCAACGTGCCGCATCGCCTGGAACAACTGAATCACTGGCTGCAACACGACATCGGCCTGCCCTGTTACGAAATTGCCCCGGCCTCGTCCGACGCCAGTTTTCGGCGCTATTTCCGTGTCACATTCGACGGCGAGAGCCGCATCGTCATGGATGCCCCGCCGGGACAGGAGGATACGCGCCCGTTCGTCGCGATCGCGCGGCGGCTGCGTGAGATCGGCCTCAACGTGCCGGAAGTCCTGGCCGACGATCCGGGACGGGGATTTTTGTTGTTGTCGGATCTCGGGACGCAGCAATATCTGGCTGCGCTCGATGAGGGTAGCGTCGGACGTCTCTACGGCGACGCCCTCGGCGCGCTGGTGACGTTGCAGGCGTGCGGTCCCGGCGCGGGGGAACTGCCGCCCTATGACGAGGCGCTGCTGCTGCGTGAAATGGAGCTGTTTCGCGACTGGTATCTGGGACGGCACTTGGGGCTGACCCTGGGCGCGGCGGAACAGCAGGTGCTGGACAACGCCTTTCGTCTGCTGGCGGCCACGGCGCTGGCGCAGCCGCAGGTGGCGGTACATCGCGACTATCATTCGCGCAATCTGATGGTGGCGCCGCACAATCCGGGTATCCTCGACTTCCAGGACGCCGTGTTCGGCCCGGTCACCTACGACCTGGTGTCGCTGCTGCGCGATTGCTATATCGCCTGGCCGCAGGCGTTGGTGGAGGCGTGGGCGCTGGGCTATCAGCATCTGGCGTTCGACTCAGGCATTCTGCGTGAGCGCGACGAAGAACGTTTTCTGCGTTGGTTCGACCTGATGGGGGTGCAGCGGCACCTCAAGGCCATCGGGATATTTGCCCGTCTCAACCATCGTGACGGCAAGGCGGGATATCTCAAGGACATCCCCCGCACGTTGGCGTATTTACAGACGGTGGCGGGGCGCTATCGCGAGCTGCACGATCTGACGCTGCTGTTGCAGGAACACCCGCCGGGGGCGGCATAGGGGACTGTAACCGGCACGGCACTGGTGGCGACACAACGGTGGGTACGCGGCCGAAGATCAGCGGCGGGTTCGACGCGATGATGCCGGGCATCGAGCCGGTGCGGCGGGGTTCGGTGCAGTAGCGCACAAACAAAAACGCCCCGCCTGGCGGGGCGTTTCCCAACCGGCGCCGCTCGATTACATGTCGAAGCCGGCCTGCTTGTACAGTTCCTTGGCCTTGGCGCTGTCCTGGGTCACGCCCAGACCCTGCTCATACATCATCGCCAGGGTGGTCAGTGAACCGGCCAGACCGTGATCGGCGGCTTTGCGGAACCACTTGGCCGCTTCGGCCGGATCCTTGTCCAGTCCTTCCCCTTCCAGGTACATGAAGCCGATACCGTGCTGGGCCAGGGCGTGACCCTGGTTGGCGGCGGCCATCATCCACTTGACCGCATCCGTGCTGTTGACACTGCCGATCAGGCCGTTCTGCTGCATGATGGCGACCCGGTACTGGGCTTCGGCATTGCCCTGGGCCGCCAGCGGCGACAGCAGTTGCATCGATGTCGCGAAATGCTTGCCTTCGAATGCGGCGATGCCGCTGCTGAGGTCCATGTCGGGTTCGTTGATGTTGCTCATGAGATACTCCGTGCTGCGAATGCGTATAGGGGCACCCTACAAAAACCTACCTTAATAGTCAAGTATTGTGGGCGATGCACCCGATTATAGCGGGGTCGTCAGGCGGCGGCATCACGGACCATCTCATCCAGCCCGGTTTGCGAGTCCTCCAGCAGTTTTTGCAGCACCTGTACCACTTGGTCGGCATCCAGGCCGAGGGCGGTAAGGATTACCGGCGGAGGTACGGCGGAGGCGGCGTCGCTGACGAACTGCCCCTTCAGCAGATGATCGGTGAGCAGCACCAAGTTCGCGTAGGAGGCATGAGGGCCGCGGTAATATTCGTTATGGTGTTCCAGTGCCGCGACGCATACCTCGTCCGGCATATCCCAACTGCGCATCAGCGCGGCGCCGAGCTGGGTGTGCTCCACCCCGAGTACGCGCTTTTCGATCAGTATCACCGGAATTTCGGGATTGGCGGCAACGGCCTTGTTGAGCAGGAAAAACTCCGGGCTAAACAGGTGGCCAAGGAGCATAAAACCAAAATCGTGCAACAGTCCGGCCAGGTAAACGAGGCCGGGTTTACCGCGCGTGGCCGGCGGCAACAGCGTGTTCAGCGCCTGCGCCAGGCTGGCGGTATAAACCGAATGGCGCCAGAAGGCGAACTGGCCGAGGGGGCCGTCGGTGGGCATCTGCAACGCCTTGGCTGCGGTTAGCCCCAACGCCATGTGGAGCACCATGTCGAAACCAAGTACGCGGGTGATGGCGTCGTGCAGCGTGTCGACCCGGCCGCGGTAGCCGTAATAGGCGGAGCGCGCATAGCGCACCACCTGCGTCGCAAGGCTGGGGTCGGTGGCGATGATCGCCGCCAGCGCGGCGATGGTGGCGTGCGGATCGTTACGCAGGCGTAACAACCGGCGCGTGGAATGCGGCAACGGCGGCAGCTTCTGCACGCGGTTAATCTTTTCCTGCATGTCGCTGAGCGGATACAACGCATGGGTCGCCAGGGCGCCTTCCTCCGCCACGAACTGGTAGCCGTCATGACTGGCGAGGCTTGTGGTAGGACGCGAAAAAATGGCGCGGCGCGACTGCAGATGCAGTTTCAGGAAGTCGGGCACACTGACCTTCGCCAGGTATTCGCGACTACCGGGTTCAAAATAGATTGTTTCAAATTGCGTCAGCTGTTCGTCGATGATGGCGGGCAGCCCGTAGGGTTCCGCCAGCGGCGGAATGGAACCCGGTTCGCAGTCTGGAAAGGCATCTTTGAGCTGTTCGTGCGGCGCCGGTTGCACCTTATGGCCGAGTATCCGTCCGAGGGTGGCGAAGTCGAGCAGATGGTGTGCAGGCAGCACCGCCATCAGCAGCCCCTGTCCGTCGTGCAGCATCACCGCCCGCACCATCTGATCGAGTTCGATGTGCGCCGCGCGTGCCGCTTCGGCCAGGGTGAGGGTCGCGGAGTGCGGGATGATCTGGTACGGCACACCTCGCCCGTTGAGATAGCGTTCAATCGTGCGCACTGGCTGCATGGCTATATCTCCGACACAATCCCTATAGTAACTTTAGACCACACCCTCGCGCTCCGTTCATTCCTGATACACTCGGACGGTTGCGTTGAGTTACCTATTCCGACTAACGGTTACGTTTCAGCGATGAACGCTCTTATCCTCGCCGCCGGTCGCGGCGAACGTATGCGACCGCTTACCGACCATACCCCGAAGCCTCTGTTGCGGGCGGGCGGGCTGGCCCTGATTGAATATCATCTGTCCGCCTTGGTTGGCGCCGGTTTTGCCGACATTGTGATTAATCATGCCCACCTGGGGGCGCAGATCGAACAGGCACTCGGCGACGGACGAGGCTACGGTGCGCGCATACGGTATTCCGCCGAAAGCGAAGCGCTGGAGACGGGGGGAGGGATATTCAATGCGCTGCCGCTGCTGGGCGATGCGCCGTTCCTGGTGGTGAACGGCGATATCTGGACCGATTACCCCTTCGGGCGTTTACTGGCGCGGCCGGCGGAGCTGGCTCACATCGTGCTGGTGGGCAACCCGCCGCAGCACCCGTGCGGTGATTTCGCCCTCGACGGCGATCGGGTGTGTGAACAAGGCAAGCCGATGCTGACCTTCAGCGGGATAGGCGTCTATCGGCCGCAGCTGTTCAACGGTTGCACGCCGGGAAAATTTCCGTTGGCGCCATTGCTGAGACGGGCAATGGCGCAGGGAGCGCTCAGCGGAGAATACTACGCCGGCCGCTGGTTCGATGTCGGAACGCCGCAACGGCTGCAGCAGCTCGACGAGTGGCTGCAACCCCGTTGAGGACAACAGTGTTGCAATAACAATAACGACAGTACCTCCCATCGCATAGGGCGGGAGGCTTTCAAGTGAGGTGGGCTTTTCACGGCAGTGACGAGCCGACGATTTGAGGTTGATGCTATGGCAGAAAGGGGAACGGGTGACTGGCACGCGGAGGCGCAATGCGAATCTTGTACCGTGCGTGAAGCGGTATTGTTTGGGAAGGTGGACGACGAACAGCTGAAGCGTGTGCGACGTAGCGTCAGCGAATGCGTAGTGGAAGCGAATTCACGTCTGTACCGCATCGGAGAACCGGGCGAGGCGGTGTTCACTGTCCGCAGCGGTCTGGTGAAACTGGTGCAGTATCTCCCCGACGGCAACGAGCGCATCGTGCGGTTGGTGCGAAGTTGCGACAACACCGGATTGGAGTCTTTGTTGGGGCAACCGTACCAGCACGATGCGATCGCGCAGCAGCGTTCGCGGGTGTGCCGCATTCCCGTGAAAGTGATACGGCAGTTGGGAAACGATGACCCGCAGCTGTATCAGGAGTTGATGCTGCGCTGGCAGCACGCCCTTAGTGAGGCGGATGCGTGGCTTACGGAGTTGGCCACCGGCCCGGCGCGGCAGCGGCTGGCGCGGCTGCTGCTCCGCATCGTGGATGCCGACGGCGTTGGGGTTTGCGATCTATTCGGCCGCAAGGACATCGCCGCGATGCTCGGTGTCACCACCGAAACGGCGAGCCGTCTGGTAGCTGAATTCAAACGTGAAGGGCTGCTTGCGGAAACGGACGGCAGGTTTACGGTTCCTTTGTCGTTGCTGCACGAAATCGCCGAAGATTGAGATTCGTCATTGCTGGTGCACTGCGGCACGTCATACCATTTTTCGGTATCGTTATAGCGGAGAATGCCCGATGAAAATTGCAGTTACCAGTCAAAACTTCCGTACCGTTACCGGCCATGCCGGCAAAAGTCGTCGCTTCATCGTTTTTGAAACCGAAGGCGGTACGCCGCGCGAAATTGAGCGAATCGACCTGCCGAAAGAGATGTCGTTTCACGAATTCCACGGCGACGGTCCGCACCCGATCGATAGTGTCGAACTACTGATTACCGGCGGCTGCGGCGCCGGTTTCGCACGTCGCCTCGCACAGCGCGGCATCGCCGTCGCCGTCACCGAGATACAGGACCCACTGGAGGCGATCGATGCCGTGGTGGCCGGCAGACTTGCTGCGGTTGACCCCGCTAATATGGCGCATCACCACGATCATTCGCATCAGCCGTGATTGGACGATCGACACGGCATATATTGAAACCGCCGAACGTACTGAAGACGCCGCAGGCGTTCATGAATCAGGCGCTGCATGGCGCCGTCGGTTCTTTTCCGGAACACGCGCAGCATCGCGCAACGTAACCTGCGCGCCGTCGATACCTTGGCAGCTAATCCTCTGCGTACTTTGCGGTTAATGTCGTTTGGTTGAAGCCGGCGGTTTCCCGCGCTTTGCCTGTCCACTACTCAAGCACGAAAAAAAACGGCCCGTCCCTGGGCCGAAGTGGGGATGGTGGTTAGCCCACCGGGGAGAGAAAACGATACGCCGGGGATCAATCCCTCAGTCTTGCGATGTCGGACAACCTCAGCATGTACTCCTGTGCTGCAATTTTTGCCGCGGCTGCGCGATGGCACGGCTATTGATGTGCCAGCAACCAGGCTATTCCCGCAGCCATCGTCAGCCAGCCGGTAACGGGGTGAAACACGATGCGCCACAGCGGCAGACGAGGTACGAAGCCGACACCGTGGACGAATCCCGCCGCTATGCCCCACATCAGCAGAGCCAGTACACCGTGTCTCACATCGCTGACGGAACTGGCGATGTCCTTGGGGTAGGCCAGTACCAGTACTGTCAGGGTGATCGCAAGAGCGAACGACAACAGCCGCAACGCGCCGTGTGTCGGATACGCGATGCGGAATTCGTGCCGTTGCCGCTGCGCGGCCGATGGTTGCCGGTTCATGAGCGTGATGTGTCTTTTTCCTGTTCGGAACCCATTTCCGATTCCAGCCACATGACGTTGATCACGCCAAAGGCGCAAGCGAGCAATACGCCGAGTATCCAAGTGAAGTACCACATATTCCATTCCTCCAAAATCAGTTACAGCCGAGAATTACCGAACAATCAGAAACAACGACCACGGGGACACGTAGAATCCGGGGTAAGCGGATGGCCATGTAATCCCGTCGATGCCGCAGGCGGTGGACCGGAAATTTCGTTTCGGACACGTCCCGTATACCCCGTGATCGGTCATTTGCGGCAGTTCGCTCTCAATACGCTTCGTGGTCGTGACTGCGAATATGCTCGACCGTCAACTTGCCCCACATGGCGCGATAGGTCCAGGTGGTGTAGGCAAGGATGATCGGCACGAAGATCACCGCGGCCCAGAACATCACCTTCAGCGTCCCCAGGCTCGATGGCGCGTCCCACAGCGTCAGCGAACTGTTGGGCATGGTGTTCGACGGCATGATGAACGGGAACATGGAAAAGCCCGCCGTCAGGATCACGCCGGCCATGGTCAATGCGCTGGTGACGAAGGCGAATCCGGGGCGGCGTGCGGTTGCCAACAGAATCGTCAGTGCTGCGCCGATAAAGGCGACGGCAGGTGCCGCGACCATCCACGGATAGCTGTGGTAGTTCGTCATCCAGCCGCCGGGCAGAATTTCGACCGTTTTGGCCAGAGGATTCGGCAGCGCATCGGGCGACGGCATGGAGACGATGTGATAACCATTGATACCGGTTGCGATCCAGGCGCCCGCCAGAGCGAAGGCGACGATGAGCACGCTGCCGGCAATCTGCACCGCACGGCGGGCACGCGACTCGACCGGATCGGCGGCGCGTAATTGCAGCCACACGGCGCCGTGCATCACCAGCATCGACAGGCTGACTACGCCGGAAAGCAGTGCAAACGGACGCAGCAGGCCGAAGAACGATCCGGTGTAGGTGGAACGCAGGAACTCGTCAAACTGGAACGGTACGCCGAGAATCACGTTGCCGAAGGCGACCCCGAACAGCAAGGCCGGCACCGCGCCGCCGACGAACAGGCCCCAATCCCAGGTGCTGCGCCAACGCGGATCGGCCACCTTGCTGCGGTAGTCGAACCCGACCGGCCGGAAGAACAGCGCAAACAGCACCAGCAACATGGCAATGTAGAAGCCGGAGAAGGCGGCCGCATACACCGCCGGCCAAGCCGCGAAGATGGCGCCGCCGGCGGTAATGAACCACACTTGGTTGCCGTCCCAGTGCGGCCCGACGGTGTTGATGATCACGCGTCGTTCTTCGTCATTCTTTCCGAGGAACGGCAGCAGCGCGCCGACGCCCATGTCGAAGCCGTCGGTGACGGCAAATCCGATCAGCAGCACGCCGACCAGCACCCACCAAATCAGTTTCAATGTTTCGTAATCGAGGACCATTTATAAACCCCTTTTTTAACCACGGGGAACACGGGGGCACGGGGATTAACCATCGATGTGCTTTACCGGTTCCGTTTGTTGTATCGCTTGCGGTGGGCACGGAAAACACGACTCAAAGACTCCGTGCCCCCCGTGGTTCAATCTTTATCCCTCCTGCGCCAGCGCGGCGGTTCCGCCTTCCTCGTGGTAGCGGCCGGTGCCGAGGCTGGAGGGGCCGAGGCGTGCGTACTTGAACATCAGGTACAACTCCACCACCAGCAGCAGCGTGTAGAAGCCGATGAAGCCGGCGAGTGAAAAGTAGAGGTCGCCGTTGCTCAGGGTGGAGGTGGAGAGTTGCGTCGGCAGTACTTCACCGATGGACCAGGGCTGGCGGCCGTATTCGGCGACGAACCAGCCCAGCTCGCTGCTGATCCATGGCAAGGGGATGCTGAACAATGCCGCTTTCAACAACCATTGCTTCTTCCCCGCGGTTCGTTTGGCGCAGTACCAGAACGCCAGCGCAAACAGCAACAGCAGCCAGAAACCGAGCGCGACCATGAAGCGGAAGGTAAAGAACAGCGGCGCCACCTTCGGGATACTGTCATTGACCGCTTCCGTGATTTGCTGCTCGGTCGCATCGGTGACGTTGGAGGTATACTTCTTCAACAGCAGACCGTAGCCGAGGTCCTTTTTGACCCTGTTGAACGCCGCCTTGGTGGCGGCGTCGGTTTGGCCGCTACGCAGCTTTTCCAACAGGCCATAGGCGATCATGCCGTTGCGGATGCGCGACTCGTGCTGTGCCTTCAATTCCTTGATTCCGGTGATCTGCTGGTCGGTGGAGCGAGTGGCGATGAGGCCGAGTACGTAGGGGATATCGACCGCGTCATGGGTCACCTGTCTTTTCTGATCGGGGAAACCGAACAGGGTAAAGGCCGCGGGTGCCGGTTGTGTCTGCCATTCCGCTTCGATGGCGGCGAGTTTGGTTTTTTGCACGTCGCCCATTACGTAACCGGACTCGTCGCCCAGCGTGATTACCGATAATGAGGCGGCCAAGCCGAAGGCGGCGGCAATGGCGAAAGAGCGACGCGCGAATTCCACGTCGCGTCCCTTGAGCAGGTAATAGGCGGAGATACCGAGAACGAACATGGAACCGGTGACGTAACCGGCCGAAACGGTGTGCACGAATTTCACCTGTGCCACCGGGTTGAACAGCAGATCGGTGAACGAGGTCATCTCCATGCGCATGGTCTGGAAACTGAACTCGGCGCCGACCGGATTCTGCATCCAGCCGTTGGCGATCAGGATCCACAGTGCCGACAGGTTGGAACCGATGGCGGTGAGGAAGGTGACCAGCAGATGCTGACGCTTGGAGAGGCGGTCCCAGCCGAAGAAGAACAGGCCGATGAAGGTGGACTCCAGGAAAAAGGCCATCAGACCTTCAATGGCCAGCGGCGCACCGAAGATGTCGCCGACGTAGTGGGAGTAGTAGGCCCAATTGGTGCCGAACTGGAACTCCATGGTGATACCGGTGGTGACGCCGAGGGCGAAGTTGATACCAAACAGCTTGCCCCAGAACTTGGTCATGTCCCTATAGACCTGCTTGCCGGTCATCACGTAGACCGACTCCATGATCACCAGCAGGAATGACAGTCCCAAGGTAAGCGGGACAAACAGGAAGTGGTACATCGCAGTCGCCGCAAATTGCAGCCGCGAGAGGTCGACGACACTCTCGGATATCATGCCGAATCTCCTTTATCGTTTATGGTTGCTTCGAGTCGGACACTACATTGGTGCGCAGCAGGGCCTGACTCACCTCGGCGCCGGTCAATGTTCCTCCGCCGCCGACGGGCCGGAAAAAAAGAAACCAAATCACGCCGATGAGAACGAGTTTGATCGCAAGGATCACGGCGATCTCCCGGCCGAGCGGGTTGGACAACATCGCTATTTCCCCTTTGAGCCACCTCGGTTAATGCCGCTGCTAGGCAGAGCAACAGCCATGCCACCGCCGGGGATAGACAAAGTTTGTGCCGATCGCAACTTCAAATTCCCTCGAATTTTCATTGACATAAATCAAATAACACTCATGTCATTGTGTGAAATGACACACAAAAAAATAACCGGATATTCCCTTTATTACGCCGCAAATGGCATAGTGTTATCAGTGAATTGCCATATATGACAAATATCGCCATGACTACAGCCTCCCCCATTCCCCATGCCGCGCTCCCCGGTGAGCTGCTCTCGATACTCGACGCCTTCAGCGAACCGGCGGTGCTGCTGGCCCCCGACTACCGCATCATCGCCGCCAACCAGACCTACGGCCGCAGCTACGGCGACGGCCTGACCCTGCAGCAGCGTTTTTGCTACGAGGTGTCGCACCACTACACCTTGCCCTGTGATCAGGCGGGCGAAACGTGCCCGTTGAAAAACGCATCGCTCAGCAACATGCCGCAGCGCGTGCTGCACGTGCACCACACGCCCAACGGTGAAGAGCATGTGGATGTCGAGGTGACGCCGATCCACGATGCCGGCGGCCAGGTGCAGTTTTTCCTCGAACGGATGCGCGTCAGCAGGTTGGCCAGTCCGCTGCCCAAGGCGGGCGGACTGGTGGGCCGCTCGTCCGGCTTTATCAAGGCGTTGGAACTGGTGCAGCGGGTCGCCAGCAGCGAAAGCACCGTATTGCTGCTGGGCGAATCGGGGACCGGCAAGGAGCTGATCGCACAGGCGGTGCACGAGGCGAGCGTGCGACGCGACGGACCGTTCGTGCCGGTGGATTGCTCTGGACTTACCGAGACGCTGTTCGAAAGTGAGCTGTTCGGTCACGAGAAGGGCGCCTTCACCGGGGCGTTGTCGCAGAAGATCGGTCTGGTCGAGGCGGCGCGCGGCGGCACGCTGTTTCTCGACGAGGTGGGTGAAATACCGCTGACGTTGCAGGTCAAGCTGTTGCGCCTGTTGGAGAGCGCCACCTACCGCCGGGTCGGAGGTATCGAGCCGCAAAAGGCGGATTTCCGCCTGGTCTGCGCCACCCACCGCGACCTGCGGCAGGCGGTGGAAGAGGGAAGCTTCCGGCGGGATCTGTACTACCGCATCAACGCCTTCCCTATCATGTTGCCGGCCCTGCGCGAGCGCATAGAGGATCTGCCGCTGCTAATCGAGAGCCTGTTGCAGCGCGTCGCCTCCGGGCGGCGCCTGCGTCTTAGCGAAGCGGCGCTCGCCGTTCTCAGCCGTTACGATTTCCCCGGCAATATCCGCGAACTGCGCAACATTCTGGAGCGCGCGGCGCTGCTATGCGACGGCCGGACGATCTTGCCGGAACATCTCCCCGACGAATGCCGTCGCAGCCAAGGTTCGGTGCAGGCCGCCGCGGGAATGCCCAGCGAAATCCTGCCGCTGGAGGATATGGAGCGTCGTTATCTGCTCTGGGCGCTGGCGCGGTTCCACGGCGACAAGCGCTCGCTCTCCGAGCGCCTGGGGATCAGCGAACGGACGCTCTATCGAAAATTGCAGGGCGCGCGCTACAAGTAGCGGCCATGGCTTGTGCGCGGCGATTGGGGGAGGGACAATCTGCGGATGTGGAATCGCGCAAGGGACCTGTATCCGGATGATATTCGACAGCGCATTGTTCGCCGCCGATAGGGATCTGCCGGAATGAGCCGGCCCGATCCGCAGGCGCTGCATCGCTGGCTGCAACAGCAGCTCGAATCGCCGGCGTTGCGGCGCGAACTGTGGAAGCTAAAGGACCAAGTGCAGTTTTGTGCGCGACTGGCGCAGGCGGCGCGGCTGGAGATCACTGCAGCCGATCTGGAGGCGCGGTGCATGGCGGCGCGGCACTGGTGGACGGAAGCCGGGCAATGGCGCTGACGCTGGCGGCGTTCACCGACTGGCTGCCTGCGGCGGTGACCTGGGCACAGCAGCGGCCGCAATTGCACTGGCTCTACGCGCCGGGGCTAGCGTTGCAGAAGCCGTTCTACGATCAGACGCTGCGCAGCGTGATGCTCCATCCGTTCAACCTGTTGGGGCGGCGCGCTACCTGGCTGGATGAATTCGACGACAACGACACCGCCGCCAGCGCGCGGCCGGCCGCCTTTATCTTTCATTGGTCGCGCTGCGGTTCCACCTTGATCGGCCGGATGTTGAACGCACATCCCGATTGCCAGCTCTACGCCGAACCCGCCCCGGTCGAATCGATACTGCATGCCGACGTGCGCCACGGCGTCGCGCAGGAACCGTGGCTGCTGCGCCGGCTGATCAACGCCATGTGCCTGCCGCGCACCGGAGGCGAACGCCATACCTTCATCAAGTTCGCCCCCTGGGGCATCACGGCGCTGCCGCTGGTACGGCGCGCCTTCCCCGAGGTGCCCTGTCTGTTCGTCTATCGCGACCCGGTGGAGATCCTGGTATCGCATCAGCGTAGCCCGGGGATGCACATGCTGCCGCCGGCGCTGCCGCCGGCGTTGTTTGGTATGACGCTGGAACAGGCGGTGCAGATGCCGCTATTGGCGTACCGGGTGGAGGTGTTGCGTACCCTCGCTGCGCATGCCGCAGAGTACGCGCGTCGCGGCTGGGTCGAGCCGGTCAACTATACTCAGCTGCCCGAATACGTAACGACGCTGTGCGCGCGCTGGGGTGTCGCTCAGGACGACGCTACCTGGGCGGTATCGCGGCAGGCGGCGGTGCGCAACAGCAAGAACCCGCAGGCCGCCTTTGTCTCCGACGGAGAGGCCAAGCAAGGCGAGGCGTCGGCCGCATTGCGGCGGGCGGCAGAGGCGGTGCTGATGCCGCTCCACGACGAGTTGGAACGGCTGCGCCGTTAGAAACCGGATGCGCGGATCAGGGCGGCGTGGTTCGGTCTTGTTGCCGAATGGCTGGGGGTGGCGAGCGGAGTATTTATCGAACACCGCGGGGAACGACCGTGTCCCCTATACAGCGGAGGCTATACGATGCAAAACTGCACCGCAGCCACCCTCACCCTTTTCGCCGTCCGTCACGTAAATACGAATCGCCATGCCATTACGTCTCCTCGCCGCCATCTCCGGCCACGGCTTCGGCCACCTGGCGCAGAGTGCGCCGGTACTCAACCGGCTGCGTGCGGCCGTCCCAAAGTTCGAGATAACGGTGCGCAGCGCGCTGCCGTACGAGGTGTTGGCGCGGCGCATCGAAGGACCGTTCACACATCAGCATCAGGCCGACGATTTCGGCATGGTGATGCACGACGCCTTGCGTGTGGACGTGACGGCGAGCGCGGAGAAATACCGCGCGTGGCACGACGACTGGCCGCGGCGGGTGGCGGCCGCGGCACGGGAGATCGAGCGGCTGGCGCCGGACCTGGTGTTTGCCGACGTGTCGTATCTGGCCCTGGCCGCGGCGGCGGCGGTCGGCGTCCCGGCGGTGGCCATGTGCTGCCTCAACTGGGCCGACATCTATTGGCACTATTGCCACGCATCGCCGGAAGCTGGAGCAATCCACTCGCAGATCACCGACGCGTATAACAGCGCGACGGTCTTTTTGAGTGCCGAGCCGACGATGCCGATGCCCTCGTTGCATAACACCCGCTCCATCGGCCCGGTGGCTATGGTCGGTTGCAATCGTCGCGCCGAGATCGACGCGCGCTACCACCTGGATGCGAAGGAAAAACTGGTACTTCTGGTCATGGGCGGCATCGCCTATCGGCCGCCGCTGGAGCGGTGGCCGGCATTGCCGGGGGTGCGTTTTATCGTGCAGCGCGATTGGCGGGTACGGCGCGGCGACGTATTGGAACTGGAGTCGCTGGCGATGCCGCTGCCCGACGTGCTCGCCTCGTGCGATCTGCTGCTGACCAAGCCGGGCTACGGCAGTTTCGTCGAAGCGGCGGCGGTCGGGATACCCGTGGCCTACGTGTCGCGCGACGACTGGCCTGAGCAGCCCTACCTGGTGGAATGGCTGCAGCGGCAGGTGGCCTGCGCAGAACTGCCGCGCGCGGACTGGGCCGCGGGCAGGCTGGAGCCGACGCTGCGGCCGTTGCTGGAGCAGGGGCATCGTCCGCCGGTACTCCCCGACGGCGTCGCCCAGGCGGCGGACGTGCTGTGTCAATTTCTCGGATGTGGCGAGGTAAGAAACGGTACACTCGATAAAATCCAATGATCTCGCCAAGACGCCAGGCACGCCAAGTAAGCAAGGCCGATTAGTACGCTGTGTCGGTGTCTTGGGCTGTTCTATCTATCCCCTTCGGACCGCCATTGGGCGTGTCGAGAAACGGTTATCCCTAGCGTTGCCGTGAATCTTAAGGGCCTTGGCGATCTTGGCGTCTTGGCGAGATGATCCGTTCAATTACCCACCATCAGATAGTCGCGGCCGCGGCGATAGCCCATGGCGTTTAGCTGGGCGGCGATGATGTCGCGGGCGCCGTGGTTGGTGACGTAGCTCAACACAAACGGTTTTTCTTCGAGATCGGCCAGCCACTGCGGCGGGTGGACCGGCGCGCCGTGCACGCGGTTGCCGATCTTGCGTGGGTCGATGTCGATCCAGGCGACGGGTTGGAAGCCCTTTTCCAGTAACAATTGCGAGCGCTTGCGCGTGCGCCGTCCCGCGCCGCAGATGGCCAGCGGGCGACCGTCGTGCAGCCGCGCATCGCGCGCCAGATAGTCGGTGCGCAGGCGATCGAAGGCGTCGCGGCTGTAGCGGGCATCGGTGCGGGTCAGGCGGCCGGGGCTCTCGCGCCAGTGCAATAGCACCTGTTCCACCTTGGCCATGGCGTGGCCGGCATGGTGCAGGCGCAGCAACAGTTCGTAATCCTCCGGGAACGGGCCGTCGCGATAGCCGCCCAGGGCCGTCACCACTGCGCGGCGAAACAGCAGCGAGGGGTGGGCGATGGGCAGCTCGACGTAGATCTCGTCGGCGATATCGGCGGCGCTGAGGCAGCCGTTCTGCCAGCGGATATATTCATTGAAGCCGCCCTGGATCGACTCCTCCGGAAACAGCCGCACCTGCGTACCGACCGCCGCCAACTCCGGCCGCAGGCGCATCAAGTCGTATTGGGCCGCCAATCGTTCCGGTGCCATCAGGTCGTCCGCATCCATGCGCGCCGCCAACGGCGCCCGCGCCGCAGCCAGGGCGCTGTTCATGGCGCCGACCACGCCCTGGCGTCCCGGCTGCAACAGGCGGATACGGGGATCGTCGGCGCCACGGGCCGCCACCAGTTGCGCCGAATCGTCGCCGCCGCCGTCATCCACGGCGATCAGCTCGAAGTCGCGCAAGGTCTGCGCCTGAATGGAGTCGAGCGTGGCGGCCAGCGTGGCGGCGGCGTTGTAAAACGGCAGCAATACGGATATGAGAGGAGGGTCAGTCGCCATGGTCATGGAGGCGCGTGCATAGGAATAATACCGCCGCCTTTATACCACAAACCACCACCCCTGCCTTTTGCGGTGCGGTATTGACCACTTTGTCGGCGGTGACACAACGCCTACACTTACTTCGTAGTCTCCTCCGTGTCCATCCTCGAAGCTTGGAATCATGACTCGATATTCAACGCTCCGCTATTGTGCGCTCGTCGTCGTGCTGGTGTGGTCCGTGGTACTGGCCGCAGTGGACGTCTATGCGGCCGCCGCTCCCGTTGCGCAGGAGGTGAAGATCGGCGTTCTGGCGCGGCGCGGTTCCGAACAGGCGCTGCGCATGTGGACGCCGACGGCGGACTATCTGACGGCTCGTCTGCCGCAGTACCATTTTGTCATCGTTCCGCTCGACTTTGATGCGCTGCTGCCGGCCGTGAAGGCCGGCACGGTCGATTTTGTGCTGGCCAACTCCGCCTATTACGTGGAGATGGAGGCGCGCTACGGCGCCAGCCGTATCGCGACCTTGCGCAACCGCAGACAGGGCGCCGCCTACACCCGCTTCGGCGGTGCGATCTTCGTGCGTGCCGATCGCAAGGATATCCGGCGATTGCGCGACCTGCGCGGAAAATCGTTCATGGCGGTCGACCCGCAGTCGTTGGGCGGCTTTCTGGCGGCGTGGCGCGAGCTGAAGCAGGCGGGGATCGATCCCTACCGGGATTTCAAGCCGTTACGCTTCGGCGGCACCCACGACGCCGTGGTCTACGCCGTGCGCGACGGCGTCGTCGCCGCCGGCACGGTGCGTACCGATACCCTCGAACGCATGGCCGCGGAAGGCAAGATCAAGCTCAAGGAGTTTCGCGTCCTCAACCGGGACGTCTGTCCCGGCTTCGCCTTCCTGTGCAGCACCCGGCTCTATCCCGAGTGGCCCATGGCGCGCCTTCAGCAGACGGCGGAAGCGCTGGGCAATGCGGTGGCGACGGCGTTGCTGCAGATGCCGCCGCGCAGCAAGGCGGCGTTGAGCGGCGACAATGCCGGTTGGGCCGTGCCGGCCAATTATCAGCCGGTACACCAGTTGATGCGCGCATTGCACGTCGCTCCGTACCGTAACGCCGGTCGGATCTCGCTCCATGATTTCCTCCGGCAATACTGGTATTGGGTGGTGGTCGCCGCCGTGTCGTTTATGGCCGCGCTCGGCGTGGCGGCCTACTTCACCCGGCTCACCCGGCGCCTGCGCGTCAGCGAAGGATTGCTGCGCAGCGCGCGTGACGAGCTGGAGCTTAGGGTCGGTGAGCGCACCGCCGAGCTGCGCCAGGCGATGGGGGATCTGGAGCAGAGCCGGCGCCAGATCGAACGCACTCAGCGCGACTGGCACGACGCCTTCGACGCCATTCCCCATCCCATCTTCATCCACGACAAGGATCTGCGCATCGTCCACGCCAACCCAGCATACATCGCGCGCGCCGGGCTGGATGCCGCCCACATCATCGGCCGTCCGTATTGGGAGGTGTTTCCCTTGGGCGACGGGCCGTTGCCGGCCTGCCGCAATTTTCCCGATCAGCTGCAGGCGCGCGGCGACGAGATCGAACTGCCCGGCGGGGAGGTGTTTATCTCGCAGTCGTTCGGCGTGCGCCATATCGACGGCACCATTCACCATGCCATTCACATCCTGGAGGACGTCACCTCCGAGCGCCGTACCGAAGCGCAGCGCCGCACGCTCAGCCACGCGGTGGCGCAGGCGGGTGAGGGCATATTGGTGGCGGGACTCGATCATACCATCACCTATTGCAACCCCGCGCTGTGCAGTCTGCTCAGTGGCGACCGCGATGCGATGCAGGGATTGGCGCTGACCGATATATTCCCGCCGCAACGGCGCGGCGAGATCGAAGACATACTGCAGCACTCCGCCGGCAGTGCGGGGTGGATGGGAGAATTCGAGCTGGAGACTCAAGGCGGCCGCCATATCCCTATATTCCTCACTGCCGGTTCGATACGCGACGACGAGGGCCGGCGCAAAGGTTTCGTTTTTACCGCCATGGATCTCAGCTCGATAAAGACGGCGGAGGAGGCGCTGCGCTACCGTCTAGCGTTCGAGTCGCTGATCGGCAGCATCGCTACCCATTTCGTCTCCATCGATGCCGCTGCGGCCGGTACCGAGATCCGTCATGCCCTGCAACAGATCGGCGTCTTCGTCGGAGCCGACCGCGCCTACATGTTCAGCTTGACCGGCGACGACCGGCGTATCACCGATATTTACGAATGGTGCGCCGACGGAGTGGCGTCGGATCGGGAGCGTTTCATGGCCTTGCCGCTCAGCCGGCTGCCGTGGCTGCTGGAGCGCATTCATCGCGCCGAGACCATCGTGATCCCCGACGTGATGGAATTGCCGCGCGAGGCGGTGGAAGAGCGCGACGAGTTGCTGGCCGAAGGGGTGCGCTCGCGCCTGATGGTGCCGATGGTGTACGGCGGTCAGTTGCTCGGCTTCATCGGCTTCGACCTGATCGAATCGCCGCGCGAGTGGGCGAAAGAGGATGTGCGCATGCTGCGTGCCGCCGGTGAGATCATCGCCAACTCGGTGAAGCGGTTCGCCGCCGAAGAGTCGGTCCGCCGCAGCGAGACGCGGCTGAAGGAGGCGCAGCAGATCGCGCACCTGGGCAATTGGGACTGGAGCCTGGCGGAGGGTACCGTCGAGATGTCGGATGAGGGCTACCGTATCTTCGGCACCAGCGCCGCCGACTTTGCCGGCAACTTCGCCGCATTGCTCGGTCTCCTGGACTCGGCGCAGCGCGCCGCCATCGAGCAGCAGGTCCGCTCGGCGCTCGACGGTCGCGGTACGCTGGCGATGGATTGGCCGGTGCTGATCGGTTCCGGGCGAAGCGTGGTCCACGTCAAGGGGCAGGTGGTGCGCGGTGCGGACGACCGACCGCTGCGCGTCGTCGGCACGCTGCAGGACGTGACCGAGATACGCCAGGCGGAGCGCGAGTTGGGACGCCTCAACCGCGCTCTGCGCACATTGAGTCGCGGCAACGAGATACTGGTGCGCGCCAGCGACGAACAGCAGCTGCTGCATGATGTCTGCGGCGTATTGACGGAAGTGGGCGGATTCCGCCTTGCCTGGGTGGGGTATCCGCGGCAGGACGCGGAACGGTCGATTCAGCCCATGGCCCATGCCGGTGAAGGCAGCGGCTACCTGGAGCAGATGCGTTTTGGTTGGGGTGACGACGAGCCGGGCGGTTGCCCGGCCGGCGGCGCGATCCGCAGCGGTCAAAGCGTGGTGATCGGCGATGTCGCCACCGAAGCGGCCCACGCGTCATGGCGCGCGGACGCCGAACAACGCGGCTACGCATCGATAATTGCGCTGCCGCTCCGCTACGGTACCGAGATGATCGGCGCCCTGACCATCGCCGCTGCCGATGCCGGGGTGTTCGACGCCGAAGAGGTCCGGCTGTTGACCGAGCTGGCCGACGACCTGGCCTTCGGTATCGTCAATCTGCGCGACCGCGCCAAACGCCGGCAGGCCGAGCGGCAGCTGGCACGCAGCGAGACGCGTTATCACCAGCTCTATGACGATGCCCCCAACGCCTACGCGTCGGTGCGTGCCGCCGACGGCACCATCCTTCAGAGCAACGCGGCGCTGGCGATGCTGCTCGGTTACAGTCACGAAGAGCTGGCGCAGATGAAGATATTCCAGTTCTATGCCGATACCCCCGCAGGCAAGCCGCGCGCGCAGGAGCTGTTCGAGCGCTTCCGCCACGGCGAGGCGAGCCACGACGTGGAGCTGCAGATGCGCCACAAGAGCGGCCGCATTCTGTGGGTTCTGGTATCGGTCGAACCGGTGTTCGGCGACGACGGCAGCGTGGTCGAGAGCCGCTCCAGCATCGTCGATATCTCGCGGCGCAAAGAGGCGGAGGAGGAGCGCAAGCGCATCGGCGAACGGCTGCAGCGCGCCTTGGTACAGACTATCCAGGCGATTGCGATTACCATCGAAAAACGCGACCCCTACACTGCCGGCCATCAGCAACGGGTGGCGGAACTGGCGGTGGCCATTGCCGCCGAGTTGGGCCTGTCGCAGGAACGTACCGAGGGGCTGCGTCTCGGTGCGTTGATTCACGACATCGGCAAGATCTACGTGCCGGCGGAATTTCTCAACCGTCCCGGCCATTTGAACAGTACCGAGCTTGAGATTATCCAGACCCATCCTGCGATGGGCTACGACATCGTCAAAGGGATCGAATTCCCGTGGCCGGTGGCCGACATCGTGGTGCAGCACCATGAACGGCTGGACGGGTCCGGCTATCCCAACGGGCTCAAGGGCGATGCGATTGCGCTGGAGGCGCGCATCCTCGCGGTGGCCGACGTGGTCGAGGCGATGGCCTCGCACCGTCCCTACCGCGCGGCGCTGCCGCTGGAGATGGCGCTGGGTGAGATCGAAGGCCGGCGGGGCGTGCGTTACGACCCGCAAGCGGTCGACGCCTGTCTGCGGCTGTTTCGTGAAAAGGGTTTCCAGTGGGACGGGAAAACGGTCTCCGATTGATGCTCCGCAATGGTGCGCCGGTCCGGGCATGCGCTTGGCAATGGTGCGCCGGTAGCTTGTGCAATGCGGCGGCCGCGCGTTTTCGGTCCATGCCTTGCACCATTTTCTGCACCGTTGGCGGTGATGAGCCTATTCTCGCCATCTTGGCGCGCTATTTGCGATTCCCGCCCCATCAGCTCATCGCCGAAGGAGCAACACCATGCTGGACAAGACCCTCGCCGTGGTATTGGCCGGCGGTGCGGGGAGTCGCCTCAAGCCGCTCACCGCCGACCGCGCCAAGCCCGCCGTACCGTTCGGCGGCAAGTACCGCATTATCGATTTCGTGCTGGCCAACTGCCTCCACTCCGGGCTGCGCCGCGTGCTGGTGCTGACCCAGTACAAATCGCACTCGTTGCAGAAACACCTGCGTGACGGCTGGTCCATCTTCAATCCGGAGCTGGGCGAATACATCACCTCGGTGCCGCCGCAGATGCGTACCGGCGAGCGCTGGTACCAGGGGACCGCAGACGCCATCTACCAGAACCTCTACCTGGTCGAACGCAGCGAAGCGGAGCAGGTGCTGATCCTGTCGGCCGATCACATCTACCGCATGGACTACGAGGCGATGGTCAGGTTTCACGAGGCGCAAGGCGCTGCGGTCACCGTGGCGGCGATGGCGGTGCCGCTGGAGCAGGCCGGCGCCTTCGGCGTCATGGCGGTGGATGCGGCCGAGCGCGTGGTCGCCTTCGCGGAAAAACCGGCGCTGCCGCAGGCGGTGCCGGACGATGCGTCCCAGGCGCTCGTTTCCATGGGCATCTACGTCTTTTCCGCCCCGCTGTTGCTCGATCAGCTGCGCCTCGATCATGACGACGACACGTCGAACCACGATTTCGGCACGGATATCCTGCCGCGCCTGATCGAGCGGCACAAGGTGATGGCCTATCGCTTCGGCGGCCCGACGGGGCGGGTGACGCCCGATCGTTACTGGCGCGACGTCGGCACCATCGATGCCTACTACCAGGCCAACATGGACCTGTTGGAACCCATCCCGGCGCTCAACCTGTACCAGGCGGACTGGCCGATCCGTTCCTATCAATTGCAGACCCCGCCGGCGCGCACCGTGCCCGGCACGTCGGGTACCGAAGGCATCTTTATCAACTCCATCGTCGCCGGCGGGGTGGTGATCGCCGGCGGCAGCGTGCAGCATTCGATCCTGTTTCCCCAGGTGTTCGTCGACGACGGCGCCTTTGTCGAGGACTCCATCCTGTTCCAGGGGGTGCAGGTCGGCGTCGGCGCCAGGCTCAAGCGCTGTATCATCGACAAGAACGTCGTGGTGCCGCCACGGGAACAGATCGGCTATGACCGGAAGCGCGACCGCGAACGCTTTTCGGTCAGCGAACAGGGTGTCGTGGTCGTGCCGAAAGGATATCGCTTCCCGGCGTGACGGGTCGCCGATTGCGGCGCCTGCGACCGCCGTCCGCGGTTGCCGCCGGGCGGCGCTAGGTCAAGTCATGGTCAAACGCTGCGGCTCGACGTTCTCAGCACTTGCCACAGCGTCGTTTCTCATCAAATAATGTAACCTTACATCGCATGTGGGGATATGCCGGTGCCGGTCGCCGTCCCCATTTGCCGACATCTTTCGATGCTTGTCCGCAGAGGGAGCCTGCGCCGTAGGTTGGATGGCACCCGTGAATCAAAGCCAAAACCCCTTCTATTGGCTGGCGGAAAGCGCGCCATACGCCATCTTCATCGCCGTCGATGGGCGTATCGCCTACGTCAATCCGGCCGCCTTGCAGCTGTTCGGCGCCACCTCGCCGCAGCAGTTGGTCGGCACGGCGGTGATGGACCGCATCCATCCCGACGATCGCGACGCCGTCGCGCAGCGCATCCGCAAGCTGTATGACGAGGAGTGCGCGCTGGTTCCCGATGAAAAGCGCTATCTGCGCTTGGACGGCACGCCGCTGGAGGTCGAGGCGTCGGCGGTGCCGTTTCGTTACGCCGACCAGGATGGCGGACTGGTGTTCGTGCGCGATGTCACCGCGCGCAAACAGGCGGAAAGCGAATTGCTCCGCCATCAGGAACTGTTGCAGTCGATTATCGACAACGGCACGGCAGTGGTGTTCGTGAAGGATACCGAAGGCCGCTATCTGCTGATCAATCAGCGCTATGCCGAGCTGTTCCATGTGAGCCGCGAGGCGATGATCGGCCGTACCGATCGGGACGTGTTCGGGAGCGTGGTGGGGAATGCGCTGCGCGCCGCCGATCAAGAGGTGCTGGACGGCGGCGTGGCTCGGGAATTCGAGGAGGTGGTGCCCCAGGACGACGGGCCGCACATCTATCTGTCGCACAAATTTCCGCTATTCGATTCAGACGGGCGGACCTACGCCATTGGTGGAGTGGCCTCCGACATCACCGAGCAGGTGCGCGCGCAACTGGAGGTTCGCACCCTCAATCACACGCTCGAACGGCGGGTCGATGAGCGGACCCGCGAATTGCAGGCCACCGAACAGCAACTGCGGGAGACGCTCACTCTCAACCAGAAGATCCTGATGACGTCGGATATGGGAACCGCCGCCTATCGCCAGGACGGCCAGTGCATCCTGGTCAATCCGGCGATGGCCGAGTTGAGCGGCGGGACCCAGGAACAACTGCTGGAGCAGAGTTTTCGTCAAGTGGCCTCCTGGCGGCAGGCGGGGTTGCTGGCGGCGGCGGAACGCGTGCTGGCCAGCGGCGTCAGAGAAGAACTGGAGACGCCCATGGTCACCAGTTTCGGCCGTAATGTATGGGTCCATGCCCGGCTGGCGCGCTTCTACAGCGAAGGCGAACCGCACCTGCTGCTGATGTTGCACGACATCACCGAAGAGCGACGCGCGGCGGAAGCGCTGGCGGAACGGGAACGCGAGTTCCGTTCGCTGGCGGAGAACGTGCCGGACAACATCATGCGATGGGATCGCGATGGCCGCGTTCTGTACGCCAATCGTAGCCTTGCTCAGACTCTGGGCATGGCGCCGGAACAGCTGGTCGGCAAGACTGAACAGGAAACGTTTAGCGGGGGGCGCTTCAGCGCGCTGGATGAAGCGGTGCGAGGTGTCGGCGCAACCGGTATCAGCATCGATGATTTCGAGCAGATCGTCCCCGCTCCGGACGGAACACTGGAGCATCACCTGATCCGCCTGGTGGCCGAACGCGACGCCAACGACCAGGTGGTCGGCGTCTTGGGGGTCGGTCGCGACATGTCGGCCCAGAAGCGCACCGAAGAGGCGCTGCGTCTGGCGGCCAGCGTGTTCCACAACTCGGCCGAGGGCGTGTTGGTGACCGACGCCAATGCCACCATCCTGTCGGTCAATCCCGCCTTCAGCGAGATTACCGGCTACAGCGAGGCCGAGGCGTTGGGACGGCGCCCCAGCCTGCTGCGCTCGGCGCGCCATGGGCCCGAGTTCTATCAGGTGATGTGGGAGGCGCTGAAGCGGGAGGGGCGCTGGCAGGGCGAGATATGGAACCGGCGCAAGGGCGGCGAGGCCTACCTGGAGTGGCTCACCATCAATCGTATCGACGACGCCGCCGGCGCCGCGGTGCGTTACGTAGCGGTATTCCACGATATCACCGAGCTGCGGCGCAAGGACGAGCATATCCGCCACCTGGCGTTTCACGACGCCCTGACCGGACTGCCCAACCGCAGCCTGATGCAGGACCGCCTGCAACACGCCATCGAACGCGCCCTGCGCAAAGGCGGCAGGCTGTCGCTGACCTTCATGGATCTCGATCGCTTCAAGGCGATCAACGACGGATTGGGCCACGACGTGGGCGATCTGTTGTTGCAGGAGGTGGCTGCGCGCATCAAAGGCCGGTTGCGGGCGGCCGATACGGTGGCACGCCTGGGCGGCGACGAGTTCGTGGTGCTGATGGAAGATCTGTCGGGGAGCCGGCACTGCGCCGCGGTGGCGGAGCAGATAATCGCCGAGATAGCGCGTCCCATGCAGTTGCGCGGCCAAACCGTCGAGGTCGGTGTATCCATGGGCATGGCGTTCTACCCCGAAGACGGCGCCGATGCGCTGGAGCTGATGCGACACGCGGACATGGCCATGTATGCGGCCAAGGAGGCCGGGCGCAACACCTACCGCTTCTTTCGCCCGGACATGCTGGCGCGAGCGAGTGAACGGCTGACCATGCAAAGCGAGCTGCGCCGTGCCATCGCCGGTAATCAATTGGAATTGCACTATCAGCCGCGGGTCACGATGGCGACCGGCGAGTCGCTGGCGGTGGAGGCGCTGGTGCGCTGGCGCCATCCGCTGCGTGGACTGCTGGCACCGATGGAATTCATTCCCCTGGCGGAGGAGTGTGGTCTGATTCGGGAACTGGGTGACTGGGTGCTGGACGAGGCGTGTCGCCAGGCGGCCTTGTGGCAGGGCGCCGGACGCAACATCCGGGTCGGGGTGAACGTCTCGGCGCGGCAGTTGGACGAAGGCGGCTTGGTGGCGCGCATCGTAGCGCTGGCCGCGCATCACGGCATCGCGCCGGCACTGCTGGAGATCGAGTTGACGGAGAGTGCGGTGATGGCCAATCCGCAACATGCGGCGAAGCTGCTGGCGCGCCTGCGCGACATCGGGGTAACCGTCGCGGTCGACGACTTTGGTACCGGCTACTCCAGCCTCGCCTACCTGCGGCGCCTGCCCATCGACATGCTCAAGATCGATCGCTCCTTCGTCAAGGATGCGGAGAGCAACGACGAGGATGCGCAGATCGTCAAAACGATCCTCGCTCTCGGCGAAGTACTCAAGCTGACGGTCGTTGCGGAGGGGATCGAAACCTGCGCCCAGGCCAAACTGCTGCAATCGGTCGGTTGCGCTCTGGCGCAGGGATTCCTCTACTCGCGGCCATTGCCGGCGCAGGAGATCGAGGCCTGGCTGGATACCGCCAGGCCGGCGCAATGGTGCGAATAATCGTTCGTCGGCAATACGCCGCGTACGAATCCCGACACCCCTCTGATTAACGGCGTCGTCGGTTCCGCATCAAGACCGGCCCGCGCGCGTACCGGCCGCGAGTCGGACGCTTCCGCCGTCGCGCATGATCCGCCCATCCGCCTCCATGGACGCCAGCGTCCGGTACAGGCTTTCGTGGCTGAGTCCCAACTGCGTCGCCCAATCCTTGAGGCTGCACTGTCCGCGGCCGTAGTCGAAGCTCACGTGTTCGTTGAGATAGTGTTCGACCCGGTCCGGCGCGCGCCGCAGGCTCAGGCGCTCGCAGTGGGTGCGCAGCTCACGCACCGTGCCCGACAGCCACTGCGCATAGGCGCGCCCGAACTGCGGGTCCGCGAAGGCGTCGAGGAAGCGAGTCCGTGGAATGGCAATCAGGGTAGTTGCGGCAGCCGCGACCCCGTCGCAATGGTAGTGCCGCGAAAACAGCGAACCCTCCGCCAGCGGCCCGCGCCGGCAGCGCTGCAATACCATGCTTGCGCCGTCTGCGCCGAAGCGCACCAGATGCAGCTCGCCCCGCAATGCCCAAAACAACCGGTCAGGCTTCTCGCCGTGGTAAAACAAGACGGTCCCGGCGGGTACCGAGCGCTGTCGGCCGAGGGTCGCAAGGGCGGACAGTAGGAAATCGGCAGCGGAGTGGGGCATGGATTCGCATCGATTGGGATATGATCCGAATCATACCCTGGCGGCGACCGACCCGCTACGCTCACGACGCAAATCCGCAACAGGAGAACAGACATGGCCCATCGTTCCGCTATCCTCGCCCTGCTGGGTGCCGCGGCTATCGTAGCGCTGACCGGGCTATCGCAGTTCGCGCCCGCGCAAGCAGACACCATGCCCATGGGCGATCACGACATGACCATGCAGCCCTCTGCCGGCATGGCCATGGCTCCGGCCGCGGATAAGCGCCTGGTCGTCAATTTCCCGCCTGCATTCAAGCGCCAGGAGCTGAGCAACATGCGCAGCCACCTGGAGTCCCTGCAGTTGATCACGCGGAGCCTGGCCGTCGGCGATTACCAAGCTGCCGCCGATATCGCCGACCGGCGCCTGACCCGCGGCGGCATGTCGCAGCACGATCGCCATGATGCGGCGCGTTACATGCCGCAACAGATGCTTGCCATGGGCGCCGCCATGCATCGCGCCGCCGGCCATTTCGCCATCGTCGCCCAGGATGCCGCCGTTTCCGGCGACATGGCATCGACGCTAAAGGCATTGGCCGAAGTGGAGAACCGCTGCGTCGCCTGCCACCGCGCTTATCGAATGAAATAGATAGGGTCCGAATGGCGCAGATTCTTCGGGTGTGCCGCGGCGGCCGATGAATACGACTCCTCCGCGCCGCAAGGGCGGGTAGCCTTAACTACTGACGTTTTGCACCGACAGTGCCAGTGCTGGGGTTTTCGGTGGACTCCAAGGTCCATGCGCGGATTCGGCATGGCGATGGCGATGCCGGCGCCGCCTGCGGGATCAGCTCAGCCAGGCGATCGAGTAGTTTCATCAGTCTCAATATCTAAATAGCCGTTCCAGGGTAAATGCCTGCCGGGCGCAGTAACGCAGTAGACGTTCCCGGCCGTTGCGGACCAAGGCATCCACCGAGAAGCCACCACCCTGTTCCCAGGGGGTGTTTTCACGCGTGGCCAAGGCTCCCCTTAAATAGTCTGCTGACCCTGTACGGAGAGACGCGACCAACCGCATGAAGGTTAAAACGCTCTAGTGCTATTTGCCGCGATCCTTGGCGCCGTCGTTCTTGCACTGTATCAACAAATGCTTGTCGGCGCCGCTGAACAGGCTTGTCGCCAGCAAATCTGACTTTTCGAACACCTTATATCCGCTAGCACCACACAGTTGTCCCGCTTTCGAATAACACGCACTCATGCTCGTGCCGGAACAGTCCACGATGAATCCGTGGCCTCCGCCAGGGGTCATGGCAGGCTGTGCCGTAGCGCAGCCGCCAACTGAGCCGAGCATCATTGTCGCTATCCCAATGCGTAGGGCAAGATTCGTTTTGGTCATTTTGGTGTACCCCCTTTGATACGGCTCGGCGTAACCGTTGTCACTCCGCACACTCGAGCAGTCGATCGCTGCACTACCGATACTTCCCAGTGCAGCGCATATCGCCCAACAGAGCAAGTCCGGAACCATGATACTTCGCTAGGCACTCGCCGAAAGGCGGAGAGGTCGGGATCGATTATGTAAGCGGTACATCTCACACTGGGCATCCAGTCACCGAGAAGGCTAGCAAACCCGACCGTGTCGTCAAGAGTACCGAGGGCCTCGGCAACCTAGGGCAACCCGGAACATTGGGGCACGGCACCTGAAAACCCCGCCAGGATGTCGCTGCGCATCAAGATTTGACCCTCGTTGCGTGTTAATTTTGACCGGTTGACGATTAGTCGTATGCCGCAGGGATCATCATCAAACGCACAGAATAACTAATCCATTTCTCGGCAAGCACGACCGGGAAACATGCCCGTTTACCGATGCTCAGCAGCAATCAGCCGGCTCAGCGGATATCCGAATCGCCTTACATCCCGCTCGACTTTGGAAAGGGCTATGAAATGGAGACCTTTCGTGAACCCAATGGACGGCGCCCGGCGTCAATGTCGGAAGTTTGTCGCCAACCACCCGTATACTTCAGGCGGAAGCTCTCACCCGAAGCGGACGTTATGCGTGTCCAGGCAGTCTAAGTCGGCACTCAGCGCTCCGGTGTTGCTCTTGTGACTCTTGGAATGCGAACCGCAAACGTTTCATTAGCTCTGTAATTAAGCGGTGCAGTCGCTACGTATGGCATGGCAGCTGGATTGAGCTACGATTAGTGCGGGTAGAGTTGAAGCCAACGCATGAAGGGGGCTACATGAGTCTGGTCCGCGCCGAGAACGTTGCAAAAACCTATCGCTCTGGCGCACTGGAGGTTCACGCCATCAAGGGTGTGGATTTCGCGATTGAACGTTCCTCTTTCGTCTCCTTCGTCGGTCCTTCCGGCAGCGGCAAGACCACGCTGCTCAACATGATCGGCTGCCTGGATCATCCTACCAGCGGCAGGCTGACCGTCCTCGATACCGACATCGCCAACCTCAGCAGGCGTGCTGCGGCAGAGTTCCGCGGTAGGCACCTCGGTTTCGTGTTTCAGGATTTCAATCTGATACCGGTACTCAGCGCCTACGAAAACATCGAATATCCTCTGCTCATGGTGCAGAGCTGGCCGGCCGAAAAGCGTCGCCAGCGCATCGTGACCCTGCTCGACGCGGTCGGCATGAAGGACCAGTTGGACAAGCGGCCCGATCAGCTTTCTGGCGGTCAGAAACAGCGGATTGCGGTGGCGCGGGCGTTGGTGACCAATCCGGAACTGGTACTCGCCGACGAACCGACGGCGAACCTGGATCATGCAACGGCCTTGCGCATTATCGCGCTGATGAAGAGCATGCGTGACGAGTTCGGCACCACCTTCATCTTTTCCACCCACGACCCCAAAATAATGGCCGAAGCCGAGGTGACCTTCACCCTCGAAGACGGCCGGCTCCAGGCGGGTGATAGTGTGGCGGAGGTGGGCCATGCTTAACGTGCTCAAGATGGCAGGCCGCAATCTGTTGCGCTACCAACGGCGTACCGCGCTGACTTCGTTGCTGATTGTCATTGGAATCGTCGCGGTGCTGCTGTTTATTTCCATTACCGGCTCATTCAAGAGCGTGATGATCGGGCAATTCACCGATTCCGTGCTTGGCGACATGGAGATTCACCACAAGGGTTATGTCGCCTCCATCGACAACCTGCCGCTCAATCTGAACATGAGTGGAGGCGTGGCACGCAAGGTAGGCGACATCCTGGCCCATGACCCCGCGGTCGAGGCCTATTCGCCGCGCGTCAAATTCGCCGCGATGTTCAGCAACTTCACCGAGACCACGGGCGTCCGCGTGAACGGCGTCGACCCGCGGATGGAAGACGCCACCTGTCCGCTGCTGCGCGACCGGCTGGTGAAGGGCGCGGAAAACGGGCCGTTGTTGAAGCGCGGCGAAATCCTGATCCCGGTCCTGCTTGCCGAGGGTATGAAGATAAAGGTGGGAGACACCATCGTCCTGGTCGCGACCAACCTTGAGGGGTCGGTCAACGGAAAAACTTTCGTGGTGGGCGGCGTGCTGGACAGTATTTCAGGGCCAGGCGGGCGCGATGGCTATATCGACATCGAAGATGCGCGGGAGCTCCTGAGAATGAACACACCGGAGGTGAGCGAGATCGCCATTCGGCTCAAGAGCCTCGCGCAACTCAGTCCGGCCTATTCCCGGCTGAAGCGCGACCTTTCGGGAATCACCAACAAGGACGGAAAGCCCATCCTTGAGGTGCATACCTGGGCGGCCCTGTCTCCATTCGCCAATCTGGCCAGGATGATCGACGTGATGACCCTGTTTATCAAGATTACGCTTGTCGCCATCGTTCTGGTGAGCGTCATGAACGTGATGATGATGGCGGTATACGAACGGATTCGGGAAATCGGCGCCATTTCCGCCATAGGTACGCCGCCGGCCCGCATTCTTGCCCTGTTCTTGAGCGAAGGGCTGTTGCTCGGATTGGCCGGTACCCTGTTAGGTACAGCGATCAGCCTGATAGCGATCTATGCGCTGAACGTATGGAAGATCGCCTTTACCTTCGGTCAACAGCAACACATCGTATTGGCGCCCTGGATCGGCGTCGGCGACATCGTGACGATTGCCGTTCTTGTCGTTGCAGTGGCCGTCTTGGCGAGCCTCCAGCCGGCCTGGAAGGCGGCGCGGATGGACCCGATCGGAGCCCTGCGCCATGTCTAGACGGAGTTGCCGGACGTTCATAACCGCGGTGCTCTGCCTCCTGCTGGGGGCAGCCGCCCCCGCGTGGGCAATCGACGGTACCGAGATACTGCGGCAGGTGGACCACAATCTGGAACCACAATCCTATGAGCAGTACCGCAAACTCACCAATATCGAACCCGACGGCAGCCGTAAGGAATATTTGCTTTACATGGTAAAAAAGGGCCGTGACAGGATCGTCGCACTCTTTCTCTCGCCGGCGAGCGACAAGGGCCGCGCCACCCTGCGTCTCGGCGAAAACATGTGGCTATATATTCCCAATGTCGGCAGGCCGATACGCATCACCAGCCTCCAGTCCGTGGTGGGCGGCGTGTTCAACAATGCCGATATCCTGCGCGTCGACTACTCGGCCGAATACAATGTCGCTTCCGTCAAAGAGCAGCCCGATGCCTACATCCTCTCCCTCAAGGCCAAGAGCAACGAAGTGGCCTATGACCGGTTGCGGATGACGGTGAGCAAGAAGACCCTTCTGCCGCGGACGGTCGAGGCCTATGCCGCATCCGGCCTCCTGATCAAGACGCTGCACTATAGCGGAGTCAAGGATTTCGGAGGCGGTATCGTGCGCCCGTCAATCCTGGAAACCGACAGTCCGCTGTACAAGGGGTACAAGTCCGTGATGGTGGATGTGCAGGTACGGAAGCGGGCGTTTCCGGATGAAGTATTTACCCTCAACTATCTGTCACGGGTCCAAGATTTGCGTCGATGAAAGCAGCCGGCATTCGAGCGTTTTTGTGTTGCGCGTTGTTGGTGATGCACGGGACGGCGCAGGGCGCGCCCCCGATAGCGGAAGCGGACAGCATCACAATCCCGGGAATCGAAAAGCAGCCGTTCGAGCTCGGCGGCTACGTCGAGTTCCGGCAGGAGGATTCGATACTGAACCGCGGTGCACCATCTTACGAACTCAACTATCCTGCCCCGTCCGGCCCGGATAGGCTGGATCGCAGCACCGGCACATTGCAACTCAAGGGCAAGTACAGTCACGGCATTGTGTCCTTCAACTTCCTGACCAATTCGTACGTTGCCCAGGACCAGACATCGTACCAACGCGACAACAAATTTTTCGAGGCATACCTCTCCTTAAAGCCCGATCCGGATTTCACCCTGGAGGCGGGCAAGAAGACCCTCGACTGGGGCAAGGGCTATGCCTGGAACCCGGTAGGCTTCGTCCAGCGACCCAAGGATCCAAACGACCCGACCCTTGCCCGTGAGGGTTACACCTTCGTTGCCGCGGATTTCATCCGCAGTTTCAATGGGCCGCTCCAGACCGTCGCCTTTACGCCCGTGTTGTTGCCGGTCAATGCGGACGTGAATAGCGATTTTGGCAAGCCGGGCTATCTCAATGTTGCCGGAAAACTCTATCTCCTTTATCGCGATACCGACATCGATCTGGTGTACTTGAGCGGCGGCAGCAAGACTGCCCGTTTCGGCTTGGATTTTTCGCGCAACGTCGGTTCCAACATGGAGGTGCATGGTGAATGGGCCTACCTGTCCAACATGCAGCAGCAGGTGGTGAACACGGCAGGCCAAGTGAACTTGCAGCAAGAAAACGTTGAAAGCTATCTGTTCGGCCTCCGCTATCTCACCGAAGAGCAAACCACCTATATCGCCGAGTACTATCACAATGGCTCTGGCTTCTCGGGTTCGGAAGCGACCAATTTCTATCGCCTCGTCGATAACGCGGTCGCCCGGTACCAAGCAACGGGTGATACCTCTCTCCTCCAGAATGCCCAGGCCCTAAGTCAAAGCGCATACGGCGGCCCGACCCCGATGCGCAATTACTTGTACTTCAGGGCGAGCCGGCAAGACGCCTTCGGCGTCGTCTATTTCACGCCCGCCGTTACCTTGATGGCCGACATAGAGGACAAGAGCTTTTCGCTGACGCCGGAATTGCTCTATACCGGAATCAATAATATTGAGTTGCGGGCGCGGCTCTATTTGCTTTATGGCGATCACTTTAGCGACTTCGGGTCCAAGCAGAACAGCGCGAAATTCGAGGTGTATGCCAGATATTATTTCTGAACAGTTGCGATACCTGCTGAGTATTTGATGCGAGCCAACAAGTGCTGCGCACGCATCGTGCCTGTCATGGGCAAGCGAGCCAGCCAAAGGTGAATTTCTCGATCGCACAGCCAACAACCCGCCGTTGCTCCAAATAGCCGTTCCGAAATGATGTCCACCGCTTTCTCCTTCTCCCTCAGGGAGAAGGCCGGGATGAGGGGTGATATGGCCAGTATTTCGGCACACCTATTTAGCCGTCACTGCATTGCCAATGATACGGATGCCGCCAGGATATTGGCATGCTGCCGGTGAGGGAATTTCTGCGCAACCATGGGGTGGCCGCCGATGTCCGCTGCTGGCAGCTTTGCGTCCGGAGCGTCATCCGGCGCTATCTGACCCATTCCGGCTATTCCGACTCATAAGAAAGCGGAACTTGCGTGTGTCTATGCCTTTGCACTGGAACGCAGAGCACATTTCCTTCCAGAGTGTGCGGCTACGGCACGCACACCGGTGCCGTCCCGCTGCTGTGGCCGTCTTCGGAGAAGGCACTAAGGTTCGTCCGCCTTGCGGCCCTGTATATTGCATCCCAGCGCACAAGCGCCTCTTGTTGGTGCTGGTGGTTTTCATCTTTGTTTCACAATTGTGTCTTCCGCATGTAATAAACAAGCGACATCATGCCTCCCACTTTTGTTTCACACATCGTTGTTTTTTTCGCTCATTTTGGGAGGAGTTATGGATAAGAAGGTACTTGCATTGGCAGTGAGTGCAGCTTTGGTAATGCCGGGTCTTGCCAGTGCAGTCGAGGTGGCAGGCAAGGCACTGGAAATCTACGGCCAGGTGCATGTCAGCGTGGATTCGGCCAGTGGTTATCAAGCCACTAATAACAAGGTTGGAAATCTGAGTATATCCAGTAACTCCTCACGCTTGGGCTTCAAAGGTGAGGGCGCTATCGGTTCCATGACCGGCTTTTACAAAATTGAAGGTTCTATCAGCGCCGATAATTCTGGCGGCGTGATTGACCATCGTGCCGCCTACGTCGGTCTTAAGGGCACCGGCGGGAGCCTGACGGTCGGTTACCGCGATACCATTTACAAGGATATCTTCGGCAAATTCGATATCATGGGAAATTCCGTTGGCGATTCCCGGAATATCTTAGGTACAACGAGCAGTGGAAGTGGCCACTTTGATACGCGTGCCAAGAATAGCCTTATCTATTCTACGCCGAAGATGGGTGGAGTTCAGGCGAATCTTGAGTACGCTACGGCCTTTCAAGCGAATACAACTGGCCAAGCCGGTCAGGACAACAACAATAACGCCTTGACCGCTGTCAATGTGGTTTATGCAGCCAATGGCTTGAGCCTGGCGGCCGCTTGGGAGCAGCAGGATTACCCCAATACTGCTGGTGATGCAGTGCTTTACAAACTCACCGGTACCCGTTTGTATGGCGGTTACAAGGTGGGCGCCATTGATGGCCGGCTGATTTATGAGCAATTGGACGATAGCGCGGCCAGCCCCGGCGTTAATAAGCGCAATGCATACGGCGCCGCTTTTGTGTTCAACACGGGTGGCCCAGGCGCGATCAAGTTGCAGTACATGAAAGCCGAGGCATCTTCCTTAGGTAATGACGGCGCGAACCAAATCACGGTCGGTTACGCTTACAAACTGGCCAAGAACGCTTCGGCCTACATCATGTACGACAAAGTGAGCAATGACACCAACGCTCAGTACTTCATCGGTGCCGGTCACGACCAGAAATACACGACAGTCGCCGGTAAGGACGTCAGCGCCATCTCCGTCGGTTACGTCTTCAAGTTCTAAGTTAACGAAATTTCAGGGACGAAAATTATTCAAAGCAGGTTGTTGGCCCGGTGAATTGCCGGGCCAATTTTTTTGCCCGCCGGAAACGGCCATTACCGGCTACCGTTTCGCTGCGCTATTACCGTCGCCGTCTCCGTGCGCCACATGTCCCATAGGCGGCTTCAACTCTTTCTGCCCGCTACTCGGGAAACGTATAGCCTTTCTCTCGAAACAGGTGCAGGCAGGTATCCACCGCAGTGGGATCGAGTTTGTCGCCGCGCAGTCGCGCGATCTCTTCGAGCGCCGGCTCGACGCCGCGAGCAGGTCGGTAGGGACGGTGCGAGGACATCGCCTCGACCACGTCGGCGACGGCGAGGATCTTCGACTCCTCCAGCATCTGATCGCCGGTGAGATGGCGCGGGTAGCCGCTGCCGTCGAGATGTTCGTGGTGCTGCCACACCATGTCGGCAATGGGCCAGGGGAAGTCGATGTCCTTGAGGATGTCGTGTCCTGCCTCGGCGTGCATCTTGATCAGTTCGAACTCCACCGGCGTCAGCTTGGAGGGTTTGCTCAACAGTTCCGACGGGATCTGCACCTTACCGATATCGTGGATGTGGCCTGCCAGCCGCAGGCCGTGCAACCGCTGCTCGTCGAGGCCGAGGTCGCGGCCGATGGCAACGGCGAGGTCGGCGACACGCCGTTCGTGCCCGGCGGTGTAGGGATCGCGCTTCTCCAGGGTGGCGCTGAGCGCGCCGATGGTCTGTTCCAGGGTTTCGCGCAGCTTTTCGGCGTAGCGTTCGCGTTCCAGCAGCGAAGCGCGATAGGCGTCCTGGGTCTTGCGGCTGTCGATGCCGAAGCCCATGTCGTCGGCCAGTTCTTCGAATAGGCGGATTTCGTCGGTGTCGAAGGCGTTGCTCACCGTTGCGTAGACCGACAATACGCCGATCATGCGCCCGTCACTGCGTAGCGGAACGACCAGGTTGGAGGCGATGCCGTATTGGCGGGCGCGCTCCTGCCAAGGGGCGAACGCATCGTTGTTGAGTACGTCGTTGAACACCACGGCAGCATTGCTGCGCACTGCACGCCCGACCGGTCCCTGGCTGTGTGGTCCGTCGTCCCACGTCACTTCTATGCCATCCAGATAGCCCAGCGCGTCACCGGCACTGGCGGTGATTTCGACGCGCTTGGCGGCTGCGTCGCCGAGCATGCCGATATAGGCCAGGGCATAGCCGTCCTGATCGGTAATGGCGCTGCAGGTCGCGTCCAACATCTCTTCGATGGTGAGCGCATGCACCAAGGCGGCGTTGCCGCGGCTGAGGGCGGAAAGCGCCCAGTTGAGATGACGCAGGTGCTCTTCCGATTTTTTCCGCTCAACGATGTCGCGCACCGACAGCAGGATGCGATCGGCGCCGGCGATGGTGGCGCTGCGCATGGTGATCTCGACCCAGAATCTGCTGCCGTCGTGAGCGCGCGCCAGCCACTCGAAGGTTTGTGCTTCGCCGGCGGCGGCCCCGTCCATGTAGTCGGAAGAGTGTTGCCGGTCGTAAGGCGCGAAGCCGACGGAGAGTCGGTCGATATCCATCCGCAACAATTCCATTTGCTCGTAGCCGTACATCTCGCAGACGCGACGGTTGACGTCGACGATGGTTCCGTCGTCTTTATCGAGAACGATGATGCCGTCGTTGATCGAATGGTAGATGGCGTGAAAGCGCTCTTCGCTGTCGCGCAGTGCAGTCTCTGCGCGACGTCGGTTGGTGATGTCGTGGGCGACCAGCAGAAAGCCTTGCGGGGCGCCGTAGTTATCGCGCAGCAGCGACCACTGGGTTTCGATAAAGCGGATCCCGCGCGGGGTGTGACGGGTGAATTCGCTTTGGTAGTGATCGCTGAGCGTCAGCGTCTCCAGGACCTGCGTCAGGTCGTGGTCTGTTTGTCGTTCACCCAGCACGCCGTCCAGTTGGCGTCCGATCATGGCCTCCGGTGCGAGGCCGAACATGACGTAGACCGAGGCGCTGGCGAAGCGGATGCGCCCAAACAGGTCGGCGGCGACGAGCGCGGTGGAGCCGCTCATATGCAGCACGTTGTCGACGAACGCCTTTTCGTCGAGTCCGAGCTGCTGTCGTTGCAGGTCTTCACGCTGGCGATCGACCAGTTGCCGCAGGAAAACGGTATAGCGGCTCTCCAGCCCGCGGGTGATGTCATGATAGCTGAGCAGGCCGACGGCACGTCCCGCTGTGTCGATTACGACCAGCCGGCGCATATGGGCTTCGTGCATGCGCGCCACCGCCTCGTGCAGCGGATCGGCGGCGGTGATGGTGGCAACGGGGTGGCTCATTATCTGCTGCAACGGAATATGGTTCGGCGCGCTCGCGTCGAGCCCGACCCGGACCATGTCGCGTTCGGTGACGATGCCCTGCGGTACGTGGTCATCGCCGGCGATAATCACGCAGCTGTGCCGTTCGAGATCCATCATCCGTACTGCGTCGCCGACACTGCCGCTGGGCGGCAGGAGGGCGATGTGCGCCGACATCGCTTTGCCGACGTCGCGAAACTGGAGGTAGTATTCGACGCCCAAGGCATCGATCAGATTGCTTTCGGAGAGCATGCCTACCACGGCGCCGTCGCTGTTGATCACCGCCAGGTGGCGGATATCGTGTTCCCGCATCATGTGGTAGGCCTCAAGGTGACCGCATTGGCTGTCGACCGTGATCACCGGCGCCTGCATCAGATCGGCGCAGGTCCGCTGCGGCTGCGGTTCACCGATGCTGAGGATGTGCAGCAGGTCGCGCTCGGTGATGATTCCCACGGGCCGGTTATCCGTTACTACCAGCACCGAGCTGATCTTCCTCTCGCGCATCAGCTGCATGGCCTTGTGCAGCGGCGTATCGGTGCCGACATGGGCAATATCCCTGTTCATCAGGGTTGCCACGGGTTTGTTGGTAACGGTTTGCATAGCGCGGGTATCTGATTCTTCTTGTCGTTTATGGCAGTCGATTCATCTGACCATCGCAATCCGGCCGGCAGATTATCATCCCGCCTACGACGTTCCGCTCTCGCGGCGCGGTAAGCGGGCGATATCCACCTCGTCGATCTGTTCCGGCGAAAGATACTGGTCGGCGTATTGCCGGTAGACCTCCTCGCGCAGGAAGACCTCGAACAGGGCCGGATCGATGTGACCGTCCAATACCATGTGGGCCATGATGTGCAAGGTCTCCGACAATGTCTTGCCGGGCTTGTAGGGGCGATCCTTGGCGGTCAGCGCCTCGAACACGTCGGCGATGGCCATGATGCGCGCCTGGACCGACATCTGCGGCCCAGTCAGGCCGCGCGGATAGCCGCGGCCGTCCATGCGTTCGTGGTGGCCGCCGGCGAACTCGGGCACGCGCTTGAGGTGTTTGGGAAACGGCAGGGATTCCAGCATGTTGATGGTGGCGACGATGTGGTTGTTGATGATGTGCCGCTCCTGTTCGTTCAGCGTGCCTTTGGCGACGCGCAGATTGGCGACCTCGTTTTCGTTCAGCAGCGGTTGCAGGCGTCCGTGCTCGTCGACCCAGGTACGGCCGGCGATCGCCTCGACGCGCGCTTGATCCTCGTCGGACATGAATTCCCCGCCGATGTTGATGCGATGGATAAAGTCGGCGTCGGCCTGCAACTGACGGACGAGCTTGTGGTACTCGTCCGTGGATGGGGATACGTCGCCACCGTCGCCGACCGCCTGCAGGCGACGGCGCAGCATGGCGATCTCCGCGTCGCGGCGCAGGATCTCGAAACGGGCGTCCACCTCATGGATGCGGTCGTAGATGGTCTCCAGCTTGGTGGCCTTGTCCACCACATGCTCCGGCGTGGTGATCTTGCCGCAGTCGTGCAGCCACGCCGCTACCTCCAGTTCGTAGCGATCTTCCTCGCTCATCCGGAACGGGCCGAGCGGGCCCTCGCTGACCCGTGCGGCGGCATCGGCCAGCATCATGGTGACGACCGGCAGGCGGCGGCAGTGACCGCCGGTATAAGGCGATTTTTCGTCGATGGCGTCGGCGATCAGCTTGATCAGCGATTCGAACAGATGCTCCAGGTCGTCCATCAGCCGGCTGTTGGTCAGCGCCACGGCGGCCTGCGATGCCAGCGCCTCGGCCAGCCGCTGCGATTCCCGGCTGAAGGGGATGACGGCCCCGCTTTCGGGATCCCGGGCGTTGAGCAGTTGCAGGATGCCGATGATATCCCCCTCGTGGTTCTTCATCGGTATCGTAAGGAAGGAGATGGAGCGGTAGCCGGTGTTGCGATCGAACTCGCGGGTGCCGGAGAAGTCGAAACCCTCGGCGCCATAGGCGTCGGGGATATTGATGGTGCAGTCGTTGAGCACGGCGTAGGTTGCCACGTTGCTGTGGTTGGGGCCGCCGTCCGCGTGGTACAGCGGGATAGGCGCGAACGGGATCGGCTTGCCGGTGGTGCCGCCCATGGCGAAATCGAGGGAGTCGGTGCGGATGATCTCCATCTTCACCGTCGCCTGCTCCTGAACCGAATAGAGCGTGCCGCCATCGGCGTTGGTGATGGTCTTGGCGCCGACCAGGATCAGCTCCAGCAGCCGGTCGATGTTCCGCTCCGCCGACAGCGCGATGCCGATCTCGATCAGTTTTTCGATGCGTTCGAGGAGATGTGGGCTGCTCATGGCGGCGTGGTTCCGGCGGCTGCACTATGGCCATTGTACGGTTTTCGGGAGGTTTGCGTGTGCATGCACGTCACTCCATGACATGGGGCGCGGTCCTGATATAATCAGCGCAGTTTCGCGTGTATCAAGCTCTGCAATTCAAACAAAAGGATAGCCGATGAAGCCGAGGCTGAAGGCCTTGCTGGGGGTCGTTTTACTGGCGGCCGGTCATGCCTATGCCGCTGACCTGCTGACCGCCGCCGGCGATGCAGTGGCTACCGGCGACTATTCCACCGCCTTGGCGGAGCTGAATAAACTGCATAGTCCCCGGGCCGACCAGGCCGAGGCGCGCTTCCTGCGGGGCACCGCCCTGGCGGGCGACGGCAAGCTGGATGCGGCGGCGGCGATATTTCGCAAGCTGATTGCCGACTATCCGCGGCAGCCCGAACCCTACAACAATCTGGCGGCGATATACGCGCGCGAAGGGCGCCTGGCTGACGCCAAGAAGGTGCTTGAGCATGGGCTGAGTACCGATGATCGCTATGCCGCGCTCTACCGGAACCTCAGCGACATCTATGTGCAGATGGCGCGCGCCTCCTACGCCAAGGCCCTGCGCATCCGGTCGGCGAGCCCGCCGCCTGGGCTGCAGGTGCTGACGGCCCTCAAGACCACGCCCGAGGCGCCGGCGCCGATCATGGTCGCCAGCGCGGAGCCGGTTGCCGCGGCGTTGCCCGCCAAAGCGGCGGACGCGGTTCCTGCGGCCAAGCCGGCACCGGCTCCTGCGGCGGCCAACCGCAGGCCGATTTCGGCACCCAAACCCGTAGCTGCACCCGCGGCGGCGCCCAAGCCGATACCCGCGCCCGCAGCGGCCGCCAAACCGAAGCCTGCGCCGACACCGGTTGCCAAACCGAGCCCCGCACCGGCCCCGACTCCCAAGCCCGTTCCGGCACCGGCACCGGTAGCCAAGCAGGCGCTCGCGCCGGCCCCGGCCTCAAAACCCGCGCCCGTTCCGGTCCCGCAACCCGGATCGATCACTGCTCCGGCCCCGACCCCGACGCCCGTTCCGGCCCCGGAGCCCAAGCCGATACCCGCACCAGTGCCCACGCCGGCACCGGCCCCGGCCCCGTCGGTCCCTGTCGCGGTCGCCCAGATTGCCCCGGCCGCCGCCAAGACCCCGGTCGGCGAGGCTGCCGGGAGCGAGCGCCTGGCGGTCGTTGACACCCTCAACGGCTGGGCCAAGGCTTGGTCGCAGCAAGATATCGGCGCCTATCTCGCTCATTACGAGGCCGGCTACGCCCCGCCGGGCACCAGCCGCAGCGCCTGGGAAAGGGAGCGGCGCCTGCACCTGACCCGGCCGGCCTGGATCAAGGTGTCGCTGTCCGACATCGAAGTCCGTGCGACCACGCCCGACCAGGCGACCGTCACCCTGACCCAACACTACTCGGCCACAGGCTACAAGGATGTGACGATTAAGCGCTTTGTTCTTGTATTGCGCGGCGGAAACTGGATGATCGCTTCGGAACAGTCGCTCAAGGTAATGCACTAGCCGATGCGTAAGCGGGTCAGAAAATTGTTGGTCACGGGGGGGCTGCTGGCGCTATCGGTGACCCTGTTCGGTGCCCATCGATATGAAAAGGACGAGGTCACGGCGACGCCGACGCTGGCCGACCTCTCGCACGTCGATCTATCGCCCGCCGGCAGCAACGAAGGCCGCATGCTGCTCTATTCCCACGCCCTGGCGCGTCTCAACGAGCGACTGGCCCACTATCCGGACGACTACGAAGCGAGCCTGCTCAAGGGGATCATCGACTTCAAGTCGGGACGCCTGCGCGAGGCGCGCCGGCAACTGGCTTCGCTGATCAGGCGTGTTCCAAAGTTCCACCTGGCCTATTTGGTGCAGGGCGACCTGCTGCTGGCCCAGACCCAGACCGTCACCGATTTCGGCGGCACCCCGCTGCTGGCAGGGCTGGAGAAGCCGGACGACAAGGCGCTGGAACAGCTACGCGCCGAAGCCGAGGCGCGTCTCAACGCCTATCTCGACACCTTGCCGCAGAATCGCATCCCCCGCGCCCTGCTGGCCCTGGGCCGCACGGTGAAGACGGCGCTGGTGGTGGACAAGCAGAGCCACCGGCTCTATGTCTATCGGCGCGAAGGCGACGGCCAGCCGCCGCATCTGGTGCGCGACTTCTACGTCAGCACCGGCAAATTGAGCGGCGACAAGAGCAGCAGCGGTGACATGCGGACCCCCGAGGGGGTCTACTTCCTCACCCGCCATATACCCAACAGCGCGTTGCCGGAAAAGTACGGCTCCGGCGCCTATCCGCTCGACTATCCCAATGAGTTGGACGCTCACGAGGGCAAGACCGGCGAGGGGATCTGGCTGCACGGTACCGACAACGCCTTCTACAGCCGCCCGCCGCAGGACAGCGAGGGATGCGTGGTGCTGCCCAATATCGACCTCGACCACGTGGGCGCCTACATCCATCCCGGCGTTACCCCGCTGGTGATCACCGCGAAGGTGGATTGGATCGATAAGGCCGTGTGGCTCAAACAGCGCGACAGTCTGGAGGCGGCGCTCCAGTCATGGGCCAGGGACTGGGCCAGCGGCGACGTCGACAAGTACCTCAGTCACTATGCTCCGGGCTTCTGGAGCCCCGGCTACGACTACCAACGCTGGGTGGCGCGCAAGCGCGCGGTGGCCCAGGCCAAGCACTACCAGCAGGTGAAGCTGTCGGATATCTCGTTGCTGGCCTATCCCAAGGCGGCGGCCGGCGGACGCGATATGGTGGTGGTCGATCTGGAACAGCACTACCGCTCCAACAACTTCAGCAGCGATATCGACAAGCGGCTCTATCTGGTCAATGAAGACGGCCGCTGGCGCGTGCTGTACGAAGGCAATCAGTAGCGCAGGCGATACCACAGCGCGCCGAGCGACTCGTGCAGCGCCAGGCGGCAGTGGAGCAGGGCGTCGGCGCTTGGCAGCAGCCGCAACGGCAGCGCTACATCGCGGCGGGCAAATCCGGTCGGTGCGGCGACGATCTCCAAACCGGTCCCTTGGAACGCGGCAACGGCGCGCGCCATGTGCCAGGCGTGGGTCACCAGCAGAATGCGGTGGATATGCCGCGCCCTCAGCAGCCGGGCGCTGTACAACGCGTTCTCCTCGGTATTGCGGCTTCCCCGCTCCATCCACACCTGTTCGATCCCGAATGCCTGCCGCAGCGTCGCCGCCATCAACGTGGCCTCAGCAACTTTTTCGTCGAGCGGGGCGCCGCCGCTGACCAGAATCGGCACGCCGGTGAGGCGGTGCAGGTAGGTGGCGTAGCGCAGCCGTTGCAGGCTGTAGGCGGAGGGAACCGGACCGCCGTACTCCGGGCCGCTGGTGCGGCCCGCGCCCAGCACCACGATGGCCTCGGCGCCGCTGGCGCGGACCTGGGCCGCGGTCTGGGCCGGATAGCGTTCCGTGGCGCGCAGCAAGGCGTCGCCCACCAGCGGAGTGGCGCATAGATAGAGCAGCGCGAGACCCGCCGCCGCCAGCCAGCGGGCGCGCAGCCAGCCGCGCCATGACAACGCAACTCCCGCAGCGGCCAGCAGCAGCGGTCCGCCCGGCGGCAGCAGCAAGGTTTCCAGCGTGCGGGTGAGCAGTATGCTCACGCTTGTTCGGCCCACGGCGATGTCATCGCTCTAGGCTACCAGCAATGCCGTTGCCATGCAGCGGGCGCGGGTATCGGCGGATTCAAAGCGCATGCGATGTCAGCGGAAAAAGGCCCGCCCCGGGGCAATCAGTACCGCCCCCTAGTCACGACGATTTGATTCAGTAGTGTGAGTTGTCGCGTGAATCATGATAATAGGCATGAATGCGCGCGAAAAAACGTACCGGACGTAGACACCGGCGGCACGTCCATCGTACCCTCGAACGGATAGCTTAAATTTAAGATGCAGCGGCAATACGCAGTGAACGACGCGGGTAAGGAATGAGGACGAACACGTTGCCATGTGTGGCGTGGCACCGCATGATATTGGCGCGGCGGACTTCATTATCCATGGCGCTATTGTGTTTAACGTAAAGCGAACGCCAAATTCACCTTGTGATCACCGATGAAAAGGAGCGTGTCTCGTCTGCAGTCAATGTCAGATTGCACAACGAGCCGCATCAACATGTGGACCGGCGGGTATGGCACCAAGGTTTCGGCTCCGTCTGTGCCTATGAGTGACACGGGGAACGTGCTGAAGCCGTTCCCATGCAGTTGTAATCCATGGAACGATTCGGCGATGTTCCCATGCCGCAATCATCTACAAGATGGCCGCTGACTTTTCGGGCTATATTTCGGATATGCGGCGCCATCTGCAGTTCGATGATCGCCTCGCGCGGTTCGGCGCCGGGCGAGAGGTCTTTTCTGCGATTATGGTTTTACGGTGGTATGCCACGACACTTTCATACGTCCGGCCCCCATCGGCGGATACTGTTTCACCGTCAGGTGTTGCGTCCAGGGAATGCTCGCGCGTAATTGATGACGGATGCAAAGCGAGTTGCCTGAGGATCGTTGTCGGCTTCACGGCAGGCGGTACATGCATCCATGGTGGAGAAATCGCTCAATGAGCAATGTGCATGCCGCTCGGCATCTGTCCATGCAGGTCAAAATAAATCTGGCATTATTGCTGGTTTTTGCCTTGGCGATGGTCGCAGCGCTCTACTCTTCGATGACCGATGAGAGGCGCCTGGTTCTGCAAGTCGTCAAACAGCAGACGAAAGCTGCGGCGGATTCCTATTTCGACAGCCTCAACACCATGATGCTTACCGGGACCATGAGCCAACGCGAAGTATTGCGCAAAAAAATGCGCGATCGGCCGGGTGTGTTGGACGCAAGAATCATTCGCGGCGAACCGGTGATCAAACAGTTCGGCCCGGGCTTTGCGGACGAGAAACCGGTCGATGATCTCGATGAGCGCGCCTTGGCCGGCGAACCTATTATGCAGGTGACCGATAACGGTGAGGTACTGACCGTTATAAACCCGATGCGTGCCGAGAAGGACTATCGCGGCACCAACTGCCTGATGTGCCATCAGGTGCCCGTCGGTACGGTGAATGGCGCTGTTCGTATCAGCTATTCGCTAAGGTCCCTGCACCGACAGATAGCACACAATGTGTGGATGGAAGCGGTCAGGTATCTGGCGCTGTTTGCGGTCGGTATGGCGCTGATGATGTATATGGTGCGCCGCGTCGTCATTCGTCGTATCAACGCTCTTCGCAGCACCATTGAGGATGTGGAGCGGGACGAGGATCTGAGTCATAGTATCGCAGTCGAAGCGCATGACGAGTTGGGCGCCGTGGGGCACGCATTCAACAGCATGATTCAGAAATTCCGCAATAGCCTGCAAGGCGTGGCGAATTCCACCCATCAGTTGACCCAAGTGTCGCAACGCATCGCCACGCTGGCGGACGAAACCCTGACGACAGTGATGGAGCAGCGCAGCGAAACCGACATGGTGGCCACTGCCATGAACGAAATGAGCAGCACGGTGCAGGAGGTTGCGCGAAATTCGTCTCAGACGGCTGCCAACTCAAATAATGCGGACGGTGAAGCGAAGAATGGAGCCTTGGTGGCAACCGAGGCGATCGGTGCGATCATGGTGCTGATCGACGAGATCGAGAACGCCAGCAAGGTGATCGCCAAAGTCGAAAGCGACAGCGCCGGTATCGGCATTGTGCTGGATGTAATCAAAGGGATCGCCGAGCAGACCAATCTGCTGGCGCTCAACGCGGCAATCGAGGCGGCGCGGGCAGGCGAACAGGGCCGCGGTTTTGCCGTGGTGGCCGACGAGGTGCGGACCCTGGCGTCCCGTACCCAGCAGTCGACGGCCGAGATTCAATCGATGATCGAGCAGTTGCAGAGTGGCGCCCGCGATGCGGTTCGCGCTATGGATGCGGCGCGCAGCCGAGCTCAGGTCGGTTCGGATCAGGTGGAGAATGCAGCCGAAAATCTGGCGATGATCGCCGGCGAAGTCGCCACCATCAACCAGATGAATGCCCAGATTGCGACTGCCGCCGAGGAACAGAGCGCCGTGGCCGAAGAGATCGACCGCAACATCACCAATATCAGCCAAATTGCCGACACCACATCCGAAGGGGCCAAGCAGACGGCCCAAATCAGCGAAGAGCTCGTGCGCCTGGCGGATGAGTTGAATCGTCTGGTCAACCGCTTCAAGCTTTGAACGTCAGCATTGGAGCGTGCAACCAAACCGGTACGCCTGATTCATATACTCGAACCTTGAAACGTCTGCGCCGGGCAGGTCCAACGACAATCGGCGTTCTCGCGTGTCAGCTCGCGTCGGCACGGTAGCCGATACGGAACCCTCCCCAGTGCCTTCCCTGTACGTAGATCGGCACTGAGATATCGTGCATCACCTCTCCCGTGTCGCGCTTGTAGGTCTGCAATAGGAATTCTCTGGTATGGCTGCCGCAGCGGGAGCCGGTGCGATCGTCGAAGATGCGCTTGGTGCGATTGTTGATCAGGTCCTTCGCGTAGTCGCCGGTGAGGGGGTGCGAGTAGCGCCGGTTGTGGGTCGGGAAATAGCCTCCGGTATCGATCGCGCCGGCATAGGCGACCTCGGGCCATCGTTCCAGGATCGGTTCCTGTATCGCGGGCAGCATCTTATCGGTGAAGTCGTCGAAGCGGGTCTTGTACTTGGGCGGATTGGTGCCGGGGATCGGTTGATAATTGCGGTCGAACAGATCGTCCAGGCTGATTTGGCCCTGCATCACCGCCTGCTCGAACACTGCGCTAATTGCCGTGGCCGCGTCGCCGGCCGCTTTGCGCATCCGGTCATGCGTCGTATCGAGTTCCAGGCCGCCGAGGAGTTCGTGAATAAACTCCGCCGACTCTGCCAGACTGAGTGCCTGGTCGGCGGCACCTGCCACCTGTTCTTCCGTCGTGCGCAGATCCGTGCCGAGCGTTGAGAGCGCCTGCGAGATCTGTTCGACCTCCGCCGCATTCTCCTCGGCACCGGCGCTGATGCCGCGGATCTGCAGCTCGACGTTTTCCGAATGTCCGCCGATGCCGCGTAGACGCTCGCGCACCGCGTCGGCCTGCGTCACGCCGAGCGCGATCTCGGCCGCCAGTTCCTGCATGTTGCCCACCACGCCGGTGATGGCGTCGGTGATGTGGTTGATGGTGGCGCCGATCTCGGCGGTGGCGTCGGAAGTCTTGCTTGCCAGCTGCCGCACCTCGTCGGCCACCACGGCAAAGCCGCGGCCATGTTCGCCGGCGCGCGCCGCCTCGATGGCGGCGTTGAGCGCCAGCAGATTGGTCTGGGCGGCGATGTGGCCGATCACCTCGCTGATGCGGCGAATCTCCGTGGACTGGGTGGCCAGACCGGCAATCAGTTCCGAGCTCTGGTCCGCTTTGGCGCGCGTATGGTCAAGCTGCGTCGTGGTTTCACCGACGGCCTCCTGGCCGCCGAGCGTCGCGTTGCGGGTCTGCTCTGCCGATTCGGCGGCGCTGCCGGTGCGCTGTGCCACGTCGTCCACCGTATGGGCAATACGGCCGGTCGACTCGGCGATACTGTTGATCCCGCTGACCTCATGGTGCAGCTTTTCCTTCAGGCGATCGGCGGTAAACGACACCTCGGCGGCGGCGACGGCGATACCGCTACCCTTAGCCGACAGTTGCAGGCTCAACGTATGGAAGCGCTTCAGGACATCGGCAACCGCGGCATAATCGGACCCCGCCGGATCGTGCCGGCGCCATTGGTCGTCATCGCCCGGCGTGGTCCCGGCCGCGATTTGGCGTAGCCGTCTCAGCATCGCCCGCAGGGGGCGCTGCCGCGCTGACAGCAGCGGTATCGCTGTCAAGGCGGCCAGCAGGGCCACCGCTGCGGCCGACCAAATTGGCGGGAATTCCGGCCAGAGCATGTTAATCCCTGCGCCGCCTGCTGTGCCCACCATCCCTGGCAGTAGCACCCCGGGAATGACCCATGTAAGGTGTCTGCCGATAGTCATGATAACCCTCGCAAGTGTGTTGCTGCCCGGATAGCGCGCCCGACGGCTCTTTGCTGGAGCCGGTCCATAACAACAGGTCACTAAGCCCTGGGTTTTGAGCCGGCCACTTCATGGCCGGTTCGAAACGCGACGTCATTCAGTACTGCGCAACGCTCGTTGTTGGAGTTCAGGCGCATGCATACCGGGCAAGTCTGCGTCATCACCAAAGTATGGCTGTTAGACGCAGCTCCTTGCTCAGGAATATGCTGCATTTCGAATAATGGCTAAGCGGTCCGGCTCATCACGAACGATGGCGCGACCGCAATCGGCACTCCCATACCGCTTTACTGCTTTAATTGTTATCTCGCCTGCGTGGGCGGAATTTTATTGTCCATACGATTTATACCATATTTTCACTACGCGTCTGCTGTTCGGCGTGATAAGTCCAGCGCATCACCGGGGCCGCCGGCGATATCGACAAGTACCTTGGTCACTATGCACGGGCTTCCGGATACTACCAACGCTGGGTGGCGCAAGCGTGCGGTGGCCCAAGCCAAGCGCCACCAGCAGGTGAGGCTGTCGGATATCTCGCTGCCGGCCTATCCCGAGGAGTACGTTTATCGGAGCCTGTCGCGCGCTAAGGATAGTAGCTTCCGCCTAACAGATGAACGCATGTCCCTTGCAATGACCCGATCGATCGACGGATTCCATCATCTGCGTTTGGAATGCAAACGGCGTCGGTTACGGATGCCTTCACTCTTCCCGTGCTTGCGCGACCAGCAGGGTGCAGGGCAACAGATCCAGCAGTTTGACGCCGACTGAATCGTGGAACCAGCGCGGCAACACGCCCTTACCGCTGTGGCCGAGCACGACGAGGTCGATCGCCATTTCGCGCGCATAGGTCGCGAGTTCGGTGGCCGGATCGCCTTCGCGCACGCAGATGAGCATGGTCAAACCCTGGCTGTGAAGTTCCCGTGCAGTCGTTTCCAGGATCTGCCGAAGCGTGTCGTGTTCCATCCCCCATACATCGCTGGTACCGACCGACTCGGCGATACCGAGACTGCCGCTGGTGGTCACGACGCCGAGCAGGTGCAGTTCGGCGTTGCACAGCCGCGCCAGTCCCGCGCTCTGTAGCAACGCGGCGGCGGTGTAGGGTGCGCCATCGTAGGCCAGTAGTATCTTCCGGTACATACCTTGGTCCTTCAATTGCCGCGCTTGGTTATGTCGGCGGAAGCGGATGCCACTTCCTGCGGTCCGGACCCGCCCAGTGCCAGGAACAGCTGCGCCGTGTCGATATAGCGCTGGGCGCGCGCCTGAACGTAACCGAGGCTCGCCTGTTGATAATGACGCTCCGCGTCGAGCACTTGCAACACCCCTGCATTGCCTTCGCGATAACTCTTTCGCGTCAGTTCGAGATTGTCGCCCGCCGCCTGCCGGGCACGGCTTTGGGCATCGAGCGCTTCCGCGTCGTGCTCCAGCGCCTGCAGCGAATCGGCGACCTGGCCGAATGCGGTCAATACCGTCTGCTGATATCTGGCCGCACTGGCCAGCATAGCATCGACCGCGGCTGTGCGCTCCGCGCGCAAGCGGCCGCCGTCGAATATCGGCGCGACCAGTCCGCCGATAAGGCTCCAGCCGTTACTGTTCGCCGCAAAAAATTGACTGGTTTCGGTCGACTGCTGTACGAACGACGCACTGAGGTTGATCTGCGGATAGAGGTTCGCCGTAGCAACGCCGATCGCCGCGGTTGCCGCATGCAATTGCGCCTCAGCGGCAAGTATGTCGGGGCGCCGATGCGCCAGTTCGGAGGGCACCGCGACCGGCAACCGCATCGGCAAGGTCAGTTGTTCCAGATCGAACAAGGGCAGTTCGGCGTCGGCCGGCGCCTGGCCAAGGATGATCGCCAACGCGTGTCGCGCGACGCTCAGTTTTTGGCGCAGCGGCGGCAACAGCGTCGCGTCGCTGGCGTACTGGCTCTCGGCACTGACGATGTCCAGGCGCGATACCGATCCGGCGGCGAACGCCTCATGCACCAGTCTTTGGTTGTTCCTATCCTGATCGAGCATGGCCTCGACCGCGGCGATCTGCGCGCGCAGCGAGGCGATACGGAACGATTCCATGACGGCGTTGCCGGTGACGGCGAGATAGGCGGCGTTAAGCTGCTCGCGCTGATAATCCACCAGCGCATTTTGTTGCTCGATGGAACGGGCTACGCCGCCGGTGTAGTCGAGCGTATAGCTGATGGTCGGGCCGACGGCGTAGTAGGTGAACGGGGGCGGCTTGGGCGAGGTGCCGAGAAATTCGGCGCCATATTTTTCGCGCCCGACTCCCGCCGTGATGTCGACCTGGGGATCGACAGCGCCGCTTTGCGCCGCGGCAAGCTCCTGCTCCTGCGCAAGCGTGTAGCCCGCAGCGGCGATGGTGCGGTTGTGTGCCAGCGCTTGTTTGACCACCTTGTCGATCGCATCCGATTGGAACAACTTCCACCACGCCTGATTGAGGCGTTTGCCCAGGACGATTTGTTGCGCCGACGTATCGTTCGCGTGGTTGGCTGCGGGGGCGGCGTAGCGTGTCTCCTTAGGCGCATCGGGGCGCTGGAAATCCGGACCCACAGTGCATCCGGCGAACAGTGCCGATACGGCTATCGCTATCATTCGCTTCATTCGATCACCATCGGTTCTTCTTTATTCGCGGTCTTGGCATTTCGCAGCAGCAGGATCAGCGGGATGGCGCAGACGGTCAGTACCATCATCAATTTGAAGTCGTTGTTGTAGGCAATCATCGCCGCCTGCTGCGTAATCAGTGCGTTGACCTGCGCCAGCCCGTTGGTTGTCGACAGCAGCGCATGCGGAAATCCATGCAGCCCGGAACCGAACGGCGTGACCTGTTCCGCCAGGCGCGCGTGCATCACCTGCGTGCCGCGCGTCAGGACCGTCTCCACCGCCGAGATGCCGATGCTGCTGCCGACGTTGCGGATCAGGCTGAACATGGCGGTGCCTTCGTTGCGGTACTGCGGCGCCAGCGTGGCGAAGGTGACGGCGGCGAGCGGCACATAGACGAAGCCGGTGCCGATGCCCTGTACGATGCCTGAGGAGACTACCAGCGCTTCGTTCATCTGCAGGTAGAAGCCGGTCATCTGCCACAGCGAATAGGCGGTAAGCGCGAAACCCACTGCGATGATCATTCGGGTATCGATCTTGCCCACGATCTTGCCGACGATGAATACGGCGACCAGCGTGCCGATGCCGCGCGGCGCGGTCAGTATGCCGGTGAGTTCCACCGGGTAGTGCATCAGATCCTGCAGCAGCGGTGGCAGCAGCGCCAGCGTGGCGAACAGCACCACGCCGACGATGAAGATGAAAATGTTGCCGGTGAGAAAGTTACGATCCTTGAACAGCGCCGGACTGATGAACGGCGACTTCTTGGTAGTCAGCATGTGCGTCACGAACAGATACAGGGCAATGGCGGCGATGGCGGCCTCCACCTGGATCTCGGTCGAACTGAACCAGTCCTTGAGCTGGCCGCGGTCGAGCATCAGCTGGAATGCGCCCACCGCCAGACTGAGTGTGGTGAAGCCGAAGAAATCGAAGCGCGATTTGCGGATCTCCGTCTCCCGCATGAACGAAGCGATGCCGAGAAAGGCGAGAATGCCGAACGGCAGGTTGATGTAGAACACCCAGCGCCAGCTATAGCTGTCGGTGAGCCAGCCGCCGAGCACCGGGCCGAGGATCGGCCCGAGGATGACGCCCATCACCCACAACGACATGGCGCGCGCGTGCTTTTCCGGTGGATTGATGTCGAGCAGAACCGCCTGCGACATGGGCACCAGCGCCGCGCCGCACAGCCCCTGGAACAGGCGCGCGACGACGATTTCGGGCAGCGACTGGGACAGGCCGCACAACCCCGACGCCACCGTGAAGCCGACGATGGAAAAGAGAAACACCCGGCGCCGGCCGATCTGGCCGGCGAGCCAGCCGCTCAGCGGAGTCATGATGGCGGCGGCGATGATGTAGGAGGTGAGCACCCACGACATCTGATCCTGCGTGGTCGACAGCGAACCCTGGATGCGCGGCAGCGCCACGTTGGCGATAGTGTTGTCGAGCGACTGCATGATCGATGCAAGCATCACCGACAGGGTGATGAGGCCGCGGTTGGGCGGGAACGCATGCCCGTCGGCGACGGCTGCTGCGCTGTTCAATAGCGGATACCGGCGCTGGATATCTCACCCATCAACCGGCACCGAACAGGTGGCGCCGATAGCGCGTATCGACATCGACATCGGCGCTCAGGCCGCCGGCGAGGGGAAACGCGGCGGCATCCAAGTGATCGAGCTCGATGCGCACCGGCAGGCGCTGCACCACCTTGACCCAGTTGCCGGTGGCGTTCTCCGCCGGCAATGCGGAAAACTGCGAGCCGGTGCCGGGACTCAGGCTGGCGACGCGGGCCGCGAAGGTCTTGCCGGGATAACGATCGATCTGCACGGTAGCGCTCTGGCCCGGATGCATGTGGGCGAGTTGATCTTCCTTGAAATTGGCCTCGATCCAGATGTCGTGGGTGGAGACCAGGGCGAAGACCGGCGCGGCGGCGTTGATGTGACTGCCGACCTGCAGCGACTCGACGCGGGTGACGATGCCGTCGGACGGTGCCTTCACCACCGTATAGGAGAGATCGAGTTTCGCCCGGTCGAGCAGCGCCTGGGCCTGCTCGACGTCGGGGTGCCGGTCAACGGGGGCATTCGGATCGCCGCCCAGGCTGGCCGCGACGGCATTGATCTGCTGCTGCGCGGCGAGCAGGTTGCTGCGCGCCTGGTCGAGCGCATGGGCGGCGCGATCGACCTGTGCCTGCGAGGCGATGCCCGATGCAAACAGACGATGCTGGCGCCGATCCTCGCTCTGCGTGAACTTGAGCGTGTCCTGTGCCGCGGCCAGATCGGCTTGACGTTGCCGATAGTTTGCCTTGAGCATCTCCACTTTCAGGCGCGCGGCGGCAAACCGGGCCTTCGCGTCGTCGACTGCGATGCCGAACGAGGTATCGTCGAGCCGGAACAGGACTTCGCCCTTGTGCACCGGCTGGTTGTCATGTACGTCGATCTCCTTGACGCGACCGGCCACATCGGCGCTGATCGCCACCTGCGCGGTCTGCACGTAGGCGTCGTCGGTCTCTTCGTAGCGCCCGCTTTCCAGGTAGAAGTAGGCCGCGGCGGCTACGATGACCACCGGTCCCAACAGCATCAACGGCAGGCGCAGACGGGTACGCAGATCTTTCTTGGGCGGCGTCAGCGGCGCGCCCGGCTCGGGACGGTCTTGGTTCGGTTTTTCCATGAGGGTTATCGGCTAGAGGAGCGGCGCGAGCGGCGTTTGCCGCTGGCGGGAGTTTTGGCTGACTCGAGTGTTGCCTTTGCTGCCGTTTCGACCGGTACGTTTTCCAGCCGGCGCAGGTTCTCTTCCAGACGCTCCAACACGTCGAGGAATGCGTTCCGTTCGGCCTGGCTGATGCCGGCGAACGTCTCCGCCCGCGCCTGTGCCGCGAGGCGCCAGATTTCATCCAGCGCCGGTTTCGATTTCGGCGTGAGATAGAGACTGCGGGCACGGCGATCCAAGGGGTCGGCTCTGCGTTCCACCAGGCCGTCGGCCTCCATGCGGTCGAGCAGGCGGACCATCGCCATCGGTTCGATGCAGGTGAGTTCGGCCAGTTTCGCCTGGCTTGCGCCTTCGTTGCGTTCGAGGTTGGCCAATACTTTGCAAGTCGGGAGCGTCAACGACATCTCCTGCGCATGCTGTTCGAAGCGCTTAATGTAGCGGCGGCCGACCTCGGTGAGGAGGAAGCCGAAGCGGCGTAAACGGTCCATGGGAACGGGAAGAGTCAAAAATAACGGCGGAGATAATAACGATTGTTATTTGTTGCCGCAATAGGCCGGAGCCGGCCGGCAGCAAATATTTCCTGTGCCGCTTATTTGCAGATGGCGGTGGCGACAGCCGGCACGGAAGCCGTGCCGGCGGCCTTCCCTGTACCTAGATCGGAACCGCGAGGTCGTGCATCACATCGCCGGTATGGCGCTTGTAGGTCGGCAACGCGAAGGGCTTGGTATGGCTGCCACAGCGGGCGCCGGCGTGTTCGTCGAAGATGCGCTTGGTGCGATGGTTGACCAGGTTGCGCGCAGGGGATGCGGGTAGCGCGGGTTGTGGGCGGCGCGCACGCAAATAGGACATCGACTCTAAAGGGGCCGCCTGATTCAATCGGGCGACAGTGGCAAGTCAAACGACGTTTCGGCTTGGATGGTCATGCACGACCGGGCAGCCGGTCGTTCGGAATGTACGTAGGCCATATTCGGAGACAGTTCACGTAGTGCGGACGGGAAGCCGCCTCAGGTAACGCCTGAGGGCGCAATATCCGAAGCATGGGATGTTGTCAGGACAGCAGTTCGCTGCAAACAGCCGGATTCGGCGTTCGCCGACGCCGAGCTTGGCGCAGGCTGACTTCAATGCGTATGCCGTACCGACCAGCCCTTGAAGCGACTGATGAACGGGTTGCCATGTCTCCTGTTCAACCGTTGATGGCGCTGCGGCAATCCGCTTTTTTATCGCGGGATGGCCCTAGGTTTCCGGCGTCTTCGCCAGCCCCGCCCGAATCGGAGCGATGCCGAAAGCGGGACGTGCAGTACGCGTCCCCTCTCCCGGGTGCTCGCGGGGACAGTCCGCATCGGCCCCATTCTAGTCGCCAAACGCCATGTGCTCCTGGCCCGTCTCCTGCAAGAACTCCATGAACTTCACCGCGGCAGGACTCAACTGCTTTCCGCGTCGGTGTATCGCGTACCAGGTTCGTTGCAGCGGCAGTTTTTCCATATCCAGCAGCACCACCTTTCCCGCGGCCAGTTCCTGCCGCAGACTGAAGGTGGAGAGTATGCCGATACCGATTCCGGCCATCACCGCCTGCTTTATCGCCTCACCGCTGCCCAGTTCCATATAGGGTGTGAGTTTGAGACCCTGGTCCGCCAGCAGTCGGTCCAGCGTCATGCGGATGCCCGAGCCGCGCTCGCGGGCGATAAGCCGTTCCGAGGTCAACTGCGCCAGCGGGATATGTTTTTTCCCCGCCAGCGGATGGCGGGGGTGGGCGAACAGCACCAGTTCGTCGCCGAGGAAGGGATGGGATTCGACGGCGCTGCCCTCGGGCAGCGTCGCCATGATGTAGAGATCGTCCTCATTGGCATCGATCCGTTCCAGTATGCGGACGCGGTTGCTGACCTTGAGCTGCGGCAATACTTTCGGATAGCGGCGCAGAAAGGCTCCCAAATAGTAGGGAAGAAAATACTTGGCGGTGGTGACGGCGGCCAGCCTGAGGGGGCCGGCGACTTCGCCGCGCAGTGCCTCCAGGCGGTTCTCGAAGCTATCGAGACGTTCGAACAGATCACCGCAGGTGGCGTACAGCTCCTTGCCGGCAGCGGTCAGATAGATTTTCTTGCCCATCTGCTCGAACAGGGCAACGCCGAGCTGCTCCTCCAGGCGCTTGACTTGGATGGAGACAGCCGGTTGCGACAGGTGGATCGCCGCGGCGGCACGGGTGAAGCTGCCGTGGCGGGCGACGGCTTCAAACAGGCGTAGCTGCTGCAAGGTGGCGCGAATCATGGCAAACCATTAACAAATGTAAATTGTTTATATATTAACAATTAATTTCCGTTTATCTGTGTGGTGCAGTAGCGTTTTTCAAAGCACGGGTCGGTTTCTGTCCGCAGGCGGAGAACCGGCCGTCCATGAACGGTATCGGAAGGGCGGAGGTTATATGCTGCGACTTCCCAGCGGACAACGGGTCGGCATTCTGAGCGAGCGCGCGCGTCAGCATGCCGCCGCAACAGGCCTGCATGTCTCCGAAGCGACCCCCCTGGAGGCGCTCCACCCACTGGTGGATGTCGTCTTTTATCCCGATACCGGGAGCGCATTGCCTCACAAGTCGTTGCTCTTCAGCGGCCACACGCTGGCTGATCGGGCTTGGTTGGCGCGCTGGCCGGCAGCGGACCGTGCCGCCTTCCTTGCCTGGCTGGAGCAGGTGCCGCAACGGCAGGAGATCGCGCGTGCACGCCTGCGTCTGACCTGCCGTGCCTTGCCGGCACGTTCCCATCGCAGCGACTATCCGGCTCGTCTCTACAGCGCGCTCGAGCGACGCTTGCAGGCTGTCGCAATGGAAAGGGCGTCGGTCCGACAGTGGCAGCAGACCTTGGCAAACCTGCAACGGGACGGCATTCGTGCCGAGGAGCTGATGTGGTCGGGGCTGCCCCATTTTCTGCGGCACGCCGGGGAATTAAACAGGACGGTGAGTAGACAGGAGTTGTTGGAGCGGATCGATTTCGCCGCCATTCGCCCGGAAATTCACAACGAAATGGAACGCCGCGGCGGCTGCGGGTTGAGCTTCAATGACGTCGTGCGGCGGCTGAGCGCGGAACAGGTGGCGGTTGCGGGATTAACGCTGGAACCTGAGGAGCACGCCGTGCTGCGGCAGGTAGAGCCGGAGCGTGGTTATCGCATCGGGACCGTCTGGCGCGGCGGGCGGGCGCAACCCCGGCGCTGGTTCCTGCTGGGGCCGGACGGTCGCGCCGTCGAGACCGACGGCGGGATGTTCCACACCCAGCGCGAACAGGCTGAAGCCGCTGCGAATCGTCACGCTTGTCATTCGTGCGCCAGCCGTGGCGAGCTGACCTGGGCCGGCACCTACGAGCACCTGTCGCTGCACGGCGGCGAGGAGTACCGCGAGTGGCTGGTGACGCTGCCGGAATATCCGGGCTCATTCTTTGGCGGCCATTACTACGATCGCAATGTGCTGTTGCACATCCGTACCAAGCAGCGCACCGACGTAGAGGGACGTCGGCTGCTGTTTATCGAGGAGATCCAGAGCGACTGGCATCAGGCCGCGCGTCGCTTCGGTTACGACAATCACTGGGACGGGCAGGTGGCCTTGGCGCCGTTTCGCAAGGAATGGGTCGGTTTGGGATTGAAATTGATGTTGATGTCTGCCGTCGAGCGCGGCTGCGATGCCATCGCGTGGGCCGTCGGCGAGCTGCAACAGCTACGTTATGGCGGCGAGCTCACTGCGGTGCGGCGACTCTACGATCAAGAAATTCCGCGCACGCTACAGCAGCTTGGCCGGCACTGGCGGGCCGCGGTCGGTGAGACGCGTATCGAAACGCGTCGGCCCTGGCTGCAGGCGGTAAAGGTCAAACAGCGCTGGCGTGTGACCGATACTGAGGGAAGATTCCGCACCCAGCCCCGCTATACCTTGGCGGAGGCGCATCGTCTGATCAGCCGCCACAGCAAAAAGACAAAGCTGGCGGTGCCGATGTTCGAGATACCGTCGGGGATGGCCGATTGGATCAATGCACAGGGCCTGCCTTTGTTCGGCAGTAGTGGCAAATAACGTTGTTCAGTAGCATTTATCGATCGTTGGAATTCATCACCACCTCTTCACCGCGAGCCTGGCGTTCTGCCTGGTAGGAGGAGCGCACCATCGGGCCGCTGGCGACGTTGGTAAAACCCAATTCGCGTGCGGTGACGGCCAATGCGTCGAATTCGTCCGGCGTGACGTAGCGTTCCACCGGCAGGTGGTGGCGCGACGGCTGGAGGTATTGGCCGAGGGTGAGGTGGTTGCAGCCGTGGGCATGCAGATCGCGCAGTACTGCGACGATCTCGGCGTCGCTCTCGCCCAGCCCCAGCATCAGGCCCGATTTGGCCGGTATCTGCGGATGGCGCTGATGGAAGCGTTGCAGCAGTTGCAGCGAACCGTGGTAATCGGCGCCGGGACGCGCCTGCGGGTAGAGCCGCGGTACCGTCTCCAGATTGTGGTTGAAGATGTCGGGCAGGGCGCCGTCCAGAGTGGCCAGTGCGATCGCTTCGCGTCCGCGGAAGTCGGGCACCAGGATTTCGATGCCGGTGGCGGGGGTGGCGGCGCGCACGGCTTCGATGCAGGCGGCGAAATGGGCCGCACCGCCGTCGCGCAGGTCGTCGCGGTCGACCGAGGTGATCACGACAAAGCGCAGTCCCATGGCGGCGATGGTTGCGGCCAGGTGTTGCGGTTCGTCCGGATCGAGCGGCAGCGGCCGGCCGTGGGCGACGTCGCAGAAAGGGCAGCGCCGGGTGCAGATGCCGCCCATGATCATGAAGGTCGCGGTGCCGTGGCCGAAGCATTCGCCGAGGTTGGGGCAGGCCGCCTCTTCACACACCGTATGCAGTTTCTGTTCGCGCAGGATCGCCTTGATGCGCAGCACTTCGGGGCTGTTGGGCGAGCGCGCGCGGATCCAGTGCGGTTTTTTCAACGGCTCATCTCTGGGCGCCACCTTGACCGGGATGCGGGAGACCTTGCTCTCGCCTTTGAGTGGATTGGGTGGGTCGATGGGCAATTCGTGGTCGGACATAGGACGATTCTAACCGATTGGCGGGTCGCGGCTATCGGTGGTAGCGCGTTGGCGGTCTGCATCGATAACCACAATAGTGTGCCGGCCATTTGCCGAACACTAACCCCTGGCAACTGATGGACGGCGATGGTTGTATTGTGGGGATGGTTCCGGCTTTTCACAAATATCCGGCCCCGATGCGGCGTTGGCGGAATGGGTGATCGTCGGCGATCTGTTCGACACCGTGCGTGTCGCGGTTCTATCCGCTGCAGGAGGATGCAACGTAACCGCCAAAAGAGATTTAAGTGAGTGAGATGGTGCGGGACAGACTCCGCAAATACCGGATGCAGCGCATAGGATGACGGTAGGAGCGGCTCTGCCGCGATTATGCCCTGCGCGGCAGAGTAGCTCCTACGGGAAGCCTGCTTTCGCTGCGGCAATTCCCCGGAATTCTCAATTCTCCAGAGCTGCGCCGATGAGGGCGAGTAGCCGTTCTGCGACGATATCGATGTCGTCGGTGATGCCGAGGCTGCGCAACTGGGTGACTGCGAGGCCGGGGTAACCGCAGGGGTTGATGCGGTTGAAGGGTTCGAGGTCCAGCGCCACGTTCAACGCCAGGCCGTGATAGCTGCATCCGTGCCGCACGCGCAGGCCCAGCGCCGCGATCTTGGCGCCGTCGACGTAGACGCCGGGGGCGTCGCGGCGCGCGGCGGCTTCAACACCGTAGCCGGCCAACAGATCGATGACGGCCTGCTCCATCAGACTGATCAGCGACCGTACGCCGAGATGGCGGCGGCGCAGGTCGAGCAACAGGTAGAGCACGATCTGGCCGGGCGCGTGGTAGGTGACCTGGCCGCCGCGATCGATCTGGATGACGTCGATGGCGCCGGGGTCGAGCAGATGTTCGGCTTTGCCGTTGAGGCCGACGGTGAACACCGGCGGGTGCTGCACCAGCCACAGTTCGTCGGGCGTCTCTGCGCCGCGCTGTTCGGTGAAGCGTTGCATGGCATGCCAAACAGGCACGTAATCGGCTTGGCCGAGGTGGCGAACGAGAATTTTCTGTTTCATTTTCCGCCGGGAAGATAGGTGCGAGAGACGGGATTCGAGGGACGAGGGAATGTGCTCGCTATGCGCGCGGCCGATTTACAAGTCGTGCGCGCTGTACACTCTATTTTTCGCACCTCGCACCTCGCACCTCGCACCCGCCGTCAGAGTGCCATCAACACCCGTTGGTGGGCGGTGAGTTCGCGGTAGATGGCGTCGAGCTGCGCCTGGCTCTCGGCGCGCACGACGACGGTGACCGAAAGGTATTTGCCGTTGCTGCTGGGGCGGGTGCTGATGGCCCCTTCGCCCAGGTTGCCGACGTGACGGCCGACCAGCGTGACCACCAGGGCGTCGAAATCGTCCGCCGCAAGGCCCATGGCCTTGATGGGAAAGTCGCAGGGGAACTCCAGGGCGCTCTGTTGTCCGCTCATGGCGCCGTCAAGCGACCTCGCCGGCGCGAAATGCGCGCTTATAGTCGGCGTAGAGACGGCTGATGCGCTGCCACAGCGGGCCGGGACGGCCGTTGCCGACGGGGACGCCGTCGAGCCGGATCACCGCCGCCACCTCTTTGGTGGAACTGGATATCCACAGCTCGTCGGCGTCGCGCAGTTCGGCGGCGGCAATATCCGTTTCGCGGCACGGGATGGCGTTGGCGCGGCACAGTTCCACCACCAGGTCGCGGGTAATGCCGGGCAGCAGCAGGTTGCTCTTCGGCGGCGTGCGCACCTCGCCGTGGCGAACGATGAAAAGGTTGCTGGCGGCGCCTTCGGTGGCGTTGCCCTCACGCAGCAGGATCGCCTCCGCCGCGCCGGCGTCGATGGCGTGTTGACGCATCAATACGTTGGGCAACAGGGTGATCGCCTTGATGTTGCAGTGTTTCCAGCGGATATCCTCGACCGTCACTGCGGCGACGCCGTCGCGCGCCGCTGCATCGGGTTCGCTGAGCGGCGACGACATGGCGAATACCGTGGGCCGGGGTTCGCGCGGAAAGGCGTGATCGCGTTTGGGTGCGACGCCGCGGGTGAGTTGAAGGTAGAGCGATTGATCGCCACCGCCGTTGCGGGCGATGAGGTCGAGCAGTACGTCGCGCCACTGGCCGTGGTCCAAGGGGTTGGCGATGCGGATCCCCTCCAGACTCTGGTCGAGTCGCGCCAGGTGGTGTTCGAGGCGGAACGGCCGACCGCCGTAGATCGGGATCACTTCATAGATGCCGTCGCCGAACAGAAAGCCACGGTCGAGGACCGAGACCCTCGCCTCGGTGACCGGCAGGAAAACGCCGTTGAGGTAAACGATGTCGTCGGCCATGGCGGCGTTAGCGCTGCGGCGCTATTGGAACCAAAGGCGCACGTCGTCCATCATGCGTTGCCACAGGCTGCCCTGGGGCACGGTCTCCAACGCGATCAGCGGACGTTGTGCCACGGTTTGATCGCCCAGTTTGACGTTGACGGTGCCGAGACGCTGCCCCTTTTGGGTCGGTGCGATGATCGAGCCGTCGATGGTCATGGAGGCGCTCAGCTTGTTGTACTGGCCGCGCGGAACGGTGATATAGAGTGGCTTGGCGATGCCCAGGTCCACGGTATCGTCGGCGCCTTTCCAGATACGCATCGCCTTGAGCGGCTGGGCGGCAGCGTAGAGCTTGTGCGTCTCGTAGAAACGGAAGCCATAGTTAAGCAGACTTTCGTTTTCGCTGGCGCGGCCGTTGTCGGTCTTGGCGCCCATCACCACCGATATCAGGCGCATGCCGTCGCGCTTGGCGGAGGCGACCAGGCAATAGCCGGCGCTCTCGGTGTGGCCGGTCTTCAGGCCATCGACGGAACTGTCGCGCCAGAGCAGCAGATTACGGTTGTTCTGGGTGATGCCGTCATAGGTAAATTGCTTGACCGCATCCCAGTGGTAGTACTCGGGGAAATCGTGAATCAATGCCCGCGCCAGGATGGCGAGGTCGTGGGGGCTCGTGTAGTGGTCCGGGATGGGCAGGCCGGTGGCATCGGAATAGTGGGTGTTGGTGAGGCCGAGCGCCTGCGCATGTTCGTTCATCAGCGCGACAAAGGTGTCTTCGCTGCCGGCGACATATTCGGCCAGCGCCGTCGCCGCATCGTTGCCGGAATCAATCAGCATGCCCTGCAGCAGCTGTCCCACCGACACCTCGCTGCCCACTTCGATAAACATGCGCGAGCCGCCCGTGCGCCATGCTTTCTTGCTGACCCGCACCTTGTCGTTGAGGTGGATCTGGCCGGCGCGCAGCTCGGAAAACACCACATAGGCCGTCATCAGCTTGGTGAGGCTGGCGGGCTCCATGTGTTCGTTGCCGTTCTTCTGCGCCAGCACGTCGCCACTGTGGTAGTCGAGCAGGTAATAGCCGTGGGAATCGAGCGCCGGCGGATCGGGGATCAGACTCGGCACCGCGAATGCGGTGGAAGCGGAGAGCAATAACGCAACGAAAGAGATATGGAGTAACCGTTTCATAGTGGACTGCACGGCCGCGGTGTCGCGGCATTAGCTGTTGGAATTGGTCAATTTTACCGCTTTAGCGCGGCAAAATGTAGATACACCGGAAGTTAGGCCCGGCTCCCTGCGGGAAGTTCAATCCACGACGACACTGGGCCGGCCCAGGCCCAGGGCGCTGAGCTTGCGCGCCAGCTGGTCTGCCGCCGCGACACTGGGAATGGGGCCGACCCGGACGCGGTAGAGGGTGGCGTGCTTATTGTCGCGCCCTTCCTGGATCACCACCGGCGGCAGGTCGTCCTGCGCCAGTCGGCGGCGCAGCTGCTCGGCGTTGCTGCGGCTGATGAAGGCGCCGACCTGGAGATAGAGGCCGACCGGTTGCGGCGGCGGATCGGCGGCGGCCAGACGCGCCGGCGCCGTCACGGCCGTCGGCGCGGGTACGGCATCGGTGCGCGCCAGCCGCGTCGGCGGCGGTGCCGGCTCACCTGGGGTGATGGCGCGGACCTCGACCAGCCCGGTGCCGGTGGCGACGATGTCCAGTTTCTTGGCCGCTGCATAGGAGAGATCGATCAGGCGGTTGTCCATGAACGGGCCGCGATCGTTGACGCGCACGATGCAGTTGCGGCCGTTGCGCAGATTGGTGACGCGGACATAGGTCGGCAGCGGCAGCGTTTTGTTGGCGGCGGTCATCGCGTACATGTTGTAGATCTCGCCGTCGGAGGTGTGCTGGCCGTGAAACTTGGTGCCGTACCAGGAGGCGATGCCGCGCCTGACGTAGCCGCGGGCGCTGGCCAGGACGTGGTAGGTGCGGCCGTTGACGGTGTAGCTGGGCGCATTGCCCAGTTTGCTGTGCGGTTCGTAATGGGGGATCGGGTTGGGGACGTCCGCGACGTCGACCGGGTGGCTGGGGCCGCCGTCCTGGGTGGTGAGGGTGCCGCAGCCGGTTAACAGCAATGCGGCGGCCGCCGCCAGCCAGCGCATGGGTCTGTAATCAGGACGGTGAGTCATTGAGTGCCGTAATTGCCTTGCCGTCGTTTTCCTTCGCTTTGCGGATCGCCTCGCTCAACTGGTAGACGGCCATGGCGTAGAGCGGACTGCGGTTGTAGCGTGTGATCACGTAAAAATTGTTGAACGTCACCCACTCCTGCGGACCAGCGCTGTTTTGCAGCTGCACCAGCGCAACGTCCATATCGGGCGGCAGCCGGTGCCGCGGCGTGACCTCGTAGTCGGGCAGTTGCTCCGCTTCCGTCTGCGGTTTGAGTCCGAGATCCAGCAGGGTTTTGTAATCGCTGCCGTGCACCAGGGCCGGCATTGCCACCGGGCCGCCGTCGATCCAGCCGTGCTGCTGGAAATAGTTGGCGACGCTGCCGATGATGTCGCGGTTGTCATTCCACAGGTTGCGCTTGCCGTCGCCGTCGAAGTCCACCGCGTAGCTGCGGAAACTGCTGGGGATGAACTGCGGCGCTCCCATCGCGCCGGCGTAGGAACCGGTCAGCTTGAACGGCCCCATTCCCTCTTCGCGAACCATCAGCAGATACTGCTCCAGCTCCTTGCGGAAGAATGCGCCGCGCGGGGGATAATCGAAGGCCAGCGTGCTGAGCGCGTCGATAACGCGATAGCCGCCGATATTGCGGCCGTAGCGTGTCTCCACTCCGAGGATCGCGACGATGTATTGCGGCGCGACGCCGTAGCGCTTCTCCGCCGCCGCCAGTGCCGCCGCGTTGGCCTTCCAGTAGGCGACGCCGCCGCTGATGCGGTCCTTGGTGACAAACAGTGCGCGATAGGCATACCACGGCTTGCTTTCCGCCGGCCGCGTGATGGTGTCGATGATCTCGGGGTGGATCTTCACCTGACGAAATATCTTGAACAGATAGGCGCGGGAAAAGTCATGCTGCTTGACCATGGCGTCAATGAACTGGTCGACGTCGCTGCGGCGGGTCAGATCGCTCTGCGCCCGGCAAGAGACGGCAAAAGCGCACAGCAGCACAAGGAAAATGGTACGGCTGAATTTCATATTACATCTTCAATAGCTTGCGGTGTGTGTGTATGGACATCAGCATACCGAAGGATGCCATCAAGGTCACCATCGAGCTTCCGCCATAGCTTATCAGCGGCAGCGGTACGCCCACCACCGGCAGCAGGCCGCTGACCATGCCGATGTTGACGAACACATATACCAGGAATGTTATGGTGAGTCCGCCGGAGAGCAGGCGGGTGAAGGTGTCCTGGGCGCGGCTGGTGATGTAGAGGCAACGCAGGATGACGAACAGATAAAGGGCCAGCATCAGCAGGGCGCCGAACAGGCCGAACTCTTCGCCGAATACGGCGAAGATGAAGTCTGTGTGGCGTTCCGGCAGGAAATCGAGGTGCGACTGGGTGCCGTTGAGCCAGCCCTTGCCGTAGATGCCGCCGGAACCGATGGCGATGGTGGACTGGATGATGTGGTAGCCGGCGCCCAGCGGATCGCTCTCCGGATTGATGAAGGTGAGCACTCGCTGACGCTGATAACCGTGCATGCCGAATTTCCACAGCAATACGGCGGTGGGGATGGCAAGGATGAAGGCGACGATCAGATAGCGCCACGGTAGGCCGGCGAACAGCAGCACGAAGCTGCCGGCACTGATGATCAGCAGCGCGGTGCCCAGGTCGGGCTGCTTGGCGATCAGCAGCGCAGGTACCGCGAACAGCGCAATACCGACCAGGATGCGGCGGAAATGCGGCGGTAGCGGCGTTTCCGCCAGATACCAGGCCACCATCATCGGCACCGCCACCTTCATCACTTCCGAGGGCTGGAAGCGCAATATTCCCAGGTCGAGCCAGCGTTGGGCGCCCTTGCCGATGACGCCCAGCGCCAGCACTGCCAGCAGCAGGATCAGTCCCAGCGTGTAGAGATGCGGCGTCCAGCGGTGCAGTGTCTCAGGCCGGATCTGGGCAAACGCCACCAGCACGATAAACGACAGCACCAGGCGCAGCGCCTGGCGCGTCACCATGCTCATATCCTCGCCTGCGGCCGAATAGAGGATCACCAGGCCGAGCGCCGAGAGCAGCACCAGGGCAATCACCAGCGGCATGTCCAGATGCAGTGCCAATGACAGGCCGCGCCGTCCGGGGCGTTGGCTCTCCTCGAGAATCATTGCATGTCCTTCTTCAGTTGACCGTCCGGACCCAACAGATAGGTATCCATCACCTTGCGCGCGATAGGGGCGGCAACACTGCCGCCGCCGCCGCCGTTCTGGACCAGTACTGCCACGGCGATACGCGGTTTGTCGGCCGGCGCGAAGCCGATGAACAGGGCGTGGTCGCGCAACCGTTTGGGGATGTCCTGAGGGACGTAGACCTCATCCTGCTTGATGCCGAATACCTGCGCGGTACCGGTCTTGCCGGCAACCTGATAGGCCAGATCGTGGCTGATGCTGTGCGCCGTACCATTATAGGCCGCGACGACGCTGATCATCGCACGTTGAATGCGTTGCCAGTCGGCTATGTTGACCACCGGTATCGGTGGCAGGGCCTGGGGCGGCGGGTAGTTTTTTTTGCCGGTGATCGGATCTTGCACCGCTTCCACCACGGTGGGACGCATGCGCTTGCCGAACTCGGCCAGCGTCGCGGTGGCCGATGCCAGCTGCAGCGGCGTGGCCAGGGTGAAGCCCTGGCCGATGCCGGTGATCAGGGTCTCGCCCGGAAACCATGGCTGATGCTTGCTGCGCCGTTTCCAGGTGCGTGACGGCATCAGTCCGGACGATTCGCCGGTCAGGTCGATGCCGGTGCGGTGGCCGAAGCCGAACTGCTGCATGAAGGCCGACATGCGGTCGATGCCGAGCTTGAGGGCGAGGTTATAGAAGTAGACGTCACACGACTCGGTGATGGCGTGGCTGAGGTCGATGATGCCGTGGCCGCCCGCTTTCCAGCCACGATACTTGTGCGAGTCGCCTTTCAGAGTGAAGTAGCCCGGACAGTAGAACTCGGTGTTCGGCGTGATTTCGCCCGATTCGAGTCCTGCCAGTCCGTAGAACGGCTTGACCGTGGAACCGGGCGGGTATTGTCCGGTGACGGCGCGGTTGAACAATGGCTGGGACTTGGATGTGGTCAATTCGTTGTAGGTCTTGGTATCGACGCCGTTGACGAACACGTTGGGGTCGAAGCTGGGCATGCTGACCAGGGCCAACACGGCGCCGTTGGTCGGGTCAATCGCCACCAGCGCGCCGTACTGGTTGCCGAAGGCCTGCTCGGCGACGTGCTGCAGATTGACGTCGATGTTGAGATAGAGGTTGCGGCCCGGTACCGGCGGTGTACGTTGCAGCACGCGCAGCACGCGGCCGCGGGCATTGGTCTCGACCTGCTGGTAGCCGACGCGGCCGTGCAGTTCATCCTCATAGGCCTTTTCCACACCGATCTTGCCGATGTGGTTGGTGCCGGCATAGTTGGAGGCGTCGAGGGTCTGCAGTTCCTGTACGTCGATGCGGCCGACATAGCCCACCGTGTGCGCCATCAGCGGGCCAAGCGGATAGTAGCGCGACAGGCGCGATTTTATCTCCACTCCCGGCAGCCGATAGCGGTTGACGGCGATGCGTGCCACCTCCTCGTCGCTGAGGCGGAAGCGCAACGGTATCTCCTCGAAACGGCGCTTGTATTTCAGTGCGTTGCGGAAGCTCTCCATGTCGTCATCGCTGACATTGATCAGCTTGCGGATCTCGCTCAGCGTCCGGTTCATGTCGGGGACGCGTTCGGGTACGATTTCGAGGCTGAATGTCGGGATGTTCTCCGCCAGGATTACGCCGTTGCGGTCGAAGATCAGGCCGCGGGTGGGCGGGATCGGCTGGATGTCGACGCGATTGTTGCGCGACAACGTGGTGTAGTGTTGATGATTGAGCACCTGCAGGTCGAACAGGCGCATCCCCAGCAGCAGGATCAGCGCCACACTGAATATGGCGGCCACGATGACGCGGCGGCGAAACAGGTAGCTCTCCCATTGCGAATCTCTGAGCGGTAGGCCCCGCGCCATATCACCTCACCTGGAACTGGCGACGCATGTCGCGCAGGATCAGGAATACCCAAGGCCACAACAGCATGCTGGTGAGTGAAGGTAGCCAATAGAGCCAGGTGCCGGGCGGTTGGCCGATGATGCCCTTGATCCACAGCACCAGCATCTGGTCGAGCGCCACCAGGATAAATACGAACAGCGCCTGCTGCCACAACGGGAATACCCGTACCCGTTGATGCAGGCGCAGCGTGAGATAGGCGATCAGGGTCAGCGCCAGCGCGTTTTGTCCCAACAGCGTTCCCTTCACCACGTCCAGCAGAATACCCATGCTCCAGCCGACGCCGACGCCGACCCGTTCCGGCAGCGCCATGCACCAATAGATCAACGCCAGCGCCACCCATTCGGGACGGAACAGTTCCGCCCAGTGGGGGAGGGGCAGCATGGTCAGCGTCAGGGCCACGATAAACGACGCCCAGATCACCCAGCTGCCGTGATGCCGCATCAGCGTCATCGCTTGATGCGTTCCGTCACGGGCGCCGCCGGTTTGGGCTCGACGGCCGATTGTTGCGACACCAGCAGCACTTCACGGCTGCGCTCCAGGTGCGCCATCGGCGTGGCGACGACATGGGCAAAAGGCTGGGTCTGGTCGATCTTGATGGTGGCAATGGTCGCCACCGGGTATCCCGGTGGAAAGTGTCCGCCCAAACCCGAGGTGACCAGCAGGTCGCCGACCTTGATGTCGGTGTTGTTGGGAATGTTCGGGATATCCAGGCGATCGGATTCGCCGATACCCATGGCAATGGCGCGCAGCCCGGTGCGGTTGTCCTGCACCGGGATGGCGTTGTTGGGATCGGTAATCAGCAGTGCGGTGCTGGTCAGGGTGTTGACCTGGACCACCTGCCCCATGACGCCGTAAGCGTCGAGCAGCGGCTGGCCCTCGAATACGCCGTCGTTCTTGCCCTTGTTGATCACCACGCGGCGTTGAAACGGATCCTGGTCGACCGCCATTAATTCGCCGATCAGCACATGTTCGTTGATCTTGGACGAGGAGTTGAGCAGTTCCCGCAGGCGGGCGTTTTCCGCCTGCAGGGAAAACAGAGTCTGCAGCCGCATCTGTTGCAGCAACTCCCGTTCACGCAGCCGGCGGTTCTCCTCCAGCAGCTTGTCGCGTGTCGCCAGCGTTTCGGAGGCCCAGTTGCCGACGGCCGCGGGGATGTTGACCACGTATTGCAGCGGATAGACCACGAGCGAGAGATCGGCGCGGATGCTCTGCAGATGGTGCTGGCGATGATCCATGGTCATTAGCGCCAGCGAGGCCGCCATCAGCAGCAATAGCCGGATGGTGATGGGCGGCCCTTGAATGAACAGCCGTTTGATACGAAACCTCCGTCGCTTAAAGGCAGAAGGTGGAAGGATGAAGGCAGAATGGTGCGATGCAGCGGAGGGCGAAGGTACCGTGTGTCTTTCTGTCTATTGCCTCCATCCTTCTGCCTTTAATTACTCCAGCGAGAATATTTCATGGCCGTGTTCGTCGAGCAATTCCAGCGCACGGCCACCGCCGCGGGCGACGCACGACAGCGGGTCATCGGCGATGATCACCGGCAGACCGGTCTCTTCCATCAGCAGTCGATCGAGTTCGCGCAGCAGCGCACCGCCGCCGGTCAGCACCATGCCGCGTTCGGCGATATCGGCGCCCAGCTCGGGCGGAGTCTGTTCCAGGGCGGTCTTGACCGCGTCGACGATGCCCGACAACGGCTCCTGGATCGCCTCCAGGATTTCGTTGCTGTTGAGGGTGAAGCTGCGTGGAATGCCTTCGGCCAGATTGCGCCCGCGCACTTCCGTCTCGCGCACCTCGGTGCTGGGGTAGGCGGTGCCGATCTCCTGCTTGATGCGCTCTGCGGTCGACTCGCCGATCAGCGTGCCGTAGTTGCGGCGCACGTAATTGACGATGGCCTCGTCGAAGCGGTCGCCGCCGATGCGCACGGAGGAGGAGTAGACGATGCCGTTCAGCGACAGCACAGCCACTTCGGTGGTGCCGCCGCCGATATCCAGCACCATGGAACCGCTGGCTTCGCTGATGGGCAGGCCGGCGCCGATGGCCGCGGCCATCGGCTCTTCGATCAGGTAGACTTCGCGCGCACCCGCTCCGGCGGCCGACTCCCTGATGGCGCGGCGCTCCACCTGGGTGGCGCCGCAGGGAACGCAAATCAATACGCGGGGGCTGGGCTTGAAAAACTTGAACTTGTTCTCGTGCACCTTGCGGATGAAGTGCTGGAGCATTTTTTCGGTGATGGTGAAGTCGGCGATGACGCCGTCCTTCATCGGACGGATCGCCGTGATGTTGCCCGGCGTGCGTCCCAGCATGCGTTTGGCCTCGACCCCCACCGCTGCGATCCGCTTGGGACTGTTCGGGCCCGACTCCTGCCGGATGGCGACCACCGACGGCTCGTTGAGCACGATACCCTCGCCCTTTACATATATGAGGGTATTGGCGGTGCCGAGGTCGATGGAGATGTCGTAAGAGAAGATGCCCTTCAAGCGTCCAAACATAGGTGGTTCCAGAGGTTATTATGTGTGCCCGGGGTGGGTACGGGCTGGGATTGCCGAAAAACCCGAGTACTCTATCAACGGCATGGGTGTTTCGCAATGGGCGGGGCTTTGGGTGGGGTGGTATCTGTGATAAGTTTCGCCTTTTCCGCACATTACCTCATGCAGCAGGAGCGCCGTATGGCCCTGGAACGTAAAGACATCAAGAACATCGCTCACTTGGCGCGCCTTGCCATCAGCGAGGCGGACATCCCGGAGTACGCCCGCAATCTCTCCAACATCCTGGCTCTGGTGGAGCAGATGCAGGCGGTCGACACCTCCGGGGTAACGCCGATGGCGCACCCCCTCGATGCGGTGCAGCGCCTGCGCGAAGATGGGGTGACCGAAACCGATCAGCGGGACCATTTCCAGCAGATCGCCCCCGCCGTCGAGGATGGGCTCTACCTGGTGCCCAAGGTCATCGAATAACACCAGCGGCAAGCCGCAAGAGGCAAGTTGCAAGATGGGAATCTTGCCGGCCTATCACCTGCGACTTGAGACTCGTAACCTGTAACTGGATTTGTCATGCATAACAAGACCCTATCCGAACTTTCCGCCGGGCTGGCCGGCGGCGATTTCTCCAGCGAGGAGTTGACCGGCGGCTTTCTCGCGCGCATCGGGAAATTCGACGGCCAGCTCAACAGCTTCATCACCGTCACCGCCGAGTCGGCCCTGGCCCAGGCCCGGGCCGCCGATGCGCGCCGCGCCCAGGGTCAGGCCGGCGCGCTTACCGGCATTCCCCTGGCGCAGAAGGATATCTTCTGCACCGACGGGGTACGGACCAGTTGCGGTTCGAAGATGCTGGACAACTTCATCGCCCCGTACGACGCCACGGTGATCGAGCACTGCAACGGCGCCGGCCTGGTGATGCTGGGCAAGACCAACATGGACGAGTTCGCCATGGGCTCGTCCAACGAGACCAGCTTCTACGGCGCGGTGAAAAACCCGTGGGATCTCAAAGCGGTACCGGGCGGCAGCTCCGGCGGCTCGGCCGCCGCGGTGGCCGCGCGGCTGACCCCGGCGGCCACCGGCACCGATACCGGCGGCTCGATCCGCCAGCCGGCCGCCCTGTGCGGCATCACCGGCATCAAGCCCACCTACGGCAGCGTCTCCCGCTACGGCATGATCGCCTTCGCCTCCTCGCTGGACCAGGGTGGTCCGCTGGCGCGCAACGCCGAGGACTGCGCTCTGCTGCTCAACGTGATGGCCGGTTTCGATCCGCGCGATTCCACCTCGGTGGAGCGCGCGACCCCCGACTACAGCGCGGCCCTGGGCAACCCGGTCAAGGGGCTGCGCATCGGCCTGCCCAAGGAGTACTTCGGCGCGGGGCTCGACCCCGCCGTGGCCCAGGCAGTGGAGGAGGCCATCGCCGAGTACCGACGGCTTGGCGCCGAGGTGGTGGAGATCTCGCTGCCCAACACCGCGCTGGCGGTGCCCACCTACTACGTCATCGCCCCCGCCGAATGCTCCTCCAATCTATCGCGCATGGACGGCGTGCGCTTCGGCCATCGTTGTGCGGAGCCGCAGAATCTGGAAGATCTCTACAAGCGTTCGCGCGGCGAGGGGTTCGGCGAAGAGGTCAAGCGCCGCATCATGGTCGGCACCTATGCTCTCTCCGCCGGTTACTACGACGCCTACTATCTGAAGGCGCAGCAGCTGCGTCATCTGATCGCCGACGACTTCAAGGCGGCGTTCGAAAAGGTGGACGTGATCATGGGCCCCACCTCGCCCAGCGTCGCCTTCGACATCGGCGCCAGGAGCGACGACCCGGTGGCCATGTACCTGGCCGACGTCTACACCATCGCGGTGAATCTGGCGGGTCTGCCCGGCATGTCGCTGCCGGTGGGCTTCGCCGACGGGCGCCCGGTGGGGCTGCAGATCATCGGCAACTATTTCGACGAGGCACGCATGCTCGGCGCGGCGCACCAGTATCAATTGGCTACTGACTGGCATCAGCGGATACCGCACGGCTTCGAATAACGAAGTTTCAAGTGACAAGTGACAAGTAGCAAGAAAACCACGCGGCTTCTCACTTGTAACTTGCGACTTGCAACTTGAGACTGAATTTATGGAATGGGAAACGGTTATCGGGCTGGAGATCCACGCCCAGCTCGCCACCACCAGCAAGATATTCTCCGGTGCGGCCACCGCCTACGGCGCGGCGCCCAACACCCAGGCCTGCGCGGTGGATCTGGGACTGCCGGGCGTGTTGCCGGTATTGAATAAAGAGACGGTGCGGATGGCGACCAAGTTCGGGCTGGCGATCGGCGCCACGGTGGCGCCGCGTTCGATCTTTGCGCGCAAGAACTACTTCTACCCCGACCTGCCCAAGGGCTATCAGATCTCCCAGTACGAACTGCCGGTGGTGGGCCAGGGCTACGTCGACATCGAGCTGGAGGAGGGCGGCAGCAAGCGCATCGGCATCACCCGCGCCCACCTGGAAGAGGATGCGGGCAAGTCGCTGCACGAGGATTTCAACGGCATGACCGGCATCGATCTCAACCGCGCCGGCACACCGCTGCTGGAGATCGTCTCCGAGCCGGACATGCGTTCGGCCAAGGAGGCGGTGGCCTACATGAAGAAGCTGCACGCCCTGGTGCGCTATCTGGAGATCTGCGACGGCAACATGCAGGAGGGCTCGTTCCGCTGCGACGCCAACGTCTCGGTGCGCCCCAAGGGGCAGGAGGCGTTCGGCACCCGCGCCGAGCTGAAGAACATCAACTCGTTCCGCTTCGTCGAGAAGGCCATCGACTACGAGGTGGAGCGGCAGATCGCCCTGATTGAGTCGGGCGGCAAGGTGGTGCAGGAGACGCGGCTGTTCGACCCCGACAAGGGCGAGACCCGCTCCATGCGCGCCAAGGAAGAGGCCAATGACTACCGCTATTTCCCCGACCCGGACCTGCTGCCGCTGGTGATCGAACCCGCCTTCATCGAGGCGGTGGCGGCCACCCTGCCCGAGCTGCCCGATGCCAAGCGGCAACGCTTCATGGAGGAGCATGGTCTCTCCGCTTACGACGCCGGCATCCTCACCGACAGCCGCGACATCGCCGACTACTACGAGGCGGTGGTGACGGCGGTGGGCGGCGAGCCCAAGCTGTGCGCCAACTGGGTGATCGGCGAACTCTCCAGCTACCTCAACCGCGACGGCAGGGAGATCGACGCATCGCCGGTGTCGAGCGTGCTGCTGGCCGGCATGATCAAGCGCATCCTCGACAACACCATCTCCGGCAAGATCGCCAAGGAGGTGTTCGACGCCATGTGGGCGGGTGAAGGCGATGCCGATGCGGTGATCGGGAAGAAGGGGCTGAAGCAGATCACCGACACCTCCGCCATCGAGAAGATCATCGACGAGGTGCTGGCGGCCAACCCGGACAACGTCGCCGCCTACCGCGGAGGCAAGGACAAACTGTTCGGCTTCTTCGTCGGCCAGGTGATGCGCGCTACCCAGGGTAAGGCGAACCCGCAACAGTTGAACGAATTGCTGAAAAGGAAGCTCGAAGGGTAAAGCGCCGCGCGCCGGCCGCTGCGGCGCGACCTCTGCCGTTGTCGTTCCTTAGAATCCGGCGGAGGGACTCCGCTTTGGTGTCGCCGTTGTCGGCATAGGCCATATACTGATCGAGAGGCGAGCACAGGATCACGACCCGCGATGACAATCGGTAACCACGATATTCGGCGAGGCGGCGGCGGGGAAGTGCGTCGCGTATGGCGCCACGGCGTCATCGTCGCCTTGGTGTGGACTCTGATCGTGGCGGCTTCGGTGAAATGGACCGTGGCCGAGCATCGTCAACATCTGGTGCACTTGGCGCAGGTATGGGCCGAGACCGCGTTCGAACAGGACGTACAGTACTGGATGTGGAACGTGCGTCATGGCGGCGTCTATGCCCAGGTCGATCGCGATACGCAACCCGACCCCTATCTCAGCCATTTCGCCGAGCGCGACATCGTCACCCCTTCCGGCCGGCATCTCACGCTGATCAACCCTTCCTATATGACGCGCCAGGTGTTCAAGATTGCACGTGAGCGCAACACCGTACTGGGCCATGTCACCAGTCTCAAGCCGCTGGATCCCGACAACAAACCGGATGCGTGGGAGGCACGGGGACTGGAGAATTTCGCGCATGGCGCCAAGGAGTTCAAGGCGGTGGTCACTCTCGACGGCAAGCGCTATTACCGCTTCATGCGGCCCTTGCTGGTGCAGCAGAGTTGTCTCCGGTGTCATGCCAATCAGGGCTATCACGTCGGCGACGTGCGTGGCGCCATCAGTGTGGCGGTGCCGATCCCCCGGTCATTCGCGAGCGACGCGCGCTTCAGCGGTCTGCTGGTAGGTTTTGGCGTGTTGTGGCTGTTGGGGATCGGCGGCATCGGCGCGGCGACGGCCAGCCTGGGGCAACGCACGCGGCGCCTGGTGCAGACCAACGATCAGCTGCAAGGCGAAGTGGAGATGCGGCGCGAAACCGAAGCCGAGTTGCGCCGCAAACATGACGAGCAGCGCGCCTTGATCGCTCGTCTGGAACAGACCCGGCAGCAGTTGCTGCAAGCGGAAAAAATGGCCGCCATCGGCCAATTGGCGGCGGGTGTTGCGCACGAGATCAATAACCCGACCGGTTATGTCCTGTCCAACCTCTCCACGCTACAGAAGTACCTGAAGGACTTGTTGACGCTGCTTGATGCCTACGAGCAGTGCGAGCGCACTATCGGGGAAGAGGAAGCGGGGCGGCTGCAACAAATTCGTGCACTGAAGAAGTCATTGGATATCGATTACATCAAACACGATGTCATCGATCTGTTGCGCGAATCGAGCGAAGGCATGAACCGGGTGCGCAAGATCGTCAAGGATCTCAAGGATTTCTCCCATGCCGACAGCGGCGAGTGGGAATGGTCCGATCTGCGGGCCAATATCGAGAGTACGCTGAACGTGGTGTGGAACGAACTCAAGTATCGCACCGAAGTGGTAAAGGAGTTCGGTGAAGTGCCGCAGATTTATTGCATCGCTTCGCAGATCAATCAGGTGATCATGAATCTGTTGACCAATGCGGTGCAGGCGATTCCGCAACGCGGCACCATCACCATCCGCACCGCTCGCGAAGGCGACGATGTGTGGTTTTCGGTAAGCGATACCGGCGCGGGCATTGCGCCGGAGAATCTGCAACGTATCTTCGATCCATTCTTCACCACCAAGCCGGTGGGCCAGGGGACCGGGCTCGGTCTTTCCCTCTCTTTCGGCATCGTGCAGCGGCACGGCGGCCGCATTGAGGTCGAGAGCGGATCGGGTAAGGGAACGACGTTCCGTGTCTGGCTGCCGATTCGCGGCGGCGGCGAGGCGCCGCCGCCGGCGGACGACGATGCGGCGGTGGCATGAGGCCGCATGCGTGCGATAATCGGTTCCCCTCTACATGCGACAATCTGTTGATGAACGATACCTTGCAACGTTTCCTGTTTGAACGCCTCAGCGTACGGGGCGAGGTGGTGCACCTTGATGCCACCTGGCGCGAGGCACTGAGTCGTCATGACTATCCGCCGCCGGTGCGCACGCTGTTGGGCGAGATGATGGCGTCGTGCCTGTTGTTGTCGGCGACGCTGAAACTCCAGGGTTCGATCATCATGCAGATCCAGGGCGACGGCCCCGTCAGCCTGATGGTGGTGGAGGCGACGGCGCAGCGCACCCTGCGTGGCCTGGCGCACTCGGTGGCGGAGGTGCCCGAAGGTAATCTACAGGCGAAATTCGGCAGCGGCCGCCTGGTGATCACCGTCGACCACGGCAAGGAAGGAACGGCGCAGCGGTATCAGGGTATTGTGGCGCTGGAAGGTAAAACGCTGGCGGCAGCGCTGGATGCCTATCTGGAGCGTTCCGAGCAGCTGCCGACCCGTTTGTGGCTGGCCTCGAATGAGCAATGTGCGGCGGGACTATTGCTGCAGCGGCTGCCGGGCGCCGGCGCCGACGAAGATGCCTGGGATCGTGTCGTGACGCTGGGCGCGACGATTACCGACAACGAGCTGTTGGAACTGCCGGCAGCGGCGATCATCCAGCGGCTGTTTCACCAGGAAGATGTGTGGTTGCTGGACGCCGAAGCGGTGAGCTTCCGCTGCTCCTGTTCGCGCGAGCGCGTGGCCGGTATGCTGCACAACCTCGGGCCGGACGAGGTGACCGATATCCTGCGCACCGAGGGTGAGATCGAGGTCACCTGCGAATTCTGCAACAAGCGTTACACCTTCGACGCGGTGGACGCACAGCAGCTGTTTGCCGAGGGCGCACAGCTCGGGACGCATCCGACCCAGCACTGAGCAAGCGCCGGCCCTCGCGGTGCGGCGGTATGCCGGTGACTAACTGTCGCCGATCACCGCGCGTATCTGCTGGATCTGTTTCTCCTTGTTTTCCAATTCATTTACCAGCTTTTCCATCAGCCGCGGGCCGTAGGCATAGGCGCGCGCAAAGCCCAGCTTGAATCCCAGTTTGGTGATCTCCTTGGCAAGGTATTCCAGCTCCTCGTCATCGAGAGGGCCACTTTTGCCGTCGAGAATCTTGCGTGCCTCTTTGATCAGTCGCTCGCTCATTTTTTATCCCCTTTCATTGTGCGCGACGATGATTGTTTTCTAAAGCATTAGCAGACAGGCGCGAGAAAGCGAGGGGTGGTGCGGCAGATTTCAGATCAGTTCCAGCGGTATCGATTCGACGGCATGGCCGCGCAGGCGAAAGCCCTGCAACTCCAATACCCCCTTGGTGTTGAGGGAGACGATGAGATAGAGCGCGTCGGGATAGGCGGCCTGTTCCAGGTCCAGCGGCGACGGCGTCGCCGGCGCGTGCGGATGGGAGTGATAGATGGCGAACAGCTCCTCGCCGTTTTCCCGCATACGGCGCATGGCGTCGATCTGCTGCTGCGGGTCCATGGCAAACAGGTGATCGGCTTCGGCGGCGGCGTTGCGTACCGGATAGACCCGTCGCGCTACACCCTCGCCGGCGCCGATCAAGCCGCACACCTCCAGCTCCGGCGCCTGCTGGGCGTAGGCCAGGATGCGATTGACGATAGTGCGATCGAGTCGAATGGTCATAGTGAAAAATCCATGAACTACGGAGGACATTTATGCCCTCTGTGCTCTCCGTGATTATGTCTTAATTTTTGTCAGACGACGCCGCATACCGGGCAGGCCGGGTCTTTGCGCAGTTTGAGGGTGCGCCACTCCATGTTCAAGGCGTCGAGCAGCAGTAGCCGTCCGCCCAGGGTGTCGCCGATGCCGAGCAGCACCTTGAGTACTTCAGTGGCCTGCACCGTGCCGATGATGCCGACCACCGGCGCCAGCACCCCGGTGAGCGAACAGGTGTCGCCTTCGCCGCCCTCGTCGCGGTAGAGGCAGCGGTAGCAGGGGGCGTCGGGCCGTTCGTTGTGGAATACGGTAACCTGTCCCTCCATGCGGATGGCGGCGCCGGAGACCAGCGGCACGCGGTTGCGCACGCAGGCGGCGTTGAGGGCGAAGCGGGTCTGGAAGTTGTCGCTGGCGTCCACCACCACGTCGGCGCTGCGCACCTGCTCATCCAGGGCCGCGCCCTCCAACTGGCCGTTGATGGTGACCGCCGTGATATGCGGGTTGAGCTCCAGCAGGTGGTCATGGGCCGACTCCACCTTGGGGCGGCCGACGTCGGCGGTGCGGTGTACCACCTGGCGCTGCAGGTTGGAGAGCTCCACTGTGTCGTAATCCACCAGCACCAGGGTGCCGACGCCGGCGGCGGCGAGGTAGATGACGATGGGCGAGCCGAGGCCGCCCATGCCGACGATCAGCACGCGGGCCGCCATCAACCTGCGCTGGCCGGCGGCGTCCACTTGCGGCAGGGTGATGTGGCGGCTGTAGCGTTCGAGCTGTTCTTCGTTCATGGGCACGATTGTAGGCCGAACTTGTATCCGGCAACAAACGAGCACCGGTAGCGGGGAGCGTGTTGCCGGACAGATGTCCGGCCTACGGATTAGAGATAATTTCGCCAGTGTTCCGGGCGGTCGTCACGGCAGCCGTGGCGCAGTTTTTCATAGCGCTGCACGAACACCTTCACGGCCTTGGGCGCGGTCTGGCCGTCGAGGCCGAGATTGGCGCGCTGGGTCTCTTCGGTGTAGTAGTAGAGGGCGCGCTTCAGTTTGTTCATCAGGTTGTTGGAGAGATGGAAGCCGAGTTCGCCCAGCACTTCCTCGATTACCTGCAGGGTGATCTCGCCGATGTCGTAACGCACCTGGAGCAGGTTGTCGGTGAGGGGGTGGGCATGGATGACGCCCTCCATGCCGCTGAGCAGCAGGGTTGCCGTGTGGGCTTGCTTCGGATCCGGGTTGATGGCGCAGAAACTCACCTCCCGGATCTTGATCAACTCGCTATTTTCCCTGTGCATACCATCACCCTTGGCCGTAGGCCGGTTGGGTTGAGATCGCCATCTGGCTAGTATAACGCCATCCGCTTGCGGGGGAAGCAGTCAGTCCAGGCGAGCGCCGCTGACGCGCTCGACACCGGCGCCGTCGCGCCAGCCCATTACCTCCGTATAACCATGATTTTGCAGCAGTTCGCGCACCGCAGCGGCTTGGTCGTAGCCGTGTTCCAGCAGCAGCCGGCCGCCCGGCGCAAGGTGGTGCGCGGCGCCGGCGACCAGTTGGCGGATGGCGTCGAGGCCGTCCGTCCCGGAGGTCAGGGCGGAGAGTGGTTCGAAGCGGACGTCGCCGTGCCCCAGATGCGGGTCGTCGGCCCGGACGTAAGGGGGATTGCTGACGATGAGCTGGAAACGCTCGCCGGCCAGGGGGGCGAACCAGGGACCGAGCCGGAATTCGGCGTTGCCGATGCGGTGGCGCGCGGCATTGTCCCGCGCCACCTCCAGCGCGGCGGCGGAGAGGTCGGTGGCGACGACGCGGCAGTGCGGCCGCTCCAGGGCCAGGGCCAGGGCGATGGCGCCGCTGCCGGTGCCGAGATCGGCGACGGCCCACTGCGCGTCTGCGGGAATGAAGGCAAGCGCCTGTTCCACCAGGGTTTCGGTATCCGGCCGCGGGATCAGGGTGGCGGGTGTGACGCGCAGATCCAGCGACCAGAACTCGCGCCGGCCGGTGAGGTAGGCCACCGGCTCGCCGTCGGCGCGGCGGGCGATCAGGTCGCGGTAGGCCGCCGTCTGGCCGGCATCCAGCTCCCGCTCCGGCCAGGCCCGCAGGTGGGCGCGATTGCAGCCCAGCAGGTGGCACAGCAAGACCTCGGCATCGAGTCGGGCGCTGTCTGTGTCGGCGTCGGGCAGGTGGGCGACGGCTTCGGTCAGCAACTGCCGCAGGGTGAGGGCGCTGTTCACGGCACGGCCGGGCGCTCAAGGGGGGCGCACTGCGGCCAGCCGTAGCCCCAGCGCCACGACAGCGTACTGCAGGGCACGCCGCCCACCCGCACCGCGGCGTACATCAAATCGGCGGCGCCGACGAAGGCATCGGCGACCGCGCCGGTCGGTACTTTCAGCCGCGCCGCCAGGGCCGGTGCATGGTGCGCCGCGCTGGCAACGACGCAGCGGCGCAGCGCGCGGTCGGCGGCGAGGCGCGCCTGGTAGCCGCCTCTCCCCTGCCAATAGGCGCGATCATGGGTGACGCAGCAGGCCTCCCATGGCGGCTGTTTGCCCACCGTGGTGCCCAGTCGCGGAAACAGCTGCGCCATGTGTTCCCAGCCGGCGCTCATGCCGCCGCTGCAGCCGTCGGTGGTGAAGGGGACGAGATGGCTGGCGGGCTGCTGCTGCACCTCGGCCAGATGCGCCATCAACCGCTGTTCCAGCGGTTCGCCGATGGGTTGCGCCGCGGTTGCCGCCGCCGTCGGCAGACAGATCCAGGCCAGCAGCGGCCACCAGGCCGGCCAGTGGCGGCGGGTCGATTGGAATCTTCTGTTGGTCTCTTTCACGTCGCCTGCCCTTCTCCGTGCGGAAGCGAACATCGTGGTGGGCGGCGTGCGGCCGTCACTCTGCCATGGCGGCCAGCTGGTCGGCCTGGTATTCGTTGATCAGCGGTTCGATGATCAGGTCGAGATTGCCGTTCATCACCTCTTCGAGCTTGTACACGGTGAGGTTGATGCGATGCTCGGTGACCCGGCCCTGGGGAAAGTTGTAGGTGCGGATGCGCTCCGAGCGGTCGCCGCTGCCCACCAGCAGGCGGCGTGTCTCCGACACCTCGGCGTGCTGCTTCTCCTGGTCGGCGGCGAGCAGCTTGGCGGCCAGGACCGACATGGCGCGGGCGCGGTTCTTGTGCTGCGAGCGCTCGTCCTGGCACTCCACCACGATGCCGCTGGGCAGGTGGGTGATGCGGATCGCCGATTCGGTGCGGTTGACGTGCTGGCCGCCGGCGCCGGAGGCGCGGTAGGTGTCGACCTTGAGGTCGGCTGGGTTGATCGCCTGGGCCTCCACCTCGTCCACCTCGGGCATCACCGCCACGGTGCAGGCGGAGGTGTGGATGCGGCCCTGGGATTCGGTCTCCGGCACGCGCTGCACGCGGTGGCCGCCCGATTCGAACTTGAGGCGGGAATAGGCGCCGGCGCCGATGAGCCGGGCGATGACCTCCTTGTAGCCGCCGTGTTCGCCCTCGTGCTCGGAGAGGATCTCCACCTGCCAGCGGCGGGTCTCGGCGTAGCGGACATACATGCGGAACAGGTCGCCGGCGAAGATCGCCGCCTCGTCGCCGCCGGTGCCGGCGCGCACCTCCAGGAAGATGTTCTTGTTGTCGTTGGGGTCCTTGGGCAGCAGCAGCCTCTGAAGCTCCAGCGTCAGGCTGTCGCGGCGTTCTTTGGCGCTCTCCAGTTCCTCCTGGCCCAGTGCCCGCAGCTCCGGGTCGCTCTCGTGCAGCATCTCTTCGGCGGTGGCGATATCGGCCAGCGCCGCCTCGTAGCGGTTGTAGCACTCCACCACCGGGGTCAGTTGGGCGTACTCCTGCGACAGGCCGCGGAAACGTTCCTGGTGGTTGATGGTCTCAGGATCGGCAAGCAGGGCATTGAGCTCCTGCAGCCGCTCGGAGAGATTCTCGAGCTTGCTGCGGATCGAAGATTTCACGGCTAATGGTCGTTGGGTTTGAGGTTGTACAGCTCACGCGCCGCCTGCAGCAGTTCGGCGCGGCCTTCGAAGCCGGCGCGGTTGAGCTGGGCGGTGGGGGCGTGGAGCAGTTTGTTGGTGAGCAGGCGCGCCATCTCCTCCAGCACCAGCTGCGGGTCTTTGCCCGCCGCCAGGTGGCGCTGACACTGCTGCAACACGTGGTCGCGGATCTGCTCGGCGGACCAGCGGAAGTCGCGGATGGTATCGACGGCTTCCAGCGAGTTGAGCCAGCCCATGAAGTGGCACACCTGGCTGTCGATGATCTCCTCGGCCTGTTCCGCGGCCTGCTGCCGCGACTGGAGGTTTTCCTGGATGATCTCCGAGAGGTCGTCGACGGTGTAGAGGTAGACGTCGTCGAGACCGGCGACCTCCGGTTCGATGTCGCGCGGCACGGCGATGTCGACCATCAACACCGGGCGGTGCTTGCGCGCCTTGATGGCGCTCTCCACCGCGCCCTTGCCCAGGATCGGCAGCGGGCTGGCGGTGGAGGAGATGACAATGTCCGCCTCCGGCAGGTGCGCCGGGATCTCGGCCAGGCCGATGGCGTAGCCGCCGAACTCCTGCGCCAGGGTGTGGGCCCGCTCGACGGTGCGGTTGGCGATGATGATGCGGCCGACGCCGTTTTCGTGCAGATGGCGCGCCACCAGCTCGACGGTCTCGCCGGCGCCGATGAGCAGGGCGGTGTGGCGGCTCAGGTCGGAGAATATCTGTTTCGCCAGACTCACGGCGGCGAAGGCCACGGAGACCGGGCTGGCGCCGATGGCGGTGTCGGTGCGCACCTGCTTGGCGACGGAGAAGGTGTGCTGGAACAGTTTGTTCAGCAGCTGGCCGATGGTGCCCGCCTGCTGCGCGGTGCCGTAGGCCTGCTTGATCTGGCCGAGGATCTGCGGTTCGCCCAGTACCAGCGAGTCGAGACCGCTGGCGACACGCAGGATGTGGCGTACCGCGTCGCCGTCCGGGTGGGTGTAGAGATAGGGGTCGACCTGCTGGGCGCTGAGGTGGTGGAAATTGCGGAACCACTCCACCACGGTTGCCAGGTCGCCGCTGTCCAGGCCGCAATAGACCTCGGTGCGGTTGCAGGTGGAGAGGATCGCCGCCTCTTTCACCACGCCGCAGTGGGTCAGCTGCTGTAGCGCCTCGGGCACCGTCTCAGGCGCGAACGCCACCCGTTCCCGAATATCCACGGGAGCGGTGCGGTGGTTGAGGCCGAGAGCGAGCAGTGTCATGTGTTGGGTATGGGGCATGGTGCGAGATTTGCAATTCTGCGCGACAGACGCCATTGATCGCAAGTATATGGTGCCGGGCGCTGGGGTAAAACGGCGGAAACTCAGGTATAGTCTCGGCTAGCCGAAGCGTGGAGTGGCGGTTGATGAAGCGTACGTTCATTTGGTTGGTGGCGGGGTGTCTGTCGATGGCAGGCTGTGCGTCGGTCGCGCCCAAACAGGCGGCACCGGCCGGTCCTGCGGAGGCGCAGCAGGCCACCAACGAGGCGGCTTCCCCGCCGCCGGGCGACACCGAGAAACTGCCTCCGGTCGAACTCAACCCGCGCCTGCTGTATCAATTGCTGGTGGGTGAAGTGGCGGCCCAGCGCGGCGACCTGGAGGCTTCGGCGCGCGCCTATCTACAGGTTGCCGCCGCCACCCACGACCCGCGCCTGGCGCGCCGCGCCGCTCAAATCTCGGTCTATGCCCAGGATTACCGCACCGCCCTCAAGGCCGCGCGGCTATGGGTGCGCGAGGAGCCCACCGACCTGGATGCGGTGCAGTCACTGGCGGCATTGCTGATCCATGAGGGACATGACGAGGAGGCGCTGAAGCAGCTGCAACGCCTGTTGGCGCTGAGCCCCGACGGCAGCGCCCACGGCTTCATGCTGGTGGCCAACATCCTGGCGCGCGAACCCGATAAACAGCGTGCGCTGCACTTGATGGAGGCGCTGGTGAAGCCGCGTCGCCATGACGCCAACGCCGTGTTTGCCTATGCCAATCTGGCCTATTTGGTGGGTCAGTACGACCTGGCGCTGAAGCAGCTGGACGGCCTGTTGGCGAAGCAGCCCGGTTTGCCGCGCGTCCTGGTGCTGAAGGCCAGCGTGCTGCGGCGGATGAATCGTAACGACGAGGCTATCGCCACCTACCGTCAGGCGGTGGACAACGCGCCGCGCGATGCCAGCCTGCGTCTTGGCTTTGCCCGCATTCTGGTGGATGAGGGGCGGTTGCCGGAGGCGCGCAAGCAGTTTCATATCCTGGGTCAGCAGTTGCCGGACAACGGCGACGTGATCTACGCCGAGGCACTGCTGGCATTACAGGCACAGGAGGTGGATACAGCGGAGCAGTATCTCAAACGTCTGCTTAAACTCGGCCAGCACAGCGGCGCCGCCGCATTCGCCCTGGGGCAGATCGCCGAGTCGCGCAACCAGCCGGAAGTGGCGCTGAAGTGGTACCGTCAGGTCGACGCAGACAGCGACAACTATATCGACGCCGCGATCCGCTCGTCGGTGATCATCAGCCACCGCCAGGGTGCGGAACAGGCGCTGGAGTACCTGCACCAAGTCGAGCCGCAGAGCGCCGACCAGGAGTTGCGCCTGCGCTTGGCGGAGGGCGAGATCCTGCGCGACGCCGAGCGCTACAAGGAGGCGATGGCTGTCTACGATGCGGCGTTGCAGGAGTTTCCCGACAATGTCGAACTGCTGTACGCGCGCGCCATGACTGCGGAGAACATGAATCGCATCGACCTGCTGGAGCGCGATCTGCACGCCATCCTCAAACAGGACCCTGACAACGTCCAGGCGCTCAACGCCCTCGGCTATACGCTGGCCGATCGCACCAAGCGCTACAAGGAGGCCTACGACTACGTCAAGCGGGCCTACAAGCAGCGCCCCGACGACCCGGCCATCATCGACAGCATGGGCTGGGCGTTGTATCACCTCGGACGCCTGCCCGAGGCCGAAAAATACCTGCGCGAGGCGCTGAGCAAGCAGTTCGACGACGAAATCGCCGCGCATCTGGGCGAGGTGTTGTGGAAAGAGGACAAGAAAGACGCGGCGCGCAAGGTGTGGCGCGATGCACTCAAGAAAGAGCCCGCCAGCCTGCCGCTGAAGAAAGTGATACAGCGTTTCGAACGATGAGGTTTGCCTGGTATCTGCTACTCGGTGCGCTGCTGGCCGGTTGTGCCTCCGCTCCGGTGATCCCGCCGACGGCCCATCCGCAGCAGGCGTGGCGCGAACATCTCGACACGCTGAAGCGGCTGGACCACTGGAGTATCGACGGCCGCATCGCCGTCCAGCGCGGTCACGAAGGGTGGCACGCCAACATCGAATGGCAGCAGCGCGGCCCGGCCTACGACATCCTGATCAGCGGCCCCCTGGGCCAGGGCGGCGTGCGGCTGAAGGGCGACGGCCAACACGTGACGCTGCGCACCAGCAAGGGTCAGACCCTGACCGACAGCGATCCCGAAGCGCTGCTCTACCGGGAGATGGGCTGGCGGCTGCCGGTGGACGCGTTGCGCTACTGGGTGCTGGGGATGCCGGCGCCCGGCCCGGCCGAGTCCGTGCTCAACCCTCAGGGTTTCCTCGGCAGGCTGCGGCAGGCTGGCTGGGATATCGAATTCCGCGACTACGCCGCACAGGGGAGCACCGCGCTGCCCGGTCGCGTCTTCGTCAAGGGCAGCCGCGGCCAGGTGCGGCTGGTGATCGATAGCTGGAAGCTTTGAGCCGACCGCATCCCTTGTCCCGTGTCCCATCCCGCGCCCCCCATCGCTGAGCAGCCCTGGCCCGCCCCCGCCAAACTCAACCTGTTTCTGCACATCACCGGCCGCCGTCCCGATGGCTTTCATCTGTTGCAGACGGTGTTTCAGTTTCTCGACTACGGCGACGACCTCTATTTCTCGCTGCGCGACGACGCGCTGGTGCGGCGTCGCAGCGAATTGCCGGGGGTGGCCGAGGAGCAGGATCTGGTGGTGCGGGCGGCGCGCCTGCTGCAACGGGAGAGCGGCTGCGGCCGCGGCGCGGAGATCGACGTGGTAAAACGGCTGCCCCTGGGCGGCGGCCTGGGCGGCGGCAGCTCCGATGCGGCCACCACGCTGGTGGCCCTCAACGCGCTATGGGGGGTGGGATTCGACGCCGAACGGCTGGCGGCGCTGGGATTGACCCTCGGCGCAGACGTCCCGGTGTTCGTGCGCGGCCACGCCGCCTGGGCCGAAGGGGTGGGCGAGCGATTGCAGCCGGTGGAATTGCCGGAGCCGTGGTACGTGGTGCTGGTGCCTGCCGTCAGCGTCGCCACCGCCGCGGTGTTCGGGGCACAAGAATTGACACGGGATTGTCCTCCCATCACAATACGCGACTTTCTTGCGGGTATGGGGGAGAACGTTTTGCCGGGAGCAAAACGTGGAAGCCGCAGGCTACCTGAAGGGCGCAGGCCCGGGATGGCCTGCGTCAACGTCTGCGAACCGGTGGTACGGCGGCGCTTCCCAGCAGTGGCTGCGGCGTTGGACTGGTTGGCGCAATTCGCCCCGGTACGCATGACCGGTACCGGCAGCTGCGTGTTTGCCGCCTTTGGCAGCGAGGCGCAGGCGCGCGACGTCGCGCGGCAACTGCCCGCGGGATGGAACGGTTTCGTGGCGCGTGGCCGCAACCGTTCGCCGCTGCTGGAACGGTTACAGCAAACGCAGAAGCCAGAATGTTGAATTGTGATTTTCTCAACGGGTCACGGTGAGAACTCAAAATTCAACATTTTTCGTTTTTGGGGCGTCGCCAAGTGGTAAGGCAACGGGTTTTGATCCCGTCATACCCAGGTTCGAGTCCTGGCGCCCCAGCCAAATGTTTAGCCGCTGCAGGCGGTACGCTGGACTTAATTAAAGGGTATTAAAGGGCGGCAGGATGAGACCTGTTACAGGTTCGGCCGTTTCGCCCTCGGGCGAAACAGGGCAGCGCCGCAGGGCGACGCTGCTCCGCAGGGCGAGGGGCGACAGCCCCACAGAATCCTGATGCCCCAGCCAAATAATTCGCCGCAGTTAGAGAGCACAGCGCCCATGGCCTCGGAAATGATGGTGTTTGCGGGTAACGCCAATCCGCAACTCGCCCAAGACATCGCCTCCTATCTTAGTATGCCGCTGGGCAAGGCCGTGGTCGGCCGCTTCAGCGACGGCGAGATCATGGTGGAGATCCTGGAAAACGTGCGCGGCAAGAACGTGTTTATCGTTCAGCCGACCTGTGCGCCGACCAACGATCACCTGATGGAGCTGATGGTGATGGTGGACGCCATGCGCCGCTCCTCCTCGGGACGCATCACCGCGGTGGTGCCCTACTTCGGCTACGCGCGCCAGGATCGCCGGCCGCGCTCCGCGCGCGTGCCGATCACCGCCAAGGTGATCGCCAACATGCTGACCATCGCCGGGGTGGATCGGATGCTGACCGTGGACCTGCATGCGGATCAGATCCAGGGGTTTTTCGACATGCCGGTGGATAACGTCTATGCCTCGCCGATCCTGCTGGGCGACGTGTGGCGCAGCAAGAACAACCACAAGGAAGACGTCGTGGTGGTGTCGCCGGATGTGGGCGGCGTGGTGCGCGCCCGGGCGTTGGCGAAGCGATTGGACGATGCCGATCTGGCGATCATCGACAAGCGCCGGCCGCGCGCCAACGTCTCGCAGGTGATGCACATCATCGGCGAGGTGGAGGGGCGCACCTGTATTCTGGTCGACGACCTGGTCGATACCGCCGGTACCCTGTGCAAGGCCGCCAAGGCGCTGAAGGATCACGGCGCGGCCAAGGTGAAGGCCTATTCGACCCACGCCGTGCTGTCGGGGCCGGCGGTGCAGAACATCGAGAATTCCGAGCTGGACGAGCTGGTGGTGACCGACACCATCCCGCTGTGGCCCGAGGCCAAGGCCTGCGGCCGCATCCGCGTGCTCTCCATCGCCGAGATGCTGGCCGAGACCATGCGCCGCATCAACAACGAGGAGTCGGTCAGCTCGCTGTATATGGACTGACGCGCCCGCGGGGCGCGCCAGTCCCAGGTGCGAGATACGAGGTGCAAGGTGCGAAAGGCAGTGTGTTCGTCCCTTGTCCCTCGCACCTCGTATCTTCTTTGCCTCCCCTGGTCGCGGGGGAGGTGGCCGGGCCGCTCGGATGAGCGGCCCATTTGTCAGCAAACTGGAGTAATGAGATGAATACCAATTTTGTTATCGAAGCCAGCCTGCGCAACGACATGGGGAAGGGTGCGAGCCGCCGCCTGCGTCGCGAAGGCAAGGTGCCTGCCGTACTGTACGGCGGCCATCAGGAGGCAGTCTCCCTGACCATGGATCACAACGCCCTGTTCCACCATCTGGAGAACGAGGCCTTCTATTCCCACATCCTCACCGTCAAGATCGACGGCAAGGATGAGTCGGCGGTATTGAAGGATCTGCAGCGTCATCCGGTCAAACCCATCATCATGCATCTCGACTTCCAGCGCGTCAGCGCCAGCGAGAAGATCCGCATGCATGTACCGCTGCACTTCGTCGGCGGCGATATGGCTCCGGGCGTGAAGGTCGGCGGCGGCATCGTCACCCACAACATGAACGAAGTGGAAGTGAACTGCCTGCCCAAGGATCTGCCGGAGTTCATCGAGGTCGATCTGTCCACGACCGAGCTGAACCACTCCATCCACATGTCCGAGCTGAAGCTGGCGGCCGGCGTCGAACTGGTCGAGCTGATGCACGGCCACGACCTGCCGGTCGGCGGTGTGCACGCCACCCGTGCCACCGTGGCCGAGGAAGGCGCCGCGGCACCGGCGGAAGGCGAAGGCGCCTAATCGTCGCTGTTTGTGCAGTAGCACGGTAAGACGGCGTTGTCCGCGCCTATTCAACTCATCGTCGGCCTCGGCAATCCCGGGGTCGAATATGAGCAGACGCGGCACAATGCCGGTTTCTGGTTTGCGGATGCCGTCGCCCGCGGCGCGGGCGGCGGTTTCAAGCGCGATTCAAAATTTCACGGCGAGGCGTGCAAGGTGCGTCTCGACGGCCACGAGGTGTGGCTGCTCAAGCCGCAGACCTTCATGAATCGCAGCGGCCAGGCGGTCGCGGCGCTGGCGCGTTTCTACAAGATCCCCCTGGAAAATATCCTGGTTGCGCACGATGAACTGGATGTGCCGCCGGGACAGTTGCGTTTGAAGCAGGGCGGTGGTCATGCCGGCCATAACGGCCTGCGCGACATCGGCAGCCTGATGGGCGGAGCCGGCTTTCTGCGCCTGCGCATCGGCATCGGCCGTCCTGCGCACAGCGGCGACGTCACCGGCTTCGTACTGGGCAAGCCGCCGCAGAGCGAACGCACGCTCATCGACGACGCCATCGCCGAAGCGGTGGCAACGCTGCCGTTGCTGATGCAGGGCGAAATGGCCAGGGCGATGAACAGATTACATGCAAAGAAAGCTTAACCACGGGGAACACGGGGAACACGGGGAACACGGGGAACACGGGGGACACAGGGAGGTGTCATGCTTACGGAATGCGACGATCAACTTGTCGATGCAATATTGTCGGCCGCGACGCGGGTTCATATGGAGTTGGGGCCAGGATTGTTGGAGTCCGTCTATGAGCGTGCATTGGCCTGGGAGTTGACGGAAAGGGGCATCGTGGTTCAGTGTCAGGCGCCGATAGCGGTACGCTATCGCGGTCAGGAACTCGGTGTTGGCTTTCGTGCCGACATGATTGTCGAGCAGTGCCTTTTGCTGGAGCTGAAATGTATCGAGTGTTTTAATGACGTGCATATAGCGCAGGTAATTACATATCTGCGGTTGCTGGGTTTCAAACGGGGCTATCTACTCAATTTCAATACACGGCTGCTGAAACACGGAATCAAACGGGTTTCCATATAGGTTTTCCCCGTGCCCCCCGTGTCCCCCGTGGTTAGGATTAATACGCAATGGGATTCAAATGCGGCATCGTCGGTCTGCCCAACGTGGGCAAGTCCACTCTGTTCAATGCGCTGACCAAGGCGGGCATTGAAGCGGCCAACTATCCGTTCTGCACCATCGAGCCCAACGTCGGCGTGGTGCCGGTGCCGGACTCGCGCATGGACAAGCTCGCGGCGATCGTCAAGCCGCAGCGGGTGCTGCCGACCACGATGGAGTTCGTCGACATCGCCGGTCTGGTGGCGGGCGCCTCCAAAGGCGAAGGCCTGGGCAACAAGTTTCTCGCCAACATCCGCGAGACCGACGCCATCGCTCACGTGGTGCGCTGCTTCGAAGACGGCAACGTGGTGCACGTCTCGGGCAAGGTGCATCCGCTGGACGACATTGAGGTGATCAACACCGAACTGGCACTGGCCGACATGGACTCGGTGGAGAAGGGTATCAATCGCGTTGCCAAGGTGGCCAAGAGCGGCGACAAGGAGGCCAAGGCCAAGCTGGCGGTGCTGGAACGGGTGAAGGCGCAGCTCGACGCCGGTAATCCGGTGCGTGCCCTGGGCCTAGACGCCGACGAGCAGAAGCTGATTTACGATCTGCACCTGCTCACCGTCAAGCCCACCATGTACATCGCCAACGTGGCCGAGGACGGCTTCGACAACAACCCGCACCTCGACGCCGTGCGCAAGCTGGCCGAGGAGGAGGGCGCCATCGCCGTGGCCGTATGCGCCTCCATCGAATCGGAGCTGGTGGAACTGGACGACGATGAGAAGCAGGTGTTCCTGGCAGAGATGGGGTTGGAAGAGCCGGGCCTGGACCGTGTCATCCGTGCCGGCTACCAATTGCTCGGCCTGCAGACCTACTTCACCGCCGGGGTGAAGGAGGTGCGCGCCTGGACCGTCCCCATCGGCGCCACCGCGCCCCAGGCCGCCGGCGTCATTCACACCGACTTCGAGCGCGGCTTCATCCGTGCCGAGGTGACCGCCTACGAAGACTTCATCAAGTACAACGGCGAGCAGGGCGCGAAGGAGGCCGGCAAGTTGCGGCTGGAGGGCAAGGAGTATGTAGTGCAGGACGGCGACGTCATGCACTTCCGTTTCAACGT
>OFHG01000012.1_pt1 | contig 90423 bp, 81 predicted proteins | sample 1521931 | NCBI WGS metagenome assembly OFHG01 (sample SAMEA2468438, study PRJEB22500) | soil metagenome | biome: Glassland; feature: Farmland; material: Clay | place: Australia | collected 2013-01-31 | depth 0.55 m
AACGGCTACAACAAAATCACGCTCTCACCCGGCGCCGGTCATCGAGTGGGACCGAGGGGCCGGTTTCCGGTCATTCGTGGTAGGCTCGCAACCCCCGGACGTCGTGGATTTGCACATTAAGGCCTTTCACCGAGATCAGTCCTTGATCTCCCAAATTGTGCAGAATGCGCGACAGAGTTTCTGGCTGAATAGAGAGCCGCGACGCAATGATGTTTTTTGCTGCCGGCAACGCGACCTCTATGGCATTACCGGCATCAGGCGGCACCTGCCCCAGCAGAAAATTGACCAGCCTCAAGGTAGCATTTTGTAGCGTCAGCGCATCGATCTCATTGAGCAGTTGGTGTAAGCGCAGGCTGATATCCGCCATCAACCGGAAGCAGGTATCGACCGAGTTGCGCAAAATATTGAGGAACAGCTTATTGTTGATTGAGTAAATCTCGGATGCCGCCAATGCCTGCGCATCTACCGGATAGAGAGGCGCATCCATGAACATCAACGCCTCTGCGAATACCTGTCCGGAACGCACAATCTCGATCACCTTTTCGTTGCCTGCAGGCGAGAGGCGATAGAGTTTAACTCTACCGGAACATAGCAAATAGAAACGCTCCGCAGCTTGCCCTTGCGCGAAAAGGTGCTCGCCAATCTCCAGTGTTATCAGTTGAGACCCTTCCTTTATCATGGCCAATTGCCCGTCGCTGAGTCCAGCGAACATAGGATGCGTCTGCAGCTCGCATTCAGGTATTTTTTGTTGGCTCATATCGATGGAGTCCAGTTGAGAATCGGCCATATACCATAGTTATAAAATCTGTCTGTGCCAAGCTTGGCTGGTGGTCGGCAAGCGGTGACAGCGTACCAGATTCTCGTCTTCATCGTGTTATCGTTGCTGCCTATGCCGCCGATAATGCACTTAGTGCCAAGATGCCGCATCCATTTGAGGAGCAACCCGATGTGGCGGCAATCCTTGTAAAGCTGGAGATAGTCGACACCATGCGCAAGACCGCACAGGAAGCATGAACGGATATCGGCAACCGTTATTGCCCGCGGAGGCTTCACTATATTGCCGTTGTTCAGCTCAACATACTCCGCACCTACAGACTCATGCTGTGCCGATAAGCAGGATCAACGTGTCCGTGTATGCGGTGCCATATTCATGCCCTTAGGCAGTGATTTAGATATGGTCTCGTGTTGCCCGCTACCCTTGGGCATGCTGTGTATTCCGTTCAGGGTATTGAGCGAATCGAGTACCGCTAGTGTACCGGAACCTACCACATACCACGCCTTGCGGGCGTCGGTAAAATCCTTGCCGGAAGGCGACTTCCAACAGGTGGCCCCATCTCGTGGGCGAAGACCTTCTCAGCCACCGTGACGCTCTACGGTTGCAGGTACCAGGCGAACATGTCACGCGACTTGTATGGCCGCTTGCGGCCCTGCACGTAAGCCTCAGCCTTCGGGTCTAGGATTCGTCGTTTTCGCATCTCTGCGTCTTACCAAAGCGTTTTTCCTTAAACGCATAACACTGCTTTCTCGTTCACGCACTGTCCACAGGGAAACGCAGCGGCCATTTTGCCGCCCGGCGCACCGTTTCAAACGGCCGCCGGAGCGACAATCGCCACAAGGGGAGTTACTTCTGCGGAGACATCGGCATGGCTTTCATATCCTTGGGCATCGGCTTCATGTTCATCTTCGGCGCGGGCATGGACGTTATCATTTGAATGGTAACGTCGCCGTAGCGGAGTACTTTTGCATTGTAGCGCTGCGCAAATTTTTCGGCATCGGCCTTGTTACGGAACGATGCCAACGTCGGCCCCATCGCGCCGGGCAACGCCGATTCGGGGACATACCATGCCTTGCGTGCATCGATCCAGTGGCCCTTCGGATGTTTCCAGTCGATGGCCGCCGTATCCTGGACGTAGAGCGTCTGCAGCAACGGCTTGTCCTCGGGCTGCAAGACATAGGCGAAGAAGTCCCGTGTCGAGCCGAATTTCAACGGCGTGGAACGACCCTGAATGTAGGCCTCGCCGCGGGGACCGGGATATTCGGTGATATACATCCCGCATACGGCACACTGATCGCCCGGCTTTATCGGCACCGGCGGCTGGTCTTTGGCCTGATACGACTTGCCGCAACCCGCCAACAACAGCGCCGAGACCAACAGTGGGACAACCGAAAACAGCACCGCAAATCTTCTGGGATTGCACATATTCATAATTACCTCATCGTCCCGCTCACGCAGTTCCATAACGCATGGCCTACATCTCCTGTCGGCGAAACCGGCGAACCGCCAACCAGAGCGGCACCACAATCCATACCAGCAACCCGCCGATGAGAACCACGGGCGAGAGGACACCACCGTTGACGGAGTTGGCCAACCCGACGTAGCTGCGCACCGTCGAGAAACCGATCAGGTTGGCGGCACGAAACATATCCGTCGGGTTGAGAAGCAGCAGATACGGAAATATTGTCCGACCCACATCACCCACCGCGCCGCGAGTGACCACGAGCACACCCAGCAGCGCGAGGTCGAAAACGATAACGAACCCGAACCAGACCACCAGCGCGATCCCCGCCGCCTTCGACTTCTCGGAGACTGAAACACTGATGAGGTAGGCGATGCCGACGAATACCAATCCAAGCAGCGTCGCCGAGACGATGAACAGACCGAAGGCCCCCCAAAACTCAGGGTTGGCGAGTTGGCGGGTCAGACCGGCGATGAGCAGACCGGCGGCGCCGAAGCCCACCACGGTGGAGACGGCCATGATGGCGCCGTGGCCGAAAAACTTGCCGACGATGAGTTGACGCCGGCTGATCGGATAGCTCAGCACCAGCAGCAGCGTACCCAGCTCACGTTCGCCCACGATGCTGTCGTAGGCCAGCATCAGGGCAATCAGCGGGATGAGAAACACGGCGAGGCTGGCAAGACTGACCACCGTCGTCGCCAGAGAGGCGAACCCCACGGTGCCGGAGGCGGCAGGCCCGAAATAAGCGATGCCGATGGCCAGCAGGGCGAACACGATAGTGATGGCGACAACCCAGCGGTTGCGTAACCCGTCCCGGAATTCCTTTATCGCGATTGTCCGTACGACGCTCATTGTTCCGCCCCCTCTGCCGAGGCCGTTGGTGCCTGTTCCGAAACACCGCAGTAGTGCGCATAAACGTCGTCCAGGGTCGGCGGCATCACGGAAAGATCCACCACATCGTCGCGTGCCGTCAGCTGCTGCAGGAGATAGAGTTTGCCCTGTTCCGGAACACGAAATTCGAATTCACCGTCGCCGATACGCTTGGCCGCGCGCCCCTCTTCTCCAGCGACGGCCGGCCACTCGGAGATCGCCCCGGACAGGCGCACGCGAATGACCACCGGCAATCGCACCCGGGCGCGCAGTTCACCGAGGGTCCCCGCAGCCAGCAGCTTGCCGCTGCCCAGAATCGCCACCCGATCCACATGCCGCTCGACGCCGGCCAGAATGTGGGACGAGAGCAGAATGCTCACCCCCTCTCCCGCCAGCTGCTTCACCTTCCGGTAAAACCGCTGCGTCGCGATCGGGTCCAGGCCGGCGGTCGGCTCATCCAGCAGCAGCAGACGGGGGTGCCCGAGCATCGCCTGGGCGAGGCCGAGACGCTGGCGCATCCCGTTGGAGTAGGTCCGTGCCCGCCGGTCGGCGGCATCGGTCAATTCGACATCCGCCAGCATCCGTTCGCACTGCGACGGGGCGACATCTTTCAGGCGGGCGAAATACTTCAGGATCTCCCGCCCGGTGAGTTCGGGATAGAACGCCACCGTCTCCGGCAGGTAGCCCACCTCGCGCCGCAATGCGCGGGCATCGCTGCCGGTGGGGGAACGGCCCAACACCCGCACCTCGCCGCCGGTCGGCACGAGCAGCCCGAGCAAGTGCTTCATCAGCGTCGTCTTGCCTGCGCCGTTATGGCCGAGCAGTCCCCAGATCTGTCCTTCGGGAACAGTGAGCGAAACGTCGTCCAGCGCCTGCAGCGGACCGAATGCCTTGCGCAGATGCGTCAACTCGATCGCCGTCGTATTCATGGATGAGCTTGCTCCTTCGGTAAAGGCACCGGCGATTGCATCAACGGGTAACTGTCCCGCACCTTCGGGTCGGAAAAGATGGGGAATTGCCGCTGCACCCACCGCACCGTCTCGATGGCGGGGCTATTGATGAGCAACCGCACGTTCGGGTATATCCACAGCAGCCGGTCCATGGCATCGTTGGGTATATACGGCACATCGCCGAGGCCATCGCTGTTCAGGTCCCAGCCCATGTAGTCGCTCCAGTAATTTCCCTGTTTTTTCCACGACCACTCTTCCGGCCGGTTGTTGCCGTAGCGCACTTGAATATGGTTGTGTACAAAGGCGTTGCCATAGACCTGGTTTTGCTCCGACCCGGCGGTCAGATGCAATCCGATCCCGCTATCGGCAAAAAGGTTCCCCGTAATCTTATTGAAAACGCAGTTGTAGGCGAACAGCGCTTTGCCCTCGGCACCGGCGACCGCGCTTCCGCCGGTGGCATAGCTCAGGCCGCTGGCCACCGCGATGACGCGATTGTGAACGATTTCGCTGTAGGTGATAAAGTTCATGAGAATGCCGTAATTCCGGTCATCCCGTGAGGTATTGTCCTGCACCAGCAGGTGGTCCGACTCCATCAATGCGTAGCCGGCGCGCGTATGGTAGGTGTGATTGCCGATGATCCTGTTGTGGTTCGAATACATGTAGTGAATGCCGTAACGCGTGTCGTGCATCGTGTTACCGCTCAGGGTATTGTGGTTGCTGTCGTAGATATAGATTCCATCCCTCGAATAGGCGATATCGTTGCCGGACGCCAACCCGTTTTTGACGCTCCAGAAATGAATGCCGTCGCCGCGGTCCGGTGAGCGGAGCTGGCGCAGGCCGCGCACCACGTTGCCGATCACTTGCGGATTGTTGCAACCGTCCAACCAGATCCCGAACAGGTCGCCGACGAACCGGTTATCCTGAATGACGACACCGGCAGCGTGGCCCGTCACGAAAACCCCGGCATCCATATTGGTGAGGTTTCTACCGGAGTTACGAACCACGAATCCCTGCAATACGACATGCGGTACCTTGATCAGAACGACATTGCCATGACCTGATCCATCAAGAACCGGTGTTCCGACGCCCTTCAGCGTCACCGATTTGTTAACCACCAAATGGACATGGTAAACACCGGGATGAACGACAATGGTGTCGCCGGAACGAGCCCGCGCCAGCGCCGCAGTGAGTTGGCGACCGCTGCCGGTCACCTGGTAGATCGCAGCGACCGCCGGCGTCGACAGCATCAATGCCAGCGTCAACCAGAACAAAAGGATATCGCGTGTCAGCACCACAAACCCATTCGTCGAATTAAGGTGAAAAATATGTGTCGGTGACCGGGTCCGTTACGGTCTGTCCCGAGTCGACACGGGAGAGGCCGCGTGGCGTCACATGCGGTGCCGCATTGACGGACAACAGCGTCCCGTAAAAGCGTAGCCGAAACAAATAACGCGACATGATCGATTCCGCCGAAGCGGGAGGGCGGCGAACCGCCCTCCCCCAACGATCAGGCCTCCACCAGCATGCGACCGCGCATTTCCATGTGCAGCGCATGGCAGAACCAGTCACAGTAGTACCAATGCACGCCGGGCTTGTCGGCGACGAAGGTCACCGATGAAGTTTCGTGTGGACTGATCTCCATCGCGACACCGTGGTTGCTCACCACGAAGCCGTGGCTGACGTCCTCGATGTTGTCGATGTTGGTGATGGTCACCGTCACCTCGTCGCCTTTCTTCACCTTGAACTCGCTCAGACCGTAAACCGGGGCGCTAGACGTCATGTAGACGAACACCTTACGCCCTTTGCGGATCACCTTGCTGTCCCTCATCAAATCGATGCCGTCACGCTTGGCGCGTTCCGCCGTCATCGCGAAGTAGGAGTCGCCGCGATCCCAAATCTTCCTGGTCTTGATCTTGCTGCGGTGGACAATGACGCAGTCGTGGGGCTCGGCGAAGGCCGGGCCGTCGTGCATCAGCTTCATCTTATCGCCGGAGATATCGATCAGCTGGTCGTTCTCAGGGTGCAGCGGGCCGACGCCCAGGAACCGATCCTTCGAGAACTTGTTGAGGGAGACCAGCCATTTACCATCGGCATCGCGAGTCTCGCCCATGGAGCTGTGGTTGTGACCCGGCTGGTAGTGCACGTCCAGCTTCTGGCGGATGTAGTCAACCTTCTCGCCCTTGTAGGCGCGGATCGCATCGTCGATATTCCACTTGCATATCTGGCTATCGATAAACAGCGTGGTGTAGGCGTTACCACGATGGTCGAAGGCGGTGTGCAAAGGCCCGAGCCCCAACTCCGGCTCCGCCACCACGGTATCGCGCGGGTCCTTGAGCTTGCCATCGAACAGCTTCGGCAGCATCTCGGTGGCGATGATAGTCACCGTCGGCGACAGCTTGCCGTTGGCCACGTAGTACTTGCCGTCTGGCGTCATGTTGATGCCATGCGGGCTCTTCGGCACCGGGATGTAGGCGGTGATGTGGGAGCCGTGACGGCCGTTGAGCACAGGTACCTTGGAGTCGCCGACGTGTTCGTAGCGACCCGCCTTGATCTCAGCCTCGATGCGCGGTACGTCGAACACCACCACCCAGTCACGTTCGTTGCGCATCATTCCGGCCAAGGTCACCGCATCTTCCGAGTTATAGCAGGTGGACGCGACGAAGCGGCCGCTGTAGTCCGCTTCGGTGTTGTCCAGGTTACCGTCGACAATCACCTGCCACGCCACCTCCATCTTCTCCGCATCGATGGCGCTAAACATGGTGTAGTACTTGTCGGGCTGATCCAGGAACCGGCCGTCGTTGGGATGCGGGATACGAAACTCGGCATTGGCGAAGACGTACTTGGTATACGGCACCTTCTGTACGCGCAGGCCATGAATCGCCTGCACGTTGGGGACGTGCACGACCTTGTCGGTCTTCATCACGTCGCAGCGTATCCGTGCCACGCGGGTGTTCGCCTTGTCGTTGGCGAACAGGTATTTGCCGTTGTAGCGCCCGTCGGTCATGCTCATGTGCGGATGATGCAGGTCGCCGTTGAGCGGAGCATTCTTGCCGAGGATGTGTTTGGTCTCGTTGGTGCAGCCATAACCGGTGGCACCGTCGTAGTTGAATACCGGAATGCGCATCAGCTCGCGCATCGACGGTACGCCCAGGATGCGGATCTCGCCGGATTGCCCACCGCTCCAGAAGCCGTAGTACTCGTCAAGCTGGCCGGGCGGTACGTTGATTCCTTCCTCACCCGCCTCGGCGGCCCGCGCGTCGTTGATACCGATGGCAGGCAGCAGCCCCTTGCCGAGACCGGCGTGCGCCCCCGCGGCGCCGGCCGCACCGGCTGCGCCGGCGATGGCTGCGGTACTTAGAAACTTACGCCGGGAAAGGCCGTGTTTATCGTCTTGCTCACTCATGGTCTTCATCTCCTCTTGGTGTCGCCTGAAAAGCCATACGCCTTGTTCAGCGCTTGGCGCTTTCCTCCGTTACCGGAATGTCCTCCAGCCGCGACGAGCTGGCCGAACGCTCCATCTGTTGCTCCCGCTTCATGCGCTCCGCACGCTCGCGCTTCTTGCGCCGGTCGACCAGCGGCGGGCACTTGTGATCGTTGAAATAGGTCACCTGGCAATCAAGGCAGTAGTGGCACTCGTTCATATTGATCTCGCCGGTCGGATGAATGGAGCGGATCTCGCACTCGACGGCGCATATCTGACACGGCTTGCCGCATTCCTTGCGCCTCTTCAGCCAATCGAACAGGTGTCCGCGGCCAGCCACCGCCAGCGCTGCGCCCAGCGGACAAACGTATTTGCAGAAAAATTTGCGGTTGAATATCGACACCACCAGCAGGCCGGCAGCGTAGACTACGAACGGCCAGCTGCGCGCAAAGTGCAGCGAGATCGCCGTCTTGAACGGTTCGACTTCGGCAAACCGCTCAGCCTGGCTCACCGATTGCAGCGAGATGCCGAACAGCACGATGAGCAGCACGTATTTCAACGCCCACAACCGTTCGTGGACCGCATAGGGCAACTCAAGTTGACGCACCTTGAGACGACGCGCTGCCTTGTTCACCAACTCCTGTAGCGCGCCGTACGGACAGAGCCAGCCGCAGTAGATCCCGCGCCCCCACAGCAGCAGCGTGACGGCGACGAAGGCCCACAGGATGAACAATGTCGGGTCCATCAGGAAATTGGTCCACTGGAAGTCGTGGAACAGCGCATGGAGGAAGGTGAACACATTGACCACCGACAACTGCCCCAGTGCATACCAGCCGATGAAGGTGGCCGTGTAGACGAGGAATGTGGTGCGCACGATGGTCATCAGCCGCGGGCGATGAACGAACCAGTCCTGTAACAGCAGGATCAGGCCAAGGATACCCAAGCTGGCGACGATGACCGCCTCCTGGAAGGTATGCTGCAGCCAGATGCGCTGCCACAGCGGCAGATCCTCAATGTCGAACGGCCTGGTGTAGTAAGCCGCCGGCAATTGGTAATCGCCGCGGAATGCGGCAAATACGCTTTGCACCGGGCCGGTCTGGCGCCGCACCAACAGTTCCAGCTGCCATTCCTCGCCCGGATCGAATTCGTTCCCCTTACGTACGATGAAGATCGCCATCTCGTTGAACTGCGGCATGCCGGCAATCGCCGTATCGTCCAGGCGCTGGTAGTCGAGGTCGTGGAACAGGATATTTTGGCCGTTCTGCACCAGGTGCACGCGGTCGAAGATACCTCCTCGCACATAGCCCGATCCCTTGAACGAATAGCCGTTGCCGAGCACCACCACCGCGTGTTCTCCCGGTTTCAGGGTCGACATCAGCCAATCGTACTGCGACTTGCCGAGCAAGTTGCGACCGATGGTCGGAGCGCTGAGGTAGGCGTAGTAGAGGTCGATGAACATCGCGTCGCGATCACGGTTGGCACCGCCGCGCTCGTCGCTGTGTGCCGCCTTGGTCTTGGCGAAGGCGTCGTCCACCTGGCCGACCGTGAGACGCAGATGGCGGATCGAGCCGTTGCCGGTCAGAGTCTTCCAGTCGGCCTTGTCAAAATAGTCCTTCTTCACCGTGGCAATGGAATGGAGATGGGCCGCACCGGCGCTGACAATCTTGCGCGCCACAGCCACCTTCAGCGCCGCATGCATGATGGTGCGATTAACCACCATCGCAGTCACCGTAGCGCTGCTGATGGCGTCCACGGAGATCACGCCCTGTCGACCGCTGCTTCCCACCTCAATGGTGTCGGTCACCTTCTTTCCGATGTACTGATCGCAGAAGTCGTAAAGCTTCTGTACCGGGATGCCGAGCAGCAAGATAGGTTCGTGCTGTTCCAGCACCTTGGTGCCGGTGATGGCACCCTTGGCATCGATACCCACCAGAACATTGACCGGCTGACCGGAATAGGCGGGGAAGGGCGCCACTCGTTTGGTCTCGAATACGTAGCCGACCACCTTGTTGCCCTGGTACACCGGTGCAGAGGGAACTGTACCGGTCACCGCGCCGATGCGATCGGCACCGTGAAAAAATGCCAGCGCATCGCTATCGACAAATGATTTGTTGCCGTCGGCTCGCACCGCAATGGAAAACGCCATACCGACGAGGAGTAGGGCTGCGAATAGCAGCCGCGTGCCAGCGGCGGCTTGTGAACGAGCTTTGCGCACATGCCGGAACCCTGACATAGGGCGCCCTCGCAACCGATGAGTTTCGTCGACAGCCTGAAACATGGTCATTACATTCATCCGCAATAGGTGAAATCACTATTTGATTGCGCGCCATGACGCATTCGATGCGGAAAATCGTAATGAAAGCAGTTGGCATCCGCCTTGATGTACATCAGTTTTGGTCTGACAGTGACCGATAAATATCAGCGCCTGTCACAAGGATGCGTCTGCTGCGGCGGATGAATGCAAGGCACCTGAAACTCAGGAAGTTATCGATATGCCGCTTTGGACGACGGGACTATTCCGATGGTGAATGCCCCGGGCGGCGCGGTGGGAACAACGAATAAAATTCAATTCGCCGGTTGTTCTGAGCTGAATGTTGCGTAACGCCTATCGACGCCGTCGCCATGGGCACGACGCGAGTGTCAGGCGCACAAGACGGTTGCCATTGAGACGATGATGGTGAGTTCGGGTTCAGTCATAGCCCACGTGGTACTGGGCAGTATATTGTACCCGCATACCGACAGGAATATTACTGATCATCGCGGTCGGCGGCCCGCTCGAACAGGTTTTGTTTCTCTTGCGCCGTAGGCTGTTCTCCATTGTGTAGGGCTTTGCGAAAGTTGTTGATCGCCGCCCCCATGTCACCACCGACATTGCGCAATTTTTTCGTTCCGAACAATACTACGACGATTGCCAGAACGATCAGCATCTGCCATAAACTCGGTCCCATGATGTTTCTCCCACCGTTGCCCGATGCGCGGCGACCATCGCGCGCGCCGAATGATTGCGACCTTACGTCTCTATACAGCAAGCGAGTTCGCGTAGACGCACGGGAACGCGCAATTGAATGTTGCGGCCGCTCACCGCGATCAGCCCCTGCTCCTGCATGCGCGTCAACACCCGGCTGACCGTCTCGTTGGCGACGCCCAGATAGTTGGCGATGTCCTCGCGCCCCATCGGAAGGCGGAATCTATAACCCGGCAGGCCGCGTTCGACAAAGCGCTCCGAAAGATTGAGAAGAAAGATCGCCAAACTCCGTTCTACGCTCTTCGAACCGATCAACAGAAAGGCGCTCTGGCAATGGTGCACCCTGCGACTCAGCGCCTCCGCTTGGCGTTGCCAGAACTGCATCAGCTCGGTGTCGGACAGCGGCAGCTCGGTGATACGCATGCGACAAACGCTGCCGGATTCGAGGACACTCGCCGCGTAAGCATAATGACCCAAGGCCATGCCTTCCAGACCGATCAGCTCGCCGGGAAAATGAAAGTCGACGATCTGTTCGCAGCCATTCTCCATCAACAGATAGCTCTTGAACGCCCCGGACTTTACCGCATAGACGTATTTAAACTTTTCGCCGGCGGCGAACAGCATCCGGCCGCGTTTGATCTGAAGCCGTCGTGAGACGATGCGCTCAAGCCGAGCGTCGTCGCCGCTATTTAGGCCAGCGACACGGCACAAGCCAAACAGCTCGCACAGATTGCAAACCACCTCGCTCTTCGGTGACGACAGGGGAATAGTCGTCAACTTCTTGTTCATTGATGCTGTCATATGCAATAAAGCTATAAGGTCGGTCAGATGGGCGTGAAATACCCCATGAGGCACAATACAAAAAGTTGCTATCCTCTATAAGATGGGCTTAGGAGGCGACCGCTGGAGCATGATTCCAGTCGTGCTTGGGGATGTTACGGGGTGGTTAATCGATTCGCCTTGATCTAAGTCAAATTCAATTTGGCCGGGAGGGATCGGCGTCGGAAGTGCCCGTCATTGTTGCTACATGCCGAAATTCCTCATCCTGAGCATTAGATTTTGGCAAGTTCGCGATTAGTCGCATGCCTCATGGCTTATGAACAAAATCACGGCATCACCATTGTCATATTTCGGCGAGCGTCCTCTTTTCTCTCTGGGCAATTCACAACGCGCATTGGATGGGCGCCCGGTTCTCCGGCAATTTCGAGTGGAATAATGCCGGCGCGTCGGCGCTAGTCATGACTCCATTGATACCGGACCTTGAGGTCGTTGCAATGAGTGTTAAGTAAGAGGCCCTTGTACTGCAGCTGGCCGACCACGATACCCGTCGCAATCCCGAACGCCCGCAAAAAATCGCTGAATAACGGCCTCGCTTTGGCCTCTCCTGAATACAAGCAGGCTGAAGGCCCGCCGTGGCAGCAACTCCTGTTCGACGAGCTATTTGCCTGTGCCTCCTTCTCGTCGCTCATGCCGTTCTGACCCTCCATGAACAGTTCCTTACGGTCATTCACTCGGTGGTGGCGGCGGCGGACAACGTCCATACTCGCACTGTCTGGCCGACCTGCTGCACGGTAACGAAACCCCCGTCTGAAGTGAATCGACCTACCAGGGAAGGACCAAAATCATCCGCGAACACGCGCCGTGGGCGCGCGCCCTGACCCACCGGCGCTATCGCTACACGGGCTGGGTCGACGAGGTCGCGCGCTGTCGAAACCGTATCAAGTCCGCCACCCGAGCGTGGGTCGAACACAGTATCGGCGTTATCAAACGCACCTTCGGTTTTTTGGAGGCCCGATACCGGGGGTTGGTAAGGAACGTCCACCGTTTGTTTATCACCTGCGCCCTGGCCAATCTGTAACTGGTGCGCGGGCAGCTACTGCCAGCGGCTGGAGTGTAGTGCGGGTGCACTACGCGAAGTGCGGCACGGAGGCCGCAAAGATGAAAATGCGACGTGGCGGCTCGCCTTAGCAGCATATGACTCCATGAGTGAAATGCCATTCATTAACTTTTACTTACTTGATCGGAGCGTCCCTGGCGCTGTCCTTCCAGCAATCGGTTAAGCTCCGGTATGCATGAGCCGCAGTGGGTACCGGCTTTGAGTGCCGTCCCAATCGCTTCCACGGAGTCGAGACCTTGGGCGTGTATCGCCGCGTATAGGGTCGCCTCACCGACGTTATGACAGGCGCAGATCGTCGGCCCACCGTCGGCATCGCCCTTGTACCCGACTCGGCCCGACAGCACGTCCAGACGTTCATTCTCGTTAAGACGTTCATGCAGGAAGAGCTGTTCCAGCCATTGGCGCGACGGCAGCCGAGGGCTGCGGCCGACGAACAGGCAGCTCTCCAGTTGCCCATTGCGCAGCCGTGCAGCGCGATAGGTCTGGCTCGCTACATCGAAATACTCGATCCACTCGCCGCGCTCCGCCGCGCAGAGCATCTCGCGCGCAAAGCGCGCCCAGTCCGCCGGCAGCGCGTCGCCCGCCAGCTCGTAACTCCATAGCCCCTTGCCGCGAGCCCGCACCCAATAAGGCGCAGTGACGTTGAGCACACGGCGCGACAACAGGAAACCGTGCCAGGCGGGACGGTAGGGTTCGATCATGGCCGCGGCGTGTTTCGATTCCGGCTGCCCGGACACCGGATCCGTATGCGCCGGGATTAACGCATCGATGCGCGCACGGCTGGCGTTGACGTCGTTCCAATGGATCGGCACGAACAGCGAACCCGGCCGCTGCCGCGCATCTATTTTCGCGCGCACGACCACATGCCCGAGGGAACTGGCCACGCGCGCCAAGGCCCCATCCTCGACGTCGAAACGCGCCGCGTCCTGCGGATGGATCTGGACATACGGTTCGGCACAGTGCCGCATCAAGCGCGACGCTCTTCCGCTCCGGGTCATGGTATGCCACTGATCGCGCACGCGGCCCGTATTCAGGGTCAAGCGCCGGCCGTCGCCGGCAGCGATGGGGTCGGCGCAGGGCCGCGGCGTCACCGCCACCAGCCGCGCGCATCCGTCCTCCGTATAGAAGCGGCCGTCGCCGAACAGACGCTTGGTGCGTTGCACACGTACGGCAGGCAGCGGCGACGCACATGGATGTGCCAATGCCGCGGGAGGCATGGATGCCGGGAGCGGCGACGCACACGGAGGTGCCAATGCCGCGGGAGGCATGGATGCCGGGAGCGGCCACTGCGTCGGCGTCAGCGCGGCGTAGTCGGCCGCATCGATCGTCCCCCATGCACCGATATCGAAGGCCCGCCTGCCGTCGTTCTCGAACCCCGACAGCGCCGCGTGCTCGCGAAAGATCTCCGCCGGCTGCGCGTAGGCGAACTGCGCACCGTAACCGAGACGCTGCGCCACCTGGGCGATGATCCACCAGTCCGCCCGGGCCTCGCCCGGCGGCGGCAGGAACGGTCGCTGGCGCGATATGCGCCGTTCGGAGTTGGTGACGCTGCCCTCTTTCTCGCCCCAGGCCAGCGCCGGCAGGCGGATGTGCGCCAAGCGCAGGGTGTCGGTGTCGGCGATGCAATCGGAGACGATCACCAGCGGACAGTTCTGCAGCGCCCGCCGCATGCGGTCGGCGTCGGGCAGACTCACCACCGGATTGGTCGCCATGATCCACACAGCCTTGATCGCGCCGCGCTCGATGGCATCGAACATGTCGACCGCCTTCAGCCCGGGCCGCTGCGCGATGCCAGGCGCGCGCCAGAAACGCGCCACACGATCGATATCGTCGGGGGTAAAGTCCATGTGCGCCGCCAGCTGGTTGGCCAGGCCGCCGACCTCGCGCCCACCCATCGCGTTGGGTTGTCCGGTCACGGAGAAGGGTCCCATGCCCGGCAGGCCGATGCGTCCGGTCAGCAGATGGCAATTGATGATGGCGTTCGACTTGTCGGTGCCGCTGCTCGACTGATTGACGCCCTGCGAATAGACGGTCACCACCCGATCGGTGGCGGCGAACCAGTCATAAAATTGTTCCACCGCCGAATCATCCAGACCACACTGGAGTGCGACCGAGGCGATGTCGGGGCTGCTCAGCCGCGCGCTCGCCAACGCCTCCCCCGCACCTCGGGTGGAGCTGCTCAAATAGGCCTCATTGCGCTTGCCGCAGCGGTCGAGATGCAGCAGCAGGCCATTGAAGAGAATGGCATCCGATCCAGGCGCAAGCGGCAGATGCAGATCGGCGATCGCGCAGGTCTCGGTTCGGCGCGGGTCGATCACCACGACCTTCATCTGCGGCCGGCGCTCTTTCGCCTGGGCCAGACGCTGATAGAGCACCGGATGGCACCACGCGGTATTGGAACCGACCAGCACCACCAACTCCGCCGTCTCGACGTCTTCGTAGCTGCAGGGGACGCTGTCGCTGCCGAACGCGCGCTTGTAGCCCGCCACCGCCGACGACATGCAGAGACGTGAATTGGTGTCGATGTTGGCCGAGCCGATGAATCCTTTCATCAGCTTATTGGCAACGTAGTAGTCTTCGGTCAGCAATTGACCGGAGACATAGAACGCCACCGCCTCGGGTCCGTGTTCCGCTATCACCCGATGCAAACCGGCGGCGACGGCGTCCAACGCCTCGTCCCAATCGGTACCGCGATCGCCGATCATCGGGCGCAGCAGCCGCCCATCCAGATCGAGCGTTTCCGCCAGCGCCGCCCCTTTGGAACAGAGGCGCCCGTAATTGGCCGGGTGCTCGGGGTCCCCTTTAATGCTGACGCGACCGTTGTCGCCGCGCTCGGCGATGATACCGCAGCCGACGCCGCAGTAAGGACATGTCGTTTTCGTTTGCATGACTATCCGCTCTCAACATCCGTTATGCGTGCAGACTCCCCACCGCACCGCATCGTGCAGCGCTCTTGATCTGCACCAGGCCGTTGTCGACCCGGACCGCGTAGCGATGGGTGCAGCCGTTATCGGGCGCCACCGCTTCGCCGGTTTGCAGATCGATGCTCCAATTGTGCAGCGGACACGCGACCTGCTTGCCGAAAACGATCCCTTGCGACAGCGGCCCACCCTTGTGCGGGCAATGGTCGAGCAGGGCAAACAGTTCATCATTTAAGGTGCGGAAGATGGCGACATCGCCGCTCGCGGTAGCGACGACCCGCGCGCCCAGACGCGGGATGGCATCGAGCGGCCCTACGGTGATCCAATCTGACATGGCAATCCTCCTCTCAAACGTGTGCTGCCTGAGGCAGTACGGCGGTCATCGGCTGCATGGGAACGAATTCGAGGCGATGCTCTTCCTTCGCCCGCTCGGCCCACGGGTCTTGCTGCGCGACCCGCTGTGCCGCGATAAAACGCGCATACAGCGCCTGTCTGCTGGCGGCATCGTCGACCACGTGCTGTTTTATGTAAGGCAAACCGACACGTTCGACCCACGGCGCGGTCCGCTCCAGATAGCGCGCCTGCTCGCGGTACAGCTGCATGAAGGCGCCGCAGTACTCGAACACCTCGGCGTCGGTCTTGACCCGACACAGCAGATCGGTGACGCGCACCTTGAGCCCGCCGTTGCCGCCGATGTGCAGCTCCCACGCCCCTTCGATACCGACCACGCCGAAATCCTTGATGGTCGCCTCCGCACAATTACGCGGGCAGGCGGACACCGCCATCTTGAATTTATGCGGCGTCCACGAACCCCAGGTCATCTTCTCCAGCGCGATGCCCATGCCGATGGAGTCCTGCGTTCCGAAGCGGCAGAACTGGCTGCCGATACAGGTCTTCACCGTGCGCAACGCCTTGCCGTAGGCGTGGCCCGACACCATGCCGGCCGCGTTGAGGTCGGCCCAAATGTGCGGCAACTGCTCCTTGCGCACGCCGACCAGATCGATGCGCTGGCCGCCGGTGATCTTCACCATCGGCACGGCGTACTTTTCCGCCGCGTCGGCGATGGCGCGCAGCTCGGCCGGTGTCGTGACGCCGCCCCAGATGCGCGGCACTACCGTAAAGGAGCGATCCTTCTGGATGTTGGCGTGCACGCGCTCGTTGACGAAGCGCGATTGCGCGTCGTCCACCGCCTCTTCGGGCCACGCCGCCAGCATGTAGTAGTTGAGCGCCGGGCGGCAGCTCGGACAGCCGTCCGGGGTGCGCCAGTTCATATGGGCCATCGCCTGCTCGCGCGTGACCAGATGGTTGGCACGGATCGCTTCGCGCACCTCCTCGTGCGTGAAATCGGTGCAGGGGCAGAGCGGTTTTTTCTCCGGCGCCGAGTAGTCGCCGCCAACGGTTGCGGCCAGAATCTGTTCGACCAGACCGGTGCAGCCGCCGCAGGAGGCCGACGCCTTGGTGTGCTTCTTCACCTCATCCAAGGTGAACAGCCCCTTGGTACGGATGGCGTTGACGATGTCGCCTTTGCAGACGCCGTTGCAATCGCATACCTGCGCGTCGTCGGCCATGGCGGCGGCCGACTGCGCGCCGCCGTGACCGGCATCGCCGATGTGCGTGCGGCCGAACATCAGCTGATCGCGGTGCGCGCTAACGTCGGAACCTTCACGCATCAGCTCGTAATACCACGCGCCGTCGACGGTATCGCCGTAGAGCACCGCACCCTGTATGCGGTTCTCCTTCAATACCAGTTTCTTGTAGATACCGCGCGCCGCATCCTTCAACACGATCGCCTCGGTCCCGTCGCCGCCGAGGAAATTACCGGCCGAGAACAGCTCGATGCCGCTGACCTTCAGGCGCGTCGCCGTGGTCGATCCGGTGTAACGGCCGTAGCCGAGGTAGGCGAGATGGTTGGCGCAGACCTTGGCCTGCTCGAACAACGGCGCCACCAATCCGTAGGTCTGGCGGCGATGCTGCACGCACTCGCCGACGGCGTAGACGCGCGGGTCGAACGTCTGCATCGTGTCGTTGACCACCACACCGCGCTCGCAATGCAGGCCGGCCGCCTTGGCCAGCGCGACGTTGGGGCGGATGCCCACCGCCATGACCACCAGATCGGCAGGCAGCTCGCGTCCATCTTTCAGCTTCACTGTTTCGACGCGCGTGTTGCCGAGCAGCGCCCCGGTATCGACACCGGTGACGATCTGCAGTCCACGCTGCTCAAGTGTCGTGCGCAACAGAGTCGCCGCCGCCTCGTCCAGCTGGCGATCCATCAGCACCTCAGACAGATGGATCACGGTGACCTGCATGCCGTTGTTGAGCAGGCCGTTGGCCGCCTCCAGGCCGAGCAGGCCGCCGCCGATCACCACCGCATGCGGGTAATGCTTTGCCGCCGACACCATCACCTCGACGTCTGCGATGGTACGAAATCCGACGACGCCCTCCAGGTCGTGGCCGGGTACCGGCAGGATGAAGGGCGTCGAACCCGTCGCCAGCAGCAGGCGGTCGTATGCCGCCTCGGCACCGTCGGCCGCTGTCACCTTGCGTTTGACCCGATCGATCGCCGTCACCGGCGCACCGGTATGCAGGGTGATGCCGTGCTCGTGGTACCAGCTGCGTTCGTTTAGCATGATTTCGTCGAACCGCTTCTCGCCGGCCAGCACCGGCGACAACATGATGCGGTTGTAGTTGGGGTGGGGCTCGTCGCCGAATACCGTGATCGCATAGCGCTCCGGTTCGAGCTTGAGCAACTCCTCCAGCGTACGGATGCCGGCCATGCCGTTTCCGATCACTACCAGTCTTTCTTTCATCGCCGTTTCTCCTGCTCAGCGCTTGATCAGCGACACGACCTTGCCCGTATCGCCCGCATGCGCGAAACCGGCCAGGTAGCCGATGGGGTCGGCCGGATCGAAAGTCCGGCCGTCGAAAAAGAGGTCGCTGCCCAGCGCGATATGCGGTTCCAGCGACCACGCGGTGCCGTGCTCGCCTTCGCGCTTGTAGTCGACGCTCGGCGCCGCTATCCCGAGATGCGCGGCGGCGTCACGGTACAGATCGGGGCGGTAGACCGTTTCAGCGATGTAGCGGAAATCCACCGGCGCCTTAAGCTGCTGCCAGCGCAACATCTGGGTAAGGAACCAGATCGCGTGGGAGCGCCACGGAAAATTGGCGCTGTAGCGATAGAAGACGTTGAAGTCGGGCAGGTCGCGCGGAGCCTCGTCAGTGGCGTAACGGTAGGTGCCGGTCATCGACATCGCCACCACCTCCTCCGGTGCCTGTACATACCGGCTGCGCGCAATGAGCGCGGCCGCTTCGCGCCGGTGGTGCGGCTGGTCCAGCCAACGCGCCGCCTCCAGCAGTGCCGTCAGCAAGGCGCGGTGGGTATTCGGATATTGTTCGGCCCACTCCTGCGTGACACCGAGCACTTTCTCCGGGCTGTTGTTCCACAGCTCGTACTTGGTGATCAGGGTGCGCCCGATACCGGCATGCACCGCCGCGGCGTTCCACGGTTCACCGACGCAGAAGCCGTCGACGTCGCCGCTCTCCATGCGCGCCTTCATCTGCGGCGGCGGCACGACGACCAGGCGCACGTCGCGATCGGGATCGATGCCCGCAGACGCCATCCAATAACGCAGTTCGTAGGTGTGGGTGGCCGTGGGGAACACCGTGGCGAAGACAAGCGGCTCTTCGTCGGCCGCGCGCCGCGCGTCGATCACCTGCTTCAACACGTGGGCGCTCCGATTGGGCACCGATGCCTGCAGCGGCGCCAACGCATGCATACTTGCATAGAGCGCATTGGAAACGGTGATGGCGTTGCCGTTCAGATCGAGGCTGAAGGCGGTAATCATCGGCTTGTGCACCGGACCGACGCCGCAGCTCATGCCCAAGACCATCGGCGCCAGCATCTGCGCGCCATCGAGGATGCCCAACGCCACCTTGTCGCGGATGTTGGCCCACGAGGTCTCCTTGGAAAGCGTCACCTCCAAGCCATAGCGACCGAATATTCCTTTCTCCTGTGCAATTACCAGCGGCGCACAGTCCGTCAGCGGAATGAAACCGAGGGTAAGCTGCGGCTTTTCCAGATTCTGTTGCAGTGCAACGTTCATTTCAGCACCCCATTCAACACGTGCAGCAGTGGTTCAACGTAGCTGGCCGAAAGGTATAGGCTCACCGCCAGACCGGCCAGAGCAGCTGCCGCCACCAGCGGTATGTAGCGGGCGATGGCCGTCGATTTCTTCGTCATACCTTGCTCCATGACTGATTCATACCGGCGCGATTGCCACGGCGAATCGCGTCCATGCGAATCGCTGCGGCAAACCGTGGTTGCCGGCAACGCTCAAGACTTCTCCGGCGTTACGGTCGTGCAATCGCTCAGACCGCTTGACGCTTGGCACGGTGCCGGCGCCACCAGCGCAGGCTTCTTCTCGAACACGACGTGCTTCTTGAACGCCACCGGTTTGCCCGACAGCCCCATCGATATCGCGAACACGCTGACCGCCACCGCGATCGTCGCCTCCAGGAACAGCACGCCGATGCCGTACTTGTACCAAGGCTCGTGCACGTGGGATTCATCGGCAGTAATCGCTTCCGTTATTCCATGTCTGCTCATGCTGTGGTGCTCCTCTTATTCAATGCCCACGGGTTCCAGGACGCCGTCGATAGCCGGCAACAGCGAATCGCCCAACCATTTCTCCTTGCTGCCGATGCCGTGCCCTTCGGGATGGATGTCCCAATGCATCGCCCACACGAAGTAGAGGATGAACGGGATGAACAGCACGAGCGCGACGATGGCGTAGCCGAGGTGAATCCCTCCGATGCCGAAACTCGTCGCCACGTTGCCGTAGATCAGCGGATAGATGATGCCGCCGATGCAGGAGACGCCGCCGATAAAACCCGCCGCCGTTCCCGGCCGCTCGCGGAACATCAGCGGCACGATGGCGAAGGTGCCGCCGGTGCCGAATGCTACGGCGACGCCGAAGAACGCCAGGATGATCACCGAAGCAACGATATGACCCGACATGCCCGCGATGGTCAGCAGGATCATCATCGTGGTGATGCACAACAGTGCGAACATCAGCCAGTGGATGCGGGGCGAGTACTGCAGCTTCTTCGACAGCAGCGGGAACGGCATCCAGCGGTTGCGCTGCCAGATGTCCGAGATCCAGCCGGAGAGCGGCCGGAACAGCGACGCGTTGAACGACTGTACCGCGGCGAACGAGCCGGCCGCGATCTGCACGTCCTGCAACGAGTGGAAGCCCAACGCCTTGATCGCCCCGGCGAAGCCCATCTTGTAGTAGCCGGGCAGCCAGGCGTTCATGCCGATCTCCAGGCCGAAGGACATGGCGTAGGCCAGCATCAGCGCGATGGCGGCATGGCGGGTCCAGACGAAGGCGGTGTCGCGCAGCGTCGCCGTCTTCTTCGCCATGTGCAGCTTCTCCATGTTCTTGGCAGGTACGCCGCGCCAGATGATCCAGCCGGCGATGATGAACGCGACGATACCCAGATGGATGAAGGCGGCGTGATAGTCCAGGCCGTAGATGCGTGGCAGCAGCAACGCTCCGACGCCGGCGCCGACGTTGCCGGTACCTGCGTACAGTCCCTCGGCCGCTCCCATCTCCTCCGACTCGAACCACTGCGCCACGTGCTGGATACCGACCACGAATGACACGCCTGCGGTGGCCACTATGACGCGGGTCCAGAACAGGAAGTGGTATTCGGACATCCCCACCATTGGCGCGAAGGTCTGGGCCATGCCCGACAGGATGCTGAAACCGCCGCACACCACCAGGATGATCACGAACGCCCGTGTCGCGCCAATCCTATCCGCCAGCCACCCGGCCACCGGTCGCGCCAGCGGTGCCGTCCAGATGGCCGAACTCGCCAGCAACGCCACCCCCTTGATGCCGAGGTCGAACTGCGAGGCGATGGTCGGCACGAAGGCCGCACTGGCGAACCACAGCAGGAAGCACCAGAAGAACGCCACCGCCGCCATCACCAGCTGCTCTACTTTATGCGTCTTGATGTTTCTCATTTTCCCCCTCCACCTTTAGGTAATGCGTGTTTCATTTACGGATACCTCGCCTTCAATGTGATGGAACCTGCAATTGCCATCGCCGTTCCAAGGCCGCAACGCCGCTCCCCGCCATCCATGGCCTACACGGCGTAAGTACATCCATGTACAAAAAAAAGGCGTTCGGCCTGCCGCATGTGTCATGCGGAGGACGAACGCCTTTGTTCGTGTGCGGACCGCCATTGGTCCGCAAATTTCAGTCAACCGTCGTCAGATCAATAAATCCGCGACGGCCAAAATGTTCTCGGCTACCTCGGCGATGCGCTTGTTTCCGTCCATCGCCATTTTGCGCAAGGCCTTGTAGGCCTCGTCTTCACTCATTCCGCGGCGCTGCATCAGCAGCCCCTTCGCCTTCTCGACCACCTTGCGTTCCGCCAACGAAACCTTGGCATGCAGCAGCTCTTCGCGCAGTGCCTGGTATTCGCGGAACCGTGCTATCGCCACCTCCATTAGCGGCTTGACACGCTTGGCCGACAACCCGTCGACGACATAGGCACTTACGCCGGCCTTGACCGCCTGCCGGATGGTGTCGCTGTCATCATCTTCCGCGAACATCACCACCGGCTTGGGCCGATCACGACTGATTTCGCGCATCTGTTCCAACGTATCTCGATCGGGCGAATCCAGATCGATGATGATCACGTCCGGTTCGACTCGCTCCACTTCGTTGTAGAGGTTCGTCACTCCGGTAAGCTTTGCCGCGACCACATAGCCGGCATCCTTCAATGCCTGCTCCAGGATCGCTGCACGCCCCGAGCTACGGTCGATCAGCAGGACCCGCAGCTTGCGACCATCGTTGTTCTTTACGTCGGACATCATCGCCATCCACCAATCGCGCCTATATACCGCACGCCGCCGTATCCGTTATACGGCCGGCTTGCATCACCCAGCCTTGGCGTGATCGACGATGGCAACAGACACTCAGCAGATTGCGTGCCAATCCCGGACTGATACGGTAACTTGTTGTTTAAACAGCCTAGCGGCCTCAATTCACGGACAAACTGTGTGATCAAGGGCGTTTGGTGCTGCACAGTTTTTGTGCTTGTGGCGGGGAGATTGCGCGAAAAAGACGCACGGCCGACATCAAATACCAGGCGATGCCGGAGACCAGAGGCTCGGATCTTCTGGGGCGCACCACCAACAGCGGCATCCAAACGACGGCATTCCGCTCCAACCTCGCCCCTTTGCTGTCGGAACCTCCGCCCCGCAGCGCAGCGCAGCGCAGCGCAGCGCAGCGCAGCGCAGCGCAGCGCATGATTTGACGAAAACTTTGCGTTCTAACGGGTATAGGTCAATTTCTGTCATGATGGATTGTTAATGAGCGAAACGACGTCCAATTGAAATTGGGGCGCTCAGCGCACGACCTAGTCGCCTTTGGCCGGGGCACGGCGACCGAACAACAACGGCCACATCCAAACTAATGACGACGTCAGCGATACTCGGATATAGGGAGGCGAACGAAGGGACTGCGGCGATTTATCGGCCGGTGCCGCTGCGTGACTTTTATCGCAAGACCCCGCCCCTTCCCCGCGCCGTATTGATCGCCGCCTGGCTGGCGACGCTGCTCCTCAGCGTCGGGTTGGGACTCGCCTCCATTGTCTTCAAGTGGTCCGGACTGCCGTTGCACTTCGGCGGACTCGACCTGCACATCACCGTCTATCCGCCGCTGGTCTTCTGCGCGCTGTGGACGCTGTGGTTCGGCTTTTGGTGGGGCTTCCTGCCGGCCTACCTGGCGACCCTGGCGCTGGCGCTCTATTCGGGCATGCCGCCGGGATGGTCGCTGCTGTTCGCCTTCGCCGATCCCCTGGCCCTCGCGGTATTCGCCATCGCCTATCGGGCGATTCCGATTCGTTATGACCTGCGTTCGCTCAACGCCGCGATGTTCTTCGTGATGATCGCCTTCGTCGGCGGCGTTTTCGGCTCCACCGGCTCCTTCATCTGGACCCACACCAACGCCCTCGGCGAGCATCAGCTACTGCCGATCTGGCAAGGCTGGTGGCTCGGTGCGTTTTTGCAAAATCTGCTTCTGGTGGCGCCGCTGCTGTTCCTGTTCACGCCGGCGGTGACGCGTTGGCGCGACCGCCATCTACCCACCACCAAGCGCCGGCCGCGCCCCGCCCGCGCCGTGCTGCTGGCCGGTGCCACCATCGTCGGCGGCGTGCTGATCTATCTCAACTTCACCGTCACCCTCGCCGGCCATCAAGTCACGGAGGCACTGCGGCACAACGACGGCGCGGCATGGCGCGACGCTGCCCGCATAATGGCCGAATCGACTTCGGTACTCTACGGTATCGTGGTCATATTGGTACTGTTTATCGCCTTTTTCGGCGGCCAGCTGTTCGGCTACTGGACCGCCTCGCTGCGCCGTTCGGCGCGCGAGCTGTCGAGCAGCAATGCGCGGCTGCGGCGCGAGGTGACGCAGCGCCGCCGCACCGAACAGGAGTTGCAGGTGTATGCAGAGCAGCTGGAGCTGGCCAACTCCAGCAAGGATCGGCTGTTCGCGGTGGTAGCCCATGATCTGCGCGGCCCGCTGAGCGCGGCGGTAGCGCTGTTGCAGCTGGTCCAGGAACAGGTGCAGACGCTGGACGATGAGGAACTCGCAGAACATTTCGATCTGCTCCACGGCGCGATGGAACAGCTGCTGCGGCTGCTGGAAAATCTGCTGCAGTGGTCGCGTCTGCAACAGGGCCAATGGCGCAGCCAGCCGCGGCCCGTCGGACTGGCCGACGCCGCCGAAACAGCCGCCGAAGCGGTTGCCCTGCGGGCCGCGCAGAAAGGGGTGTCGCTCGCCATGGGAATCACCCCGGCACTGCATGTCCATGCTGATGGGGACATGCTGCAGGTGGTGCTGCGCAACCTCTATTCCAACGCACTGAAGTTCACGCCGCCCGGCGGCCAGGTGACGACCACGGCGCGACCCACCGTCGCCGGCGTGGAACTCACCGTACGCGATAGCGGCGTCGGTATGACGCAGGAGACCATCGATCGCCTGTTCGACGCCGGCCAGATCCGCAGCGTTCCGGGTACGGCGGGCGAAGAGGGCAGCGGTCTTGGTCTGACGCTGTGCAAAGAGCTGCTGGCGCAACAGGGCGGCACCATTCGCATCGAAAGCCGCCCCGGCTGCGGCACGTCCGTCCACGTCACGCTGCCGGGGACGAGCCGAACCGACCACCCCCACATGGAAGGAGCATTACGATGAGGAGCTACGCGCTAAAACTGCTGACCCTGCTGGCTACCCTCTGTCTGTTGCAGGGCTACAGTTACGCCGACAGCACCAAGGCCGGCATCTACCAGGCAACGATACCGCTCGGCAGCGCCGCCGACCTCAAGCAACTCTACAGTTATCCCAACAAGCCCGGCGACACCGCACCGCTGAGCGACACCATCGCCCGCTACACCGGCCAAAGCGCGCAGCGCGACGGGATGCCCCATCTCACGCTCAAGGTGCAGGCGCACGACGGCCGCTATACCGCCCAAGTAAAGAGCTCCTCCTACCGCATACTCGACTACACCCGGCGTCTGCCGGCGTTCCTCCGTATCGGTGAGCAGGCGGTGCAGGCAACGGCGCAGATCAAGAAGGACGGAAAATGGAATGACAAAGAGTGGCGCATGTTCCTGCCGCTGGGGCTGGCGTTGGTCGATCAGCGCTCAGTGCAGTTGCTGCACTTCCCGCCCGACTACTCGCTGCCGGAGCAGAATTATCTCGGCTCCAAGACCAGCCGGCGCTGGGAATCGCTGCTGGAGGAGAACGGCGTGCCGGCGGCGCAGGTGACGCGCTATGAGGCCATCGTCGACATCGCCCCCATCGCCGCGCCCGCCGATGCCGGCAACAGCCTGGAGGCCACCTATCCCTATTACGCCCCCTATGCGCGCAACCTGCTGGAATTCCTGGCGCGACGGCAGCGGGGTGCGGCGCGGCCGGTGGTGGCCTACGGCTACCCGGTACGCAAGTGGGTCGAGGATCACTACCACCTCGCCCTCAAGGTACTCGGCACCGGCACCATCAAGTTGGCCGATGGCGTCAGCGCGCCGGTCATCGGCGCCAACCACCCCAGCTTCATCTGGTACGTGAAGGACCAGGGTTTTGCCGCCGCCGAACAGGTGATGTACCAGGATCTCGCCGCGGCCTGCTGGCAGATGAAGATGGGCGAAAATCCCGACGCCGACCCGGCGCAAACGGTGAAGGGCTGCAGCGACGGCTGGCATACCCGTCCTACCGAGGTCTGCGTCCTCACCTGGGAACAGGCCTTCGATAAGACCCCGCAGCAGGCGCGCCAGCTATGCGGCAGCCACTCACGCCGCCGACGCGCGCCGGAGGTCGATCTGGAACGGCTGGAGCGGCATTACCGCTCTCATTAATCTGCCGTCAGCCAAACAGTGACGTAAGCAAGCACCGTTGGCAGCTATGGGCTTAACCCGCGGGGTCGGCCGTACTCCGAGGCCCTGGAGGCCACCTGTCCTTATTGCGCCCCTATGCGCGCAACCTGCCGGAATTCCCGACGCGACCGCAGCGGGGTGGCGCGCACACCGGCTAAATGTCGCCGTCACCGCGAGCCTCGGACTCCGTCCCCACGGCAGATCGCGCTTTCTCCGGGTCGGCAAACCGTAGCCTGGAGATCCTGTCATAACGATTGAATTGGGCGCCACAGCTCTTTGGTTCGGCATAACGCCTGGTGATTGCCAAAATCTCGCTGCGCGCCTCAAGAAATGCGCCGACCACCCGCGGATCGAACTGCGTGCCCGAGTGCGACCGGATATATTCAAGTGCCTCATCGTAGCGCCAGGACTCCTTGTACGGACGCTTCGATGCCAACGCGTCGAATACGTCACACACAGCCACAATACGACCGGCTATGGGAGTTTTCCCGCCCGCCAGATGCCGCGGATAGCCGCTGCCATCCCAGCGTTCATGGTGCGTCAACGCAATCTGCCGGGCCGTCTGCATGATGGGCTCATCGGAACCCAGCAGGATACGCGCCCCGATCACCGTATGCCGCTTCATGATTCGCCGCTCCAATTCAGAAAGAGGTCCCGGCTTCAGTAGTATATTGTCGGGAATTCCAATCTTGCCGATGTCGTGCAATGGACTGGCCTGGGCTATCAGCTCGATCTCCTGCAACGGCATGTTGAGAACCCGTGCGGTCGTCGCCGCAGCACTGCTGACGCGAATCACGTGGTGGCCAGTCTCGTTGTCGCGATATTCTGCGGCACGTCCCAGGCGGCGCGTAATCTCCAGTCTGCTTTCGTCCAGTTTCGATTCACTGCGTGCAACCACGTTTTCCAGCTGTTCGCGCTCGGACAGCAACGCGCGGAAGCAAACGCGGGTCTCCAGCGCATTGGATATCCTGAAGTGAATCTCCTCGCCTCCGGCCAGCAGGTCGATGACATCGTGGGCGCCGTGGCGAAACGCTTTGCTCCTGAGCCACTCGCCCACGTTTTCGAGCATAACCACGACGGGGACGAGAGCAACGGACATTATTGCCCTCAAATCGCTGATACGCGCAAGCTGTGCGCCATTCGTTACAACAATCACGAGATCGATATCGTCCCAAGGGCTTGGCTGCTCTCCCTTTTTTCCAAACACGATATCCGTACAACCGATATCGGAAAGCACGGCGACGGCACGGCGAGCGCCTCGGCTATCGTTCGGCCCATCTATCCATACACGGCACATATCAAACATGATGAGATCACCGCCTCTCCAAAGCACGTTGCACCTGCGTCATACCTTTCACCAATATTTCTTCTTCGCAAAATCGTCAAGCGACATTTACGCCGGCGTACGATGCGTACTTCATCTACCGTAAGATCACGGTGCTAGCCGTTCATTAGGGCGTTTCTCCATGCGGCCGCGCTCTACTTTTCATGCACCACAGCATAGGCGGACCAAATGGCATTGTTACTAGCGACCCTCCTAAACGGTTCTAGTAGTTTTTCCTAGCTGCCCTGGCCGGTATATAGCAGGCTATCGGCCAAGCTTCCGTTGAGCGAAGCCCAGCGTAGGCGGACTTTATGGATGGCGCGCCCAACAAGCGGATTCAACGCAAGTCTTTGCTTCTATATACGATGAAAATGGAAATGGAAGGAGACCGTTCCACGTATCGAAAAATGGCTACCGGGAGTCTTTAGCGGGGCTTCGCTATTTAATTTGTTTTCGATTGACCGAGGTTCACGCCACCGTCAAAACAGGCGCAGCGCGCCACGTCCGTCCTCTGCAAGCATTGGTCCGACGAGTCTGGTGGAGGATTGATCCGATAGCCTCCATAGCCGACGATGTCGGTACCGGTCTCGACGCTCGGCTTCACCCTCCCCTAAACAGCCGTGTGAGTCGGAAGGCGATATGGCTACAGCAGTACTCTCTTATCAGACAATGGCCCGCGACTGCGATGTTGCCGGAATCTCAGGTACGCTTGTTGCCCGTTATCAATTCGATAGTGCTCGGATCGGGCCTTCTGCTTAGTCTGCGGTAGAGTTTGGCGAACGCATTTGCGATGCCGTCGTTTACTTCCGTAGTGCAGGTCTCATGCAGTTCAATCATAATTTCTCCCATCGCGTCGGCCACCACCTCCAACAATCCCAATGCCGCCATTTGATCTCCGGAGTTCATCCACATCGGCCCTGTGCCGGTAAGCAGCCAGTTGGTATTGATGCCGAGTGAGGCGATCCCATTCAGGGCCTTTCCTCCCGGAATGCTTTTCCCGCTCTCGTAATCCTGCCAAGAACGGTATTTCACCTTGACCCTTGCGGCAATCTCGGCCTGTGTATAACCGAGGTGCGCCCGCATGCTTTGAATACGCTGCGCCAAATCATGCATTTCCCCGAGCCCCCGCTAATCGTGTATATGTTTTATTAGCGTCCATTCATCCGCGGTGCAATCCTAGCCAAACCCCTGTACCCGAGTCGGGTCGAAATGGGCCGGCCCTCACCTCACGACGCGTGACACATATTCAGCAGTTTCGCACAGAAAATGTTTGGTTAAGGTAAGCCGAGTTCCTGCGCCATCGCCTTGTAGTAGCCGGCCCGCGGCAACTCTCCCTCATATTCGACCGTGGCACGTCTCCTCGCGCGGCCAAATAGTGCCTCTACCAATACCTTGCGAACACACATATTTCCGTGTTACATGTACGTTTAAATGTGTGGTACGCATACAAATAGATGCCATTATTCAAACAATAACACGCCTCCGTGCGATACCTAATAGGTACCACTACGTATAGTGAAACTCGCATGAGCAGCGCGTCGTGAGAGGGAGACCTTACCGGTCGCCTATGTCGGCGGAGTCTGTATGGAACAGGTCAAAGGATTGACGCCATGTGCTGCGATAGAAAGAGGATGGGAGTAATCCCTACGGCTACATGAACGTAACCGATATCCCGCTGTACCCACGGACGCGCCCCACGACGTACCACTTGATCCCGCCGCTGGCGGCGACGGCACTTGTGCTGCTGATCGGACAATGGAACATGCTCGCCTCCCATGCTCTCGGGGGGATCGTTGAGACGGTCGGCGCGGGGCTAATCGCAGCGGTGGGCTGGGAAATCGGCGAGTTTACGGTCGACGGTTTCAGTGTCTATCTGGCCATTGGCTATTTCTGGGTCGCAATATTCAATATTGCCTATACCTTCGCCTTTTTTGGAGTTTTCAGATTTGCCGTTGAAGCACATGTAGCAGCGCTTGATTTCCGTCTCGGCGGCGATCTCCTGGAATCGCTTTTATTGTTGAGCTGCCCATTCGTATTGCAGCGCCGAATATGGCATGCCGGAGTATTTGTGGCCTTTGCCCTCTACGCCTCATTGCTCATCGGATCGATCGCAGGCGACCATCGCATTCTCTCTGCATTGCCCACCCACTGGCTCGATCTCACCACCCTCTTCATCATTGTCACACTGGTGGCGGCCGGCGCCAACCTGGTGATACAACGCCGCATCATCGACTACAACATGCGGCCGTCGTTGGCCATTGCGATCGCCGCCGAGTTGTTATCGTTGCTGACGCATACAGGCCATATACACCTAACGGCGCTCGGCCCAGCCTTCAAGCTGCTCAGTTATTGGTTTGTCTATCGCGCGCTAGTGGGTATTGGCCTACTCAAGCCGATGTCCCTGCTCGAACGTCAGGCCAGGACATACGATTCCATCCCCGACCTAATCGTCGTAACGGATACCGAAGCGACGATCCGCTACGCCAATGCATCGGCCAGAAGCCATGTAACGGCCACGAAAGAGAACATTGATGGGCGCCACTGTCATCCGCTCTTTCATGCCGGCACCACACCGGCCTCCGACTGCCCTATTTGCCGTTCCATCGCCACAGGGATGAAACCTTCCGTAGCGCGACATCGAGTAATTCGCGGCGGCCATCACTACGACGTCACGTTGTCGCCATTGCGGGTTGGAAGAAGCGATATTGGCCTGGTTCAGGTCATGCGCGATGTAACAGAACAGGTCGCGACAAGCGAAGAACGTGAACGGATGGCATTGCAGCTCGATGCCGTATTTTGCATCAGCCGCAACCATATCGCCTACATGGACTCATCTTTTCGTTTGTTGCGCGTCAATCCGAGCTATGCCGCGGCTATCGGTTTGGATGCGAGAGAATTGATTGGGAGGACGCATTTCGAGCTGTTCCCCGACCGCAACAAGGAAAGGGTCTTCCGTCATGTCGTTACGACCGGCAACACGGCTTCCCGAGAGGCGGACATCATCGTCAATCCGCACTTGCCGTGGAGAGGGCGACGTTGCTTCGATTGGTCGTTGCATCCCATCAAAGATGTTCACGGCAACGTCGTGGAGTTGGTTTTGAGTATGGAGGATGTTACCGAGCGAGAGCTGGCCATAGAAACCATTCGCAAATCGGAGGACAAGTACCGCACTCTTATGGAGCATGCGGGTGATGGAGTTATTTTAACCGATCGCGAACTTCGCGTAGTAGACACGAATTATCGTCTCACCGAGATGATGAGCCGAAACAGGGCGACATTCATGGATTGCGCTATCCATGATCTCTTTATTCCCGCAGACGAAGAGCGGCTCGATTCCCTGCTTGCCACCGCATTATGCGGAAAGGTAGCAACACAAGAGTTATCGCTGCTACGCACCGCGTCCAGCCCGCTTCCGGTTGAGATATCCGGCGCCGCCATAGAGCATGACAACGAGAAGACGATGCTATTTTCCGTTCGCGATATCAGCACCCGCAAAGCCGCCGAAGAAGCGTTGCAGCGAAGTGAGGCACGTAGTCGCGCCATAATTCGTCACGCCGGCGTCGGTATCCGGATATGTTCCATCGATGGCCGCCTATTGGAATCCAACATGGCGTTGCAGGAATTTCTCGGCTACAGCCATGATGAGCTATCCAATGCGGACTGGAGCAGCATCGCGCTTCGGGATTGCTGCGACGCCGATGAATTCGCACCCTTTTTCTTATGGGAGGGAGGAGTCGATCCTTATCGCACCCAACGAGGCTATCGAAGAAAGGACGGCTTGACGGCATGGGCCGAATGCGTCACCAGCGTGGTGCATGACGAGGCGGGTCATCCGCTGTTCGGCATCGAGATGATTACTGACATCACAGAGAAACACGCGGTCGAAGAACAACGCATCCTGCATGAGCAAGAACTTAGCGCAGCTAAACGTTCCGCCGAGCGGGCAAGCGCCGCAAAGAGCCGCTTTCTTGCCGCCGCCAGCCATGATTTGCGCCAGCCGGTTCAAGCCATTCACCTGCTGGTCCATTTGCTGCAGTTGAGACAGCTCGATGCCGAAGCCGCTGAAATCGTGGCCCGCGTCAGGAATTCTATTGAAGGGCTCGGCAGCATGCTTGATACGTTGCTCGACATATCGAAGCTCGATGCCGGCCTCGTCGTTCCGCGAATATCCGCGTTTCCGGTCGAACCGTTGTTGCGGCAATTGATTAACGAATTTGCACCTATGGCTCAGTCCAGGGGACTGCAACTGAAAGCTGTCGGCAGCTCGGCGCTGGTTCGCAGCGACAGGACGCTTCTGACGCGCATACTGCGCAACATCCTCGCCAACGCTGTACGCTATACGCCAAGCGGTCGCATTCTCGTGGGTTGCCGTCGCCGGGACGGAATGCTGGCCATCGCCGTCATCGACACCGGCATCGGCATAGCGGAAAGCGATATTAAGGACATCTTTCAGGAATTTCACCAGGTCGCCAACCAGGCGCGCGATCGTCGCGAGGGGCTTGGTCTCGGCCTCGCCATCGTCGAACGCCTGGTCCATCTATTAGGACATACCGTAAGCGTCTCCTCGCAACCCGGGAGTGGCACCACGTTCACTGTCTCGCTTCCTGTCTCGCTTTCGGAAGACGATGCGGCATCGCCCGCATCTCAATTGACGTTAGCCATGGATGTTCCGCACGGCGTTATAGCCGTCGTTGAAGATGAGACGGATATCCGCGAAGGACTCGTAATGGTCCTGACATATTGGGGCTATCGCGTATTTTCCGGCAGCACCGGCGACGAAATATTGAGCGCGCTGGGCGGCGACGAAGAGATACCTGAACTTGTTATTGCCGACTACCGTCTAAGCGATGAAACAGGTGTCGATGTGATTCGCAAGATACGCGCCCGCCTGCGGCGCAAATTACCTGGAATCCTACTGACCGGAGATACCGACCCGGAACGGCTATCCGAAGCCAATTTATGGGGGCTGACCCTGCTGAATAAGCCGCTTCAACCCGAGCAATTGAGAAACCATGTGGCTCAAGTACTCAACGCTTCGCGGAGGGCGCACAGCCGACGATGACGGGTCGCCCCACTGTAGAGACAAATAATATGTCCCACCTATTTGATCAATCACTGCCATAGGATAATTACCTAATTTTTTCAGATCGCCATATAACGGGTTGCAGCAAAACGCATGGCCACCATAATTGTTTTTTTATGCGATAAAAATGATAACGATAACCAAGTCGACATAGGGAGCCAAGGATGAGCACTACAACAAAGATCGTCGTCATAGAGGACCACGACATGATGCGTTTCGGATTGACCCAGCTCATACGCACCGATTCTGCACTTACGGTCGCCGGCACCGCCGGCAATGGAATGCAAGGACTCGGACTTTTGCGGCAGAATACCACTGACCTTGTGCTTCTTGATCTCACTCTGCCCGACTGTCACGGCTTGAGTCTGATACGTCAGATAAAGCAGCGTTTTAGTAAGATAAGGATACTCGTGCTATCCATGCATGATGAGTTCCGCTACGCAGAGCGCGCACTCGCTGCCGGTGCTTCCGGATACATAACGAAAACATCCTCGCCCGAGAAGGTGCTGGAAGCTATCCATAAGGTCGTGTCCGGCGGCATATACGTAAGCGAAGAGTTCAAGGAACGAATGCTCGAATCGTCAAACGGTACGCGTTGCCGTCCGTCGCAATCCCCTCTGGAGCTTCTCAGCAATCGTGAGCTGGAAGTACTGCGTCTCATCGGCAGCGGGCTCGGTTCGTCGGAAGTGGCCATGCAGCTGCAGCGCAGCATAAAAACCGTCGAGGCCCATCGCGAAAATATCAAACGCAAGCTTTCCCTGCGCAATTCCACGGAACTGGTTCGGTATGCCGTCTGCTGGTATGAAGAGGAACTGGGCGCCATGAGCGGTATCGGGCAGCCCACAACGGCCTGACGGAATGCCACGGAGGTAGCGTCATGTACCGCAACATTTCCTTTTTTGTCACCTGGTTATCGCTCGTCACGGCGATCTTTTCAGTTGTCTGCGGTGACGTGGCATTCGCTGACACGCCTTCACCCGTATACACGGCGAATTCCTTCAGGGAAATTTGCGGCGACTTTAACAACAGCGTCACCAGGGGTGTGCCGTCCGTTATCGGGCTACTATGCACCGGTTACATACAGGGCGTAATCGATACGACCGGACGGAAAAGGCTATGCCTTCCCGAGTCGATTTCAGCCGCCGATGCCAGCGTTATCGTCGCCCGGTCCACTTTCGGAAACGACGATGCCATACATCCCGCATCCATGCTGGTGACCCATGCGTTGCAGCAACATTTCTGTCGCCCCGATCATTAGCCTAATCGCAACTTTATAAAAAGTTTCCGTGCAGCAAGAGACAAGCACAGATCAGCCGCAGTCGTTCTACGACAATATATGCCTTGCTTTTCTCGCTTCTTTAAGCTGCATCCCAGACACTATCGGAGCACGGAAATAGTCCATACTGATTCGCAATCGATTACGCGATCATCGGTATAGCGTCTCTCTGCCGTCAATTCAAGCTCGTCTGTTGTCGTCGCTCTAGGAATTTTACCCATGTCAATTTAAGGATCAGTCCCCTGGCATTAATCGGCAACGGCATCACAATTGTCGCAACAGTAAAAACAATGCGGGCGTAAATAATGGATGACTCGTCGATACTGGGACAGATGGCTGCCGAGGTCGCGCACACGATCAATAATCCGCTCGGATATCTATGCGCCAATCTCGACATAATTCGCCAGCATACTGCCGAATTCCGCAAACACCTGGAATTGGCGCCTGCACGCGATCATATCGATGACATTAAAATACGCAGCGCCCTTGAGGAGATACCCGCAATACTTGATGAGTCGGCAGAAGGACTCCAACACGTTGCGCAATTTGTCACCAAACTATCCGTCCTCACCCTGTTAACCCAGGTGCATGAGCGACACTGGGTCGACATTAATTCAATGATTTGCGACATCAGCGAGGAACTCAGCATAAGATTTGGAACCGTGAGATTTACGATTTACAACAGTACAATTCCGTCGTTGCGCTGTAGCCCCGCGTTCAGGGCCGCACTATTCGCGATCACCGAGAATGGCGCGGAAGCCTCCGGCGTCAATGGATCTGTCATGATAGCCACAGGCATTGACGACGACGCTATCGTCATACGCGTTCGAGACACTGGGCCGGGTATTGCTCCCGAAATTGTTAATCGTCTGTTCGAGCCGTTCATTTCGACGAAACCTGGTTGCGGCGCGCGAGGCATCGGATTGACTCTTGCTCATAGCGCGATATTGCAGCACGGAGGGACACTGTCGCTGAGAAGCGAGGCCAATGGTACCGAGGCAATGCTCCGGTTGCCGATATCGACGGAAGTGACAGACGTTCCGGCTGCCGCACGCGACAATAGTCCGAATACATTCACCAAAGGCTGCTTTGGTTACGGGTAACCACCAGACCTATATTTTCTCTCCCTCGCTCCTTTAGTGCTGCCTTTTTGGCGGCATTTTTTATCCGGATTTGCCCGCCCTCTTTTGGGGATGTGGTTATCACCGCGTACCGATTGGTACGCATCCAGGGTGCGTCGTCGCAAGTGCCGCAGCCACGACTGCTAAGTCTGCCTTAAGTCGTTACCGCCTACCTTAGCTACCCGGCAGCGACCCGCCGCCGCGGGCACCGGCCCTCAACCGCCTTTCCGCCCACACCGTGGAATGCCGCCGTCATGAAACCTCGACTCTGGATCATCGGATTACTCAGCGCAGCCGTTGCCGGCTGTGCCGGCTATCGGCCGCAGCCGCTCGACACCAACGTCGCGCTGCCGACCACAGTGCGCCTCAGCGTCGACCCGGCGCAGCTGCCGCTGCCGCAGTTGCGCCGCCATCGTTTCGACCCCAGCAACGGCCTCGACGGCGACGAGGTGGCGATGCTGGCGGTGGCCGACAGTCCGCTGCTTCAAACGGCGCGCGACACCGCCGGCGAGCGCCGCGCCCAGGCCTTTGCCGCGGGCCTGCTGCCGGACCCACAACTGAACGGCAGCAACGACTATCCGACCAAGAGCAGCGGCACCACCACCGCCTACGGCATCGGCGCCTCCTTCGACCTCGGCGCCCTGTGGCAGCACGGCGCGGCGCAACAAGCGGCGCACCACCAGGTGCGCAGCGCCGACCTGGAACTGCTGTGGCGACAGTGGCAGGTGGCCAGCCAGGCGCGTCTGCTGTGCAGCCGCATCGTCACCCTGGAGCAGGCCCATACCTTGCTCGCTGCCGAACAGCAGCTGTTCGCCGCACGCCAGGCCCACGTCCAGGCGGCCTTCGCCGCCGGCAATCTCACCGCCGCCACGACGGATGACGATCTGCTGGCGCTACAGGGGGTGCAGCAGCGCCTCGGCGATCTGGAGCGCCGCATCCTGCATCAGCGTCAGGCGCTCAACGCCTTGCTGGGGCTTGACCCCGAGGTGCAGCTGAAGCTGGTGGCGGAACCGCTGCCGCCCCTCTCCACCACCGAGGTGCAACAGGAGATGAAACAGCTGGCGCGACGCCGCGCCGATCTGCTCGCGCTGCAGCAGGGCTATGCGGCGCAGGAGGCGCGGGTACGTCAGGCCGTGCTGGCCCAGTTTCCGCTCATCGGCATCGGCTTCAACCGCGCCCGCGACACCGGCGGCATCGTCACCAATGGCTTCGCCCTGACCCTGAATCTGCCGCTATGGAACCGCAGCCAGGGGCAGATCGCCCTGCAGCGCGCCACCCGCCGGCGGCTGCGCGACGCATTCCATCAGCGTCTCACCGCCGCCTACGCCCAGGTACGGCAGCTGCTGGACGACGGCACCCTGGTCAGGCAACAACTGGCCCAGGCAAGCGCCGCCGCCACCCAGGCCGAACGGACCGGCCGTGCGGCACAGACGGCCTACGGCGCCGGCAATCTCGATGAAAACAGCTATCTGCAACTGGCCGCCGCCGCCACCGACAAGCGGCTCGAAGCACTGACGCTGCACCAGACCCTCACCGAACAGCGCATCGGCCTGGCGCTGGCTCTGGGCAGCGCCGCCCCGCTCGACGGCACCACCGGCAGAAAACAGTGATGTTCAACCTTCGTACCTGGTTCACGGCGGCGTTGCTGGCCTCTACTACCCTGGCCACCCCGGCACTGGCCGCCGACACCGCCCCCAGCGCCCTGGTCCGGGTGGCGCCGCCGGTCCACCGTACCCTGAGCGAACAGCTCACCGGCTACGGCACCGTCAGCGCCGCCACCGGCGAGGCCAGCGACGTCGCCCTGCCGCGCGCCGGCCGCCTGACGCGGCTGGCGGTCAACGCCGGCCAACGGGTGACGCGTGGACAGGTGCTGTTCCAATTCGCCACCGGCGCCGCCGACGCCCTGGCCTACCGCCAGGCCCTGGCCAACCTGGCGCTGGCCCGCGACCAAAACAGTCGCAGCGTGCAGCTCTACGCGCAGAAGCTGATCACCGCCTCGCAGCTGGCGGCAGCGCGCAAGGCACTCATCGATGCCGAGGCGGCGTTGCGTGCGCAGCGTCAGCTGGGCAGCGGCAGGACCACCGAACAGGTGAAGGCGCCGTTCGCCGGCATCGTCACCGCGGTGAGCGCGGCCCAGGGCGACTATCTGGCCGCCGGCGTCGCGGTACTCAAACTGCAGCGCGCCCGCGATCAGCAGGTCCAGCTCGGCATCGAACCGGAAGACGTGACGCGGGTGCAGGTGGGGATGGCGGTACGGATCGCCTCGGTGTTCAACGCCGCCGACAGCGTGACCGTCCAGGTGGCGGCGGTCTACGGCACCATCAATCCGCGGACCCGGCTGGTGGACGTGCTGGTGCGCCTGAGCGGCGCCCAGGCCCATTTCCTCAACGGCACCCGCGTCAGCGGCGCCATCACGGTGCGCACGGAAGCGGTGACGGCGGTCCCCCGCTCTGCGGTGCTGCGCGACGACCGCGGCGCCTATCTGTTCCAGGTACGTGATGGCCAAGCCGTGCGCGTCGCGGTCAAGACCGGCATCGAAGCGGACGGCCTGATCGCCGTGAGCGGCCCGCTCGACCCGACGCTGCCGGTGGTGACGCTGGGCAACTATGAGTTGCGCGACGGCATGGCGGTCCGCGAGGCGCAGCGATGAATTTCACCCATTGGGTGCAGGCACACCGCCGCTCGCTGCTGTTCTTCATGGCCACGCTGACCGTCGCCGGCATCGTCGCCGCCTTCAACCTGCCGGTGACGCTGTTTCCCAACGTCGATTTTCCGCGCGTGCAGATCGCCCTCGACGCCGGCGACCGCCCCGCCGACCAGATGGAGGTGCAGGTGACGGTGCCGGTGGAACAGGCGGTGCGGCGCGTACCCGGCGTGAAGGACGTGCGCTCCACCACCAGCCGCGGCAGCGCCGACATCTCGGTCACCTTCGCCTGGGGCACGGCCATGGGGCTGGCCACCTCGGAGGTGAATGCGGCGGTCACCCAGATCCTGCCGCAGCTGCCGACCGGTACCCGCATCCGCACCAAGCGCATGGACCCGACGGTGGACCCGATCATCGCCTACAGCCTCACCGCGCCCAACCTGTCGCTGACCCAACTCTACGACCTGGCCGAGTATCAGCTGCGGCCGCTGCTCTCGGGCGTCGACGGCGTGGCGCGGGTGCAGGTGACCGGCGGCGCGCCGGAGGAGTACCGGGTGACCGTCGACCCGGCACGGCTCGCCGCCTACGGCCTCACCCTCGACGACGTGGCCCACGCCCTCTCCGCCGCCAACGTGGTGAAGGCGGTGGGGCGGTTGCAGGATCACTACAAGCTCTACCTCGCCATCTCCGACACCCGCCTGCACAGCCTCGACGACATCCGCAACACCGTGCTCAGAACCGGCAGCGACGGTCTGGTGAAGCTGGAGGATGTGGCCACCGTCGCCGACTCCTCGGTGCCGCAGTGGATTCGCGTCACCGCCGACGGCCGCAATGCGGTGCTGCTCAACATCTACCAGCAGCCGGGCAGCAACAGCGTGCAGATCGCCAAGGACGTGAAGGCGCGCCTCGCCGCCTATCGCAGCCAACTCCCCGCGGGTTTGAAGATCGCCAACTGGTACGACCAGAGCCGGCTGGTGGTGGGCGCCGCCGCCAGCGTGCGCGACGCCATCCTCATCGGCATCGGCCTGGCGGCGCTGGTGCTGCTGCTGTTCCTGCGCAACCTGAAGATCACCGGCATCGCCATCATCGTGGTGCCGGCGGTGCTCGCCTCCACCGTGGTGTTGCTCAAGGTGCTCGGCATGAGCTTCAACATCATGACCCTGGGCGGCATGGCGGCGGCGGTGGGGCTGATCATCGACGATGCCATCGTGATGATCGAACACATCGTGCGCCGGCTGCGCGGCGCCCCGCGCGACCACCACGGCCGGGTGATGGCGGCGGCGCTGGAATTCATCCCGCCGCTGGCCGGCTCCTCCGCCTCCACCGTGATCATTTTCGTGCCGCTGGCCTTCCTCTCCGGCGTTACCGGCGCCTTCTTCAAGGCGCTGTCGCTCACCATGGCCTCGGCGCTGGTGATCTCGTTCCTCATCACCTGGCTGGCGGTGCCGCTGCTGGCCGACCATCTGCTCAACGCAAAGGACGCCAACCAGAAGGAGGGCGGCGCGCTCACCGAGTGGTTCCACCAGCGCTACGCCGAGCTGCTCACCGTGCTGTTGCGGCGGCCGCTGTGGATCCTGGCGCTGCTGCTGCCGCTGCTGGCCCTCGGCGGCTTCGCCTACCAGCGGGTCGGCTCCGGCTTCATGCCGTCGATGGACGAGGGCGGCTTCATCCTCGACTATCGCGCGCCTCCGGGCACCTCGCTGACCGAGACCGACCGGCTGCTGCGCCAAGTGGCGCAGATCCTCGCAGCGACGCCGGAGGTGGCCACCTACTCGCGCCGCACCGGCACCCAGCTGGGCGGCGGCGTGACCGAGGCCAACGAGGGCGATTTCTTCGTGCGCCTCAAGAACGGCCCGCGCCGTCCCATCGAGGAGGTGATGGACGAGGTGCGGCAAAAGGTGGAACGGCAGGTGCCCGGCCTCGACATCGAACTGGCGCAGCTGATGGAGGACCTGATCGGCGACCTCACGGCGGTGCCGCAGCCGATCGAGGTGAAGATCTTCGCCGACAACGGCGCCACCCTGGCGCGGCTGGCGCACAAGACCGCCGCCGCCATCGGCAAGGTGCGCGGCGTGGTGGACGTGGCCAACGGCATCAATCCCGCGGGCGACGCCCTGGTGATCCACGTCGACCGGGTGAAGGCGGCGCTGGAGGGATTCGATCCGGATGCGGTCACCCGCGAATTGCGCAACGACCTGGCCGGCAACGTCACCACCGAGATCCAGCAGGGGCCGAAGATGATCGGCGTGCGGGTCTGGATTCCGCGCAGCTACCGCACCATCGACAGCGACGTCGGCCGTCTGCTGCTGCGCGCTCCCGACGGCCACACCGTGCCGGTGTCGCGCATCGCCGACGTCGTACCGGTCTCCGGCCAGCCGCAGATCAACCGCGAGAACCTGCGCCGCATGGTGGCGGTCACCGCGCGCATCAGCGGCCGCGACATGGGCTCGACGGTGCGCGCCGTCAAACAGATCCTGGACCAGCCCGGCTTTTTGCCGCGCGGCGTCTATTACGAACTGGGCGGCCTCTACAAACAGCAGCGCATCGCCTTCCGCGGCCTGGCGGCGGTGTTCGCCGCGGCAGTGGCACTGGTATTCATGCTGCTGCTGTTTCTCTACGAGCGCTTCCGCATCGCCCTGTCGATCATGGCGACACCGCTGCTGGCGGTGGGTGCGGTGTTCATCGGCCTGTGGCTGACCGGCATCGAACTCAACATCTCGGCGATGATGGGCATGACCATGATCATCGGCATCGTCACCGAGGTGGCGATCTTCTATTTCTCCGAATACCGCGCCCTCATTGACGAGGGCATGGCGTGGGAGGAGGCGCTGGTCGAGGCCGGCAAGAACCGCATGCGCCCCATCGCCATGACCACCTTCGCCGCCATCCTCACCCTGCTGCCGCTGGCCTTCGCCATCGGTCAGGGCTCGGCGATGCAACAGCCGTTGGCCATCGCCATCATCGCCGGCCTGACGGTGCAACTGCCGCTGGTGCTGCTGGTGATGCCGGCGCTGTTCCATCTGCTGGAGCGGCGCGGCGATAAGCGGACACCACCGCCCGCCGAAAAGTGATCAAGTGTCTCGTGCCGGTACGCAACAGCGGCGCCCACGGGATGTCCCGGACGACCTTATCCCTACATCGGCAACGCGACCTAAGTCTTGCTTAATGCGGCGCCCTCTATCGTTTCGATTCAGGCGGTGACCGCCGCCGTAACCTCAGGTATGCAGAGAGGAATAACGCCATGAAACCCATTTCGCCCAAATTACTGATGCTCGTTGCCGGCATTGCGCTGGCTACCGTGACCGCCGCCTACGCTTACCCCGGGCAGGAGTTGGCCCCCGCGGCAAAAATTTCCATCGGCCAGGCGCGCAGCATCGCGCTGCATGCCTTCCCCGGCAAGATCGTAAGCGAAGAGCTGGAACAGGAACGGGGCGGTAGCGGCCTGCGCTACTCTTTCGACATCCGCCGCGGTAAGGTGACACAGGAAGTGGGCGTAGATGCCGTCAGCGGCAAAGTGTTGGAGAATGCCCCGGAAGGCCCCAATCCCGATTAGATGCGGACGACAAAGCATGCGACTGCTGCTGGCGGAAGACCACTCGATAATCGGCACGGCGGTGCAGTTGCCGTAGGCCCGATAGAGCGCAGCGGCATCGGGCAGATGCTTGCCGGACACCGCTACGCTAAGTCCGGCCTACCTTGCTGCCGGGCCACTGTTTCATCTGCTGGAGCGGCGGCGGCGCTGAAGGCCTTTTACTTTTGCTGGATAACCGGCCATACGGACGACAAAGCATGCGACTGCTGGTGGTGGAAGACGACGCGATGATCGGCACGGCGGTGCAGCGCGGCCTGAAGCAGGAGGGCTACGCGGCGGACTGGGCGCACGACGGGCAGGCGGCGGCGCTGGCGCTGAAGAGTGAGGGCTACGATCTGGTGGTGCTCGACCTGGGCCTGCCGGGCAAGGACGGCATCGCCGTGCTGACCGAGCTACGCCGCGCGGGGAACGGTGTACCGGTGTTGATCGTCACCGCGCGCGATGCGGTCTCCGATCGCATCCGCGGCCTCGACGCCGGCGCCGATGACTATCTGGTGAAACCCTTCGACCTGGATGAATTGTCCGCCCGCGTGCGCGCCCTGCTGCGGCGCCAGGGCGGCCGCGCCGTACCGCTGTTGAGCGCCGGTCCGTTGCAGATGGATCCGGCGGCCCACACCGTGTCGCTGCACGGCGAAGCCGTGGCGCTGTCGGCCAAGGAGTTCGCGCTGTTACGCATCCTGCTGGAGAACCCCGGCACACCGGTGTCGCGTGCCCGACTGGAGGAACGCCTCTACGGCTGGGACGAAGAGGTGGGCAGCAATGCGGTGGAGGTCCATATCCACGCCCTGCGCCGCAAACTCGGCGCCGAATGGATCCGCAATCTGCGTGGTGTCGGCTGGCTGGTGCCGGCGTCATGAACACGAACACCTCGCTGCGCCGGCAGCTGCTGTTCAGCCTGCTGGCCACCCTGGTGGTGTCGCTGCTGGCCGGCGCCTACGCCACCTACCGCATGGCGCGCGAGGAGTCGGGCGAGAGCTTCGACTACCAGCTGCGCCAGATCGCCCTTTCGCTGCACGGCGGCGACTTCAAGGGCGCGGTGACCGCGAGCGACCCGGAAGAGGACGGCGATTTCGTGATCCAGGTGTTCCACCGCAACGGCGGACGCATCTATCTGTCGCATCCCACCAGCGCCCTGCCTCCGCCGCGCACCATGGGTTATGACCACCTGAGCCGGGGCGACGACACCTGGCGCGTCTATGCCGAGACGTACGAAGGACGCATCTACGAGGTGGCGCAGCGCATGAGCGACCGCGACGAACTGGCGGCCGGCGCCGCGTTGCAGGCGGTGGCGCCGTTCCTGGTGCTGCTGCCGGTGATGGGCCTGCTGGTGTGGCTGATCGTCGGCCGCGGCCTGGCCCCGCTAGAACGCATCACCCGCTGGGTCGGCGAACGGCGCCCGGACGATCTGGCGCCGCTGCCGGGCAGCGGCGTGCCGCAGGAGGTGCAACCGCTGGTCACCGCCCTCAACGATCTGCTCGCCCGCCTCGACCAGGCATTGCAGGCGCAACGCGCCTTCGTCGCCGACGCCGCCCACGAACTGCGCACCCCGCTGGCGGCGCTCAACCTACAGGCGCAACTATTGGGACGCGCCGACGGCGACGAGGAGCGGCGCGAAGCACAGGCCGAACTCCAGGCCGGGCTGCGGCGCGCGACACGGGTGGTGGAACAGCTGCTGATCCTCGCGCGCAACGAACCGGGCGGAGAAGAGCGTCCGCCGCAGCCGGTCAACCTGGCGGAGCTGGCGCGCAACGTGACGGCGCGCCACCTGCCGCTGGCCGAGGCCAAGGGCATCGATTTGGGGATTGCGCAGGCGGACGACGGGGCCGTCGTCGCAGGCGACGTAGTCACCCTGGAGACACTGCTGTCGAACCTGGTGGAGAACGCCGTCCGCTATACGCCCGGCGGCGGTCGTGTCGATGTCAGCGCCATGCGCGACACCACAGGCGCCCGGCTGGAGGTGGCCGACACCGGCCCCGGTATCCCGGCCGCCGAGCGCGAACGGGTATTCGATCGCTTCTACCGCCAGCTCGGCACCGTCGAACCCGGTTCCGGCCTCGGCCTGGCCATCGTCCGCACCATCGCCCGGCGCCACGACGCCACGGTAACGCTGCTGGACAACCCCGGCGGCGGCCTGCGGGTGCGCGTGGCCTTCACCGCTTCGCCGTAGCCCACCTGCTGTTGCAGCTCAGACGGATTCGATGCCGAATTCAGCCTCCGGCACGGCGTAGGCGTCGTCGACAGCGGCAAGGGCCGCCAACAGCGGCGCTATCCCTTCCACCGGCAACGGCCGGCTGAACAGATAGCCCTGGGCCTCATCGCAATCGATATCGCGCAGGAACGTCAGGTGCGCCTGTTCCTCGACCCCTTCGGCCACCACCGTGAGGCGCAGGCTGTGGGCCAGCGCCACCACCGCCTCGACGATGGCCCGGCTGTCGGCGTCGTCGACCATATCGACGATAAAGCTGCGATCGATCTTCAGCGTCGAGATCGGCAGGCGCTTGAGGTAGCTGAGGGACGAATAACCGGTACCAAAATCGTCCACGGTGATGATCACCCCCAGCGCCCGCAAATCGGCCAGCAACGCGATGGCCGTTTCGGTATCGGTCATGATGTCGCTTTCGGTCAGTTCCAGTTCCAGCGCCGCCGCCGGCAGCTGCGCATCATGCAGTGCCTGCCGTACCGTAGTGGCGAACAAGGGATCACGCAACTGCCGTACCGAGACGTTGACCGCGACCCGCAGCAGCGGCAGGTCGGCGTCGCGCCAGCGGCGCAGCTGGCGGCAGACTTCGCGAATCACCCAGGCGCCCACGTCCACAATGCCCCCGCTCTCTTCGGCGAGCGCAATGAACTGGTCCGGCGGCACCGCGCCGAGTTCCTTGTCGTTCCAACGCAACAGCGCCTCCATACCGCAGATGCGTCCGGTCGCGAGATTCACTTTCGGCTGGTAGCGCAGGGAAAAATCCTGGCGCTGCAGGGCGCCGCGCAGGCGTTGTGATATCGACAGACGACGCAGCATCGCCTGCTCCACCTGATGATCGAAAAATGCCATGGACTCGCCCCGTTCCCGGGCCTGGCCCTGCGCCGCCATGGCACGGCGCAGCAGGTCATCGATCGGCTCATCGGCGTTGTCGATGGCACATATCCCTGCAACGGGATTGATGAAGATCTCGCGCTGCCGTATCTCGTACGGCACGGCCAGACGCCGCATCAGGCTCTGCACCTCTGCGGCGGCGTGATCCGCCGTCGCATGACTGCGGAACACCGCGACGAAATCGCCGCAGCCGGAATAGGACAGCAAGGCGCCGCACGGCAGCAGCCGTTGCAGACGCGCGGCGACTTCGCGCACGATGCCGTCGACCGACTGCCGTCCGAGGGTGGCGGCGATCGCAGGCAAACGCTCCACGCCTACGCACATCAGATGGGCGGCACCGGCGCCGCCAGCGTCGACCCAGCGGGACAACTCACGGGAAAAATAGCGCTGATTCGGCAGACCGCTGACCTCGTCGTAAAAGGCCATGCGCTCCAGCGCCTGCTCGGCGGCATGGCGGGCCCGGCGGTTGTCACGCGCCTGCAATGCACTGTCGACGGCCGGCCCCAGGCGCGCCAGGTTCGCTTTCGAAATACAGTCCGCGGCGCCGCTGCGCATCAACGCGACCGCCGCCTCTTCGCCGACGGCGCCCGATACCGCGATGAACGGGCAATCGCGCCCGCTCCGCTGCAACAGCGTCAACGCCTCCGCCGCGCCAAACTGCGGCAGCATGCAATCGGCAACGATGACATCCCAATCCTGCTCGAGCGCAGCCAGGTAACCGTCACGGGTGGACTCAACGGCGCTAACCACCCGGCGTGCAAAGCCGGCGAATTGCCGCTGCAGCAGTGCCGCATCGTCGGCGCTGTCTGCCAGTAGCAACAACCTCAGGGCTTCCTGCGCTTTCACGATCGGTTTCCCCGCTGACGGAATGAACTCCGCCGTCGGCGCGCACGCCTATCCCGCATTGCCCGGATACCGGCGACGCCTCGGCCATACTGCCAGTATCGTGAGGAATATATGATGTTCCCGTCGGGGTAATGCCGAACTTGTTGTGGTACATCTGCCGCAAATTCTTGTCGTATTTATCCTACATGGCGGCGTAATGGGCGCTATGGCCGATCACTCTCCGTCGCTGTGAAGCGCGCGGTTGAGCACCAGCCAATACATCTTCATCTGGTGCACGGCTGCGATAAACTGCGAAAAATCCACCGGTTTGACGATATAGCTATTGGCACCGTTGCGATAGCTCGCGACCAGGTCGCGCTCTTCGGTCGATGTGGTGAGCATCACCACCGGGATATAGCGTGTCCGCTCGTCGGCGCGCATCTGTTGCAGTACCTCGGTACCGTTCAGTTTAGGCAGGTTGATATCGAGCAAAACCAGGTGCGGCTGCTCATACAGATCGCGCCCGGCATAGGCGCCGCGGCCGAACAGGTAGTCGAGCGCTTCCTGGCCGTCACGCGCCACGACGATGTCGTTGACCACATTGTATTCACGCAGCGCCAGCGTCGTCAGTTCCACATCGTCCGGATTATCGTCCACCAGTAGAATCGTACTGTGTTGCGCCATCTCATCCCCCTTCCCTACCGTCGCCGTCGGCATGTTCACAATTGAAGCAGAAGAAAAATGCTGCCCCCTGATCCGGCGCCGCCTCCGCCCGGACATGGCCGTGCAGGCGCTCGATGGCTCGTTGTACCGTGGCCAGGCCTATCCCTGTGCCCTCGAATTCACTCGGGCCGTGCAGCCGCTGAAACGGGGCGAACAGCTTGTCGGCGTATTTCATATCGAAACCAACGCCATTGTCGCGTATCACGAAGCCGTCACCGCGGTCGCCGCGGCAGGCGTCAAGCTCAATGCGCGCATCCGCCCGCTTGGCGCTGTATTTCCAGGCATTGCCCAGCAGGTTGGCGAGAACGATCCGCGCCAGATGGGCATCGGTCTGCGCCGACAGACCCGGAGCAATCGCCAGTCCGACTCGCCGCTGCGGTTCCGCATCCTGCAACTCTCTGCACAGCTCCCCCGCCATTGCGCTGATATCCACCGATTCGGCGTGCGGCCGGTAGCGATTGATGCGCGACAAACCCAGCAGATCGTCGATCAGGCGGTCCATGCGTTGCGTCGCCCGGCGCACCCGATGCAGGTAATCGGTCGCCTGGGCGTCGAGTGCGTCAGCATGCTTTTGCACCAGGATCTGACTGAAGCCGTCGATGGCACGCAGCGGTGCCCTCAGGTCATGGGACACCGAATAGGTAAAGGCCTCCAGTTCTTTGTTGATGTGGGCCAATTCGGCGGTACGCGCCTCCACCCGCCGTTCCAGTTCCGCATTGATGCGGATCAGTTCACGCTCGCTGACGCGGCGCGCCTGCTGATCGTAGAGCGACTGCACCCCGTGCATGGTGGTCTCCGCCAGTTCGATCAACAGCGTCAACTCTTCGGCGACAAACGCCCCGGTATCGGCGGCATAGATGGTCAATGCACCGTAGGGCTTGCCCTCCAGATACAGCGGCAACGCCGCGGAGGCCCGGAAACCGTGCTGCAGCGCCGCCTCACGCCACGGGCGAAAGTTGTCGTTTGCGCTTGCCAGGTCTTGATACACCACCGGCCGCCCCTCGCGGATCGCCGTGCCGGTAGGACCGCGGCCCAGTTCATTTTCGCCCCAACTGGTCTTGATTCCCGCCAGGTAACTCTTCGCCCCGCCGGCAGTGGCGGTCGGCACCACGCTACTCTCCGCGTCGTCGCCGGCGCGGCCGATCCAGCACATGGAATAGCCGCCGACCGCCACGATGACGTCGCACACCTGTTGCAGCAGTTCCTGGCCGGTACGTGCCCGCAGTACCGCGGAGCCGCATACGCTGAGGGCGCGCAGCGCCCGCGTCACCTTTTCCAGCTGATGCCGGATGAGCTCCTTTTCGGTAATGTCCTCCATGATTTCAACACAGGCGCCTACACTGCCCTGCTGGTCCGTTACCGGTTTCAATGCGATGCGCAGGATGCGCCGTTCGCCACCGATCACCGTTTCCACAACGGTTTCGGCGGCCTGGCCGGTGCTCAAGGCGCGGGTGGCGCTGCATACGCCGCAACGCTGACCATCGCCCTTGCCAAACAGCTCGTAGCAATGCTCCACGTGATCGGCATTGGGAAACCAACTGCGCATGGTGCCGTTGATCTCGAGCACGCGCATCTGATCGTCGATCAGCATGATGCCCATACCTACATGTTCGACGATGGTACGGTAACGCTGCTCACCCTCGCGCAACTCGGCCAGCAGCTGTCTGGCCGTGATTGCCGCCTCATTGAAGGCATGGCCCAAAGTGGCAATCTTGCCGCTGCCGCGGATCACGAATGGCGCGGCCTGGCCGCGCACGATGCCGCCGGCGGCATCCGCCATCAATTCGACCGGCCGTATCACGAAGCGGCGCAGCAGCAGAAACAGCAGCAACATTGCCAATGCCGTCGCCCCCCACAACAGCACGCTCTGTTTGAGCACCGCTTGATGGACCGCCCGTTCGCCGCGGCTCATATCGATGAGCGCATACAGCAGGCCGTTGACCGGAACGTGCGGATGGCGGCCGTGCGACGACAAGGTCAGTGGGTAATAGGCCATGATCAATTCGTGATCGGCGCTGATTTGGATCAGTGGCCGATGGCGGGCGAGGGCACTGTGCGCCGCCGTCAGGTCATAGTCGGGCAACACATGCGAAGCGACCGCCGCGCGCCATGACGGGCGCGTGGCATAGATCACTTGGCCCGCCGCATTCACCGCCGCCAGGACGTTCAGGTCGCCGTTAAAGCCGTGGCCGGCAATCTCGCGTTCCGCCCGCTTACCGTCGCCGGCGGCAAGTGCAGCACCGACGGAATCCTGCAGGTGTGCCATGTTGTTACGTATTGCGGCGAGCGTGCTGCGCTCGAAATAGCTGTTCCACTGCCGTTCCTCGAAACCCGACAGCGACACCGCAAGCAGGCCGAACACCAGAAGCACGGTACCGAGCACGGCGGGACGCAGCGGCACGCTACGCAGGATATTCATCTGACGCATCCCTCCTCCACGGGTCGTGGCTCAATCAGGCCGGTTACCGCTGCCCTGTCCTGGTGGAGAATAGCCGGCAAGCCGCCAGCCCAATAGAAAAGACCGCCGTCCGTTTGATAGGTGATGTCGCAAACCGGTATGCGTACGCCCAGAACCATGATCAACACCGTTGGAGAACGGAGCCGTGGCCGCAAACCTGCCGGAAAAGCACCGTTGGGTTGCCGGCGTCGGGACCTCAGCGCGCACTGCAGTCGTAGATATCGAACGCCTGGCGTCCCGCAGCGACCGCACCCGACGGCACCACCGCATCCCCCCCCAGGGTGACGGCGCTGCGCCGTGCCAGAAGATTCAGCGCCTGCTGCACCTGCGCCGGATCGCTGCGCAGGGTATCCAGTTTGTCGACCAGCGCAACGGTGGCGTGACCTACCAAACGGCACTGCCCGACGTCGGCCGCGCCCAGCACGCGCACGGCCTGTTCCGGCGGCGTACCGGCCACCCAGCCGCATGCGCTGAGCAGCAGGGTGACCAATGCGATTATGTACCGTGACATTATCGTCCTCACCGTCGCTCTCCCATGATGGCAATTACATCAGAAGCCGCAGCCGTATGACCACGCAGTTACTCTAAATCCATACCCGCACTGCACCGCGGCAAGTGTCGCACGTTTACCCCGTCGCGTCGCGCCGCGGACGCCACAGGACGGCCGCGCGCTGCCGCCGCGCCGACGCCGGCGGCCACAATCATCCGCGACTGTGATACAACAGACCGACACGCGCCGGACGCGGACAAAAGGTAATTGCGATGAATGACAAGGTCACCAGCCTGCTGTTGCGCATACATCAGTTGGAAGAGGAGTTGGAGGTCGAACTGTCCGCCGCGCGCGGACGCTTTCATTACTACGTGGAAAAGGGTCGTGTCTATTTCGAGGAGGGCATCGCGAAAGAACACCGGCGCTTGCGGCGCAGCGTCGCGGCGCTGCTGCGCGCCACCGAATGGCGCGATATCCCGGCCGGACTGGCAACCCTGGCGATGGCCGTGCCGCTGCTGCTGCTCGACCTCTTTCTCGGCCTCTACCAGTTCATCGCCTTCAATCTCTACGGCATCGACAAGGTACGGCGCAGCGACTTCGTCATCGTCGACCGCCACCACCTCGCCTATCTCAACTGGATCGAGAAGTTCAACTGCCTCTACTGCGGCTATGCCAACGGCCTGCTTGCCTACGCCAAGGTGGTCGCCGGCCGCACCGAGCAATATTGGTGTCCGATCAAGCATGCGCAGCGCGTCCACGCACCGCACACCCGCTATGGCCGCTTCCTCGAATACGGCGATGCGGAAAGTTACCACCAGGGAGTGAGCCGGCTGCGCGCCGACCTGCGCAAGAGAAGGGAGACGGGCGACGGCGCCAAACCAACGGGGAGCTGAAACAGGGTTGATGGGTAGATCAGGTTCCGTGCGCCCCCTTGGTTTCAGTCCGACGACGGAGTCAGGGTTGCCGCGACACCGCAAACATCGCTGTCGGACTGAAGCCCGACCCACAGGAAGCACTCGATAAAATCCGCAGCGCCTACTCAGGCGCGGCCGACGTTGCTGTCGTTCGGGGAGTGGAAGTATTCACTGTCGGCGGCGAACTCCTTGGCCAGGCGCAGCATCTCCGCCAGCCGCGCCTCGGCGGTGCTCATCGGCTCGCAATCCTCGCACAGCGGGTCGCCGCACGGCTGATGGGCGTAGAGCCAATACTGGATCGCACCGGCCAGCAGGCCGTCGGCGATATCCCACAGGTCCGCCTCGGTATCGTCGTCGGCCAGACGGTTGCCTAGCTCGACGGCCTCGCGCGCCGCCTCGCCGTAGGCATCTGCATCGTCATTCATGGGCGCTTCGCACTCCCGGTTGCAAAAAAATAAAGATAAACCACGGGGGACATGGAATCTGCTGTTGCCGTTTGCAGCTCCGAAAGCCCCGTGTTCCCTGTGTCCCGTGGTTAATGTTCCTGTGCGCTCCCGTGCTCCTGGATCAAGACCCAGGGCGCCACCACCACCGCCCAGAACAGCGGCTGGCACGCCGCCCACTGTTGCGCCTGCTCGGCGCTGGGACGCGCCATCTGGCCCGACTGCATCCATGGGGCGACGGTCGCGGTATCGTCGTTCGCCATGGCGACGGCCACGTCGATCAGGTCCAGCTCCGGCGCCACCGTCACCACCACGCCGCGGGCGAAGTGGCGTTCCAGCTCCGGCCAGCGGATCTTGGCAGTCTCGCCGTTGAGCCGGGTGCGCAGGTCCGGTTCCCGTTCGTCCATCGTCATCCACCGCAAAAGAGCTTAATTTTAACACGGTCATGCCGTGCTTCGGCCCCTATTGCGCGTGACGGCACGGGCGCTATAATCGCGCGCCCGCCGGCCCGGTCGGCGGGTTTCCCTTCGTCATCGACCGGTCTTCTGTTTGGGAGGCTTGCCGTGGGCAATCCCTGTCTGCGGTGTGGCGCGTGCTGCGCCTACTATCGCGCATCGTTTTACTGGACCGAGGCGGACCCGTTCCTCGGCGGCAGCGTGCCGCCCGAACTGACCGTCCCGCTCACCCCCCACCTGGTCGCCATGCGCGGCACCACCCACCCGCCCATGCGCTGCGTCGCCCTGGACGGCACCGTCGGCGACCAGGTGAGTTGCACCATCTACGAGCGCCGCTCCACCAGCTGCCATGACGTGGAGCCGTGGGAAGAGGACGGCAACCCCGGCGTGCGCTGCACCAAGGCGCGCGCCGCCCACGGCCTGCCGCCGCTCAACCCGCGCACCGGTAAGCCGCTCGGACCGGGTCACACCCCGCTGCCGCTGACCGCCTGAGGTCCCCGGCCCGGCGCTTTTCGGCTACCATGGCCCCTCTCCCATGCGCCGAAGCGAAAGCACCGAACGATGAAACCGCACGAACTGCTGGGGCAGTTGAGCGTCCTGCACCAGATGACCGCCCACCTGCTCACCTCCGTCCCCGAGGCCGACGGCTACCGCCGCTTCCACCCGGATCTGCCGCCGCTGGCCTGGCTGCTGGGGCGCAGCGTCTATCTGGAGACCTACTGGCTGCGCGAGGTGGTGCAGCAGGACGCCGACCTCAGCGCGCGGGTGCGGCCGCTGTTCGGCGCCGGCGTCGAAGCGGACGAGGCCCTGCTGCCGCAGCTGCCGCCGCTGGAACACCTGCTCAATTGGGCGCTGGAACTACAGGAGCAGAACCTGACCCTACTGGCCAACCCGCGACTGCTGTCGGATCATCCTCTGGTACGGGAACAGCGGCTGCTGCCGCTGATCGTGCAGCAGGAGGGGCTGTTGTGCGAACAGATGCTGGCTCAACTCACCGAGCGCCGGCTGTTGGAACAGACACCCTACAGCGTCGCCGCGCCGCTGCGCGCCCAGCCGCCGTCGGAGGATCACGCCGACGTCCACCAAGGCCACTACCGCATCGGCGCCAAGGAAGATCCGGCCGCCCTGGACAACGAGCTGCCGACCCAGATCGTCGAGCTGCATCCGTTCCGCATCGACCGCCACCCGGTGAGCAACGGCGCCTACCTGAGCTTCATCGAGGCCGGCGGCTACGACCGGCACGACCTGTGGAGCGATGCCGGCCGGCGGTGGCGCGAACAGCACGAAACGACTCAGCCGCACCACTGGCGCCGCGACATCCTTGGCCATTGGTACGGCGTCGGTCTCAACGGCCCCTTCGACCTGGTGGCCGACGACGCGGTCAGCGGCATCAGCCTGTACGAGGCCGAAGCCTACGCCGCCTGGGTCAGCTCGCTTGGCGGGCAACTGGCCGGCGCGGTAGTGCAGCACGAATACCAGTGGGAGGTGGCGGCGCGCTCGCAAGCCATCAGCGACTACGGCCGGGTCTGGGAGTGGTGCGCCAACCCGTTCCACCCCTATACCGGCTACGTGGCGCCGGCGGATGCCGAGGCGGCCAGCAGCGGTTTCGACGCCGACCACCACGCGCTGCGCGGCGGTTGCCTGCACAGCCAGCGCATCCAGCGCCGCAGCAGCTACCGCCACCACCTGGCAGCAGCGCAGCGCTACCACTTCAGCGGCACCCGGCTGGTGTTCCCGCCGTCGAAGATGCCCTGGCACAAGTGATCTTCGGGCCGCGAATGAACGCCAATGAAAGACAACGAATCAACCGCGGGGGGCACGGGGCACACGGGGAATGAATCGGGCATCGGGCCTGTATCACACGCGATTTTGGCGAAAATCCCCGTGTTCTCCGTGGTTAATGCCTTTTGTTTTTGCATTTAAAGATGGCTTGTAGCGATGTTCTCCAAGGAAGACCTGCCCACCCTCGCCACCCAGCGCATGCCCTTCGGCAAGTACCGGGGCCGGCCGCTGATCGACCTGCCCGAGGCCTACCTGCTCTGGTTCGAGGGCAAGGGTTTTCCGCAGGGGGAACTGGGCCGGCTGTTGCAGCTGACCCTGGAGATCAAGCGCAACGGCCTCGCCTACCTGATCCGGCCGCTGAAGAAGGGACACCGCTCAGACCAGGGGTGAGCCCCCGAACAGCCACGGGTGCAGCCACAGGAGAAACACGGCATAGACCGCCAGCCCGGCCACCACGGCGATGAGATCGTTGAAGCGGCCGGGGGGCGCGGTACGCAGCGGCCGTTCCACCCGCCGCTCCATGGATAGCAGGTCCACCACCGCCCACACCAGGAACGGCCCGAACAACAACAGGCCGGCCAGGGTACCGATGGCCAGCAGATGGCCGGCGGCCCACAGCAGGGTGGCCAACAGCATCGGATGCTGCACCATGGCCTTGATGCGCCCCGGCAGGTAGGTGGCGAACAGTAGCGGAAACACCGGCAACATCAGCAACAGCGTCGCGTCTCCGCCCCACGCCGGCGGCGTGTAAAGCAGCATTGACCCGTGCCGCGCCATCCCGTAACCCCAGACGATAAGCGCCAGACCGGCGAGGGAAAGCAGCGAGTAGATCCCTTGCCACAACGGCACGCCGAGGCGGGCCGCGATGCGGTCGCGCCACGGATCGGCGACGATGGAGATGGAGTGCACCGCGAAGAACAGCACCACACCGGCGATCAATATTTCCATGACCTGCGTCCTCGCTTGCGTTGCCGTATCCCGCGGCGTGATGGCGTCAATGCACCGTCGAGCATACCTGCTGGAAGGCCCAGTCGAGAGTGGACTTGCGGTAGGTGAGGCTGGTTTCGATGTCGCACTCGTCGAACGACTCCGCCGCCCCTTCGCAAGTGCCGGTATCGAACGAGGTGTTGAGCAGCTGGCACATGCGCAAGGTGAGGGATTGGTCGTTCTTCAGGTCGACCGCATGGACCCGGTTGAGGTAGTCCTTGATGGTGAGTTCGGTCGTGTCGTTCATGGCGGTATCCTCCTTTCGCGGGAGGGAAAGGCCCCTCCGGGAAGGGCGATGGGCGACGAGGGCGGCACTGCTCCATCCATCAGCGGGTTGCGCCTGAGAATCGTTCCCATTACCCGAGTTCTGTAGTAAAGAATAGTCCTGGACCGGCTCGTTGTCGCCCCCGTCGGAGGCCCATTTTTCTCCGCAATACCATGCAGTTAATGCAACAACCGCGACGGCAGCCATGGCGCTTTTCTACTAACCTGAAGGCTAATATCAGATCGGGAGACGGCGTCATGAGCCATAAACATGAGCGACTGTTGAAGAGCATCATGGACGAACCGGCAAGCGGCAATATCCACTGGCGCGAAGTGGAGTCGCTGCTCAACCGCCTCGGCGCCGACATCGAAGCCGGCCACGGCGCCCGCATTCGGGTGGTGCTGAACGGCGTGGAAGGCACCCTGCACCACCCTCACCACAGCGGCGTCTGCGAAAAGAACGACATCCGCCACCTGCGCGACTTCCTCGCCGGCGCCGGCGTCAGCGCCGCCGACCTCGCCGCCCACGCCGAGGACGAATAGCCGCGATACGTTCACGACCTTGGAAAATCCTGGGAACCACCGTAAATACTCGCGCAGGATTTATGATTTCTTGGCGTGCTTTGCATCTTGGCTAGCGTTCTGGATTGAGTGCTTTGCCGGACAAGCATTGTCGATCTCGCCAAGGCGCCAAGATTGATCCCCTCCCGCCCTTTTCCCGGTGATTTCGGCCTCTTCGCCGGTTCCCCATCCCCGCGCCGTTCACATCCCCCGCAGGTGCGACGGGCGCAACGGAACGCGGCCGTGCAGCGCCTCGTCCAGCTGCGCCAGCAGACGTGCCCGCTCTCTGGGCAGCGTCCCTTGCAACGGCAGCGCGTTGGAGGCGTGGTTGGAGCGGAACAGCAGGGGCCGCGGCGGCTGCAGTGCGCCGATCAGGCGCGCCTGTTCCTGCAACAGCCCGAGGTCGTCGGGCAGCTCGAACGGCTCGCCATACTTCGCGTGGAATTCGGCGGCGACGGCATCGTCCAGCCACAGTTGCAGCGTGGAGAGCTGGGTCAGCGGCGCGCGGCTCAGCAGCTCGAGGGTACCGTCGATGTGTTCCGCGCTGTGGCGGGTGCCGCCGAGGCCGAGGATCACCGTGCCCGAGACCTTCATACCGCAGTCGTGCGCCTTGTGCAGCGCCGCGGCGATGGTGCGCGCCGTCGCGCCCTTGGTGATCCGTTTGAGGATGGCATCGGCGCCCGATTCGATGCCGACGTAAAGCAGGCCCAGCTTGTGTGCGCGCAACGACTCCAGCGCGGCGACGGACTTGCGCCGCAGATTGGAAGGCGTCGCGTAGCAGGAGACGCGCGTAAGGCGCGGTAGTGTGGCGGAGAGCTTCTGCAACAGCGCCAGCAGATGCTCGGTGGGCAGGGCCAGGGCGTCGCCGTCGGCGAGAAAGACGCGCCGCGCCTCGGGCCAAGCATGCGCCGCAGCGTCGATGTCGCGGCACACGGCGTCGAGCGGCCGCGCCAAGTAGCGCTTGGCGCGGTACATGGCGCAAAAGCTGCACCGGTTGAAGCTGCAACCGAGGGTCGCCTGGATGATCAGGTTGCCGCCCTCCGCCGGCGGGCGGAACAGCGGTTCGTCGTAGTCGGGACTCATCATCCCATTGTACGCGGTAGCGGCCGCGTATACCGCTGCCGGACGCGAGATGGTATGGTGTCGCCCGCCCCCGATAGTTCCATTATTTCAATGGCTTATATGCCTATAGAATTGCCTGAGGTATGAGCATGCAACCCGGACCACGCCAAATCGTCACCCCGTTCCGCCCCATCCCGCTGGAGGTGCCGGAGGGGATGAAGCCCAACGAATTCTTCAACAGCACCGAAAACCTCAACGATCTGGCGAACAACAACGGTCTGCTGCTCAACCCGGAACACCTGCTGCTCTACCGCAAGGCGCTGGGCCACAGCAACGAGTTCGACTGCTCCATCATCTACAACACCTCGCAGACCATCCTCAATCCGCTCGGCCGCCCGGTGCGCCGCACCCAGGTGCCGGATGAGGTGCGCCACGTCTGGAACCGGATGAACCAGATCATCATCGACTACATGCTGGAGACCTACCCGGACCCGCAGCAGCATCTGGTGCTGGCGGGCGAGGCGAGCCTCGACGCCACCTGGCCGCTCACCTCGCCGGGCGTGCCCAGCATCCGCATGCTGCACAACCACTTCATCGTCTTTCCCATGGAGCAGCTGCGCGGCGCGAAACCGGCCGACCCCAGCAATCCCAATCTCACCGACGGCGGCCAGCACTCGCTGTTTGAAAAGTACATGCACGACGTCTACCGCGAATTCATCTGCAAGTCGCTGCACCTGGAGGTGCTGCGCCCCATCAGCGACGACTCGGCGCGCATCGACCTGACCGGCTACCCGCAGGGGCTGCCGAGCTGGGAGATCCCCGGCGGCGCGGCGGCGCTGGAGGACGTGCGCTTCTGGCAGGAGTATGACCTGGTGCTGAAGGGCTTCCTCGATTTCTACCGCACCTTCTTCTCCCAGGTCTCCAGCCGCAACGCGCCGATGCTGCCGGACCTGCATTTTCCCAACCAGGTGGAGAGCGTGCTGCTGTTCAATAACGACTTCCTCAAGACCGCCAAAATGGTGCGCGACCGCTGCATCAAGGATGCCGCCTACGCCAACGCCATCCGCTGGCAGCCCGCCTTCAAGCAGCTCATCTACCGCAACGAGGCGGGCAAGCTGATCGTCACCATCAGCCAGAACTCCATCGGCAACGCCATTACCGAACTGCTCGGCGTGGTGGTCAGCCGCACCCCCGACGCCGCCGCCTACGAACAGGCCGAGCCGAAGCTGATCGAGCGGCTGCTGGAGGTGCGCCACCGCCTGATCGAGGCCGACCTCGGCAGCGGCATCGCCACCGACTACTGGCCGGCAGGCTGAAGAAAGGCGGGAACCGCTTACCTAACGGACGGCGCTAGTCATCGCCTTCCACGTGCCCGTGCCCCAATACGGCGTGGGGACGGGTGCGCAGGGCGCGGACGTCGCCGGCCTCGATCCACAGCATGCCGCCGATGCGCTGTTCGGCGGTCAAACCCTGCGTCTCAAGGGGGCGCGGTTCCTGGCGGCCGTCGGCGTATATCGCCGTGGCCTCGTTTGCCAGGCGCACCGACAGGGTGTGGTAGCCGCCCTCGGGCAGTGTCCCGGCCTTGACCATATAGGTGACTCGGCCGAGGTCGCGCGGCGAGGTGAGCACGCCCGCGGCATCACGATAGAGGGTGTGGGGTTTGCCGTCAGGACCGACGGCGTCGAGCTGGATCACCCGCACCAACACCGCCGCGGGCGGCGTGGCCGGGTCGGCGGCCATGGCGGGCAGGGCATAGCCGCTGAACAACAACGGCGCGACAAGTAACAGTATCTTCTTCACGGCTGGACTCCTGTGGCTTCGCTGTACCAGCGCGAAGCCTACGGCACCCGGCTGAATGCCGGCTGAAGATGCGTTACCGCGAGGTCTGCGCGTCCATCGCCCGGCGCTGCTGCACCTCCTGCCGGTTGATCTGATCGAGCTGCTTCACGATGTGCTGCTCGTTCTGTTTGGCCGCCTTGGCGGCACGCGCCTCGCTGGTGGCGACCGCCGCCGCGGTGACCGCGCTTTCGCCGCTGCCGCAACCGGCCAGCAAGGCGATCAGGGTGGCTGCAATCAGGTATTTCATCGGAGGCTCCTCGCGGTTGATGGCCGTTCTCCGCCCACTATAGCGGGCCGGCATCGGCGGGAGATGTGCGATGCTCGACGGTCCCGGCGATGGTTGCAAACGGCTTACCGACGCCGCTCCGCCGGCGACGGAGTCTCGGCAAAGCGAACCACGCGGTCGAGCCGACCCTCGTCCACCATCAACAGAAACGGCGAACTGCCGAGCGCCGGGTTCTCGGCCCGCAGCCAGTGCACCATGCGCGGGCCGTCGCCCGCCGTGCGATCGTACAGCGCCTGATAGAGGCGCACGAACAACACTCCCTGCTCCCAGGCGGCGCTGCCGGGCAGCAGCAGCAACCGTCCCTCGTACAGCGCGCTGATATCTTCGCAGTGAAATCCCAGCAGCCGCGCCACTTCGGCGCGATAGAGCCCCAGCAGTTCACCCGCCTGCACCACCGACTGGCTGAGGCGCTGCGGCGATGCGAACGGGTCGGTCAAACGGTGCACGGCGATTCCTCCAGCGGGCGCAACGCTTATGATAGCCGCGTTATGCCGTTGTCCGAAGTCTCCGCTGTTCGTCCGCGCGCTGCACATCAGGCACAATACCCCGCCAATGGCCGAGCAACAGGAAATCGTTATCTGCGGCGTCGACGGGGTGCTGGCCCTGATCGAACACCGCCTGCGCCACCTCTACAACGAGGAGGGGGTGAAGCATTGGGACCGCTTCCTCGAAGCGTGCGGCGACGACATGCCCAACATTCCGCTCATCGACCGCCTCAACCAGGCGCGCGCCGAGGGGGTGCCGGTGATCCTGCTCACCGGCCGCAGCGCCGCGGTGCGCGAGCAGACCCTGGAGTGGCTGCGCCGCTGGCAGATCGGCTACGACGGCCTGTGGATGCGCCCCGCCAACGACTTCAAGCCGGCGGTCGAGTTCAAGGCCGCGGTGATCGCGCAACACTTTGCCGACGTGAACATCCGCCGCGTCTACGAGTCCGACACCCAGCTCGACTTCGCCCACTGGTGTACCGACAACAACATCCCCTGCACCCTGGTCGGCCACAACCAGGGCAACAGCGAAACCCGCGAGCTGTTCGAGCTGAAGATCATCCGCCACGCCTGCGACCACACCGTGCTCTACCCCTTCTACGGCGACGACGACTTCACCTGGCCCGACCGCATGCAGCTGCTCACCGAGGGCAGCTGCCGCGTCTGCCAGGTGGAGGAGCAGCGCAACGAACAGCGCCGCAAGAGCGAACAGGCCCGCTACCAGGCGCAGCAGCGCGGCCTGCCGCCGCTGGAAGGTTCCGACAAGCAGTGCGCCTGGGCCGAGAGCGTCCGCCTCAACGCCTTCGGCGCCGCCGACAAGGTGTTGAAGTGGATGGACCAGGTCGCCGCCCAGGCGGAAGAGGAAGACCCCGACCACTGGCACACCATGCAGCAGAGCGTGCGCAAATCCATCGAATACCTGGAGAATCAGATCGACGCCAAGTGGTGGATCGACCACCGCCACGGCATGATGAACAATCTCGACGGCGGACGCGCGCTGCTGTCTTCGATCGCGCAGGAGCTGGGGTATTTCTGACGGCGGACTCTATTTGGGTCCGAAAGGACTTGGATTAGGTCCAGTTCAGCGGGCCGCCGCCAGCATTTCAATGCGACGCATGATCAACGGCACGCGTCCCTGACTCGCGACATCGGTTGGCATGTGGCCGGCAACGGCATCAACGAATCGCGGATGGCCCAGCATTACCCAAAAACGGGCTCCGAGTTCCTGTGCCAGTTCAGCCCCCGCCTGCATGACCTCTTCGGTAATTTCCGGTCGTCCGTCCAACACCGCAATGATATCTTCCATGTCGTGACTCATTTGATAATCACCGTTGCCGCGACCTTCAAATGCAGCCAACTTCGTAGCCCGAAAGTAGGGAGCGGACACCATCCGGATGTAGGTGCCGGATGGCAGCGCAACGACCACCGCATTCGCCATCGCCCGCACATACCAGCGATTGCCGAAGCCGAGGATTGCGCGATCCGTCGGCATTACATCCAGGATCACGCCATCCGCCACCCAGCGGCAGATAGGCGCGTCTTCGCTGGTGTCTTCGTGAAAACCTTGCCGACGCAATCGCTCCGACAACTGATGGTAATCGGCAAAAGAACCAACCTGAACAATGGCATCAACGTCGCGGGTTTCACGTATCGGTGGTGCGGCAGGATCAGTGAGCAGCAGACCGGTCGCGCACCCTCCCAGAAACACCATTTCCTCAGCCAGTGCACCCAGGCGCTCCACGGCCAACATCAGAATCTCAATATTCGGATTTTGCACTCTGCTCATACTGTTCCAGCCTCCTCCTTAGCGCCTTTGCGGCAAGCTCCCTTTCCCGCGCGCGGCCACCGCGTATCCCGTCTGCCAGCGCCAGCAACTCGTACAGCACGGGGTCGTTCCGGGCTCCTTTTGGCGCAGACTTGTACAACGGCGAGAACGCCATGCCCCGTACGGCCCCCTCAGCGTCCGGCCATACCGGCGGGGGTTCGCTGTCCGCCACGAACTGCGCCGCCAACGGCTCAGCCGCATGGGCCGTCGGCATGCCGCGGGTCAGTTCTCCGCGCTCCGGAACGAACACATACTGCATGCCGTGCAATAAAAAATCCTCCAGATTACCGATGTGCGGCCGGATACCCTCGCCGGCCCGGATGGCAAGTCGGGCCGCCAGAGCGCGCTTGGCCGCTCCATGTACCTCCGAAGGACTCATTGCCAGCGTTACAGCCAGGGCTGTTGTACGACCAGGGCTGGCGGCCCAGCGCCACCAGTTTGAGCAACACCAACAGGTCTTGTGGCTTCAGGATCATCGGTTATTCGCTATTCGCGAATCGCGAATAGCGAATAACACAAGAATCGCGCAGATCAAGCCACCGCCCCGAACCAGAAGCCGATGTCCTTGTTGAGGAACTCGTCGTAGCGCATGTAGTGGGAGCCATCGCAGGAGAAGGTGAGGCTGAGCATGCCGTTGAAGATGTTGATGGTGGACTGGCGCAGGTAGATGTTCTCGTCGGCCATGCGCAGCTGGCGCAGGATGTCGAGGACGCGGCCGATGTCCGCCTCCGGGATCACTGCGTCGGCCGGGTAGGGGCGCGCCGGATAGAGCATGCAGATGTCCGGGTCGGCCATCGCCTCCGGGTCGAGGATGCGATAGCGGAACGGATCGTCCACCGTCCAGATGATGGACTGACTGCTGGAGAAGTGGATTTGGCACTGGAACACGCCGCGGTGGGTCAGCAGCTCCTCCAGGATCGACAGCGACTGCGGCAACGCCCGATCCATCGGGCTGTCGATGCGGCACTGCTGGAACACCGCGCTGCGGATCGACGGGTCGCCCTTGATCTGGCGCCACTCGCCCGGCTCCTCGTACAGCACCGCGGTCACCGGCAGGTCGCGCAGGTCGAAATCGGCACCGAGATAACCGAGCACGGTCGTCCCGTCGCGCACCAGCTGCAACGCCGTCAGCGACGGCCGGTTCTTCATCAGGCTGATGTAGGCGTCGGACAACAGAAAGCCCCACGACGGCACCACTTCCTTCATGTAGGGCCGCTGCGAACGGTCGCGGCCGAAGTGGGCGATGTCGCGCCCCTCCGCGGTGATGTTGTCGCAGTTCTGGATGCCGTCGGTACCAAGGCAGTAGAGACTGGCGCAGTGGGGGATTTCGGCGAAGTGTTCGCTCAACACCTCGTCCAACCGCTCCCGCTCACCCCATACCGGCAGGCACTTCTGCGCCAGCCGCGCCAGCGGCTCATGCAGCAGCCGCCCCAGCTGTTCGCGCTGCAGATAGATACTCTCCTTCCATGACGACTTCATGATGCACCTGAATCACTGTGTGTTGGGGCGTAAGGGTATCAGCGTTTGGGAGGGGCGCAAGATATTATGAAATGCTTATTTACGAAGCGGGGATTCAATCACACATTCGATGATCGTGGTGCAATGCGTGTTCTTTTTTTGCTGCGGCTGCACACTGAATGTGCTGCGCCGCAGAGACAGTATTGATGTCGGATGAAACTGCCGAATTTCCGAAGCTAGAGGAGCACCTTCCCGTGGGAGCCCGATTCATCGGGCGATAACCGAAGCCAAACCCATCGCCCGGCAAAGCCAGGCTCCCACAAGTTACATCAGCGGCTTTCCGCGCCCCATGGCTAATCTGCTTAAACCAGATTGAGCCCCAGTATCCCTTCCATTTTTTCCGCCGTCTCCGACTTGCCGGTGCGGCTGTCGCCGACCAGCGCGACGGTGATGCTCACTTCGTTCACGAAGCCGCCCAGGCGCTCGCGTTTGATCTTGGCGCGCGCCTTGATGCGGTCGATCAGATCCTCGGCCAGCCGCTTGGGAGCATTCAACTCCACCTGGTGGCGATTGGCGTAACCGCAGTGCGCCAGATCCTCATCGCTGTTGCCCCCGAACACACCCGCCATCAGCTGACTGTGGGCGACGCCCACCTCGATCTCGCCGCGCGTCACCAGCGCATTCAGGTCGCCGATGAAACCGGCCTCGGTGATCGAGAACTTTTCATAGAGATCGGGGTGGAGAACGGTGCCGTCGTTGTCCTTGAGCAGCGGGAACGGATTGGCCCAGTAGCTCGACTCCTTGGCGCCGCGATGGGTGGAGGTGGAGCCGGCCGCCACGCGTTCGCCGAGACGGAAGTGTTCGATCGCCTGCTCCACGCTCATGTCGGTGTCGATGGTGCAGGCGCCCTGTTCGATCAGAGCGAAGTTGTTCATGTAGAGCAGCATGTCGAGCACGTCGCCGCGAAACACCTCGGTGTCGTCGGTGACCGGCACGATCTGCCGCGCGTTGGAGCCGGTCTCCTTGTTGTAACCCACCTCGCGGCCGAGCATCTGCATCTTGGCCTGCTCGCTGAAACCGTCGAGGCAGGCGAAGGCGCCGGTCTCGGTGCCGTAGAAGATCGGACGGGCGAGTCCGTCGGTTCCGCGGATCAGCACCACACGCCCCATATCGTCGGCCTTCACGCTCATCTCCGCGATGTAAGGCTCGCTGTCGTCGAAGTGCACCAGGTAACGGGTGCAGCCGCAGTGCAGCGGGATCTCGCCATTGCGAATGGCGAGCACGTTGTGCAGGGTGAGGATCGGCTTCTTGCAGTAACCGAAGTACTTCAACTCGTCGCGGTTGGGCACCATTCCCACCAGCACCCGGTTGGCGGCGTCCCACCAGTAGCCGAGATCCTTGGGAGCGGCATTGGGATCGCCGAAGATGAAGATGCCGTCGGGACGGCGTCCCGCCTGGATATCGCCGATGCGGGCGAAGGGAAACAGGTTGAGCAGCCCCGGCTCCATCTCGATGGAGCCGCGCGACTTGTGCAGGTAGGTGACGATCAATGAGCTGCCCACCTGCAACGGCACCGAGACCCAGTCGTCCGGCTCGAACGCATCGCTGTTTAACGGATTGTGGTCCAGCTCGTAGAACGGCTCGGCCCGCTTGTTGGAAGGTGTCGAATAATCGATTCCGGTGAGAATGTCGGCGGCGATGGTGAGCGGCACATGCGACAGCGCCACATAGTCGCCCGGCAGATTGAGATAGTGGCCGGAGATCTCGCCCGCGGTGACGTTGGGCGACGGATCGAGGCCGGGAGTACGGCGCACGCCGTGTTCGAGATTGACCTTGGTCTGCAAGGCGCGGCGCGTCTCCAGGATCAGGTCCGCCAGGCTCTGCGCCTTGGCCGTCACCTTGTCCTTCACCGTCTCCGGTGTCTCCTCCTCGTCGGGGGAGACCACTTCATTTTGCAGACGCACCAGCCGCTTGTAGCCGCTGGCGCGGTAGTGGTGAAAGGCGCCGTCGAGAAAACGCACCACGGCACGGGCACGCTCCAGACCCTCCTCGGTGTTCGGGCGCGGCCCTTCGAGGATCGACACCACCTCGCGCGCAGAGAGGTCCCTGAACATCGCCGCGCGGTGCTGCGCCTCCGTGCGCTGACGCCCCTCGCGCGCGCCCAGCTCATCGACGAATTCTTTCTTGTAGATAGTCAGATAGCGGGAAAAGGCGCGGCTCTTAAGCAACTGTTCCGGAGTGGTGCAACCGTCACGAATCTCGAGTATTTGTTCCATGGCTAGCTCAGCAATCGGGTGATGGGCCGGGGAAAAATGCGGCCGTGATCGTACTCCTCCGGCATGCAACTGGAAACAGACACACCAAGATGACTGCGGGGAGGAGCGAGGGATCAGTTAACGGATGAAACCTATTTTACCGGAACAGACGCGGCAGCTCGTCAAAAAATGCCGAAATGTGGGCGCAAGTATATTTGCTGGGCCTATTTAAAAAAATGATGCCATTATCGTTTTCATAAGCAACGATCGTCGCGACAGCATCACCCGACATCGATCACCCACCCCGTGGTTGACCGCATTTTGCGATAGTCTTTAGGCCATGTCCGATATCGTTCTCACCACCCTCAACGCCAAATACCTGCACGCCTCCCTCGGCCTGCGCTACCTGCTCGCCAACATGGGCGAGTTGCGGGCGCGCACGCAGTTGCTGGAGTTCACCTGGGACCAGCGGGCGACCGAGGTGGCGGAGCGGCTGCTGACGCGTTCGCCGCGGATCATCGGGCTTGGGGTCTATATCTGGAATGCGGTCGAGAGCCTGACGCTGGTGCAGGTGCTGAAGGCGGTGGCGCCGGAGGTGGTCATCGTGTTGGGCGGGCCGGAGGTGAGCTACGAGCAGGCGGCGCAGCCGATCACGGCGCTGGCCGACTACGTCATCGCCGGCCAGGGCGACCTGGCCTTTTCAGAGCTGTGCCGCCGGTTGCTGGCCGGCGAGCAGCCGGCCGAAAAGATCATCTCCCCGTCCCCGCCACCGCTCGACGAACTCGCCCTGCCCTACGACGAATACACCGACGAGGACATCGCCCACCGCCTGGTCTACGTGGAGGCCTCGCGCGGCTGTCCGTTCAAGTGCGAGTTCTGCCTGTCGTCGCTGGACAAGACGGCGTGGCCGTTCGATCTCGATCGCTTCCTCGCGGCGATGGCGCGACTGCACCAGCGCGGGGTGCGCCACTTCAAGTTCGTCGACCGCACCTTCAACCTCAACGTGAAGGCGAGCCGGCGCATCCTGCAGTTCTTCCTCGACCGGATGAGCGACGACCTGTTCCTGCACTTCGAGGTGATCCCCGACCACCTGCCGGACGGACTGAAGGAGCTGCTGGTGAAGTTCCCGCCGGGGACGCTGCAACTGGAAGTCGGCGTACAGAGCTTCAACCCGCAGGTGCAGCAACGGATCAGCCGCAGGCAGGACAACGCCGCCACCGAGGAGAATCTGCGCTGGCTGCGCGAGCAGACCCACGCCCACCTGCATGCGGACCTGATCATCGGTCTGCCGGGCGAGGCATTGGACAGTTTCGCCGCAGGCTTCAATCGGCTGTGGGCGCTGCGCCCGCATGAGATCCAGGTGGGGCTGCTGAAGCGGTTGCGCGGCGCGCCCATCGCGCGCCACACTGTAGAATTCGGCATGCGCTACGACCCGCAGCCGCCCTACACCCTGCTTGCCAATGGCGACCTCGACTTCGCCGCCATGCAGCGTCTCACCCGCTTCGCCCGCTACTGGGACATGGTCGCCAATTCGGGCCGCTTCGCTCATGCGCTGCCGCTGCTGCTGGGTGACGACGCCTTCGGCCGCTTCCTGCAATTCTCCGACTGGCTCTACGCCGCCACCGGCCAGACCCACCGCATCGCCCTGCCGCGGCTGTTCCAACTGCTGCACCAGGCGTTGTGTGATGAGTTCGATGCGGACGAAGAGGAAGCGCTCACTGCGCTGGCCCACGACTGCGCCGCCTTCGGCGCCAAGGGCTGCCCGGAGTTTCTGCATGGCCATCTGCAACAGGTGCAGCAGCAGGCGCGGCGCGAGGCGAAGAGCCCACCGGCGCGCCAGGCGCGCCACCTGCCAGGTTAAAAGAATGACGACCATCCTCTGCTGGCCCGACTTCACCGCCGCCACCGAACCGGTGGAGGGCAAGTTCGTGCAACTGATCTGGCGCGAGGCGGAGTACCTGCTGTTCGCCACCGCCTCCCAGTACCGCTATCACAACCAGATGGTGGCGCAGTTCCTCGGCCTGCACGGCATCCGCAAACACTGGGTCGGCGGCGACCGGCTGGTGTGGGACGACCCGGAGCTTGAGGTGCAGGGGGGTGGCAGGTTTCGGCTCGATCCGGCGGCGCGGATGCTGAGTGTGTGGGACCGCTCCACCGCCTACGGGCCGTTCGACGAGGTGAAGATGCGGGCGCAGCTGGCGGCGGAGGGGTCGCCGTGGAAGGGGTTTGCGATCAGAAGCGATTAACCACGGAGGACATTTATGCCCTTTGGTACGGCGGTTATTGGTTCAACGATGAGTAAGCTGCATTCTTCTCGCCTAGACAGCGTTCCGAATGGGTACCCAGTTAGTACTTTTAGTGAGTAACTCGTGGGAGGTATCGCCTGTTTGTGGGAGCCCGGCTGCGCCGGGCGATGGCCGCCGCTTCGACCATCGCCCGACGGCGGCTACGGACTCCTGTCCTTTCGCCGCATAATGCCATCCCTGGCAATAAATCGGGCTCCCACGGGAGGCGGCTTCTGGATCAAAAAGGCCCGGCGGGTCTCCCTGCCGGGCCTCGTTGTTTCAACGTTGCGGCTGATGCTTAGACGCAGCCGGTCGGCTTCGGCAGGCCACCGTACTTGGTGATGGGCTTCATCGGGCCCGTCATCCAGGTCTTGAACATCTCCTTCTGGTCCGCCTCCATGTATTTGGCGAACTTGCGGATCGGCGGCACTACGGCGTGTTCCTCGTAGTATTCGCGCGCCTTCAGGATCTGCTCCCACTTCACGTCATCGAGTTCGATACCGTCGGCCTCGGCCATGGCGCGGCCGATCTCCGGGGTCCACTCGTTCATATTGGCCAGATAGCCATCACCGTCTCGATTGGGAAGTTGCATCTCAGTCACCTTCTATAAGTTGGTTGGTGCTCGCGGAGCCGCGGCGATCTGTGCGTCGTATGCTCCATGTTCCTTAGTAAAACACTGAGAATTATTAAACAATACCTACGTATATTAGTCAAGTATTGAATGGAACAATTCCCATACAGGAAACGGAACTGGCGAGGAAGAGACGAGGACAGTTATTGCTAGCTGTTAAGACGCAGTATGCGCTTACTCCGCAGCACGAACTGTTTTTACTTGGCGAAGACCTGAGCCAGGAACCGCTCCATCTCCGCCCACGAGGCGTGATCGGCCTGCTCGTTGTAGGCGATGGGCATCTGGAATTTCCGACCCGTTTCGGTGGCCGCGGGATTGGTGAAGGCGTGAGTCGCGCCGGGGTAGACGATCAGCCGGTAATCGGCCTGGGCGGCATCCATCTCCTGGCGGAATTTCTCCACCATTTCCGGCGGCACCGAGCGATCGTCGCCGCCGGCCAGCACCAACAGCGGGGCGTGGACTGCGCCCGGCTGCGCCGGGGTCTCGGTGCCGAGGCCGCCGTGGAAGCTGACGATGCCGTCCAGTTTTGCCCCCTCGCGCACCATCCCCAGCAGCACGGCGCCGCCGAAGCAGTAGCCGATGGCAGCGAGATGACGGCCGTCCACGGTCGGTTGCCGTTCGAGCAGCGCCTCGGCGGCAGTGAAACGCTCACGCCGCAACGCCGGGTTGGCGTAGATGCCCTTGGCCAGGGCCAAGGCGGCGTCGGGCGTCTCCACCACCTGGCCGGCGCCGTACATGTCCACCACCAGGGCCGTGTAGCCCAGCGCCGCCAGCATCCGCGCCCGGCGCTTGGCGTAGTCGTTGGCGCCCCACCACTCGGGGATCACCAGCACACCGGGGCGCTTGCCTTTGACGGCATTGTCATAGGCCAGGTAACCCTTCATCTCGGTATCGCCGGCGCGATAGGCGATCTCTTCGCCGCTGATCGCGGCCTGGGCCGTCATGGCGAAGACGCCGAGCAGTACGCCGCTGAGCAGATGTTGCATAGGGCTACCTCTCCGGGTGTTGGAATTAACGCTTGGGCCGACAGGGCCGCCACAGACTCATCTCAGCGGTCGCCATCCGCGACGCATCGGTTGCGCCCCTGCGCCTTGGCGCGGTAGAGCGCCGCGTCGGCGCGGGCAAACACCTGATCCGGGTCGTCGCCGCTGCGGAAGCCTGCCAGCCCGCAGGAGATGGTGATCAGCACGCGGCTGCCGCGGTAGTGGAACTCGCACTGCTCGATCGCCGCGCGGATCTTTTCCACCGCGATACGCGCGTTGTCCATATTGGTCTCCGGCAGCAGGATGACGAACTCCTCGCCGCCGTAGCGGGCGACGAAATCCGATTCTCGGATCTGCGCGGCCAGCAGCTTGGCCACTACGTGCAGCACCTTGTCGCCGGCCTGATGGCCGTAGGTATCGTTGATTTTCTTGAAATTGTCGACGTCCCATACCGTGAAGGCGAACGGCGCCGGGTAGCGTTTCCAGCGCGTGAACTCCTGGGCGATGCGTTCGTTGTAGGCGAGGCGGTTGAAGATCTCGGTCAGCGGATCGATCAATGCCTGGTTGCGCTCTTTCTGCACCCGGCTGCGCAAGGCGTCGGCCTCGCCTTCCACATCGCGCAGGCGTTCGCTCAGCTTCTGCACTTCGCGCTCGGCGCGCTCGATGCGCTCGTCCTCGGTATGACGAAACACGTCCATGTGCCGCCGGATGGTGTCCACACGCTCCTGCACCACCGCCTTGAGCTGATGCAGATCCTGCGCCTGCTGCACCGACGCTTCTATCCCTTTTACCTGTACCTGCACCTGCGTGTCGAGCTCGCGGCCGTCCCGAACGGTTTCGCGATGGGCACTGACGGCGCTCTGCAAGTTGATATCGAGCTCGCGCAGATTCTCGGTAAGCTGTTTCAGGAACGACTCGATTTCCACCTTCTCGCTCTGCACGCGGGCACGCATCAACGTGATCAACTCGGCGATGTCGCTCAGCACCCGTTCCAGCTCGCCCTCCTGCAACGGGTCGGCCAGTGTGGCTTTTATGGTTTCGACGCGATCGTGCAATTCAATGGGGACGCCCAATCGTTCCAACAGGCGCAGCAACACCTCTTGTGCCGTCATCGCCGGCACGCCGGAGCCGAGTTCCGCCAACGGCAGCGACATCAGTGCGGCCAGCTCGTCGACCAGACGCCGCAGCTCATCCTCGCGCTGGATGGCGGGCAGCCGGCCGGCAACCTTGCCGAGCGGGGATCCGCTCGGCCCGACCACGCCGCTCACCAGCTGGCCGATGATGCCTTTCGCAAGGTCGAGGTCATGATGCTCGGCGCGGGCGGCCGGCGGTGGCTGTACGATGGGGGCGGGAACATCGGCAACGGCCGCCGCGGACGGGGCCTCTTCGCTGCGCTTGAACAGTTTCGACAACAGCCCTTTTCCGCCCGCTTCCTCCGGCTCGGGTTCGTGGCTGGCGCCCCATTCCAGCGCCTCGCCGATCAGGCTGACCAGCTCCCGCAACGGCTGGCTGTAATCGGCATCGGGCCGTTGGCCGGACAGGTTGCGCGCGTAGGCCTTCGCCTTGTGGCCAAAACCGCGCGGGAAGCTGATGCCGTCGGCCAGCTGGCGCAGCACATCGAACGGGTTGGGCGGCACGGCCTGGACACGGTGCTGCTCGTCGAGTTTCGCCAGCTGCTGGGACAGCGATTGAATCATGCCTTCAAGCTGCGCGCCGCCCATGTGTCCGCGGATGCCCTCACGCAGACGCTCCAGCTGACGTTCCAGGTCGCGGTCGGTCCCGTCGGCAAGAAGCGTCAGGCGCGAAATGCACTGCCGCAGTACGTTGTCGGTACGGCGCCACTCCCTCTCCTTGTGTTCGAGTTGCTGCAGGCTGTCGTAGTACTTGGTGCGCCACTGCTCGAGTTCTCGTGCCGACTTTTCGTCGAACGGCATCCGCTTTCTCCTCTTTTTTTTCGACGGTCGACTGTCTATACGGTCAGATGCAGCTCGTCCGGCAAGGTCAGCTCCATCGCCACCGGCAAGTGATCGGAATAGGCCTGGTTCAATACACGGCACTGGCGAACCTGCAATTCCGGCGTCACCAGAATATGGTCGATACTGCGATTCGGCCGCCAGCTGGGAAACGTGTTCAACTCCTGCGCCGGTTCGCACAACCGGGTGCGACCGAACAGATGGCGCATCTCGGGACTGCCGGGCACGCAGTTCATGTCGCCCATGACAACCGCATAGCGATAGTCGTTGACCAGTTCGGCAACGTAATCGAGCTGTATCAGGCGCGAACGTTTGCCCAGCGCCAGGTGGATCAACAGCACCACCAGTGCGCTCTCTCCGTGCCCATAGCGCACCATCAGCGCGCCACGTCCGGGCAGCGCGCCGGGCAGGCGGTGTTCGGTTACCGCGGTCGGCAGCAGGCGCGACAGGATACCATTGCCGTGCTGCGCGATCTGGCCGAGGTCGCGGTTGAGCTGGTGGTGCCAGAAGGGAAAGCCGGCCTTTTGCGCCAGATACTCGGTGAGGTCGATATAGCCGGTACGATGGGAGCCGGCATCCAACTCCTGCAACGCGACGATGTCGAAGTCGCTGATCAGTTTGGCGATGCGATCGAGGTTGCGGAAGCGGCAGCTGGCCGGCAGAACGTGCTTCCAGATGTTGGTGAAATAGTTGTGCGGTCCGGAGCTGCTGATGCCCATCTGCACGTTGTAGCTGAGCAGACGCAGGCGACGGCTGCGATCGTCTTCTTCGTCGACGAGGTTGTCCGCATCCGCCATCAGCACGTCAGATGGGACAGACCATTTCGCCAAGCTTGGCGGTGAGTTTGAGGTTTTCACCATAATCCACCGGACAGTCGATGATGCTCACGGTATTGTCGGCCAACGCCTTTTCCAGCGTCGGCAACAGGTCGGCGACGCGTTCGATGCGATAGCCTTTGGCGCCGAACGACTCGGCGTACTTAATGAAATCGGGGTTGGTAAAATCGACGTTGGACGGACGACCGAACTGGTTGAGCTGTTTCCACTTGATCAGGCCGTAGCCGTTGTCGTTCCAGATAAGGACGACCAGCGCGAGCCCCAGCCGCATCGCGGTCTCGATCTCCTGACTGTTCATCAAAAAGCCCGCATCCCCCGTCACCGCCACCACCTTGCGATCAGGGTAGGCCAATTTCGCCGCGACCGCACCGGGTACCGCGATGCCCATGCTGGCGAAGCCGTTGGAGATGATGCAGGTATTGGGATACTCGCAGCGGAACATGCGCGCCATCCACATCTTGTGGGCGCCGACGTCGCAGATGACGATGTCCTCCATGTCCATCGCGGTGCGCAGGTCCCAGATGATCTTCTGCGGTTTGACCGGGAAGCTCTCGTCCTTGCTGCAAGCGGACATCTCCTCCACCAGGGCGTCGCGCAGCGGCCGCAGCAGGTGTCCCTGGTGCGGCGTCGCCAGCTCGCCGATGCGCACCAGCGAGTGCTTGATATCGCCGACCACACCGACCGCCACCGGATAGTAGGCATCCACCTCGGCCGGCGTGGTGTCCAGATGGACAATGACGCGATCTTTGGTCGGGTGCCACAGGTAGGGGTGGTACTCCACCAGGTCGTAGCCGACACAGATGATCACGTCGGCCTTGTCGAAGCCGCAGGTGACGTAGTCGCGGGCCTGCAGGCCGACGCTGCCCAGCGCCAGCGGATTCTTGCCGAACGGCACCACCCCCTTGGCCATGAAGGTGTTGGCCAGCGGGATATTGAGCTTCTCGGCGAAATCGGCGAGCTGCTTCCACGCCTTGGCGCGGATCACGCCGTTACCGGCCAGGATCAGCGGCTCCTTGGCGTTGGAGATCAGTTCTGCGGCGCAATTGACGCGATCGCTGGAGGGTTCCGGCAGGTGCGGATTCTTCACCGGCAGCGGCAGGTCGTCGACCTCGAACTTGGCGATGTTCTCAGGGAACTCGATGAAGGAGGCGCCGGACTTGTCGGCCTGCGCCAGCTTGAAGGCCTTGCGCACCACCTCGGGGATGATGTTGGGCGTCAACAGGCGCGATGCGTACTTGGTAATGGGGTGGAACATCGCCCCCAGGTCCAGCACCTGGTGCGACTCCTTGTGCAGGCGGTTGGTCGCCGCCTGGCCGGCGATCGCCACCACCGGCGCGTGGTCCATATTGGCGTCGGCGACGCCGGTGATCAGGTTGGTGGCGCCAGGCCCCAGGGTCGCCATGCAGACGCCGGCGCGGCCGGTGAGGCGGCCGTAGACGTCGGCCATGAAGGCGGCGCCCTGTTCATGGCGGGTGGTGATGAATTGAATCGGCGAGTCGAGCAGCGCATCCATCAGGTCGAGGTTCTCCTCGCCCGGGATGCCGAATACATATTCAATGTCCTCGTTTTCGAGGCATTTGACGAACAGTTGCGCCGCGTTCATCGCTCACCGTGATTGGCTGGCCACCTTAAGTACAAGGATGCATCGGATCGAGCCCGCGCGCCATAGGAGATTTGCCGGCGCGGTGAACGGGATGTTTCACATCCCCGCTCACCGGCGGCACGGTTAATTGCCGATGGCTGCGCCGCCGGCCTTCTGCCCGCCGGCCTGTGCATGCGCCTCTTTGGCCACCAGGTAATTGACCACGTTCAGCAGCGTCTCATAGCTCTTGGCCATGGGACCGTCGGTACGGTACTTGCCCGCGACCACGATACTCGGAACGCCGCTGATGCCGTAGAGGCGCGTCAGCTCGGCGGCACGGTTCACCTTGGCCTGGACGGCAAAGGAATTGAAGGTGTCGTGAAACTGCTTCTTGTCGACGCCGTACTTGGCGAAGAAGTCGGCCAGCTGGTCTTCGGTATTGAGCGGGATGTTGTATTTGTGGATGGCGTCGAACAGCGGCTCGTGGATCTTGTCCAGGATACCCAGCACTTCCGCGGTGTAATAGGCGGTCGCCTGCAAGCGCCACAGCGGGCTGTTGAAGATCGCCGGAATACGCACGAAGTAGGCGTTGGCGGGCTTATGCTTCAGCCACTCCTTCAGATAGGGCTCGAATGCGTAGCAGTGGGGGCAGCCGTACCAGAACAGCTCCACCACCTCGACCTTGCCGGGCGGCGCGGTGGTCGGCTGGGGCGCCGGAATGAGCGCATACTGCTGACCTTCCGTGTAGGTGTCGGCACGAGCGATGGTCGCCGTTAACGGCAGCAACAACGCCAAACAGATTCCTATAACAAACCTTTTCATTCTCGATACACTCCTGCAACAGGCTCCGTGCTGTATCCCGAACCATCGGGCGATTTACTATACCCTTCATCGCCGCCTTTTGCGGTGCTTTTCCGGCGGCGCAGGGCGTTCTATGCTATGACAAAGACAGTCAAAAAGGAGTTGCCATGTCTGGGGACAATACTATCAACCTGACCGAGTTTCTCAATCAGCAGTACCTTTGCGAATCTCTCACCATTCGCGAGGTGCAGACCCTGATCGAGTTCACGGAACTGGTGTCATTCAAGAAGAACGCCATCATCGCCGACATCGGTGAAGTAGGCGAGGCGCTCTACTTCGTCGTCAAGGGCGAGGTGGCATTGATCTACGAGTCGGATGCTCAGTCGATCGAGGTCGGCGGCATCAAGGAAGGGGAACTGGTGGGCGAGATGTCTTTTTTCGACCGCGAGCCACGCTCGGTACGCCTGCTGGCCAAATCGCCCGACACCAGCCTGCTGCGCCTCAGCCGCATGCTTTATCAAAGGCTGCGGGTGGAGCATCCGTTCATCGCCGTCAATCTGCTGGAACACGCCGTCATCAACCTGGATCACCTGTTCCGCCGCGTCAGCCAGGATGTCGCCACCTTCTCGCGCTATGTTTACGGGACAGGGAAAAAATAGCGGGAGGTGCCGGGGATGAGGCTGCGCGCGCAGCGCACCTCTCCCCGCCTCCCATGCCTGTAGTTACAGCCCGCCGTAGGAGTGCAGCCCGGAGAGGAACATATTCACGCCGAGGAAGGCGAAGGTGGTCACACCCAGGCCGATCAATGCCCACCACGCCAGCGGACGACCGCGCCAGCCCTTGGTCAGCCGCAGGTGCAGCCACGCCGCGTAGTTCAACCAGACGATCAGCGCCCAGGTCTCCTTCGGATCCCACGACCAGTAGCCGCCCCACGCCTGCGCCGCCCACATGGCGCCGAGGATGGTGGCGACGGTAAAGAAGGCAAAGCCCAGGGCGATGGACTTGTGCATGATGTCGTCCATTTGCTCCAGGGAAGGCAGCTGGGTTGCCAGCGCGCCTTGCGGATTACGCTCCGCCAGCAGGTAGGCGACCGCCACCATCGCTGCCAGCGCAAAACTGCCGTAGCCGATGAAGTTGGCGGGCACGTGGATCTTCATCCAATAGCTTTGCAGCGCCGGCACCAGCGGCTGAATGGCATTGGCGTGACGGTCGAAGGCGTACCACAACAGGAAAGCCACCGCGGCGGAGATCACCAACAGCACGAAGCCGCCCAGCTTGCGCGCCTGGTAGCGCTGTTCGTAGAACAGATAGAGCAACGCGGTGACGATGGAGAACAGGATGAACACCTCATAGAGGTTGCTCACCGGAATATGGCCGATGTTGGGGCCGAGCAGATAGGATTCGCGCCAGCGCACCATCAGCCCGATCAGACCCATGGTGGTGGCCGCCCAAGTCAGCGCGGTGCCCACCGCGGCAGCGAAATCGGAGCGAATCACCAAACCGAACAGGTAACTGAATGTCGCCATCACAAACAGCGCGCTCATCCACATGATCGCCGACTGGCTGCTGATCAGATATTTCAGGAAGAAGCTGTGTTGCGCGTTGGCGATGTCGCTGCCGTATAGCGAGATGGCGAACAGACTCACGACGGCGACTACCAGCGTCAGCGGTCGCACTGATTTCCAGTTCCAGCCCAGCCCGATGATGGCGGCGCTGGCACCGTAGAGAATCCCTACCGTGTAACTGTTCATCAGGGCGGCATAATAGGTATGCGCATAGATGGCACCCGCCACCACCAGCGCGGCCCACACCCAATCGAACCAGCCGAGCCGCTTGAAGAACGACGGCCGTTCAAAATTCGCTGCAATATATTCAGAAGAGACGGACATAACTCTCACCTCACTTAGCTGACATCCGGTGGCACGGCTTTTTGCAACTCCGTCTGCAGTCCACTGAACTCGGTTTCAAACTCGGTACGGTTGCGGTGTCCGCTACCTGCGAACAACACTTCGGTCTTGCCGTCCACCGAAGCCAACCACACCCATACGCGACGCTGGTGTAGATAGAACATCATAAATACGCCGAGGATCAGCATAACCGATCCAAAATAAACAACATCCTTGCCGGGTGCGCGGGTAATCTCCAGACCGCTGGCCTGCACCTGCTGGAAGTTGGTCAGCTGCAGGTAGAACGGCGATCCGTAGGGCCCGAGCATCGCCATGGCGTTCATGGCGTCCTCGAAGTATCGGCTGTCGGTATTGCTGACACCGTGAGTCAGGTCGACATGATCCTGGCGCAGTACCTTGACATAGACGTCGCCGAGTACACTCTGCAGCACCTTGATGTAGGAATTCATCGCATCCTGCTGCTTGTCGGCGGCGACATTCTGCCTCATGTGCTGCAACACCCCGTCGATGCCTTCAGCCACGAACATATTCACCAGGCGCACGATGGACGACTGCATCGTCGCACGCATCTCTTTATCCTGGGGGCTGTTGCCGGTGACCTGCGAATCCACCTGATGCGCCACCACCTGCTTGAGCAGTTTCTGATCGTGCGTCGCTGCCAGGAGCTGCATAAAGCGTTCGATTCCACCGTGACTGTCGATCGGTATATACAGATAGCGATACGGCTCCGCCGGGCTGGAACGCACTCCGCTCATAAAGAACTCGCGTCCATTGACCTGCTGCGGCGCCATGTAATTCACGTACTCCAACGCCTCACCCGACGGGTCGCGCACCTTGAAGATAAAACTCGGACCATAATTGCGGAATTTTTTTCCACTCTTGTCGGATGGGTCCACAGGGAAGATGTTATAGAGTTTGAAGTTGGTAAATTCAATGGTGCGTTTGCCGCGCGGCGTGGTCAGCTTGATGAAATGGTTGACGGTACCGTTCAACTCCAGCGGCTTGTCGGCGGGCAGATCCAGCGACCATGCCTTCATCTGCAGATGCGAACCGCCATCGGCGAAGCTCGCCTGGAAGATGGTATATCCCTTATAGTCCAGAGGGTGGTTCACCGCGATGGTGGTGTGCAACACCTCCTTCTTGTTGTTGTTGTCAAAAATTTTGATGTCGCTTTCAAACGAGCGCGGCATACCGGACGGGTAGTGTTTGATGCGGAACTTGTCCAAGGCGATGGTGAACGGCAGATTCTGCACCAGATAACCGTTGCCCAGTTGCAGGTAAAGGAAATTGGCGCTGTCCCCCTCGGGGATGGTGACGGTGCCGCGAAAGATCTTATTGCTGGCCGGCAACGTGCTGCTGGCTGGAACCTGCGCCGCGGGGATATTGGCCGTCTCCGCTTTCACCTCACCGCGCCACTCCTTGAAGCGTAGCGGCAGGTTGGTGTCGATGAGAGCGCCGACACAGATCACGACGATCGCCAGGTGCGTCAGAATGTAACCGATGCGGCCGATACTGCCCTTCATGCCGGCAACGACGACATGATCGTCGTAGCGTTGCTGCCGAATTCCATAGCCACGGGCGCGCAGCAATGCGCCGGCGGTCTGCGCAGCCTGCTCGTCCGTTCGCGCCGTGCGCCATTCGCCCTTGAGATGGAAACCCATCAGCGACTTGTGCTCGACATCCGTGCGGTGCTGCCGCATGTCGCGCAGGATGTGCGGCGTACTGCGCCATATACAGATGGAAGTCGAGATCAACAGAAAGCCCAGCAGACCCATGAACCAGCTGCTGTCGTAGATGTTGTACAGCCCCAGCTTGTGAAATACCACGAACCAAAACGGGCCGAACTTCACCTCGTAATCGGTATAAGGCTGGTTCTGTTGCAGCACGGTACCGATCACCGCCGCGATGGCGATCACCACCAGAAGCGTAATCGCCATGTTCATCGAACCCAGGAATTCGATGGTCAAGGCACCATAGCTGCGACGTGGCCGCACGGGCTGTGTATTGTCGTTCAACTCCACACCTTCCCCATTATCGTTGTCGTGTTGTGTTGTGTTTGAGCCGCGGAAACTACAGAAGTTGCAGCGAGGCGAGAGATAATAGCATGCTCGGCGCCCACTGTCGGGGTGCAAAAAAACATACGTTAATCATGGATATAGCAAAATGACGCTACAGAAACGACACAGGGTGGCCTTGCGGGCCACCCTGTGTCGATACACCCAGCTTCAGCGAGGCGTCTTAGTGCAGACCGGATACGTACTGAGCGACCGAGGCAATCTCGGCGTCGGTCATCCTGCCGGCAATATCGCGCATCATCTTGTTGGGGTCGTTGCTGCGGCTACCGTCGCGGAACGCCTTCAACTGCGCTTCGACATAAGCGGCGTGCTGTCCACCAATCTTCGGGAACTTCGCCGCAGGGTTACCGGAACCGTCCGGACCGTGACATGCCATGCATGCCGCCACCCCGGTCGCCTTGTCGCCGCCACGATACAGCTTCTCGCCGAGCGCCGCCTGCGCCGCATTGGCGGTATCGACACCGGCCTTCTGGCTGGAAAAGTAAGCCGCGAGGTTAAGCACGTCCTGATCGCTCAGGGGCTTGGCCATCGGACTCATGATGGCATTGCTACGTGCGCCGGACTTGAAGTCCGTCAGCTGCTTGACGATGTAGGGATCGCCCTGGCCAGCCAGACGGGGGAAGGTGGGAACGACACTGTTGCCGTCGGCGCCATGACACGCCGCACACACGGCCGCCTTGGCTTGACCGGCAGCGGCATCACCCGTCGCCGCCTGCGCGGTGCCGATGGCACCGAGCAGCATGACTGCTATAGCTAGTTTCTTCATCAACTCACCCAACCGTTAATTACTTGCTCTGGGAGACCATGTACTCGATGGCGGCCTTCAGGTCGTCATTGGAGCAGTCGCCGCAGGTACCGCGCGGCGGCATCATCAGGCCGTTGGTGGAGAGGCCGTTCTCGGCGTGCTTGAGCAGGGTGGGCAGGCCTTGCTTGATGCGCGGAGCCCAGGCAGCCTTGTCACCCACTTTGGGAGCGCCGGCGGCACCGGTGGCGTGGCAGGCAAAGCACACACGGCCAAAGATCTCCTTGCCATGAGCGAGGTCCTTGGCGTTGGCGGCCATGGCGCTGGAAGCGAAAATCATCATCAGACTGCCAACGGCGCTGGCAACGAGCATCTTCTTCATGTTCGGGCTCCTAATGTACTTAACGTAACGGGAAACGCATTATTTTTTGGGTCGGCGTACAATGTCGCCGCGACACCGACCCCGCCAAAAGACAGGGTTATATACCAATATTGGGAAGAACTGGTCAACCACAAGCGCCTGAAATCGTCCAGTTCCCCCCTAAATCTCAGGAAATTAACTCAAACTTAACCGATGAATCGCGTCAACCATTACCGTCAGGCGGTGTTCCTTTTGGGCGCCTACAACCTGCAACAGCTACCGCCGGATACGGGCATCGAAGTCGCCTTTGCGGGCCGCTCCAATGCCGGGAAATCGAGCGCCCTCAACGCCATCAGCGCCATCAAGAATCTATGCCGCACCAGCAAGACACCGGGGCGCACCCAGCAGATCAACCTGTTTGGTCTCGACGACGAGCGACGCCTTGCCGACTTGCCGGGCTACGGCTACGCCAAGGTGCCGCCGGCGATGAAGGATCATTGGCGCAAAACCCTCGAACAATACTTCAACACGCGACACTGCCTGCGCGGGCTGGTGCTGATGATGGATATCCGCCACCCTCTCACCGAGTTCGATCGGGTGATGGTGGAGTGGTGCCGCCACCAGCAGATGGCGTTGCATATATTGCTGACCAAGGCCGATAAGCTCGGGCGCGGCCAGGCCGCCGCGGCGCTGCAACAGGTCAAGCGCGCCCTCGCCGATCAACCGCAGGCGTCGGTCCAGCTGTTCTCGGTGCCGAATCAGCAGGGGGTGGAGGAGGCACGCGCGCTGCTCGACCAGTGGTTCGAGTTCCCGCATTCCCCCGAATGACAGGCAAAAAGAAGCCCCGGGTGCCATAAGGGGGGAGGGAAGCATCCGGGGCTAATATATACCCGACTAGGGGGGTGTCGGGCGTGTATTCCCACCAGGGAGAGAAGAGTGGGAGAGCACAACTCGCTCGAAAGATGAGACCGGCCCCATTCTGAAAAGTTCGAGAATTCCCGCCGGCGACCATTAATTTTTTCAATAGATATAATTGGGCTGCGCAATCATCACGGAGCGACCGCGCCACGCCTCGTCGTTAATGGGCCTCGTCCCAGTTGTCGCCGACCCCGATCTCCACCTCCAGCGGCACCGCCAGTTGCGCGGCCCCCGCCATGTGGCCACGGATCGCCGCCGTCGCCTGGTCGACGAACCCCTCCGCCACCTCGAACACCAGTTCGTCATGTACCTGCATGATCATCCGCACCTGCTCCGCGGCCTCCTGCCGCTGCCAGCGGTCGACGGCGATCATCGCCCGCTTGATGATGTCGGCGGCGGTGCCCTGCATCGGCGCGTTGATCGCGGTGCGCTCGGCATACTGCCGGCGCTGGCCGTTGGAGGCGTTGATGTCGGGCACGTAGAGGCGGCGACCGAACACGGTCTCGACGTAGCCCCGCTCACGCGCCTGCTCGCGGGTCTCCTCCATGTAGCGCCGCACGCCCGGGTAGCGGGCGAAGTAGCGGTCGACGTAGGTCTGTGCTGCGCCGCGGTCGATGCCCAGCTGACGCGCCAGGCCGAAGGCGGACATGCCGTAGATGAGACCGAAGTTGATCGCCTTGGCCGAGCGCCGCTCGTCGCCGCTCACCTGTTCCGGCGCCACGCCGAACACCTCGGCTGCGGTAGCGCGATGGATATCCTCGCCGGCGGCGAAGGCGTGCAGCAACCCCTCGTCGCCGGAGAGGTGGGCCATGATGCGCAGTTCTATCTGCGAGTAGTCGGCCGCCAGCAGACGGCAGCCGGGCGGGGCGATGAAGGCCTGGCGGATGCGCCGCCCCTCTGCCGTGCGCACCGGAATGTTCTGCAGGTTGGGATCGGACGACGACAGCCGGCCGGTGGCGGCCACCGCCTGATGATAGGAGGTGTGAACCCGGCCGGTGCGGCGGCTCACCTGCTCCGGCAGCTTGTCGGTGTAGGTGGACTTGAGCTTGGCCATGCCGCGGTAGTCGAGGATCAGCCGCGGCAGCGGGTAGTCCAGCGCCAGCTCCTGCAACACCTCCTCCGCCGTCGACGGCTGACCCTTGGGGGTCTTCTTCAACACCGGCAGCCCCAGCCGCTCGAACAGGATCTCCTGGATCTGCTTGGGCGAGGCGAGATTGAACGGTCCCTGGGCCGCCGCGTAGGCCTGTTGCTCGATCTCGGCCATGCGCAGTGCCAGCTCGCCGCTCTGGCGGCGCAGCATCGCCACGTCCACCAACACCCCGGCCCGCTCGATGCGCGAGAGCACCGGCACCAGCGGCAGCTCCATCTCCTCGTAGACCCGGCGCAGCGCCGGTTCGGCCGCCACCTTGGGCCACAGCGCCTGGTGCAGCCGCAGGGTGATGTCGGCATCCTCGGCGGCGTAGCGCGCCGCCTCCTCCAGCGGCACCTGGTTGAAGGTGAGCTGCTTCGCCCCCTTGCCGGCCACCTCCGCGTAGCTGATGGTCTTGTGGCTGAGATACTTGAGGGCCAGGGAGTCCATGTCGTGGCGCGTCGCCGTCGAGTCCAGCACGTAGGACTGCAACATGGTGTCGTGGGCGATGCCGCGCAGTTCGATGCCGTGGTTGGCCAGCACGCTCATGTCGTACTTCAGGTTCTGGCCCACCTTGGCGTGGGCCGGGTCCTCCAGCAGCGGCTTGAGCCGGGCCAGGGTTCGGTCACGGTCGAGCTGGGTGGGCGCTCCGGGATAGTCATGCGCCAGTGGCAGATAGGCCGCGTGTCCCGCCTCCAGGGCGAAGGAGGCGCCGACGATCTCCGCCTCGATGTAGTCCAGGCTGGTGGTCTCGGTATCGAAGGCGAACAGCTGCGCCGCCGAAAGCCGGGCCAGCCACGCCTCCAGCTGCGCCGCATCGAGAATGGTCTCGTAATCATCGCCGCTCGTCGTGGCGGCGGCGGCGGGCGGCGCGTCGTCCAGCAGCTCGGCCAGCCACCCCTTGAACTCCAGCCGGGCGAACCAGTCCCGCAGCGCGGCGGTGTCCGGCGCGGCCAGATGCAGATCGAGCGGCCCCAGATCGAGGGGCACGTCGCACCTGATGGTGACCAGCTCGCGCGACAGCGGCAGGAACGACAGGCTGGCGCGCAGATTCTCGCCGATCTTGCCGCCGATGGCGTCGGCGGCGGCGATGACGGCGTCGAGCGAACCATACTCCTGCAACCATTTCACCGCCGTCTTCGGCCCCACCTTGGGCACCCCCGGCACATTGTCGCTGGTATCGCCGATCAGGCTCAGATAGTCGACGATACGCTGCGGCGGCACCCCGAACTTCTCCGCCACGCCGGCCGGGTCCAGGGTGGTGTCGGTCATGGTGTTGACCAGGGTGATGTGCTCGTCCACCAGCTGCGCCATGTCTTTGTCGCCGGTGGAGATGAGCACCGGCAGCCCGGCCGCCTCGGCCCGGCGCGCCAGGGTGCCGATGACGTCGTCCGCCTCCACCCCGTCGACCATCAGCAGCGGCAGACCCATGGCCCGCACGATCGTGTGCAGCGGCGCGATCTGTCCCACCAACTCCACCGGCATCGGCGGACGGTGCGCCTTGTATTCGGGGTAGAGATCGTCGCGAAAGGTCTTGCCCTTGGCGTCGAACACCACCGCGACATGGTCGGGGTGATAGTCGTTGAGCAGTCGGCGCAGCATATTGACCACGCCGTAGACGGCGCCGGTCGGCTCGCCCCTGGAGTTGGTCAGCGCGGGCAGGGCGTGGAAGGCGCGGTAGAGGTAGGAGGAGCCGTCCACCAGTACCAGCGGCTTGGGATTCACATCATTCATTGAGTTATTGGCTTTCTGCGAATTCGTCGATGCGTCTACAATAGCCGCTTCACCAGCCACTATGCGATAGCTAATTGAGCGCCATGAGCGACGATCACAAATCCCACCACCCCGGCATGACGCCCATCGACGACAGCTCGCTGAGCCGCGAGTCGTGGAAGATATTCCAAATCATGGCCGAGTTCGTGGAGGGGTTCGAGCGCCTGGCGCGCATCAGCCCCTCGGTCTCCATCTTCGGCTCGGCCCGCACCCCGGTGGACCATCCCTACTACAAACTTACCGAGGATATTGCCCGCAGCCTCTCCGATGCCGGCTTTTCGGTAGTCAGCGGCGGCGGACCGGGCATCATGGAGGCGGCCAACAAGGGCGCCTACGCCGGCAAGTCGCCGTCGGTCGGGCTGAACATCCAGCTGCCCCACGAGCAGGCCGGCAACGCCTATCAGGACATCCGCCTGTCATTCCGCCACTTCTTCTCGCGCAAGGTGATGTTCGTGAAGTACGCCGCCGCCTATGTGGTGATGCCCGGCGGCTTCGGCACCCTGGACGAGCTGGCGGAGATCCTCACCCTGGTGCAGACCGGCAAGACCCGGCGCATCCCCATCATCCTGGTCCATAGCCCGTTCTGGAACGGCCTGGTCGACTGGATCAAGAACACGCTGGTGGCGGAAAAGACCGTCAGCCCCGACGACCTGGATCTGTTCCAGGTGTTGGACAATCCCGACGATGTGGTCAAAGCTATCTTTAGCCATTATGAACATCGCGGCTTCGAACCCTCCGCCGAGGAGCGGGAAATTCTCCTGGAACTATAAATCACACCCCATGCGCACCCTTATCCGTACACTGCTTCTCACGCTCTTCGCCCTCTCCGCCCAGGCAGCAGAAAAGCCGGCGGCGGCGCAGCCCGGCGCGCCGCTGCCTCCGCCGCCGCTACCGCCGGCGTCCGCTCCGGGCCAGGACAGCCTCCCGCAACCGCAGGTGACCATCAAGACCAAGGGCCACGAGACCATCGAGGAGTACCGCGTCAACGGCCGCCTCTACATGATCAAGATTACCCCGAGCCACGGCTATCCCTACTACCTCATCGACACGACCGGCGACGGCAAGCTCGACTCGCGCCGCAACGAGCTGGAAAACCCTCCCATCAACCAATGGATACTGTTTCGCTGGTGAACGTCAAAAACGGGGACCGATGTGCCCATATTTCGGGCGGCGATGCCACGCGGATAGCGGCATTGCTTGAGGTATTTTATTAAGTTCGCGCGCTAACAATTGGCTCTGCTTGGTTTTCCGTCCTTATCCACAAAAGCTGTGGATAACTGTGTGGATGAATTGAGGAGATCGTGCCCCATCCCCCGCCATTATTGGCTTCACTACAAATTGGTTACACTTTAATCAAACGTAAATATACATACAAATCAATACGTTAATTAAGTTTATCGGGCCTGCACGGCGAGCGTGCACTTACTGCCGTCCTCTCCGCGCCGCTGCACCGCGGCTGTGCATAATTTCGCTGAGGGTGCAAGGAATTTCGGCAAGAGCCCCCGGTCGCCGACGGCTCCGCCGCCTCCGTAGGATTAACCCCCTGTTTTTTGGGTGAAAGGACTCGCGGCGGGGCTATTGCACGGACGGCCGCCCAACACGGATTCGAGCGGCAGCAACCCGGCTGCGCTACCGATCGTCCGCGGGCATCCAGTCAAACCGCTTTTCGCGGAACAGCCGCAGGCAGGCATCCACCGCCTGCGCGCAGTAGAGACGGTCGCGGCCCTGCTCGATCTCGGCCAGCGCCGCCTCGACACCGAGACCCGGCCGGTAGGGACGGTGCGAGGCCATGGCCTCCACCACGTCGGCGACCGCCAGGATGCGCGCCTCCTGCGCGATCTGGTCGCCTTTCAGGCCGAGCGGATAGCCGGAGCCGTCCAGGCGCTCGTGGTGCTGCCGCACCATGTCGGCGATCGGCCACGGAAAATGCACGTCCTTGATGATGTCGTAACCAATCTCCGCATGGGTCTTGACGATCTCGAACTCCACCGGCACCAGCCGGCCCGGCCGGCTCAGGATCTCGGCCGGGATGGATATCTTGCCGATGTCGTGGATCAGGGCGCCCAGGCGGATCCCCTCGACCTCCCGCTGTCCCAAGCCCATCTCCCCGGCAATGGCCGCCGCCAACTCGGAGACCCGCTGCTGGTGACCGGCGGTATAGGGGTCGCGCTTTTCGACCATGCGCGCCACCGCCTCGATGGTGCCGGACAGAGCCGTCCTCAGATCCTCCCGCATCTGATCGCGCTCGGCCTGAGTGCGCAACATCTCGATGCCGTACGACAGATCTCCCGCCAACTCTTGCAGCAGCTCCACTTCCGGCACATCGAACGCTCCCGCGGCGGCGGCATAGACGACCAGGGCGCCGAACGCCTCGCCTTGCATCGCCAACGGGAATGCGGCGACGCCGTTGACGTGAAGCGCCACGACCTGCTCGCGCCACGGCGTCTGATGACCGTTGGCAAGCAGGTTCTGCTCCACCTGAACGACGCCGGTGCGGATTGCATCGCTACCGGGGCCGCTGGCCGGAGCCGGTCCCGCCTCCAGAAACGCGCTCCCCTCCCCGGCGCGCGCCATCACGCGCAGCGGTTCGCCGATGTCGCTCTGGCCGTAACCGACCCACGCCATCAGATACATGCCGTCGCGCACCAGCACGTCGCACACCGCCTGCAACAAGGCCGTCTCGTCGGCCGCCCGCACCAAGGCCTCGTTGCCGTGACTCAGCGTGGTCAGGGTGCGGTTCAGCTTGCGTAGCGTGATCTCGGCGCGCTTGCGTTCGGTGATGTCGCGCAGCACGCCGATGACGTTCCAGCGGCCTGCGCGCTGCACTGCGGACACCGAGAGTTCCATGGGAAATTCGCCGCCACCCTTGCGCACCGCGATCAGCTCCAGAGTCTTGCCGATCACGGCGCCGCTGCCGCTTGCAACGAAGTGGCCGAATCCGTCACGGAACGCATCGCGATAACGGGAAGGTGCCAACACGTCATGCAATGACAGCCCGATGGCCTCGGCGGACGAATAGCCGAAGATACGTTCGGCCGCCCGGTTCCAGAACACGACTATACCGTCGTCATCCATCATCAAGATCCCGTCCTGAGCCGCGTTGGTGATGGTGCGGAACTGCTCCTCGCTCTCGCGCAGCGCCTCCTCGGCCTGCTTGCGCTGGGTAATGTCGCGGTCGATACCGCGGTACCCCTGATAGGCGCCGCTGTCGTCGAACACCGGCCTGCCGCTGGTTTCGAGGATGACTGCCGTACCGTTCTTGTGGAGGTTGATGTTTTCGATCAGGCTGAACGGCTTGCGCTCGGCGACGTAGCGCCCGAAGATTTCCCGCACCCGTTCCCGTTCTGCCGGCGGCATGAAATCGAACGGGCTGCGGCCTACCATCTCCTCCGGCCGGTAGCCGAGGAGTGCGCTCACCTGCGGGCTGGCGTAGGTGTAGCGCGCCGACTCGTCTGTCTCCCAGATCCAGTCGCTGGTGGTCTCCACCATGCTGCGAAATTGTTCTTCGCTGCGCCACAGCGCCTGCGCCGCCAGCTTACGTTCGGTAATGTCGTGTGCCGTGCCGCGCACGCCGATCACGCTACCGCCATCGTCGCGCACCGCCTCGCCACGCACCGCCAGCCAACGTAGCCCGCCGTCGGGCCGCAGCAACTCCAGATCGGTCTCGAACGGCTCGCCGTCGCGTCGGATCTTTTCGATCGCCGCGTCGATCGCCGCAAAGCTTTTCGGCGCGAGGTACTGTTGGTGGTCGAGATAGGTCGGCACCGGCCGCTGCGGCTCCAAGCCGAGGATGCGGTAGATCTCTTCCGACCAGGTGACGGTGCCGCGCAGCGGATCGAGGGTCCAGCTTCCCATTCCAGCCACCCGCTGCGCCTCTCTCAGCTCCCCCTCGCTGCCGCGCAGCGCGGCCACCGCAAGCCGCAGCTCGTCCTGGGCTTGGCTCAGGCGGGCGAACGGCTCGCGCACGCTCTCGATGAACACCGCCCGGAAGATGAACAGGTAGGCGAGCACCTTGTAGAGGTGGCCGAGCAGATTGAAGATGTCGGTGACATTGGAATAGAGCGTGAAGCTGAGCTCGCTCAGGATCGACAGCGCGACCGCCGCGAACAGGCTCGCCGCATCGTAGGATACGCCGCTGCGCGCGTCGCGCAGGAACAGCAGCGCCGCCGGAACAAGCAGGGCAATGATCGTATACTCGGCGCCGATCTTCGCCCGCGTCAGTCCCTGCCCGGGAACGAAGGTACGAGGAAGCAGCCCCTGATGGTACAGCCCGATCCAGGCGATCGTCGCCGCCAGCAGCAGGCCGCCTGCCAGCCACAGGTACCGCGCCCGCGGCCGCCGAAACGCCCGCCATTGGCGTAACGCCGCCAACAACAGTACCGCCGCCACGATGAGGCGTGCGGCAAGCCAGAAATTGATCGCCTTTTCCGGGCCGGCGGGCGTCACCAGATCCGGCATCCCCGCATACGACAGCATATGCATGAAATCGACGATTGCCGCCGCCAGCAGGCCGCAGGCCAATATCACGATGTTGCTCGCGCGCTCACGGTTGTCGGCGGTCCACACCACGCCGAACACCAGACCGGCAATAACGATGGAGAGGGTCTCCAGCATCATGTGCAGCGGGTCGTAGTTCGACACGCCGCGCAACATATCGTGCGGCGGCCATTTCCATACGACGGCAAAGAGGACGGTAAATAGCGCCAGCAGACCGGACGTAGAACGCAGCCTGCGTTGCTTAATGGACATATTCGTTTTTTCGGACGGTATCGCGGTCATTGGTGTCGGCAGGCGCTATTCCATAACGTTTACAAGGCTAACACCTTCGGCGCTCTGTCCGCATGGGTTTTGCGCCGCAACGACGACCGCGTGGTATCCTTCACCGGCAGCGTCGGTGCCCCGCCGAAACAGAGAAGGCCAATGCCGCCGGGGTCACGCGCTAGACTATCGATTGATACCGGCAACATGCTCACGACGACACCATGACCACGCGCCACTCCCCCCCACAGCTACGCGTCATTCCCGGAGGCATGGCCGAAGAGCGGCGCATCGGTGGCGTATCGATCCAGCTGGCCGCACTGGAAGCGCTGGCACCGGCGCTGGATGCCGTGGTAGTCGAGGAAGACACCTCCCTGGTGTTGGGCGCGGAACTGACCATTCGCGAACCGGCTGAGGATTTCTCCGAGTTGCAGCGGGAACTGGCGGAATTCACGCCGCCGCAACCGGGCAGCGTGTTGCTGCGCAAAGGCCGTCAACTGGAACTGCTGGCCATAGTGCATGACTTGGAGCACACCCCGAGCTGGCGCCGGGAATGGATCGCCGCCGCCGTCGACAGGGTGCTGGACCTCGCGCAACAGCGCCAACTCAAGACGCTGGCGATGCCGCTGCTGGGCAGCGTCCACGGCCGCTTTCCGGCGGCGCAATTCCTCACGTTGCTGCGCGACACGCTCGAACGACGCCGGCCCGCCTTTCCGCAGACCCTCTGGCTGGCCATGCCGCGGGCGCAGATTGCCGCCGTACTCGACCTATTGGAACAGGATATCCAACGCTGACATGCATCATCTGCAACACCTGGTTGAACAGTACGGCTACCTGGCGCTACTGATCGGCACCTTTTTCGAAGGCGAGACCATTCTGGTGATCGCCGGCTTCCTGGCGCACCGCGGCTACCTGCAGTTGCCCTGGGTGGCGCTGGTGGCCTTCGCCGGCAGCTACGCCGGCGATCAGCTGTTTTTCTATCTCGGACGGCGCTACGGTCCCAGGCTGGTGGCCAAACGAAGGCGCCTGCGGGCGCGCACCCGCAAGGTGCTGCGCCTGCTGCACCGTCACCATCTGCCGGTGGCGCTGGGCTTCCGCTTTCTCTACGGCATCCGCACCGTCACCCCGTTCGCCATCGGCATGAGCGGCCTGTCGCCGTGGCGCTTCCTGCTGCTCAACGGCATCGGCGCCATGGTCTGGGCCTGGTGCGTCGGCGCCCTCGGTTACGCCTTCGGCAGCGTTGCCGAGTCGCTGATGGGCCACCTCAAGCGCTATGAACTGTGGTTCGCCGTCGGCATCGCCGCCGCCGGTGCGCTGCTGTGGCTGGTCACCCGGCTGCGCCAGCGCGACGAATAGCCCGGCCAACATCTCACCATGGCACGCTACCGCCCGCCGCAGCCGCGCAGCTCGCTCTATATCACCGCACATGGTTACCGCACCTTGCAGTCCGAACTGCAGGGCTTGTGGCAACGGCGCAGCGAGACCGTCAAGGCGCTCTCCGCCGCGGCCGCCGAGGGCGACCGTTCGGAGAACGCCGAATACATCTACCGCAAGAAGGAGCTGCGCGAGATCGATCGGCGCATCCGCTACCTGCAAAAGCGGCTGCCGGAACTGACCGTGGTCGCCGCCGCCCCGAGCGATCCGTCGCGCGTCTATTTCGGCGCCTGGGTGACATTGGAAGATGAAGCCGGCGAGGAGTACGCCTATCGCATCGTCGGACCCGACGAGTTCGACACCGCGGGCGGCCTCATCAGCATGGATTCGCCGCTGGCGCGCGCCCTGCTCGGCAAGGCACTGGACGACGAGATTGAAGTGGTATTACCCAAGGGCCGTGCGCGCTACTCCATCACCGCGGTGCGCTACGAGAACGACGATGGCCGACGCTGAACGATACCGCCGCGTCGCCGACCTGCTGCTCGCCATCGAGGCGGAGATGCGGCGCATCGAGCTGTGGGAGGCCGACGCGCCCGCGGCGGAGGCGCTCGCCAGCACCGCGCCGTTCTGTTATGACACCCTGGCGTTTCATCAATGGGTGCAATGGGTCCTGTTGGCACGGCTGCGTGAACGGGTGACGGCCGGCGCGCCGCTGCCGTCGGGCAGCAGCATCCATCCGCTGGCCGAACACAGCTGCGCCGAACTGGAATGCGACACCGCCCGGCTGTTGCCGTTGATCGCCGAACTCGATCGACTGCTCAACGAGAAGACGTAAGCATTCAGAAGCAAAAAGATATCAACCACGGGAGGCGTGGGATACACGGGAAAAACAATGGCTGTAATAGTACGAGACCGATCCCATACAGCAGCAATACCCTCCGTGGTTGATCTCTGTTTTTAAGCTGGCCCTCGGCCGGGGCAATGCCTAAAGTGGCGTCCTGTTTGCGGCATCATATTAGGTAAGACGAAATTCCCGATGCCCTTCGCCAAGACTACCCGCCAGCTGCTCCTGCTGGATGTCCATAATCTTTGGCTCCTCCGCAGAATTCGTGGGCTCCCCAGTGAGATGCATGCTGATAAGGGACTTATTTTCTGACGATCTATTGAACTTGTCGCCGCGATTATTTTGGGGGGCAGATTTTTCGAGCAGGCATCGCCAAGGATAGGGTAATGACCAGACCAAAAACGAAGGGTCCCCTCTCCCGGCGGGAGACGACTACATGGATGTAGTCGGTTGGCCGCGCCGGGAGCATGCGGCCCAGGGACAGGGTGAGGGAAGAGCAAGGCGCCGTACTGCAGACCCATGCCCGGAAACTGCGCCAGCGGGCGAGCGACGCCGAGCAGTTGCTCTGGCGCCATCTTCGCGGGCGCTGCCTGGCGGGTTACAAATTTCGGCGCCAAGTCGTCATCGAGCCCTATATCGTTGATTTCTTATGTTATGAGGCGTTATTGATCATTGAAGCCGATGGTGGACAGCATGCTGAACAGAAGCGTTATGACGCTAGGCGAAGTGCGCAACTTGAAGCGATGGGATATCGGGTTATGCGTTTCTGGAATCATGAAATATTGACCGAAACGCAGGCGGTATTAGAGCAAATACACCGGGCGCTGCTTACAGAACCACCCTCACCCCAACCCTCTCCCTGAGGGAGAGGGGGCGGTCTGGAGTCAGTCCCAGAGAGAGGCGGTCGCCCACGAATTCTGCCGAAGAGCCTAATCTTTATGTTCAGTAACCTGTTAAATGCTTGTGAGGACTGCCGGCCGCCTTGATGCAAAAGATGATAAAGAAAGCATCCCAACTGTCGTAAGCGGAAATCCTGTCGATCTCCTCCATCTCGGTTTTTGTCTTGAGGTAGGTAACCGCCTTCGCAATGTCCGCATTGCCCAGGCCGTTAAGCCTGAGAAGATCCATCGTCGCTTCCGAGGGCGACCATTCGCTTAACAGCTTACTCATGCCTTGTTTCCAGATTCATCCTATTTCAGCAGCGGGTGATCCTTGGGAAGTTGTTTGGCGTACCACAACGCCAGCTTATGCCGCATCGACTTCTGCGAGACCTGATCTTCCGGCAGCGGCTGGATAATCTTGTCGTGCACCAGCAGGCTGGTAGATGTATTCGATCTTGGCCGTGGCCGAATCGGTCGCCTCGAAGACCACCGCACCGCGCTCTTCGCCATACTTCACACCGGCCAGGATCGCCGCCTTCACCAGCGCTGATTCATTTTTCAATTCTTTCATGGCGCGCTCCCTTGTTTTTTATAAAGGGTTAAAGTGGGGGTCCACGCAGACCTTCGAGGAGGTGGCGTTTCATTTCAGTGGCGGCAACCCATCAAACGCTTTAAGCACCTTTTCGGTAGCGGCGATCAGATCGTCCAACAGGCGCTCATTCAAATCGTTAATGCCCCCGTATTCCACACTGTTACGTACATCGTGACACTTGGCCAATACCCGCCAAATCTCAGGGCCCAGTTGCAGCGTATGGGGTAACACCTGGAAAACGATATAGCGATGGGTTGAACGATAGCCACGTCGGCGCAGGGCGGCTAGACAAAAGGCATGCGCGGCGTTGTACGCCAGATCGAAACGCCCCTCCAGTGACAGTTCGGCGTGCCCTGCATCGCGCAGGCGCACCAGGCCGGAGTGCCTGAGTCCATCAATTTCCCTGGCGTCGGGAGTTTCCCGAGTCAGCGGTTTACCCGGTCCGCTCAGGTTTTCCAATGGTGATGTCACTTTCCTGTCCTATCACCCAAATCTTGGGTTGTTCCATTACCCTGACGAAAAACGCATTCTCTTCAGAGATGCGTTGCTCCACTTCCTTCCGGGAATAGACCGCGGGATTCACCGTTCGGCCCAGTTTAACCGTAGCCGCTTCCAACGCGCCAAAGAGATCCGCGTAACTCAGCACATCACTGATCACCATCAGATCAATATCGCTGGCCGCACCGTCCTGCTTTTTGGCGACAGAGCCGAAAACGAATGCAGCATCGATACGATCGGCCAACGGCGCCAATGCTTCGCGTAGCGGCTCCGCCAACCCCACCGTCTTGCGCACAATGCCGCACAGCTCTTCAGAGAGAGGGGAGTCGGGATTGGCCTGGAAGTGCTTCTGATTGCCGACGCGACTCACCGTCACCAGTCCACTCCGCTCCAGTCTGGCCAACTCACGCTGCACCGCACCCGAGCCACTGCCGGCAAGCCGTATCAACTCCGTGGCAAAGAAACTGCGTTCCGGCTGACCAAAAAGGTAGGCCAGCACCCGCTGTTGCGTCTTGGTGAAGAGCGCATCGGCCAG